>BNJU01000548.1_pt1 | contig 523055 bp, 618 predicted proteins | sample 8539281 | NCBI WGS metagenome assembly BNJU01 (sample SAMD00202456, study PRJDB9452) | human saliva metagenome | isolation source: human saliva | place: Japan
CTTTATTTTTATCACGTTCAGGGATTTTCACAGAAGTTGAAGAAAAGAGGACATCAGATATTTCTTCCTCCATTCTTCCAAATCTCGTTCATGTTGGTACTTAATGAGTCTGCTTTTATCTTTGTCAAAGATGGTTTTGGTTAGATCAATGTCGTTTATGGTCGCGATTGCGACGGTTAGTGAATAATATCAGCCAGTTCTTTGGCTAGTTCCTCATTTGAGTCCTGGACACCCTCTTTTCGACCAGAGCGCCCATTCAAGACCTCGGCTACTTCTCCGACTTCCTCCACTAGCTTGATAAAGAGGCCTTCCTCAGTCCGAGATTGCTGGTAATGTTCGAGTAAGTAAGCTTGTAATTGTCTAAACGTTAAATCCTTCATCTTCTCCTCCTCACAAAAAAGCGAGACTTCTGTCCCGCTTTTCTTATTTTTCGTCGATAACGATTCTTACTTTCTTGTCTTCAGTTGGGACAGAGTAGACAATCGTTCTTATCGCTGAGATAGTGCGACCCTTTACGACCGATAACACGACCGACATCGCTTTGGTCAAGATCCAAGTGATACTCCAAAAACTCTGGTGTGTCTTCAATCTTGATAGTTAAGGCATCAGGTTGTGAAATCAAAGGTTTCACAATCGCAATAATGAGATTTTCAATCGTATCCATCTGTCAACCTACTTTTAAACTTATTTTTGAGAATTTAGAATCGGAATTTTTCATCACGCCTTCTTTTGAAAGGATAGTTGCGAACTGTATCTGAAGGTTGAGCTCCATCAGCCAACCATGCAAGAACGCGGTCTTTCTTTCAAAGTTACTTGGTTTTCAGCAACAAGTGGGTTGTAAGTTCCAACTGTTTCGATGAAACGTCCGTCACGTGGTGAACGTGAGTCTGCTACGTTGATACGGTAGAAAGGTTTTTTCTTAGAACCCATACGAGTCAAACGGATTTTTAACTGCCATTTTTAATGTCTCTTTTCTTATTTTTATTTCGGTGAAATAGCTGAGCTATTTAGCACATGTTCTATTATAGCAGATTTCTGACAGGTGTCAAGAAAAACTTGACAGAGTTTTAATTTTTTAACTACTAGAAATTTTTTAGTAAAATCTTTTACATTTGAAATCAAACTCCTTTTAAGGTACAATGGTAGAAATGAATTTTTGAGAGGTTAACAATGAAAAAACTAGCAGCCCTTCTTTTACTATCCACTGTAGCCCTTGCTGGATGTACTAGTATCCAACGTGGTCTCCGTGGTGATGAATATGTCGACTCCAGTATCTCTGCTGAAGAAAGCTCAAAAAGCAGCTGCTCAGACTGCCAAAGATTTGAATGACGCTTTAACCAATGAAAATGCCAACTTCCCTCAACTTTCTAAAGAAGTTGCTGAAGACGAAGCTGAGGTCATTTTACACACAAATCAAGGCGATATCCGCATCAAACTCTTTCCAAAACTAGCACCTCTAGCAGTTGAAAACTTCCTCACTCATGCCAAAGAAGGCTACTATAACGGCATCACCTTCCACCGTGTCATCGATGAGCTTTTATGGTCCAAAACTGGAGATCCTAAGGAGATGGTACAGGTGGCCAATCTATCTGGCATGATATGATAAAACGAAAGGATAAGGAACTGGTTTCAAAAATGAAAATCTCCCTTACCTATACAATATCCGAGGAGCCCTTGCTATGGCTAACACTGGTCAACCAAACACCAACGGTAGCCAGTTCTTCATCAACCAAAAACTCAACAGATATTTCAGCTAAACTCCCTACTAGTAAGTATCCAAAGAAAATCATCGAAGCCTATAAAGAGGGCGGAAATCCTAGTCTAGACGGCAAACACCCGTCTTTGGTCAAGTCATCGATGGCATGGATATCGTTGACAAGATTGCAAGGCTGAAAAAGATGAGAAAGATAAACCAACGTCTGCTATCACCATTGATAGTATAGAAGTGGTGAAAAGACTACGACTTCAGTAAAAATAAGCCATCAACAGATAAGGAGACGATGATATGATTTTTATTTTGGGGTTCTAAAGGTTATCAAAAAGATTTGGGACATACGCAAACTGCGATCGAATGTGGTCACTGTAACAATGTCGACACTTGGGAGATCGTAGAAACTGGGACGCAAGTTCACCTTTTACTGGATTCCACTTTTTCCTTATGGTAAAAGTTACTTCGTTTCTTGTCCGATTTGCCACTACGGTAAAGAAATTGAGAAATCTGAAGTTGAAAGCTATTTAAATTACTAGTCAAAAAAGCCAAGTCATTTCGACTTGGCTTTTTACTGCTTTTAAGTTAGCTTGTTAAAAGTCCCAGATTTGGTCCATCCAGCCTTCATAGAAGTCTGGTTCGTGACAAACCATAAGAATCGATCCTGTATTCTTTGAAGCGCGTTTGAGTTCATCCTTGGCATCTATATCCAAGTGGTTGGTCGGCTCGTCCAGCACTAAGACGTTGTTTTTCACGATTCATCAAGAGACAGAAACGCACCTTGGCTTGTTCACCACCTGATAAGACCTGAATTTGGCTTTCAATGTGCTTGGTTGTCAAACCACAACGAGCAAGGGCTGCACGGACTTCTGCTTGGTTAAGGGCAGGAAAGGCATTCCAGACAGCCTCTAGTGGTGTTTGACGATTGCCACCTTCTACTTCCTGTTCAAAGTAGCCAAGTTCTAAGTAATCACCGCGTTCAACTTCCCCAGCGATTGGCGGAATAATGCCCAAGAGAGACTTCAAGAGGGTTGTTTTCCCAATACCATTGGCCCCAATAATGGCAACCTTTTGATTGCGTTCAAAGGTAAGATTTAAGGATTTGGTCAGAGGACGATCATAACCAATCTGCAAGTCCTTGGCTTGGAAGATAAAGCGACCAGGAGTACGAGCCGGTTTAAAATCAAAGGATGGCTTTGGTTTCTCGCTTTGGAGTTCAATGATATCCATCTTGTCGAGTTTCTTTTGACGGGACATGGCCATATTACGCGTTGCAACACGCGCTTTGTTTCGAGCGACAAAGTCCTTGAGGTCCGCTATCTCTTTCTGCTGACGTTCATAGGCTGCTTCCAGCTGAGATTTCTTCATGCATAGACTTCTTGGAACTGGTAGTAGTCACCAGAGTAACGCGTTAACTGTTGATTTTCAACATGATAGACGATATTGATTACGTCGTTGAGGAAAGGAATATCATGCGAAATAAGGACAAAGGCATTCTCATAGTTTTGAAGATAACGCTTGAGCCAGTCAATGTGTTCAGCATCCAAGTAGTTGGTTGGCTCGTCAAGCAACAAAATATCTGGTTTTTCAAGGAGGAGTTTAGCCAAAAGCACCTTGGTTCTTTGTCCACCTGACAAAGGCTGTTACATCCGTATCCATACCATAGTCCATGACACCGAGAGCACGCGCTACTTCATCAATCTTAGCATCCAAGGTATAGAAATCACGACTCTCCAAACGGTCTTGGAGTTCTCCTACTTCTTCCATCAGCCCATCAATATCCGCCCCGTCTTCTGCCATTTCCATATAGAGGTCATTGATACGAGCTTCTGCTTTAAATAGCTCATCAAAGGCCGTCCGCAAAACATCACGCACAGTTTGGCCTTCCTTTAGCACAGCATGCTGATCCAGATAGCCAGCAGTCACATATTTGGACCACTCCACCTTCCCTTCATCTGGTAACATCTTACCAGTCACGATGCTCATAAAGGTTGATTTCCCTTCACCATTGGCGCCGACTAGACCGATATGTTCTCCCTTGAGGAGACGGAAGGACACATCTTCAAAAATTGCACGGTCACCAAAACCGTGACTCAAATTTTTAACTTCTAAAATACTCATTCTAATTCCTTATCTTGTTTTTATGCAGTCCTTTATAGAGGACCCAAGCCAGATAGCCTCCCAGGGTATTGGTCCACAAATCATCAATCTCAAAGACGCGATTAAAATCAAAGAAAAAGTCTAAGACCAGTTGCGTGCACTCAATTCCTAGACTCAGTAGAAAACTGAGAAGGATGATCGTTTGTCGCAAGTTTCGGACAGAGATAGATGAGTTGAAAAGACTGAGGGAAAGAGCAAGAAGACATTTAAAATGTTCTGCAAAAAGATCCAAAGGACTTGTCCCAAACTGGTCACTTCACCCAGATTCCAAAGGGAGTTTAAGGGAGTTAAAAGAAAAACCAGGCGTCCAAAAGTTTGAATACCTGGAGTTTCCACTCCTGTAGGAAGTTGAGGCTGGGGAGTGAAGCAAAAACAGACAATGCAAAGGCTGTAAATAGCCACTCCCAATCTTTAAGATTAATTCTCTTTTTTTAGTCATTTTTATGGATTTACCGCTGCGACTGCCTTCTGGCGGTCACGTTTCATGTATTGGAGCGTAATTGTCCACAAGCTGCATCAATATCTGTACCATGCTCTTGACGGACAGACACAGTTGACTCCCTTTTTCTTGAGGGTATCGTAGAAGGCCATCACGCGCTCTTTAGGACTACGGCTATATTGGTCATGTTCACTGACAGGGTTATAGGGAATCAAGTTTACATAAGACAATTTCTTGATGTTCTTGAGCAATTCAGCCAATTCCAAGGCTTGTTCTACACCATCGTTGACTTCATTGAGCATGATGTATTCAAAGGTCACACGGCGATTGGTTGTTTCGATATAGTACTCAATAGCTGCAAAGAGCTTTTCAATCGGAAAGGCACGGTTAATCTTCATGATGCTTGAACGCAATTCATTATTGGGTGCGTGAAGGGAAACAGCCAGATTAACCTGTACACCTTCATTAGCAAAGTCACGAATTTTATGGGCCAAACCTGAGGTTGAAACAGTGATGTGACGAGCACCGATAGCCATCCCCTTGTCATCATTGATGGTACGAACAAAATTCAAAACATTGTTGTAGTTATCAAATGGTTCACCAATTCCCATAACAACGATATGGCTGACACGTTCGTCCTGACCACGCTCATCAAAGTATTTCTGAACCAGCATGATCTGCGCTACGATTTCCCCGTTATTGAGGTCACGTTGCTTCTTGATCAAGCCTGATGCACAGAAGGTACAACCAATATTACAGCCAACCTGAGTGGTCACACAGACTGACAAACCGTAGTGTTGACGCATGAGTACTGTCTCAATCAACATGCCATCTGGCAACTCGAAAAGATACTTAACAGTACCGTCAGCTGACTCTTGTACAATCCTTTGTTTCAAAGGATTGACCACAAACTGGTCATTGAGCTTAGCAATCAAATCCTTGGAAAGGTTGGTCATTTCTTCAAATGACTGGACACGTTTACGGTAAAGCCATTCCCAGATTTGATCTGCCCGGAATTTCTTTTCTCCTTGTTCTAATACCCATTCTTGCATGGTTTGACGTGTTAAACTATAAATAGACGGTTTCATCTCTTCTCCTTATTCTCTATCTATTTCTGACGAATGACAAAATGGCGCTGTCCCTTGTCCTCTTTCTGAGACTTTTGCTCCTTATGACGACGTCTATTTCGCTTATCCGCATTTGGTTTTCTCTTGTTTTGCGAAGATTTCTTCCCTCTTCTAGGAAGGTTTTCCTCTTCCTTTTTACGCAATTTTTTGTCAAATGAAGCCCGTTTCGGTGCTTGATTTTCTAGGACAAAATAGGCACAACCATAACTACAGTACTCCAAAAGATAGTCCTGTAAGCGACTGATCTTTTCAATTTTTTCCTCTGTTCGATCGTCTTTGTAAAAACCACGTAGGCGGAGCTGTTCATTACTCCAGTCCCCCACGACATAATCAAACTTGGTCAACACTTCTGAAAAGCGTTGATTAAAGACTGTCACATCGAAAGCATCCTTGATATTTTCAACCAAGGTAAAAGCAATCCCTTCAGTCTCAACCTTATCCCCATTTACTTGAAATTCTGGGCCAGGAAACTTGTTATAGTTGTATAATTCAGGTGCAATTTCTTTACGCATAGTCTTCCTTTTCCACGATTACTTAACACTCTATTTTACCATATTTTCTACAAGTTGGCACGAATATCCTGAAAATGAAAAAAGTCTGACGATTCTGTCAGACTTCTGCTTGAAAAACTTAAAAAGAGAAGATTGACTCTTCCCTCCATATTTTTTATTTAGCTGCTGCGTATAGCTCGTCTACTTTGTTCCAGTTGATGACTGAGAAGAAAGCTTTGATGTAGTCAGGACGAACATTGCGGTATTTCACGTAGTAAGCATGTTCCCAAACGTCCAAGCCCAAGATTGGTTTTTTACCTTCTGAGATTGGTGTATCTTGGTTTGCTGTTGAAGTCACTTCAAGCTTCCCTTCTTTGTTGACAACCAACCATGCCCATCCAGAACCAAAGCGAGTTGTAGCTGCTGCTGTAAAAGCTGCTTGGAATTCTTCAAATGAACCAAATGTTGCATCGATTGCTGCTGCAAGTTCTGCTGATGGAGCTGTTTTCTCAGGAGTCATCAATTCCCAGAAAAGAGCGTGGTTCAAGTGTCCACCACCATTGTTGATAAGTGCTTGACGGATATCAGCTGGGATAGAATCTACATCAGCAAGCAAAGCTTCAAGGTCTTCACCAATTTCAGGGTGTTTTTCAAGAGCAGCATTTGCATTGTTGACATAAGTTTGATGGTGTTTGTCATGGTGCAAGTGCATTGTTTCTGCATCGATGTATGGTTCCAAGGCGTCGTATGCGTATGGAAGGTCTGGTAAGATAATAGCCATCTGTAATACCTCTTTTTCTTTCTATATGAAAATGATAACGCAATCATCCTCTTTTTTCAAGTTTTTTGCTCAATTTGCCTCTGCCGCGATCTGCAAAAGTGCCTTTTCAAACAGGTACCCCTTTTCATAGACACCTGTCTTAATCTGGTAGTCTGTTTCAATCAAATAAGAAATCGCTCGCTTGAGAAAATCTAAGGAAATCCCTCTCGAATCTCTCAGTGCAAACTTGATTTGATAAGGATTAGGATTGCGTCCTAGATAACTACCTAAACTACTTGCAATCTGCGATTCCGTCTGACCAGCCTCTGATAAAATCTTCACTTGGGTAAAGGTTCGGAACTGTCCTAACATGACAGCTATGAGCTTAATTTCATCCTCCCCTTTCAAGGTCAAGTCTCTGACCAAGTCACGGGCCTGATCAATCTTCTTATCCAAGATAAACTGAGTTAAGTCGAAAATATTGTCTTGCAAAGTCTTTGGAATAGCCTCGACAATGTCCTTCTCCTCAATCACGCCATCTGACTTATAAGACTGTAAAAAAAGGAGATTTTTCTGGATTTCACTAAATTGAAATCCGGATTTGAGAAGTAGATTTTCAAAAGACTTTTCTGCAAACTGCAGACCTTGTGTCTGGCTCCATTTTTGGAAATACTGGCGAAGTTCTTGTTCTTTAGGTTCAATAGCATCAAATACAGTCGCATCTCGTTTGAGCAATTTGACCAGCCGTCTTTTACTATCTAACTTTCCTTCTGCAAAAATCAACAACTTGGTTGTTGGCGAAGGGTTATCAAGGTATTCTTCAAACGACTTGAGCTCATCATCTGCTAAAAAGCGTTTCTTGGCTGTTGTGATATCGACAAAATGGTCTAATATCACGATTTTTCTCATCCGCAAAAGAAAAGGGAGACTGACCAACTCCAACTCTAAGTCTTTATAAGCTACTTCTTTCATATCAAAGTAAGCAAAAATTGAGATCAGCTGGATCATAACCAATCTGCTTTCAACACTTGACTCTTCATAACTTCAAACTGGCCCCTGATCTGTCCTGTAAATAGATTCAAGCTAGATAAATTTGATAGAGATCAACTTTCTGACTGTCTTCAATGGCTAGCATCTCTCTCCTTTCTTCTGATTTTTTTATTAAACTTAATCAATATAGCGCAATTTCCCACGGAAATCTTCTAGGCTCTCGTACCCTTTTTCCGCCATAATAGCTTTCAGTTCATTGGTAATGCGTTCAAAAGCACCAACACCTTCCTTGTGGAGCATCGTTCCTACTTGCACCATACTAGCACCGCAGAGGATATGTTCAAAGGCATCACGACCCGTTAGAACACCACCCGTTCCGATGATTTGGATTTGGGGATTTAAACGTTGGTAAAAGGCGTGCACATTCGCTAGAGCAGTCGGTTTGATATACTCTCCACCAATGCCACCAAAACCATTTTTAGGACGAATCACGACTGACTCGTCTTCTATGTAAAGACCGTTTCCGATAGAGTTAACACAGTTGACAAACTTAAGCGGGATATTTGTTGAAAAATAGCTGCCGCTTGATCAAAGTGGACAATATCAAAATATGGTGGCAACTTGATTCCCAAGAGGTTTGGTAAAGTAGGCAAATACTTCTGCCAAGATACGGTCTGTTGTCTCAAAATCATAAGCAATCTGAGGTTTTCCTGGAACATTTGGACAAGAGAGATTAAGCTCTGTCAGTCCTTTTGAATTCACTCTCTTGGACTTTTTCAAGATGGTATGTGTTTTCTCTGGAGACATGCCGACTAGAGAAAGGAAGAAAGTATCGGTTTGGCTCTTTTTCCTGCAAGTCCAAAAGATAGTCCAGATAGTAGTCTAAACCATTATTTGGTAAGCTCCATGGAGTTGATAGAACCAAGTGGAACATCCTGATAACGTGGCTCAGGATTGCCCTGACGAAAGTCCAAGGTCGCTGTCTTCGTGACAAAAGTACCTGCTGCTGAGTTTTTGACCCTTCAAGCTCTTCTATCGTCATACAAGCCACACCCGCTGCATTCATCAAGCAATTGTCAAACTCAAAGCCAGCTATTTGTGTTTTCGTTGATACCATGATTCTGATCCTCCAGATTCCTTTTTATTTCTAATATTATACCATACTTTTAAGATTTTCTCTTTGAGAAACTAATTTCTATATAAAACGTTCGGTTTTGTAAATTGAAAGAATTTTTAGAAAATTTCTGTTTTTCTTTACACTCAAAAATTCTGCTATAATGGCTCATGTAATAAAAATATAACAACAAAAAGGAGAACGATATGACATCTGCTAAAGACTATATCCAAAGCGTGTTTGCAACTGTGAAAAGCTCGTAACGGGCATGAGGCTGAATTTCTCCAGGCGGTTGAAGAATTCTTCAGCACTTTGGAACCTGTATTTGAAAAAAACATCCTGAGTATATCGAAGAAAAACATCTTGGCACGTATCACTGAGCCTGAGCGCGTAATTTCTTTCCCGTGTTCCTTTGGGTGGACCGTGATGGAAAAGTCCAAGTCAACCGTGGTTACCGTGTTCAATTCAACTCAGCTGTTGGACCATATAAAGGCGGACTTCGTTTCCACCCAACTGTAAAACCAAGGGATCTTGAAATTCCTCGGCTTTCGAACAAATCTTTAAAAACGTTTTGACTGGACTTCCAATCGGTGGAGGTAAAGGTGGATCAGACTTCGATCCTAAAGGGAAAGACTGATGCTGAAGTGATGCGCTTCTGCCAAAGCTTTATGACAGAATTGCAAAAATACATCGGACCATCTCTTGACGTACCCAGCTGGTGATATCGGTGTTGGTGGACGTGAAATTGGTTACCTATACGGACAATACAAACGTCTTAACCAATTTGATGCGGGTGTCTTGACTGGTAAACCTCTTGGATTTGGTGGTAGCTTGATTCGTCCAGAAGCAACTGGTTACGGTTTGGTTTACTATACTGAAGAAAATGCTCAAAAGCTAATGGTAACAGTTTTGCTGGTAAGAAAGTGGTTATTTTCAGGTTCTGGTAACGTAGCTCAATATGCTCTTCAAAAAGCGACTGAACTCGGCGCTACTGTTATCTCTGTATCTGACTCAAACGGTTATGTCATCGACGAAAATGGTATTGACTTCGATCTTTTGGTTGATGTTAAAGAAAAACGCCGTGCTCGTTTGACTGAGTACGCAGCTGAGAAAGCAACTGCTACTTACCATGAAGGTTCTGTATGGACTTACGCTGGAAACTACGACATCGCTCTTCCATGTGCGACTCAAAACGAAATCAACGGTGACGCAGCCAAACGTTTGGTTGCTCAAGGCGTTATCTGTGTATCTGAAGGTGCTAACATGCCTAGTGACCTTGATGCGATTAAAGTCTACAAAGAAAACGGAATCCTTTACGGACCTGCCAAAGCTGCTAACGCTGGTGGTGTAGCTGTATCAGCGCTTGAAATGAGCCAAAACAGCCTTCGCCTTTCATGGACTCGTGAAGAAGTTGATGGACGCCTCAAAGACATCATGACCAAACATCTTCAACACAGCTAAAAACAACTGCTGAAACATACGGACTTGGTACTGACTACCTTGCAGGAGCAAATATCGCTGCCTTCGAAAAACGTAGCAAATGCTATGATTGCACAAGGTATTGTTTAATTAGTCGATACATCCTATCGGAGGACAAATGATGAACTTACGGCCAATGGAAGTAGAGATAATCTAGCTGTAGTGCAGCTCATTCGAGCTAGTCTTGAAGAATTCGGGCTTGACAAACCTGGAACTGTCTACTTTGATTCTCATCTAGATCATTTGGCCGACTATTATCAACAGCAAGAGAGAGCAGCTTACTTTATTCTGGAAGATGAAGGTCAGCTGGTTGGCTGTGGTGGCTTTGCACCTGTGTCTGATAAGATTGCTGAATTACAAAAACTGTATGTCACTAAAAATAGCCGTGGCAAAGGTTATTCCAGCCGTTTGATAAAGCGGATATTCCAGGAAGCCCGCTCAGCTGGTTATGAACAGCTTTTATCTAGAAACCTCTACTGAACTGGCTACGGCTGTGCAATCTATCAGCACTATGGTTTTACAGCACTGCAAGAACCACTTTCTAACGCCGCTGGCCACCCAGCTATGAATATCTGGATGATAAAATCTCTCTCATCAGATGAATAGATGGCAGTATACTCATGGTCGACTTGAGGACATCAGTATCAAGCTCCTCAAGACAGCTAAAATAACTTTTAAAAATGTAGCCAAGGCTATGATAGTAAAGGTATTGTTTCAGCACTATCACACTAGAATAAATCCGACTGCTTATAAAAGCAGCCGGATTTTTATATATCTAATTTTTCAAAAATTTGCCTGTTGACTGCTTTTTCTTTTAGCTTCTCAGCAGCTCATTTTCCAGAAAAAGGACTTTAGTTCGTCAAAAATCTTGACAAACCTTAAAAACAGTTTCTCTGTCCAACTGACCATAAGCTAATTCGTAATAGTCCTTATTATGCTGCCAGTTCTGGTCATAGTTGACATCTGTCCGTTGATAGTAAACGATGTTTTGCTTCGGAGTCAGGTAAAGCTTCTGTGTTAGAATGCTTTTCTGATCTTTAGATAACTTGCTACGACTGAAAATCTTAACACCTTGAAAAATCTTGCGCTCATGAATACCTTCGATTCTGTCACCTTCAATTCAATTCTTTTATAGTGCATACTATCACCTCCTAAAATTACCTACATTATATCATGTTCTGGCAAATTTTCAAACAAAAGTGTCATTTCCAAAAGTCTTCAGTCGCCTCTAAAATCTCTTCTGTTGGTGTTACTGTGGCCTCAATAATGCTCTTGCCAGTCTTTTTCAGATAGGCTTGTATAAGATGATAGCCATAAGCATAGCCTGCAGCATAAGGCATACCAACCGGTATTTGACCTTGAATCTCAGCAATTTCATCACCGTAAAGATAAGGAGCCATTTCCGACATACCTGTTAGCTGAAGCTGACTTGAGATGATGGGCTTAATCTCTTCTAACTGCTCTGGATTGGCTGAAGTAACCCAAGGCCCAATGAGATCCTTACCATAGAGCTCAGCCGCAAAAGACTCTGCCAATCCTTCACTGACTACCCAGTCTGCTAGTGTCGTCTGCTGGTTCCATTTGACAAATTGGAAGCGGACATTGTGATTGCACTCATGGGCTAACGCTGCCTGCACACGGGGTAAAGTATAGTCATTTGGTAGTAAACTAAGCATGAGGTAGCCTGGAATTCCTCCATCTCCGCTGTAACCCTTATTGAGCTGTAGCATAGGTTTTTCTGGATTGCCTCAATAAAAACAGTAAAAATAGTAATCCTCAACCTCTAAGTCATAGCCAGCTTGCTCAAAAAGACTAATACTCTCTTGATGGTATCTTGACAATCCTGCACAGAGCTCGACTAGAGCTCAGAGCGTCGATAGCCGGTCTATCTCCTTTTTCTGATAGAGTTCCGGGCAACTGATTCATAAAGCTCAGTAGGAATAGAGCATCAACCTCCAGGGTGACTTTGCTTCAAAGGATGATGTGTGTTTGGTATTTCATTAACAAAAGGTGCCATATTTTTAGCTCGAAAGAGACCTTCTCTTTCTAAAGGAGGCTCAAGCCATCCCTTGATAAACTTTTTATCTGAACGAATCATATTGATTTGCATAATAATCTCCTTTCTTATCTACTATTAGTATAATCCTCACCTAGGGTCAGAGTCGAAGAAATTGAAATATCTATTAAAATTTCATTGAAATTACCCTCAAACCGTCTGGAAAATTACCTTCAATAAAGTTCTTTAATACTGAGATTGTAATATCCGAGTATCAATAAATTAAAACTTACTTTTCTACTGTTCATAGGAATGATGATACCAGAAAAATAAATCCTGAAGGGTAAAAACTTGTATCATTTTTATGGAAAGCCTATTATTCTAAAAACTTGTTTGTCTCCTAGATAAACTATATAATTAGTTCGCCCCTTTTTGCCCCTTCTGAACTAAAGAAAAACCGCTATCCCTAAGAATGAGTGGTTTTTATATGTTTTTAGCTCACTAAATGTAGTCGCTCTATTATTTAAGAGTAACTGAAGCTCCAGCTTCTTCCAATTTAGCTTTGATTTCTTCAGCTTCTGCAGTTGGAACGCTTCTTTGATGACACACTGCACCATCAACAAGTTCTTTAGCTTCTTAAGTCCAAGACCAGTGATTTCACGTACAACTTTGATAACGCCAACTTTTTGTCACCAGCAGCCGTCAACTCAACGTCAAATGAGTCTTTAGTAGCACCAGCGTCGCAGCACCAGCTGCAGCAATAGCCATACAGGAGCAGCTGCAGTTACCCAAATTCTTCTTCGATAGCTTTTACAAGGTCGTTCAATTCAAGGATTGAGCTTCTTTAATTTCAGCAATAATGTTTCAATGTTCAATGCCATTGTTATTTCCTCCAAATAAGTTTTTAATTTTTAATAGTTTTTCCGTAGCTAGGCTACGCTGCGTAGCCTAAGATTGCTGCGTCTTCTTTGTTGTCTGCAACCGCTTTGACTGCAAGAGCAACGTTGCGCACTGGCGCTTGAAGTACAGAAAGGAGACATGAAAGAAGTCCTTCGTGGTTTGGAAGAGTTGCAAGAGCAACGATTTTCTTTAGATGCGACTAGCGCCTTCGATTGCACCCACCTTTGATTTCAAGTGCTTCAGCGTTTTAGCAAAAATCGTTCAAGATTTTTCAGCTGGTGCGATAACATCTTCAGTTAGAAAATGCTACTGCAGATGGTCCAACAAATACTGATGATACAGATCTTTCAAGACCAGCTTTTTCCAGCTGCACGACGCAAGATTGAGTTTTTTAATGACTTTATACTCAACTTCGCTTCCACGAAGCTCACGGACGAAGAACTGTATCTTGCTCAACTGTCAAACCACGAGCGTCTGCATAACGACGATAGATGCAGCAGCTTTTCATTTTCTCAGCTACTACGTCAACTAGTTCCGCTTTTTAGCAATAATTGTTTCACTCATTAGTGTGTTCACCTGTAATTATTTTGTTTGGGGAATTTTTCCAAAAGAAAAACGCGCCCAAACCTAGACACTGAAAGTACAATACGCTTCTTTTACATGATACGTTTTGTCCTCGGTAGCGATCTTTATGAGTCGAGCCCCTACTGTCTTAGGCAGTTTTTCAAACCGTATATAAGTATAGCATAGACAGAATGCAAGATTTTTGCAAAACCTTTAAAATTTTTAAATCTCTACTGTCAAAACTTTGCCTTGCTTTAACCACCTGTTCTCCAGCGATATAAACATCATCAACATCACTGGATTTGACTGCATAGACTAGATGCGAGAGCATATTATTCTGAGGTTGAAGATGGATTTTTTCTTGTGGTTGAATGACCAGAAAATCCGCTTGCTTGCCAACTTCTAGGCTTCCTATCTGCTTTTCCATTCCTAGAACCTTAGCTCCTTCGATTGTCAGTGCCTTAAGGGCTGTTTCGATAGGAAATGGCTGGCATCTCCACTTTTCATCTTTTGAAGAAGGGCTGCTGTCCGTCCTTCCTCGAACATATCTAGATTGTTATTGGAAGCAACCGAGTCTGTCGCAATCCCCACTGCTACTCCTGCTTTTTGCAGTTGGATGATGGGAGCGATCCCTGAGGCCAGTTTGAGGTTACTGATAGGATTGTGGGCGATAGCCACTTGAGAGGTTACCAAACGTTCAATTTCTCGTTCGTTTAGCTCGACCCCATGAGCAAAGACAGACGGATGATCTAAGTAACCTAGTTCTTCTAGAAAGGCGAGAGGGCGTTTGCCGTATCGTTTCAGGATTATTCCTGACTCCTCCTTGGTCTCCGCCACATGGATATGGATAGGAATATTCAGCTCTTTTGCCATATCTAAACTCGCTTCCAGCAAGTCTTTACTACAGCTGTAGGGAGAATGAGGGCTACCATAACCTTGAAATTTGGATTTTAGCATCCTAAGATTTTCTATGATGGCTCTGGGTTCTGCCTATAGTCTCAGCAGCTGATTCTGCCTCTGAAAGAAAAAGGGCTGGTGAGAATAACAACGCATCTTAGAGGCCTTGACTGCCTGATAAATTTGCTCAATATCCACACCATTGGGATTATACATACGTGAAGGTTGTTGTCCCTGACTGGAGCATCTCTGTCAGAGCTCTTTGACTGCCTTGGTAGTCGTGTCGAGTAAAGCCTGCTTCTGCTGGCCAGATATAGTCATTGAGCCTATCTCGTGGAGATTGCCAAGTCATCCTGAACCCTCGCAAACCTGTCATAGCAGAATGGGTGGCAACTGACCAAACCAGGCATGCATCCAGGCCTCCTCGATAGTCTATAATCTGCCTCAGCTTGCTCTAAAAATCTCTGGCCTCTTGGCCGACATACAGACGATTTGAGAGTCCTTAACTGGCTAAAATACCATCCAGATAGACATGGAAATCTTGGTCACAAGTCACGATATTTACATGCTGATAGACTTTCATTGTTTTCTCCTTCTAAGACCCTGATTTTTCTAGCTATTGTAACAAAAAGTCACCCGAAGGCAACCTTTTTAGTGTCATTAAGAATTTAAATGGGTAGGAATGACTTATTCAGAGCTAGCGTCGCAGCTTTTGTGCATTTGGTAATACTTGCCCCTTTCTATCCATGAGATCCTGATGGTTACTTATGCTCACAATGTCACCATCTACCAAGACAAGAATCAACCTGCATCCTGAATGGTTGACAAACGGTGAGCAATAATACAGCTTGTGCCCCTTCCATGAGCTCTGGCAAAGGCATCCTGTACTAGCACCTCTGTCCGTGATCGATGGAGGAAGTCGCTTCTGTCTAAGATAAGAATCTTTGAATAGCTAGAAAGACTCGGGCGATGGTCAAGAGCTGGGCTTGCCCAACAGAGAGATTCTCCTACTTTTCCAGCTCTGGTATCATAGCCTTGGGGTAACTGTTGGATGAAAAGTCTGCATTGGCTGCCTTGCAGCAGCAATCACTTGCTCCCGACTGGCACTCAGGATTTCAAAAGGCAATATTGTCATGAATGGTCCCTTGCTTGAGCCAGGTTTCTGGAGTACCATCCCCAAACTGCTGTCTCTAAATGACGCTGCGATAACTCATAAATGGACTGCCCATCTCCAACAAGATATCTCCTGAGTTAATAGGATAAAAACGCATGAGGAGATTGATAAGAGTTGACTTACCAGCACCTGTAGGACCAACGATGGCTACCTTGCTACCAGCTGGGATATTGATAGACAAATCCTTAATCAAGATCCTTTCAGGATGGTATCCAAAAGAAACATGCTTAAAGGAAATGGCCCCTAACTTGGTCACATGTCAAGACTCCCTCACCTGTTCCAGCCACCCTCTGACTCTCTAAGACAGCATAGACGCGCTCTGCGCAAGAGAGCACTTTGCAACTCAGCTAGCACTGAAGAAAATATCGTTAAGGGCTTGGTATACTGCTGAACATAGTTCAAAAAAGTTACTAAACGCCCAATGGTCAAGGTTGAACCCATCATGATACGATAAGCTCCTACTCCAGCTAGAAGAGCATAAATGAGCGCATTGACAAAGCGAGTCGAAGGATTAACCGTTGAGGAATAAAAGATAGCTGACTGAGAATAGCTTGCGTAGTTGGCATTCGCCTCGTGCAGTCTTTGGATAAACTCTGTCTGAGCATTGAAGGACTGGATAATGGTCTGCTGGCTAAGCGACTCTTCAATCAACTGAGTCTGAATTCCCCTCGTCTCTGTTTGCTTCTGGAAGAGATGATAGGAGCGTTTGGCAATAAAGCGTGAAATCACCATGGACAGCGGCGTCAACAGCAAGACCAAGAGGGTCATGAGGAGGTGAATTTGGAGCATGGCTAGAATACTAACCAAAATCATCAAAACACCAATGAAAAATTGATTGAAAATCATGGTCAAACCAGCTGCCAACTGTTCTATGTCTGTGGTCACACGACTAACCATCTCTCCACTGCCCTGCCGGTTCACAAAAGCAATCGGTAAACGATGGAGCTTATGGATAATTCGCTCTCGCAAGTCTCTGGTATAAGAGAAGATTAGACGATTATAAAGAAGAGGATTGGCCCATTGTACCAGAGTATTTCCTATGACTACCAATATCATCTGAATGAAAATCTGCCAAAAAACTGGTGATGAACCAGCCACTAGAACTTGGTCAATGACCTGTCCAATCAAGATAGGTAGGTAGATCGATAAAGCAACTTGGGCAATAGTTCCTAGAAAGGCAAGTAAAAGGAGGAAAGGATGGTTTGTTAAATCTATGGCCAAACGTTTGAGCGTCTGGTTTGCGGTTTGTCGTTTCATGCTAGTCCTCCTTTCCATGTTGGGATGCATTGATTTCGCGATAGACTTGGCTAGTCTTCATTAATTCCTCGTGCTTGCCAACAGCTAGTAACTCACCTTTTTCCAAGAGGGAGAATCTGTCAGCCATCTGAAGTGTAGACATTCGTTGAGAAATCAAGATTAAGCTCTCGTGTTAGGTAAATTCTCTGGATAGCTTTCAAGAGCTTGGACTCAGTGATGGTGTCCAGGGGCTCGAGGTCGTACTCATCTAGGATGAGAATGGAGCTTGTCGCAAGACTGTCTCGGGCAATAGATAGCCTTTGTTTTTGTCCACCTGAGAAATTCTCGTCCTCCTGCCTCAACTAGGGCATCCAAAGAGTCCTTCCTTTCACTGACAAAACTTTAGCTTGCGCACTCTCCAAGGCCCACAAAGTTCTTGGTCAGACACTCTCGATTGAAACCTCAGAGTCAAGTTGGAACGAATAGTTCTTTAAAAAGTCTCGACCTTTGAGGCACATAGGCAATCCAAGACCGCCACTGCTCAAGATTATGAGGACTAGCATCCATCTCTGATAAAGGCTCAATGCCCCTTGTCTGCTGGATAAAGACCAAGCAAGACTTGCACCGCTTGATTTACCTGAACCAGTCTCTGATGATACCAATGAATCTGCCCTTGATTCATATCAAAGGAAATGTTTCTCAGAGAAGGCCAACTGCACTCAGGATAGGTAAAGGTTAATTTGGACTTGCAAAACACGCTATCACCGGTAGCTTGCTTTTCTCTAATTCTGAAAAATATCTCTTGAGCTTGCAAAAACTTCTCAATTCGCTTATTGAGATATAGGACTGGTTGAGGGAATTTATCAGCATGGCGAGCTTTAACCAATTCCACCAAAATTTGTAAGAGGTGGAGTTGATAAGGCAATAAGAGCACCTTGACTGAGTAAACCTCCTTGAATTGAAATATAGCCCCTGCCAGATGACTGACAAGAAGAGTTCCATTGACAATCAGATAGGTCTAGAGGTATAACAAACCAGACCAGAAACCCGCCCTTCTTTGCAACCTAGCATAAACTTGCTAAGGGTCTGAGAAATCTGTAACCTCTCGTTTCTTCCTGACCAAAAGCACTGAATAACCTGCATGCCTTTGTAATTGCTGGCGCGTTTCCCGGAACCAGCCGATCCGTTTTCTTTCTGAGACTGCTGTAGAGATGGGATCGACCAGTCGAGAGAGACCGACAATGACAATCGTCAAAATGACAACCATAACTAAGAACCAGAAAGTGTCAGCTCAGCCGAGATGCGATAGTCTACAAAATGGCTCCAAAACGATAATAGGCGCTCTCCCAAAAAGAGGCGCAGGAATTGTATTGATACCAGTCTGAATCTGGTAAGCATCCGAGCTCAAGCGAGTCACCGCTTGTAGTTGTCAAACCATCTCTGCTGTCCTTGGGTAAGGGAAAGAATATGACGATAGAAGGTCGTCTGTCAGTTCTTTTGATAAAACCCACCGCAGCCTTATAGCTGGAGTAAAACTGGGCCACCAGGGCCACCAAAACACCAATCACTGCAAAGATAAGTGGAGCAGGCCAATCTGCATCCATAGATGCCCTCGATCTCTCTGGGCAAAAGGACTGGTCAACAATCCCAGCAATCACCATGGGAACCAAGAGCTCAAAAACAGCTTCTAGTAGCTTTCTGAACAAGGGTGCTAGAATCGACTCTTTGATGTAGGGTCGGAAGCAAGATAGTGCGTTTGCCCATAAACCTCTCATTCTTATTCTGGAATGAAGAAAGTGGGAAGCCCCACCCTCTCAGTCTTCATTTGTTTGGTAAGGTAATAGATAGCCACATCCTGCTTCTTCCATCTCATCCTTGACAAAAGCGTAAGGAAGCAGAATTAATACAGTAACGGAGGCCACCAACCCTGAGGTCCATCTCAGAAAAACATGACCCAAGTGAGCATTTCCGACCGAGAACGAACCTCGATCTGCTCCATTCCATGGCTCAAATCCTTGTAATAGTGAATCAATTTAGAAATCGGACGCATATCTCAGCAACCACAACCTGAGGTAAACTGATCCTTAGCGAAAAAGAGTGGCTCACCCGTCGTGAGTGTCTCAGCATAACCTTCCTTCAAAAAGTTTGGCATCATAAGCATTACTAAACGGCGCTCTGTAGCAGCTCTGAGTTACCTCGGTAGGATCTCTTCAGCTAGCTTCTTCAGCACCTCCTTGACTAGGCTTTTCATAGTTAGAGGCATCAATCAATGTCTCAGCATCGGTCACATCTGATAAGGACAGTAAACTAGAAGGATTTTCTGAGATAGTCCTGATGGTGGTCTTCAGCCAGAATGTAGTGACGAAGTTTCTCCACCCCTACTGCAATCTTCGACCCAGCATGCGTTCTGCCCTGCACCACCGTGTAGATAGCCGGCAAGTCCGCTTCCATCCCTGGTACGGGATCCCAGTCTGATATGCACTCACGGTCATTCCTTGTTGGTTACTAGACAGGATCAATGACACGGAAATAATAGCAAACTCTCTAAGTGACACCGCGCTTCATCATAAATCACTTGAACAGTCTCTGCATGGTCTGTTTCTTGAGCAACTGGGTAAATTGGTCGCTTGACTTGGCCACTAGCGTAGCCGATACTGGTTGCTAGCACCCAGGTGCTGTGAAAAATACCCTCCCCAGACCCCCAAAAACAGCCACTTGCCAGATAAATTTTCGCGATCTTTATTTCTCCTTTATCAAGGTTTTTAACTACTACTTTCGAACTCTCTCTTCAAACCACGCCAGCCACATCTGCAACCTCAAAATAGTATTTTTGAGCTAACTTCGCCGTTCTATCTACAACCTCAAAACCATGTTTTGAGCCAAACCCAGTGCCAGCTCCTAGTTTGCTCTTTGATTTCTACTGAGTATAAACTTCTTTTTCAAAAAGGATAGGAAGCCCCAATCAAGAGTTTCCCATCCCATCTTCTATTTCTTTACTTTGTTCTGACACGGACACCTTTGCATCAATCTCAAGTCATGTAGTTTGGCCTTTTGAAAAGGTTGCTGCAATTCAGCTTTAATCTTGGGCATCTTGTCATGAGAATAGAACCATAACCGTCGGTCCGGCACCAGAGAGATAGGTCGCATAGGCCCATCTCCTCTTTAGCTACTTGGTTTAATCGTCGTCAAATTCACGCGACCAGACTTTTGATGATAGCGCCTCGTGAAGAGATCCTCTCGATTGCTTCTGTCCAGCTGTCACCATATTCCTGCTACAAGGCTGTAAACAGCAACATTGGTAATTGAACTAGCTGCAACAGCCTCCCTTTGTAGACAATTTCTTAGGAAGGACACTCACGACTGTCGCTGAGTGCGCAATCTATAGTTAAATATGTTAAAATCACACTCTGGGAAATTGCCACAATCGCCGAAACCCGCCCTTCAAATAGAACTCGCAAATAACAAGATTTCCATGATAGCTGGAGCCACATTGTCAGGATGTCCTTTCAACTTGGTAGCCAGCTGCAACTTTGTCGTGGGTTAGATAAGTTGAGATTGCCCAGTTGGTTAGCCAGTTCAATTTGCAACAACAACTGAGCTTGAAGAACCTGCTCACGCGCCAAGGGAACATCGCTGGTCATTTTCAAACGTCTGCTGCAAGTCAGGCAATTTGTGGGCAATCTTGACAAGAGATTACGCTCGTCATGTGGAATCCATTTACTAATCTGGTGTCCAATCAACCACTCATCCTGTTCTTCACAAACCTCAATCTGAAGATACTGTTACAGCTACACCAACTCGAATCAAAACCTGGGCCTGATATTGGCACTGGCTGCAGGTACATAATCTTCATCCTATTCTCCTAACACCTTGAAGGTATTCAAGAGGTCAAATTCCAAAGCTTTGGCCAACTCCTAGCTGAAATATTCTCAAGCTGCGCTTTATTAATCTTTTATGAGCGATAATCACTAACGCGCCTTGTCACTCTTTGCCATCCTGGAGGATTCTGCTTGAAGGAAAGATCTGAGTGTTGAAAAACTCAGCCAATTTCAAGACCTGACCTTGAGTCTGGAGCCAAGATTGAGAAGTAGTAAATTAGCTTTGACATCTCTTGGATTAGCCAAGACCAACTCACGGCTATATTCGTTGAAGTCTTCTACCAATAAGTACCATCATCTCAAGCGACGAACGATATGGACAATGTCTCACAGCATGTTTGCAGTTGGTTTTTGACCCGCACCTGGTCCGTAGTACATCGATTCACCAATACCGATAGATTCTACAAAGACTGCGTTCATTACCCCATCTACACTGGCAAGTGGATGGCTGAAGGAAGGCTGGAGTCACTCGCAGCAAATACCTGAAGGAGTTTCGATAGAACTCAATCAATTTCACCATGCAGCAAGATCTTGGGCCATAGCTACGTCTCTTGGTGTGATATTGCGGATTCTCTGGGCCAGCATCGTCAAAAGGCAATCTTCATACTCAAAAAGCAACTGCTCAAAATCACCATCTTGTAGGCTGCGTCAATCCCATCCACGTCATTTGTAGGGTCGCTTTCTGCAAATCCAAGTCTTGAGCTCAGCCAGAGCATCATCGTAAGACCAGCCTTCTTCCACCATCTTGGCACCGCGAAGCTGAAGTTCCACTAACAACGCCAAGAACGCGCATGGGTTGTGTAGAAGCAAACGAATTTTGACAAAGCACGAAGAATTGAATCACCAGCTACTGCTGCTTCATAGTAAAGTGCCATGTTATGCCTTTTAGCGATTTCTAGCACCTGCCCATGGACAGCCAAAAGGTCCTTATATAGCAGTAACAATGTGTTTCCCAGCTTCCAAGGCACGAGTGATAAAGGTTTTAGCTGGTCTGATACGCTCATCAATCTCCACTCACGATTGTAATGTCCCTTGTCTGATAAAAATATCGTCTACTGGTTACAGTTAAAGTCTATTTCTGCTGCAAGCAAGCGGTTCTTTCTATCTTCATCCTTGACTAACTACCTTTGGCTTACCTAACTTGAAACGAGCTGACTGGAACGATCCATTTTCCTTTAGGAGGAATGGCACACCACCTATAACGGTACCCGAAACCAAGTAAAGCAATTTTGAATCTGTCATGTTTGTCTCCTAGAAATTTCTCTGATATAGCTACTATAACAGAATTTTGTGAAAAATTTATTATAGTAAATCACTATTTCAGTCTAGTAAAGAAAAAACGAATCCCATGATTCGTCTTTCTTGATAAATGAAAACTGATTTTAAAAATTATGAACGAATCTTTTGCAGACCGAGAACTGCGTCATGGTTAATCAATATTTGCCCATACTCTTGCAAGACTGAACGACTGATGTCACTGTCGTCTGCAAACTCACTGCATACGAGCCAAGAGCCAGGCTGGATATGGACTAGGATGGTTTTCCACATCAACTAAGATTGTCAAATAATAGTGGTCATTCATCTTATAGAGTTCAGATGTTTCCATCTGGTAGTTAACTGTCTTTGCAAAAGCAACTAGGTCAGCAAGATTTGCGAAACGCAAGATATAGTAGATATAAGGTCTCCTTCACGCTCAGTCTCCTTGTTCGCTTGTTCCAGCTCTCTCTTCCTTTGGCTCTTTCTGTTCTAGAGATTGGATAGCCTCTACTATCATCCTCTTGGTTTTCTCATGATACTCTTTTCTAGTGTCTTGAGAAATTCATCTGTGACATTTAGCCAATTCTTCCATGTCAGGTAGGGTCCGCCAACTCTTCAAAAATCTAGATTTTGGTCAATCTTAGACTTGGTCACAAAGACGTCCACCTTATCTGGTTTTGGTGTCACACGAAAACTCAGCATACCACTATCCAAGAAAATTGTCTGGCATCCAACTCATCTAAAATAGCATAGACCTCTTCGGTCCCTGAGGGACGAGAAAGTCCGTGATTTCATCTCCGATCCATCAAATCATCTATGTCATCGTGATTTTCTCAGGTTGTATCACTAATTTGTTTCATCTTCATATCTAGTAACCTCATACTCTTCAGTCTATCTATTATACTAGATTTTACTGATTTATCAAAAGAATGAAGCGAGAATGGATATAATACTAGATATGATTTTAGATTTGGAAAGAATGTCTAATGAAAATATAAAAGTAAATGCCCTGGCCAGCTTGCTGGGTCAATATTCACACACGTTTCTTTCCACTGATAACCAATCTTATCTGACGCGGATTCCAGCAAAATCCCAATTACGGTTATTTCAATACAGCCAATACCTACGAGTTTTGTTATTCCACCAGCTGCCTTTTGAATATAGCAACTAACCATGGGATTTGAGCCATTAGTAAGGTCTTATGATGACAAGAATAAAATCAACCATGTCTTTTCTAAGTTGTTTTATATCTCGGTTTTTACTCTCCTCCTGACGTGACAGGTATCTACTTCTCATTATCTCTTTGACACTCAGCATTGAGAATCTGAAAGTTCCTCTACTACATCCTAGGGCTCCAAGCACCTTCCAGTTCCTCAATATCGAATGGATGAACGAGGCTTATGAAAAACCATGCCTTCATCCTCACAAAACGTTAATTATTCGAATTAGCCATGCTGGTCGATTATCTCGCCTTTGTTAAACGGGCAGATGATATTGTTCCTTATGCTATCTTTGCATGACAGCGACCACTATCCTCAACTACCTGCCCAGTTTTTTCTTGGATTAAGAGAGAAGTTTTTTGTTAGATTGGTTTCGTCGAATTAGCCAAAAGCTTCTAAACCGCTCTTCACTATGCTCTCTTAGCAAATGCCATTATGCTTTTATACCTGCTAGATAGAATGTTTTATCACCAAGGGACCGATGAGAACTATATTTCCTACCATACAATTGCTCATAGATCGCCATGCTGATTGCCACGTGTCTTGAGTGAGCTTTATCAACGCCGTATTCCACGCCCACTTTATCTCGTAAAAAGGATTACTAAGTCCCACTTATCTCTGTGAATCAAGCGGCATCCTTATTCTATCTTTCCTTTATGGTTCCAGTCAGTATCGGACCAGGGATATTGGACGGTACGCAACTGTTATTTATCTTCTTGAAAATATCTTGAAGCGGTATCGCAACTAGCGTCTCTCGCTTTCGTACCATCATTTGGGCTATAGAGCTGATTCTTGAAACAGATTATCTTATCAACGACCAGTGAAAATCGCTTAACTGCTCTCTACTTCCTTGGTGAAGTATACCATTAAATAGCATCTTGTATTCAACACATTTTTGCACCTGAGTATTACATCACATGACTATTAATCGCAGAAACTATCGCTGTTTTATTTGGAAATCCATTTTATCAAGAAAACACCAACTGATTAGTTTGAAAGAAATTTTATAACCTTAACACGTTATAGCATTATATCCCTTGGTTTTATCCTAATCTCTATATTTTCAAGATGATTTTCCAAATCAATTCTCACAGTAAACCTCAATATGATTCCATGGTTCTCCGTCACTGCAGCAACTTCTGTGTATCTATTACCTCTTGACCCTCTTTATTACCAACAGAAAAACACTCCACTATGCACTGAACCTTGTACTACTAAATTAAAACGAAATGAAAACTCCTCACTGATAAATTAGTTGTCAGTGATTTCTTCTTTATTCTTTTTTCTTTTCAGAAGCGCTGCTTAGATTTGAATCTGGTTTAGTTGTTCAACAATAGAGGAATTAGCTTCTGTTTCTGTTCTGGCTTGACTGCATCGTTATTTACAGCAGCAACAGCCTGCTCTCAGATTCCTTCTTCGTTTACTTTGTAAATCATCAGGTGTTGTTGCGTCTCAACAAAGAACCACCAGCTTGGAAATAGTACCAATTACCACCAAGCTGTTTCAAACCTGCCTGTATAGCCCGATTCACTGCAAAGCAATAATGATCACCATTTACTTTATGAAGGCTAAATCAACATGATGCCATCTCTAGGATTTAGATAATACCAGACGCCTTTGTCTTTATCCAACCAGTTTTCAATGGCTCCATTTTGATTCAAAGTAACGATAATGATTATAGTCCATTTCCAGCCTGTTTGCATGGGTACCAGATTTTATAAAGTAATATTGCGTTACCATCTATCTGTGATGGAGGCCGACTAACAGAACGCCTTCCCTACCTTTCCGCAAGATAATAACGTGCATCACCATCTTTCAAATCCAACCAGTCTGAGCGCGCCTGACGGGAAGGTAGTACATGCCAAGAATCATTTGACCACCTGCCATCCAACTCTGACATAGTACCTGCAGAGCTGAAGAAATAGTTCCACTGTCAATCTCTTAGATCCTGTAAGCCATAATACATCTGTTCTTAATCCAAATAATATCCATGATTCTCTTTATCTTCAACCAACCTGTTTTCTATAGCACCTGAGTTCGTATAGAGTGTACTCAGCTATTGTCTCTTGCCACTACCCAGCCAGTCTGCATGGGTACCACTAGTATCCAAATAGTAATGAAACACCATTTATATCTTATGTCTGCCAGTTAACATGATGCCATCTTTATCCAGATAATACCATGTTTCATCCCCTTGACCCAGCCAGCTCTTTCAGCTCCAGAACTTGCAAAAATAGTTCCAGTGACCATCAACAGGCCCAGCCAGTTTGTCATGATACCTTCTTGATTAAACAGTAGTATGTCATTGATATTCTCCTTACCGATGGTCTTTGAGCCCATCCCTCACTGAGTAGAAAAATACCAATTTGAACCAATCTCGCGTTGAAGGCTTACCTGCTGTTTGAGGCACCACTCTGCCAAAGAACAACTCTTCTGCCATTATAGACTTGATGTCCTGTTAGCATCTTCCCCATCCTGCAAAGAGATACTTTTCCTCCGATTTTCAGAGAGAGCTCATGCCAAATCGTTCAGCACCATCTGATTGGATATACACTAAAGAGTCATCTAGTTTGAACCAACCACCAGTTTTGCATTTTACCATTTTTGGTTCTGATAGCAATCTGATCTCGGCATTTTCTCCCCAGTCGTCGTTAAGGGCCAGCGACCTGTTTTCATTTTGTCCTTTTCCAGCAGCATAGTGGTCTCCACCAACTTCTCCAGCCGATAGCTTACTTCCGTCAGTCAAACGATATCTCCAATAACCATCTTCTTGATACCATTTTTCGTCAACCATAGGGATATCAGGGAAGTGTATTTGAAACATTTGCAAAATCCTTTTATCGCCATTATCAAAAACGGTAGCGTCTTGAGCTTTAGCGTATGAACCTGAATACTCCTCTTCTGAAGGTATTCTCTGGTTGAAGCAAACATTAATATCTCCACCAGTTGTCTGAATAATCATTTTTGGGTGATAAGTTTTCAAGGAAATTAATCGGTATCGAAACTGTCGCATCATAATGATGGTCCCATTTCACCACATCAACCTTGCTGATAACTGGACCTAACTTATTTCTCTGCGGTATCATCCAACCTACCAAGATAGATTCTCTCCCGCCACAGTCACCACTGAAACAATGGAGTTGGAGCTATCATCTCTGAACCTTTTCAGATTCCCCCAGCATCATATTCATTCTTATAGTTGTAGAGTTGGATATCCATATCACGAATTTTAGATGACTATCCTCATCTGAAATATTCTGGATAAGAGTAACTCCTCGTTTTGAGCTGCTCTGTGCCATTATCAGAATTGGAAAAGATTAATCCCTATAGTCCCCAGTTTGCGCATGCATCCGATCATCTAAATATTTTTCAAAATAAAACTTACTGACCTATATCGATTGAGTATTTCGTCTGCTCCACCAATATGGTCACTATGAACATGAGTCTCCTATAAAATCTAATTTTACACCTATTCGATCCAAGTGGCGAATCAATCGATCTCCAATACTTGATAATTCTCATGGAAATTTCCTGTGCTACTGGATAGCGTGGGTCACTCCATCTGTAGCGCTTTGATAGTCTTCCTATATCAATCAAAGCATATAGTGACCATTGCTTTTCCAGAAGGATGGGCATCACTCCCTAGATTTTGCCTTTTAGCATTTATGGGAAAATGGACATGATTGCCCGAACCCGTGAGATGGTGCATCTGCATCTACCCTCTATGGATAACTGGAATCAGTAATAGAAGAATGCGAGAACACTATAGCTGACTGATTTTAATAACCATTTATTTTTCACCTTGAAAACTCCTTTTATCTTAACAATAACAACTCTTTTAATCTAATCAATCCAATATTTTTATCCTCCTGACTCGTTGCTCAACAGGCGGTGGAGCTGCAGGTTTTTCCAAATTGTAGACAAGTATTTCATGGTATTTTCTCGGAACCTTGACTACAATGTCTCTATAAGGGTACATCAATCAAAATCACAGGTCATTTCTTTTATACCATTCGGATAATACACATAGATAGGGCAAGAGCATCTGCTCGATCTATACTATACTTCCAAAGCAAGGCGTCTAATTTCTTTTGATCCCATAGTTGTGCATATGAAACAGTCGATCCCATATAACGAGGGAGGCTCTTTTAGTCCACCATTCTCTAGACTTCCGATCCCTTTTAAAATCCAAAGAAGAAAAGGAAATGAAATATTTGTAGAGCTTTCATTTTCTATGGTCACTTTCCCGTGTTACGACACCATCATAAGGAAAATGTCAACGCAAGTTCCTCAATATGACCGTTAGTCTACGAGGTTAGCACTTCGACGAGTCCTTACATCACAGACTCTCATATAACTGTCATGGATATCCCTTGCTTTCTCTGAATGAAATCAATCTGTAGTAGGGATGATTTCTACCTTTGCAGAAACCTTATACAGTTTTTCAAATTCATCACGCGCCATGAAATGCCATCTGTATCATCATCCCAAGGGATAAACTTTTATGGCGACAGCCCCTCAGTAAGGTCTCCAAAATCAATAAAGTATTTTGATTTGATGTTGCTCATAAGCATCATGTAGATACTTTAAAATATCCATCCCTACTGCTTTATTTCTCAAGAGTTAAAGTTCTTTTCTAGACTAGGGTTCTATTCTCCCAAATTTGACTACATTTTTCAAACGTTTCTAATCCCAATCCCGTCATTTAGACCTTTTAACAATCTTCCATAATTTAAAATCAAGATGAGATACTCTTTGTTCAACTGGTGGCAATTGCATAGTCTCTGTAGTCTGAGGTCAAAAATTTCATGATAATTTTCGAATGGTAAATTTTACCTCCAAATGTTCCAGAGTAAATTTGTTCCAGCCATTACGTTCCCACACTGGTTTGTTCATATCCTTGTAGATAAGATAATCCACCTGCTCATAATCTGAGACTTTCACGGGATTTTGCAAGTTTCAATCTGGGCAAATGTATTTGTTCTGTATTGGTAAAATAGAAAATAATAACTGACATATAATGTAGCAGGAATTTCGTGCATACTGTATTGGTAATGCCTTTAGATGGGTGCAGTAACTCAATTGATGCTTCCTTTTATCAGGGCTCTGTCATCTTGTAAATTTAGGCCATCCCTCGTAGCCATCTACAGGGAAAATATTACATAGATTCATGATTCGAATCGATGCGAACATCTCTTCCAGCAAGTAGGTATGGTTATCCCGCACTTTCATGAAGGGATAGACATAGTTGAGATTATTTTTATAAGACATGACCCGTAATGACACTGTCAGGTGGTCAGCGATAAGTAGTCTCGCAACTTTTCATAATCTCTCCTGTAACATGCAGATATCCATGTCTATCATCCTAAGGATAAACTTTGATGCAAGTAGCAGCAATTAGACTTCACAGTCAAGAAATACTTGACACCAATTTCTCTGACAAACTCATGAATATACTCCATGATTCCAAGTTCCATCTGTTGACTTTCAGTGATGTCTGTTACTTGGCACTGAACTCCTTCATCCCCGTTTGTAGACTACGAGTCCATAGCCAATCGCTCAGCAGAAGATGATATTAATAAAGTTGGTTGAATATATAATCTGACTTTCAAAGAATTGACCAAACAAGATACCAAAAGAATAGATCACGATCAATTTATCAGTATTTTCTGGAAACAACTCAAATACGTTAAAAAGCGCTTTGATTTTATTACAAGCCAGTCAAGAAGGAAGGATACCAAAACCTAGAACTCCTGAACTGACATGTATGGTCACAAAAATGTTATGGAAATCTCACCGATAAGGAGTTTTGAACTCAAATTTCACTGAAATATTCTAGTGTATATAATCTGAACATTTCGTACACCATAACCAAAATTGGTTTAGTACTTCCCATGCTTGATGGTATTCTTTCCAGATATAGGTTCTACCACTTGGTGTTGTTTCGATTAGATGGAGCCCACTGTTTTTCTTAGTGACAGATGAATCTGTCTCCCAGCACAGGACTGTCCATTGTTTTAAATCTAAAGATAGTCGCAGTGTGAGATGAGATATAGATTTGTTACATAGCTTTAATCCAATATTATTGCAGTGTAATCAGCAAACCAGCAACTATAAAAGTGAGGAATCGTTTAACGATACTTCTCTAGTAGCAAAGAAACCATAGAGTCCAACCGCTGAGAAGTAAAGAAAGTAAGGTCTCGACTTGCATCGTAGCGAAGTAAACGAATTGAATCACATTATTCAGTTTAAGATAAACAGAATATTTACTTCCTTTATAATCAAATATAGCCAAAATAATCTACTGTATGAAAATATCGCACTAGCATTCTGGATTGACAATCCCCACAGATTTTAGCCATCCATGACACTATAGTAATAAGACTGTTCGCCAACTCAAAATAGGATGAGGACTCTACTTATCAATAAACCAAACGCAAAAATCGCTAAGAAAAAGATATAACTTGAACCGCAGGTAATCCAGTCAACAATTTTAAGTTGTCCCTGATTGTAACATGGTAAATAATGACATAGGTTACCATGAAGAGGATTTCAACCACATTTCCAATCAGATGTCCTGAGCTGATTGAAAACAGCTGATAGGCAGATGACTCCCAGCTGAGAGTCCAAATAAGGATAGGAAATTTCATGATCTACTGGTGATTTCTTTCCACTTAAACAATAAAGCAGGCAAATATAAAGCACTCATAATCGTGATAATCCCTTGTAGAGGGATTTCATATCTTATAAAAACCAGTGAACTCCATACTTAGAAATCGAAATAAAACAAATAGATATGCAATCCATAGTTTTGATTTTCGAGTATTCATCCATTTTTGAAAAATCCCACTTTTCAACTCCTTCATGATAGCATTAGTCTTTTAATCCAACAATCTTTCTTATACAGCCATGGAGAAATGACAAGTGAAAGGATTTGCATATCTCAAAGAAAGTGGTGAAATAAGCATCCTTCCATATTTCGCGTCGGTGCTGAACAACCCAAGTCCTCAGCCTCGGCTTTCTCCTTTGATACTTTCACGGGACGAAAGATAATTTTTATCGTAAACTGTGATGTGACGACCAGCTCTCATTTTTAATCTGTATTTTAAATTAGGAAGGCTAGAAACTTGAGCACCATTCTGCTGATAAACTTCTATCGTGTCAAATACATGTCGATTACCAGATGTTGCTGTACTTCCTCACGATTTATCATAATAATAAAACAGGTTTATCAACAAATACGCAACTGCATCTTTCTCTTTAGTGCAATCAGTTAAAAATGAGCATCTTCAGCTAGGTGATAGTTTGTATTAAACTCTTTCATCCGCAAGTACACCTTTAAACAGTTTTTGCGATCTGGAAAAATGATGTCTGGTAAACATCAGTAGTTCCTTCATGGTCTCTTCTTGCTGACCAGAGTTCTGTTTTTCCAGAATGTGGAGGTAAGTCTGTTACAATGCTGTTTTTACATAGATGCAGAGGAGCAATTATAGTGCCACATTCAACCTCCTTCAACTGCACTTCATAAAGTAGCTTAGGTAATCTTGGGTAATGAAATCATCAGCTATCATACAGCTGTAACCCAAGAACCCGTCGCTAGTTGAATTCTCATATTTCTAGCATTTGAAAACACCAGCATTTTCGATATGATAAACCCTTGATTTGCTACATCGAGATGCCACACCGCATCCGTCCACTAGAATCAGTAGAACCATCGTTGATTTAGGATTAACTCAAAATGGGCATGTCTGTTGAAGAACTGACTCATACATCGCTCCAGATAGCTTCTACATTGTAGACTGGAACAACGCTTATTTTCTCCCATCATGCTCCATATTCTCCCTGTACCTGTGTAGCTCTTGTCCATGTCTGCTACATGGCATCATGATGCGGTACTTGCTTATCCGCTGGTGGCGGTGCTAGTAGTCCCCAAAAGCAGTGCTGAGATAGCATCATAACCGACTGGATGGGCATCCTGAGTTCCTTCAAATGGTAAGAAAAGATTGTCTCTAAAAGTATGGGATTGGGTATTTGTTTCTGCATGTAGCTAGGACCTGGAGCACACTTCCGTAATTCCATCGTTTCAGCCAGACCATACTTGGTCATCTTTTTCAGCTTTTTCCAAATGCGATAACGTAGATTTTGAGTCAGCGAGTAAGATACGACTTCTCATTTCATGACTGCACCATGCTTTTTCTGGGATAGTTTGAAGTAAAAGAGTGACAAATCAGGCCCAACGAATCTGTTTCTACGCTCAGACGGATTTTAGGATACTACTCTAGCGTAAAACATCCAAGGCCAAAACCGTGTGGCAAATCCAAATCCCTTTTCTTGATAAGGCTTGATACAGTGGCTTTCTATCACGAATAGTAATAAAAAGGTTACGGTCTCACAAAAACCTTGTTACCTTTTTGACAAGAAATAACGCCTGTCTGCATAACGTGGCCACAGTCTCCACTAATTTTCATAGTCCTTGCGAGGCATGAAAAGTCTAGGTCATCATCCCAAGGAATAAAGCTCCTTGTTACGTAGGGCACCAATAGCTCCTCCACCGGTGAGAGATATGCACAATAAATCATGTCTCTATAAAATGCAACGAAATATTCAGCTATTTCCAGACTACTGAGCCTGAACTGCTTCTTAAATCACTCATGTCTCTCCTCTCTGTCCAATAACGAGTTATACTCGCTCTATTATACCACAAAAAGCCCTAAAAATCCATCAGATATTAAGAAAAACTCAAAAGCCTAAACCACTTTTTCACTGGTGATTCAAACTTTTGATTTTTATAGTGTTCTATCTCATTCCATTTGGGGCGAGTTTGGTTGATTTATTTTCGATCAACTAGGAAGTCCTTTGTCCACCGTAGATACTCATAAGCATCTACCCAGTCACCAAGTTCTGGGACGGTGAGTCTTTCAATGCCATTTTGAGCACCTTCTAGGACAGATAAGCCATTGGTCATCAAGAAGCTATATGGTAGATGTTGAGGCTCATGCCAAAGACTTTCCAAGTGCCTCTGATCCCGTAAAGAGCTTGGTTGGATCTTTGATTTGCTCAAGAACAGCTGACATGACTTGTTGCTGACGTTTGGTACGGCCGTAGTCTCCCTCGTCATCATCACGGAAGCGAGCATAGTTCAGCAAGGTGATCCATTCATCTGCTGCTTTTCCAACTCTTGATGGTTTGGGTTGGCGATTCTGTCTTCTGTTGCATGAAGGCATCTCCAACTGTGGCTTGCCCACAAGGTTGACCATCCAATGCTGAGAATTGAGCATCAATCGTCACTCCGTCAGGAAGAGGTATCAATAGCTGCTGCAAAGGGCCTGCAAAGTCAATCTAGGGCATAGTACTTAATATCCAAATCAAAGTTGTCTTTTAGAACCTTGCGGACCATTTCTGCCCCTTTTTGCCCTTCTTGTTCCCCAAGTTCATAAGCAACATTTAGTTTATTATCCGTCTGTTTCTGGCCATTTATAATCTTACTATACCCGTCGATATAAACTAAGTTGTCACGCATAAGCTGACTAGTTTCGATCTTCTTATCCGATCCACTGACATTCAGTACCATGATTGTGTCGGTACGGGTTTTCCGCACTATTTTGACTGATACGGCCATCTGTCCCCCATGACTAGGATATTCACACCATCTTTGGTATCCTGACCGTTAAAGACCTCTACTTGAGCTGCCTTGGCGTCAGCTGGCTTATTTGTTGGATTTGCTGCTGACTGGAACCCTCGAAGAAACATAAAAATCATTCCTGCAAGCACACAGGTAATCAACAGCAGGGAACAAAGTCAGTATCTCGTTTTGAAGCGAATTCTTCTTTTTCTTTTTGACTTTAGGTTGAGGAGTTACCTTTCACGTTTCTTAGATCGACTTCTACTGCCATAAGTCGGAAGATCAATATCTCTACCCCAAGATTCTTCTTTTTCTTCTTGGTAGAAATGGTGAACTTCCGACTTGGGACCTGCCATTTTCTGTTGCAGATAATCAAACTCCCTCCGTTCACGGTCGTTGAGGTAATGAATATTTTTGAAGAGATAGTCATAACGTAACTGCTCGTGGTGACTTAAAGGATTTTCTTTGCTCATTGACTCTCCTTTTCTATATCAGTTATGGTAAAAATCGGGTAGGTTCCCAGTATCTTGTGCTGGATTCCAATAGCTTCTAGTTCTTGTCTGGCAAAATGAACCAGTTCTTTGTCACTATAGTCTACATCGATAATGAAAAAGTATTCTCCCAAGGCTGTTTTAAGGGGGCGACTTTCAATCTTTGTTAAGTCAATCCCTCTCCAAGCAAAGGTCGAAAGTGCCTTGTAAAGAGCACCAGGTAGGTTGTCTGGTAAGGTCAAGGCCAAACTCATTTTTCAGCTAGGAGTTCAAAGGATCTTCGGTATCTCTGCCCCTAACACCCAAAAACGTGTGAAATTGGCTTCCATTTCCTGAATATCCTCTGCAATCAATTCCAAGCCATATTCTTCAGCTGAACTTTTAGGAGCAATAGCTGCATAAGGCTGATCTGGATGTTCTGAAATAAAGCGAGCTGCATAGGCGGTACTGGCGGTTACCTCGATTTGAGCCTCTGGATAGTGTTCATCGATGAATTTTTTTCCCTGAGCCAAAGCCTGAGGATGGGAAAAAATCTTCTCAATCTTAGTATGACCAGGAACTGCCATCAACTGCTGGTGAATGGGTTGAACGATTTCTGCCACTGCTTTGATGCGAGCCTGGTGAAAAAGGTAATCCAAACTTTCATGGACACTACCTCTCAATGGAGTTTTTCAACTGCGTACCACTGAATAGTCCACCAAGCCCTGTCTCATAGGCCTGATAACATCTGTGATATTGGCAAAGGCATGCAATTCCTCTTTGGGAAAGGCTGTCTGCACAACATGATGCGAAAAAGATCCCTTGGGACCTAGATAGGCAATTTTCATCTCAGTTCCTCTATAATTTCCTCTGGGCTTAACTTTGGTCACATCTAGAATCCGACTGGCTACTTCTCTCCTCCAGCTTGTCTTTCATGGAAAAATATGCTGCCAGTTCTTCCTTGCTTTTGTTAAGAAAAAGTGGACGCTGATTGTCATATCAGCTGCGATACGTTGGTAGAGGGTTTCAAAACTGCTTTTAGTAGATGTTATCAGGATTGGTTTTGAGCAAGTCACGACTTTCTCTGAGAAATGACAACACCTCCGCCAGTTGACACAACTCGGTCCGTTTTTAGTAAGTCAGCTAGGACTTCTGACTCTACTTGACGAAAGGCCACTTCTCCTTTTTCAGCGAAGAAATCCGCAATGGACATGCCCAAATGTTCCTCGATTAAGGCATCCATATCGATATAGTCTGGGTCCAAAGCCTCTAGCGATTGTCGACTTGCCTGCTCCCCATAAATCCAAGTAATACCTTAGCCATGAGTCATGCTCTCCAAATCATCAAAAGAAGCTAGGATAGCTAGTGTTGATGAGCTTCAGCACGGTCCAAGTTCCACTTCTCCATCCGCAACCTAAGAGGGCTGCAATGGCTGTCATCATTCCAATCTCGATGGTCACCAAAAAGTATTGACTCTAGCACCGTGAAGGGCTGATTTGCTGATAATCATTCCATCTGCTGTAGGGGTAATATCGCTCCCATGCTATTTAAGGCATCTGCCACCACTTGAATGCGGTCGGTTTCCTTGACCTTGAGTTCCCCAGCATCCTAATGACCGTTACACCTTGGGCTTGGGTCGCTAGGAAGGCTACACAGAGCAATCATCAATCAGCGTGGAATCTAGCGATCCACCCTATCTCCGTTCCTTTCAGGTCTGAGAGATCTCGACAGTCAGGGTTGCATTTGAAGGACTGGATCGATTTCAGTTATTTCTGAGTTTTTCCACCCATGGCGCGAATGACATCAATAATACCAGTACGCGTTTCATTGATGCCCACATTCTGCAGCACCACGAGAGTTTGGAAACAATCAAACCTGCGACCAACAAAAGGCTGCACTGAAATATCTCCTGGAACAACTACCTTTTGTCCGATCGAGTTTTTTGTGGTCCTTGAACTGTGATTTTTTTGCCATCCACACTTAAATGACCACCAAATTGCTGAAGCATATCTTCGGTGTGGTTACGAGTACATTCTTTCTCGATAATAACGGACTCCCCCTGAGCCTGTAAGGCTGCAAATATCAAGGCAGACTTGACTTGAGCAGAGGCAATTGGCAACTCATAGTGAATCGGTGTTAGGTTTTTAGTACCTTTCAAGTGCAGAGGAGGCAAGTCTCGCTCTGTTTGACCAGAAATGCTGACTCCCATTTTTTTCAGTGGAATCGTCACACGATCCATAGGACGTTTGGAAAGACTATCATCTCCAAACATCTCTACTTCAAAGTCTGCACCAGCAAGTACACCTGAGATCAGGCGAATCGAGGTGCCAGAATTCCCCATATCCAAGGCGTTTTGCGGAGCTTTTAAGCCATCCATGCCTACACCTTGAATCGTAATCACACCGTCTTTATCTTCTATCTCAACACCAAGGTCACGAAAAACCTGCATGGTTGAAAGTACATCCTCTCCACGCAGAATATCATAAACTTTAGTTTCTCCCTCAGCCAAACTTCCAAAAATAATCGAACGATGGCTGATAGACTTGTCACCTGGAACCCGAATACTGCCATGTAAGTGGCGAATGTTTGTTTTTAGTTTCATAGTTGACCTCATACTTGCAATACTTTTTCTTATTTTATCACTAAAAAGCCAGAAATTCCTGAAATTTCTGGCTTTTATCAGATAAAATACTATTTCAATAATTCTGAAACAGGTTCAAAGACAATTTTTCAATGTCTGAAAGGTAAATGGACACTAGTTGCTGTTTGGCAAAAGAAATCTGACAAAAGAGCGTTCTCTGATTTGTTTGTGACAAGACTGCATCTTTTTCTTGGAAAGAGGCGTCTGGCATCTGTCCCGTTTGCGCCATGACTTTGGATTTCTTGCTGGAAAGCAGGTAGTCTGCAAAAATCTTGCTAGCTTGTTCATCAGCTTGGATGGCATCTTTGCTGTCTTAACTGCCTTGTATTCTGGTAATTCACGTAACCTGCGCTAAGTTCCGTTTGCACTATCGTAAATATTTGACATGATTTTTCTCCTTATTTGATGACGACTGTATAGTCCGTATTTTCTGTAATTAGCGTTCAGCCTGTTCTAAATCTTGAGCATTTTAAATGAAATTTGTAGAACTCTCAGAACATCTTCACGGTTTTCTTCGTTGATGTGGATATTAACCAGAGAAGTCCCAATGAAGTAATTCCAAAATCTGCAAAGATAACATCTTCATCGGGAACATCGACATAGAGGTCATCAAGAACTGTCCACACCACCACGCTTATGGATTTCATGCCTGACGTTGCGCATGCGCTTGGAAAAAGTTCCAGATTTGCTCTTTCATCTCCCTTGCTGATGGCTCGTGCGACCTCATCTAGGCGCTCCTTGAAACTCCTCAATCGCTCTAGGATAGTCTCTCGCGATTGGACAAGAGGAATGGAAGTCCAGTACCCTGGTTCACCTCTGCAATCCGGTCATATCTCGAAAAACCACCCGCCGCAAAATGCGCCTTGCCATTTCATGTTCTTGAGCATAGACAGCTGTTTGCTCCATGAGACCTGATGCCAAGATATGGGGAAAATGGCTAATCTGTGAAGTCACTCGATCGTGCTCCTGGCATCAATTTCCAATGAAACGAGCATGGAGACCAGAAAGTAGGTCTTCATTTCCTCAAGCGTGTCTGAACTAGTCAAACTAGATGGAGTAAAGATATAGTAGGTATTCCTTAAAGAGATTGACATCTGCCGAGGCAGCTCCTGTCTTGTGGCTACCAGCCATGGGATGAGCCCTGACAAAAACGAATTGACTCCTGCCATGTGAGTATTCTCAGCAACTTCCACAATGGCAGCCTTGGTAGAGGCCAGCATCTGAAATAATGACGCCTTCTTTCAAGTTCAAACCCTGCCAACTCCTGAATAAAAGCAATGGTCTGCTCGATCGGCAAGGTCAGAATGATGACATCTGCCAGAGGAGCAAAACTAGCAAATCATCCGTTCCACAGTCAATTATCCCCGCTCAAGGCAATGTCTCTCAAGTCTGACTGCGATTGTAGCCTAAAAATTTCACAATCAGGATGATCGCGTCTGATACCGAGGGCCATCGAAGCACCGATCGAACCAAGACCTGCGATATAGACTGTTTTTGCCATAGGAACTCCTTAATAGTTCTTTGTATACTCACGGTGTTTGGCTACCGCTTCTTTTAATTCTTCTAGATTATCGGAAGAGAATTTTTCAAGAATTTCCTGCGCCAGAACCGTTGCTACAACAGTTCCATGACTACACCTGCTGCTGGCAGGGCGGTTGATCACTTCTCTCACAGTTGCCTTGTAGGGTTCATGCGTCTCGATATCCACACTCATGAGTGGTTTATAAAAGAGTAGGAATGGGTTTCATAACTCCACGAACAACAATTGCTGCCCATTGGTCATACCACCTTCGAAACCACCAAGATTATTGGTACGACGAGTATAACCGTCTTCTTTAGACCAGAGAATTTCATCCATAACTTGGCTGCCTTTGCGGTAACCAGCTTCAAATCCAAGACCAAATTCCACCCCTTTAAAGGCATTGATAGAAACAACTGCTTGTGCCAATCGCGCATCCAATTTTCTGTCCCATTGGACATAGGAACCAAGACCAACTGGAACACCTCCGACGACTGTCTCCACAACCCCACCGATGGTATCACCGTCACGTTTGATTTGGTCAATATAGTCCTTGATTTCTTGTTCTCGCCTTGGTTGACAATAGAAACTTCAGACTGGGCAGCTCGTTCTTTAATCTCAGCGATTGTAAGATTTTCAGGTACATCGATTTCCTTGCCACCAAATACTACGACATGGTTGGCAATCTCCATATCCAGTTCAGCTAAGAGACGTTTGGCTACTGCCCCAACAGCTACTCGCATGGTGGTTTCACGGGCAGATGACCTCTCCAAGGAATTTCGTAAGTCATCAAAACGGTACTTGATGCCCCCAACCAAATCGGCATGTCCTGGGCGAGGATGAGTGATTTTCCGCTTGCTTTTCAGGCGGTCTTCAATGTCCTCCGCAGACATGATATCCAGCCATTTCTGGTGGTCCTTATTGATGACATCCATGGTAATGGGAGCCCCTGTCGTCTTCCCGTGACGAACGCCCGAAGTAAAGACAACCTGGTCACTCTCAATCTTCATACGACCACCACGACTGTAGCTACTCCCTGACGGCGTTTCAGCATCCTCATTGATATCCTCAGCTGTCAGCGAAGTCAGCAGTGAATTCTTCAATACAGCCAGTCAAACGAGGACCGTGTGATTCTCCTGCAGTTAAATATCTCATACGTTCTCCTTATTTTACCAAGTAGTCTTTCATCTCTTCCAGAGAAACTGGGTGAATGGTCGCTGAACCAAGCTCTGGTACCAAGACCAATTTCAAGGTGTTGCCACGTGCCTTCTTGTCATGAGTCAAAGCCTGATAAAGCTTGGTCAACATCCCAGTTTTCATAGTCAACAGGTAGTCCAAATTTCTGGCACATCTCTCAATGGACTGGGTTAGGCCAGCTGGCATGAGGCCTTTTTCCTCAGCAACCTTGGAAATCTGCACCATCCCCATGGCCACGGCCTCACCATGCATGACTTTGCCATAACCGGCCGTTGCTTCAATAGCATGACCAATAGTGTGCCCAAAATTGAGGTAAAGGCGAACACCGTTATCCAACTCATCCTCAACCACCATCTTGCGCTTCACCTGACAAGAATGTTCAATCAAAGTCTCTGCATGTTCCAGAATGCTCTCACAGAACCATCTAGCTCCATCGAGAGAGCCCACAGTTCTGGATCCTCAATCAAGCCGTACTTGATAACCTCACCCATTCCCTCAATCAACTCTCTTTTCCCGAGTGTTTCAAGGACAAGCGGGTCAATCAGAACCCCATCTGGTTGGGCAAAAGTTCCCACCATATTTTTAGCAAAAAGAGTATTGACACCCGTCTTTCCACCGATAGAAGAATCAACCTGTGCAGTCAAACTAGTCGGAATCTGAACAAAGTGAATGCCTCGCATATAGGTAGAGGCTACGAAACCAGCCAGATCCCCAACGACACCACCACCAAGAGCCACGATCCCATCGCTACGAGTCAGACCTTGCTTGACTAGAAATTCATAGACCTTCTGAACAGTTGTTAAATTCTTTCGTTCTTCGCCTTCTAAAAAGTCAAAAACAGTTACCTGAAAACCAGCATCTTCTAGGCTGAGTTTAACCTTCTCTGCATAGAGAGAAGCTACATGGTTGTCGGTTACGATAACCACTTTTTGTGGTTGCCAGAGTTCTCGCAACCATTGACCAGCCTGAGCCAGACAACCTTTTTCAATCTGAATATCATAAGGATGATGCGGAATATCGATTCTGATTTTCATAGTAGGATCTCCTTTTCACTATTTATATTTTTCTGTTAAGGACTGCCAAATTTCTTCTGTCGGCATTTCTTTACCTGTCCACAGTTGAAAAGCTTCAGCAGCTTGATAGAGCAACATTCCCAGACCATTGACAGCTGGATTGCCCTGGCTTCTAGCCCATTTCAAAAATGGTGTCTCAAAAGGTTGGTAAATGATATCTGCGACCAAGAGAGCCTCTGGCAAATTGATACTTTCTGGAACTGGCGACGACTGGCCATCCATCCCTACACTGGTCGCATTGACGAGCAGGTCCGACTCGGCAATCCTTGATTGCAGTTCAGAAAGATCTTCTAAAGCATACAAGTCCACTTTAAAACCTGTTTGCTCCTGCAACTTGTCTAGGTAAGGTCTTGTTTTTTCCATAGAAGCTGAACGTACAAAGACCGAAATCTGACTGACCCCATCCAAAATAGCTTGTGCCAAGATTGATTTGGCCGCACCACCTGCACCCAGAAGGGTCATTTTCTTATCTGAGATTGTAAAAGAAGGCAAGCTCTTAAAGAATCCCTTGCCATCTGTATTATATCCAATTAAAGTGCCATTATGATTAACAACCGTATTAACCGCCCCAATCAAACGAGCCTCATCACTCAACTCATCCAGATAAGGAATCACTTGCTCCTTGTAAGGCATAGACAGGTTGATGCCAAACATCTGGTAACGGCGAATATTGGCGACTGTTTCTGCCAAATCACCCGCTTCAATCTCCCAAGCTACATAGGCACCATTAATAGCTGTCGCCCTCAAAGGCTCCTATTGTGGATAAAGGGCGAAATAGAGTGTTTGATGGGATTGACAACAACTGCAGCTAAACGTGTATAGCCATCAAGCTTCATCCAAAATCTCCCTGATTTTCTTCATGTTTGATAGCGAAATCTGACCTGGGGCACTCGCTTCATCCAGACTAGCAAATGACCAACTCGAACCCGTCACATCTGAAGTAATGCGTGATACCTTGCCCATTTTCCCCATGGAAATGGTCACGTACTCTTGCTCAGGATTGAGTGTTTTAAATCCTCGAGTGTAATCTCATCAGGGTCTAAAAACATCCTGCTCCAGTGAGCTATGAACTGATACCTTGACCACTTTCGAGAGAGACTGATCAACTCAGACAAAAATTTCCATCATGTTTTCAGGTGTCTCCTGAAATTATGGTAACTCAAAAACAAGATTTGGAAAATCCAACATTTCCTCAAAAACGTCCTTGTAGCTGAAATACTCAAAAATCTACATAATCCGGCTGATAGAGGCTGAGTAACTTCCTTGATGATTTGAACATACTCTTCTGAGGAAAGTTCGATTTCTCCTCCCTCAGCGCGAGTCCGAAGGGTAAAGACAAGTTCGCGTCCTGCAAATTTCTCAAAAGATAGCAGGTGCTACCTGTAAAATAGCGTCCTTTGTAAGAAAGTCCGCACGCCACTCAATGATATCGGCATCTTCATACCTAGTTGCATCCAGTTCTTGCGCTTCTTCTAAACTTCTTGGCATTACTGAAACGATTAATTTCATCTACTAACCTTCATACTAATCACCTTGAGGTAATTACTGCTTTCATCTTTTTATTATAGTGCAAAGTCTGCTGGAAGTCCGTATTGGTTCAAGATCTGATGCCTTCTTCCTGCAAAAACCTTTATCAATTTGTTCTGTAAATTTCATGGAAACATTGGCAGCATTGGTACTGGCAATGATAATGCCTCCCGGATTTAAAATCTCTAGACTCTGGGAAATCAACTTGTGATAGTCCTTAGCTACAGAGAATGTTTGTTTTTTATTGCGGGCAAAGCTCGGCGGATCAAGAACAATCACATCATAGGGTCAAGCCTTTTTCGCTTGGCATACTTGAAGTACTCAAAGACATCCATGACGATAAAACGATGATTGTCCGTGCTGAGTCCATTTGCCTGAAAATGAGCTTCGACAGCCTCTCTAGACCGTTTGGCCAAGTCGACAGAAGTCGTCTCACTCGCGCCTCCCATAGCTGCAGCAACTGAAAAGGCAGCCGTATAGGAGAACATATTGAGCAAGGATTTGCCCATGGCTGGACTCGTCAACCAGACTCCCACGAACCTCATGCTGGTCTAGGAAAAGTCGTCATCAAGCCATCATTCATAAAGACTTGATAGAGCACGCCATTCTCAAGAACAGTAAAAATAGTCTGGCGCTTCCTCACCATAAACATGGGCAGACTCGTAATCTAGACCTTTAAAACGAATCTTTTCGTACGCTCCCAAGACCTCAGGAAAAACTTCCTTAAAAGCCTTTACTATCAACTTCCGAATCTGGTAAACAAAGGAGTTGTACCACGAAAAGACAGCATAAGCTCCGTAGAGATCAACAGTCAGACCACCAAACCATCCTCTTGGTTAAAAAGGCGAAAGGCAGTGGTCAAGTCATCTTGATAATAAGGCTTTCTAGCTTCCTTGGCCTTACGAAACAGAGTTTCAAAGAAGGATTGGTTGAAACCAACCTTTTCCTTGCTGACCAACCAGCCAATGCCCTTGTTCTGCTGAGAAAGATAGGCACTCCCTAAAAACTTCCCGTCTTGACTAAGAACTTCTACTGCCTCGATCCGTCAGATCGATATCTGTTAAATCACTTGCTTCCAAAAAGAACTAGACCCTTAGCTAGCTTTTTCAACACGTCTGCTGACCCTAATTCTATTCATAGCTACTATTATAGCAAATTTTATGACAATTCTCAAAAAGAAACCGCTTATCCATTTTTTACTTTAGTTTATCTAGTGCCATTTTTGTAAAAATAAGTTTACTCAATTTATTTTTCTCCTAAACATTATTTCTCTAGCAATGGGAAGGAAATAGTGTCTTTAAAAATAGACATTTCTAGAAATGAGTATAGAAACTTTGCGCAAACGTTTGCCTAGTTCTGGACTTTATGGTAGAATAAAACACAAGATTGACAAGTAAGAGGAAAAATCATGCAAAATCAGACACTTATGCAATACTTTGAGTGGTATCTACCCCACGACGGCCAACACTGGACGCGACTGACAAATGATGCAGAGCACCTAGCCCATTTGGGAATTAGCCACGTATGGATGCCACCAGCCTTCAAGGCTACAAATGAAAAAGATGTGGGTTACGGGGTATATGACCTATTTGACCTAGGTGAATTTCACCAAAAAGGGACTGTCCGTACCAAGTATGGGGTTAAAGAAGACTATCTTCAAGCCATTCAAGCCCTAAAGGCTCAGGGAATTCGACCTATGGCCGATGTGGTGCTCAATCACAAGGCTGCAGCCGATCACATGGAATCCTTTCAGGTTATTGAAGTGGACCCTGAGGACCGTACCGTTCAACTAAGCGAGCCCTTCACCATCAATGGTTGGACTCACTTTACTTTCGATGGTCGTCAAAATACCTACAATGACTTCCACTGGCACTGGTACCACTTCACAGGTACAGACTACGATGCCAAACGCCGTAAATCTGGCATTTACCTGATCCAAGGGGACAACAAGGGCTGGGCAAACGAGGAATTGGTCGATAATGAAAACGGCAACTACGACTACCTCATGTATGCCGACCTAGACTTTAAGCATCCTGAAGTGATCAAAAATATCTATGACTGGGCTGACTGGTTCATGGAAACGACTGGTATTGCTGGTTTCCGCTTGGATGCCGTCAAACACATTGACTCTTTCTTTATGCGCAATTTCATCCGTGATATGAAGGAAAAATACGGTCAAGATTTCTATGTTTTTGGGGAATTTTGGAACCCAGACAAGGAGGCTAATCTAGACTACCTTGAAAAAACAGAAGAACGCTTTGACCTTGTCGATGTTCGTCTCCACCAGAATCTCTTTGAAGCTAGTCAGGCTGGAGCAAGCTACGACCTTCGTGGCATTTTCACAGATAGCTTGGTTGAACTAAAGCCCGATAAGGCTGTGACCTTTGTCGACAACCATGATACCCAACGAGGTCAAGCCCTTGAGTCTACTGTTGAAGAATGGTTCAAGCCAGCAGCCTATGCCCTTATTCTATTACGCCAAGATGGTCTTCCATGTGTCTTTTACGGAGATTATTACGGCATTTCAGGGCAATATGCCCAAGAAGATTTCAGAGAAGTTCTTGATCGTCTCCCAGCCATCCGAAAGATTTAGCCTATGGAGAGCAAAACAGACTACTTTTGATGATGCCAACTGTATCGGTTGGGTCTCGTTCAGGTGCTGAAGATCAACCCCAATCGCGGTCTTGATTTCAGATGACCAAGAAAAGACAGCAAGTCAATGTTTGTCAGGGCAAGAATGGGCTGACCAAACCTTTATCGATCTCCTTTGAAAATCATTCAGCACAAGTTACAATCAATGCTGACGGTTATGGAGAATTTCCAGTAGCAGCAGGGTCAGTCAGTGTCTGGACAGCAAAATAAACCTATCTGTTACAAATCAAATCCAGTCGGATTTGGCTTTTTAGATGCACAAAAGACCACCCAAATGGATGTATCTTATTGTCTTATAATTTACTAGCTACTGCATCCAAGAGTTCTTGGATCTTGGCTTGGTCGCTTTCCTCCTGCCATGGCCATGTCTGGTTTACACCACCACGTCCCATCAACGATTGGAGCCAATTCTTTGACAAGGTTTCCTGCATGCACTATCTTTTGTCTTGCTTGCACAAGGATGTTGACCTTGTCACCGATAGCGTCAACCAGGACAAGCACTATCAGAGTAGTCTTTTTGTTTCCATTTGTCCGCAAAGGTACGAAGGCACCTGCATCTGATACAGAAACTTGGCTTGCAATGTAACGGTGGCCGTTTGCTTCTTGAACATTCTTGAAGACATCACCTGCAGCTGCAGCTGCTGCTTTTTCTTTCAACTCTGCATTTTCTTTTTGCAATTGACGGAGTTGTTCTTGAAGACCTTCAACCTTGTGAGGAACCTCCTTGAGTTGAGTTGCTTTCAAAGTTGCTGCGACGGCTTTTCAGAGCATCTTCTTGTTCGCGGTAGGCTTCAAAAGGCTTTACCAGTCACTGCCAAGATACGGCGAGTTCCTGATCCAATCCCTTCTTCTTTGACAATCTTGAAGAGGCCAATTTCAGAAGTATTGCCAACGTGGGTACCACCACAAAGCTCAACAGAGTAATCACCGATAGTCACAACACGAACTTCTTTACCGTATTTCTCACCAAAGAGGGCCATAGCACCCATTTCTTTAGCAGTGTCAATATCTGTCTCAACAGTTTCTACTGCAATTGCTTCCCAGATTTTCTCATTGACCTGTTGTTCAATGGCACGCAATTCTTCAGGAGTTACTGCTTGGAAGTGTGTGAAGTCAAAGCGAAGGAATTCGACTTCGTTAAGGGATCCTGCTTGTGTCGCATGGTTTCCAAGGATATTGTGAAGGGCTGCATGGAGCAAGTGAGTTGCTGTATGGTTTTTCATGACACGGTGACGACGATTGCATCGATGGCATAGGTGTATTCTTGGTTCAAAGCAAGCGGTGCAAGAACTCAACCGTGTGAAGAGCTTGTCCGTTTGGCGCTTTTTGAACATCTATCACTGTAGCCACAAGGTTCCCTACAGCATCCAAGATTTGACCGTGGTCAGCTACTTGTCCACCCATTTCAGCGTAGAATGGAGTCTCTGCAAAGATGAGAGAGGCAGTTCCTTTCTGAAACAGCTTCAACTTCTGCATTGTCCGCCATGATAGCCACCAACTTAGAAGGCAAATTGACTAGCATTGTGTTGAAGACACTTTCCACTGTAATGTTTTGGAGGGTTTCATTTTGCATTCCCATTGAGCCGCCTTTGACAGCTGACGCACGCGCACGTTCTTGCTGCTCTTTCATGGCTGCTTCAAAACCTTCACGGTCTACAGTCATCCCTGCTTCTTCAGCGATTTCTTCTGTCAATTCAACTGGGAATCCCATATGTATCGTAGAGTTTGAAGACATCTTGCCTGCGATAACGTTTTTGACCTTTCGCTTTCAAATCAGCTACGATGCCTTGGGCAAAGTGTTGACCTGAGTGAAGAGTACGGGCAAATGACCTTCCTCGCTCTTCACGATTTTTCTCGATAAAGTCACGTTTTTCAAGCACTTCTGGGTAGTAGCTTTCCATGATTTTTCCAACAGTTGGAACGAGTTTATAAAGGAAAGGCTCGTTGATACCCCAATTTTTGGACCGTGCATAGACGCGCGTCGGGCAAACGACGATAGAATATAACCACGACCTTCATTTCCTGGAAGGGCACCATCACCGATGGCAAATGAAAGGGAACGGATGGTCAGCGATGACCTTGAAGCTCATGTTGTCGCCATCTTGGTCATAAACCCTACCAGACAATTTCTCAACTTCACGAACGATCGGTGCATGAAGAGGTCCGTTTCAAAGTTTGTCTTAGCCCTCTGGATAACTGCCACCAAACGCCCAAAACCAGCACCCGTATCAATATTCTTGTGGCATCCTTGTACTCACTACGAGGAACAGCTGGATCGGCGTTAAATTGTGACAAAACGATGTTCCAGATTTCGATGTAACGATCGTTTTCGATATCCTCTGCAAGCAGACGAATACCGATGTTTTCTGGATCAAAGGCTTCTCCACGGTCAAAGAAGATTTCTGTATCAGGTCCAGAAGGTCCAGCACCGATTTCCCAGAAGTTGTCTTCGATTGCATCAGTGGCTTGGGTCCACTCCTACTCAATCCAGCGGTTATAAGAATCTTTATCGTCTGGATAGTAGGTCATGTAGAGTTTTTCAGCAGGAAAAATCAAACCATTCTGGGCTTGCAAAGCTCATAAGCTCCAAGTGATAGCTTCATCACTGGAAGTAATCCCCGATAGAGAAGTTCCCCAACATTTCAAACATGGTATGGTGGCGAGCTGTTTTTCCGACATTTTCGATGTCGTTGGTACGGATAGCTTTTTGCGCATTGGTGATACGTGGATTTTCAGGGATAATGGTTCCGTCAAAGTATTTCTTAAGGGTAGCAACCCCTGAGTTGATCCACAAAAGAGTTGGGTCGTTTACTGGAACCAAGCTGACTGATGGTTCGGACAGAGTGGCCTTTGCTTGCCCAGAAATCTAGCCACATTTGGCGTACTTGAGCACTAGATAGTTGTTTCATAATATCTCCTTATTACTTGTTTAATTTGATTGGCTTTCCAGCATCTCCACATAGTCAATCGCGACACAGAGGGAAATGACTAGGTCTGCATAAGAGTCTTCATAGACGGTTACGGTGTAAGTTGAGGTCAAATGGAAAATCTCTTTCCGAATCTCGGCAATCACTTGGTCACGATCATCCAGCAATTTGAAATTCAAATCCCAGATATTGCCCTCGATGCGAAGTCCCAGATTATCAAACTCATACTTATCTCGCCAGAAGGTCAACTTTACTGAATAACGAAATTTGAACCGTTTCGTAGCTGAATAGTAAATCGAGGAAGCAAAGTGAAAAATTCTTTACTAATCTCACTGACTTGCTCACCATAGGCGTCATAGATGGTAAAGGTCTTAGGAATTTGGAAGAAAGATCCCTCCACTTGATAGTTCACTACTCCTCTATCATCCTTGATATCAAAACGTTCGCCTCCAAGACGAAATTTTTGTTTCACGAGAAATGTCTTCATAAACACCTCCAAAAATCAAAAGACAAGTCCATATCACGAAGGGCGAAAAACCGCGGTACCACCTTCATTCAATGAACTTGTCATTCTCTTATTCTTATGCAATTGTCTGATTGAGTAGCATGATTTCTAGCTTAGATGGCTCACAGCACCGCCATTTCTCTGGACTAAGACAACTGAAAATCAATTCTCAACTTTCTTATTATATCGTTTTTTAAAGCTTGCGTCAACTGGAAAAGCCGACAATAAACCAAATCTCCTACTTCCGATACATTTTAAACTGTAGGAAGAGGTCGCTATATTTTCCTGTCCATTTATGGTCAAATTTCTCATAAACTTCCAGGTGTTTCATGGTATCAGCGTCTGGATAGAAGGATTTGTCCTCACGAGTCTCCTCTGGGAGCATTTCCTTTGCTGGTAGGTTTGGTGTTGAGTAACCTACATACTCCGCATTTTTCAGAGCATTTTCGGGTTTCAACATAAAGTTGATAAAGGCATAGGCGGCATCTTGATTTTTCACGGTTTTTGGAATGACCATGTTATCAAACCAGAAGATTGCTGGCCTCAGTCGGAACGAGCATACTTGAGGTTGTGGATTTTTCTCCAACATCTGGCTGGCTTCCCCAGAGAAAGTCACACCGATAGCAGCGTTGTTCTGAATCATGTAACCCTTTCATCTCGTCTGCCACAATGGCCTTGATATTTGGAGTCAGTTTGTAGAGCTTGTCTACCGTTTCTTCCAACTGCTGAGGATCCTTAGAGTTAAGACTGTAACCGAGCGAGTTAAGCCCGAGTCCCAGCACCTCACGCGCCCCATCAAAAAGCATGATGGAATCCTTGTATTCTGGTTTCCAGAGGTCATCCCAATGCTCAGGCGCCTCATCTACCTTGGTTTCATTGTAGACGATTCCCAAGGTCCCCCAGAAGTAAGGGATGGAGAATTTATTGCCCGGGTCAAAAGACTGGTTGAGGAACTCAGGTCCGATATTTTCGATTCCTTCAATTTTTGAATAATCAAGCGGAACCAAGAGGTCTTCGTCCTTCATCTTGTTGATCATGTATTCACTCGGGATGGCAATATCATAGGTCGTTCCACCCTGCTTGATCTTGGTATACATGGCTTCGTTGGAATCAAAGGTCTCATACTGGACTTGGACTCCTGTTTCTTCTGTGAATTTCTCCAAGAGTTCGGGATCGATATAGTCCCCCCAGTTGTAGATAACCAATTTTTGACTATCTCGACTGTTGATTTTACTATCTAGATGATGGGAAATCCCCCACAAGACAAGGATAATTGCTACAATTCCTGCTAAAAATGAATAGAGTTTTTTCATGCTTGCTCCTCCTTCTCACGTGAGATAAAGTAATATCCTACAACTAGGATAATACTAAAGAGAAAGACAAGTGCAGACAGGGCATTGATCTCTAACGAAATCCCCTTACGAGCACGAGAGTAGATCTCAACTGACAGGGTTGAAAAGCCATTTCCCGTCACAAAGAAGGTCACGGCAAAGTCATCTAGCGAATAGGTGAAGGCCATAAAATAACCTGCAATGATAGACGGTGTCAGGTAAGGAAGCATGATTTCCTTAAACATCTGAAATTGACTGGCACCTAAGTCATAGGCCGCATGAATCATGTCATCATTCATCTCCTTGAGACGAGGCAAGACCATCAAGACCACGATAGGGATGGAAAAGGCCACGTGACTAGATAGAACTGTCAGAAATCCAAGTGAAAACTTAAGCTGGGTAAAGAGAATCAAGAAGCTAGCACCAATCATAACATCAGGCGCAACCATGAGGATATTATTGAGTGATAAAAAGGCTTCTTGGTATTTCTTACGAGACTGGTAAATGTAAATAGCACCGAAAGTCCCTATAACAGTCGCAATCAAGGCTGACAGAAAGGCCAAGAAAAAGGTTTGGGTGAGGATCAACATGAGACGACCATCACCAAACATGGTTTTAAAATGGCTCAAGCTAAAACCAGTAAAACTATTCATATCATCCCCTGCATTAAAGGCATAGCCAATCAAGTAAAAGATTGGCAAATATAGGATGATAAAGACAAAGGCTAGGTAGAGATTGGCAAATTTCTTCATCGTTCTCTCCTTTCCTTGGTCACCCACATGGTGATGAACATGGTTAGGATGAGGATCACACCGATGGTAGAACCCATACCGTAGTTGTCATTGGTCAGGAAGTTCTGCTCAATGGCCGTTCCCAGCGTGATAACACGGTTCCCACCAATCAAACGTGTCAGCATGAAGAGACTCAAGCTGGGGATAAAGACAGACTGAACCCCACTTCTCACTCCATTCATAGATAGAGGGAAGATGACATGGCGGAAAGTTTCCCACTTGGTCGCACCGAGGTCGTAGCTGGCATTGATGAGATTGTTATCCATATCATCCAAGACATTGAAAATCGGCAAAATCATAAAGGGAAGCTCGATGTAGCTTGCGACAAAGATGAAGGAGAAATCCGTAAAGAGTAAACTGCTGCGAACCGATTCCGATAAATTCCAAAAATTGGTTAATAGAGCCATTTTGACCAAAAATCCCGATAAAGGCATAGGCCTTAAGAAGCAGATTGATCCAGGTTGGCAAGATAATCAGCATGAGCCAGAGTTGACGGTGCTTGAGACGGGTCAAAAAGAGGGCTGTTGGATAGCTGATGAGCAATGTTACTAAGGTCACAATTCCTGCATAGAGGACTGAGTTGAAGCTCATTTTAAGATAGGTCAAGTTTTGTGACGCAAAGTAGGATTTATAGTTTTCTAAGCTAAATTGGCCTTCAATGTTGAAAAAGGATTGACCGAAAATCAAGACCAAGGGTGCGAGAACAAAGAGGACAATCCAAAGCATGTAGGGCACTACAAAGAGTTTAGAGGTTGTTTTCTTCATCTCTTTCCTCCTCGATCGCGTTAATCAGACCTGCTTCTTGCTCTTCGATTTCTACGTACTCCTCGATACGAGCATCGAACTCTTCTTCGGTTTCGTTGAGACGCATGATGTGGATATCTTCTGGTTCAAAGTCCAGACCGATTTCCTCGCCAACAATGGCCTTACGAGTCGAGTGGATCATCCATTCATTTCCGAGCTCGTCATAGGCGATAATCTCGTAATGAACCCCACGGAAAAAGCTGGGTATCAACCTTGACTTGGAGCTTGCCTTCTAGGAAGGGTAATGCGCAAGTCCTCTGGACGAATGACAACCTCAACTGGCTCATTTGGCTTCATCCCCCATCGACCGCTTCGAAGCGTTTGCCGTTAAACTCAACCAAGTAGTCTTCAATCATGGTTCCTGGCAAGATATTGGACTCCGCTGATAAAGGTGGCAACAAAGTGGTTGATTGGCTCATCATAGATATCTACAGGTGTTCCAGACTGAACAATCTCTCCATCGTTCATAACGAAAATCCAGTCACTCATAGCCAGGGCTTCCTCCTGATCGTGAGTGACAAAGACAAAGGTAATCCCCAATCGTTGCTGCAGTTCACGCAGTTCGTACTGCATGTCCGTTCGCAATTTCAAGTCCAGCGCTGACAAGGGCTCATCCAACAAGACCACACGGGGTTGGTTGATGATGGCACGGGCAATGGCTACACGCTGACGTTGTCCTCCAGAGAGTTTACGGATGGAACGTTTTTCATAACCTTCCAACTGAACCATCTTGAGCACTTCCGCTACACGTTGCTCGATTTCTTTCTTGTCGATTTTACGCAAGCGGAGCGGAAAGGCAACATTTTCAAACACATTCATATGTGGAAACAAGGCATAGGATTGGAAGACCGTATGGACGTCTCGCTTGTTGGTTGGGATGTCGTTAATCCGTACCCCATCCAGTAAAATATCCCCTGTCGTCGCATCTAGTAAACCTGCAATGATGTTCAGGATGGTTGATTTCCCAGAACCAGATGCGCCTAGTAAGGTATAGAACTTTCCCTCTTCCAACTCAAAGTTAATGTCTTTGAGAACCTTGGTGTTGCTGTCTTCAAAAACTTTAGAGACGTTTTTGAATTCAATAATTGGTTTTTTCAATTCCTCTAAATTCCTTCTTCTTCGTAAATTAACAGATCAGGGCTCTGTCAGACCGCTACTACCTCGTGTAGGAGATTGAACTGCCTACATACATCTTCACTAACGATAGGCTTTCACCCCTTTACAATGGTGGTTATAGCAGCAACTTTTCTACCCCAACCTTATTCTTTCTCACCCAAGATACGAACTTCTCGCTCTAAGGTAACACCTGAGTGTTCCTTGACTTTTTCAATAACAGATTGGATCAAGTCCTCGTAGTCTTTCGCTGTTCCGTCAGCAACATTGATCATGAAACCGGCATGCTTTTCAGATACTTCCACACCACCGATACGATAGCCTTTCAAGCCAGCCTCTGAAATCAACTGTCCTGCAAAATGCCCCACTGGTCGCTTAAAGACTGAACCACAAGATGGGTATTCTAATGGTTGTTTGAGTTCACGTAGGTGCGTCAAGCGGTCCATTTCTTGCTTGATAACCTGATGATTCCCTGGAGATAGGGCAAATTTAGCTGACAAGACAATAGCCCCAGAATCCTGAATAGCTGAATGACGGTAACCAAAAGCCAAGTCCTTGACTGACAAGGTCTCGATTTCCCCCTTCCTTGGTCAAAATTTGACAAGACTGCAAGATATGAGCAATCTCTCCTCCATAGGCACCCGCATTCATAAAGACAGCTCCTCCGATGCTTCCAGGAATCCCACAAGCAAACTCAAAACCAGTCAAACTATGACGGAGGGCAATACGTGTTGTTTCGATCAAGTTCGCTCCTGCTTCCGCTTCAATGGTATAGCCATCAACTGAAACGTTATTAAGCTTATCGCACAAGATGACAAAACCACGGATTCCACCTTCACGAACGATGATATTACTAGCATTTCCTAGCACCATCCAAGGAATATTCTCTTGATTGGCAAATTGGACGACACGGGCCATCTCATAGCGATTGCGTGGCAAAACTAGATAATCCGCTCGACCTCCTACCTTGGTATAGGTATAGGTCTTCAAAGGTTCCTTAAAACGAATATCGATTCCTTCTAGGATTTCAAGCATTTTTTCTTTTACTGACATGTCACTCTTCCTTTTTCAAAATTCATTCCATTATACCATTTTTAGAGACATTTGACGACCATAAAAAGAGCTTGTTTTATCCTTACATAAAAAAAGAGGTCTCCCCTCTTTTTATGATTTTTTCCAAAATGTAAATTTTGTCAGCCAGATAAAGACTAAAAGTTCTACGAGAAGAACAAACTCAACTAGAAGCGGATTCGCAATCCAGCCCACTTGAGATAGAGCTGGAGCTAAGTCGAACAAGGCATGTAATCCATAGGCAGCAACGAGATAAATCCATTTCTTTTGACGGACACTTTGATAGACCCAGACAGTAAGGCTAATTTGGGAGAACCAGAGCAAGGACACGCTCAACTCCTAGTAGATAGATCTGCCATGCTGATAGAGACTGAACTGTTTCTAATGTACTCTTTGTAAGAAGATTCGCCGCATCAGTATTTGATGACTGTACTAGTGAAAAGAGGATCAAAAGGCTAATCAAACTTCCCATTCCGAGGTAGAGCATCTCTAAGCCTCCATGTCCTAAGCCATAAGCCCAAGCATCTCGATCTTCCAACTTTCTCTTTTTCTCCAACCATTTAAAAAAGACAAAACGGGCCGTCTCTTCAAAGAGGGCAGCCATGGCAATCCCATAAAGGACGTATAAGAAAGGCTGCTCCTGCATGAGCGGAATGGTTCCATCTTTTTGCGGATGGAGTACCAGAAGGTGAACCATCTTCTCTAACACTTGAGAAGAAACAAAAAATGCGATTGCCCCCAAGCCCATCACTGCAAGAGAGATTTTAAACCGTTTTTTGGCATACCAAGTTCCACCTACTAGAATGAGAACTAAAGCGATCATGGTGAGGATAATATGTACTGTCATCTTTTTCTCCTATTCTGACTTATCAATATCTTTCTTCATCTCGTCAACGTTAAATTTGGCAAAATAAATACTGGCGATCTTGGACTGGAAAAACGTTGGTCCAACTGGTCGACTGCCCCAACCTCGATCATTCCTTCTTTGATAACAAAGTCCATCACATGCCCACCAAAGGTCAAATCATCTGAGATAAAATGCAAATGGTAACCTGCAACACTCACTCCATGGAAAATCTCCGGTGTCCAAAATCCAACAATGGTTCCCGATACATTTTCACGGCTATATTCAGGTTGGTGAGTCGCGACATCTGCAAACTTGGTATCAGGTGTGGATTTGGGAATCATTCGCACATGCATTTGTGAAAATTCACCATGAATCTTGATGGAACGAAAAAGATTTTCCCCATCATAGTAGGATTCAATTCGCTTTTCCAATTCCTTATCTGTCATCTCAAAGCGCTGACGAAAAATCACCTCTGCCTGATGAGGAACCACTGCTGCATAGGGAATAAGAGCATCCGCTGCCACTTCGACGATTTCAGGCGTTTGACCAGATCCCTTGGCTTGATAAGCCTTGCCATCAAGGACAATCAACTCCCCATCAATCGAATCAAGGGTTCCCAAACCGAGGTCACCATGTTCCAGCAATTCTCCTACTGTCATGGTTCCACCATAGAGACCAGCCATTAGGGCACCTAGAGTATTGTATTGAAATAATTTAACCGGTTCCTGCACTTTTCTATCCATTCTCTTTCTTATCTTTTATTCAATGAATCATCATACTTTCTAAGTATACCACATTTGCTACTGGTTGTGAAAGGGAGAAATACTTTTCCCATTGCAAAGGAGGCAAAAAAAAGGTACAATGTAACAAAATCAACGGAGGTCTGGAATGAAGAAAGAAAGTAAATACCAAGCAGTCGTTTCCTTTCTAAAAAAGGGGATCGAATCAGGAAAATTTCCAACAGGTAGCCGGCTTCCCTCCATCCGTCAACTGAGCCAAGACTTCCACTGTAGCAAGGACACTATCCAACGAGCCCTGCTGGAATTACGCCATGAACAATACCTCTATGCCAAACCCCAAAGTGGCTACTATGTTCTAGAACAAGGACAGCACCAAGACTTGGAAATCGAAGTCACTGATGAACATGCCAGTGCCTATGACGACTTCCGACTCTGCGTCAACGAAACCCTGATAGGCCGAGAAAACTACCTCTTCAACTACTATGACAACCAAGAAGGCCTTGAGGAACTCAGACAATCTGTCCATCAACTCCTCTTTGACCAAGCCCTCTACTGTAAACCCGACCAACTGGTTCTAACTTCTGGCACCCAGCAAGCTCTCTTTATCCTTTCTCAGATTAACTTTCCGAGCAAGGGAGCTGAGATTTTGGTCGAACAGCCGACCTACCACCGGATGAATCGTCTCTTGGTCGCTCAAGGATTAGCCTACCAGACCATTGAACGCCGAATTGATGGCATCAACCTTGAAGAACTGGAAAAACAGTTCAAATCTGGGAAAATCAAGTTTTTCTATACCATTCCTCGCTTCCACTATCCCCTAGGTCATTCCTATTCTGATCAGGAAAAGAAGGCTATTCTGGATCTAGCAAACCAGTATGGTGTATATATCGTCGAGGATGATTATCTAGGTGACTTAGACTCTAAAAAGGGACAAACCTTCCACTATCTGGATACTGAGGATCGGGTCATTTATATCAAGTCCTTCTCAACCAGTCTCTTTCCAGCCCTTCGTATTACCGCTCTCATTCTCCCAAATGCCCTAAAAGAGGCCTTTGTTTCCTACAAAAATATCCTAGACTATGACAGCAATCTCATCATGCAAAAGGCTCTTTCTCTTTATATCGATAGCCAGTTATTTGAAAAAAACCGACTGGCTCGCTTGACCCTTCAAGAGAACTATCAGGCTCAGATAAAGAAAGTGCTTGAAGAAAACACCTGTCCCTTGCCCCACTATCCTCTACACGATGGCCTTCTGCTTGATTTGAGACACTATCCTAAGATTGCCAGTTTGAAACACAGCTCACTCAAACTAGACTTTTTTGAGAAGGCTTATTTGGATGCCTGTCCTTATCAGTTCGCCAAAGTCACTCTTGAAAATCTAGAAGAGCTATTAGAATACATAAAAGCAGAATTGGATTAAAGTCCAACTCTGCTTTTTCTTATTGTTCAACTTCCGTTAGTTTCGCTGCTTTTTCAAGATAGTTTTGATAGGTTCCGTCATCTTTCAGTTTTTGGATAACCTTATCTACTACCGCTTTCAAGTCTGATTGATCCTTCTTGATAGCAACGGCATTGGCTTCGCCATCTTTCATCGTCAAGTTAACAGATGCAACGACAAGGTCTGAGTTTTTACCTGCGTAGCTAAGAGCAACTGGTTCATCCATATGAACAGCATCCACTTTTCCAGCCTGCAACTCATTGACGGCTTCCCCCATATTGGTCAAGGATGTCAATTGGGCATTTGGCAATTGTTCCTTGACCATGGTTTCTGGCACAGTTCCCTTTTGAGCTGCGATATTTGCACTTGCGAGGCTTGAAAGATCCTTGTATTTGTCTAAATCGGCTTTTCTAACCAAGAAGCTCATTTTGTTTTCATAGTAAGGGATAGAAAAGTCAAAGACTTCCTTTCTCTCATCTGTAGCACTAATTCCTGCTATGGCTAAGTCAGCCTTTCCAGTTTGAAGGCTAGTCAAGACATTGTCAAAACTCATACTAGAGATTTCAAGTTTAACCCCAAGCTCGTCTGCAATTGCTTGAGCCATATCAATATCTGCACCAACCACTTGGTTTTTACCATCTACCAAGGCTTGGAATTCAAACGGTGCATAGTCTGGACTGGTCGCAACGACTAGCTTTCCTTTTTGTTTAATAGCTTCCACAGCAGACTGAGAACTACCCGTTCCTGACTGGCAAGCTACCAAAACCATGCTGGCAAGCATGCTACACATAACTAATATCCATTTCTTAAATTTCATAAATAAACGACCTTTCTGTTAATTCTGAATAATTATAACTCTTTTAAAAATAGTTGTCAACCCTTTTAGAGATTTTGATTGTAAAACAATTCTTTTCATAAAAAAGAAGACTGATTTATTTTAATCAGCCTTTTCTTCTGTATATTTAAACCGTTTCTTATAGTTCGACAATCTTACCTGTTTCAAAGTAAACAACCCATTCACAGATATTTTTTGCGTAGTCTCCAATACGTTCCAAGAAAGAAATGACCTGGAAGTAATCACGGCCTGTAACAATAGCTTCAGGATTTTTCTTAATTTCTTCTGTAGCCAAATCACGGATGCTATCAAAGTAATGGTTGATTTTTTCGTCCATCGCTGCTACTTCGTAGGCTTGATCCACAGAACCGTTGAGATAGAGATCTAGAGCTGCTTCGACGAAGTTTTTCACGTCGCGTCCCATCTTTTTGATTTCTTCTTCAACAGAAGGGATACGTTGCTCTCCCTTCATACGAATGGTCGCCTCAGCGATAGACACTGCATGATCTCCCATGCGCTCCACGTCTGACACTGCCTTGAGAACGGTCAAGACGGTACGAAGGTCTTGCGAAACAGGTTGTTGGAGGGCAATCATTTCAAATGATTTCTTTTCCAACTTCACTTCATATTCATTTACTTCTGCATCGTCTTCGATGACTTCTTTTGCCAAATCACGGTCATGCGTAACAAAGGCACGCACTGTACGATTGATCTGCGAGAGCACTTCTTGTCCCATAGCATAGAACTGGTTGTGCAATTTCTCCAAATCTTCTTCAAATTGAGATCGTAACATCATTCAACTCCTTATCCAAATTTCCTGTAATATAATCTTCTGTTTCCTTGTTTTGTGGGTCTAGGAACATCTTCTTCGTATCGTTAAACTCAATCAAATCCCCATCTAGGAAAAATCCTGTTTTATCAGAGATACGAGAAGCTTGTTGCATTGAACGTGTTACCAAGAGCATGGTGTACTTATCTTTCAGACCATACAAGGTTTCCTCAATCTTACCTGCAGAAATAGGATCCAAAGCTGATGTTGGTTCATCTAAGAGGATAATTTTCGGACTGGTTGCTAAGACACGAGCAACACAAACACGTTGTTGTTGTCCACCAGAGAGACCAATGGCCGAATCATGCAAACGATCCTTTACTTCATCCCAGATAGAAGCACGTTGCAAGGCCTTTTCTACTGCTTCATCCAAAACATGTTTATCCTTAACCCCATTGATACGCAGCCCATAGACAACATTTTCGTAGATAGACATAGGGAAGGGATTGGGCTGTTGAAAGACCATACCAATTTCCTTACGCAATTCAACCGTATCGGTACGGGGGCTGTAGATATTGTGACCATTATAGACTACTGATCCCGTTGTTGTCACTTCAGGATTTAAATCGCCCATGCGGTTGATGGCTTTGAGTAGGGTGGACTTTCCTGATCCAGAAGGTCCAATCAAGGCCGTTATTTCCTTAGGTTGGAAAAGAAAGGGAAACACTATTCAAGGCCTTCTTTTTATTGTAATAAACGGACAGGTCTGACACCTGTAAAATCGCTTCTGACATACCGTTTCCTTTCTAACCAAAGTGTCCTGTTACATAGTCATTGGTTGACTGTAACTTAGCATTTTGGAAAATATTGGATGTTTTATCATACTCAATCAAGTCACCCAAGTAGAAAAATCCAGTGTAGTCACTTGCACGCGCAGCCTGTTGCATACTGTGGGTAACGATGATGATGGTAAAGTCCTTCTTCAATTCCAACATGGTTTCTTCCAGTTGGGCTGTCGCAATCGGATCCAAGGCTGAAGCAGGCTCATCCATCAAGAGGATATCTGGCTTGACAGAGATGGCGCGAGCGATACAGAGACGTTGTTGCTGACCTCCAGAAAGCATCAAGGCTGATTTGTGGAGGTCGTCTTTGACCTGATCCCATAGGGCAGCCTGTCTTAGAGAGGTTTCAACAATTTCATCAAGTACTTTCTTGTCCTTAACTCCTGCACGTTCATGAGCAAAAGTGATGTTGCGATAAATAGACTTAGCAAATGGATTTGGACGTTGGAAGACCATTCCGATATGCTTGCGCATCTCATAGACATTGATTTCTGGACGGTTGACGTCAATCCCTCGGTAGAGGATTTGCCCTGTGACCTTGGCAATATCAATAGTATCATTCATCCGATTGAGACTGCGAAGATAGGTAGATTTCCCTGATCCAGAAGGACCAATCAAGGCAGTAATTTTATTTTTTTCAAATTGCATATCGATGCCCTTGATGGATTCATTTTTACCATAGTAAACATGTAAATCCTTGGTAGAGAGGGCCACTTTTTCTTCAGGGAAGGTGATGATATGCTTTTCATCCCAGTTATATTTTGACATGGCTTCTCCTTTAGGCAGCGGTTAATTTCTTGTGTAAATAGCTTCCGAGTTTGCGTGCCCCAAAGTTAAAAATCAAGATAAAGATGAGAAGCACGGCGGCAGAACCAGCAGATACGATGGTAGCATCAGGAATGGTTCCTTCACTGTTGACCTTCCAGATGTGGACAGCCAAGGTTTCTGCTTGTCGGAAGATTGAGATAGGGCTGGTAACACTGAGGATATTCCAGTTAGACCAGTCAAGGGCTGGAGCGGATTGTCCTGCCGTATAGATAAGAGCGGCGGCCTCACCAAAGATTCGGCCAGAGGCCAAGACAACACCCGTTAAGATACCTGGAAGGGCTTCTGGAATGACGACATGGACCACAGTCTCCCAACGAGAAATTCCAAGGGCAAGACCAGCCTCACGTTGTGTATGGTGAACGTGTTTTAAACTGTCCTCAACATTTCGAGTCATCTGAGGGAGGTTAAAGACCGTCAAGGCCAAGGCACCTGAAATGATTGAAAATCCATACTCAAACTGGACTACAAAGATCAAGTAACCAAAGAGACCCACAACGACTGATGGTAGAGAGACAAAAATCTCAATACAGGTACGAATAAAATTGGTCACAGGTCCTTTTTTGGCATACTCAGCGAGGAATACACCAGCCCCCATAGATAGCGGAACAGAAATAATCAAGGTAATGACCAAAAGGAAGAAGGAATTATAGAGCTGAATCCCGATACCCCCACCTGCTTGATAAGAGGAAGATTTCCTTGTCAAGAAGGACCAAGAGATATGTGGTAACCCTCTCACCAAGATATAGAGAATCAAGGATGCCAAGATGGCAACGATGATACCCGCGATGGTATAGAGGACAGCTGTTGCAAGTTTATCTAATTTCTTAGCGTGCATAGTTTTTCTTTCCTCTTTCTTTCGTAATCAATTTAATCACACTGTTGAAGGCTAAACTCATCAAGAGCAAGACTAGGGCCAGTGACCAGAGAACGTTATTATCAACCGTTCCCATGACGGTATTTCCGATACCCATAGTCAATACAGATGTCAAGGTCGCAGCTGGTGTTGTTAGCGAGGTTGGGATAACTGCTGAGTTTCCGACAACCATCTGAATAGCAAGAGCTTCACCGAAAGCACGCGCCATCCCAAAGACCACTGCAGTGAAAATGCCAGAGCGAGCAGCCTTCAAGGTCACACGCCAGATGGTTTGCCAACGAGTGGCTCCCATAGCTAAACTGGCTTCACGGTAATGACGAGGAACAGCACGCAAGCTGTCTGTTGTCATAAAGGTTACAGTTGGTAGGATCATGACAAAGAGAACGAAAATCCCTGACAAGATCCCAAAACCAGTTCCACCAAAGATGCTACGAACAAAAGGCACCACAACTTGCAAACCGATAAATCCATAGACGACTGAAGGAATACCGACGAGAAGTTCAATGGCTGGTTGCAAAAATCTTTGCACCCTTTGGTGAGACTTCTGTCATAAAGACTGCAGCTCCGATAGCGAAGGGTGTTGCGATGAGGGCTGATAAAATCGTCACAATAAAGGAACCCAAAATCATTGGAAGGGCACCAAATTGTTTCCCTGAAGGATTCCAAGTTTGTCCAAAGAGGAAATCAAAGATGTTGACCCCATTGACAAAGAAGGTCGATAAGCCTTTTTGAGCTACAAAAATCAAAATCATGGCCACAATGATAACAATCAAAGAAAGGCAAGTGAAGGTCAAACCTTTACCAAACTTCTCAAGGCGAGAGTTCTTTGAAGGAGATAGTAATTTTTTTGATAATTCTTCTTGATTCATTATTGACCTCCTTCTACTGCTGTAACGGTACCTGAAGCATCCTTTTGGACTTTCATTTCATTGATAGAGATATAGCCCATGCCCTTAACAATTCCATTTTGGGCTTCATCTGAGAGGACGAAATTCAGGAATTCAGCAGCTAACTCATTTGGCTGACCAAGTGTGTACATATGTTCATAAGACCACAAAGGCCAGTTGTTGGTCGTTACATTCTCAGATGTAGGTTCATACCCATTCAGTTTCATGCTTTTCACGGAGTCATCTACATAGGCAAAAGCCAGGTAAGAAATGGCTCCAGGGGTTTGGGATACAATGGACTTGACCATCCCGTTAGAATCCTGTTCTTGACTCTGCATTGCCGATTGGCCATTCATAACCACCGTATCAAACGTCGCTCGTGAACCAGAACTTGCTGCTCGGTTGATGATTGAAATGGCCAGGTCTTTGCCCCCAACTTCTTTCCAGTTGGTCACTTCACCTGTAAAGATTTTGCGAAGTTGCTCGGTTGTGAGATTTTCAACATCCACTTCCTTGTTTACAATCACTGCAAGACCAGCCACTGCAACCTTGTGGTCTACCAGAGCTGAAGCATCGATTCCTTCTTTTTCCTCTGCAAAGACGTCAGAGTTCCCGATGTCAACTGCTCCAGACTGGACTTGAGATAGGCCTGTACCCGATCCACCACCTTGAACATTGACTGTTTTTCCGATGTTTCTAGAACCAAATTCATCTGCTGCCGCTTCGACAAGAGGCTGAAGAGCAGTTGAACCAACGGCTGTCATGGATTCTCCACGATCAATCCAGCTAGCGCATCCTGCTAGAGAACCTGCCATCAAAAGAGCTGCAAGAGACATGACGAGCTTTTTTCTTTTTTTCACTGTTATTCTCCTTGAACATAATGATAAATGTTCTGATTTCTTCCGTTTGTCCCTGATCATCCAATTATCATCAATGATTGTCCCGCTTTATTTTTATCTAGTCATTCTTAGGAGCGGACAATTCCATCGTATAATATAAGTAATAATGAAAGACTATCAGAAAAAACTCATACTTCCACTATAACATAGAATAGGTTCTTTGACTAGCTTTTTCACCTGAATCTGAGTCCTTTTGGATAATAATTTTTCAAAACATTTCCCGTTACCTTGGCAAAGCCTAGTCCGTTTCCTTGAACCACAACTTGATACCAACCATTTGGTCGAGCTTCAGACAATTGAACAGTCTCACCAGCCACATATTTTACAAAGTCCTTATCATTGATTTCGACACTTTGTCTTACTTGGCTTGGTTTCAAGGCTAATCCCAGAGCAAAGCTTGGTTCGAAGCGTTTCTTCTTAAAAGTACCCAGATGGAGCCCATTTCGGGCAATTTTGAGTTTCCCTAGATTAGGTAGCATCTCTGGCAAGAGATAGAGCTGGTCTCCAAAAGTTTGCAAGATACCAGTTAGATTGACTCGCAAGTATTTTTGAACAAAATCATGCCACAAGTTCTGCTGTTCCCGACTGAGATTGCTTTTGCTAGCTTTGAATTTAGGTGCGGGATTTTGTCCCTTAAACTGCAGGTGGGCAACAAACTGGCCTTCTCCCTTGAAATGATGAGGATACATCCGCGCCGTTTCAGGAAGGTCAATTCCTGCTACCATACCGTTCACATGCTCAACTGGAAGCAATTCAAATTCATAAGTATCCAGCAACCAGTGGACGATTTCTTCATTTTCCTCAGGTGCCCAAGTACAGGTCGAATAGACCAAACGGCCACCTTCAGCAAGCATGGTCACTGCATCTTCTAAAATTTCTCTTTGGAGACTAGCGCATTGACTAGGATAATCAGTACTCCAATAATCCATGGCATCTGGCTGCTTACGAAACATCCCTTCACCCGAGCAAGGTGCATCAAGGACAATCACATCAAAGTAGCCTTTAAAGACCTTAGCTAGGCGCTCCGCAGACTCATTGGTCACGACAACGTTTGTCGCTCCAAATCGCTCCATATTTTCCACTAAAATCTTAGCCCGCTTACTTGAAATTTCATTGGAAACAAGGACTCCCTGATTAGCCAGATAAGCTGCTAGTTGAGTGGATTTTCCCCCTGGTGCTGCCGCCAAGTCCAAGACCTTCATACCGGGAAGGGGTTGAGCTACCTGGGCCACCATTTGGGCTGCAGGCTCTTGCGAATAAACGAAACCTGTCACATGCTCTGGTGACTTCCCTGAGACCTTGCCATAATGTCCCCAAAGTGTATTTAGAATAGCATCAGCAAACGATAACTGACTTTCTTTTAAGGGATTGACCCGAAAAGCCGAAACTGCTTCTTGTTTAAAAGAGGCAAGAAAGTCTCTTGCCTCATCTTCTAGTATCATTTCATATTTTTCAACAAATCCTTCTGGAAATTGCATTTAGTTCTCTTTCCTTTCGTAGATATAAGACTGAATCTCTTCTTGCATCTCGATTGGCACCATCATGACAGGCTGACGCGTTTTAAAATCAGCGGGCTCACCCGATACCGTAAGAAGGCGATAACCCAGACTTTCCCCTAAGATACTGGCCGCAGCGTAATCCCATGGCTGCAGATAGGTAATATAAGTCAGAAGACGACCTGATAAAACCTTGGCAAAACTAATGGCCGCACTGCCGTAGACACGGACACCCAACGCTGCTCGACCCAAATCTGCCAAGCCCCACTCATTGCTTTCAAACATACCTGAGTTACCGGCAACTAAAAATTCTTGAAGAGGTTTCTTTTTAAAAGGCGGTAAGGGCTTATTATTGCGACAAGGAGAAAAGGCACCACCACCATGGTAACAATCACCTTTCATGACATCATAGATGATGCCAAATTTGCCCACACCATCCTCAAAATAAGCCAACATCACGGCAAAATCTTCCTGCTGGGCGACAAAGTTATTGGTACCGTCAATGGGATCAATCACCCAAACGGAACCTTGACCGACTGCAGCACGTAAACAACCCTCTTCCGCGCAAATCAAGTCCTCAGGATAGGAGGACTTGATCCGTTCAACCAAGAGTTCCTGAACCTCCTTGTCCAAACGCGTCACCAAGTCAGTAGGTGAAGACTTGCGCTCAACCTGCAAATCTTCTTTCATGTGAGCCAAAATATAGTCAGCAGCTTCCTGCACAATCTGTTTGGCAAATTCAAATTTAGTTTCCAAGAGAAATCTTCCCTTCCCTTTTTTCTTTTGCTAATTGAACTGCATGATAGAAGGAATAACCGCTAGCCGTCTCAAATTCGCGACCTAGGCGCTTTTCTTCACTTTTGCTCGGGACAACAGACTTAAATTCCTTATAGGAATCTAACAGTTTTTTTGCTTCTACCTTATCTTCATAAGCAGCTTCAACATCATTAAAAAAAGAAAGCACTGAAGCAAGTTCTTCAGTGCTCCACGACAAATCTAGTGGGTAACTATACTGTTTGTTCATCTATCCTATACCAGCTCTCAATGTTGCTTCTTTCAATTCTTGTTTACGATAACTACGAGGGAGAAAAGCACGAATCTCATCTTCATTAAAACCGATCTGCATGCGTTTGGTATCTATAATAATTGGGCGACGCAAAAGACTAGGATATTGCTCAATCAACTGAAGCAACTCCGATACCGAGATACTCTCTACATCAATATCCAATTTTTGAAAAATTTTTGAACGAGTTGAAATGATGTCATCAGTACCATTTTCGGTCAAGGAAAGAATATGTTGTAATTCTTTTCTTGTTAAAGGACTAGTCATAATATTATGCTCTTGAAAGGGCACTTTATGCGTCTCTAACCAAGCCTTTGCCTTACGACATGATGTACAACTCGGTGATAAAAATAGTGTAATCATGCTTTTCTCTTCTTTTATCTATACTTGCTATTTCTATTATACAAAAAAATAAAGCGCTTGACTAGGTATTTTTAGAAAAAAAGCCTATTTTTTCATAGAAAATAGACTGTTTTCTGCAAAAATCTCCTGCTTTGCAAGTTTATCTTTAGGATAACCTAATAATAAATAGGGAGTAGAGCAACTTCTCTCGTTTTTTATTAAAAATACAGAACTTTTTCCACTATTTCCTTGAAGCTTTAACAAAAAGGAAACCAAACATTCCTTCATACAAAGCAAAGAAAAGTAAAAAGGCATGGAGGAAGAAAGTCTCTGGCAAAATCCAAATAACGGGATCCTTTGCTGGATCAAAAAGCCAGGTATCGTCTCCCACAAAGAGAATCTGATGGAAAAGAGTAAAGAATTGCTCAAAACCAATCAACACTCCTACAAGGCCAATGATTAGAGGCAATAGTACTAGAGCTAGGATACTTTTACGATATAGGGGCAAAAAGCCTTTTTTTACAATCTTTCTAACAAAGAAATAGAAACTTGGAAGTGTCACTAGGGCAACTAGCTGAACCAAGTGGAAGAGATTCTTCACCACCGCAAAGTGATGTAGACCTGCCGCTGATGAACGAAAATCTGGCATCTCTAAGACCTGACTAAAGGGATTAGTCAGGTAATTCATCAAGATATGAAAATTGTACTGAATGGTTTCTGGCTTTAGATAGACTCGATCCTCTAAGTTCAGCCACTGAATCTCCATGGGATAGAAAACCCATGCCAGATAAATCGTCAGTAGGATAGACAGGGAGAGGAGAAAGAGCATACTTCCCCAAAAGGTTAGTTTAGTTTTCATCAAAATTCCACTCCGCAAGGCTAGACACCACATGAGTTGGTGCAATTGGTAGGTCAGCCACTTCTTCTGCCTTGGTAAAACCTGTCGTCACCAAGAGAGTTGGAATGCCATTGTCAATTCCTGCTCGGATATCTGTCAGGTAGTTATCCCCGACCATGAGCAATTCTTCTCTTTTCAAGCCCAAGTGCTCAACTGCCTTGTCCATGATAATCGCATTTGGTTTCCCGATATAAACTGGTTTGACCCGTGTTGCTACCTCAAGAAGTGTAATTAGTGAACCAGCACCAGGCAAGAGACCACGTTCCGTCGGGATATTGAGGTCTGGATTGGTTCCGATAAAGTGAGCACCCTTTTGGATAGCTAGGGTTGCTGTGGCAAATTTTTCATAGTCAACTTGCCAGTCCAGTCCAACGACCACATAGGCAGGATTTTCCTTGTCTTCCGCATAACCTGCAGCCTGGATAGCATCCTTGAGTCCTGCTTCTCCGATGACATAGACTGTCTTTTCCAATTCCAAGTCATTCATATAGTCGATGGTTGCCAAGGTTGCCGTGTAGACAGTTGATAAAGGCGTGTTGATATTAAAATTCTTAGCCAACATCTCTTGAACACTCTCAGGAGTTCGGGTTGTATTGTTGGTCACAAAGAGGTAGGGAATTTCTCTTTTTTGTAACTCATGGACAAAAGCCTCTCCTGTCGGAATTCGGTCTTTCCCCTTGTAAATGGTTCCATCTAAATCAATTAAATAACCTTTATAAGTCATATCGTCCTTTCTAATTGCCTTCAATTTCTTGCCAAGTAATCATAGCTTGGGCATTAATCTCGCCATCACTGATAATCTCATGCTTGCTTTCTAGTCCCTTGAGTTCATAAGCTGAAGCAATCATGCCACCCGGTCGCACTTCTTTGACATATTTGAGATTGATTTTCTTTGGAATATACTTGGTCAAAAAATCTGCTCCCATAACCTCAAAAATCCAATCCAGGTATTTACTGTTATTAACATGACCATTCATATCCAAGTCGTAAAAACGAACATGGTAGTCTTTACTGATCGGATCTTCTAGATTTGCATATTTTGGCCCGCGGATGAGTTTTTTATCAAATTCAGACTGGTAAGGCGCAACAATCTCCGGTTCGACAGCATGAACTTTCCGACTGTCCCTGTCCATGAGAACAAAGGTTGCTACCATGCGAATGATTTCTTTACCTGCTTCATCATAGATAGTGAAACGGCGGTAGCAAAAAAGACGATTGTAAGTCAATGCTTCTGTTTCAATCGTAATCTCCTCAGCAAAGCGAGGCAAGCGAACCACGTCAATCGCATAGTCTGTAATAATCCAGACTAGATTGTAGCGCTCCAACACGTCCTTGTCGCTAACTCCCAGTTCAATCGACTGCACACCTGATACCTGCAAGGAGAGCAAAATCACATCTGGAAGTTTGATATGACCGTTCATGTCCGCCATATCAAAAGGAATTTTCATTTTCATTTGATAAGTTAAGCCCATTGTTCTACTCCAAAATAAATCGTTCTGCTACAGTGTCTCCCAAGAAGAGACCTCTCTTTGTCATTCGGACACGATCACCGTCTATCTGCATAAGTCCTTGTTGAACCAAGTCTCTGATGATCTCGCCATAAAGTCTATCAAAGGACCGTCCAAATTTCTCCTCAAATCGCGCCATGGAAACCCCGGATTTTTTCCGGAGACCTAGGAACATTTCTTCTTCCATCTGCTCCCTTTGACTCAGGTGTTCTTCTGTAATCCGAGCATTTCCTGCCTCTACCGCATTGAGATAGTGGCGGATAGGACCGTGGTTTTTATAACGCACCCCGTTCACATAACCCGAAGCACCCGCACCGATACCATAATACTCGGCATTGTCCCAGTACATGAGATTGTGGCGACTTTCAAAGCCAGGCTTAGAGAAATTGGAAATCTCATAATGCTCAAAACCAGCTCGCTCCAGTTCTGCGATGATGTACTCAAACATCTCCGCTTCCAGTTCCTCCTTGGGTAGGGGCAACTTCCCTCGTCGCATGCGGTTCATAAAGACCGTATGATTTTCCAAAATCAAGCTATAAAGACTCATATGAGGAATATCAAGCGAGATAGCCTTAGCCATATTTTCCTTGACCTGATCCATAGTTTGACCAGGTAGAGCGTAAATCAAATCGATGGAAATATTGTCAAAACCGACCAGTTTGAGGCGGTCGATATTTTCATAAATATCCTTCTCCAAGTGACTACGCCCGATCTTTTTCAGCATTTTATCATCAAAAGTCTGCACACCCAAGGAAACACGATTTACTGGCGACTGTTTCAAAACCGCAATCTTATCCGCGTCCAAGTCTCCTGGGTTTGCTTCAATCGTCAACTCTTCCAAGACAGACAAGTCTAGATTTTTAGTCAAGCCATCCAGGAGCACTTCTAATTGCGGAGCTGACAAAGCCGTTGGCGTCCCACCTCCAATGTAGAGAGTTCGCAACTTTTTGGATATCATAAGAATGAAACTCTTCTAGCAGATGCTCCAGGTAACTATCTACTGGTTGATTCTTGATAAATACTTTTGAAAAAGTCGCAATAATAACAAATCTGTGTGCAAAATGGAATATGCACGTAGGCGGACGTTGGTTTTTTTCTGCATAGTATTTATTATACCACAAAGACAGGCTTGCAGATAAAAATCACCATCTCCCAAAAACCAGAGATGGTGATACCTTATACTTCAGTAATATCGATGATGATTTCTTCTTGGTCTTCAGCAACGTCTGGAGTTGTTGACTGTTCTTGCCACTGCTCCTTGAGATTGTTAAAGGTTTCCTTTGACGCTTCTGTCGCTTGTCGAGCACAGTTTTTAGCTTGGTCAAGGACACTATCAAAAGTGATTTCACCAGATTCTACTTGTTCCTTTGTTTTCAGCACAAAGTCAGTTGCCTGTTCCTTCACTTCTGTTAGTTTTTCACAAACCTGCTCTCTAGCATATTCTGGATCTTCTCTCAAATCATCTAGAAAATCCTGAGCTTGACTACAAACTTGCTTACCCTTGTCACTGGTTAAGAACAAAGCAAGAGCAGCACCTGAAACTGTTCCTAAAAGGATAGAGGATAGTTTTCCCATAAGATTTCTCCTTTTTTATTTTTTGAAAAATTTACTTGCGACACGAAGAGCGGACAAGCCTGCACCTGTTTTGATGGTCTTTGAACCAGCAGATGAAGCTTTTTTGCCTAAAACACGCGCATGTTGGTTGAGATCAGATACTGACTCTGACAAGTCTGCCACCGCCGTAAAGAGTGGATCAATCGTCGCAACTTTGATATTGATATCGTCTGCTAACACATTGACCTTAACCAACAATTCATTGGTCTGATGCAAGGTAACGTTCACATCTGAGCTTAGCGTTTTGATGGTTTTCTCTGTTTCATCAATCATACGACCTGCTTTTTGAATCGTGATTGTCAAATAGACTAAACAGACAATCAAAGCAATCGCAACAAGTATATATGCAACTTCTAACATTTATTTTTCCTCCTCTGTATGATAGAAAGGTGCTTTCTTTCGATTTTGATAAAGTATGATAAAAATACCGAGTCCGATAAGGATAACTGATAACCATTGGGAAACTCGCAGACCAAAGAACATGAGGCTGTCTGTCCGCATTCCTTCGATAATCATACGACCAAAACCATACCAAATCAAGTAGAAAGCAGTGATATGACCACGTCTGATTCCCTTCAATTTTCGTCTAAAAATCAGAATCAAAGCAAATCCAATCAGATTCCAAACCGACTCATATAAGAAGGTCGGCTGACGGTAGCTACCATCAATGTACATCTGGTCACGAATGAAGCCCGGCAAATAATCCAAACTATCTACTGCTGCACCGTAGGCTTCTTGGTTAAAGAAGTTCCCCCAGCGCCCTAAACTCTGGGCAACCATGACGCTCGGTGCTGCAATATCTAAGAAATCCCAAGTATTAATCAGCTTTCTATCTGCAAAGATATAAAGGACAATAGCCCCTGCTATCAAACCTCCATAAATGGCCAAACCACCATTCCAAATGGCGATGATTTCACCTGGATTTTGCAGATAATAATCTAAGCGAAAGAGCACGTAGTATAGTCTAGCACCTAAAATAGCTACCGGAAAAGCAATCAGGATAAAATCCAAAATATCATCTGATAGAATTTTCTTTTTAGGAGCTTCTTTCATAGCAAGATAGACTGCCAGAACCAGACCAGCTACAATACACAAAGCATACCAACGAATAGCAAAGGGGCCAATTTCAAATGCGACTGGATTAATCATGTTTCACCTCATTTTGAGCGATTAGATTTGTCAAGCGTTCTTCAAATAAACGTGTCGCATCAAAGCCCATTTCTTTAGCGCGGTAGTTCATGGCAGCCGCCTCAATAACAACGGAGATATTGCGTCCTGTTTTTACTGGGATGCGGATACGCGGAATCGTTACACCAGAAACTTCGAGTTCTTCGGCATTGTTTCCAAGACGATCAAAGGTCTTATGTGTATCATAATTTTCCAAATAAACTGCTAGCTGAACTTGTGAAGAATCTTTTACAGCACTCGCACCATAAAGACTCATGATATCGATAATCCCAACTCCACGAATCTCAAGCAAATGCTTCAAGATTTCAGCAGGTTCGCCCCAAAGAGTCATCTCATCCTTAGAATAAATATCTACACGATCGTCTGCTACTAGACGGTGTCCACGCTTCACAAGCTCAAGACCTGTCTCACTCTTACCGATACCGCTATCTCCTTGGATCAAGACACCCATGCCATAGATATCCATCAAGACACCATGCACGCTAGTACGTTTAGCCAAACGGGAATCAAGGTAGCTAGAAAGTTCTCCAGATAAACGACTGGTTGCTGTTCGACTGGTTAAAATCGCAATCTTGCATTCTCTAGCAGCCCTCAACATTTCCTCTGGCACTACCAGACCACGAGCCACGATAACAGCAGGTGTTTCAGGTAGAAACATTTTCTTCAAAACTTGATAACGGTTCTGGGCAGGCATGGCAACTAAATAGGACCACTCCTTCATCCCTAACAGCTGAATCCGTTCTGGTGTATAGTAATCAAAATAGCCCGTCATTTCAAGACCAGGTCTCATAATGTCCGCAGTATTGATTTCTTTTTCAAGTAAATCGCCTTCACCATAAACAATGTCTAATCTGAGCTTTTCAATGACTTCTTTTACTAAAACCGACATAATTTCCTCCTTCAATCGAGTTCTCCCTACTATTATATCAAATTGTGGTAGGAAGTTTCCTTTTTTTGCAGGATTTACAGTATTTATTTGATGTTTCTTGGGGAAAGATTTGGCTAGGAAGTCTTTTCGTACTCCTTCAAATTAACCGAGACAAATCTACTGCAAATCGGTCAACATCTATCACCAAATCCCTTCCAGATTTGCTAAGTAAATCCTTGGAAGACCTTTTGTTAATATTCTATTTGCATCAGCCATATCTTGAGGATAGGTATAGAACTGTTGACCTTTTGGGAACTGATTTTGGACTTGCCATTCTTCAAACTCCTTCAAAAAAGTCTTATGAGATGGCATACTGACTTCTTCGAACAAGGAATGGTCAAAAAATCGTACCAAACGATATAGACCATGAATCTCATCCGCAAAGCACTTATCAATCTTTTCATAGGGGTAACCTCGCCTCTGATAAGCTTGACATAAGTTTTGTAAGGACTCACTTAATGCAACTGCATCTTTTCTTGCCAAACTTATAAAATACCGAACAGAAAATTCTTCCATACCAGTTCGTTTTTTCTTCTCTAAAAACTGTTGTGCACGCAAGAGAGACTCGGATAATCTTTCTTCATCTTGATAATAAAGAGCGTATAAAAGATTCATCACATTTTCTGGATAATAGGTTCCTTTCAACAAGGGTAAATCTTTGGGGATGAATGATGGAATGACTGAAAAATCGTTACAAGCAAAAGAGGTAATCAAGCCTTTCAAAATTCCATCTGTATAAATGGTTCCACTTGCCCAACAAACCGCCTCTCAGCAGCTCGGTTCTTCCTGTTTGCCATAGCGCATTGTTTAACTGTGTATAATCCCCACCTAAAAACGCAGCATAATAAGCAAAATATTTAATATCATCTAGCAATAAGCTACTGTACAATTTAACCCTTAAAACCTTGTCAGACAATACTTTTGAATCGGTTAAATACTTTTCAAAAATTCTTTGGTTTGACTCTTCAAATTCCTTCCAATCTATCGGATCAGCACAATAACCCCAATCTTCCAAGTGATTTTCACGCATCTTTTGATATTCTTTTATATACTCTTTCATAAGAATTTGTTCCTCTAAATACTATGCAAAAAAAGACTAGACAAGTCTAGCCTTTCATTTCAAATTAGAATTTTTTACGTTTACGAGCTGCTTCTGATTTACGTTTACGTTTTACAGAAGGTTTTTCATAGAATTCACGTTTGCGTGTTTCTTGAAGAGTACCAGCTTTAGTAACCGCACGTTTGAAACGACGAAGTGCATCGTCAAGAGATTCATTCTTACGTACTACTGTTTTAGACATTTTTTTCACTCCCTTCAAGTTCAAGATCTATTCCATTTTACACGCAAAATGAATATTTGTCAAGGGAAAACTGACATAAACTTATATTATCTTCCCTTTTCTTTTTAAAAGGGACAACGTATTAGAATAGATGTCATAATAGCGAAAAAAATTATTTTAATCCTGTTCAGAAACAACTTTTATTTCTTTATCATTTACAATAACAGCTTGTGAATTGTTCATTCGCATTAAGTCGAGCTGATTTTTATAGGTTTCAAAGGTCTTCTTGCTACTATCAGTAAAAGGCTCCTCACCATAATGTGGAAGGATGTAAAACTCCACTTCATTCAATCCCGTTGTATCCGATAACTCTTTCGCTACCGTCTTGTCATCCATGAGCTTATTGTAGTCAACATCCTTGGCGGTAATGATAGCCCCTGCTGATTCTCCCACATAGATCAGCCCATCTCTTATTTGTTCTTTGATAAGAGATAGGAGTTGCTTTTTCTTTAATTCTTGTAATAAATAAAAGGTATTCCCACCAGAGATATAAAGAATCTTGCTTTGGAAAATCTTTGCCTGTGCAGTTTCTCGATCACAAGAAGCAATATCTAGAACCTCTATCTCAAATCCTAAATCTTTGAATGTTTGCTGAGCCTCATCGATATAGGCAGTATAATCCTCTTTGTTCCCAGCGGTAGGAATAAATAAAACCTTGTTTTCTAGATTCTTTTCCTTTGCATAATCGCTAAAAAGCTTTTTGACTCCAGCAAAGTATGAACATAAAAATAATTGTTTCATGACTGTCCCTCCATTAATGTTTAACAATTTTATAAAGAAGCCACGATTCCTTTCTTTGACTAGTTACGAGCTCAAACCCTATTAACAATAAGAATCGTCTAAATACTTCTTCGCTTTGCACCTCTGGTAAAAGTAAGATAACTTGTTATACTCACAAGCTAGTAAGAGTATCCCGTCTGATTTGAGTATCCTTCAAAGTTCCATAAAAGAAGCCTCTAGGTCCTGCCAATGAAAATGAGTTTGAAAGGCTGTGATTAAATCAAAACTTCGAGCCCCCTCTGAATAACTTTATTATACCACTTTAGCAGGATAGTGAACAATTGAGGCAAAATAATTAGACGATTTTCAAATCAATTACCAAAAAGAGAGAACCAATTGGTTCTCTCTTTCTGTTAGACTGACATCTTCTTAGATAGCAATGAATGTAATCATTTCAATCAAGTATCTAAAACAACTTACTAGATGACTTTCACCACTAATTATTCTTCCTCAGATTTTTTTCTTTGAGCTAGAGAAATTAATCCCATACCTGATAAAGCAGCCAATAGACCAGCTGTCAAGTGAGATGTCTCCTCAGAACCCGTATTTGGAAGAGTTTTAGTAGTTCTTTCTTCTGTAATACCTTGTTGTTCTGGATTTTCAATCACAGGAAGTTCTACTACTGTTGGAATATAGAATCCTGAAATGATATTTCCATTGCGATCTTACGGATCACTTTCACACCTTTGGCTTGTCCTACAAAGTCTGCCTCAGGGGTAAAGGTGACGGTGCCATCTGGTGAGATTACATAAGTTCCTTCACCTGGAACGACTTTTTCAGTTGTTCCATCTTCAAAGGTTGGCGGAACTGTCAGATCGACATCACCTGTAAAGTTTGGTTTACCAGTCTGAGTTTGACCTTTAAGACCTTCTGATGTCGCATCACTCACTTGTGTTTGTCCAAGGACAGTTGGTGTGTAATGAGCAGTAACTACATTTCCATACATATCCAAACGTTTCACAACCAATCCTTTAGCTGTCCCAACAAAGTCTGGTTCTGGAGTAAAGGTAATCTTACCATCTTTATCAATTGTATAGCTTCCTTCACCCGGAACAACCATAGTCGTGCTACCATCCTCAAAGGTTGGTGGTACAGTCGAATCGATATGTCCTTCAAACACTGGTGTTGCCACTTGAGGTTGGCCTTTTGCTCCTGTAGAAGCCGTATCATGACCAGTAGATGGATCTACAACTGTCGGGCGATAGCTTGCAGTAACTGGAGTACCATTCTTATCCTTGCGGACAATCGTTACGCCTGTTCCCTTTCCTACAAAATTAGCTTCTGGAGTGAAGGTGACGATGCCATCTGGTGAAATTGCATAAGTTCCTTCACCTGGAATCACTTTTTCAGTTGATCCATCTTCAAATGTTGCTGCCACAGTTTCATCGATTGGAACTAATGGGTCGCCACCTTGGAAGGTTGGGGTGCCTGTTTGAACAAGACCCTTAATGTTAACTGAAGAAGTATCTTTACCAGTTGGTATTACTTTCGTAAACTCTGGGCTGTAAGTCGCAGTGACTGGGGTGCCGTTCTTATCCACGCGTTTGACTGTGACTGGATCTGGGTTTCCAACAAACTGTTTGTCTGGAGTGAAAGTTACAGTTCCGTCTGGTGCAATCGTGTAAGTTCCTTGACCTGGAATAGATTTCTCTTTGCTTCCATCTTCGAAAGCTGGTTCAACTGTTTCATCAATTGGAACAAGTGGGTCGCCACCTTGGAAGCTTGGAGTGCCTGTTTGTGGAAGTCCTTGAGGACCTGTACTTGTTGCACCGGTTCCTGTTGGGGTCACTTTCGTAAACTCTGGACTATAGGTCGCAGTAACTGGAGTGCCATTCTTATCAACACGTTTGACTGTGACTGGATCTGGGTTTCCAACAAACTGTTTGTCTGGAGTGAAAGTTACAGTTCCGTCTGGCGCAATCGTATAAGTTCCTTGGCCTGGAATAGATTTCTCTTTGCTTCCATCTTCGAAGGTTGGCTCTACTGTTTCATCAATTGGAACCAGTGGATCGCCGCCTTGGAAGCTTGGAGTGCCCGTTTGTGGAACACCTTGAGGACCTGTACTTGTTGCACCAGTTCCTGTAGGTGTTACTTCTTTCACTACCGCTTGGTACTTGACAGTAACAGGAGTTCCGTTGGCATCCACACGAGTCAATTCAAGCTCTGGTGTTTCACCCTTGAACTGTTTATCAGGAGTGAAGGTCACCTTACCGTCTGCATCCACTTCGAACTTACCAACATTTGGCACTTCTTTAACAGTTGTACCATTGTCAAATAGTGGAGTTGAATCAGCTGGGAATGGAACTGAGTCATGACCTGGAGTGAAGGTCACTTTACCTTCTTGGACTTGACCTTGAAGTCCTTCTGTCTTATCACCTGTTCCAGTTGGAGTTACTTTCGTAAACTCTGGGCTGTAAGTCGCAGTAACTGGAGTGCCATTCTTATCCACACGTTTAACTGTAACTGGATCTGGGTTTCCAACAAACTGTTTATCTGGAGTGAAGGTCACTGTACCGTCTGGTGCAATCGTGTAAGTTCCTTGACCTGGAATAGATTTCTCTTTGCTTCCATCTTCGAAAGTTGGCTCTACTGTTTCATCGATTGGAACCAGTGGATCACCACCTTGGAAGGTTGGAGTACCAGTTTGTGGAAGTCCTTGAGGACCTGTGCTCGTTGCGCCAGTTCCTGTTGGGGTCACTTTCGTAAACTCTGGGCTGTAAGTCGCAGTAACTGGAGTGCCATTCTTATCCACACGTTTCACTGTAACTGGATCTGGGTTCCCAACAAACTGCTTGTCTGGAGTGAAGGTTACAGTTCCGTCTGGTGCAATCGTGTAGGTTCCTTGGCCTGGAATAGATTTCTCTTTGCTTCCATCTTCGAAAGTTGGCTCTACTGTTTCATCAATTGGAACCAGTGGATCGCCACCTTGGAAAGTTGGAGTACCAGTTTGTGGGACACCTTGAGGACCTGTGCTGGTTGCACCGGTTCCTGTAGGAGTCACCTTAGTAAACTCTGGACTGTAGGTCGCAGTGACTGGGGTGCCGTTCTTATCTACACGTTTGACTGTAACTGGATCTGGGTTTCCAACAAACTGTTTGTCTGGAGTGAAAGTTACAGTTCCATCTGGTGCAATCGTGTAAGTTCCTTGACCTGGAATAGATTTCTCTTTGCTTCCATCTTCGAAGGTTGGCTCTACTGTTTCATCGATTGGAACCAGTGGATTACCGCCTTGGAAGGTTGGAGTGCCCGTTTGTGGAACACCTTGAGGGCCTGTGCTAGTTGCGCCGGTTCCTGTAGGTGTTACTTCTTTCACCACTGCTTGGTACTTGACTGTAACAGGAGTGCCATTGGCATCCACACGAGTCAATTCAAGCTCTGGTGTTTCACCCTTGAATTGTTTATCAGGAGTGAAGGTCACCTTACCGTCTGCATCCACTTCGAACTTACCAACATTTGGCACTTCTTTCACAGTTGTACCATTGTCAAATAGTGGAGTTGAATCAGCTGGGAATGGAACTGAGTCATGGCCTGGAGTGAAGGTCACTTTACCTTCTTGGACTTGACCTTGAAGTCCTTCTGTCTTATCACCTGTTCCTGTTGGGGTCACTTTCGTAAACTCTGGACTGTAGGTCGCAGTAACTGGAGTGCCATTCTTATCAACACGTTTGACTGTGACTGGATCTGGGTTTCCAACAAACTGTTTGTCTGGAGTGAAAGTTACAGTTCCATCTGGCGCAATTGTGTAAGTTCCTTGACCTGGAATAGATTTCTCTTTGCTTCCATCTTCGAAAGTTGGCTCAACTGTTTCATCAATTGGAACCAGTGGATCACCACCAGCAAACGTTGGAGTACCCGTTTGTGGAACACCCTGAGGACCTGTGCTGGTTGCGCCAGTTCCTGTAGGAGTGACCTTAGTCACGGTTGGTGTATATGTCGCAGTAACCTCTGTACCGTTCTTATCTACACGTTTCACTGTGACTGGAGTTGGTGTGCCAACATATTGTTTTTCTGGTGTAAAAGTAATAGAGCCATCTGGATTGATGCTGTATTCACCTACACCTGGAACTGTTTTCGTTGACTGTCCATCTTCGAAAGTCATTGGTTTCGTATCATCAATTGGAACCAATGGATTACCTTCTGTGAAGGTTGGGGTACCTTTTTGCGGTTGACCTTGGATACCATTTGAAGTGGCGTCTGTTGAAGTTGGTGTTACTTCTTTCACTACCGCTTGGTACTTGACAGTAACAGGAGTTCCGTTGGCATCCACACGAGTCAATTCAAGCTCTGGTGTTTCACCCTTGAACTGTTTATCAGGAGTGAAGGTCACCTTACCGTCTGCATCCACTTCGAATTTACCAACATTTGGCACTTCTTTCACAGTTGTACCATTGTCAAATAGCGGAGTTGAATCAGCTGGGAATGGAACTGAGTCATGACCTGGAGTGAAGGTCACTTTACCTTCTTGGACTTGACCTTGCAGACCTTCTGTCTTATCTCCCGTACCAGTCGGAGTTACCTTAGTAAACTCTGGACTGTAGGTTGCAGTAACTGGGGTGCCATTCTTATCCACACGTTTGACTGTAACTGGATCTGGTTTACCTACAAACTGCTTGTCTGGAGTAAAGGTTACAGTTCCGTCAGGCGCAATGGTGTAAGTTCCTTGACCTGGAATAGTCTTCTCCTTGCTTCCATCTTCGAAGGTTGGCTCTACTGTTTCATCAATTGGAACCAGTGGGTCGCCACCTTGGAAGCTTGGAGTGCCCGTTTGTGGAACACCTTGAGGACCTGTGCTGGTTGCACCGGTTCCTGTTGGGGTTACTTTCGTAAACTCTGGACTGTAAGTCGCAGTCACTGGGGTACCATTCTTATCCACACGTTTGACAGTGACTGGGTCTGGGTTCCCAACAAACTGCTTGTCTGGGGTGAAGGTTACAGTTCCGTCTGGCGCAATTGTGTAAGTTCCTTGGCCTGGAATAGACTTCTCTTTACTTCCATCTTCGAAGGTTGGCTCAACTGCTTCATCAATCGGAACCAGTGGGTCGCCACCTTGGAAGGTTGGGGTACCTGTTTGTGGAACACCTTGAGGACCTGTGCTGGTTGCGTTAGTGCTAGTTGGGGTTACCTTAGTCACTGTTGGAGTATAAGTCGCAGTAACCTCTGTACCGTTCTTATCTACACGTTTGACTGTGACTGGAGTTGGTGTACCAACATATTGTTTTTCTGGAGTAAAGGTGATAGAACCATCTGGATTGATGCTGTATTCACCCACACCTGGAACTGTTTTCGTTGACTGTCCATCTTCGAAAGTCATTGGTTTCGTATCATCAATTGGAACCAATGGATTACCTTCTGTGAAGGTTGGGGTACCTTTTTGCGGTTGACCTTGGATACCTGTGCTGGTTGCGCCAGTTCCTGTAGGAGTGACCTTAGTCACTGTTGGTGTATATGTCGCAGTAACCTCTGTACCGTTCTTATCTACACGTTTCACTGTGACTGGAGTTGGTGTGCCAACATATTGTTTTTCTGGTGTAAAGGTAATAGAGCCATCTGGATTGATGCTGTATTCACCTACACCTGGAACTGTTTTCGTTGACTGTCCATCTTCGAAAGTCATTGGTTTCGTATCATCAATTGGAACCAATGGATTACCTTCTGTGAAGGTTGGGGTACCTTTTTGCGGTTGACCTTGGATACCATTTGAAGTGGCGTCCGTTGAAGTTGGGGTTACCTTAGTCACTGTTGGAGTATAAGTCGCAGTGACTTCTGTACCGTTCTTATCCACGCGTTTAACCATTACTGGATCTGGTGTGCCAACGTACTTCTTATCTGGCGTAAAGGTGATAGAACCATCAGAATTGATGCTGTATTCACCTACACCCGGAACGGTCTTCGTTGACTGACCATCTTCGAAAGTCATTGGTTTTGTATCATCCAGTGGAACAGCTGGATCGCCTGCTGTAAAGGTTGGCTTACCACTTTGTGGCTGTCCTTGCAGACCAGTTGATGTATCATTTGTACTTGTTGGAGTGACTTTAGTCACTGTAGGTTGATATACTGCTTCGGCAGTAGAACCATTCTTATCTGTCACACGGAGGGTTGCAGGAGTTGGCGTTCCATAGAAATCAGGTGCTGGTTGGAAGCTAATATCCCCATTCGGTTGAACAGTATAAGTTCCTTGAAGTTTACCGCTAGCATCATGTACTGGTAAGCTGTTACCTTGTTGAACTTGTCCATCAACCACAAACTGTGGACCTTCTGGTGCAAATGGTACAGTCTCATTTTGTCCATTGATAGTTGCTTGACCAGGAGTAAAGGTAAGGTGGCTATCTTGTTTTTGACCCTGGAGTCCAGTAGTCTCTGCTCCTTGCCCTGTTGGAGTTGCAGCCTTAACATCCGCTTGATAGGTAGCTGTTACTTCTGTTCCGTTCTTATCTACACGCTTAACAGTTTCTGCAGTTGGACGTCCAGAGTAGCCAGGAACTGGTTGGAAAGTAACGCGACCTGTACTATCCACCTTATAAGTTCCAACGCCAGGAACCTCTTTCGTTGGCTGACCGTTGTCAAAAGTTGGTGCAATTGATTCATCAATTGGAATACGGTTATCACCTGGAGTGAAGACCAAGTTCCCAGATTGCTCTGCACCTTGAATACCTTCAGAACTTGCGTTTTGGGATGTTGGAACAACTCGGGTAACAGTTGGTTGATAAGTGGCAAAGTGATCATTACCACTTGCATCATTTACTTTTAATTTAATCGGATCAACAGTTCCTACAAATGATTTATTTGGGGTAAAGGTTACTCGACCCGTAGTTGGATCTAGGTTAAAGGTACCAACTTCTTTACCACCTGATGTTGCAGGAATACTAGTTCCTGAGATAGGTTCTCCGTTTCCATCCAAGAAAGTAGCAGGATTACTTGCAGATGGTTGAACCGGTGTGTTAGCTGGATTCCCATCAGTAAATAAAATATCTTTACTTGCGGTAAACCTTGAGCATCAGTTGAACGATGTTCAGTAAAATCAACTACAGTAGGAACATAACGAGCATCCATAGAATTTAGAGGTTGGTTGACAACAGGCTCTGAATTATTTTTTGCAGTCCATTCTGTGCTTGCACCATTGCTATCAAAGCGACGGATGTTAATACCTGATGTAGTCCCAACGTATCCAGCTTTCGGAACGAAGACAACATCAACATTGTCACCATTTGGCGTCACCTTGTAACGTCCTTCTGCTGTTGTATACCAACCTTCTGCATCTGCTGTTAATTCACGTCCGTTATTATCTAAAACGACAGGCGCCTTATTAGTATCAATGGTTGTTCTAGCATTCTCGTCCTCTTTAGAATAACCACGAGGTGTGAAGGCTAAGCTTGTTTGTTGTTGTTGATCGCGTAAGCCCTTTGTTTCCTTCTTCTCACCTTTTGGTGGATAAGTAAGGTTAACTTGTAAGTCTTCAACTTCACCACTAAAGGCTGTGCCAGTCGGTTTCTCGATATCACCTTGGTTCAAAGCAATACGAACACGCATTCCTAGCTTCTTAACGTTATCATCGTTCATAGGTGGGTGATTTCTAAAAGTAACGGTATAGTCGCCTTCATTTGTTACTTCTGTAAAATCACTAGCTTCATTCTCATCAAATTTACCGTTATTATTGAAATCAATCCAAGCTCGAACATAAGCTTTTTCATTTCCATTAGCTGAAGCATGGAAACGAAGCGAATAATCACCATCACGAAGACGATCTGCTTGGAATAACTCATGAGTCTTACCAACTAAGTCTGCTGGTAAAAGCTGATCAATCCCTTCATCAGCATGATCTGTACTATCATCATGGGTCCAATCATTACCTGACGTAGTATCAATATCAGCAGGTTTTCGACCAAGGTAAGGTTGTGGATTTTGTGCTCCCGTAGCAGCATTGTAACCAGAAATAGTGTGAACTGCATTTCCATAACTTTCAGGAGCATCTCCAGTATCTACAACCATGAAACCAATCATAGCAGCTTGCTGACCAGAAGATGCAATATAAATTCCAACTTCTGATGCTTCACGAGTCATCACAATTGGCACAGTATGGTCTTTAGAAGTGTTTGGACCAAATACTTGTGAGCCTAAGCCACCTGTTCTTTGATCAGGATTTGTAAATTTTGTCCAGTCAATCGTTGGAATCGTTGCATTGTCACCAATATACTGACCAAGTCGATTAGGATTCATTGGTGCGTAGGTATCTGTAATCACTTTACCTTGTGGTGACACACGTTTCCATTCAGCTAAATGTTCCCATCCTTTACCATTGGTCGTAAAGATAGCATATTCACCTGGGTTTGCTTCTTCTCCATCCGCCATAACCACTGTAGCCTTAACAGGCTTGTTTAGATATGTTGCTTCAACCTTAAACTTCACTCCATAACTTGCACCATTCTTAGGAACCTGCAATTGGGTTCTACGTCCATTAGTATCAATTCCCTGCTCACGAAGAGATGTCCATTGGTTCATAGGAGCACCAATGATTTGGTCGTGCAGAGTCGCCCTCTTTAACTTGGCGATTATAGTCTGCAGGCACATATCTAAACCAGGTGTTTTTAGCATCAGGATCATAACTATTTTCATAAGAAGTTCCTGCTACACGATCACGATAAATCTCAGTTGAGTGGAAAGGTTTTAGTTCCGTAACTGTTAATTTAACGACATATCCTGGAGAAATTTCCTTCTCATAAACACTACCTACTTTAAGAGAACCGTCAGTATCAAGTCCTTTAAATGCCTGACTATCACCAAAATCTAACCAGTTAATTTGCTTAACTAGATCCGCAGGGCGTTTCTTTTCGGAATCTGCTAAAGTTGGTTTTTCAATTGTGTTGTTAGGATCTCCATCACGTAAACCAGTAGGTGTAGCATCTCGACGTGCTCGGCGAGAACGTGTAGGTTGCGTAGCCTCCCTAGTCTCTACTGGTTGTTCTACAGCTCTTGAAGCACTTACAGTTTCTGAGCTAGCTTCAGTTGAAGCTGAATTGGCACTCTCTGCAGGCTTCATTTCTGTAGGAGCAACTGGCTTCTCAACTGAAGGTTGAGGCGATTCAGAAACAACTGGCTGTTCATTCTTTGGTTTCTCAATAGACTCTGAAGCTGAGTTTGCAGGTTTACTATTTTCAGCGGATTGAGGAGCCTCAGTAGCTGAAGCAACTAAAGTAGTTGCAGGTTTTGGTGATGTCTCAGAGTTTGCTGGTGCTGTAGAAGTTGCTGATGGTTCAGCAAGATCCGTTCGAGAAATCTCATTTTGGACACCAGAAGCGCTTGTTTCATCAGCGCTAACCTGAGACGTCACTCCCAATAGAACCAAGGTAGACAAGAGTACAGAACAAACACCCACGTTTAGTTTCCGAATAGAAAACTTACGAAGATGTGGATTAAATAATTCTTTTCCCATTAGAATCTCCTAAAATTATTTTTTTAAGATATTATACATTATTTTTTTAATGATTTAGCTACTAAATTATCCTAGAATAATAACTTTTTTTCTATTAAATAAGCAAAGCTTTTTAAATATTATTATATTGAGCGTTCTTTATGTTTGTTTTTAGGAATATTTATATTAATGTTTTATCTCTCAAATAAATTATTTTACAAACTAAATTAACCTTTCTTAGAATATAATAAAAAAATTCCTGCTATTTATAAAGCATCAAAGAACCACTCACTCCAAAGAGCAAGTGGTTCTTATACTTTTTATTTTTCAAGCAAGCTGAGCGCTTCAGCATCCGCAATAATCGTCACATCAGGGTGATTTTGCAGACTACTTGCTGGTAGACTCTCAGTCACTGGTCCAGACACTGTTCCGGCAATAGCTTCTGCTTTTGATTCACCGTAAGCAAAGAGAATAATTGACTTGGCATCCAAGATGTTTTTAATCCCCATTGAGATAGCTTGGGTTGGAACGTCTTCAATCTTGTCAAAGAAGCGAGCATTGGCTTCGATAGTAGACTGGTCCAGCTCTACAAGGTGTGTTTGACTGTCAAATGGAGTACCAGGTTCATTAAATCCGATATGTCCATTGCGACCGATTCCCAAGATTTGCAAATCAACAGGATGGTCAGCCAAAATTTGGTTGTAGCGTTCAACTTCTTCTTCAGCATTATCCTTAACACCACGTGGCAAGAAGCTTTCCTTAAATGGTTTTTGGTTAAACAGGTTTTCTTGCATGAAGTAACGGTAAGATTGTGGATTGTCCCCATCAAGCCCTACATACTCATCAAGGTTCACACTGGTTAGATTTGAAAAATCAAGGTCACTCTCAACGATTTCTTTGTAAAACTCAAGTGGACTACTTCCTGTCGCAAGTCCCAATGTTTGAGCGCCATTGGCTAATTTTTCCTTCAAAATCTCAAAAGCAACTTTTCCACCTTCGACTTGGTTTTCAACTTTAATAACTTTCATCTTTTCATCCTCCGTTTTAATCTATATTTATTATATGGTATAGACCAATTTTTGTCAAGTGAAAACGATTTAATTTCTAAAAAAAGAGCGTCCAAACTTGAAACGTGTTATAATGGATAGGATTAGAACTTAGAAAGAATGAACAGATATATGAATACAGCTGATTTTGATTTCCACTTGCCTGAGGAATTGATTGCCCAAACACCCCTTGAAAAGCGAGATGCCTCCAAACTCCTCATCGTCAATCGTGAGACGAGAGAAATGCAGGATAAACACTTCCACTCTATTATCGACATGCTGGAACCAGGTGATGCCCTTGTCATGAACGATACTCGCGTTCTCCCTGCCCGCCTCTATGGTCAAGGAAGAAACTGGAGGCCATGTGGAGCTTCTCCTACTCAAAAATACCAGTGGAGATGAGTGGGAGGTTCTCGCCAAACCTGCCAAACGCCTCAAGGTCGGGACTCGTGTCAACTTTGGTGATGGTCGCCTCAGCGCTGTCGTTACGGAAGAATTGACCCACGGGGGCCGCTTTGTCCGCTTTGAATACCAAGGAATTTTCCTAGAAGTTTTGGAAAGTCTGGGTGAAATGCCACTACCGCCCTACATCCACGAAAAACTAGATGACCGTGAACGTTATCAAACGGTCTACGCCAAAGAAAGTGGCTCTGCTGCTGCACCAACTGCTGGACTGCACTTTACCAAAGAACTGCTAGCAGAAATCCAAGCCAAAGGTGTTCATCTAGTCTATCTCACTCTCCATGTCGGACTCGGAACCTTTAGACCCGTTTCTGTAGACAATCTAGACGAACATGAAATGCACTCCGAATTCTACCAGCTTTCTGAGGAAGCAGCTGCCACCCTTCGCTCTGTCAAGGAAAGGGAGGTCGCGTCATCGCTGTCGGAACCACTTCGATCCGCACACTGGAAACCATCGGTTCCAAGTTTAATGGGCAAATCCAAGCAGATTCTGGCTGGACCAATATCTTTATCAAACCAGGCTACGACTGGAAGGTTGTGGATGCTTTTTCAACCAACTTCCACCTTCCCAAGTCAACTCTTGTTATGCTAGTTTCTGCCTTTGCTGGTCGTGACTTAGTCCTAGATGCCTATCACCATGCCATCCAAAAACACTACCGCTTCTTCAGTTTTGGAGATGCCATGTTTATCTATTAAGAAAATCCCTATTAGGAAACCTAATAGGGATTTTTCTAATTATTCTATACCAAACTTTGGATCTTTCAAACTCTGAACACTGGCATTGATAACTGCTCCGATAATCAAAATCTTTGCAATGAGAATAAACCAGAACATCATGACTACCACGATAATGGAACTGAAAAATCGGACATCAACCAGATGATTAACATAACTATTGACGTAGACAGAAAAGATATTCAATAAAAAGATAAGAGTTAGCAAGACAAAGACACTTCCTGGTAAAACATAGCGGATTCGTGGTGCTTTTACTTTTGGAAGGAAGTAATAAATCATGACTAGAATGGCAAAGATCAAGGCATAGACCAGAGGGCCTGTAAAGTCTTGCAGGTAAGAAAATAGCGGACTGTCTGATTGCCAGTAAGTTTTGAGGAGGTTAAGCAACATACGACCAAACATACTCAAACAAGGCAAAGGCAAAAAGGATCTGCAAGCCAAAACTAACAAGTAGACTCATCAACTGATGGGAGATAATGCCTCGACTCTTGGTCACTCCATAGGCTTTGTTAAAGGCTTTTTGGAGGAAATCCATTGATTTCGAAAAAGTCCAGAGGGCAGATAAAACAGCAAAACTCAGCAAACCAGTCGATGGTTGAGTCAGAACTTCTCGGACAATCTTGGCGACCACATCATACACCGTATCAGGCAAAAATTCCTTGATCGTCAGTAAGAAATTTGAGACCGGAATCTGAAAATAAGGCAAAATATTGACCATTATCATTAGCAAAGGAAAGATTGAAATCAACCAATAGTAGGCAACCGCAACACTGGTCAACTCGCTATCAGATGCTTGATAATAATGCAAAAAAGCTTTCAATAAGGGCCTGTCCATCAGCTCTTTCCACCACTTTTTCATGTTTCATCCTCCGTCATTTTCTTCATCATCTAAGTTCTTCTTATTAAATCTAGCATATCATAAGGTAAGGTATTCGCAGTCTCTTTCAGAGAATAATTTTCTAAATTATTCACATTTTGTCGTAGTTTTTTGGCATACTTGGCTGTTATCAGTTTAGCTTCTTCGTATTCAAAGATTGCCTTACGTTCGAGATAGTAGCCTCGCAGCATTTCTTCGATATTGTTTGGCTTGATGCGATTGATAACCCGCTCAACAAAAGCACCGCTTCCGATAATGGCCGTCTCGCGTAGACGAGACTCTTGCATAAAGCTAATCAGAGAACTCTTGTAAACCCCTTTTAGGTTTTCCAAACTCTCGATAATCAGCTCTGTATTTTCCAAATACAACTCTGAAATCTGATCATAGTCAACTGCTAATAGTTTACGAGATTCTTCATTCATCCAACTACGAAAAGTTTTGCCAAAGGTAAACATTTCATGGAGTAGAAAGCGCAGTATCCGTAAGGAAACTAGGAAATAATAAGTCACTCTAGAAGCGAAGTTCCGATTGATACTCTGCTCCATGTTTTTTAGGTAACGTTGGTAAACTCGATAGCCACGCTCACTGATTCTATTTTCTTCGTAGGCTTGCTCTAAACCATCACTCTCAATACTTAAGATAAGAAGTTTGAGGGACTCCCAGTCCTCCTGGACTCTCTTATTTTCCAGACTAAGGATGAGGTTTTCAATTCGACCATGATAATTATCAATAGCTGCATAAAGAGGAAGTTTGTTCTTGTGATGGTCCAGTTCTTTTTCTAATTCTGCAGCTACATCATTCAAAATCGCAATATGCATCAAATGATCCTTGCTTTCCTCTTGTTCCTCAGATAAGTGAGGGAGGACCAGTAAACCTGTTAGAAAGCTTAATAGTGTAACGCCTGCTACGAGAAAGAGCAACAGAGGATACTCCTGCTCCAAATGACTTGGTATGAGGAGAATAGTCGCGATAGATACTGTCCCTTTGACACCAGAGAAGGTCAAAAGAAGCATATCTTTCGTGTACTTATGAATTTTTTTCTTAAGTCGACGTGTCCTCACAAAGTAAAAACCAGCAATCATGACAAAGCGGATCGCAAAGAGTAAGAAGGTCAGAACGACAACTGAAAGCAGTAAAAGAAGGGGATTGTAGAGAGAATTAGACAAGATCGGCTCTGCTATCAACTCTAATTCCATTCCCAAGAGAACAAAGACTGATCCATTTAGCATAAAGGTCACGGTGTGCCAAACGGTCTCCGTCACGGTGTCTACCTGAGCCTCAAGGAGCGTAATTTTCTTAAAGCGACTGGCCTTCAAAATACCTGCAACCACTACTGCGATGATCCCTGAAACATGAAACTCTTCTGCGATGAAAAAGGTCATGAGCGGCAAACTTAGCTCTAGCAATAGTTCACTGGCTATATCTATCGCTCGTACACTCAGTAAAAAGCTATGCAAAAAACGATTGACCATAGCCGTCACAAAACCGACTACAAAACCACCAAGTATAGAAAGTGCTAGGGAAGTTCCAGCTTGGCTGAAAGAAAACGTTCCTGTTGTCCAAGCAGCAAGAGCCATCTGAAAGGCAACCAAACCCGAAGCGTCATTTAAGAGCCCTTCCCCTTTTAGGATATTGGAAACCCGTTTGGGAAAACGAAAACGTTCAGAAAGAGATGCAAAGGCAACCAAATCTGTTGGCCCAAGTGCCGCTCCAACTGCTAAACAGGCAGCCAAAGGAAGAGTCATCCAAAGAAAGTGAGCCATGCCCCCCAAGCTTAAGGTCGAGATAAAAATCACAGGAAAGATCAGAAAGACAACAATCCGCCAGTGCTTCAAAATGGACGTAATATCTGCTTCTTCTGCCTCCCGGAAGAGTAAGGGACCAATAACCATGGCCAGAAACAGCTCTGTATTGAGATGAAAGTCCGCATCGGGAACAAATAAACCAATCCCAATCCCCAAAAGAATTTGTACAAGAGGAAGGGGCAAAAAAGGGAGAATTTTTATTGGTCGTAGTTGAAATGATTAAGACAAATAAAAATAGAATCAAGTAAATGAGTAATTCCACACAATTCCTCCTTAATCTTTTTTACAACAAGATTCAAAAATCTCCTTTTGCTCTTGGATTTTCTGATCAATCTTAGAACAGTCTTTGTGCTCAATTTTTTTCTGGCATCGTTCCATTTCAAGAGTCACTAATTTTTTCTTAATTTTAAGCATTTTCTTGCTCATATGTGCTTCGTCGAGCACCCCGACTGCTCGCTCGTGATGCGTTGACTCGACAAAATTTTGGCGCATTGCCTCAAGCTTCTCACGAAGGTATTGTTTATCCATGTCTATACCTTTCTAATTTTTCAATCATAACTAAAAACGGTGGATTATTAACTTGGTTGAGAGTCCGATAAATGGCAGCTGTATACTCTTGTTGGTTCAACTGGCTAACAAAATCCAATACAGCATCCCTCTCGGTGTCTCCTCCTTCATGACCATAGTAAATCATGATTGCAATCCGTCCCCCTTTGACAAGCAAGTGACACAGCTTTTCTAAGGCTTCGATAGTAGTCTGAGGTTGGGTGATGACGGATTTGTCAGCAGAAGGTAAATAACCAAGATTAAAAATCCCTGCCTTAGCTTCTGTCACAAACTGGTCTAGTGTCTCATGACCTTTCAAGATTAACTGGGCATTTTTCATTCCAGCCTGATCCAAACGCTCTTGCGTCTTCTCCAAAGCCTGCTCCTGAATATCAAAGGCATAGACTTGCTTGGCTAGCTTGGCTAGAAAAAGGGTATCATGGCCATTACCCATGGTCGCATCCACAACAATATCCTCTTTTGTCACGACTTCAGCTAAAAAATCATGCGCCATCTCAAGTGGTCTTTTCATTTTTAAACTCCTGTTTTACAGCCTTGCATCCTTGCACACTTCCACGACGGCGCATCTCAGTTTCAATAGCATTTAGCACTTCCCATTTATTGAGGCTCCACATAGGACCAATCAACATATCTCTCGGTGCATCTCCTGTAATTCGATGGATGACGATATGCTTGGGAATGATTTCCAACTGGTCACAAATGACCTTGACATACTCGTCCTGACTCATCAGTTGCAAACGTCCTTCGTGGTAATCTCGCTGCATCCGTGTATTGGTCATGAGGTGAAGCAAGTGCAGTTTAATTCCTTGAATATCATTGTCCGTAACACAGCGACGGACATTTTCAACCATCATCTCATGGGTTTCACCGGGCAAACCATTGATCAAATGGGAAACAATCTCAATCTTGGGATACTTTCTCAAGCGTTTTACTGTTTCCACATACAATTCATAAGAATGGGCACGGTTAATCAGGTCAGAGGTTGCTTCAAAAGTAGTCTGCAGGCCCAATTCTACCGTCACATGCATACGCTCCGATAACTCAGCCAAATATTCTATGGTTTCATCAGGTAAGCAATCCGGGCGTGTTCCGATATTGATTCCCACTACACCAGGTTCGTTGATAGCCTGCTCATATCGCTCCCGAATCACTTCCACCTTTTCATGGGTGTTTGTAAAGTTTTGGAAATAAACTAGATACTTTTTAACATCTGGCCACTTGCGGTGCATAAAGTCAATTTCCTTATAAAATTGCTCACGAATAGGAGCATCCGGTGCCACGATGGCATCTCCAGAACCTGAAACCGTACAAAAAGTACAACCACCATGAGCTACAGTTCCATCCCGATTGGGACAATCAAATCCCGCATCAATGGGAACTTTGAAAGTTTTTTCTCCAAAAAGTTTTCGATAATAATCATTCAAGGTATTATAAGATTTCATAACTCTCATTATAACAAAAAACACCTACAATCTCAAAAGCCTGACTTTCCAACAAATTCCGTTGTTTCTCTTTTCCTTTAGCGTTTTTTTATGATACAATATGGGTATGATTTTAATGAAAATAGCATCTATTTTATTATTGATATTAACCTTGGTGGTTTGCTTTATTGTCACCAAGCTTTTCGGACTTAGGAAAATAGGGTTTAATTTCGCGGATATAGCTTTTCCACTTTTGGTATTTGAGTACTACCTGATTACTGCTAAAGCCTTTACCCACAACTTTCTACCGCGACTTGGAGTCGCACTTTCTCTCTAGCAATCCTCCTTGTAGTCTTTTTCCTTGTCAAAAAACGAAGTTTTTATTACCCTAAATTCATCAAATTCTTCTGGAGAGCTGGTTTTCTCCTTACCTTAATCATCTACATAGCTATGATTGTCGAATTGATGATGCACCCATAAAAAACATTCCCTCAGACAGCTGTCTAAGGGAATGTTTTTATCTTCATACTTACTTTCTAAGCTCTACCAAGATACTTTTTCTTATTTCCTAAATGTTAAGGCGTAGAATTTCATCCCAAAGAAGTTTCATTTCCTTTTCCTTAACTTCACTTGGAACAGCATTCTCAATTTCACTCAAATCAACAGTAGCGTCTTTAAAATAATCCTTACTAAAATGATTTTTCTTATATTGCTGATCCACATAGTCAGCCGTCTCATCTGCAATTAAAATCTTAGTCCCTGGCTTCGCCACTCGTAGCATTTCCTGCATAGCCTTGGCCTTATCATTGAAAAAATTGATTCCGCCAATATGGTAGACAATGTCAAAACTATTATCCGCAAAGGGGAGATCCTCCGCGCAAGCATGGAAAAGTTGCAGATTGGTCTTTTTAGCGCAAGATTTCTGGCATTTTTTTAGCATACTGATAGAAATATCTACCCCTACAAAGTCTAAACTTTTCAGGTCAATTGTCTCAGGAATATAACGGAGGTCTTGGCCAGTCCCGATAGAGACATAAAGAACAGATAAATTATCCTTCCATTCTATTTCCTCCATCAGATCCTTTCTCAACTTATCAATTGCCTTGCCGTGGAGAAGTGGTCCTATCCATTTCTCACTCATATCATACCAGCGAGCCATACGGTTGTACATGGTCATGTATTTAGCATTATCTCCAGATAAATAATCTGGATTAAGAGACAGATAGATAGTCCCATCTTTTTGAAAATTTCCACCTCCAAACCTGACTTCAATTTATCTTGTAATCTTGTTTCAATCATATGCAACATCTCCTTTTTTATTTGTCACCTATTATAGAGGATTTCGTAGCGAAAACAATAGCTTTTCAGTAAGTGGCAACTATCCACTTGTATCCGGTAGTAGAACCAGGGTCAGTTACAAAAAAACAAGTGCCAATTTCCATTGACACTTGTTTCTACTTTTAAACTGTGTTGCAAAATTTCGTGAAAGATACCGTTTAAAAAACTTAATCTTCTTTTTTGCGTCTTGCCAAGAATCCTGTTCCCAATCCAAGTAGGGCGATTCCAGCTACTAGAGCCACTTGGTTAGACTCGCTTCCTGTATTAGGCAATTCCCCACCTTTTTTAGGCTTACCTGGTTCATTTGGTTTGCCAGGTGTTGGTTTTTCAGGAGTGTGCGTATTTGTAATGTTGTAACCTTCTACTGAAGCAGTATAACCATCTGGAACATTCACTTCTTCAACAGTGTAGGCAATCTCCTTACCTTCTTGATAACGATCAAGACCTGTAAACTCATAAGTCCAGCCACTTGTTTCTGACACTGTAGCTGTCTGACCAGTTTCCTTACCATCTGCAAGAAGTTTTACGGTGATAGATGCTGGACGGATGCCATCTTTGTTATCTTCATCTTTCCAGATTTTATGACCTTTTACAGCTGTTTTTTCTGGAGTATGTTCGTTGGTAATGGTGTACTTACCATCCTTGTCTGTAGTGATGGTTGCTTTGTATTCTGTCATAGCAGTTTCTTTGACAGTGTACTTGATTTCCTTACCATTCTTATACTTAGGAAGTTTTTTAGATTCGAACTTCCAGCCAGTTTTTTCTGAAACTTCAATTTCTTGAACAACCTTGTCGCCGTTAAGAATTTGAACTTTCACAGATGTTGTACGTTTACCGTCTTGGTTGTTGTTATCTTTCCACACCTTAGTTCCTGAAAGAACTACTGTTTCTACGTCATGAGTGTTAGTCACCACTTGACCAGTTACAGAGGCTTTATAGCCAGCTGGTACATCTACTTCATCGATAGAGTAAGTAATTTCTTTACCAGCTTCGTATTGTGGAAGATTTGTGAATGATGCTACCCAAGTGTTAGCGTCTGTCTTATCCTTAGCTGTCAAGGTTAATTTCTTACCTTCAACGGCTACTGGATCAGCATCTCCTACTTTTTTATAAAGTTGAACCGTTACGGACTCAGGACGTTTACCATCTTGGTTGTTCGCATCGTTCCATACTTTTGTTACCTTGTAGTCAATTTCTTTAGGAGCATATTTGTTTGTGATGGTAAAGTCTGTAATAGTCGCTTCGTATTCTGCTACGGCTTCTTCTGTTACAGTGTATTTGATTTCTTTACCAGCTTTATATTTTGCTAATTTAGTGAATTCGACAGTCCAAGTTCCATCTGCGGCTGCTTGAACTTCTTTCGAATCATGTTTCTGACCATCTGCTAAAAGATTGATTGTAATCTTAGTTGGACGTTTACCGTCTTGGTTGTTCGCGTCATCCCAGTTCTTAGTTGCTTTACATCAACTGTTTCTGGTAAATAGCTATTTGTGATGGTAAATCCTGATGCAGCATCACCAGTAATTTCAGAAGTGTAACCAGCAACAGTTACTTCTACTACCGTGTACTGGATAGGTGTGCCACCTTTATCAGCATCAAGGTCTTTGAAGCTTCCAGCCCAACCATTTGCTTCAGTCAATTCAAGTGTTTTACCAGTATCTTGACCATCTGCAAGCAATTTAACTGTGACAGAAGATGGGCGTTTGCCATCTTGGTTGTTCTCGTCCTTCCATACTTTCTTAACAGAAACTTCCGTTTTTGCTGGAGTGTAAGTGTTCTCGAAAGCTTTTTCATCATCGTAAGAAACAGTTGCTTCAAGTGCGCCTTTACCCTTGTCCGCTACAGTAACTGTAGCCGTAACAGTTTTAGTATCGTACTTGATGCTTGTATCACTGCCAGCTTTTTCAGCAATTTTAAAGGTATAAGTTCCTGCTTTGTCGAATTCCAATTCTGAGAAAGCAATGTTTCCGTCTTTGTCATTCTTCACAGTTTCTTTCACCTTACCATCTTGGTCTGTTAAAGTGAATTCAAACTCTTCAGCCTTTAACTCACGTCCTGTAAGTTTTTTATTAGCTTTAATCTTAACTTTAGCTTTGCTACGTTTATTTGTAACTGTTTTGATAGCTCCGTCTTGTCCAACAGTCATCTCAAATGGAGTAGGATTTAACTCATATCCCTCAGGAGCCTGAACCTCAGTTACTGTAAAGTTCCCTTTCTTGATATCACTTTCTGAGTAAATAGATGATTCAGCAATTCCGTCATCATTTGTCGTTACAATTTCCTCTTTAGCCGTAGCTCCTGCCGGAGGAGTAATCTTGAATTTTGCTCCTTTTAGACGGTCATGAGTCAGCTCATCGACCTTGTAAAGAATGATACGGTAACCAGTTTCTAACTGAATTGTACCGCCTGAAGCAACTACTGAGTTTCCGATTTGCTTAACGACTGTCTTATTACTATAGTCGTCATATGTAAGAATCTGGTCATCACCCTTCATTTCAGCATTATTCTGAACTTTTGTTCCATCAGCTGGAGCACTTGTTTTATAATTAATTCGAAATGCTGCAGGTTTCCCGTTCTTAGCAACAATTGAAGAAGCATTGTTAATTGTTAAAGTAAAATCGGTATATGACTCATTCCAACTAACTTGGTAATCTTTACCAGCTTCTAAGACCACCTCATCTTTAAAGTAATAAGATTTATCGTACCAACCTGCCGTAACTTTAAATGTTTCTGGAATCATCTGCATCGGTGAGGCATTAGGATCAACCCAGTCATGAATTTCAATTTTGTTATAGGCAGCTTGTTTCGGATTAGCTCGGACATACCAACTGTGTAAATATTGTCCACTCTTATTTAGAGCACTAGATGTCCAATCCTCTTTATAAATCAAACCATGATACTTACTAAAATTCGCACGTCCAATACCTTCAGAATAATCAGATGCTTCGCCTCTTTTTACCTTAATCTGGTGTGTAATTTCATTTATGGTTTCCGTTTTATCAAATCGAAGCGTCTCATTGCTTAGTTCATTTTTAGAACTAAAACCAACAAAGAATGTCCCTTTGACATTTGAACTTGATAGCCACCTTTTTTCTCAAGGTAAGCTTTCAGATTCTTTAATGTAATAGTTACCTTACCACCATTATTATCCCCATTTGATACAATTTGAGTTTCCCCGATAACGAGATCTGTTTCTTTGTCTTTCAAGTCAAAACTCTCATTTCTGACGGTTAACGGACTTGGGACTGTAAATGTAAAGGTGTCACCGTCCTCCAATTTGCCATCATAGGCACTCAAATCATAATCCACAGAGAACTTATAGTTTGAGTAGTCATGGTGTTCTGGAGAAAGGTTATAAATTCCATTTTCATCCGGACTTATAAATTTACCATTATCAACTTCCCAAATTCCGATATTACTGATAACATTCTTTAGCTCCTTCGCTTCTGCTGAATTGGGAGCAAGGATTATCCCTAGAACACATGCCAGAGAAGTTAGGATGGATAACCAAAATTTCTTGTTCTTCATTTTCTTCCTTTCTAAATAACCGAAAACATAAAACGACCAACTATGATTGTTAAAACTCAACAACATCTCCTTTCAAATTCATTAAAATGGATGAGGCGCATTGATGAAACTACATCACATTTACAGACGTTCTTACAGTATGCAATTGCAATTATTTATCATATTGGTTCTGTTTTTTTAATATAGAAACCTCCTTTAATTTTATTATAAAACAAAAATTAACTTTTTTTGTAATAATATAAGGTTATTACCCTTTATAAAATATTGACACTGTGTAAAATTTTTAACTTATATTTTTTTATTTTATCAACATAAAGCTTTCTCTCAAGAGACAGAACGCCTACAAAAACTAGCTTACATTTATAAGAAGCACTTAAAATTAACATATGAAAAACATTGCATTTATTTATAAGTTTGAATTATCTTAATATTTATTCCAACTACTTTTATATAATTGCTAATCAAGTAGAATTATATAATATCCAACATTCTTTCTGAATATAATATAAATTTGGGATTTTTATTTGTCTTGAATTGAATACAAAAAGACCAGGTTTCCCTGGTCTTTCTGAGATACATTTAGAAGAAATACTGATTCATTCTAGTCTTCTTTTTTACCTTTAGTGGCCACTAGACCTGCACTCAAGCCAAGAAGAGCTAAACCTGCTGCTAGAGCTGCTTGACTTTCTGCACTTCCTGTATTTGGTAACTGTTCTTCTTGAACATGACTAGCTTCACTTGAAACAATTTTTTTTGTATCTGCTTTTTCTGATACTTGTGGTTTTGTAGATTCTTGAGGTACTGGTTTAGTTGTTTCACTAGCCGTACCAACTTCTACAATGCGATCTTGAGCCATGACTTTATCATAGCTTTCTTTTTCAGTTCGCTTGCCATTTTCAACTTCGATCAAGTGAACACGGATACCTTTTTGACCTTCTTGGAGAATACGAGTTTGACCCGCTGGAAGCTGATCATTCTTTTGTTCCTGAACCTTGAAATCAATTGTTTCTTCTTCGATTACAAGTTCTGGTCTGTTAAGGACAAGATTCTTCACTTCGTCTTCTGGAAGAGAAGTTCCTGGTTTTGTTCCAACCAAGACGATGCGGTCTGTCGGTGCCTCTACCACTTCACGGAGTTTTTCTTCCTTACTTCCACTAGGATTAACCGCTGTGAAGATCCGTTCCTTACCAACTTTTCCTTCTTGTTCTACACGAGTTTCACCTAGATACAGTGTTGAATCCTTTTTCTCAACTGTCTTGTAGGCCAAATCTTTTTCAACAAATTCGAGTTTTGGAAGTTCCTCTTGTACAGCAGCAACAGTCTTCTCAGAAACTGGTTTTTCCTTAGTCAACTGGATACGGTATTCCTTGACTTGTTTTCCACTTTCTGAAACAAGGCGAACAAGTACTGGAAGGCTATCGTCTCCGCTATCTACAACTGTTGAAGCTACTTGATTGCTTTCTTCGACTGAGACTTTTGGACGTTGACCTTTATAGGTGATTTGATAGTCTTGACGATCTTCAGCGAAGTCAGGAAGTTCTTTTCCATCCACAAGAATCTTCGATTGCGTACTTTCTTGAGGTAATTCACTCGGTGCAAGGAAGGTCATCTCAATCATCGCAACACCGCTCTTGTCTGCTTTACGCTCCATACGCCATCTCATGGCTTTGGCTTTGACAGCTTTAAATGTTACGTTGATTTCATCACCAGCTGCGATGTCTTTATCCGCACGATAAGGCACAGCTTCCCAATTTTCTGGATTGTTGAATGGATGGCCTGCGTCGTAGGCTTGATAGTTTGAATAGTAGGTAGGAACTTCAAAGTCTGGGCCAATATAGCGTTCCAAAACGAGTTTAGATGGGGCATCCGTACCACTATCTGCAAAGAAATGAAGTTTGGCTTGCGCTACAGTCCGTTCTACAATCTTACCATTTTCACGGAAGATCACACCTGCTGATACTTCTGGATTAGAAGATGGTGTTGGAGACCAGTTTGTCCAACGACGATTTTCTGAATGATTTCCGTCATTGAGATAGTCCACACGGTCATGGGAGTTTCTATCAATGTCGTTAGTGGCTGAAGCAAAGGCGCGGTTACTATTTTCATCATACTCTGGGTTATTTGAAAGAGCTTCACCAAGTTTGTCTGTCACTCGTACAGTGAACTCAGCAACAAGATCACTACCAAGGACACGACCTCGAACAGTAAATTGGCCTGCTTTAGTCAGATTTTCTGCTGGAACTTCTTCCCATTCCACTGCCAAGTCTTTTGTTTCGTAACCGTCTTTACCTGTGAAGTAAACAGGAACCTTAGTTGGCAATTCAAGTGGTTGCCCTACTTGTAGCAAGCGAGCTTGTTTGACCGCAGCAACTGGTTTACGAGAGAGCAAGTCTTTATTGCTTGTAAAGTGTAGACGGTATTCTCCTAGGATGTCGCCATTTTCAGCTTTCGCGATAACACGAACTGGCTCACCTTCACGAACACTTGGAACGACGGTAGCGAGACCATTGTTGCTAACACTTGCTGTTACTGCAGGAACTTTTCCATCTACAGACTCAAGATAGTAGTCTGTCAAATCTGGGTTAAAGTTTGCTAAGTCTTTACCGTCAACTTGGATTCTCGTTTGTCCTTGTTTGGCTGCTGCGACTTGTTTCGCAAAAATTTGTACTTCTGTGATAGACGTTCCTTTCTTGCTATCAAGTCGAACCATACGAATGCGAACCGCATAGGTCTCAACTTTATCAAAGCTGAAATGATTCATTTCTCCAGCTTTTAATTGAGCTGGTGCTTTGAGATTGCTTACCTCTTTCCAGTTTGCAGGATCGTTAAAGGCATGGTTTTCCTCACCTACAAAGCTAGGGTTTTTAGGGGCTGTTGGAACGGTCTTACCGACATAATATTCAATCACATAAGACTTCGGTACACCAACTCCGTGGTCTTCGTGGAATCCGACACTTAGATTATCAACTGAACGTTTGCTCAAAATACCTGAATCTCCGAATAGGACACCAACTGAAGCTTCTGGATTAGTACGGTTCCAGTTTGTCCAACGGTTAGCTGGGCGATCATTAAAGGAAATCAATTTATCGTTGACGTTTGAAACAGGATCAGTTGGATTTGAGTCTGAAGCAAAGGCCAGTGGCAATTCTGAACCGGTCCATTGGTCAGAAATATTTGCTCCCTTCTCAGTTTGAGCAGATACGCGAACATGAAGTTTAGTTGTTAATTGCGTACCTTCTAGGCGACCATTAACTGTAAAGACACCTTCCTTGGCGTATTGCTCTGTACGAATCGTATCCCAAGTAACCTTAGCTGATGAAACGTGGCCATTTGAATCGTAGGTACGAACGCTTTCTGGTAATTGTGGTGCTTCTGCGATTGGAGTTGTCACACTGACTTCTTCAACTGAAACGATGCCTTCTACAGATACTTTAGCACGCGCTTCAAGGTCAATTCCTTCAACTTTACCTAGTACTTCAAATGTTTGATAGGAGTCAAGTTTTTCTTTCGGAATAGCTTGCCAAGTGACTTTATGAGTTTTAGGGAAACCTTTGTCATACTCAACCGTTACTGTTGTTGGAAGAGTAGGTTCTTGATGCAAGTCTGTCACTACATTTACTGGACGGATAGATTGCGCAACCTTCGTCTCAGTATTGGCTTGGATAGTGAGTTCAACTTGGCCTTTAGCTCCCTCATATTCCGCTTTCAGAGTGACTGTTCCTGGCTTATGCAGCTCAAGCATTCCTTTACGAACTGCGACTTCCCCCTTCACCACTTGTAGAGAAGGTCACCTTATCTGCTGGTAGAACTGCTTGTGTTCCGTCTTGATAGTGAGCGAGTACAGACAATTTGACTGTTTGGTCTTCTTTGAGAGCATCAGCTTTCTCCACTTGTAAGCTCAAGTGGTCAATTTTCGGTGCTTCTTCAAGGAATTGAATTGCATAGGTTTGAAGAGGTCCACCATCTTTTGGTTGAACATAGATGCTTGCACGCATGCCGTTTGCTGCACTTGCTTGGACTACAGTAACATCCGCATTTTCAGCACTTGCTACAACTTCTGGCAAGGATGCACCGTAAGCAAGAATTCGATATTGCATTGGATTTTGAGTAGTAAGACCAGTGACAGATTCGCCACCAACCGTTACAGTTGGTACTGCAGGTGCCACAGGATTACCTTCTTCTACTACAAGGGTAGCGTGAATAGTCTCACCACCCAGTTGACCAGTCATTTGAATACGTGATCCTGCAACTGACAGTTTAGCTTTATCTGCTTCCGAAATCTCCCACTTATCAACTTCGTATTCTTGTACGCTTCCATCCGTAACAGCAATAGAAACGTATTTGTCAACAGCGCTCAAGTCTGTTCCTGGAGCAACACGCTTAACAGTTGGAAGCTCATTTGCGATTGCTAGAATTTCGACACGGGCCTCAACTTCGCGTCCGTCTGCCATACCTTTAACAGTCACAACTCCTGCTTGGCTCACATCAACTGAAGACCAAGTTACTGGACGTTTTTCACGACTGCCATCACTGTAGATAAAACCGACTGTCTTCGGCATTTGGCTCTTTCTCAATAACAGTACGTACTTTTGGTACTTCGGTTCCGAGAACGGTCTTTTCTTGGTCTTCTTTTTTACCAGTAAAGACCGTTACTTGACCAGATTTCAAGAGATCTGAATGGGCTGTTAGAGTGAATTTACCTGCTTGCTCAGTTGATTTAACAATGGCAACCCCTTTACCGTTAAAGGCTCTGCGGATCCAAGAACCATCAGGTTGTGCCTTGTAGCGTTCACGGCTGGCTTGTTCCCCATTATCAACACCAACCAGTTGACCTTGTCCATGCAATTGGAAACGAACCAAATTATTGGCAGTTGGTACCACATTTCCTTCACTATCTACGATTTCGTAGTAGATGTAGGTCAAGTCTTTTCCATCTGCTGCGATTGCGTGTTCTTCCTTGACGAGGCGAACACCTGCTGGTTGGCCTGCAGTCGTGATCTTATCACGTGCAATTTCTTTTCCAGCTTCATCGCGAGCTACAGCTTCTAAAGTACCTGGTTGGTAAGCAACCTTCCATTCAAGATAGAGTTCCTTAGCATTGGCACCTTCTTGGTAGGTACGGCCATCACTGGTTTGTTTTTTGTTGAACTTCTTAACTCCAAGAGATTGACCGTTCAAGAACAATTCAACGCTTGCAGCGTTTGAGTAGGCACGAACTGGGATTTTTCCGTCTGAATCTTCAACTTTCGATGCCAATTCTCTATTTTCCCAGTTCCAGTGAGGAAGAAGGTGAACCATTGGTTTCTTCTTGGCAGAAACCCATTGGCTTTGGTAGAGATAAAAGTCATTTTTTGGAATACCGGCTGTATCTACGATACCAAAATAAGAGCTCTTAACGGGAGTTTGGTTTTGGTTGTGCCATGGTGTAGGTTCACCGATATAGTCCGTACCTGTCCAGATAAACTGTCCAGCATAGCCAGCGTTGTCACGGTCAAAGGTCCATGAAGCGGTTGCCGTTTTACCCCAGCCAACTCGGTCATTACCATAGTCAGACTGTTCGTAATGACGCTCAGGTCCGTTACTATGTTTCAATTCCTGTTCAGGGCGATAGTAACTTCCACGTGTACGGGTAGCTGAAGATGTTTCAGAACCGTAAATCAACCAGTTTGGATGTTTCGCACGAAGTTTCTTGTAGTTATCTTCTGAATAGTTGAATCCAACCGCATCCAGTTCATTAGCAATTTTCTCATGATCACCGCTACCATCACCAAAGCGGAACTTATCTGCTCCCATAGTAACATAACGTGTAGTATCAACATCTTTAATCACTTTTACTAAGCGTTTAACCGTTGCAAGAGAGTGAGCATTGCCGTTAGCTTCACCGATTTCATTCCCGATAGACCACATGAAGACAGCTGGGTTGTTTTTATCTCTTTCGACCATGGTACGAAGATCATAGTCAGACCATTTTTCACCTTTTCTAGCTTCTGGGTGAGTAGCGTCTTTTTCAAAGAAACGTCCGTAGTCATAAGGTTTCTTGCCATTATACCACGTATCAAAGGCCTCTTCCTGAACGAGCAAACCAAGTTCTGCTGCGATTTGCAAGGTCTGTGGACTTGCAGGGTTATGAGTTGTACGGATGGCGTTAACCCCCATCTCCTTCATTTGTTTGAGACGACGGTATTCTGCCTTATAGTTTTCTTCTGCTCCAAGCGCTCCGTGGTCATGGTGCAAGGAAACACCATGGAATTTAATGCGTTCACCATTCAAAGAGAAACCTTCATTTGGAGTCCAATGATAGTAACGGTAACCAAACAAATCTTCTTAGCATCAACCAATTGACCGTCACGGTAAACACGCGTAATCAATTCGTACAAGGCAGGTTTGTCATTTAAAACGGTCCAGAGTTTTGGTTGTTCAACTTCTAAAATCGCATCTAGGCTTGTTGATTCATGTGCTTTCAAGGTACGGCTCGCTGTACGAACCAAACCTGTTACAGCCTGACCACCACGTTCAACAATCTGATACTCTGCTACCAATTCATGGTCTTTATCATCTGTATTAACAATTTTGCTGGCCACATGCGTTTCAACCTTGCCATGTTGCTGTTGTTCTAGTTTTGGTGTTAAGATAGTTGTTCCATTTTTTTCAACATGAACCTTATCAGTCACTTGCAAGGTTACATCACGGTAGATACCACTACCTGAGTACCAACGGCTACTTGGCTGTTTGTTAACCGCATGGACAGCAATCACATTCTCACGACCATCTTTGTGAAGGTATTTGGTGATATCGTATGAGAACTGGTTATAACCATTTGGATAATGCCCCACTAACTGGCCATTGACATAGACTTGAGAATCCATGTAGACACCATCAAAGGTGACACGAACATTTTTCTTGAGATCTTTTTCATCAAGTTTAAAGGTCTTGCGATACCAAGCTTCACCACCATTGAGCTGTCCACCCTCGTTTTGGGCAGGTGACTGATGGTCAAAATCGTTAAAGATACTCCAGTCGTGTGGGAGATCCAATTTTTGCCATGTTGATACGTCTGCATCTGATTTCACAGCTTCTTTAGGATTCGCATTGAGTTTAAAGTGCCAATTTTGATTAAAATTCACTTTTCTATCTTCAATCATTTGATTCACTTCTTCATTTGTCGCAGCTTTCAAATCTTCCTTGACAGGCTTTTCTTGACTTGAAGCTTGAGATTCTACCTTTGGAGCAGTTTCTTCAGGTTTTAGAGATGCTTTCTCCTCTTTTGGAGCTACAGGTTCCTCTTCTTTCTTCTCGGGTTTGCTTGCTTCAATTGGAGTGGCTTGACTTTGATCGACACTTGCAGCATCCTTGTGCTCTGCTACAGTTTGATCTTCTTTTTCCTCCACTGCCGGACTTTCCTCTTTTGCTTGTTCCACAGTGTGAGTAATTGGAGTTTCATCCGCGAAAACTGGTGATTCTCCAATGACACTTCCTCCAAATAGAACCGCACAGGTTCCAATCATGACAGAGCAAGCGCCTACGGCAAACTTACGAATGCTGTAGACTCTTTTACGATTCCAATGGCCTTTTTCCATAAAACCCTCCTTTAGTAACCGCTTCCATTTATTTGTAAGCACATTACTTTTTCATAGCCTTTTACCCTTATTTTTATAAAATAATATAGGAAATTTCAATACCCTAAACACAAAAAAATCATATTTTTTGATTGTTTTTTTCTAAAATTTGTAGAAGATTCGAAAAAAATGAATGTAGATTTAGAACAAAAACAAACAAATTTTTGACACTCAGTTCAGTATTATAAAAAGTTCCTTTTGTAAGGAACTCCTTTTACTTATAATTAAAGATTCCCCCTGCCAACTTATCGGCCAGCTTGGGAAAGAGGGTATAAAACTTATGGGCTAGGTTCAACAAAACTGGGAGATTGAGTTCCCGTTTGTTTTTTCCTATGGTTTTGACAATCTTTCTAGCGACTGCATCTGGTTCTAAGAGAAAGCGGTCAACCGACTTAAGGTAGGTCCCATCTGGGTCAGCTTGGTCAAAAAAATCCTGTTCGGATTGGTCCTAGATTGACTGTTGTTACATAAATACCATAGGTCATCAGTTCGAGGCGCAAAGCGTTTGAAAATCCAATAGCTGCAAACTTGGTCGCCGAATAGAGACTGGACTTGCTAGTCGCTATCAAACCTGCCATGCTGACGATATTGATGATATGTCCTTTTCTTCTTTCCTTCATACGAGCTCCAAGACGACGAGACAGATTCATCAGGGCAAAGGTATTGACCTCAAACATCTGGTGAATGTCTTTGTCAGAAATCTGGTCGAAATCTTCAAAAATTCCATATCCAGCATTGTTAATCAAGGCATCAATCTTGCCATAACGGAGATAGAGGTCAGCGACCAGAGCTTCTAGGGCTTTATCATCAGTAATATCGATTTCAATCCATTCCACATTAGGATGATTCCCGTAGAGTTGAGCTAATTTTTCCTTGTTTCTACCTAGTAAGATGAGTTGGTCATTTGGCAAGAGTTTGACTATTTCTTGGGCTAAGCCACCGCTTGCTCCGGTAATCAGAATAGTACGCATACTTATCCTTTCTCAATCTTCTAAATTTCCACTTCTTCCAAGTCTTTAACCACATGAACATTTCAAAGACACTAGCAGCATCTTTCTTAAGCTGACTAATATCCTTTGATAGGAAGCGGGCACTGATATGGTTGAGCAAGAGGCGTTTGACTCCTGCTTCTTCCGCTACTTGTGCAGCCTGCATATTGGTTGAGTGACCGTGATTGCGGGCAATTTTCTCATCGCCCTTGCCATATGTGGACTCATGGACTAGGACATCGGCGTTAACAGCCAGACGCACACTAGCATTGGTTTTGCGGGTGTCACCAAGTATGGCGATAATCTTACCAGGACGGGGAGCTGAGATATAGTCTGAAGCGTTGATTTGAGTCCCATCTTCGAGAACAACATCCTGACCGTTTTTGATTTTTCCAAAAAGCGGACCAAATGGGACGCCAGCTGCCTTGAGTTTTTCAGCATCCAATGTTCCTTCAAGATCCTTTTGCATGACACGATAACCAACGCAGAAAATAGTGTGGTCCAGCTCCTCTGCATACACAGTGAATTTATCGGTCTCAAGGATTTTCCCTAGAGAATCTTGGTCAAACTCATGAAAATGAATGCGGTAAGGCAGACGAGAGCCTGACACACGAAGGCTGGTTAAGACAAATGACTTGATTCCTTGCGGTCCATAGATGTCCAAATCTGTCTGCTCTTCATTGGCCTGAAAAGCACGGCTAGAGAGAAATCCTGGCAATCCAAAGATGTGGTCTCCATGCAGGTGGGTGATAAAGATTTTGCTGACCTTCCGTGGTCGAATCGTGGTTTCCAGAATGCGATTTTGCGTTCCTTCTCCACAGTCAAAGAGCCAAACTTCGTTAATCTCATCCAAGAGTTTCAGGGCGAGACTTGAAACGTTGCGGGCTTTAGAGGGCTGACCGGCCCCTGTTCCTAAAAATTGAATATCCATTCGATACTTTCTAATTAATCAATATATAACATAGCTGTGCGATTTTCCGATCGGAAATAGCGACTGCCAGAAAAAGCAACAGCTTCTTGCAATAAATCCTCTTGGCTGTAGCCCTTGAGACGTTTGCGACCATCAGCAAACTTTCCAAGTCTGTCAATGCTGTGAGATTCTCCACACTAACAACTTCTTCATCTCCGACAGCCTTCATGTAAATATTACCAGACTCTTCAAAGACGAGTTGATGGGGGAAAATTTGCGCAATCTCAAAGAGCAAGTCATCCGAGATTACCTCTTCATTTTCAGAGAAGATTCGCCCCAGGCCCTTACTCTCATAGCAAAATCCAAAAGATTTGCCAGATAAATTAAGACGAATAAAAGGCTTATTTTCAAAGGTGAAACTTGGCTCAGCATTGTAGAGGTTCAGTTCATGACTGAGTTCTGCAAAATAATCCGTCGCAGCTTCAGGACTCTTTTTCTGGTAGAGTTCTGCAAAGTAGGCATTAACGACACTCGGAGGAGGTGTGATGAGAGCCAACTGCTCTTGCTCTGTTTTGCCAGCTAGAAGCTGATCTAGATAGACCCTATCCAGACTTGTATAGCCCCCATACTTTAGAGCCAAGGTTTTAATATCAGTCATAAAATTCCTCTAACCTCCATTTATTTTTCTCGGAAATGTAGCCTGTAATCACTTCACCGTCATCTTGATAGTCGCGCTCTTCCAGAATCGCTACACTTTCTAGATCATGTATCTTGTAGGATTTTGAAAAAGGCACGCGTAGGGTAAAGACTTCAAAAATATCCTTGAGCTTCTCCAAAAACAATGCTTGCAAGTTCTCACGACTATCCTCAGACTTAGCAGAAATTAGGGCATAAGGCGTTTGAGTAGGCGTGAAATCCTCTACCAAATCCGCTTTATTGTAAAGGGTCAGGCAAGGAATATCCTCCATATCCAAGTCTTTCATGATAGAAAGAACCGTTTTTTCATGCTCCTCGTGATAAGGATTGCTGGCATCAATGACATGAACCAGAAGGTCCACATGCTTGCTTTCTTCCAAAGTCGACTTAAAACTGGACACCAATTCTGTTGGCAAATCTTGGATAAAGCCAACCGTATCAGTCAAGGTAACCTGAAGATTGCCCCCTAGATGGATGCTCTTTGTCGTCGCATCCAGAGTCGCAAATAGCTCGTCTGCTTCGTACTGGATCTTACTGGTCAAGGTGTTCATGATGGTTGATTTCCCAGCATTGGTGTAACCAATCAAACCAATCTTAAAGGTACTTGACTCCAAGCGTTTTTCTCTGACTGTCGCCCGATTTTTTTCTCAACCACCTTGAGCTGGCGCTCGATATCTGTGATTTGATTACGAACACTACGACGGTTCAGTTCCAGCTGACTTTCACCAGGTCCACGGGAACCAATTCCCCCGCCTGACGGCTGAGCATAATCCCCTGACCAACCAAGCGAGGCAAGAGATACTTGAGCTGAGCCAAATGAACTTGGAGTTTTCCTTCATGGCTTCGAGCCCGCATGGCAAAGATATCTAGAATCAACTGCATACGGTCAATGACCTTGACACCCAGAACTTCTTCTAGATTGACATTTTTGCCGTGGAGTCAAGCGATTATTGACAATGACAGTAGTAATTTCTTCTGCATCCACCATTCGCGCAATCTCTTCCAACTTACCAGAACCCACAAAAGTCTTGGAGTCATACTTTTCCCGTTTTTGCCTGTAGCTATCCACAACGACGGCCCCAGCTGTCTTGGCTAGACTGGCCAATTCTTCCATAGAGAGGTCAAAATTGTCCATGCCCTGCAATTCCACACCGATGAGCAGGACTCGTTCCTCTTTTTTCTCCGTTTCAATCATCTAAAAACTCCTCAATCTGGCTTAAAATACGGTCTTGCACACCAGGCTCTCCTATCTGATAAAAGGTCACCTGCATGCGATTACGGAACCAGGTCAGCTGACGCTTAGCAAAACGACGAGTCGCCTGTTTGAGACTCTCGCTAGCTTCCTCGAGAGTCTGCTCTCCACGGAAATAAGGAAAGAGTTCCTTGTAGCCAATGCCTTTGGCTGCCTGCACATCTGGATAATGGTCAAAGAGCCACTTAGCCTCATCCAAAAGCCCAGCCTCAAACATCAGATCTACTCTGCGGTTGATACGTTCATAAAGCTGACTGCGTTCATCATCCAAGCAGATAATCAGTGGTTCATAAGGACTTTCCTGATTTTCCAAATCCTGACCAAAATGGACAATTTCCAAGGCACGCATAGCTCGACGACGGTTAAACTGGGGAATTTCAAGGCCTGCTTGCTTCACCAGATGGGCTAATTCCTCATCTGAATACGGCTCCAAACTAGCCCGATAAGCTACAATCTCCTCATGAGGTGTTTCCCCACTAGATGATAGCCTTCCAGCAAGCTCTGGATATAAAGTCCAGTTCCACCAGCGATAATGGCTAGCTTGCCACGGCTTTGAATATCCTCAATAGCCTTCTTAGCTTCTGAAACAAAATCAAAAGCCGAGTAAGACTCGGTCACCTCTCTGACATCAATCAAATGATGAGGAACAGAAGCTTGCTCCTCTGGGCTAGCCTTGGCCGTCCCAATATCCAACCCTCTGTATACTTGCTGACTGTCACCACTGACCACCTCGCCACCAAAGCGCTTGGCCACTTCAATAGCAAGGGCTGTCTTCCCAACAGCAGTCGGTCCAACAATCACAATTATTTTTGTTTTCATCTTTTTTCCTTGAAAAATTTCCATTTTTTCGTTACTATTATTATATCACAAAAAGGTCAGTCAGAAAAATGCTACCACTTAAGGAGCCTGGCTGATCGGGAAGATAAAGGAGGAAGACTCATGGCTAAAGGATTCGCTAAAGGTCTTGTAACAGGTGTCGCAGGAACTGTCGCTGCCGTTGCAGGTGCAGTATACGCAATTAAAAAGAAAGTGATTGAGCCAGAAGAGCAAAAAGCAGCTTTCATCGAAGAAAACCGCAAAAAAGCAGCTCGCCGCCGCGTATCACATTAATACACAAAAGAAGTTGAGAAATCTCAACTTCTTTTTATTTTCTTAAATAGCCAAATCAAACTTCAGTTGTGGCTTGACTGGATCATAGTCAACCAACTCAAAATCTTCCGATTTGATATCAAAGAAATTAGTCCTATCAGGAACATTTAAAACCAAGCGTGGTTGGCAGTTTGACGGCTCACGACGGAGCAATTCCTGAGCTTGTTCAAACTGATTATCATAGATATGAAGGTTGTTGATAAAATAGAAAAACTTCCCAACCTTCCATCCAAAATGCTTAGCAATCATCATCTGTAAAGCCACATACTGCATGGCATTGATATGGTGGGCCACCAACATATCATTCGAACGCTGGGTCAAGGTCGCATCCAGATAGATGTCCCCATCAACCCGACGGACATCAAACATGGTCTGAAAGGCGCATGGAAGGAGGCCGTCTGTCTCCTCAAATGCTTGGTAGTCCCAGAGTGAGATGATATTGCGGCGGTTCCAAGGATTGGCTTCCAACTGTTTAAGTATCTTATTGATAATATCGTGTTTCTTAACGACTGCCCCATAGCGCTCACCAATGGTTCCCGTATCTCCTACTTCCCAGTCATTCCAGTAGTGAACATTGTACTTATCATTGAGAACATCTAGGCTATTAGACTGATCTTGGTAAATCCAGAGTACTTCCTTGATGGCGGATTTGATCGCAATGGGACGCAAGGTTGTGATGGGGAATTCCCCCTTAGACAAATCATACTCCGCAAAGGCACCCGTTACGTACTTGGAATTAGCAACTGTCCCATCCTTGTACTTGGGACGAGCCTGCTCAGAAAAGACACCGTCTTTGAGGATTCGTTCAATATTTTCTTTAAAAATCGTATCTGCTTTTGTCATTTACTCTCACCTCATTTATTGTCCTAACTAGTATAGCATAAAAAAAGAAAGGAGGAAAATCACTGGCTTTAAAGTAGTGTTTTCCCCTTTTTTATGATCTTATTGCAATACAAGTGATGCTGCTCCGATAACTCCAGCGTCATTTCCTAGAGTTGCGAGAGCTAATTTAGTTGATGTGCGTACTTGTGGGAAGGTATTTTCATCATAAACCTTTTGCACGCCTTGGAGAAGGAATTCTCCCGCAGCTGATACACCACCACCGATAACGATTGTTGATGGGTTTAGGATTGATCCTATGTTAGCACACGCGATACCCAAGTAACGTGAGAAGTTACGGTAAACGATCAAGGCAAGGTCGTCCCCTTCTTTTGCAAGGTCAAAGACAGTTTTGGCTGTTACTTCTTCACCGTCGTCGATCAAGCGTTTCAAAGCCGCATCGCCTTCGTATTCATCTGCATAACGACGAGTCAAGTTGACAATCCCTGTTGCAGAAGCAACTGTCTCAAGACAGCCTTTTTTACCACAGGTACATGCGATTGGTTGGTCAAAGTCAACAGTGATGTGGCCAAGCTCTCCTGCTGCACCAGCAACACCGTGAAGCAATTTGCCTTCTGCCACGATACCGCCACCAACACCTGTACCAAGTGTCATAAAGACAACATCCGGTTGGTTGTCACCAGCCCCCATCCAGCGCTCACCAAGAGCAGCTACGTTGGCATCATTATCAATGAAGAATGGAATCCCCAAGGCTTTTTCAATCTTTTCTTTAATTGGTTGAAGGGTTTTCCAGTTGAGGTTGTAGGCACCGATAACAGTCCCTTTTTCACGGTCAACCACACCAGGTGATCCCATCCCAATCCCTCGGAAATCCGTAGCTGACAATCCAAGCAAGTCCAAACGATGTTGAATAGACTCAATCATATCATCTACGATATGGCTTCCTTCATCCAAAATATTAGTCTTGATAGACCATTTTTCTTGGATTTCTCCCTCTTGAGTTAAAATTGCAAACTTGATAGATGTTCCACCAAGGTCAATCCCAATAATCTTTTGACTCATCGTCTTCTCCTTTTTAATTGAAAATGCTTACAGATATAGTATAACAAAATCGTTTGTTTTGTGCAAAGGTTTGCATTAACTTCCTAGAAATTATTCTGATTTATGGTTTCCAAAGGCCAGAACCATCTACGTAATATCTGCCACCATCAACTCGCTCATTCTTTGCCATTTTACCATCTGATTTCAAATAGTAATTTCCTTGCCAAATATTACGAGCGTATGAACCATCTGATTTCAAGTAGTACCAGGATTGATAAGAAGAGTCATAAATCCACTCACCTTGTGCCATTTTACCGTTCGCTTTAAGATAAAAAGCGCCTTGCCAAGCATTTTGGGCATAGGATCCATCTGATTTCAAATAATACCAAGCTTGGTATGATGAATCATAAATCCATTCACTTTGAGCCAGCTTTCCGTTTGCTTTAAGGTAGTAACTTCCTATCCATGTATTTCGTGCATACGAACCATCCGATTTGAGATAATACCATCCTTTGTAATATGAGTCATATATCCATTCACTCTGAGCCATTGTCCCATCTGATTTGAGATAGTAATCTCCTTTCCAAGAATTGGTTACTGGATTACCATTGTCAGAATAATAATACCAATATCCATCCTGCTTAACCCATCCACTAGAAGAAACTCTATTCTGTGGACTAGATTGGCGTGGTTTAAAAACACCTCGAGGAGCTTTTTGAGCGTTCACAGGCAACTCCATCACCATCTTTGTCTAGTCTTGAAGAATATCCAGGCTCTCCTCTATGGATATCAGAATATCCATTTTTCCCACGCTTCTGTACAATTTGAAAAGTGAATTGTATCATTAGCAAAAGTCGGTTGAGCGAGCATCATCAACGCAGAAAAAGCTAGCTAGACCAGCTTTTAAAAAGAACTGTTTTTCATCATTTCCTCCCATAAAAATGACATCGTTTTTCCTCTTATTTTTATCAAACTTAATCCAACAATTCAAACAATTCAACATATCCATTATGTTTTTAGTTTATGAAGTTTATTTTAGAATTCACTTCCAACTCATACAAGCCTCTGACCGCGTTACAGCCATAGACAGCTTCTGCTTGGTTCAAGTCTGCCAAAGTCAAGACTTTTTCCTCTACCTGTCCTGTTTCCAGCAAATGCTGGCGGTAAATTCCTGGCAAAATTCCAAGTCTGATAGGCGGTGTGTAGAGTTTACTATTAATTTTTAAGACCAGATTTCCAATAGAGGTCTCAAGTAGTTCTCCCGACTTATTATGGTAAATCTTCTCTTGCTCTCCTAGGCTTAAATGTGGTCTATGAGTTATTTTAAAGTAGGTAAATGATTGATTCAAATCTGCTTCTTGCAGACAAAGTTTGGCTTTGCAGAAACTTGGACTGAGGGGTGTTAAGATTTGGCGACTGAGTTCCATCTCTCCAGACTTGCTGATAGTAATTCGCAAGCGATAGTCTTGGTGGGAATCGCAGGCCTGACACTCTTTCTCTATCTTTTGTCTCAGTTCTTCTGCATTAAAAGGATAGGCAAAATAACGACTAGCCTTTGTCAGTCTTTCCAGATGTTGTTCTTCAAACAGCAGTTGTTTTTTGCTGATTTTCCCAGTTGTAATCAATTGGAATCGTGCTTGTTTACGATAGAGAATAGCCGCCTTTTGATGAACCTCTCGGTATTCAGATTCCCAAGTACTATCCCAAGTAATCCCTCCGCCAACTCCATAAATGGCTTTCCCTTGATGCAGTTGAATAGTCCGAATGGCGACATTGAAAATTCGTCGCCCATTTGGAAGCAAGAGACCAATCGTTCCGCAGTAGACTCCGCGTGGTTGAGGCTCCAAGTCCTTGATGATTTCCATGGTTGCAATTTTCGGTGCTCCCGTTATGGAACCACATGGAAAGAGCGAACGGAAGATTTCAACTAGGTCCACATCCGGTCGTAACTGACTCTTAATGGTCGAAGTCATTTGCCAAACGGTCGAATACTGCTCCACCTGACACAGACGCTCCACATGCTCACTTCCAACTTCAGAAATACGGTTCATATCGTTTCGCAAGAGGTCTACAATCATCATATTTTCAGAGCGATTTTTAGGATCCTGCTCCAACCAGCTAGCCTGGGCAAGGTCTTCTTGGTCAGTCACTCCACGCTGAGTCGTTCCCTTCATTGGTCGCGTTGTCAACTCACGGTCATTTTGCTCAAAAAAAGAGCTCTGGGCTCATGGAAATCACTGCCATCTCATCATGTTCAACATAGGCATTGTAGCCCGCCTCCTGCTCTACCACCATACGATTGTAAATGGCAAAAGGATTGACACTCAAGTCTTGCTTGAGTTGGACAGTGTAATTTACCTGGTAGGTGTCCCCCTGACGCAAATGATGGTGAATCTGGGAAATAGCTTTTTCATAGTCCTCTGCAGATGTTTGTTCACGCCACTTTGAAGGCAAATCTACTTCCTCATAAGTCAGAGGAATAGGGGATGTTTCCACCCTATCGTGAACGGTAAAGTAAAGCAAATATTCGCCCAGTAGAGGAAGTTTGTGAACTGCTAGTTTTTTCTCAAAAGCAGGTGCAGCCTCATAGCTGACATAGCCCACGACATAATAACCTTGCTCTTGGTAGCTTTCCACTTGTGCCAGCAAGTCTGCCACTTCTGATAAATCTCTCGTTTTTAACTCTTTGATAGGCTGAGTGAAGGTGTATCTCTCCCCCAAAGCTCTAAAATCAATCACTGTTTTTCTATGCATATCTTAAGTATAGCACAAAAGAAATAAACCCTCAGCTACAAAACTAATCAATATAACTTCCTTTTGATGAATTTTAACTCTATGTAGTTGTTAATATAAAATTTCTCCTAGTAGTTATTACCACTAGGAGAAATTTTTGCTAAATATTACTTGCTAGTTCACTAGAAGAAAAAGTCAATTTACGAATATAGCTATTAAATCCTAATTAGACTTCATCATCTTCTTTTCGACGATGACTTAGAAGAGCTAACCCCAGAATAGCGCTAGTTGCTGCTACTACCATTGTACTTAGCGATTCTGCTGTTCCTGTATTCGGAAGTTTTTTAGTCTTCAGGGTATCTTCTACTGCTTTCTTGGCTTCCGGTTTACTTTGCGCAGTTGGGTTGACTGAGGCAATGCTGGTTATTCCATCAGTCTTGGCTTGATCGACTTCTACATTTGTGGTCGCAGCGTCAATTGCTTGTTTCGCTGTATCTGCTTTCGCATTGGCATCTGCCTTCGCTGCAGCTTTCTCTTCATCCGTCAAATCGGTTCGTGAATCAATCGCTGCTTCCTTAGCTTTCAGGGCATCATCGATCGCTTGCTTGGCTGCTGACTTCGCTACTGCTTGCGGATTAATTGAAGTTATTTCAGTTGTTCCAGCAGTTTTAGCTTGCGATACTGCTTCATCTGTTGTTGCATTATCGATGTTCTTCTTAGCTTCATCTGCTTTCGCCTTGGCATCGACTTTCGCTGCAGCTTTCTCCTCATCCGTCAAATCGGTGCGTGAATCAATTTCTGCTTCCTTAGCTTTCAGCGCATCATCGATTGCTTGCTTGGCTACTGGCTTACTTTGCGCAGTTGGGTTGACTGAGGCAATGCTGTTTATTCCATCAGTCTTGGCTTGCGATACTGCTTCATCTGTTGTTGCATTATCGATGTTCTTCTTAGCTTTATCGGCCTTAGCTTTGGCATCAGCCTTCGCTGCAGCTTTCTCCTCATCCGTCAAATCGGTACGTGAATCAATGGCTGATTCCTTAGTTTTCAGCGCATCATCGATCGCTTGCTTGGCTGCTGGCTTCGCTACTGGCTGCGGATTGACTGAATTGACTTCAGTTGTTCCAGTTGACTTAGCTTGATCGACTTCTGCATCTGTGGTCGCAGCGTCAATGTTCTTCTTAGCTTCATCAGCTTTCGCCTTGGCATCTGCCTTCGCAACAGCTTTCTCTTCATCCGTCAAATCAGTACGTGAATCAATGGCTGCTTCCTTAGCTTTCAGGGCTTCATCAATCGCTTGCTTGGCTGCTGGCTTGCTTTGAGCGGTTAGCTCAACTCCGTTGACTTCAGTTATTCCATCAGTCTTAGCTTGCGATACTGCTTCATCTGTGGTCGCAGTATCAATGTTCTTCTTGGCTTCATCGGCCTTAGCTTTGGCATCGGCTTTCGCTATAGCCTTCTCCTCGTCCGTCAAATCGGTACGTGAATCAATGGCTGCTTCCTTAGCTTTAAGGGCTTCTTCAATCGCTTGCTTAGCTACTGGCTTCGCTACTGGCTGCGGATTGACTCCATTGACCTCAGTTATTCCATCAGTCTTAACTTGGTCGACTTCTGCATTTGTGGTCGCAGCGTCGATGTTCTTCTTAGCCTCATCGGCCTTAGCCTGGGCATCTGCCTTCGCTGCAGCTTTCTCTTCATCCGTCAAATCGGTGCGTGAATCAATGGCTGCTTCCTTAGTTTTCAGCGCATCATCGATTGCTTGCTTGGCTGCTGGCTTCGCTACTGCTTGCGGATTGACTGCGTTGACTTCAGTTGTTCCAGTTGACTTAGCCTGGTCGACTTCTGCATTTGTGGTCGCAGCGTCAATGTTCTTCTTAGCCTCATCGGCCTTAGCCTGGGCATCTGCTTTCGCTGCAGCTTTCTCTTCATCCGTCAAATCGGTGCGTGAATCAATGGCTGCTTCCTTAGTTTTCAGCGCATCATCGATTGCTTGCTTGGCTGCTGGCTTCGCTACTGCTTGCGGATTGACTGCGTTGACTTCAGTTGTTCCAGTTGACTTAGCCTGGTCGACTTCTGCATTTGTGGTCGCAGCGTCAATGTTCTTCTTAGCCTCATCGGACTTAGCCTGGGCATCTGCTTTCGCAACAGCTTTCTCCTCATCCGTCAAATCAGTACGTGAATCAATCGCTGCTTCCTTAGTTTTCAGCGCATCATCGATTGCTTGCTTGGCTGCTGGCTTCGCTACTGCTTGCGGATTGACTGCGTTGACTTCAGTTGTTCCAGTTGACTTAGCCTGGTCGACTTCTGCATTTGTGGTCGCAGCGTCAATGTTCTTCTTAGCCTCATCGGCCTTAGCCTGGGCATCTGCTTTCGCTGCAGCTTTCTCTTCATCCGTCAAATCGGTGCGTGAATCAATGGCTGCTTCCTTAGCTTTTAAGGGCTTCTTCAATCGCTTGCTTAGCTACTGGCTTCGCTACTGCTTGCGGATTAATTGAAGTTATTTCAGTTGTTCCAGCAGTTTTAGCTTTCGATACTGCTTCATCTGTTGTTGCAGCGTCGATGTTCTTCTTAGCTTCATCTGCTTTCGCTTTGGCATCGGCTTTCGCTGCAGCTTTCTCTTCATCCGTCAAATCGGTGCGTGAATCAATCGCTGCTTCCTTAGCTTTCAGCGCATCATCGATTGCTTGCTTAGCTGATGGCTTACTTTGCGCGGTTGGGTTGACTCCGTTAACTTCAGTTGTCCCAGCAGTTTTAGCTTGCGATACTGCTTCATCTGTGGTCGCAGCGTCAATTGCTTGTTTCGCTGTATCTGCTTTCGCATTGGCATCTGCCTTCGCTGCAGCTTTCTCTTCATCCGTCAAATCGGTACGTGAATCAATGGCTGATTCCTTAGCTTTCAGCGCATCATCGATCGCTTGCTTGGCTGCTGGCTTACTTTGCGCGGTTGGGTTGACTCCGTTAACTTCAGTTGTCCCAGCAGTCTTGGCTTGCGATACTGCTTCATCTGTGGTCGCAGCGTCAATGTTCTTCTTAGCTTCATCAGCTTTCGCCTTGGCATCTGCCTTCGCAACAGCTTTCTCTTCATCCGTCAAATCAGTACGTGAATCAATGGCTGCTTCCTTAGCTTTCAGCGCATCATCAATCGCTTGCTTAGCTGCTGGCTTACTTTGCGCAGTTGGGTTGACTGAGGCAATGCTGTTTATTCCATCAGTCTTGGCTTGCGATACTGCTTCATCTGTTGTTGCATTATCGATGTTCTTCTTAGCTTTATCGGCCTTAGCTTTGGCATCAGCCTTCGCTGCAGCTTTCTCCTCATCCGTCAAATCGGTGCGTGAATCAATTTCTGCTTCCTTAGCTTTAAGGGCTTCTTCAATCGCTTGCTTAGCTACTGGCTTGCTTTGAGCGATTGGATTGACTGCGTTGACTTCAGTTGTTCCAGTTGACTTAGCTTGATTGACTTCTGCATCTGTGGTCGCAGCGTCAATGTTCTTCTTAGCTTCATCCGCTTTCGCTTTGGCATCAGCCTTCGCAACAGCTTTCTCCTCGTCCGTCAAATCGGTGCGTGAATCAATCGCTGCTTCCTTGGCGTTCAGGGCATCATCGATCGCTTGCTTGGCTGCTGGCTTACTTTGCGCGGTTGGGTTTACTGAGTTGACCTCAGTTGTTCCAGCAGTCTTGGCTTGCGATACTGCTTCATCTGTCGTTGCGTTGTCGATGTTCTTCTTAGCTTCATCGGCTTTAGCCTTGGCATCTGCCTTCGCAACAGCTTTCTCTTCATCCGTCAAATCAGTACGTGAATCAATTTCTGTTTCCTTAGCTTTCAGGGCATCATCGATCGCTTGCTTGGCTGCTGGCTTGCTTTGCGCGGTTGGGTTTACTGAGTTGACCTCAGTTGTTCCAGCAGTTTTAGATTGCGATACTGCTTCATCTGTTGTTGCATTATCAATGTTCTTCTTAGCCTCATCGGACTTAGCTTTGGCATCGGCTTTCGCAACAGCTTTCTCTTCATCCGTCAAATCGGTGCGTGAATCAATGACTGCTTCCTTAGCTTTAAGGGCATCATCAATAGCTTGCTTGGCTGCTGGCTTACTTTGCGCAGTTGGGTTTACTGAGTTGACCTCAGTTGTTCCATCATTCTTGGCTTGATCAACTTCTGAGTTTGTCGTCGCAGCGTCGATGTTCTTCTTGGCTTCATCTGCTTTCGCTTTGGCATCGGATTTCGCAACAGCTTTCTCTTCATCCGTCAAATCAGTACGTGAATCAATGGCTGCTTCCTTAGCTTTCAGCGCATCATCAATCGCTTGCTTAGCTGCTGGCTTACTTTGCGCAGTTGGGTTGACTGAGGCAATGCTGTTTATTCCATCAGTCTTGGCTTGCGATACTGCTTCATCTGTTGTTGCATTATCGATGTTCTTCTTAGCTTTATCGGACTTAGCTTTGGCATCGGCTTTCGCAACAGCTTTCTCTTCATCCGTCAAATCGGTGCGTGAATCAATGGCTGCTTCCTTAGCTTTAAGGGCATCATCAATCGCTTGCTTGGCTGCTGGCTTACTTTGCGCAGTTGGACTGACTCCGTTAACTTCAGTAGTTCCAGTTGACTTAGCCTGGTCGACCTCTGCATTTGTGGTCGCAGCGTCAATGTTCTTCTTGGCTTCATCAGCTTTCGCCTTGGCATCTGCTTTCGCTGCAGCTTTCTCCTCGTCCGTCAAATCGGTACGTGAATCAATGGCTGATTCCTTAGCTTTCAGCGCATCATCGATTGCTTGCTTGGCTGCTGGCTTACTTTGCGCGGTTGGGTTTACTGAGTTGACTTCAGTTGTTCCAGCAGTTTTAGATTGCGATACTGCTTCATCTGTGGTCGCGTTGTCGATGTTTCTCTTAGCCTCATCGGACTTAGCTTTGGCATCTGCCTTCGCTGCAGTTTTCTCTTCGTCCGTCAAATCGGTACGTGAATCAATTTCTGTTTCCTTAGCTTTCAGGGCGTCATCGATCGCTTGCTTGGCTGCTGGCTTACTTTGCGCAGTTGGGTTTACTGAGTTGACCTCAGTTGTTCCAGCAGTCTTGGATTGCGATACTGCTTCATCTGTCGTCGCAGTATCAATGTTCTTCTTAGCCTCATCAGCTTTCGCCTTGGCATCTGCCTTCGCAACAGCTTTCTCTTCATCCGTCAAATCAGTACGTGAATCAATGGCTGCTTCCTTAGTTTTCAGCGCATCATCGATTGCTTGCTTGGCTGCTGGCTTGCTTTGCGCGGTTGGGTTTACTGAGTTGACCTCAGTTGTTCCAGTTGACTTAGCCTGGTCGACTTCTGCATCTGTGGTCGCAGTATCAATGTTCTTCTTAACCTCATAGGCCTTAGCTTTGGCATCGGCTTTCGCTGCAGCTTTCTCCTCATCTGTCAAATCGGTACGTGAATCAATGGTTGCTTCCTTTGCTTTCAGCGCATCATCGATTGCTTGCTTAGCTGCTGGCTTCGATACTGCTTGCGGATTGACTGAATTGACTTCAGTTGTTCCAGTTGACTTAGCCTGTTCGACCTCTGCATTTGTGGTCGCAGTATCAATGTTCTTCTTGGCTTCATCAGCTTTCGCCTTGGCATCTGCTTTCGCTACAGTTTTCTCTTCGTCCGTCAAATCGGTACGTGAATCAATGGCTGCTTCCTTAGTTTTCAGGGCATCTTCAATCGCTTGCTTGGCTGCTGGCTTACTTTGCGCGGTTGGATTGACTGCGTTGACCCCAGTTGTTCCAGTTGACTTAGCTTGATCGACTTCTGCATCTGTGGTCGCAGCGTCAATGTTCTTCTTAGCTTCATCAGCTTTCGTCTTGGCATCATCTTTCGCTGCAGCTTTCTCCTCGTCCGTCAAATCGGTACGTGAATCAATGGCTGATTCCTTAGTTTTCAGCGCATCATCGATCGCTTGCTTGGCTGCTGGCTTACTTTGAGCGGTTGGGTTTACTGAGTTGACCTCAGTTGTTCCATCATTCTTGGCTTGATCAACTTCTGAGTTTGTCGTCGCAGTGTCAATTGCTTGTTTCGCTGTATCTGCTTTCGCCTTGGCATCAGCCTTCGCTGCAGTTTTCTCTTCATCCGTCAAATCAGTACGTGAATCAATGGTTGATTCCTTAGCTTTCAGCGCATCATCGATTGCTTGCTTGGCTGCTGGCTTCGCTACTGGCTGCGGATTGATTGAATTGACTTCAGTTGTTCCAGTTGACTTAGCTTGATCGACTTCTGCATTTGTTGTCGCGTTGTCGATTGCTTGTTTCGCTGTATCTGCTTTCGCTTTGGCATCTGCCTTCGCAACAGCTTTCTCTTCATCCGTCAAATCGGTACGTGAATCAATGGCTGATTCCTTAGCTTTCAGCGCATCATCGATCGATTGCTTGGCTGCTGGCTTACTTTGCGCGGTTGGCTCCACTCCATTGACCTCAGTTGTTCCATCAGTCTTGGCTTGATCAACTTCTGAGTTTGTCGTCGCAACGTCGATGTTCTTCTTAGCCTCGTCTGCCTTAGCTTTGGCATCGGCTTTCGCTGCAGCTTTCTCTTCATCCGTCAAATCAGTACGTGAATCAATGGATGCTTCCTTGGCTTTCAGGGCATCATCGATCGATTGCTTAGCTGCTGGCTTGCTTTGCGCAGTTGGGTTGACTCCGTTAACTTCAGTTGTCCCAGTTGACTTAGCCTGGTCGACTTCTGCATTTGTGGTTGCAGCGTCGATGTTCTTCTTAGCTTCATCGGACTTAGCTTTGGCATCTGCCTTCGCAACAGCTTTCTCTTCGTCCGTCAAATCGGTACGTGAATCAATGGATGCTTCCTTAGTTTTTCAGCGCATCATCGATTGCTTGCTTGGCTGCTGGCTTCGATACTGCTTGCGGATTGACTGAATTGACTTCAGTTGTTCCAGCAGTTTTAGCTTGCGATACTGCTTCATCTGTGGTCGCAGTGTCGATGTTTCTCTTAGCCTCATCAGCTTTCGCCTTGGCATCTGCTTTCGCTGCAGCTTTCTCTTCATCCGTCAAATCGGTACGTGAATCAATGGCTGATTCCTTTGCTTTCAGCGCATCATCGATCGCTTGCTTGGCTGCTGGCTTACTTTGAGCGGTTGGGTTTACTGAGTTGACCTCAGTTGTTCCATCATTCTTGGCTTGATCAACTTCTGAGTTTGTCGTCGCAGTGTCAATTGCTTGTTTCGCTGTATCTGCTTTCGCCTTGGCATCAGCCTTCGCTGCAGTTTTTCTCTTCATCCGTCAAATCAGTACGTGAATCAATGGATGCTTCCTTAGCTTTCAGCGCATCATCGATTGCTTGCTTGGCTGCTGGCTTCGCTACTGGCTGCGGATTGATTGAATTGACTTCAGTTGTTCCAGTTGACTTAGCTTGATCGACTTCTGCATTTGTTGTCGCGTTGTCGATTGCTTGTTTCGCTGTATCTGCTTTCGCTTTGGCATCTGCCTTCGCAACAGCTTTCTCTTCATCCGTCAAATCGGTACGTGAATCAATGGCTGATTCCTTAGCTTTCAGCGCATCATCGATTGCTTGCTTGGCTGCTGGCTTACTTTGCGCGGTTGGCTCCACTCCATTGACCTCAGTTGTTCCATCAGTCTTGGCTTGATCAACTTCTGAGTTTGTCGTCGCAACGTCGATGTTCTTCTTAGCCTCGTCTGCCTTAGCTTTGGCATCGGCTTTCGCTGCAGCTTTCTCTTCATCCGTCAAATCAGTACGTGAATCAATGGATGCTTCCTTGGCTTTCAGGGCATCATCGATCGATTGCTTAGCTGCTGGCTTGCTTTGCGCAGTTGGGTTGACTCCGTTAACTTCAGTTGTCCCAGTTGACTTAGCCTGGTCGACTTCTGCATTTGTGGTTGCAGCGTCGATGTTCTTCTTAGCTTCATCGGACTTAGCTTTGGCATCTGCCTTCGCAACAGCTTTCTCTTCGTCCGTCAAATCGGTACGTGAATCAATGGATGCTTCCTTAGTTTTCAGCGCATCATCGATTGCTTGCTTGGCTGCTGGCTTCGATACTGCTTGCGGATTGACTGAATTGACTTCAGTTGTTCCAGCAGTTTTAGCTTGCGATACTGCTTCATCTGTGGTCGCAGTGTCGATGTTTCTCTTAGCCTCATCAGCTTTCGCCTTGGCATCTGCTTTCGCTGCAGCTTTCTCTTCATCCGTCAAATCGGTACGTGAATCAATGGCTGATTCCTTTGCTTTCAGCGCATCATCGATCGCTTGCTTGGCTGCTGGCTTACTTTGAGCGGTTGGCTCCACTCCATTGACCTCAGTTGTTCCATCAGTCTTGGCTTGATCAACTTCTGAGTTTGTCGTCGCAGTGTCAATTGCTTGTTTCGCTGTATCTGCTTTCGCCTTGGCATCAGCCTTCGCTGCAGTTTTCTCTTCATCCGTCAAATCAGTACGTGAATCAATGGATGCTTCCTTAGCTTTCAGCGCATCATCGATTGCTTGCTTGGCTGCTGGCTTCGCTACTGGCTGCGGATTGATTGAATTGACTTCAGTTGTTCCAGTTGACTTAGCTTGATCGACTTCTGCATTTGTGGTTGCAGCGTCGATGTTCTTCTTAGCTTCATCGGACTTAGCTTTGGCATCTGCCTTCGCAACAGCTTTCTCTTCGTCCGTCAAATCGGTACGTGAATCAATGGATGCTTCCTTAGTTTTCAGCGCATCATCGATTGCTTGCTTGGCTGCTGGCTTCGATACTGCTTGCGGATTGACTGAATTGACTTCAGTTGTTCCAGCAGTTTTAGCTTGCGATACTGCTTCATCTGTGGTCGCAGTGTCGATGTTTCTCTTAGCCTCATCAGCTTTCGCCTTGGCATCTGCTTTCGCTGCAGCTTTCTCTTCATCCGTCAAATCGGTACGTGAATCAATGGCTGATTCCTTTGCTTTCAGCGCATCATCGATCGCTTGCTTGGCTGCTGGCTTACTTTGAGCGGTTGGGTTTACTGAGTTGACCTCAGTTGTTCCATCATTCTTGGCTTGATCAACTTCTGAGTTTGTCGTCGCAGTGTCAATTGCTTGTTTCGCTGTATCTGCTTTCGCCTTGGCATCAGCCTTCGCTGCAGTTTTCTCTTCATCCGTCAAATCAGTACGTGAATCAATGGTTGATTCCTTAGCTTTCAGCGCATCATCGATTGCTTGCTTGGCTGCTGGCTTCGCTACTGGCTGCGGATTGATTGAATTGACTTCAGTTGTTCCAGTTGACTTAGCTTGATCGACTTCTGCATTTGTTGTCGCGTTGTCGATTGCTTGTTTCGCTGTATCTGCTTTCGCTTTGGCATCTGCCTTCGCAACAGCTTTCTCTTCATCCGTCAAATCGGTACGTGAATCAATGGCTGATTCCTTAGCTTTCAGCGCATCATCGATTGCTTGCTTGGCTGCTGGCTTACTTTGCGCGGTTGGCTCCACTCCATTGACCTCAGTTGTTCCATCAGTCTTGGCTTGCGATACTGCTTCATCTGTCGTCGCAGCGTCAATGTTCTTCTTAGCCTCATCTGCTTTCGCCTTGGCATCTGCCTTCGCAACAGCCTTCTCTTCATCCGTCAAATCAGTACGTGAATCAATGGCTGCTTCCTTAGTTTTAAGGGCATCATCGATCGCTTGCTTGGCTGCCGGCTTCGATACTGCTTGCGGATTGACTGAATTGACTTCAGTTGTTCCAGTTGACTTAGCTTGATCGACTTCTGCATCTGTGGTCGCAGCGTCAATGTTCTTCTTAGCCTCATCGGCCTTAGCTTTGGCATCAGCCTTCGCAACAGCTTTCTCTTCATCCGTCAAATCAGTACGTGAATCAATGGCTGCTTCCTTAGCTTTAAGGGCCTGCTCAATAGAAGTTTTGGCTTCATTTTTTTTCTGACCTGCTTGAGGATTGACACTTTCTATATCAATAATTCCACTTGTTTTAGCACTCTCTACTGTAGCATTTGTGGTCGCAGCGTCAATGTTCTTCTTAGCCTCATCAGCTTTCGCCTTGGCATCTGCTTTCGCAACAGCTTTCTCCTCGTCCGTCAAATCGGTGCGTGAATCAATAGCTGCTTCCTTAGCTTTCAGGGCGTCATCGATAGCTGCTTTTGCGGCATCTTTCTTTATTGTTATAGGATTGTCCTTACTGATTGCTAAAAGCCCTTCTCCTTTTGCAAAATCTAATGCCTCTTTTGTTGTAATATTCACATCACCAATTGCTGTTAAAGCTTTTTCTTTATCAGCGTTCACCTTTGCAATTGCTTCTGCCTTCTCTTCAGCAGTTGCAAGTAGATTTGAATTAATTTCTACAATCTTGCTTTCTGCAGCGTCATTAATAGCATCGATGGCAGACTGTTTGTTTAAAGTTATGAATTCTGATAAAGATCTTGTATCAATTGAACCATCTTTATAAGTTACAACTAGATTCCCATTTGAATCTTTGGCAATAGTATCGATTCGCGCTTCTTGATTTTCAACTATTTTTCCACTCTTACTAATCAGATTTGCATCATCGTTAGTTTGAGAGTATTCAATTTTTACTTTTTCTTTTATTTTTTCAAATTCTTCAGTTGTAATGTTATTAGGATCTACTACACTTACCTTACTTTCAGGAGCCTGTATGTCATATTTTGAAGTTTGATTTTTAACCACAAACTCCACATATCCTGCTGTTTTTTGACGCTCTGCTACATTTGTAGTTTCCTCAATCCTACCGTTGTATGGTGCACTCTCTCCGTTATTATAATCATTCGCTACAATGATACTTGTCCATTTTTGACCAGGTTTTGCATTAGTAATCCCAGTCATTTTAATACTAGCGCTTTTCTTATCATCTGAAACAGAGCCTTCTCCACTCGTTAGGGCACTTTCAGTGATTTTCCCAACTGTATAACCATAGGCATCTAGATTACCTTCGGTGGAATCACCAGCACCTCGAAGTTTCATATCTTTAATTTTAGATTCATCTTTAGCAGTAAAGGTTAAATCAGTTTCTTCACTAGAGTATACATAGATAGTCCTATTTTGCTCGTTAGAATATGGTACTTGTACAGTTGGGGGTATATTCTCCCTCAAAACCTCCCCTACAGGTCTTGTTCTTGTAGATCCATCAGTAAAGGTTACCACAATGTTATTTCCTACAATATCAATTGATTGAATGATTTCATCAGGATTCTCTACTAAAGTTCCACGTTTATTCACTAATCTCGCATCTTCATTAGCTGTTGAATATTCTATCTGAATACCATTCTTGATTTTCTCTCTATCTTCAGCAGTTGGATTTGTTAGGCTACTTACTGTTATCAATTCATCTGCAGGCTGAGCTCGCAAAGCGTACTTCTTTGACTGAGATTTCAATACAAGATAGAAATAAGCGGGATCAGACATGTCTTGCCCTTTTTTCAGATTTTCTCTACCTTTATCATCAACTACCTGTAAATAACGAGTTCCAATATTCAAGTTTTGATCTTCTCGTTTGGTATAACCGCTATTATTTTTCAACACATCATTGGGACGCCCTTTAATGACAATTTTAGCTGGATTTTTCTTTGTAGCAGGTGTTGTTAAAGTTGGGTTTTCTGCTCGGTTTATTACGGTAGCAGTAAATCCATATTCAATATCAAGATCATTTTCCGTATCTGGAACATTATTAAACTTCTGTCTAGAACCCTTTTTAATTGTTGCATAGCGGATTTTTCCACTTTCAGAGTATACTGGGATTTCTAATGTGAAGTTCTCTTCATTATAGATGTAAATTTTCTTCTCTGATGGAATCGAAAAGGTAAAATCTACTTTAGGATCTTCATTTACAGCTGCTCGGAATCCAGTATTACTATCCACTGAGCTACTCTTACGAAGAACAGTTGACTCCGTTTTGTCATCCTGACTAGGCTCTGTATTTTTCTCCGAATTTTCAGTTTCTTTTTCCACGTTCTCTGTTTTTTGAGTCACAGTATCTTGTCTATTCGTGGTATCTTCTGAAATTTCTTTTTTTTCAACTACTTTATTTCTCAGCTTAGAGTTCACTGCAGTCACTAATTTTTGGTAGGCTCTATTCAATTCTTCTTGGTTTAGTGCACTGTTTAAACTAGCTTTTGCTGAAGCTAATTCAGTTGATAAATTAGCTAAGCTTTCTTCTGTTTTTGTTGAATATACACCACTAGTAATGTTTGTTTCAACTTCTAAAATATAGTTTGCAAGTAAACTTTTATCTAATTCAGGTTGACTATCCTTCGCGTTACTCTGATCAGTACTGATCTTTTCACCATCTTGCATTAGTTCAACCTTATTAGCTGACTCTTCAGAAATTTTCAATTGATCAGCAGAAACAGCACCATTTCCTAAAAACATTAATAGTGTTGCAACTGCCACACTTGCAGCACCAAAACTATATTTTCGAATTGAAAAGCGCATAACCTTTTCTTTATCCTGTTTTTTTAAGGTTTTTTTATTAATAATCTCTTTTTTTCATCAATACTCCTTTAACTACCACTATCAATATAAAAAAATATATAGATTTTTTTATATAATTATAAAGTATTATACCACTCATTCTATAATTTTTTTAAGCTCTTTTTGCAAGTTGTGGAAGTTACTTTTTATTTGTAAAAACTTAGTATTATTCTGAAAAAGTAGCTCTTGAATTCAAATGGAGAGGACATTTTGTCCTCTCCATTCTCTATATATCACTCAGCCTATTTGTCTAAAAAGATTACTTAAAGATAGAAGTTTTAAAGCTATCCGTCTGTTGTAAAAAGTTTCTTGAATAGTTTTTCTTTTAGTGCAATTGTATTATCAAACTTAACAGAGCCGTTCTTCAAACTGATTCTATCTCTTTCAACAGCAGCAGAAAACGCTTGTTTTAAATCTTCGTAAGAATTATAGGTTGTGCCGTCGATTTCAACTGACTGAATTCCATTTTTTTCGCTTTTTGTTACAACCTCATTGAAATATGCTTTCTTCCAATCTTCCAAAGTACTAAATTTATTATCAGACAGTTTCTTAATAATATAATCATCACCTAGCGTGGATTTACCTTCTTTTCTAGATTCATCCTTATATTTATTTGATGCATACCCTAGAAAACCTTTTTCATAACCATAGTAACCCCAAATTCTAAAGGTGTTGTGCTTAAAGGACATCGCTCCAGGAGCGCCCTCGCTTGTATTTCCACCATAGATACCAGTCATCATAGGGACAGTAACATAAGCAGAATCAAAATCGGAAGGATTATAAACTCTATTACCCGGACCACGGTTCGTCATGAAATTATTGGTTACCAAGTCATCTACTGTATGTAAAGGAATAGCTTTCTCTTCATCGCTTAAAGGTCGAACCTTATCAAATTGATTCTTAGTGTTATTCCCCCTGTATTGTCTATCTACCTTCTTGAACCAAGCATTATTTAATTCTTGACTAGCTTTATTGAGGACAGCTTCTCCTTCCAGGTAATCTAGGAGCATGAGCGTATCATTGTACCCTTTCATATAACGATCAATCTCATCTCTAGACTTAAGATCATTTGGATTCGTATTGTACCACTGATTTCCATCATTCAAACGTTCATAGGCCATATTGATACCTAAAGCTTTATATTCCCCGTTTGGATTCGATACTGAAGGAGTTTGTAGCATTCCTTGAGCAAATGCTTCAAGATCTGTTCCTTCGCGATGTCTTGAACCGCCTAGATAAACCATACGATCATTAACGTGAGTTGTTTCGTGCGTGAAGGCAGATACTCCAAAATCACTAATCATATCCGTTACCATAAAGAAGACTGAATCATCTTTATATGGATTAGCATAAACTCGAGCTACAGCTCCCATATTCCAGTTCGTATCATGATAGGTACCAGTTGGTCCAAATACTTCACGTACTGGTGCAACATCTTTACCTTTGTTAGTATGACCATAACGATCCGTACTGATTCCTTTGTAGTTCTGGTTATCTCGAACAGGAGTTGGGACCATATTGTTACTCTTCAATAATTGGTTACGTACTTTATCTAAAGACAAACGAGACCAGAAATCCAGATAATTTTGTTGTTCCTTAGCAACTTTATCAATTTCAGCCTTAAAGGCATTTCTTTCTGCATCAGTATTCTTACCATATTTCTCAAAAGAACTATAAGCTATGGTATTGTAAGTTGAAATCAAGATCATATGGGCATCTTTTAAGTTCAAAAGTGGCAAGATCATTTTACCATGCATATCATTATTTAATCCTTCGTATGCTCTATGTTTCTTACCAACAAACTCAGGATTCGTTGTTTTAGGTTCAACGATGTAAACATTATCTTTAGTTGATTTTATGAACCAATCATTCAGATCTCTATCACTTGTAAAGAGTTCCATATTGTATTTTAAAAACTCATGAAGATTACCCTTACCTGTTGAACCTGAAATTACTTCACGGTAGGCATCGTGAGTGCGATCACCTTTTATATTATTTTCCTTAGAACCGATATTGATAATCCTATCTAGGACATCAACATTTTTTTACCATAGAAATCTGGTTTGAATAACATAATCTCTTTGATGTTAAAATCTTCAAATTTAATTCCATAGTATCGATTGAGATAGGACAAACCAAGAAGTAGAGCAGCCTTATTATCATCTATTTTTCTTAATCAAAGCACGTTTTGCAACTTCATCAGTATTTAGCTGATGATCTTGGTTGTGAACAAGTTTCGTAATAAATTTACCAAGATTCTCTTTTACGAACTTGAAACTCTCTTCCAGATAAAGATTCTTAATGGCATTTACTTTTCCGTCACCAAGTCTATTTAAATGTTTATAAATGGTATCAGACTGTAACTCAACTGGACTTAATTTTTTTCTAGAATTGATTGGATTAAATCACTTCTATCCTTATCAACGATATTTGGAGTATAAACTATTTCACCAAGTTCTACAATATTGTACTCTTTAACTTGTTTCACTTTAGAGCTATCTTTAGCAACAACAAGTAATTCTTCTTTCGTTCCGTCAGCATAGTGAATCAAAATCTTATCAATATCAGATAAATCTGTTACAAACTGTCCATTTTTCAAACCTGTAACAGAAAGAACTTCTTTCATAACCAAGTTTGAACTAGCTTCCAATTTATTGGCCTGATTGACAATCCACTCTTTATTATAGAAAGGTTGTAATTTTTCGATATTACGATAAGCAAGTTCACGGTCAATTCTGTAATCTTGAATATCTTTATAGGTCTCATCTAATGATTTTGTATTGTTGAGAGTGTCCTCAATTAGAGGTTTAATTTCAAACTTATCAGCAGTGATTCCCATTGCATCAATCTTGGTATTAGCTTCTTCGAGACTAATTTCTCTAATTCTATGTGAACGAGAATATTTGAACGAATGTTTACCTGCACTAACATCTTTTACAACAAAGTTTCTTTCAAGAGCATTATTCGTGAAGTATCCCCCATCGTAATCAATATCACCGGAACCATAGAATTCTTCACCGTTCTCAACTTTCATCATTGAAACATTATTTCAAGTTTGCCCCATACCCAGTTCTTACTGATGAAACCTCCAACATCTACAGGTGATTTAACTTTAATTGTTCCTTTAGCGACTGAATTTCGTACAGTCCCATATTTACCGATGCCATTAGGGTCCGAACTATTGTCAACAGTAGACGCAAGACCAGCAGCCCGAGCCTTAGTTGCTGTAATATCAGCTTCTACATATGTTTTATTCGCATGGCCTTTCCAAATCTCACCCACAATACCAGCAAGATTCCATCCTTTATCCCCAACACCATCAATTTTACCAATGAAAGCAACATTATTAACTTTAGCGCCCTCGCCATCTAATTTATTAACCACACCAGCAATATCATTTTTCGCAATAATATGGCCTGTAACTTTGACATTTTCGATTACAGCATTTTTAACAATTCTTGCAACGGGTGCAATATTTTCTGCCCAAGGCATATTAATATTCACATTGCCAAGGTTGATATTCTTCACAGAAGCATTTTCAATACGCTCAAACAATGGTCGAGCGATATTATGAATGGTATACTGTTTTCCATCAACACTTGTTAAATGACCATTAAATACACCTGGTACATATTGTTTATTTGGAGTTGGAACATTTGCTGCGTTCAAATCTGCACCAAGCTTAAACGTCCCCTTACGATTAGCTTGCATTGCTTTTACCAATTCATTGAAATCGTAGTAGACATTCTCTTCGTGAGATTTTGGCTTGGCAAAATAATGAACATATTCTTCACTGAGTTCATTACCATTAGTATGCTGAACTAGATCCGGAGCTTTAGCAGTGACCTTGTATAGTGTTTTTCCATCGACAGTAACTTCTTCGATTTTATCCACAGCAAGACGGGTCACCTTATTATCATGCGTAGCGATTTTTAGATAGTATGGTTTTACATCAGTTGGAACAGAAGTTAAGAAGCTACTATCCGTTTCAACACCATCAGTATCAACACTTATTAAGCTTGTTTCTTTAATATTTTTGACTTCAACTTTTTTGAGGTCAATTCTTAGTGGTTCTTCCCTTAGAACTTCTTCTTCATCACCTTCACCACGGTCATAAACCATCTTGGTTTCGAGTTTATAATCCTTGTAGTACTGCAAATCTGTCAGGCTAGCTGTTAAGTTGTCTGGTGAAATAGTCAATGTTTTGACAATTTCATCACCCTTTTTAAGAGTTAGGGTAATGGATTTTATAGTTGCCTTACTTGGGTTTTCCAAATTGTAACGAATTTGAGATGTTCGTTTTAAATCTTTAACATCGATAAGCGACAAACTTAAAATTGGTTTTTCAAAGTTTTTAGTTCCTAATTTAACGATACGGTCTTGATCTAACTCCAAAACCTGTTCGACAACTTTCGGTGCTTCTTCAGTCTTCAGTCCTTTAATTGTCTTATAAGTTTTTATAATCTTTTTTTCTGTCCGTCTTTTTCCTTCTTTGACAGTAACTCTTTCACCTTTTTTCAGTTGATCATCTTCTTCAACCTTTTCCTTAAACGGAATCTTTTCAAGACTTTCTTCTACCAGAGTTCCTTCAATTGGTTTCGTACCACGACTTATTTTTTTAATGACTGGTTCTTTGATGACAATGGTTGTTGTATTTAAAACTTGATCAGTCTCAATACCGTCGAGAGTCTTATAAGTCGTTTTGGTAATTTGACTACCCTTTTCTCCATCTTGAATGACAGTTTCTTCATCCGTATATTTGGTTGGATCTTCGATAATTTCTGTCTTATAGTCAATCTCCGTAGTAGTTTCTTTCGTAACCGCGCCCTCAGTTACTTTATATTCAGGTAACTTTTCTTGAACTAACGACTCACCTTCTTTACCTGGCTCCTGAGTACCTTTAGCTTCAATCTTGCCTGTATATTCTGACTGTGGTTCTTGAACTAAAGACTCGCCCTCTTTGCCTAACTCCTGAGTACCTTTAGCTTCAATCTTGCCTGTATATTCTGACTGTGGCTCTTTAACTAAGGACTCTCCCTCTTTGCCTGGCTCCTGAGTACCTTTAGCTTCAATCTTGCCTGTATATTCTGACTGTGGCTCTTGAACTAAGGACTCTCCCTCTTTGCCTGGTTCCTGAGTGCCTTTAGCTTCAATCTTGCCTGTATATTCCGCCTGTGGTTCTTGAACTAAGGATTCTCCCTCTTTGCCTGGCTCCTGAGTACCTTTTAGCTTCAATCTTGCCTGTATATTCTGACTGTGGCTCTTGAACTAAGGACTCTCCCTCTTTGCCTGGTTCCTGAGTACCTTTAGCTTCAATCTTGCCTGTATATTCTGACTGTGGCTCTTGAACTAAGGACTCTCCCTCTTTGCCTGGTTCCTGAGTGCCTTTAGCTTCAATCTTGCCTGTATATTCCGTCTGTGGTTCTTCAACTACCGACTCACCTTTTTTACTGCTTGTATTGGTACTAGATTTTGATTCTTTAAAGTAACCAACATACTCATATCCTTCAATATGAATAACACCTTTAGCCAAACCTTCATGGGTAGATGCAGAAATAGTTTGGTTATACGAAAGTAACTCTTTATTTTCAAATGTAAAGGCAGTAAAAGGTACAAAATTGCTGACGCCGATAGAGCTAATTAACAGAATACCAAGTACTTTACTACGGTGTTTCTTGGAAACTAATAAAACCGCTAGTGAGGCTGTTGCCAACCCAAGACCTGCCAAAGCAAGCTCCTTACTTCCTGTGTATGGAAGTTGTTGACTGTTAGTCTCCTTCTTGCGATAAACTACATAAATAATATCTTCATCTTGAAATTCTGTAGGAACCTCATGGTGAATCAAGGCTTTTTCAGACTCGGTCAATTCCTGCTCCGCCAGATAACGGTAATGCACACTATGAACACCACCAATTTCATTGGCTTGCACCTTATCTACTAAAAGGGTACTGGCACCAAAAAGGAAGGCCCCGATAGCTACAGGACCTACCCCAACAGTGAGCTTACGAATCGAATATTTGGTAATTTTTTCTAGTTGTTGTTTTGTCTTTTTCATTCTCACGACTTTCTGATAGAATCTTCTGGATACTGCGCACGCGCACCTCCGATTAATTTTGGACGACTTGCAAGAGCCGTTACATGGGCATGCCCAATTTCTCTCAAAAGAGGGCGAATCGGAACCTGAACATGCTTGACATGCATGCCAATCGCAGTATCTCCGATATCCAATCCAGCATGGGCCTTGATAAATTCAACCTCAACTGGATCCTGCATAAACTTGAAGGCTGCCAACTGACCTGAACCTCCTGCATGAAGTGTCGGAAGGACACTGACGATTTCCAGGCCAAACTGCTCTGCCACCTGACGTTCCACAACGAGGGCTCGATTGACATGTTCACAACCTTGAACGGCTAGATGAATTCCTTTTTCCTCTAGGATAGCTAGAATGGTCTTCACAATAACTTCCCCAATTTCTTGACTGGATTCCTTGCCAATCTGACCACCTATCACCTCACTAGAAGAAAGGCCCAAAACAAAGATAGCTCCTTGCTTCAAATTAGCTTTGTCTATTACATCTTCTACAATCTGGCTTGTTGCTCTTTGAATGTCTTTTTCCTTCATACTTGATACCTCTTTTGTCACTATCTATCATATCTTTTTTTACTGATTTTATCAAGGCCAACTAATCATTCTGAATTTTAAAAGCAAAACTCCCAGAATAGACTGGGAGTTAGCTAATTACTATTTTATTAATGTATATTTCAACTATCGTCCCTTTTGAAGGTACAGAATTGATCTTCATCTGATAATTGTCTCCAAAATGAAGTTTGAGTCGTTGGTCGACATTTTGAAGACCAACTCCCCCACGTTTGAGCTGACTTTGACTACTATCGCCAGCAGCTTGGAAACCAACACCATCATCCTCAATGCGGATGACAAGCCCTGTATCCTGTCTCTGAACAGAAACTTTAATATGACCCTGACCTTCCTTCTCCTTGATGCCATGGTAAAGAGCATTTTCTACAAGAGGTTGCAACACCAACTTGGGTAAGACTAGGTTACCAAAAGCAGGATCTTCATCAATCTCATACTCCAGCTTATCCCCATAGCGTTGTTTTTGGATAAAGAGGTACTGGCGGACATGATTGATTTCATCAGAAAGAGAAATCAAATCCTTTCCTTGATTGAGCGCCAAGCGGAAATAGGTTGCCAAGGACTTGGTCACCTGAACCACTCGCTGACTATCCTGAAACTCAGCCATCCAGATGATAGTGTCCAAAGTATTATAGAGGAAATGGGGGTTAATCTGGCTCGACAGTGCTTGAAGTTCATACTGCCGGGTCGCTTCTTCCTGCCTGCGAATAGCTGCCATCAACTGATCAATCTGATCCAACATGGTATTAAACTGGCGAGTCACTTCTTTCAGTTCATAGGCGCCAGCTTCCTTAGCACGAAGATTTTGTGTGCCAGAAGCAATTTTCAGCATGGTTTCTCTCAGGTCCTTCAAAGGCGCAATCCAGCGTTTAAGACTGAACCACACCAAGCAGAGACAGGCAAGAAGAGATAAGGCACTAGCAACAAGCAAGGTCCACATGAGTTGACTCCGAACCTGGTCTAACTTCTCCAACGAAGACACGCCTATAACCGTCCAATCAGTTCCTGCAATCTGTTCCTGACTGACATAGGATTGGTGGTTTGGAGTATAACCCTGCCCTGTCTCAATATAGAGTTTCATGGCCTCCATTTCGCTAGACGAACTATAAACTGTGTGTTTAGGATGGTAAACAAATTCATGCTTTTCATTGATGATAAAGGCAAAACCCTGCTGGCCCAACTGAAGTTGATTAAGATAGGCTTCCAGAGTTTCATAAGAAATATCCAAACGAAGCACGCCCAAATTAGCTCCCTTTGCATCAACAAGCTCCTGAGTGACAGAAATAACCCACTGACTATCCGATTTACGAGCTGGGGTTAAAACTGGCTTAGCTCCCTGATGAATAGCCTTTTGATACCAATCCTCAGCCATCATATCAGAGGAGGTTTTCATTTGCACACTGTCATCAGTGGAAATAACCTGACCGGATTTGGTGACCAGTACCACCGTTTTCAAGTCCTGGTCTGCCTTTAAGATGGTCAAAAATAGATTTCGGATTTCCTCAACCTTGTCTTGACTGGGATTCTCAGCATAGGATAAGACATCCGTCTGCTGGGTCAAACTGGTCGAGGTGGTTTCTAATTTTTTGATATAAGACTGGATAAAGTGGCTAGTTTGACTGATAGTCGTTTGGCTATTTCCCTCAATGGTAGCCTCAATGGCTGAAGAACTAGATTGATAGTAGAAAGTCCCAACCACAGCCAGGAGAATGAGAAATACTAGAAAGATGGAAATAACCATTCTGACTAGGAGAGTAGAACGTTTCATTGACCTTCCCCCTTCTTAAACTGACGAGGTGTCACACCTGCAATCTGTTTAAAACGTTGGGTAAAGTAGTTCATATCTTCAAAACCAACCTTTTCTGCAATCTCATAAATCTTTAAATCCGTTGTCAAGAGCAAAAGCTTGGCTAGTTTGACACGTTCTCGCACCAAATAATCCTGAAAAGGTAAGCCCAACTCTTTCTTAATCAAAGAACTCAGATAGGTCGGGCTAAAACCCAAGTCACTGGCCAAAGACTTTAAACTAAATTGGCTGTCATCAAGATGAGACTGGATTTTCTGGGCCAGGTTTCCTTCAAACTTATCGGTTAATAAATCTTGTAACTGCTCTTTCTTTTCTTCCTGATCTAGTTTTTGCTTGATTTTCCCCAACATTTCCTCAATATCCTGACGAGAAAAGGGTTTGAGCAGGTAGTCATCGACACCGAGTTTGACAGCAGACAAGGCATAATCAAAATCATCGTAACCCGTTAAAAAGACCAAATGCACTTGTGGATAGGCTTCTCGTACCAGACTGGCCAACTGGATGCCATTTAGCTGAGGCATGTTGATATCGGTTAAAATGATGTCTGGCACCTGCTTTTGAATTAAGTCCCAAGCCTGTCTTCCATTTTCAGCCTGACCGATGATTTCCATATCGTAGGCTGCTACATTGACCAGTTTGGTCAAACCTTGTCTTACTAGATATTCATCCTCTACGATTAAGATTGTGTAGGTCATGCTCTGCTCCTTTGTCACTTACTAGTATCAGTATAGCAAAATTCTCCACTAACTGCTTAGGAAAGCCTTCTTAATCGACATAATCTAGTAAATAGGCATAGCCTTTCTTCCATTTGGTCTTTGGGAATAAATCGGATAGAAAGACTATTGATACAGTAGCGCAAGCCACCCTTGTCCTGAGGCCCATCTGTAAAGACATGGCCAAGGTGAGAATCTCCAACTCGACTTCTCACTTCCATGCGCGTCATATTGTAAGACTTATCTTCCTTGTAAGTGACAACATCTGGACTAATTGGTTGGGTGAAACTAGGCCAGCCACAACCAGACTCAAACTTGTCTTTTGATGAAAAGAGGGGTTCGCCAGTTGCCACATCCACATAGATACCAGATTCGAATTTATCCCAGTAGCGGTTTGAAAAAGCTCGTTCTGTTTGATTTTTCTGGGTAACTGCATACTCCTCAGGTGACAAGGTCTTTTTCAATTCTTCATCGCTTGGTTTAGGATATTTGCTGGCATCAATGACGGGATAGGCCGCCTGATTGACATTGATATGACAGTAGCCATTTGGATTTTTCTTGAGGTAGTCTTGGTGATAGTCCTCAGCCACCACAAAATTCTTCAAGTTTTCCTTTTCAACTGCCAGAGGTTGGTCATATTTTTTAGCAACTTCATCAAAGACTTGGTTGATTACCTCCAAATCCTTGTCATCTGTGTAATATACGCCGGTACGATACTGGGTCCCCACATCATTTCCTTGTTTATTTTTGCTGGTTGGATTGATAATGCGGAAGTAATGAAGCAGGATTTCCTTGAGGGAAATTTGATTAGCGTCGTAGGTGACATGGACGGTTTCCGCATGACCTGTTTGGTTAATCAATTCGTACTTGGTTGTTTCCCCCTCTACCATTTGCATAGCCTGAAACGGCATCTGTCACTCCGGGAACGCGTGAGAAGTATTCCTCCACTCCCCAGAAACATCCCCCAGCTAGATAAATTTCGTGCAAGTCTGCGTCTTTACTCACTTCTGTTTTTTTCACTGTTTTTCCTCCTTGGCTAACTGATGCTTTCTCAATTTGCGAGCTATCTGTCTGCCCTGCATTTCGCATCAATAGAAAATAGAAACCGCTTATGGCTAGGAGAATGACCCCTGCCAAGACAAAAAGTTTTACTTTATCATTCATAGCCTTTCTCTACCCCATTTCTTTCAATTCTTTTAAAATCATATCCTTATCCATAAAACCTGGTTGCGTTTTGACCAGCTTGCCTTCCTTGTCTATAAAGGCTTGAGTCGGATAAGAACGGACACCATAACTTTCCAAGAGTTTACCTGATGGATCAATTAAAACTGGAAAATTTTTATAATCCAATCCCTTGTACCAATTCTTAAAGTCCGCTTCTGCTTGTTCCCCCTTGTGTCCAGGAGACACCACTGTCAAGACCACATAGTCATCACCAGCTTCTTTAGCAATTTCATCCGTATCTGGAAGGCTGGCTAGACAGATGGAACACCAAGAAGCCCAAAATTTGAGATAGACTTTCTTGCCCTTGTAATCAGACAAACGATAGGTCTTGCCATCTACACCTGTCAGTTCAAAATCAGCGACTTCCTGACCTTTAGTCGCAGTTTTCGAACTAACTTGTTCTGTTTTGGATTGCTCCCTCATAGTAGACTCGTCTGACATGTTTTTAGCCGAACAGGCTGCCAAGCAACAAATTGAGCCTACTCCAAGGAGACATGTTTGCCATTTTTTCATTTCTTTTTCCTCTCTATTCAAATAATGTAGTCAAAATGGAAGCATTTCCCAAAAGCACCAAGATTCCCATCAGGATAATGAGGAAACCACCCACTTTTTTGAGGATTCCGAGGTAAGGATGCAGTTTTCGGAAATGTTTCAAAACATAGCTGGAGGCGAGAGCTAGAACTAAAAATGGTAGCGCCAACCCCAGCGTGTAAACCAACATGAGACCAGCACCCTGCCAAGCTCCTGAACCACCTGAAGCCGCCAAGGCCAAAACAGACCCCAGAACCGGCCCCACACATGGCGTCCAAGCAAAACTAAAGGTTAACCCCAGTAAAAATGCCTGACTATAGCCGTTACCCTTTTGCCCTTGTCTCTTTAATTGTAGCCTTCTTTCCTTGTAGAGTCCCTGCAAATGTAAGACTTCCATCTGGTGCAAGCCCAAGAGAATGATAATCGCACCCGTCACATACTGAAACCAAGAAGCATACAGCAAATTGCCTAAAAATCCAGCTCCATAACCCAGTAAGATAAAAACAAAGGAAATCCCCGCTATAAAGGCCAGAGTTCGCACTAAACTGACAACTGAGATTGAAAATTTTCCGCTAGAAGCCTGAGCATCATTCTTATCATCCAATAAGACTCCTGCATAGACTGGCAACAAGGGTAAAATACAAGGAGAAAAGAAGGAAAGAATTCCAGCAAGAAAAACACTGATAAAAAAGAATACATTGTCCATATCTTTTCACCCTTCTTTCTTTTGATAAGTCTATTATAATTCCCAACTCTAAGAAAAAACAGGGACAATGATAGGGAAAAATAGGAATTTAATCAGTTTATTTAGAAATCTGGCACAAAAAAAGCCAGACAAGGTCTGACTTTGGTAGAAACAGAAAAGCGAATCACCTGTCTTCCCTGCTTATCTGGTAATAAATAAGGTCCGCAACGTAGTCTTTTCTCTCCACACCATTGGCAATGGTTTTTAGATAAGACATTCCCGCTTTTTCCATCACACGACCTGAAGCTGGGTTAAGACTAGCATACCGAGCTCTAACTTTTTGAAAGCCTGCTTGAGTAAAACAAAAGTCTAAGACAGCTTTCAAAGCCTCCGTCATCATACCACGACCCCAATAATTCTTTCCTAAAATATAGCCAATTTCACAAGAAGAATCGTTCTTATCCATTGCAACGATGCTAATATCTCCTATCGCTTGCTCTGGGTTTTCTTTGAGACAAATGGCCCATTTGTAATAGTTGGGATTGACATAGAAAGCAACCCAATTGCGAATCGAGTTTCGAGTCACGTCAAGATTCGGATGAGGATCCCAGGTGACATAGGCCAGATTCTCAGCAGATGAAGACCAATTTTGAAACATAGCTTCTGCATCACTCTCCACAAATCTTCTCAAGATCAAACGTTCTGTCTGTAATATTTGCGTACCGATTGCTTTCATGATGTTACCTCACTTTCTATCCTTGGAATTAGGTTTATACTTCCATTGCTCTGCCTTACTTCTCTATTCAAGACTAGAAGCGAAGAAGGTCCCCTCGGACCTTCCTCGTTTTCTCATTTCTAGGCTCAGGGTAAAAAGACTATACTCAGTAACAGCTAGGAAACAAGTGTTTTATCTAGTCCCATGACGCAGTCGCTGTCTGGTTTGAAATGCGCTTTACCAAGCTTTCAAACCTAGTCATCGTTGCGGGGGTGAGACAAGGAAAATCGAACTCTTCGAGTTACCAAATCTGCCTCGCTTTCTCATTTCTAGACTCGGGCTAAAAAAGTTCCCCGGACCTTCCTCGCTTTCTCGTTTCCAGGCTCGGGGTAAAAACCTCCACTGGAGGTTTTTACTCCCAAAAGTCATCAAATACGGTGATTGGTAGGTGACGTTTGTGTTGGCCTTTGTGCCACCAGTTTTCGATAGTTGCTTGGGCTTCTGGGCTGATGGTTTTACCTTCGAGGTAGTCATCAATTTCATTGTATGTGACTCCCAAGGCTACTTCGTCTGCAATACCTGGTTTTTCTTCTTCCAAATCTGCTGTTGGGATTTTTTCATAAAGGGCTGGGTCTGCACCAAGTTCCTTCAAGAGTTGTTTTCCTTGGCGTTTATTGAGGCGGTAAAGAGGGAGAATGTCTGCACCACCATCACCAAACTTGGTAAAAAAGCCTGTGATATTTTCCGCAGCATGGTCTGTTCCAATGACGGCTCCGCTATGGGCACCCGCAAGGGCATAATGGGCAATCATACGACTACGAGCCTTAATATTGCCCTTGTTGAAGTCTGAAACAGGACTTCCTGTCGCTTCAACTGCTGCTGTCATAGCATCAGCTGATTCCTTGATATTTACAACTAGACTGACATCTGGCTGGATGAAAGCAAGAGCTTTTTGAGCATCTGCCTCATCTGCCTGCACGCCATATGGCAGGCGGACAGCAATAAATTGGTAGCTGTCATCTCCTGTCTCTGCTCGCATTTCTTCCATGGCTAATTGCGCCAAACGCCCTGCCAAGGTTGAGTCTTGTCCTCCAGAAATCCCTAGTACAAAGGTTTTAAGGAAGGGGTGTTTTTTCAAGTATCTTTTTAAGAAGTCAATCGAACGACGGATTTCTTCCTGGGCGTCAATCACTGGTTTGACGCCCAGTTGCTGGATAATGGTCTCTTGCAAACTCATTCTTCTTCTCCTTCGCCAAGGGCTTCCTTGCGCATCTTGTCAATCAAGTCCATCTTATCTTGCCAAATATCACGCGCCAAATCTACTGGATAGTGCTGTGGATTGAGTACCCGTTTGTACTCATCCCAAAGCTTGTCAAATTCCTTGCGAGCATAGGCCTGAATTTCTGTTAAACTAGGGCAAGTTGTAAACTAATGTTCCTGCTTTGAAAATATCCACCAAGAGAGGAACAGCATCAAAGTTTCGAACGGTCTTTTTGATGTAGGTATAAGTTGGATGGAACATCTTGATTTCTGTCATGCCGCTCACATCCACACCATCATAAGTAATGTAGTCACCTTCTGACTTGCCTTTTTCACGACTGGTAATGCGCCATACTTGCTTCTTACCTGGTGTCGATACTTTTTCAGCATTGCTTGAAAGCTTGATGGTATTGCGCATCTGACCATTCTCATCTTCGATAGCCACAATCTTATATACTGCTCCAAGAGCTGGCTGGTCATAGGCTGTAATCAGCTTGGTACCCACCCCCCAAACGTCAATCTTAGCGTGTTGCATTTTGAGGTTAAGGATAGTATTTTCATCGAGGTCATTGGAAGCGTAAATTTTGGCATCTGGATATCCAGCCTCATCTAACTGTTGGCGAACTTTCTTGGAAATATAGGCTATATCCCCTGAGTCGATACGAACGCCTTTAAAATTGATCTTATCACCTAACTCACGCGCCACCTGAATAGCAGCCGGCACACCGATACGCAAAGTGTCATAAGTATCTACTAGAAAGACACAGTCACGATGGGTTGACGCATAGGCCTTAAAGGCCTCATAGTCGTTTCCATAAACCTGTACCAAGGCATGGGCATGAGTACCCAAGACAGGAATACCAAAGAGTTTCCCTGCCCGCACATTGCTAGTCCCGTTGGCTCCACCAATCACGGCTGCGCGTGTTCCCCAGATAGCTGCATCCATTTCTTGCGCACGACGTGTCCCGAATTCCATCAAAGGCTCATCTTCAATGACTGAACGAATACGTGCTGCCTTGGTCGCTATCAAGGTTTGAAAGTTAACGATGTTTAAAGAGCCGTTTCGACCAATTGGCATTGGGCTAGAGGTCCTTCCACCTGCACAATCGGCTCATTAGCAAAGACCAAGTCCCCTTCCTGAGCAGAACGAACCGTTAGTTCTAACTTGAGATTTCGTAGGTAATCCAAGAATTCTCCATGATACCCAAGCGACTCCAAGTAGTCAATATCGCTATCTGAAAAGCGTAAGTCTTCAAGATAATGTACAATTCTTTCCAAACCAGCAAAAACCGCATAGCCGTTATTAAACGGTTGCTGGCGGAAGTAAACCTCAAAAACCGCCTTCTTATTGTGAATCCCTTGGTCAAAGTAAACTTGCATCATGTTAATCTGGTACAAGTCCGTGTGCAATGTCAAACTATCATCTGGATACATCTGTTTTCCTTCTTCCTACTTTACAAAGGTATGAACGTATTCTACCACTTTCACACCGTCCGATAAATTAGTACTATTATAACACATTTTACCAAGATTGATAAAAAGCTAACAAGCTATTCTCCATTCTCAAGTTCATCCATATCTTGCTCAAACTTTTTTTGAGCCCATTCGCCATAACTTTTAAGGCCGAGATTGCCGATAAAAACCCAAGGAAGGTAAATCAGATAAGTAATGACCCAAGCAGACAAGTATTTAACGTTCAAAGGATTGTGCTGATAAATTTCGATATTGAATTGATAATTCTGCAACATCAAAAGAGTCGTAATAGCGAGAGTTACCAGCAAACACCCTCCAATCGTAAAATGAAAACGACTATAGTAGTTCACACCCAAATCTCGAGCACGGCCGAAAAAGTAAGAAGTTCCAATAATGATAATGATGAGAATCATTATCGGATTAAAAAGACTTGGTGCTAATACTGTAATCATATAAGATAAAAGCAAGAAAGCTATAGAGATATAGAAACTTTCAGCCCCCGCTTTATTCATCAGTTGTTCTTCTCTTTCGTCTAGTAATTGATAATAAAAAAATCTATTTTTCATCTTCTTCCTCCCAAAATAGTTGGTCTAAAGTTTTGCCTAAACATCTGCAAATGGACTGGCAGAGGGAGAGACTGGGATTGTATTTCCCAGCTTCAATCAAGCCTATAGTCTGCCTAGTAACACCTACATCTTCTGCCAATTCCCCTTGTGTTAAATCACGCTCTACCCGAGCTAATTTTTAATTTTAAATTTTTAGCCACTAGCGTCCTCCTTCACATTTTTAAAAAGTTGCGCTTCTTTTAAAAATATTATACCATATATCTAACTTAATGCAATATATAAATGTCATTTTGTAAGATTTTATTAACAAAAAACTCTCTATCATCTTACATGATAAAGAGTATTCGTTCTTTTTTGATACTTAGCTAAGTTCCTCTCCAAAAGAAAGAAGTCTAGGTCACAAATCTTTTTGATAATAGTATCTTTGCCCTGTGTAGGGATAGTCTTGCAAGGTAAAGACTTCCTTGTAGCCATGACTTAGATAAAAATCTGGTGCTTGAAACTGGTAAGTATTCACAAAAGCAAAACGACAGTTTCGATTCTTGGCTTCATTTTCAGCTCGCTGCAATAGTTTTGAACCAATTCCTTGTCCCCTCAATTCCTCTCTCACAAACAAATATTCGATTTCCAACCAATTTCCGAAAGTCTCTGCTACTAAGCCTGCCATGAGATTGCCCTTTTCGTCTTCGACATAAAGGTTCAGTGGCTCGCTTTCAGCCTCTTCTCTTTTAGAACGATTATAAGCACGAATCAAGTCCCCTATTTCCTGCGCTTTATGAGATTCCTTATTTTCCAATCTAACGTGCATCCAAACCTCCTAATAAACTGCTACAGCTTGATTATAGTCTTATTTAGATGGACTGTCAAACTAGAAAAAACTCACCAAGCAGAGTTGATGAGTCCATGAGTTATTTTCTAAATTTCCACTGGCTATAAATCCCAAAAACAAGGATCCAGATGGCAGAACCAACTGCCCCCATAAAGGTAGACTCTTGCAAAAAGAGAGTCGCAAAAACAAAGACGAAAAAGAGAATGGTTAGGGGATTAAGCAAGCGATACTGAGGCATGAGGTAGCCATCAGCCATGAAGTCTTGTGACTTGCGGTATTTGAGATGGGCCACCATAATCAAGATATAAATCGCGATGTAAACACCTGATGAAGATGCTGTAATCAAAGCAAAGGCATCTGAAACACCTGGCAACACATTGATAAAGGCAGCCAGAGCAATCAAAATTGCTGAGGCGATGATGGCATTTTGTGGAACATTGTGGCGAGAAAGGGTATCGACCTTGATGGCCTTAAGAAACGATTGGGCGAATCATGGGCAATCTGATATAAGTGTCTCCCTGTTGAGTAGAGAGTTGAGTTAAGAGCAGACGCCGCTGAGGTCAAGACAACAAAGTTGATTAGAGCTGCTGCCCACTTGATACCCGCCAGTTCAAAAACCGTTACAAATGGAGAATCTGAAGAATTAAGATAAGACCAAGGAATAATGGCCATAATCGCAATGAGAGCTCCCCCATAGAAGAAGATAATTCTAAGAGGAATTTCCTTAACAGCTTTGGGCAAGACCTGACGAGGGTTCTTTGTTTCAGAAGTTGTCACCCCGATAAACTCAATCATCAGATAGGCAAAAAATACCATTTGAAAGGCCATGACAAAGTTCATAACTCCGTTTGGAAAAAGAGAGAATTTGTCGCTGATATTTGCCAAACTTGCAACACCATGCGGTGTCTTAAAGCCTGTCAAAACCATAAAGACCCCAGTGGCAATCATGGCTAAAATCGCCACAATCTTGACCATAGCAAACCAAAACTCGACTTCTCCAAAGAGCTTAACCGCAATCAGATTGACCAAAGCCAAAATTGTTAAAAAGACAAGTTGAATCATCCAGCTAGGCCAGGTGGGAAACCAGAAGCGAACATAATCTGAGATGGCAGTGATTTCTGCCATACCGATAAAGACAACTGACAACCAATAAGACCAAACTGAGAAATATCCCCAACCTTTCCCCAAATGACGGGTGATAAAGTTGATAAAGGTATGTTGTTCTGGATCCTGATACAGCATCTCCCCAACAGCCCTCATCATCAAAAACATAAAGGCTCCTGTAATCATATAAATCAGGATGATAGAAGGTCCTGTAAGGCTGATAGAGCGACCAGCACCTAAGAAAAGTCCTGTTCCGATTGTTCCCGCAATGGCCATCACCTGAACATGGCGATTGGTTAAACCACGCTCCATTTTATTTTTCTTCTTATTTTCACTCATATAGTCTCCTTTTTATCCAATAAACCAAAAAGGAGTTGAGCAAGGCAAGGCCTTCACTACTCCTTTTTCATCCTATTTAGGCTGTTTTCTCAACCTTTAAGATTTTGACATCATAGCTACCAACTGGTGTTTCAATCGTTGCAGTATCACCAGTCTTCTTGCCAATCAAAGCACGGCCAATCGGACTTTCATTTGATACTTTACCAGCAAAAGCATCTGCACCTGCAGAACCGACGATGATGTAGACCTCTTCTTCGTCTTCACCGAATTCTTGGATTGTTACTGTTTTACCGATTGCTACCTCATCTTGGGCAACTGCATCGCTATTAACAATTTCAGCATAGCGAATCTTTGTTTCTAGACTTGAAATTTGACCTTCAACAAAAGCTTGTTCATCTTTCGCCGCTTCATACTCACTATTTTCTGAAAGGTCTCCATAGGAACGAGCAATCTTGATACGCTCTACGACTTCGGGACGTCGGACGAGTTTCAACTCCTCTAATTCTTTTTCTAGTTTTTCCTTTTCTTCAAGGGTCATTGGGTAAGTTTTTTTCTGCCATTTTTTTAACTTTCTTTTTCTATTTACTTTTTTTAAAACAAAAATTATGTGGAAAACCACATAATTTTAGTTTGAACTACTTGCTTGAGGTAACTTGCTATTGATATGCTCTGCAACGTTTTGATCATGTTCTTCTTTTGTTGTTGCAAAGTATACTTTACCATCTTCAACATTGGCTACAAAGTACAAGTACTCACTCTTTGTCTGGTTTACACTTGCTTCAATCGCATCCGAACTTGGGCTATCAACCGGTCCAGGCATGAGGCCAAGATTTGTATAGACATTATATGGTGAATCAATCGTTGTATCAATTCCAGCATCATCCGCTAGACTAATGTTTTGACCAAGTTTTCCTTGAGCATAAAGGATAGCGATATTGCTTTGAAGAGGCATACCGACATTCAAGCGGTTGTAGAAGACACCTGCAATCTTCTTGCGGTCTTCTGTCTTAGCACCTTCTTTTTCGACAAGAGAAGCAATGCTGAGCAATTCATTAACTGTCAGATTCTTTTCTTTGATCGTAGCGTAATATGGCGACATAGCCTTATCCATAGCAGCCACCATCTCATCAATCAAACTTTCAACAGTTGTGCTGTCTTTGATCGTATAGGTTGCTGGGAAAAGGTAGCCTTCAAGACGATAACGAACGCCACTGTCTTTTGTTGGAAGACTTCCAAGTAGGTTTGGATACTTGGCTACTAATTGTGAGATAAAGGTCTCATCTTGAGCTTTTGCCAAGAAAGCATCCGCAGTAAGAGGTTCTTTAAATTCACCTTGAAGTTGTCCTACTGTTTGAGCGATTTGCTCCAACGTATAGCCTTCTGGAATGGTCAAGTTTGCAAGAACAGGTGCCTGAGCTTCAGGAGTCCCACCTTTTTCCAATTCTTGAATCAACTCATCCGTACTCATACTCTTCTTCAAGTTGTAATAACCTGACTTCAAGTTGGCATGGCTATAGTATTTAGCATAAAGACTAAAGATAAGTCCATGTTTAACCAGACCAGATTTTTCCAAGGTGCTTCCAATTTCTTGAACATTTGCACCGTCTGGTATTTGAACCGTTACATAATCCTTAGAGCTCGCATCCACAGGTTTCAAAGAATCTTGAACGTAACCATAACCAAAGTAACCACCAACTACAACGAGTACTAGGAAAACTAGAACTGTTACTAGGCAACCTTTGGCTTTTGAGTTTTTCTTTTTCTTAGTTGATGTTGCACTTTGACGACGACTGCGACGAGTTTCTTCTCTTAAGCTGTCTGAGAACTCAGTAGAGTCAGGTGTTTCAAGCGCATTCTCAGGAGCAGTTGAATCATCGGACTCTTTCGTCTTATAAGTCACCGCTATCTTAGTCGGAGTATCGTTAAATTCTTTCTCTTCGTGTTTAAGCTCAACTGGTTCTACCTTTGGTAAAACAGGTTCAGGTGCAGATTCTTCAGTTTCTACAACTTCAACCTTGTCGATGATGGGCTGTTCTCCCACTTCCTCAAGTGTCACTGTATCTTCACTTCCAGTTGCTGGACGTGGAGGAACACTTGGTGCATTTTTTAGGATTTTATCGACAACAGATAGGGAATCCGCCATCAACTCTTCTGTTGATGTTTCTGGTTCAAGATCTGAAGGAGTTGCTGAACTAGCTTGAGATGAAGAAGCCGTCAGATTTGGAATCTCTACTTCTTTCTCTCTTCTATCATGTTCTTTTACTCTTTCTAAATCACGTAGAATTTGCTCTTTAAAGCTTAATTTTTCTTCTTCTCTTGATTTTTCAGTCAAAAGCATTACCTCCTTGTTGACAATCCATAATATTATATCTTAAAAGTCGCAGAAAAGCAACCAACTAGGGCATTCCCTAGCTAGTTTTCTTTATTTTCAGGCTGCCAGACCATATCATACCATGTTTCCCCAGCAAAGCTTGACTGGGATATTCCTTCATTAACAAAGCCATGTTTTTCATAATAGGCGATAAGGTAGTCATGACATGTCAAGTTAATGCCCTCTCGTTCATGTTCTAAAGCGACTTCTTTCAGAGCCTTTAATAGTCTTTTCCCCACTCCCAAAGCTTGTGCTTCCTTGGCAATAGATAGGCAAGTCACAGAAATATAACCTCCAGGTTGATGACTATAGTCTTTTATTTTTTCTGTAAAGGACTGATCATGTAGATGGCGGTGCGGAACGACTGGACCTTCGATATAACCAAGAATACGCCCCTCTTTTTCAGCTACCAAAAAACTGGTCTGAATTTCCTGCAAATGCGCCTCAAAGACCGAACGAGGAATGGCTTCCTTCAGTGAAAAATTCTCCAGCTCTATCTCTATAATCCGATCTAAATCCGAAAATCTTGCTTGTCTGATTTTCATATTTCCTCCTGATAAAAGGGATTTGCCCATATCAGATACCATTCAGAACCACTGCAATAATGACTATCGGTCACTTCTTCTTCAACAAAGCCATTCATTTCAAAATATGATAGTAGTTCATCAGGACTCTGCAAAAGAATACCTTGGTGATTTAGTTCGACTGTCACCTGTTTCAAGGCCGCAAGAAGAAGAGTTCCCAGTCCCTGTCCCCAATGGTCAGGATGAATAGTCAATGATTTTATTTCTATCCATTTGGGATGAATAGACTGAGCTTCTCCTAAAATATAGCCTAAGAGCTGATTTTCATCCCCAGCTACAAGAAAGGTACCCGCAGTCTTGCGGATACTCTCTTCTAAAGATTGGCGGCTAAATACCTCTTCTAACGAAGGATTGGCTTCTTCAATCGCCAACATTTCGTCTAAATCTGATAAGGTGGCTTGCCTTATAGTGATTGGAATTTCCATCTGTTTCCCTTATTGGACGTTGCTTGTCAAATTAGACAAGAGACGTTCAAATGAATATTCATAGGTTTGGATGTCTCCTGCACCCATAAAGACGTAAACAGCATTATCATGGTCTAAGAGAGGAGATACATTCTCAACAGTGATAACCTGGTGTTTCTTGTTGATTTTATTGGCTAAGTCTTCTACTTTGACATCACCATGGTCCACTTCACGAGCTGATCCATAGATTTGCGCTAGGTAGACGGCGTCTGCTTGATTCAAAGCGTGGGCAAATTCGTCCAACAAGGCGATGGTTCTAGTAAAGGTATGCGGTTGGAAGATTGCTACGATTTCCTTACTTGGGTATTTTTGACGAGCTGCATCCAAGGTTGCAATGATTTCTGTTGGATGGTGGGCAAAGTCATCAATGATCACTGTATCATTGACGATTTTTTCAGTGAAACGACGCTTAACACCTGCAAAAGTTTTTAAGTGTTCACGGACCAAGTTCAAATCAAAACCAGCTGTGTAAAGAAGACCAATAACAGCTGTCGCATTCATGATATTGTGACGACCAAAGGTTGGAATGTGGAATTGACCCAACTCTTGACCACGGAAATGAACGGTGAAGGTCGAACCAGTCGTAGAACGAAGAAGATCGCTAGCTACAAAGTCATTGCCCTCAGCTTCAAACCCATAGTAATAGATTGGCGCATTGGCTGTGATCTTACGCAACTCAGCATCCTCACCGTATACAAACAAACCTTTGGTAATTTGTTTGGCATAGTCGTTAAAGGCATTGAAAACATCCTCTAGACTTGTAAAGTAGTCTGGATGGTCAAAGTCAATGTTGGTGATGATAGAGTATTCTGGGTGATAAGGCATGAAATGGCGCTCATATTCGTCTGATTCAAAGACAAAATATTTGGCATTGGCTGAACCACGACCTGTCCCTGTCACCAATCAAGAAGCTGGTGTCTGTGATGTGAGACAAGACGTGTGACAGCATACCTGTTGTTGAAGTTTTTTTCCATGAGCTCCTGCCACTCCCATGCTGACAAAGTCGCGCATAAAACTACCTAGGAATTCGTGGTAACGTTTGTAGCTGATACCATTTTGGTCCGCATAGGCAATTTCAACGTTGTTATCTGGACGGAAGGCATTTCCCGCGATAATCTCCACATCACCTTGTAGGTTCTTTTCATCAAAAGGAAGAATCGCAATCCCTGCCTGCTCTAGTCCACGTTGAGTAAAGTAATATTTTTCAACGTCTGAACCTTGAACCTTGTGTCCCATTTGGTGCAACATCAAGGCTAGGGCACTCATCCCTGATCCCTTGATTCCAATAAAATGATATGTTTTTGACATGCTTTTCTCCCCTACTCAGTAATTCTTGTCAGATTCAACTCTTGGGCAACCTGACGTTCCTGTTCTGTTTGCTTATTCTTTTTATTATAGATTTGACTCTTCTTTAGAAAATCGTAGTTGTTCTTTTTAGTTTTTTCCGTTTGGGTTTTCGGAGTTGGATTCGCCACTTGGCCAACCTCCTCAGCTAAGATATAGTGAGACTGGCTCAAGTTTTTACTAAATTTGGCAAACTCACCAGGGTTTTCCTTTTGAAATGGTGCTGTTGGTTGGTTTCCTTGACGAACAAGTGTTAAACCATTGTGTCGTCTAGTATGACTAACATCTTGAGTCAAATACTTGGCTGAGCGTTTCTTCTTCAAGTCCGCACGCGCCTCTTCTCGAGCCAACTCTGCATAAGTCTTTTCAACTTTTTTAGGTTCTGGGCTTGGCTTTGACTCCTTATTAACCACTGGAGAAACTACGGTTTCTTCCTCATTGATAGGAGACCATTCCAAATAGTTCTTATCGCGGTAATCACCTTTGATATTGCTAATAAAGTCTGACTCATCGTACAAGTCCATGACTGGCATTTTGGTCAGCATGATCTCATCATCTGACACCAATGGAAATCGATCTTGTTTCATTTTGTATTTCCTTTCAACACTTCATTATAGCGTATTGTCTTGATTTTTCAAGTGCTGGCTTCAGAAATTCCCAAAATTTCACGAATTTCTGCCAGACTGAGACTCGCACGCGACTCCGTACCATCTAAAACTTGGGAAACCAAATGTTTCTTTTGTTCTTGAAGTTCTTGGATCTTTTCTTCAATGGTCCCCTTGGTAATCAAACGATAGACCTCGACCATCTGCTCCTGCCCCATGCGGTGGGCTCGTCCGATAGCCTGGGCTTCGACAGCGGGATTCCACCAAAGGTCAACCAAAATAACCGTATCAGCTCCCGTTAGATTGAGACCAACACCACCCGCCTTAAGGGAGATGAGAAAGGCATCTCTCTCCCCTTGGTTAAAGGCCTTGGTCATCTCCTGTCTGTCATGAGCAGGAGTTGAACCTGTGATTTTGAAGGAGGTCAAGCCCAAGTCTGGGAGTTCTTTCTCGATTTTTTCCAACATTCCTTTGAACTGGGAGAAAATCAAGACCCGATGCCCACCATCAGCCACTTGTAGCAATAAATCTCGGAGACTATCCAATTTACCACTAGCTCCCTGATAATCGTCCATGAAGAGAGCTGGCGTATCGCAGATTTGACGCAAACGCATGAGTCCAGATAAGATTTCTACCCGACTTCTCTGGAATTCTTGATCTGTCACTTGCGCTAGGCGGTCTCGCATCTGTTGCAACTGGGCTAGATAGATAGCCTTCTGTTGGTCTTCCAGTTCATTTTTATAGACGACTTCAATCAGATCAGGTAGTTCTGTAAGAACTTCTTCTTTCTTACGCCTCATGACGAAAGGCTTGATAAACTGCGCGACTCGGTCAGCCGGTAATTTCATAAACTCTTTCTTGTTCGGCAAGAGCCCAGGTAGCACAATTTGAAAGATAGACCACAACTCTCCTAAATGGTTTTCGATGGGCGTACCTGACAAAGCAAAAACTGCCGGCACCACAAACTGGCGCAAACTCTGAGCAATCTTGGTTTGGGCATTTTTCATGACCTGGGCTTCATCTAAGAAGAGAAAATCAAAAGCCATCTCTTGATAAAGCTCGCTGTCTTGACGAAAGGTGGCATAGCTAGTCACATAGATTTGGTGATTTTCAGAAAGAATTGCTTCTCGATTCGCTTTCAAACCATGAACGACAGCCAAATCCAACTGTGGGGCAAATTTCCTGAATTCATCTGCCCAATTGTAGATCAAACCTGACGGAGCCAAAATCAAGACCCGACTATCTTCTGTCACCTGACTGGTCAAAAAAGCGATGGTTTGCAGTGTTTTTCCCAGTCCCATATCATCTGCCAGGATGCCACCAAAGCCATAGTGATGAAGCATCTGGAGCCAACGGACTCCCTTTTCCTGATAGTCTCTCAAACTCGCCTGCACCCGTATATCTCCCAAAGGAAAATCCTCTGGATGGGTCAAATCATGAGCTAAATGCTGAAATTCTTCCGAGAAAGAGATCCGATCTCGACCTTCAAAGCTGAGAAAGGCTATAAGCCAGAGATTTTCGCGCTTGGAAAGAACCATCTTTTAGCTCAACCCCCAGTTCCTGCAAATTTTGACGAATCTGCTTGGTTTCCTCATCAAAAAAGTACACTTGGTCAGAAGAACTGATATAGAAATCCTGATTACTGGTCAGGGCTTTAAGAGCTTGATCAATCTCTTCTTGGGCAATCCCTTGGAAATCAAATTGGATTTCCAACAATCCTCCCTTGGACTCAATCTGAACCTGAGGAGCTTGGACACTGTAGAGCTGATTGATTTCATCAGACAAGAAAACTTGACCCAATTTCTCAAAAGCTGGAATCGTATGGTGAAAGAAAGAATAAACTGCCTCTGGCTTCAAAGCCTGTCTCCAAGACTGAAAATCAGCCTCAAAACCAGCCCCTAAACAGACTTGAAATAGTTGGTCTTCCAAGACGGCATCGCTTGAAAATAGTAATTGTTCCAGCTGTTGACGACTAGTCACCTTAACATCTCCATAGTCAAACTGGATATCCAAACGGATGCGGCCGTCATCCTCCCTATCAAAGTAAAAGATTGGTGAAAAGGGTCTGATTTGCAAGCGCTCAGGAGCAGAAACTGTGCCCAGCTGTCCAAACAAAGTCAGACAGGCAGCCAGACGGTCGCGATCACTGTTGTCAAACTGGAGGCATTTTCTCCCTCTCTCCTCCTGAGGAAGCTCCTTGATTTCCTTTAGGAGGCTGATTTGTTTAGGATTTAAGAGATAAAGATTCCCCTTACGAAAGAGAACTGCCCCTCCATAGAATACGTTGACTCGCTCACTTTCAGAAATCTCCATTTCAAAATAATCGGGATACTCCTGCACTGAAAAAGAGAACAGTTCTGCATCGGGATCTAAATCATGAAAGAGAAGATTTTCATAACTAGTAATCTGGTGCTCAAAATGAAAATCTTCCAAGTTCATCAATAACCCCACTCCCTGCTCAAAAAAGGTCAGAGGGAAAAAGAGGTGACGACCTTGATTAGGGAAAAAGAGCTCTTGACTCAGTCCCTCCTCAATCAAGCCACATAAAAAAGTAAGAACATCTTGACTAGCTGTATCAAAAGACTCCCAAGACAAGTCATTTTCATAGTATTTCCCAATCATGTATGGCTTTCGATGGACTAAGACCTTCAAAAAGAGAGGGATGTCACGAATGACATAATATTTTTGACTATCAACTAAACCGATTCGGAGAGTCCAAAGGAGGCGATTGGTTCCAGCTTCTACCTGGCCTTGAGCCGACAAAGTGTAGATTTTCTCTCTCTTCTGAGGTTGGATCCGCTCCAAAAAACTACCACCAAAACCAACCTTGGTTTCGACCTCTTCTTGCTCTTCATGTCCTTTTTCTAAGGATTGTAAAATCACCTGGCCTTCTTCGTCGTTCTTCAGATAATGCTCGAGCGCTGCGAGGTGAACACAGTAACCTCTTTTTTGGAAAAAATCGCAAGCACAAAAAACCAGATCATCCTCTAAACTGTAGCGCAAGTCTTCTCCCGCCACACGAGTATAGAGGCGATTCCCTTTTTCCTTGATAATCTCAATGTTGCCTGTTTCATAGAGTACAACCCCTCCATGCGCAACTTTCCCGGAATCAATTTAGCCATAGTTACCCCTTTATCTTATCTTTTCATTATACCACATTTTCCCCTACGAAAATAGCCTTCTAGGAAGACTTTTCTCCTAGAAGGCTCGATTTTTAAAGTGTAGCAAAAGTGGTCACGATGCGTTGGCAAACCTCTTCCAGTACTGACTTCGGCATAGCCACATTGAGGCGGGCATGAAGAGTTCCCTCCTCTCCAAAGTCCAAACCTCGATTCAAGATAACCTTGGCTTCATTCTTCAAAAGCTCTTGCAAGCGGTCATCCGTTAGGTCATAGGCTGAAAAATCAAGCCAGATCAAGTAAGTTCCTTGCGGTTTCATGACCTTAATCTTGGTTTCGTTGCCCAAAACATCCACTACATAGTTAATGTGGCCCTCGATGACTTCCTTTAACTCTCCTAACCAGTCCTTACCATAACGGTAGGCAGCTTCTGTCGCCAAATACCCCAAGCCTGAGATTTCATGTTGGTTATTGGCCAACTGGCGTTTTTGGAAAGCCACACGAAGCTTTGGATTTTCAATAACTGCATAGGAATTCTTGGTCCCAGCAATATTAAAGGTCTTAGTGGCACTACTCAAGATAAGGGCAAAGTCTTTAAAGGCGGGATCAATGGTGTTAAAAGACTGGTGTTTGTGACCAAAGAGGGCCAAATCTTGGTGAATCTCATCTGAAACAAGCAAAACACCGTGTTTTTGGCAGAGATGACCAATCTTTTCTAACACTTCCTTTTCCCAAACACGTCCACCAGGATTGTGGGGATTGCAAAGAATATAAAGCTTCACATCCTCTTCTAACAATTGCTTCTCTAACTGGTCAAAGTCAATCTCAAACAACCCATCCTTTTCCACCAAAGGATTGGTAATCAATCTGCGATTGTTGAGTTTGACACTGCGTGCAAACGGTGGATAGACCGGTGTATTAATCAGAACAGCTTCTCCTTCTTTTGTAAAGGCTTGAATAGCTGTTGAGATAGCTGGTACCACTCCCTCTATAAAGACGAGGGCATCCTTGTTAAAGTGATACCCGTGTTGACTGGCTTCCCAGTCCTGAACCGACTGAATCAAAGCATCGCTAGCATAGGTATAGCCATAGACCAACTGATCTGCGTAGGCTTGTACAGCTTGTCGAACTTCAGGCAAAACCACAAAGTCCATATCTGCTATCCAAGCTGGTAGAACTTCTCGATCAACTTCTGCTTCTTTCCATTTATAGGTATGGTGCCCAAAACGATTAGGCAGGCTTGTAAAATCATATTTTCCCATATCTGTCTTATCCTTCCAAAGCTTGGCGCAAGTCCGCAATCAAATCTCTAGCATCTTCAATCCCAATTGACAAGCGCAAGAGGTCATCTGTTAATCCATAGGAATGACGCACTTCTGCTGGAATATCCGCATGGGTTTGAGTCGTCGGATAGGGTGATCAGACTCTCCACCCCACCCAAACTTTCCGCAAAAGAGAATACTTTCAAGCTATTTAAAATATGAGGAATACGTTTTTCATCCACTACTTTAAAGGAAATCATACCTCCACGTCCTGTATAGAGCACTTCCTTGACAGCAGGTGAATCCTTCAAAAAAGCAACCACTTCTTGAGCATTGGCTGTAGAACGCTCCATACGAAGAGGTAGAGTTTTAAGACCACGAATCAACTGATAACTATCAAATGGTGACAAGACCGCACCAGTCGTATTCAAATTGTAAAAAAAGTTGTTCATATAGTTCTAAACTATTAGTCACAACCACCCCAGCCAAGACATCATTGTGCCCTGCTAAATACTTGGTGGCAGAATGAAGAACGATATCCGCACCATCTTCAATCGGACGTTGGTAAATCGGACTGTAGAAGGTATTGTCCACCACTACCTTGGCACCCTTGGCATGAGCTAGTTTGGCTAGTTTGGCAATATCAAATTCCAACATCAAGGGATTGGTTGGTGTTTCAATATAGAGAACATCCACATCTTTCTCTAACTCAGCAATCAACTCTTCTTCTGTATTGGCATAGGTAAAATGGAAACGGCCTTCTTGCTCGATTTGGTTGAACCAACGGAAAGAACCCCCATACAGATCACGCACAGCCAAAACTTTACTTCCCACTGGAAAAACACTAAAGGCCAGTACAATCGCAGCCATTCCTGAACTTGTCGCTAGGGCATAATCTGCTGATTCGATTGCCGCCAAGACTTCCTCCGCCTTACTGCGAGTTGGATTTTTAGTACGGGTATAGTCAAATCCAGTAGACTGGCCAAATTCTGGATGCTGATAAGTTGTTGAAAAATGAAGTGGAGTCACCAAGGCACCTGTTGCCTTATCTGACTTGATTCCCGCCTGGGCCAAAATTGTGTTGATGTGTAGTTCTTTGCTCATACAATACCTCCAAATCTATAGTAACTATTGTACCACTTATTTTTACTAACTCATTTTCTTGTTTTCAAGAGCTAGTTATAGTTTCAAACTATATAAAAACGATAGTTCCTTTAGAAACTATCGTTTTTCCTGTTGAATAGACTGGTTATTTAACGTGTTTTGCCAGTTCTTCTTGGGCTTTTTTATTTGATTCTTCTTTTTCTTTCTGCCATTTTTCTTTCGCTTTTTCATACTCATCAGTCGTTACAGTCTTATCTTGCAACTTGAGGTATTTGTATGATTCGACACCCTTATTTCCAGCTTGTGAGAATGGCGCTGAGAATGGAACTGTCTTTCTCAAGCCAGGTGTTCCACCTTGGGAAACGTTTGGAATAGCAAGGGCGCTATCAACTAGCCAAGCTTGAATTTCAGCATATTTTTCATAACGTTTTGCTGGATCTTGCTCCTTGTTCGCTTCTTCTAACATTTGAGTGTAAGTATCCAGACCAACTGCCTTAGCCTTGTCATTGACCTCACCTGGTTCTAGACCAATGTTTTGCAACATACCACCGTTATTGACATTTAAGATATCAAGATAACTTGATGGATCCAAGTAGTCCGCACTCCAACCGCCATTATAGATATCAAAGTCTTTTTGAGCTGCAGTTTGAGCTAGGTAGCTAGAGTTGTCAAAGTCATCTGTTGATAGCTGTTGGATATCGATAACCACATTCTCAGCTCCTAGAACAGATTCGATGGATTGTTTCAAAGAGCTTGCTTCAAGTACACCTTTTTAGCTGATTGGTCTACAGATACATCCAAGTGGATTTGGGAATTGCACACCCTTAGCTTCCAATTCTTTCTTAGCTTTCTGCAAATTTAGCTTTAGCCTTATCAGGATTGTAGTATGGATCTTGTGCATCTGCAAAGTTGATTCCTTGCCATTCTTGGCCATAGTTGACCATCTTTTCTGAAACAACATCGCCAAAGTCTTTTCCGTTGATACTTACAAATGTTGGAGGTACAACCAAGTTACGAATAATCTTCGTTGCTCCGTCCTCCCTTGAGATTGTGCTCCATAGGCTGTACGATTATAAGCATAGTTGAAGGCTTGACGGAAGTTTTTATTAAGAACTGCTTCTTGGGTTGATTTCTTTTCGATATCAGAGGACTTAGAAGTGAAGTTATAAGATTTTCTGTCCAAGTTGAAGTTCAAGTAATAAGAAGTTGCATTTTGCATACTATAGATGATGTTATCCTTGTTCTTCTCTTTAATTCCTTCAAAGCTTGAGCTATTTGGATAGAGACGCGCGTAGCTATAGACTCCTTCTACAAAGTTACGTGCTAGTGCATCTTGGTCACTACCATCATAATAGGCCAATTTCACATCATCCACAAAGACATTCTTTTTCATCCCAGTAGTTGGGATTTTTCTTGAATTCGATAACAGATTTTGAAACAAAAGATTTCATTAAGAAAGGTCCATTGTACAAAATACTAGAAGGATCTACCTTACCAAAGTCATCCCCTTTTGATTTTAAGAAATCTGCATTGACAGGGAAGAGAATGGTTGAAGTTGTTTTAGAATTCCAATAAGATTCTGGACGTGTCAAAGTGTACTGAACTGTTTGGTCGTCAATCGCCTTAACACCGACAGTTGAAAAGTCAGTTGTTTTCCCGTTGATATAGTCATCCAAACCTGCTACAGAGTCTTGAACCAGGTACAAGGCTTCGGATTTTTTATCAGCAGCATATTTCAAACCTGTCACAAAGTCTTGGGCCGTTACAGGGGCGTATTCTTCACCCTCATAAGTATACCATTTTGCATCCTTACGCAATTTGTAAGTATAGGTCAAACCGTCCTGAGAAACAGTCCAATCCTCTGCCAATGATGGAACATAGTTACCGTATTGGTCATTTTCCATCAACCCATCCACCAAATTGGTCACGATGTCATTGGTTGTTGCACGGTTTTCTGCAAGATAGTTCAAACTAGATGGATCGCTCGAATAAACATAGTTATATGTTTTAGTAGCGCTACTTGAATTTCCACATGCGCTCAGTAAGATACCTGCGCTTAACACGACACTTGCAAGTGTCAGATACTTGGCCTTAGACTTTTTCATTTCCAGAACCTCCTGTTTTAAAAAGTTTTTGTCTTATTATACAGCTTTAGTTTTTATTTAGTCAAGCAATTTCTGAAGAAAAACTTAAAAAAAGCATATTTTTTTGCTCTTAATTTTAGAAAAAGTTCTCTTTTTAAGAAAAAAATGTAGTATAAAAACCTTTCTATTAAAGAAAGGTTAAATTCATTGCTTTTATTTATAAATCTTTTTACGATATTTTCAATCGTGTACGTAGCCGGTCTGCTTGAGCTTTGCCGATTATCTTGTCTAAGAGTCGTGTCCGTAGGCTCATCAAACCATAAAGACCTCCTCCAAGCCCTCCGATGAGAGCCACATAAAGGAAACTCCAGAAACGTCCACTTGGTTGGAAGACAAAACCGAGTAGCCACTGCAAGAAGCCAACTAGGATAAACATGACAAGGGTCAAGATGGTAATCAAAATGGTTCGCTTCAAGATTATCTTTCGACGAGCACCCGTTACCTGGCAAATGTCTCGGTACATCAGGACATTCGGAATAATCAAACCGATAGTCGTTGAAATCAAGGGACCGTAACTATGGAAAATAGCAATGGTTGGCAATTGCAAGACGATCTTAGCAATGGAACCATAGATGAAGTAAAGAACTGCCTTGCGGTTTCGGAACATGGCCTGAAGCATAGGAGACAAGACCATATACAAGCCTAGGATAGTAGACTGCAAAACTGCAAAGACAAATAAACCCATGGCCAAACTATCTGGCTTACCGTAAAAGACCGTGTAAAGAGGCTCCCCCTACCATGACCACTCCAACCGTTGCCGGCAGTAAAAATAAGAAGAGCATGGTGAGACTATCTTGGACTAGGCGAGCCGCTGCCGGTAAGTCGCCTTTTACATAGTTTTCCGTCAACAGCGGCAAACCGACACTCCCAATGGAAACCCCCACAGAGATTAAAATCATGGTAATTTTATTAGGATTGGCAGAGAAATAAGAAAACATAACAACCAAGTCTTCATTGCTGTAGTTGGTAAACCACTTCATACTATTGATAAAGGTCATCTGGTCTAAAATCTGGAAGAGCTGGATGGCTGATCCTGTCAGGATAAAGGGAATGGCTTCCTTTATGGTATCGACTAAGAGTCGCTTACTATTGATTTTATCCCGTGTTTCAAAGACTCTTTTAAGCAAACCTTCTTGGGCAAGGAAGTAGATCAAAACTGCAAAACTTGCCACCATCCCCACAAAGGCCGCAAAGGTCGATTGGGTAACGGCTGATAAGTAGTCACCAGAACCCATCTTCATAATGAAGAAGGTTGCCATCAACATCCAGATAACACGGATCACCTGCTCAGCGATTTGACTCATGGCATAAGGTTTCAGGTTGTTCATCCCTTGGAAGAAGCCCCGGATGACACTCATAGATGGGAAAATCAAGACCGCCCAAGCCAAGCTCTGCATGATGGGAATCAGGTCTTTCCCCACACCTGACAAATCTGCTAACCAGGGAGAAAAGAGATACAAGACCAAGGCAAAGACTAAGCCCAAGCCCGTCATAAAGCTTAAGAAACTCCGAATCAAGGCAAAGCTATGCTCTTCTTCTCGCATGGTATTGTACTTAGCCACTTGTTTGGCGACCGCAACGGGGATACCCGCTGTCGAAATCAGCAAGAACCAGGCGTAAATGTTATACCCCATGGTAAAGAGTCCGTTTGCCTTAGCTGCATAGGTCCCCATCCAGATATACCAGGGAATAATGTAGATAGCACCAAGGAGGCGACTAATAAAGTTACTAGCTGTTAGCCAAGCAGTCCCTCGCAACATCTGGGCTTGCTGGTGATTGTTTTCGTTAGACATAGCTTCCTCATTCAATTTTGATAACTAGGAAAAGTTCCTTATCTTCCATTATAAACTTTTCCTTGTTACTTGTAAAATTCGGGCTTGAAGTTTATAATAGAAAGTATGATTAAGATTGAAACCGTATTAGATATTTTCAAGAAAGATGGCCTTTTTCGCGAGATTATTGATCAAGGACATTACCACTACAACTACAGTGAGGTTGTTTTTGATAGCATCAGTTACGACAGCAGAAAAGTAAAAGAAGGCACTCTTTTTTTTGCAAAAGGTGCTGCCTTTAAAAAAGAATACCTCCTATCCGCTATAAGTCAGGGCTTAGCTTGGTATGTCGCAGAAAAGGACTACGAAGTCGGTATCCCCGTCATCGTTGTGAACGATATCAAAAAAAGCCATGAGTTTAATTGCGATGGAATTCTATGGCAATCCACAAAAAAAACTCAAAATTCTCGCTTTCACAGGGACCAAAGGAAAGACAACAGCAGCTTACTTTGCTTACCACATCCTATCTCAACGCTACCCAACAGCCCTCTTGTCAACTATGAACACAACTCTGGATGGCGAGACCTTCTTTAAATCTTCCTTCTCAACGCCTGAAAATATCGATCTTTTTGACATGATGGCTCAGGCTGTTAAGAATGGAAGAACCCATCTTGTAATGGAAGTCTCTAGCCAAGCCTATCTTGTTCATCGAGTCTATGGTCTGACCTTTGATGTAGGTGTCTTTCTTAACATCACTCCTGACCATATCGGTCCGATTGAGCATCCTAGCTTTGAAGATTACTTCTACCACAAACGTCTCTTGATGAAAAATAGCCGAGCAGTTGTCATTAACAGCGACATGGACCACTTTTCTGTATTGAAAGAACAAGTGGAAGATCAAGAACATGACTTCTATGGTAGCCAGTCAAGTAACCAAATCGAGAACTCCAAAGCCTTTAGCTTTTCCGCTACAGGTAAACTCGCTGGTGATTATGATATCCAACTCATCGGTCACTTCAATCAAGAAAATGCCGTTGCTGCAGGACTTGCCTGTCTTCGTCTAGGTGCCAGTCTTGAAGATATCAAAAAAGGGATCGCTGCAACCCGCGTCCCTGGACGTATGGAAGTTCTCACTCAGAAAAATGGAGCCAAGGTCTTCATAGACTATGCTCACAATGGTGACAGTCTGAAAAAACTGATTTCTGTTGTTGAAACCCATCAAACTGGAAAGATCGCTCTGGTTCTCGGTTCGACTGGAAACAAGGGTGAAAGTCGTCGCAAAGACTTTGGACTCCTTCTCGATCAACATCCTGAAATTCAAGTCTTTCTAACTGCGGATGACCCCAACTATGAAGATCCAATGACCATTGCTGAAGAAATCAGTAGCTATATCAGTCATCCTGTTGAAAAGATTGTCGATCGTGAACAAGCCATCAAGGCAGCTATGGCCATCACAAATCAAGAACTCGATGCCGTGATTATTGCTGGTAAGGGAGCTGATTGCTACCAGATCGTCCAAGGAAAGAAAGAAGATTATCCTGGAGATGCGGCTATCGCAGAACGTTATCTATAAAAAAATCAAGGGAAGCATTCCCTTGATTTTTTTAGTCTTCTTTCTTAAATGAATTTTTAAGACCTTCAACGGCACCTTCTACAGCACCTTTAGCATCTTCAACTACTTCTTTTGCTTTCGCAACTGTTTTTTCTACAGCGCCTTCTGCTTCTGTCTTGCTATCGCCAGTAACTTTACCAAATCCTTCTTTGATAGCACCAGTTGCTTGATCCAATTTATTTTCAAGTGACATAGCTCTGTCTCCTTTGCTTTTAATACGATAAACGTTATCGCTTACATTCAGTTTATGCTTATTCTTTAGCAAAGTCAAACAATCTGCTCAAAATGTAGCAATTAAGGAAAATAGAAAGTCAACCGTTCCTTGTCGAAATCAACAATCAACTCATACTTCCCTTCTTCGTTTTGCACAACATAGCCTAAAACGACTAAACTTTCCACAAAGATATCACGGCGTTTCTGCATGAGCTGGTCCTTTTTGAGAAATTTCAGTAAAAAAGTCGTCATATACTTGAGGGCGTACTCAGGATTAACATCTCCTAAAATAGCATAGAGTTCCTGCTGTTTTTCTGTCAAAGGATATTGATTCTTGACCTTGTAGAAATAGTTAGACAGGGTCATCTTTTCTCTAGCAAAATCTGTAGATTCGACTAAAATGGCAGCATTGGTTTGATTGCACAATTCCGTCTCAAAAGTTTTCTCCAGCAAGGCTTGATAAACTGGACTATCCTCTCTGACAAAAATTTCTTGGTCAAGGACCAGACTATCTATTGATTCTAGAAAAGGGAGATTGAGGGAATAGCGTTTATTTTCCCTTCGGATCAATCCTGCCTTTATATACTCTTCCATGAGTTTATCAACTGCCACATCTGGAAACTGGGCCTTGATTTCTCGGAGGATCACATCGTCATGCTGGTCCAGATAGTCCACCAAATCTATAAAAAATGGCTGCCGAGTCAAACGAGATGGATTAAAAATCTGAATCATGAAGATTCCTTTCTTTACATTCTAAAAGGGGGGATGCTGCTAGTTGACTAGGATTGGTCCCTGGTTGATTCAGAGGCACTGGAAGTTCGAGTTTCCTGTAGTATTCCCTCCAAAAATCACTGATCTCCTGCTCCCCGTCCCCAAATTTCATGGGAATAGTTTTAAAAATCGGGAGGATTTCAGCGATATACTGGGAGCAATAAAAGCCAGAACCATCTGGATAAAAAGAGGCATTATAGGGTGCACCCAAATGTTTGCTAGCTCTCTCCTTTACCAAGTCAGCTTCCAGCTCTGGATAGACATAAAGATCGTAAAGATGAGTTGGTTCAAAAAATTCAGCCGGTTCTTGACAAATGACACCAGCTTTCCCACTAGCATGGTAGATGAAACCGTCCAAAAAGATGGCTACATGACTATAGTTCCCAGTAGAAGCCTGGATAGCCTGCCCCATATCTGAAAGATCCTTCACAAAAATCAAATCACCATTTTCTAACATCTTTCTCTCCTAGAAAAAAAGGAGCCGAAACCCCTTTAGCTATATAGAAAACACCGTTTTCTCGTGTCAATCTCCAGTCAAATAATTACCATTTAAATAATTCATTAAATATATTATAAGAATCACTCTAGCTGAAAATAATAAAGCAGACCCAAACTTCCAAAAGACAGAGCTAAGTATAGGATTCCTATTTGCAATCCATACAAATGCCAAAAACTACCACTAACTAAAATAAAAATCGATGTCTCAGCAACGAGGCGATGCCATTTTTTAAAAGCATATGGAGATTTTGGTGCCATGTATCGCGCCCAAAATAAGATTAATAGAACTGCTAGAAGAAAAAATAGGAATTTTTCCAGCCAAGAAATTTGTATCACAGATACGGAGAAAAGACCAAGGATTGCCACCACCTCAACCAAAAAGCGCAGTCCTTCAATCAATCGCATCATGCTATCACCTTCTATAAATAGTCAAATTAACAGTTCCAAATATTCCTTAAGAATTACCCATTAAAGCTTTCAGTCAACTGAGGCACCACTTGTTTCTTACGTGAAACAGCACCTGGAAGGAAAGCATGGTTGTTTTCAAGTTTGAAATTGAAAGCTGCTTCCACCTTATCTATGTTTGATCCAAGAGCCAGAATTTCAGAGTTTGAGTTGACGATGTCTGTAATCATCAAGACAAAATCTGAGTAGCCGTTTGCCGCATTAGCCGCTTGCATTGCTGCTTCGATTTCTGCTTGGCGTTCCAAGACTTCAGCAATATCAACTGTATTGACTTGGGCAACACGAACCTTATTTCCATTGAGTTCAAAGGTCTTAGCATCGATATCAATCAATTCTTCAGCAGATTTACTAGCCAAGTTTGTACCAGCTTTCAACATAGCAAGACCGTACTCTTCCAAGTTGACGCCTGCTAATTCAGCCAATTCAGGCGCAATGACTTTATCAGATGGGTGAGTTGTTGGAGATTTCAAAAGAAGGGTATCTGAAATCAGACCTGAAAGCATCAAACCTGCGATTTCTTTAGGAACAGCTACACCATGCTCTTTGAACATGCGATAAACGATAGAAGACGCTGATCCAACTGGTTCCAAACGCATGTAAAGTGGGCTGGCAGTTTCAAAATTAGCCACACGGTGGTGATCCACAACTCCGTAAACTTCTACTTCAGCGATATCTGACACTGACTGTTGGAATTCATTGTGGTCAGTCAAGATGACTTGTTTCTGCACCTTCTGCTTTAGCAGATGTGATGACGCGTGGTGCTTCTACACCAAAAATAGTTCAAAACGAAGGCTGTTTCTTCATTAGGAGTTCCAAGTGCTACTGCTTTCTGTGTCCAATCCATAAGCTTCTTTTGCAAGGTAAGCAAAGGCTACAGATGACCCGATGGCATCTGAGTCTGGATTTTTGGTGACCAAATACTAGAATCTTAGACATGATAATACCTCTTTAAATTTATTCATCTTATTGTAGCACTTTTTTCCTCTTTTGACAAAAGTAAGAGGAGCCAAAAGACTCCTCCTTAGACATCAATATGGTTGACTAGATTTTTCTCTTGATTTTCAGATAAAAATCGTTCTTTCTGAGGACGTTTCTTTCGTTTGAGGAGAGCCTCGGCAGACATGGCTTCTTCCTTACTGGCAAAAACCCTCTACATAGATGAGTTTGACTGGCAAGCGAGCTCGGGTATACTTGGCTCCCTTACCACTATTATGAACGGCAAGGCGCCTCTTCACATCCGTTGTATAGCCCGTATAGTAAGAACCGTCGCGACACTCCACCACATACATATAGGCCTTATGATCCATAGTAAATCTCTTGAATTTCTGGTGTATAAGAACCATCATCATTGTGAACGATGAGTGGTGGCAAGACCTTAAAGCCACTGGTCGATCCATCCTTGATAGCTTCGATTAAGAGCATATTAGCCTCCTTCTCACGTTTAGGATAGACAAATTGCAGGCGCTTGGGTGCTAAATTATGGCGTTGAAGCATGTCTAAGATATCCAAGAGCCGATCTGACGATGAACCATGGCCAAACGGCCATTAGACTTGAGAATACTCTGAGCACTACGGCAAATTTCTTTTAGGTTAGTCGTAATTTCGTGTCTGGCCAGAAGGTAATGTTCACTCTCGTTCAGATTGGAATGCGGATCCACCTTAAAATAAGGCGGATTGCACAAAATCATATCCACCTTACTTCCCTGAATGTGGGCAGGCATATTTTTTTCAAATCATCACAGATGACCTGCATCTGCTCTTCCAAGCCATTCAACTGAACCGAACGCTCTGCCATATCCGCCAAGCGCTCCTGAATCTCTACAGATATTATCCGCGCCTGAGTACGTGAACTAGCAAAAAGTCCCACTGCACCATTTCCAGCACAAAAGTCCACAATTAAACCCCGTTTAGGGAAGCGAGGAAAGCGTGATAAAAGAACACTATCCACCGAATAGCTAAACACCTCTCTATTTTGGATGATTTTGATATCTGTCGAAAAGAGCTGATTGATTCGCTCGCCTGGTTTTAATAATTGTTCTTCTTTCATACTTTTATTATAACAAATGATGTTAATATTACAAACGATTTAAATAATCGTATTTATGGCTTCTTCTTTAAATACTCTAGTGCCTCACGCGTCCAAACAGGCATCATTCGCCCAAGTGGTGCAAAACCGTGCTTGATCCGATCATTTGAAAAACGTCTCCGTCTTGGCAATTGATGTTTTTCCTCTTCCAAGGTACGGATAGAAAGACTAGCCTTCCCAGTGTATTCGTCAAAATCCACCACCTGAACTTGGACTTCATCACCAATTTTTAAAATGTCATAGATATTTTCAATAAATCCCGTCCGAATCTCCGAGATGTGAATCAGCCCTGTCACCCCTGTCTCTAACTCAACAAAGGCACCATAGGGCTGAATTCCTGTAATACGCCCAGTTAGCTTATCACCAATTTTCATTCTAGTCCTCAATTTCAATCGTTTCAATTACTACATCTTCAACTGGTTTGTCCATTGCACCAGTCTCAACAGCTGCAATGGCATCCAAGACCGCAAACGATTCTGCGTCCACCAATTGCCCAAAAACAGTATGGCGACGGTCAAGGTGAGGAGTTCCACCTTGTTCTGCATAAATCTCAGCGATTGGTTCAGGCCAGCCACCACGCGCAATCTCTTTTTTAGAGTACGGCAAATGTTGGTTTTGAACGATAAAGAACTGGCTGCCATTGGTATTTGGACCCGCATTGGCCATAGAAAGGGCACCACGGATATTGTAGAGTTCTTCTGAAAATTCATCTTCAAAAGAGTCGCCGTAGATTGACTCACCACCCATACCAGTACCAGTTGGATCTCCACCTTGGATCATAAAGTCCTTAATAATACGGTGGAAAATCACACCATCATAGTAACCGTCTTTTGACAGAGCAACAAAGTTGGCTACTGTTTGGGAGCATGTTCAGGGAAGAGCTTGATACGCAAGTCTCCGTGATTTGTTTTAATGGTCGCAAGCGGACCTTCTACTGCTTCAATGTCTACTTGTGGGAAATGCAATTCTTTTTCTACCATACCAAATCCTTCTAAGGCATCAAAAATGCCATCTTCTTCTACTGTTTTTGTAATATAATCTGCTTTTTCTTTGATTTTATCATGGGAAACACCCATAGCAATACTGATTCCAGCATAATCAAAGAGTTCCAAGTCATTGAGACCATCCCCAAAGACCATAACATTCTCTGGTTTCAAGCCTAGATGTTCTACAACCTTGGCAACACCAGTGGCTTTTGAACCTGAAATCGGCACGATATCTGATGAATGTTCATGCCAACGCACCATGCGAAGTTTACCAGAGAGACTATCTGGTAACCGCAAGTCATCCCCTTTTTCCTCAAAGGTCCACATCTGGTAAATGTCCGCTTTTTCATGGAAGTTAGGATCCACATTCAAGTTTGGATAAATCGGGTCAATAGCCTCACTGATCAGTTCTGTTCGCGTGGAGAGTTTAGCAGAATGACTTCCAACTAAACCATACTCAATTCCCCTCTTCCTTCGTCCAAGAGACATACTCCTCAACATCTGACTTGTCAATCTGATGTTGATAAATGACCTGACCTTTTTTATCTTCTATATAGGCCCCATTTAGGGTTACAAAAAAGTCAGGTTTGAGCTCTCGAATCTCTGGAACGACACCGAAAATACCACGACCAGAGGCAATTCCTGTTAAAATTCCTTTTTTTCACGTAACTGTTTAAAGACAGTGGGAATTGTAGCTGGAATAAAACCTGTCTTTGACGTACGCAAGGTATCATCAATATCAAAAAAGACGATTTTAATCCTCTTTGCCTTGTATTTTAATTTCGCATCCATCTCTCTACCTCTTTTCCATCACTCTTTCCATTATACCATAAAGCTGATGAAATTCCCTTTATGAAAAAAGATGAAAATCCTATCAAAAAGAGAGCCAGAAAAACTAGCCCTCTCTTTTCATCCTAGAACATCTCTAGAGCAATCATGGTAATCATCGTTGCATCATAGTAGTTGTCCGAAGGTAAATCTTGTGTGAAAATGTATTTATTTTGCTGAAGAAGTTTCAGATAGCCTTCTCCCTTGTCAGACGCGTAGGTAATCGGTGCCAAGAAACTACCTGCCTGGTATTGATTGAGGGCCGTTCCATTCAAGTCATAGCCAGCATAAATGCGTTGCTCTTTCATAAAGAAATCCATCATCTTTTGAACGAGTTTTTGGCTTCTTTCATCCTGGCTCTGTGACAAGTGATAAGGCAAACGGCAAGCGTTATAAGAGTACGCCCCATCGTATTGAGATTCGATAGTGTTGGCATCAACAAGACGTGCCCCTGACTTCTCAGCCCAGATAAAGTCTGGCAAGAGACCCGTATCAGAATGAGAACTGATTTGCTCCAATTGCCCAAGCATCTTATCCTTAACATCTAACCACTGTTTGTTTCCAGTCAGGTCATAGAAAGACTGGAAATAGTGAGGAAGAGTATCAGATGTCCGCATCAAGTAATAATAATCAGAATCCTTGTTTGCCCAGTTTCCTACTGTTAAAACACCTGTCTCTTCATTGTAGTTGTACTTAAGGATATCATCCAAGATTTTTTTAGCTTGCTCTTGGTATTCCTGCGCCTTATCTGGCCACTGTTTGGCAGCTTCAATTAAAGAATAAGCGATATAGAGATCTCCATCAGTTGCATTTTGTTTCTCGACCGTTTCGCTATCATTTTTGATCACTTGCTTCCAAGACATCAACTGCGTTCCCTCAATACGATGATTTTGATAATAGCGATAAAGACTCTCATAATCTGCTTGACTTGCTTGCCCTTTTTGGGCTGCTAAAACCGTTATGAGCATGCCGTAACTTTGGGCTTCAGATAGAACTGTTGTTCCCTCCGAATCACTCGTCGTACGAACATAAGACTGATTGCCTTTTGTAACAAGGAACTGTTGGCTCCATTGGCTGTAAATTCGATTACGCATCTCGATTTTAGTCCTTCCTCTTGCCAAAAACAAGGCTAAACAAAAGATAGAAAGAATGAGCACAAACCAGACATATTTTAATTTATTCGTTTTCATAGAACCTCCTATCCTGCAAATCGCTTGGTTTTAACCCACTTGGTTTCTTTTCGTCGGAGTACTTTATCCAGCACGATTGAAGAAATGGAATCAACGGATACAACGATAAACATCTGTGCATAAGAGAAATAGGCTGCCAGGGCTAACCAGATTTGTTTAGTTGTTGCTTGTCCAAATTGACTTGCCAATGCTGTCATAATTTGCATCAAATAGAGACCAATCATGAGAATCCAGTTAAAGAGCATGAGCTGAGCGATGTAGATATTGTCCGCATCAAAAGCAAATGGAACCCTGACATCTGGGAAGAAAAAGATTAAGATGATCGCTAGCACATTCTGCTAGGAAAAATCAAATCCGAAAGAACAATAGCAAAAGTTAAACCAAAAGAAAACACAAGAATAGTTAAAGACTTCTAGTTTAACGCGCCAGTTTGCTCTGCCAAATAAATGCTTAAAGTTCGAGAGAACAACTTCATAATTTCCTTTCGCCCAACGTTTCCGCTGCATATAGTAACTCTTTAAGGTCTCAGGTTCTTGTTGGAAAGCCTCTGAATTATAGGCAAGGGCAATCAATTTACCACTCTGCATGATTTTGAAGGAAATATCGGTATCCTCAGTTAAGGCACCATTTTTCCAACCACCGATACTCTTTACAAAGTCGGTTTGAATGATAAAGTTGGTTCCTGGGATACGCCCAATTTTAAAGAGATGCCACATCCCAACGTGGTGCACGCGCTGAGTAACAACGATCTCTTGGTTGATACAACGAGTCAAGAAATTTTGGTTGGCGTTTCGAGTCTTGTTGCGGCCAAAAGATGCCACATGACGTTCTGGATCCTTCATAACTTCTTTGACAAGGAAATAAAGAGCATTTTTTTCAGGCATGGCATCTGCATCATAAACACAGATGTATTCGCCTGTTGCCATCTCCAAAGCATCGTTTAGAACGCCCGCTTTTCCTCCCGTACCAGTACGGTCGATAATAGTCAGATTTCTTTCTGCATATTCAGGCAGGGCTTGAACAGACAAACATTCTGCATAGGTGTTATCTGAACAGTTATCCGCAAACAAGAGCAATTCCACACGGTCGTGAGGATAGTTCATATCCAAGATAGCTTTTGCCGTTTGGGCAATAACCACATCCTCATTATGAGCAGGTACGACAATGGTAACCTTCGGATAATAAGGCAATGGCGAAGTGTCTACACGAAAATCGCTGTGTTTAAACCAAAAGTGAACAGCTGAAAAGAGAATTACCAAGCCCCATGCTAGAGAAATCCAAATTGTAAGCAAGGTAAAAATCATCAGTATTTGACTAATCATGTTTCACCGCCTTAAAATTCTTATTCACCCGATAGTAAAGAATATTATATGCAATAAATAGTATGGCAAAACAAATTCCAAAAAAGAAACTCACTCCCAAAGCAATTCTGAAAAATAGGTCTGTTAGAGTCATTTCCCCTCCTAATATTCTACAATTATATCCGTCTCTAATTGACGTTTCAAATAGCTCACTAAATCAGAGTAATTTTGATACTTACTTTTATTTTGCGAGTCAATCACTAAGTAACCTAATTGAAATTGAATCTCTTGCATTCCATTTTTTCCATGGAAATGCAAAGCCTCTAGATCCTTCACTATATTATTCAAACAAAATTCCTGTAAAGAAATCTGACTATCATGAGATAATATAATAAAATTCCCCTCCGAAAGATAGTAAAGTTTATCATTGTAACTTAGTTTTTGAGCAATTATTTCTTGAATACGAACTAACATGCGATTATATTCTCTCGGATTTATCTGAAAAAATAGGTCCTCATGCGACCAATGAATTAGTACTGACTGTAGCACAAATTCACTTTGTTTATTTACCATAGAATGATAATCTGATTTGGCATCATCTTCTTGATCCTGAACCTTTGAAGCCATTTTTAATAAATAATGTCGAACCTTCATTAGAATACCAAGCAATGTTGGAAAACTGATTAATAAAAGCAGAACTGAAGAATTAGGGATGAAAACTACACCTGATATTAAAACAATGACTCCCAATCCAAAAGATAAGATAAGTGTCCAAGCAAGGAGTAAGTCAGATAAAACTAAAACCGAAAATAAGGCTAAGGCAAAAAACAATAGTTGCTCTAAAATAATAGTTCGAGCATAGAAAAAGCAAATTACCAACAAAAGAAGCTCACATCCAAGCAAAGTCAGAAACCAGTTTCTAAATCTATACCAATTTTTCATTGTGTCCTAGCTCCTTCTTGAAACTCTGATGCAGATTCAGCAAAACCAAAATAATGTTTAATAGTCTGTACAATTCTTTCTGATGCATTTCCATCTCCATAAGGATTTGGTGCCTGAGACATTTGTCTATAGACAGTTTCATCTGTTAAGAGTTCGGTCATCGCTTCTTTCACACAGACTGGATCTGTACCAACTAGCTTCAAAGTACCCGCACGTACTCCTTCTGGACGTTCCGTCGTGTCACGAAGGACAAGGACAGGTTTTCCGAGAGAAGGCGCCTCTTCTTGAACTCCGCCAGAGTCAGTCATGATGAAATAGCTTCTTGAAGCCAAATTATGAAAATCAAGTACATCTAAAGGCTCAATCAAGTGAATACGATCGTGACCAGCTAAGATATCGTTTGCTGCTTCTTGCACAGCAGGGCTAAGGTGAACAGGATAAACAACTTCAATTTCCTGATGAAGATCAACCATCTCACGTAAAGCTGCAAAGACATTTCTCATTGGTTGACCTTGATTCTCACGACGGTGCATGGTTACCAATACAAGTTTCTTATCTGGGTCCAATTGATCCAGAACTTTATGATAGTAATCCGATTGAACGGTTAGTTTCAAGGCATCAATGGCTGTATTTCCCGTAATGACAATAGCAGACTCAGGGTGATTTTCCTTGAGGAGATTTTCTTTACTCTCACTAGTTGGAGCAAAATAGAGATCCGCAAGACTATCTGTCATCTGACGATTCATCTCTTCTGGGAAAGGAGAATATTTATCAAAGGTCCTTAGACCAGCTTCAACGTGGCCGATACGCACCTGATTATAGAAAGCAACTAAGCTTGCTGCAAAAGTTGTCGTTGTATCTCCATGAACAAGAATTATATCTGGAAGTTCTTGCTTAACAACTGGATCAAACTTTTCTAAAATTTTTCCAGTAATATCTAAAAGGGATTGATTTTTCCCCATAATATCCAGGTCATAATGTGGCTCGATGCTAAACGTTTCAAGAACTTGGTCCAGCATTTGACGATGCTGAGCTGTCACAACTGTGATCGTCTCAATACTGTCACTATGTTTTTGCAATTCCAACACTAAAGGGGCCATTTTAATAGCTTCCGGTCGTGTCCCAAAAACAACCATCACTTTCAGTTTTTTCATTATAGTATCCTTTTGTTACAATAATATTTGATACATGATATTAATCACTATATCCAATTATTTCTCAAATCAATTAATTTGAGCATCATAATTATATTACCGCCTATTAATCTAAATGTCAATTTATTATTAAAGTATACTATTGCATTTAATTGATTTTTTTAACAATTTGTAACCTTTTTGTAACAATGTTATTTACAACCTTCAAAAAGCCTTATTTTTAGGAAATTTTAAGACTTTTTCAAAGAATCCGTATTTTTAAAAAAACTAAACCTTATATGTTTTTCGATATTTATTTTTATCTTGATATTTCAAACAATTATATTTTTATCACTTTGAGGAATAAATTAAACAATTTCAAACAAATAAATCCCTTTTTTTCGAATGAAAAAGGGACTGTGATTGTTTACTATATTTAAAATCTAAATCTTATAAAATCTGTCTTAAAACAAATTTTTTTCGACAGATACAAAGATCAATTCTCCGATATCTTCACAAACCGCATTCATGGCCGGTTGATGGTTCTGATACCAAACACCCGTCCCATCTGGAATATAGCCTCGTTTGATGTACAATCTCTGGGCAGGTCCATACCCTGAATGGAGCCCAACACCAAGGGTCACCTTATCCGATATGAGCCTAACTCGTTTTTCTGCTTCTTCCAGCAAGAGATTTCCAATACCTTGATTTTGAAAGGGCTCAAAAACATTGAAATCTGAAAGTTCTGGAGCCATTCCAGCAAAGGGACCCTGCTTAGCATCGGGTAAAATCGTAATGTAACCCGCTACAGCACCCTCAACCTCTGCAACTAAGACTTCTCTCTCCCCACTTTCTTGTTCAAGAAAATATCTATCCAAAATTTCTTCTCTACCCGGCCAACCTTGGCTGATAAATCCTCGAGATAGATCTTGTATGTCAGATTCTTGCATTTTTCTAATTGAACATGTCGTCTTCATAAGCTGCTCCTTTATAGCTTTCTCCTACCATTATAGCACGATAATAAAGATTAAAAGAAAAACCTAGTAAGACAAAAGAATCTTACTAGGTCAACAGGGAATCCTTTCTAACAAAATCCTATAAAAATCTGAAAAAGAGGTCCACTGGACCTCAACTCGCTCTCTCATTTCAAAGCTCATGAAAAAAAAACCCGTAAGGGTCTGAAAAAGAGGTCCCCCGGACCTCAACTCGCTCTCTCATTTCAAGGCTCGAGAAAAAAAGACCCGTAAGGGTCTTTTCTTTAATCTTCGTTTACGAAAGGCATCAAAGCCATTACGCGAGCGCGTTTGATAGCTGTTGTTACTTTACGTTGGTTTTTAGCTGAAGTTCCTGTTACACGACGAGGAAGGATTTTCCCACGTTCTGAAACGAAACGGCTAAGAAGCTCAGTATCTTTGTAATCAACATATTCAATTTTGTTTGCTGCGATGTAATCAACTTTTTTACGGCGTTTGAATCCGCCACGACGTTGTTGAGCCATGTTTTTTCTCCTTTATAGTATTAATTGTCCATTAGAATGGTAAATCATCATCTGAAATGTCCAATGGATTGGTTGCTCCGAATGGATTTTCAGAACGTGAAAAGTCTGGTACTGGGTTTGCAGGTGCTGATTGACCAGCAGTTGGTGCAGAATAAGCCCCACCTGTATGTCCTTCGCGCACTCCGCGGCTTTCCAACATTTGGAAATTCTCAGCCACGACTTCTGTTACGTAGACACGTTGTCCTTGCTGGTTATCGTAACTACGAGTCTGGATACGACCTGTGATCCCGATAAGAGAGCCTTTTTTAGCCCAGTTAGCAAGATTTTCAGCCTGTTGGCGCCACATAACGACATTGATAAAATCAGCCTCACGTTCGCCATTTTGACTCTTGAATGTACGGTTTACTGCAAGAGTAAAAGTCGCAACTGCTACATTTGATGGGGTATAACGCAACTCAGCGTCACGAGTCATACGCCCTACAAGTACAACATTGTTAATCATAATCTACCTTCTTACGCGTCAAGTTTGACGATCATGTGACGAAGAATGTCAGCGTTGATTTTTGAAAGACGGTCAAACTCTTTAAGAGCTGCGTCGTCGTTAGCTTCAACGTTAACGATGTGGTAAAGTCCTTCGCGGAAATCTTGGATTTCGTATGCAAGACGACGTTTTTCCCATGATTTTGATTCAACAACAGTTGCACCGTTGTCAGTCAAGATAGAGTCAAAACGTGCTACCAAAGCGTTTTTCGCTTCTTCTTCAATGTTTGGACGAATGATATAAAGAATTTCGTATTTAGCCATTGATATGTTCCTCCTTTTGGTCTAATGACCCCTAGTCTTTGCAAGGGGTAAGTGAGGTTTGCTCACAATTAACTATTATACTAGAAATACTAGTAGATAGCAAGAGAAAAGTGAAAAAGAAGATGAAAATATCTTCTTTTTACTAGTTTATGGTTTGATACGATGCAACATACGTGGGAATGGAATGGCTTCACGGATGTGTTTGGTTCCAGCTGCGAAGGTTACCATACGCTCGATACCGATACCAAATCCTCCGTGTGGAACTGTACCGTATTTACGAAGGTCAAGATAGAATTCATACTCTGTACGATCCATACCAAGTTCATCCATCTTAGCTACAAGGGCATCGTAGTCTTCCTCACGCATAGAACCACCGATGATTTCTCCGTAACCTTCTGGTGCGAGCAAGTCTGCACAAAGCACGCGCTCTGGATTTCCAGGAACTGGTTTCATGTAGAAGGCCTTGATAGCTGCTGGGTAGTTCATGACAAATGTTGGCACACCAAAGTGGTTTGAAATCCAGGTTTCGTGTGGTGAACCAAAGTCATCGCCATGCTCAAGATGCTCATAGTCAGCATCTTCATCATTCTCATGCTCTTGCAAGAGGTCAATGGCTTGATCGTAAGTGATGCGTTTGAATTGCTCTGCAATGTAGCGTTTCAAAAGATCTGTATCACGTTCCAAAGTTTCCAAGGCTTGGGGAGCACGGTCAAGTACACCTTGAAGAAGGGCTTTTACGTAAGCTTCTTGCAAGTCAAGTGATTCATCGTGTGTCAGGTAGGAGTACTCAGCATCCATCATCCAGAACTCAGTCAAGTGACGGCGTGTTTTTGATTTTTCAGCACGGAATACTGGACCAAAGTCAAAGACACGGCCAAGAGCCATAGCCCCTGCTTCTAGGTAAAGCTGACCTGATTGGCTCAAGTAGGCTGGAGTTCCAAAGTAGTCTGTTTCAAAGAGTTCTGTTGAATCTTCTGCCGCATTTCCTGAAAGAATTGGGCTATCAAACTTCATGAATCCGTTCTTATCAAAGAACTCATAAGTTGCATAAATGATCGCGTTACGGATTTGCATCACAGCCACTTGCTTACGAGAACGGAGCCACAAGTGACGGTTGTCCATCAAGAAGTCTGTTCCGTGTTCTTTTGGTGTGATTGGGTAGTCTTGAGATTCACCGATCACTTCGATATCTGTAATATCGAGTTCATAGCCAAACTTAGAACGCTCATCTTCCTTGACAATCCCTGTCACATAAACAGAGGTTTCTTGGCTCAAGTGTTTGATCGTTTCAAATTTTTCAAGACCTACCTCTTCTCCAAATTTTTCAATAAAGTTTGGTTTGAAGGCAACTCCTTGGAAAAAGGCTGTTCCATCACGCAATTGCAAGAAGGCAATTTTTCCTTTTCCTGATTTGTTGGCAACCCAGGCTCCGATGGTCACTTCTTGACCAACGTAGTCTTTTACATCGATAATTGTTACACGTTTTGTCATAATCTATCTTCCTTTTTTCGTTTAACTTGTCCGAAGACATCATTACCCACTATTTTACCATAAATAGACTGTGATAGCTAGGTTCTACTAGAGAAAAATCGCGAGATTTTCGTTACAAAAAATCTTCGCTAAAAAGACGAAGATTCTAAGTTTTATTTTTCCATAAATTGATGCAAACGACGAATAGCTTCTTTTAATGTATCCAAGTCTGTGGCATAGCTGAGACGAACATTTTCTGGTGCTCCAAATCCAGCTCCTGTAATCAAGGCAAGTCCGACTTCTTCGAGAATAGCTGTTGCAAACTCTGTCACATCGGTATAACCCTTCATTTCCATCGCTTTTTAACATTTGGGAAGAGATAGAAGGCACCTTGGGGCTTGACAACTTCAAAACCTGGGACTTGGCACAAGAGTGGATAAATGGTATTCAAACGTTCTTCAAAGGCTTGGCGCATGATTTCAACAGAGTCTTGCGGTCCAGTTAGGGCTTCAATGGTAGCATATTGAGATACTGCTGTCAGATTTGAAGTCGTTTGTCCTGTCAATTTGCTCATAGCAGCGATAATTTCAGGATTTCCCACAGCATAACCTACCCGCCAACCAGTCATGGCATAGGCCTTAGATACACCGTTAATCACAATGGTTTGCTTGCGAATGGCTTCTGACAAACTAGAAATTGGAACAAATTCGTTCCCGTTATAAACCAGACGTCCATAAATATCATCTGCTAGGATAAGGACATCATGCGCAACAGCCCAATTTCCGATAGCCATGAGTTCCTCACGAGAGTAAATCATACCGGTCGGATTCGATGGTGAATTGAGAACCAAGACCTTGGTCTTATCTGTACGAGCTACTTCTAACTGCTCTACTGTTACTTTAAAGTGATTGTCTTCCTTGGCCTGGACAAAGACTGGCACACCTTCTGCCATCTTGACCTGGTCTCCATAGCTGACCCAGTATGGTGTAGGAATGATGACCTCATCACCTGGATTGACCACAGCCATAAAGAAGGTGTAGAGAGAGAACTTAGCACCTGTGGCAAAGGTAACCTCATTGGCTGCTACAGAATAGCCATAATAGCGTTCAAAGTAGGTATTAACCGCAGCCTTTAAGTCTGGCAGACCTGAAGCAACTGTATAAAAGGAAGCTCGTCCATCACGAATCGCTTCCACCGCCGCATCCTGAATATTTTCAGGAGTATGAAAATCTGGCTGTCCCAAGGTTAAGAAAAGAACGTCCTTTCCCTGAGCTTTTAATGCTTTGGCTCTTGCATCACTAGCTAGAGTGACGCTTTCTTCCATTTCTAGTACACGTTTGGATAGTTTCATATGCCCTCCTTATTGGATCACTGCTCCTGTTTCAAAGTCGACCAGATAGTACTGGTTTCCTGACTTAACTTCCCAAATCGGCTTGTCCTGATAGCGACCAAAAGTAATCTTGTCAATGTCGCTAGCTCCTTTTTCCCTCGAAATCGTCGCTGCCTTGTCTTGAGAAATCCCCTTATCAAGCTGATAAACATAAATCTTGTGGTCATTCTTTTCAATCAGTACGGCAATGGCCTCTTGCTTTTTATTATGTCCCAGAACGCTGTAATAACCTTCTAGTCCATTATAGAAATCAACCTGATCTGCCTTTTCCAATTCTGCATACTGCTTGGCTAGTTTTTCTCCCTCAACTCTAGCATCTTGATAGGGTTTCATGCTGAGTGATATCAGATAAAGGAAGGAAGTGGTCATGACTAGTACCACCAGAGCAATGCCGATTCCATACTGTAAAAGTAGCTTGTTTTTTGCTTTTTTCTGTCTTAGTTTCACTCGTCTATTTTACCATCTCTCTTCCTTTATTACAAGTGAAGACAGGAACATTCTAAGATTATTTTTCCTATAAAATATAAGTTCTTGTTTTTTTCTGTCTAATTATTGATAAAAATAACCTTATGAAACAATATTTGAAAGAGAAAATTTCCGATAATCAATTAGACTTAAAAACAGCTATCGTCCTCAATAAAGCCATACGGACTTTTAAACCATATGAAGCCAAAGCCGCTAAAGAACATGGGCTAACACCCACTCAATTTTCAGTTTTGGAAACCCTCTATAGCAAGGGGGAACTACGCATTCAGGATTTGATTGAAAAAATGCTAGCCACTTCTGGAAACATGACTGTTGTCATTCGAAATATGGTTCGAGATGGGTGGATTTCTAGAACTTGTGACCCCAAGGATCGTCGCTCCTTTTTCCTGAAATTAACACCTGCAGGACGCAGAAAAATCGAAGAGGTTCTTCCTGACCATATCGATTCGATCGTAGAAGCACTCAGCATCTTGGAAGATGGCGAAAAGGAAGATTTAATCCGCATTTTAAAAAAATTTAAAAATTTGTGAGCAAAATTATTGCTAATTAGTATCATTTGTTGTAACATAGATGGTAACAAAAGAGTTCGCTCTTTGAATTTTAAACTAAAGGAGACATATCATGTCTAAAAAAGTATTATTTATCGTCGGCTCACTTCGCCAAGGTTCTTTCAACCACCAAATGGCCCTCGAAGCTGAAAAAGCACTTGCCGGAAAAGCGGAAGTTAGCTATCTTGATTACTCAGCTGTTCCTCTCTTCAGCCAAGATTTGGAAGTTCCAACTCATCCAGCTGTAGCTGCTGCTCGTGAAGCAGTTCTTGCTGCGGATGCCATCTGGATTTTCTCTCCAGTCTACAACTTCTCTATCCCTGGAACAGTGAAAAACTTGCTTGACTGGCTCTCTCGTGCCATTGATTTGTCTGATACACGTGGTGCTTCTGCCCTCCAAGACAAGTTTGTTACTGTCTCATCTGTAGCCAATGCCGGTCACGAACAACTCTTTGCTATTTACAGAGAACTCTTGCCATTTATCCATACACAAGTCGTTGGTGACTTTACAGCCGCTCGTGTCAATGACTCTGCTTGGGCAGATGGAAAATTGGTGTTAGAAGAAGCAACTGCTTCATCACTTGCAAAACAAGCGGACGACCTTCTTGCAGCCATCAACTAATCCAGCAAAAACCAGCTCGAATGAGCTGGTTTTATGCTTGTTTTACAAAGACGAGTTCTAAATCACTTGATAAATCAGGTCGGTAGTCAAAACCTGCAAAACTGAGCTTGCGAGCTTGTTCGACTGTATGGATTTGCCCCTCTATCAAGGCGGTCAAAAAGGCACCACGGGCTTTTTTTGAAATGGTTGAGTGGATTTTCAACTGGCCTGCCTTGTCCTCCATAAATTTGAAGGTCACCATCTTTTCTCTAATTTCCTTCGAAAATACGGTTTCAAACTCTGATGATAGGAGTGAGAATATCAAGTCCTCGTCCTGAAGTGCCTCATCATAGGCTGGTTTCCAATGAGTCTTTAGGGTTTTTCTAGCCACTTTTAACTTCATCAAGAAGTCCAAACGGTGAGGAGCCATAGGCGACAAGGCTGGGACAACACCGTATAAAGCCGAGGTAATCAGGACATGATTTTCAAGATAGGTTTGTTCAGCTTCGGTTAACCCATTTCGTTTGATGTGACGATACATGAGACCATCGAAAAGTTTCAAGGCTGGATAATGTTTAGCCTGTGATCTTTTAAAGCTTGAATATGGCCGTACTCTTCTTCTGCTTTCTCGACAGATACCTTATAAAAAGTCTCTAATTCACTGGCTGAGTAGTGCGCCAGTGAGTCAAGGACTGCCTGACTTTCTTCCCTCAAGGGGAGCGCTTCGATACAAGGATGGTTTGTGTTCATTTCTTTTGCTGTTGGGATTAAAATTTTCATATTGTTAGTGTAGCATATTTTTCAATCACGACCAAGAATTTCATCTTAAAAACCTCGGTTCATACCGAGGTTTCTTTTACTTGACTTTAAAGCTCTTGAGATAGTTATCCTTTCCAACTTGACCTTCAAAAGATTGACCATTTTCGAGGTAAGGAAGGTCGTCTGACACTGAAGCCTTGACCTTATAAATCTTGCCATCAACTTTGAAGAAGTAAACGGTATCCCCCTTGATGACAGCTGATTTAAGATCTGAAACCACTCCCTTGATGTTTTCTACCGTTTCATTATCCAACTCTAGGTCATTTTTATTGGCATATTTGCTGAGGAGTTCATCTACCGTAGCTGCTACGATGACGTTTTGGTACTCCACGGCATCGACCAATGCATATTCCTTGACCAAGCCTGCATTGTCCTTTAAGCCCATGATATAAAGAGGCTTGTCATTGAGATTAACAAGGATAGGGAAGGTAGCCTTGTAGGCCTTCTCTTGCACTGCTCCTTCTGCGGAAGCACGGGCTGATTCTTCAGTTGCTGAAGCTAGATTGTACTTGGTGATTTCACCAGTGCGCATATTTTCAAGGATAAATCCTAGATTACTTTCGTCAGCATTTGCTGAAGTCACTCCCGTGTAGAGATAAATGTCATTTCCGATAGAAAGATAGTTATAGCCCTCTGTCGTTTGGGTAACATTTTTCTTAGAAATCAAGGCATTCCAGAAGCCGTCTTTATACTTGCCGTTGTAGTTGATTTGTTCGATAGTTTCTTCGGCTGGATAGACACGGTCCACCCATTCTGGCACCTCATCCAAGCTGTATTCCTTGGTTTCTCCATTGGTAGCATCTAAGATAATAACAGATGAAGGACGAGGAACTCCTAGACCAAACTGTTTTTGATAAACGGTTGCTACATAGAAGGGATTGCCTTCATCATCCACCTCAAAGGATGGCGTTTTAAAAATCTTGGTTGGGTACTTGATTCGAAGATGACGTTTGACATCACGATTAAAATACTCAGAGTCTGAATACTTCATGGGCGTTTTTAAATCCACTAATTCCGCATTTCCTGTCACCATATCAACCTTGATATACTCACCAATTCCCTTGGACTGATTATTAAACCATTTGATCGGGTCGGCATACTCTAAAGGTGTCACCCGATAGGGCTTTCCATCAACAGTCAGCTGGGTATAAGTATCTGCTGCTACGTACTGGGAGACCTTATCCGTCAGAGAGCCTAGGTAACGGTCACCAATCTTTTCTGCAGTGCTCCGATCTAGGATTGGAACCTTACTGGTATCACTCTTAGGAAAATCTTTAAAATCTTTTTCTGTGATAGACACCACATTAGCATAATTTTTGGCTTGGAAAAAGCTAGAGGTCACTAGGCTTACCAGACCAGCGAGTGCAAAGATGATACCTGCAGTCAGAAACAATCCTCTACTAAGTTTGGTAAAAAGAAATCCTTCTAGATTGAGTTCGTTGGTAACCTTGCCATGGCGTAGGTGAACTGTCTTGACCAAATTGGTACCCTTGCGGAAACTAAACAAAATGCCCATCACCACTAGATGCCCACAGAGAAAGAAGATGAATTCCCAGCTAGTCAGATTGAAGGGTGGTAAAAAGATATACCAGGTCGTCGCGACCAAAACAAGTTCAAAAAGGATGCGTTTCATCTGAGTTCCTCCTAAATAATCCGTCCTTCCAAATGATCCAGTTCATGTTGGCAGATCTGAGCTGGAAAACCTGTTAGCGTAATGGTCTGCTCCTGCCACTTACTATCACGATAGGAAACCGTAATCGTTTCATAACGAGTCGTTGGTCTCACTCCTGTCAAGGATAAACAACCTTCCTCTGTCTCGTAAGGTCCTTTATAGGAAAGGAGAATGGGGTTAAACATAACCATGGGAACTAGACCAAGATTAAAGATAATCACGCGCTTCTGCACACCAATCATATTAGCCGCCAGACCGACACAGGTCTCTAGATTAGCCAGCAGGGTATCCTGCAAATCCTTAGCCAGATAAAGGTCTTCTTGACTTGCAGGTTTCGAGACCTGCGACAAGAATAAGACATCTCGGACAATTCTCTTTTCCATTCTCTTACGCTCCTTACAACTTTACTTTATTATAGCACAAAAGGGGCAACTTCTAGTCCTTTTCCCTCAAATGCAAAAAAAGTCATCCGAAGATGACTTTCTTTTTAAATCGCATTCTTATCAAGACCAAGTTTACGTTGAACAAACTTAACGATTTCGACGATAAGTATCATTGAGAAGCTTCCAGCTAGAACAATACCCCATTGTGACAAGTCCAGTTTGGTAACATGGAAGATACCTTCAAGCGGTTCTACGACGATTGTTGCCATGAGAAGGATGAAGGATACCAAGATGGACCAGTTAAAGGTCTTAGACTTGAATGGGCCAACTGTCAAGATGGATTGGTAAACAGACTTGACATTGTAGGCATGGAATAGTTGAATCAAACCAAGGGTTGCAAAGGCCATAGTAAGGGCATCCGCATGAATGGCATGATTGTCACCCACATGAACTGGGTAAGCAATTGCAAGTCCATAAACACTCATAACAATAGCTGCTTGGAGTACACCTTGATAGATGATAGAACTCAAAACACCACCTGAGAAGAAGCTTGACTTACGTCCACGAGGTTTGTGGGTCATAACACCTGGCTCAGCAGGTTCAACACCAAGAGCGATAGCTGGGAAGGTATCGGTTACCAAGTTGATCCACAAAAGATGAACTGGCTGCAAGACGTCCCAACCAAACAAGGTTGATAAGAAGATAGTTAATACTTCAGCAGTATTGGCAGAAAGTAAGTACTGAATGGTCTTTTGAATATTTGAGAAGACCTTACGTCCTTCTTCAACTGCGACGATAATGGTCGCAAAGTTATCATCCGCAAGAATCATGTCAGAAGCTCCCTTAGAAACCTCTGTACCAGTGATTCCCATACCGATACCGATGTCGGCTGTTTTCAGAGCTGGCGCATCATTAACACCGTCACCTGTCATGGCAACGACCTTACCTTGGTTTTGCCAAGCTTTCACGATACGAACCTTGTGCTCCGGAGATACACGCGCATAAACAGAGTATTGACCAACGACTTTTTCAAATTCTTCATCAGAAAGTTCGTTAAGCTCAGCACCAGTCAAGACACGGTCTTCCGAGTCATTTTCATCGATAATTCCCAAACGTTTGGCAATAGCTTCTGCTGTGTCTTGGTGGTCACCCGTAATCATGATTGGACGGATTCCCGCTTCCTTAGCGACACGAACGGCTTCTGCCGCTTCGGCACGCTCAGGGTCAATCATCCCAATCAAACCAGTAAAGATCAAGTTGTTTTCAAGCTCTTCAGAAGTAAGATTTTCTGGAATACTATCTATAATCTTATAAGCACCTGCAAGGACACGCAAGGCTTGGTGAGCCATTTCCGAGTTGTTTGTATGGATTAATTCAGTGACTTTCTCATCAATCGGAGCAACATCTCCAGCCTTATCACGAGCAACACAACGTTTCAAGAGTTGATCTGGAGCCCCCTTGACTGCCACGAGGAATTTACCATCTGGCAATGGATGAACCGTTGACATGAGTTTACGATCTGAGTCAAACGGTAATTCAGCTACACGAGGATATTTCTCTAAGAACCCTTTAACATCGTAACCCTTGTCCAAGGCATACTGGATGAAGGCTGTTTCCGTTGGATCCCCAATCAGGTTTCCTTCAGCATCAATCTTGGTATCGTTGGCCAAGACAACAGAACGAAGTAGGGGCATGTCCAAGCCAAGTTCAATCTCATCAGCTGAGTCATGTAGGACTGCGTCATAGAAGACTTTCTCGACTGTCATCTTGTTCATGGTAAGTGTACCAGTCTTATCAGAAGCGATGATTTCTGTTGAACCAAGTGTTTCGACTGCTGGCAACTTACGAACGATAGAGTTTCGTTTGGCCAAAACTTGAGTACCAAGGGCAAGAACGATCGTCACGATAGCTGGGAGTCCTTCTGGAACGGCTGCAACAGCAAGCGCAACAGAGGTCATCAACTCACCAAGTGGATTTTTTCCTTGAATGAAGACACCAACAACAAAAGTAACAAGGGCAATGACCAAGATAGCATAGGTCAAAACCTTAGAAAGGTTGTTCAAGTTTTGTTTGAGTGGCGTATCTGTCTCATCCGCATCTTGGAGCATGCCAGCGATATGACCCACTTCAGTATACATACCTGTATTGACAACAACACCAAGACCACGACCGTAGGTCACGTTTGAGTTTTGGAAGGCCATATTGACACGGTCACCAATACCAGCATCTGCAGCGAGTTCTACAGTCAAATCTTTTTCAACTGGAACAGACTCACCTGTCAGAGCTGCTTCTTCGATTTTAAGAGAATTAGCTTCTAGCAAACGTAGGTCTGCTGGCACTACATCACCTGCTTCGAGAGCTATGATATCACCTGGTACCAATTCTTTGGAATCAATCTCAGCCATGTGTCCATCACGAATAACGCGAGCAGCTGGACTAGACATAGATTTGAGGGCTTCGATGGCTTCTTCTGCTTTTCCTTCTTGGTAAACACCAAAGGCAGCGTTGATGATAACCACAGCAAGGATAATGATGGCATCTGCGATATCTTCCCCACCAGAAGTTACGACTGACAAGATAGCCGCAGCAACTAGGATGATAATCATCAAATCCTTAAATTGCTCGATAAATTTGACTAGGAGAGATTTTTTCTCACCCTCTTCCAGTTCATTGCGTCCATATTCAGCTAGGCGTTTCTGTGCTTCGCTAGACGAGAGACCTTGCTCAGTTGCTTCAACCGACTTCAAGACCTCTTCAGGACTTTGAGTATAAAACGCTTGGCGTTTTTGTTCTTTTGACATGTGTCTCCTCCTTGACATTGTGTGCAAAACAAGTTCTCTTTTAGTTTTATGACAAACAAAAAGAGACCTGTTAATCATAACAAGTCTCGCTGTTTAAGATAGTGCCGGAAAACATACTTTTCAGTATACAATTCGGAATGACGACACTATCACAGGTTTCTGCCAGCTACTCCCTTGAGTAGTACTATTATATCAAAATTTGAAAAGTTTTCAAGGGTTAAAATCAGATGAAACACTTTCTGAATCAAAAGTACGTTCACTGATAATATATCTAGGACGACGTTTTGTTTCCAGATAAATTTTTCCAACATACTCACCAATTACACCCAAACTAATCAATTGAACTCCACCAAGTAAGCTAACTATTGCATAGGTGCTCGCCCAGCCAGCCACGACTGTACCAGCAAACTTACTCCATATAACCCAAATAATCAATAGAAAACTAAAGAGTGACGTCAAAACACCAAGACTTGTAATCAACCGAATCGGTTTTATTGATAAACTTGTAATACCATCCATAGCCAAACCAAGCATTTTAGACAGTGGGTAATGGCTCTCACCAGCAATTCGTTCATGTCGCTTATACGATACGTAAGAATATTTAAAGCCAACTAAAGGCATTAAACCACGAAGAAAAAGATTGACCTCAGGGAATTTTTCTAATTCCTTCAAGAATCTTTTAGAAACCAATCGATAGTCAGCATGATTAAAAACGACTTCTGCTCCGAATAGGCGTAAAACTTTATAAAAACCTTCAGCTGTAATTCGTTTAAAAGCAGAGTCCGTATCACGGTTATCACGTACACCGTAGACAATTTCAGAACCGCTTTTATATTCTTCAATCATTTTATCCATACAATTGATATCATCTTGTCCATCGGCATCAATAGTAATGACAATATCAGCAAACTGAATGGCCTCATACATACCTGCAAGTACACTACTTTGATGACCTCTGTTACGACTTTGCGATACACCAACCACAGAAGGGATAGATTTAGCATAACTTTCTATCAGTTCCCAAGTCCGATCCTTACTACCATCGTTTACATACATAATTTTACTATGGCAGTGGATTTCTTCTTTCTTTATTAATTGTTCAATTTTTTCAACAAACATTGGATTAGTATGCGGTAAGACTTGTTCTTCGTTATAACATGGAACAACGATATATAAAATTGGCTTGTGTCTACTCATCTCTTTCTCCTAATCTTTTTATCCCAAAAGGAAAGTTGGTTCCTCTAAACATCCTGACTATCAATTCACAGCCCAAAATTGTTAATATAACTACAAAAACTGTCGTTATATATTGATTAACAAAAATTCCAGTATATTTCGTAGACAATTCTTTAACTAATTTTTTTCTACTAACACCAGAACTATCGGCGAATGTACTCCATAATAAATCAACGTTTTTTTGGCCGATTGATTTCAAAATGGAACTCTCTGGAATTGTTTTTAAAAAAATATAAGAACACTCCAAATTCCTGAAATAGCTGCCAAGTAAAATAAGAAATGATTCCCAATTTGCTGATAATACAAATCAACAATTTGATAGCCACTCACTCGATAGTTTAGTTTACTGCTATAATTGGTAAGAATAAGTCCAATCGGTAAAAGGTAAATTGAAAAATACTTTTCTAATTGATGTAAATTATTCTTAGTCCATACTCCCAGCAAGATGAAAAATCAGAGCAACAGGAACTAAATCAATATTCCAAATTAAATAATACTCCCTCTCATATACCTTCTGTCCGAGATAGACCAAAACCAAGAGAGATAAGATTATTATCACCCACTGGCTCAAATTCCATCTTCTCTTTAAAAATAAAGTAACTGAAAACATGAGCCAAAAACATCACATTCAAAAACCATAATTGAAAATAAATATGCAAACGATCTGAAATCAGTAACTGTTTTTATAAAATGAAGAATATCAAAACTCAGAACCTGATCAGGGTACATAACAAAAAGTTGAAACAGAAAAAAACAAAACTATTTAGCAAGAAAAAAGGAATAACTAAACTCTTTACCTTATTTAAACAATAGCCTGAGAAGGTTTCGTATTTTCTAACATTCAAAGTAAAACCAGATAAGAAAAAGAACAACGGTATGTGGAATGAATAGAGAAGCAACTTTGCATTGTTTGGAACGAAGCTACTATGTCCAATGATAACTAATATAATTGCTAAACCTTTAGACATATCTATGTAACCAATTCGGTTCTTCATACTATCCTCCTGTTCCTAATTTTAAACGATAAACGCTCATATCTGAAGTGACAGATTCAACTTCCTCAAAGTAAACATCCTTCTGATAATGTTCTTTCATAATTTTTTTAACACTATCCATATTCCCTGAGGAAGTGGACCAAAAGAAGAGAATATTCTGATTGTTGATTGCAGAAGACAACAGATTTTCAGGTTCTTCAACTCCGTATCGTTTCATTTGTTCATAATAATGAGGAGAAAAAGTTTGCCAATTTCCTAATGTAGTTGTATTTGTCACTAACTGATTGGGTCTTAATTTAAAAGTTGACAATGTAGGCTGTGAAGAAACCAAAGTGCCATATCCACCAAAAACAATAAGTTTATCCGAATTCCTCTGTACAAGATTTTGGTACTCTGAGACTACTGACGATTGAATATAGGGAAACCAATACAGTTCTTGTCCAAGCTGATTTATCCATACTGCTCCTCCTAGTATTCCCATTATTTGTAAGCTAAGGAACACCTTCCTCTTATCAAATAAACATCTTTTTTCATAAAATGATCGAGCATAAAAAATAAATACTAATAAGAAACATACTATTAGAGGGATATATACGCGCTCTACTACCCTCTGTCTAACAAAGAGAGCTCCAATTAAAAGTAAGGGGGAAATCGGTACAAACCATCCGTATAGCTTCTTAGGCTTAAAAATCAAGAACCAACTAATCAGTACTAAAGAGAAGGTTGTCAGTATACTATTCTTAAAAAAATCTGATATCATCTGAGGCAGATTAAACGAGTATTTCTCTGAGAGGGAGCGAACAGATTGAATGTTTGTTAAAAGAGTATTGCTTAAGGCTTTTTTTTCAGCAAATAACCAGTAGGTGGAGACATTCAAATCATTCTCACTTACTCCCAAAGCTTCAAATTCATTCGCATGTCTTTGATAATCAATAGCAGGATAATCTCTCAAATTCGTACTTAGGGCATTCCATGTCAAATACTCCTGTACGTCAGCTTTCCCTAGTGTATATAGTTTATTGGAAGCAAAAATCAGTAAAATGACGCTAAATAATAAAACAACTTCTTTTCTTTTTTTAGAAGATATCCACTCAAAGAGCAGAAAAGGGAATAACAGTAAAATAAAGCTTGATATAATTTGAGGTCGAATGGATAAACCAATGAACAATAGTGATAGTCCTGAAATGTACCTTTTGTCAAATAGTAAAAAAAGTTGCTGCTGTAGCTGATAAATATGCGATAACGGAAAAAGAAAAAAATATTTAATAAGTATCAATTGGGCTAAAAACACAATTGGAAGCAAAAGATACAGTTTTTTTCTTATAAAAAAAGATAGCATAGACACCAAAAACTAATACAATAAATACTAACTAAAAAGATAAAAAAATATTCCAATCAGTAAAAATTTTTTTGAAGAAAGACCAACCCTGTAGATAATAAAAATTCCTACATAGGGTAATAGCATATTATCCCCAGATAATATAGTTTGATTCACCATGATATCATCTACTACAGGATATTCAAAACCTCTCATCGATATATAGAGATAAAAAAATAAAAATGGCAAAAATAAAAAAACTTAAGCTAAGTAGCCTACTGACCATATTTTTTTATTTATCATTACAAGCTCTCTTTCGAATAAATATTACTCTTCAATTCTACCACATTTCCTTATAAAAAACTAGCTTACCTCCAATCTTGTAAGCCTATATCGTTTGAATTTTCCTTTGAAAACCAGTATAATGTAAGAATACTATATGCCTAGAAAGGAAGTCCGATGAACCAATCCATGTCAAATCTCAAATTGGCAGAGCGCGGAGCCATTATCAGCATTTCGACCTACCTCCTCTTGTCTGCTGCAAAATTGGCAACTGGCCACCTCCTGCATTCTTCCAGTTTGGTGGCAGATGGTTTCAACAACGTATCGGACATCATTGGAAACGTTGCTCTCTTGATTGGGATTCGGATGGCCCGCCAACCTGCAGACCGTGACCATCGCTTTGGTCACTGGAAGATTGAAGATTTGGCTAGCTTGATTACTTCCATCATCATGTTCTATGTTGGTTTTGATGTGCTTCGGGACACCATTCAGAAAATCCTTAGTCGGGAACAAACACCTATTGATCCTTTGGGAGCGATTCTAGGAATCATTTCAGCAGCGGTCATGTTTGCTGTTTATCTCTATAACACACGCCTCAGTAAGAAATCCAAATCCAAGGCTCTCAAGGCAGCTGCTAAGGACAATCTTTCCGATGCTGTCACCTCGCTTGGGACGACCATTGCTATCCTAGCCAGCAGTTTCAATTACCCTATCGTGGATAAATTGGTCGCTATCATCATCACCTTCTTTATCTTAAAAACAGCCTATGATATCTTTATCGAGTCTTCCTTCAGTCTTTCAGATGGTTTTGATGACCGTCTGCTAGAGGACTACCAAAAGGCCATCATGGAGATTCCAAAGATTAGTAAGGTCAAGTCCCAAAGAGGGCGTACCTACGGTAGCAATATCTACCTTGATATCACCTTAGAAATGAATCCCGACTTATCAGTCTATGAGAGTCACGAAATTGCGGACCAGGTCGAATCCATGCTGGAAGAGCGTTTTGGAGTCTTTGATACCGATGTCCATATCGAGCCAGCTCCCATACCTGAGGACGAGATTTAGACAATGTCTATAAAAAACTGCTCATGCGTGAGCAATTGATTGACCAAGGAAATCAGCTAGAAGAACTCCTTGCTGAGGACTTTCTCTATATCCGTCAAGATGGAGAGCAGATGGATAAAGTCGCTTATCAAGCCGAAAAAGAACTTAAAGCTGCTATTAAGGATATTCAAATCACTTCCATTAGTCAGAAAACCAAGCTCATTTGCTATGAGCTAGATGGTATCGTCCATACCAGTATCTGGCGTCGCCATGAAACTTGGCAAAACATCTTCCATCAGGAAACTAAAAAAGAAGACAAACAATGACCCTATCCAGTGGATAGGGCCTTTTTGATTATTCCACTTTAAGCAAAGACGGACTATGACGGTTTGGAAGATTTGCTTTTCGAAGCTTGTTTTGCCTCTTTTCTTGCTTGACGATTTTGTTCGATACGCCATTCTCTTTCATAGTACTTCATGGCATCATAGACCCTTTCAGGAAGTCCTACATCTAGTAGAAAGATCGGGATAATTAAATCTGCTGACTGATGAAAAGGGAGACACCTTCTCTTCAGTAGAGCTAGAAGTGATTGGGATTTCACATTTTCCTTGTTTTTAAAATAAACTTCAATCCGATAGGAATTCCTATACTTTCCTCCAATCCGAGAGAAGGAAAATTCCTCTACATCTGCCCAAGCATAGAAATGACTGGGTTTCTTTGGATTCGGTTTGTAGTAAAACCCCTCAACTGTGAATCTCAAATACTCCTTATCCAAGCTTAACAGTCTGTATGTCTGATAAATGACTACTCCAGCACAAAAGAGGACAACTAGCATAAACAAAAGACTTATCGCATGAAGTTTGCTCCCCTTTTCCGAATACGAATAGAGATAAGATAGAGGTAACAAGACGAAAAGACCGAACAAGGTATTCCAAATGATTTTCTTGGGACTACGTTTAATGATTTTTTCTTCCATCATGCCAACTCACTTAGGTATTCATAACGTTCGTATTTTTCAAGAAGTGCTTCGTTTTTCTCGTCTAGCTCTTTCTGAAGCGTCGCCAATTTGCCAAAGTCAGAGCCATTTGCCTGCATTTCTTCTTCAATAGCAGCGATACGATTTTCCAAGGCTTCAATATCGCCTTCAATGCTTGCCCACTCCTGCTTTTCTTGGTAGGTCATGCGTTTCTTGTCTTCACGGACCTTGACCACTTTCTCCTTTTCGGCCTTTTGCACTTGATTGGCCATCTCTGTTTCAAAGGCTTTTTCATCAAGATAGTCGGTGTAATGGCCAAAGAAGGGAAGAATCTTGCCATCCTCAAAAGCGAGAATCTTGGTCGCTACCTTATCCAAGAAATAACGATCGTGGCTAACTGTCAAGACAGGACCTGCAAAGCCCCGCAAGAAATTTTCCAAGACTGTCAAAGTCGCAATATCTAGGTCATTGGTCGGCTCGTCCAAAAGAAGAACATTGGGTTTTTCCAAGAGCAGTTTGAGGAGATAAAGACGCTTTTTCTCTCCACCAGACAATTTCTCAATCAAGGTTCCATGCGTCGAACGTGGGAAGAGGAACTGCTCTAGCAACTCTGCAATGGAAGTCGTAGAACCACCACTGGTCTTAACCTCTTCTGCTACTTCCTGCAGGTAATTGATAACGCGCTTGCTTTCATCTAAACCTTCAATTTGTTGAGAGAAATAGGCAATGCGAACCGTCTCACCGATGATAACTTGACCTTTAGTCGGCTCAAGACTTCCTGCGATGAGGTTTAGAAGAGTTGACTTCCCGACACCATTATCCCCAACGATTCCGATACGGTCTTTAGCTTGCACTAAGAGATTAAAATCTTGCAAAATGGGCTTGTTCTCATAAGCAAAGGAAACATTCTGAAACTCGATGACTTTTTTCCCAATCCGACTTGTTTCAAAGTTCATGGTCAAGTCTGTTTCAGCAACGCCACCTGAAACTTCTTTTTCAAATCGTAGAAACGATTGATACGGGCCTGTTGCTTGGTCGCACGGGCCTGTGGTTGTCTACGCATCCAGGCTAATTCTTGCTTATAAAGTTGTTCCTTTTTGTGGAGAAGTGCTGCATCACGCTCATCTTGTTCAGCCTTGAGGCGAACATAGTCCTGATAATTTCCCTGATACTCGGTCAAGCCTGCTCGGTCCAACTCGAAAATCCGCGTTGATAGTGCATCTAGGAAATAACGATCGTGGGTGATAAAGAGAACTGTCTTCTTAGAATTCTTCAAAAAAAGAGTCAGCCACTCAATGGTCGCAATGTCCAGGTGGTTGGTCGGCTCGTCCAGAAGCAAGAGGTCGTGGTTTCCTAGGAGAACTTGCGCCAACTGGACCCGTCTTCTGAGACCGCCTGACAATTCACCAACTGGAGTCGACAAGTCCTGAATACCTAGCTTACTGAGGACCGTCTTGACCTGGCTTTCAATTTCCCAGGCTTGGAGAGAATCCATCTCTGCCATGACCCGTTCCAAACGAGCCTGCTTGTCCTCACTGTAATTGAGCATGATTAACTCATACTCACGAATCAACTGGATTTCCTTGAGGTCGCTAGAGAGAACCGTATCCAAGACCGTCTTGCTATCATCAAAATCAGGATCCTGTGTCAAGTAGCCAATCTTATAGTCATTCTTAGCAGAAAAAGGACTGACATCCCCATCAAAGCCAGAAACGCCAGAAAGGACGTCTAAAAGGGTGGTCTTACCCGTCCCATTGACACCTATTAGACCGATTCTATCCAAGTCATGGATGATAAAGGAAATATCCTTAAAAACGGTCTTGTCACCAACGGATTTGCTTAGTTTTTCAACGATAAAATCACTCATTTTTTCTCCCTCAGGTAAGCATGGATAGCTTGACGATCATTTTCCAACTCTCCATCGACAATGGCAAACTCAATCTCTGTTAAAATCTCTCCCAAGTCTGGTCCTGGCTGGTAACCATATTCCTTAATCAAAATTCCACCGTTAATCTGAATTTCTTTCTTGTCATGAATGGTCAAACTATGGTAAGTTTCTTTGATGGTTTGTGGGTTGACTTCTTTCCCTTGGGCCTGACGAAGACTTTCAGCTTGTAGAAGGGAATGCAAGTCAAATCGGTAACAATCGCGCTTGCTCAGCTCACCTTCTTCTCGCAAAGCCAAAATAGTCAGCAAATCCTGAACCTGCTTAGCAAACTGGCGTGAGGTTTTCCAAGCTTTCAAAAATGGCTGTGCATCTTTAATCTCCAAAGCCCACAAGAGAGCTGCCCAGGCTTGTTCGGAAGACTCAAAAGTGAAATCATTCTCCAAATCAAACAGTCTGTTGAGCTTGTCCTGGCTTCCTGCCATATCTGGAAGATAGTCATAAGCTTGACTTTCAATCATGGAAGACAGACCCACTCGCCAAAAAGGTGCCAGCAAGAGTTTATCAAACTCAACGAAGGTGCGCTCTACAGAAATTTTCTCCAAGAGTGGCGTCAAAGCCCTCATCGCCTCAAAAGTTTCTGGCTCAAGTTCAAAACCAAGACTGGCCTGAAAACGAAAACCACGCATTATGCGCAGAGCATCTTCATTGAAACGCTCACTAGCCACCCCAACCGCTCGCAAGACTTGGTTTTCCAAATCTTCTAAACCATGGAACAAGTCAATGATTTCGCCTGTCTCATCCAAGGCGAAGGCATTGACTGTGAAATCACGGCGCTTGAGGTCTTCTTCTAGCGAACGCACAAAGGAAACCGCGCTGGGCCTGCGATAGTCCACATAGACATCCTCGGTCCGAAAGGTGGTTACCTCATACTCTTCATCCCCATCTAAAACCAAGACGGTTCCGTGCTCGATTCCAATATCGGCTGTTCGCGGAAAAATCTGCTTTGTCTCCTCTGGATAGGATGATGTCGCGATATCCACATCGTGGATGGGACGATTGAGGAGGGCATCTCGAACAGAGCCTCCAACAAAATAGGCTTCAAAGCCTGCTTCTTTAATTTTTTTCTAATACTGGTAAAGCCTTCTGAAATTCAGAAGGCATTTGCGTTAATCTCATAATAAGTGTTCTAATCCATAGACAAGCTCATGACGCTTGACAACTTCTTTGATTCCCAAATTGACTCCTGTCATGAAGGAGCTGCGATCATAGGAGTCATGACGAAGGATCAATCCTTCTCCCTGATTGCCAAAGATAACTTCTTGATGAGCTACTAAGCCTGGCAAACGAACTGAGTGGATCCGCATGCCATCAAAATCAGCACCACGGGCACCAGCAATCAATTCTTCCTCATCAGGCGCACCTTGTTGGATAGACTCTCGCACTTCCGCCATCAACTCAGCCGTTTTTAATGGCTGTTCCGCTCGGAGCATCTTTTTTTCTTGTCATGGTGGAGTTCAATAATCTCCACATTTGGGAAATATTTAGCTGCTTGTGCTGCAAATTGCATAAGCAAGACAGCACCCAAGGCAAAGTTTGGAGCAATCAAGCCACCCAAATCTTGTTCACGGGAAAATGCTTTTTAGTTCTGCAATTTCGTCACTAGTGAATCCAGTTGTTCCTACGACAGGAGCAAAGCCATTTTCAAGGGCAAAACGCGTATTTTCGTAAGCAACGGCTGGTGTCGTAAAATCCACCCAGACATCCGCTTCAAAACCAGCCAAGTCAGCCTTATCATTAAAGACAGGAATCCCCTGCCACTCTGACTCAGACTCAAAAGGATCCAAAACTGCAACCAAGTCCAAGTCAGGATCAGCCAAGACCATCTGACAAGCGGCCTGGCCCATCTTTCCCTTAAACCCAGCAATAATCACTCGAATACTCATCTCTACTCCAGTCTAAGATACAAAGTCTGCAAGAACACAAAGTGAAAATAGGAGGTCTGATCAAGGAGTGTCTACTCCTCGGAAGAACTATCTTTTTCACACAGTGTTCCAGGTGTGTTCAATTATCAAGATACAAAGGACGTTAGCTGCCCATAAAAAATAGGGAATGGCGCTGACTTTCCATGAAAGGCAAGACAGGCATCTTTTTTCAAGAGGCAGGTAGTCTGTGTTTAATTTCTAAGATACAAAACCTGTAAGAACAATTTAGACGATTGGTGTATAGCTCAAGGCGATACTACCTTCTCCAAGGTGGGTCCCAATGACACTACCAAAGCTGACAATTGGAATCTCAGAATTCACACCACTCTCAATCAAGAGATGACGCAAATCTGCCGCCTTTTGAGGAGCGTTCCCATGAATGACTGTTATACGGTAGTCCCCATCTTTTGTCAACTCCTTGATGATTTCCACCAAACGTTTGATTGCTTTCTTTTCTGTACGAACTTTTTCGTAAACTTCAATCACTCCTTGGTCATTAAAGTAAAGAATAGGCTTGATACTGAGGAGATTCCCTAAGATGGCTGCCCCATTTGACAAACGTCCTCCCTTAACCAAGTGATCGAGGTCATCTACTATGATAAAGGCTGAATTATCAGCGATTTGGATAGCCAATTTCTCCTGAATCTGGGCAAAATCATCGCCTTGTTCTGCCCATTCAAAGGCACTCTCTACCATAAATCCTAGAGGAGCACTTGTGATATGAGTGTCAGGAAAAGCAATGGTCAAACCTTCATACTCGTCCACCATATATTGGATATTCTGATAAAAACCTGAAATCCCTGACGAAAGAAAGAGTCCCAAGACATGGGTATATCCCTCTTCTTTCAAGGAGCTTAGAATCTCATCCAATTTGGCAATACTTGGTTGACTGGTCTTAGGCAATTCTGCAGACTGAGTCATCTTTTGATAAAATTCCTCAGCAGTTAGATTGACACCTTCAACATACTCCTCTCCATCGATATTGACAGGAATATCCAAGATAAATAGATTCTCTCTTTGCAGCGTCTTCTCCTCTAAATAGGCTGAAGAATCTGTAATGACAGCTAATTTCATGACTAAAACTCCAAATTGATCCCTGGAAGATCCAAGGCAATTTCTGTTACTTCATAAGTCAAACGGTTGAGCATGTTCAAGCATGGACGTGCCAAGGTTTCGACTTCTTCTTGGTTAAATTCGCTTGGTTCGTTGACAATACGGCCTTCCACGTGGTTCACTTGGGAAATCGTCCCGCTGATGACAAATTTGTCAAAGACAATCATGAAACTCAAGATAACAACTAGCGAAGTTACTTGGTTTTCTTGGTCATGTTGGAGTAACTGAAAGTTCACGTCTACCTTGGTTTCAGGAGCGCCATTTTCATTTTCCCATTCAAAGTTACGAGCATCAAAGTGATACTGGCTAACAAATTCTTGTTCTCTTTTAAGATTCATTTTTCTCCCATTGCTACAATTTACTATGCAATTGTACCACATTTTTATCATTTCATCTAGTTTTCTAGGCTTTAGTCAATTCCGATTTCATCTTTAACAACAGCAGCAATCGTATCTACGTAGTAGTTAACTTCTTCTGTTGTTGGCGCTTCTGCCATGACACGCAAGAGGGGTTCTGTTCCACTTGGGCGGACAAGGATACGACCGTTCCCTGCCATTTCTTCTTCCATCTTTTCGATGATAGTTTTAATGGCTGGTACTTCCATGGCTTTTTCCTTCATGGCATTTTCTACTCGGATATTGACCAGTTTTTGTGGGTAAATCGTCACTTCTGATGCTAATTGAGACAAGCTCTTGCCTGTTTCTTTCATGATTTTAGTCAATTGGACAGCTGATAATTGACCATCACCAGTTGTATTGTAATCCATCAAGATAACGTGACCAGACTGTTCACCACCAAGATTGTAGCCTGATTTTCTCATTTCTTCAACGACATAGCGGTCTCCAACAGCAGTCACTGCCTTGTTAATACCAGCACTTTCCAAGGCCTTATGGAAACCAAGGTTAGACATAACGGTTGTCACGATGGTGTTTTGAGCCAACTGGCCTTTTTCAGAAAGATATTTACCGATGATGTACATGATCTTATCACCATCGACGATGTCGCCATTTTCATCAACAGCAATCAAACGGTCACTATCTCCGTCAAAGGCCAAACCAATAGCTGACTGACTTTCTTTGACCACTTCTTGAAGAGTTTCTGGATGTGTAGAACCCACATTCAAGTTAATGTTAAGACCATCTGGTGTCTCCCCAATAACAGTTATTTGAGCCCCAAGGTCTGCAAAGATTTGACGAGCACTCGTAGACGCTGCACCGTTGGCTGTATCCAAGGCCACTTTCATTCCCTCAAGAGGCGTTCCAGTTGAAACAAGGTAGCCTTCATACTTACGTAAACCTTCTGGATAGTCCACTAAGGTTCCCAAGCCTTCGGCACTTGGACGAGGAAGGGTGTCTTCTGTAGCATCTAGCAAGGCTTCGATTTCTGCTTCTTTTTCATCATCAAGTTTGAAGCCATCCCCACCAAAGAATTTAATTCCATTATCAAGGGCTGGGTTGTGGCTAGCGGAAATCATGACACCTGCACTTGCTCCCTCAGTTTTGACCAAGTAAGCTACTGCTGGTGTTGCAAGGACACCGAGTTTGTAGACGTGAATCCCTACGGAGAGGAGACCTGCCACTAAGGCTGATTCTAACATTTCTCCTGAGATACGTGTATCACGTCCTACAAAGACTTTAGGGGCTTCTGTTTCGTGTTGGCTAAGAACATAACCACCAAAACGTCCCAGTTTAAAGGCCAATTCTGGCGTCAGTTCTACGTTTGCTTCTCCACGGACTCCATCGGTCCCAAAATATTTACCCATTTTATTTATCATCCTTTTCTACTATTTTATTTAGTCCTGTTTAGACGAGTCTGGTTTCGTTTCTGAACTCGTTGAAGACGAACTGCTGGTTGAAGAGCCCGTTGACGAGGTCGTTGACGAAGAACTCGAGCTAGACGATACTGTCTTGGTTGTAATTTTCATTGTAGTGTCAAATGGCATAATGACGCTTGGCAAGACATTTCCATTTTTATCAACTGCTTGTAGTGGAACAGATGCCGAATAGTTACCTGTTATCCGTTCACTCGTTGGCAAGATGGCAATAACTCGATCTACTCTAGAGAGAGTCTCCTCGTCACTAATAACCGTTACTTTTTCATCTGACACAGTGACTGTATCAATTTTTACTCGAGAATCAATCTGACTAGGGTCAATCTCAGGCACAACGATTACATTATCTCGTTTTGCTTTTTTACCGACCTTTACTGTTATCTTTTGCGGAGTTGCAACAGCCGTCAAACCACTCGGTAAATTTTCAATGGTTAGAGGAACTTCAATGGTCCCTACACTGGCATTGGTTAAGTCAGCTTTGACCTTGAATTTTCGAGTGCTTTCCTGCATTTCGCTCGCCAAAGCAACTCTGTTTGACCCTGTCAGAAAGACCGTCACCTCAGATGTAAAACCACTGATAAAATACTGGTCGCTGTCATACTGAATATCAATTGGGACATTAAGAACTGTGTTTGTATAAGTCTCCGTCCGCACCTGTCTGGCACTGTTGCTATTCTGATAGTTTGTCAATGTTGCATAGATAAAGAGAATGCAGGCGAAAAAGAAGGAAGAAATGATGTATAGACTATTTTTTCTCATGTTTGAATCCTCCTAGCAAACGCTCTTTCAGACCGTGCTTTTCCTCTGATGCTGGAAGTAAAATTCTTCTCAATTCAGCTTCAAATTCTTCCAAGGTCAAATCATGTTTAAAGACTCCATTATAGGTAATTGAGATTCCACCTGTTTCCTCTGAAACCACAAAGGTAAGAGCATCTGATACTTCCGACAAACCAATCGCTGCCCTGTGACGTGTCCCAAACTCTTTGGAAATTCCTGTATTTTCAGTCAGGGGTAGGTAGGCTGACGTTACGGCAATCCTGTCTTCTCTGACAATGACCGCACCATCGTGTAAGGGAGTATTGGGAATGAAATATTGATAAGCAATTCAGCCGAAATTTTAGCATCTAAAGGGATCCCTGTCGAGATGTATTCCTGCAAGGTTCTCACTCTCTGAACCACTACAAGCGCCCCAATCTTACGAGGACTCATGTATTCAACTGATTTCACAAATGCACGAACCATTTGCTCTTCCGCACTGATAGGGGCATTGGAGAAGAAATCAGTAGCCCGGCCCAATCGCTCCAAACCTGTTCGAATCTCTGGTGAAAAGATAACCACCGCTGCAATCACCCCGTAGGTGATGATCTGATTGATCAACCAGGAAATAGTTGTTAAACCAATCATATTGGAAAGAATCTGGGCTAGAATAAAAACTAAGACTCCACGGACCAATATCATAATCTTGGTGCCTGCAATAGCTTTAGTAAAATGATATAAAATATAAGTCACAATGAGAATATCAATCAGATTGGTGACTATACTCCAAGGACTTGAAAACAAACTCGTCCAGTATTGTAAATTGGATAATTGTTGAAAATTCATCCTTGGCCTCCTCCCTGTCAAAACACTTTACTCATCATTATACCATTTTTTGCCCATTTTTTCCCTATCCTACCTCATTTTAAATTAAGCAAAAATATGATAAAATAAACTGACTAGAAAAACAAAGGAGAAATCATGTCTCAACTCTATGATATTACCATTGTAGGTGGCGGTCCTGTCGGGCTCTTTGCTGCCTTTTACGCCCACCTACGCCAAGCCAAAGTCCAAATCATCGACTCTCTTCCCCAGCTCGGTGGTCAACCAGCCATCCTCTACCCTGAAAAGCAAATCCTTGATGTTCCAGGTTTTCCAAACTTAACCGGAGAAGAGTTGACCAATCGCTTGATTGAACAGCTAAACGGCTTTGATACTCCTATTCATCTCAACGAAACCGTTCTTGAGATTGAAAAACAAGAAGAAGGCTTTGCCATTACAACCTCTAAAGGTAGCCACCTGACTAAAACAGTTATCATTGCCATGGGTGGTGGTGCCTTCAAACCACGTCCGCTCGAATTGGAGAACGTTGAAGACTATGAAAATATCCACTACCACGTTTCCAATATCCAACAATACGCTGGCAAGAAAGTAACCATCCTTGGTGGGGGAGACTCAGCTGTGGACTGGGCTCTAGCTTTTGAAAAGATTGCCCCAACTACCCTTGTTCACCGCAGAGATAATTTCCGCGCCTTGGAACATAGTGTGCAAGCCTTGCAAGAATCATCTGTGACCATCAAGACACCGTTCGTCCCTAGCCAACTCCTTGGAGATGGTAAAACACTCGACAAACTAGAAATCACCAAAGTCAAATCAGATGAAACCGAAACTATCGAAGTAGACCATCTCTTTGTCAACTACGGCTTCAAGTCTTCTGTTGGTAATCTTAAAAATTGGGGTCTGGACCTCAACCGTCACAAGATTATCGTCAATAGCAAGCAAGAGTCTAGCCAAGAGGGTATCTACGCCATTGGGGACTGCTGCTACTATGAAGGTAAGATTGATTTGATTGCGACAGGACTAGTGAAGCTCCAACTGCTGTTAACAATGCTATCAACTACATTGACCCAGAACAAAAAGTTCAACCCAAACACTCGACCAGTTTATAAGAAAAGAACCACGAATCAACTGATTCGTGGTTTTATAGTTCATCTGCGATCTTGTTTATTTTTCTGAGTCTGTGATTAACACCACTTTTAGTCAGGGGATTGCTCAGGCTATCTGCCAACTGCTGGATAGAGTAGTCTGGGTGCTGGATTCGCAACTGCGCTACCTCTTGCAAATCCACGGGTAAATTTTCCAAACCCATTCTATCTTTGATTTTACTGATATTATTGATGGTCTTCATACTAGCAGAAACCGTTCGAGCGATATTGGCTGTTTCAGCATTATTAGCCCGATTGAGATCGTTACGAGTTTCACGCAAAATCTTGACGCGCTCAAAATTATCACGCGCCTGCATGGCCCCAATCACGATCAAGAAATCCATGATGTCTTCTGCACGCTGAAGATAGGTAACCGCACCTTTCCTGCGCTCAATAACCTTGGCGTCCAGCAAAAACTGCTGGAGGAGAGAGGCCAGTCCTTGGGCATGGTCCAGATAAACAGAACTAATCTCCAACTGGTACTTGCCAGACTCAGGATCTCGGATGCTACCATTTGCTAGAAAGGCCCCACATAAGTAAGCACGACCAGCCTCCTCATCTGCTAAAATATCGGGATCAATACCCGTCTCCAAACCAAAGAAGGAATCCGCAAGCCGCAAATCAGCTAAAATCTCCTGCACCCTCTCATCAGTATAGACCGTGTAGACACGATTCTTGCGAAGATTGCTTCTCTGATGGTGACGAATTTCTGACTTGATCTCATAAAAATGGAGAAAGGACTCATAAAGGTGCCGAGCTAACTTGGCATTTTCGGTCACGACGGACAAGGTCAAGCCCGAACTAGATAGACCGATACTTCCAGACATCTTGATAATGGCCGATAGTTCATAACGACTGAGATGGTGTTGACCAAGAATTTCCTCTTTTACTGCAACTGTGAAACTCATTTTCTCACCTGTATAATGCGCATCAATTCGTCTACAATCAAATCGCCATCATGGAAGGCTCCTCCATTTTCCAAACGAAGGAAGTTGGATGAAATCACACGAGGAACCTGCTTGCAAAGACCAGCAAAGTCATGCTCTACCTGAACCAAATACTCATCAAAACGGTTGGTATCCATGTATTCTCTAGGAACCTTTTCGATATTAACCAAGACCGTATCAATAAAAAGGCCGACCTAAGTGTCGATGGAGGACTTCCACGTGGTCACTGTCTGAAAAGTACTCTGTTTCCCCACGCTGGGTCATGATATTGCAGACATAGGCAATCTCAGCCTTAGTATCCAAGAGAGCCTGCCCAATCTCCTCAATGACAATATTCGGCAAAATCGATGTAAAGAGGGAACCAGGCCCCAAGACAATCATGTCACTCTCGAGAATGGTATTGACTACTCGACGGCTGGCTTGCGGTGTTTCATCATCCAAGGTATTGGTCACATAGACATGGTCGATCATGCCTGGATGATCTGCAATGTGGTCTCACCTGCCACCTCAGAACCGTCTTTAAAGACTGCATGCAGTGTCAAAGGCTGATCGCTTGAGGGGTAGATTTTTTTCCTGTTGTGTGGAAAAAGAGACTTAGCAGCTGCATGGCATTGTAAGTGGACCCTTGCATTTCAGAAAGTCCTGCTATAATGATATTTCCTAGAGGATGACCCGCAAAAGCACCAGCGTCTTCTGAAAAGCGGTACTGAAAAACCTTCTCATAAAAACTTAGGCATATCCGACATGGCTACCAGGACATTGCGAAGATCTCCTGGTGGTGTCAGCTGTTGGATATTCTTTCTTAGTTCACCAGAAGAGCCACCATCATCAGCTACCGTTACGATGGCAGCGATATCAACATCCTTTTCTCGCAAGCTTTTCAAAATGACGGGGATACCTGTTCCTCCACCAATTACCGTTATCTTTGGTTTTCTCATGAACGGTTTACCGTTTCCTTTCTTCTGTCTTTGTCACGATGGCTTTCATTGACAGGCCAGTTTTTAGCAAGGTCCTCAGCTATGCGCTTGGCAAAGGCAACACTACGGTGTTGTCCACCTGTACATCCTACTGCAATGGTTAAAACAGACTTGCCTTCTTTTTTGTAACTTGGCAAAATGGGTTCAATCAAGGCGAGTAAGTGCTGATAGAAACTTTCAGACTCTTCATGATTCATCACATAGTCATAAACTGCTTGATCCTCACCTGTCTGATTACGGAGTTCAGGCAGGTAGTATGGATTTGGCAAAAAACGGACATCAAAGACCAGGTCTGCATCGATCGGGATACCATACTTGAATCCAAATGACATGACCTCGATACGGAAAGACTGGGCTTGTTCTTGGTCTGAAAATTGCTCAGCAATGGTTTTACGCAGTTCACGCGGAGTGAGTTCTGTCGTATCCACCACATTTTGACTCATATTTTTCAAAGGTGCTAAGAGTTCACGTTCCAGCTTGATGCCATCTAAAATCCGACCATCAGCAGCTAGAGGGTGACTTCTTCTAGTTTCCTTATAGCGTGCCACCAATTCCTTATCTGCTGCGTCTAAAAAGAGAATTTTGAAGTCCAAATCGTCTTGGTTTTCCAATTCATCCAAAACAGCCTGAATCTCTGAAAAGAAGGAACGGCTCCGCATATCGACTACCAAGGCCAGTTTGTGGTCATCATCCTTGGTCTCTACCAACTGCAAAAACTTTGGCAAGAGGGCTGGTGGCATATTGTCAATAGTGAAATATCCCAAATCCTCGAAGGACTGAATGGCTACCGTTTTCCCTGCGCCACTCATCCCTGTCACAATCACCAGGTGAAGTTGTTTCTTTGTCATCTATCTCTCCTTATATCAAAAAAAGTTTGGCAGAGCCAAACTTCAACTAGCTTATCCAATCTCTGCGATCACTTCAATTTCGACTTTTACATCACGAGGAAGACGTGCAACCTCTACAGCTGAACGAGCTGGAAATTCCTCTTTAAAGGCAGTCTGGTAAACCTCGTTAAAAGGAACAAAGTCATTCATATCACTCAAGAAGCAAGTTGTTTTGACAACATGGTCAAAGTCTGTTCCTGCTTCTGCCAAAATAGCACCGATATTTTTCAAGACTTGTTCTGTCTGTTCTTGGATCGTTTCTCCTACAATTTCTCCAGTTTCAGGAGATAGGGGAACTTGACCGCTAGCAAACAAAAGATTGCCAACGATTTTCCCTTGAACATAAGGTCCGATTGCTTTTGGAGCTTTGTCTGTATGAATTGTTTTTGCCATTTCTTTCCCTCACAATTTTTCTAATATTGCGTCCCAAGCCTGATCCATCCCTGCCTTGCTGACAGATGAAAAGAGGATGAAGTCGTCACTTGGGTCAAAGTTTAATTTCTTTTTGATTGCTGATTCGTGCTTGTTCCACTTACCACGAGGAATCTTGTCTGCCTTGGTCGCAACGATGATAACTGGAATCTCATAATACTTGAGAAATTCGTACATCTGCACATCATCTGCTGACGGGTCGTGGCGGAGATCCACCAAACTGACGACCGCACGGAGATTTTCCCGAGTCGTTAGGTACTCCTCAATCATGCGCCCCCACTTTTCACGCTCCTTTTTGGAAACGCGGGCATAGCCGTAACCTGGTACATCTACAAAACGCATCTTGTCATCAATGTTGAAGAAGTTGAGTAACTGGGTTTTCCCAGGTTTCCCTGATGTACGGGCAAGATTTTTGCGGTTGAGCATGGTGTTGATAAAGCTGGACTTCCCAACATTGGAGCGCCCTGCAAGGGCAATCTCCGGCAGTTCATCCTGCGGATAGTGGGACTTGTTGGCCGCACTGAGTAAGATTTCAGCATTATGTGTATTGATTTCCATAGTCACCTCTAGGCTGTTTCTAGGATTGGTTTTTCCGTTCCGTCAACAGCTTCTTTGGTGATGCGGACCAATTTCACATTTTCCTGACTTGGCACTTCAAACATAACGTCTAGCATGGTTTCTTCGATGATGGAGCGAAGACCACGCGCACCCGTTTTGCGTTCGATAGCCTTATTGGCAATCTCTTGAAGAGCTTCGTCGTCAAATTCCAACTCGACATCGTCATAAGAAAGCAAGGTTTGGTATTGTTTGACCAAGGCATTTCTTGGCTCTTTCAAGATGCGAACCAAGTCATCGACTGTTAATTGCTCAAGAGCTGCAAAGACTGGCAAACGTCCAATCAACTCAGGAATAATCCCGAATTTTTGAATATCTTCTGCGATGATTTCTTGCATGTAGGAGCTATTTTCGTCAATCGCCTTATTATTTTGACCAAATCCAATAACCTTTTCACCCAAACGTTGTTTGACAATTTCTTCGATGCCATCAAAAGCACCACCCACGATAAAGAGGATATTTTTAGTATCCACCTGAATCATCTCTTGTTGTGGATGTTTGCGTCCTCCTTGAGGCGGTACGCTAGCAACGGTTCCCTCGATAATCTTGAGAAGGGCTTGTTGTACCCCTTCGCCCGAAACGTCACGTGTGATAGACACATTCTCGCTCTTCTTGGCAATTTTGTCAATTTCATCTACGTAGATAATCCCACGTTCTGCACGTTCGATGTTAAAGTCAGCAGCCTGCAAGAGTTTGAGGAGGATATTTTCCACATCCTCACCCACATACCCAGCCTCAGTCAGAGCTGTCGCATCTGCAATAGCAAAAGGCACATTCAAGCTCTTAGCCAAAGTCTGAGCCAAGAAGGTTTTCCCAGAACCAGTTGGGCCAATCATCAAGATGTTTGACTTCTGCAAATCCACATCTTCTGACTCTTCACGCGTATCGTGGAAATTGATGCGTTTGTAGTGGTTGTAAACTGCCACTGCCAAGGCACGTTTGGCACGATCCTGACCAATCACATAGTGGTTTAGGATATTGAGGAGTTCGATTGGTTTTGGTACTTCAGACAAGTCTGCCAAGACTTCCTCAGCCAACTCCTCCCGAATGATTTCCTGGGCCAACTCCACACATTCATTACAGATAAAGGCGTTGTTCCCAGCGATTATTTTCTTTACTTCTTCTTGGCTTTTGCCACAAAATGAGCAATAAACCATCATATCATTTTTCCTATTTGTAGGCATGATTTCCTTCCATTCTAATTTATCATTCTATCTAAAATAAGGTCATATAAAAAGCGTGGACACTGTTGACCAGATTGGTAAAAGCATTCAACCAGAGTAAGGCAGACAGTCCATAGCGCTTCTTACGAAAAGCCTGTGCTCCAGTCAAAATACAGATCACACACAAAAAAGCTGTAAAAAATCCAAATATACTGCGCTCCATTAGACTTCCTTTCTATCTCGGTATTCGATGGTAAAATCATAGTCGTTTTTCTCATCTCGGGTGTAAGATTTGCTTGCGACTGTCTCAAAATGAGACAAGTCAAACTCCTCAGGGAAATAGGTATCTCCCTCTACCTGAGCATGAATCTGTGTCACGATGATTTCATCTAAATATGGCTCAAAAGCCTGAAAAATCTGTTTTCCGCCAATGATATAGAGATTTTTTTCCTGACTCTGATACCACGCTAAAACAGACTCCACATTTTGAAATACGAGCGCCCCATCTATGACTTCTTCGCTATTGCGCGTTAAAATCAGGGTTTGCCGTTTTGGAAGCAGACGACGTCCCATACCATCAAAGGTCACTCGTCCCATCAGTATAGCATGATTTAAAGTTGTTTCCTTAAAATGTTGCAACTCTGCTGGCAAATGCCAAGGGAGACGATCTTCCTTCCCAATCACACCTTTTTCGTCTTGGGCCCAAATGGCTATGATTTTCTTTGTCATGCTTCCGTCCTTTTTATTGATACTACTATTTTATCAAAATTCTCCCAAAAAGGCTGTTTTGAAACGCGTGCAAAAGAGAGAAAAGGAGCAGGCTTCATTTAGCCTGCTCCTCTCGTCCCTAGGACGTATATTTTTTTGCTTCTGATTCAATTTTTTCAACCACTTCTTGGATACTTAGTCCAGTTGTGTCAAGATAAACTGCATCCTCAGCCTGTCTAAGAGGAGAGGTTTCACGATGACTATCCTTGTAGTCACGCGCAGCAATCTCTTCTTTCAGCGTTTCAAGATCTGTTTCAATCCCTTTAGCAATATTTTCCTTGTAACGACGCTCTGCTCTTTCTTCAACAGAAGCCACTAGGAAAATCTTGAGTTCAGCTTGTGGTAAAACAACTGTCCCGATATCACGCCCATCCATGACGATACCACCTTGCTGAGCAATCTCTTGCTGGAGCGAAACCAGTTTCTCACGCACCTCAGGAATGGCAGCGATGCTTGAAACCTTGTTGGTCACTTCATTTTCACGAATCGGATGGGTAATATCAACGTCTCCTACAAAAACAAGTTGCTCACCAGTTTCTGAACGTCCAAAACTAATGGGGTGTTGGTTAAGAAGCTCGAGAAGTTGATCTACATTTCCTGCATCCAACTGGTGTTTGAGCGCTATATAAGTCGCAGCACGGTACATAGCACCCGTATCGAGATAAGTGTAACCAAAATCCTTAGCGACAATCTTTGCGACCGTACTCTTGCCACTCGAAGCTGGACCATCGATAGCAATTTGAATTGTCTTCATGACCGACTCCTATCTTGTCTTAATCACATCACCTGGGTTGGCAAACCAAGATCCAGATGACATGTGAGAAGGATTTAGGGCTTCTAGCTGGGCAATGGAAATCCCTGCACGCTGAGCAAGAGCTGCTTCTCCCTCTCCAGGCTGTACTGTAAGTGTTCCTTCACCCTCAGTATGTTCTTCCGAACTGCTCTCTGAAGGTGTTGATTCAGAAGAAGCTGTTTCCTCTACCTTGCTACTTGAAGATGATGATGCTTCCACTTTAGAACTTGCACTTGTAGAAGGAGACGATGCATCATAGAAGTCCTTCAAAGATGAAGTACGATTGCTTCCTCCGGTTGATAGGTAAATCAATACAACTACCATTGCTACAACAATTACAAAGAAGAGGCTAGCTAGAACCGTCAAGACACGATTCGCAACAACGCCTTTCCCTTTTTGTTTCCGGTGTCGACGCTCTGATCTTGTTTCTTCCTCATTGTTTTCGTAGATATCTTCTTGCCACGGTTCTTTTTCCATACCTTACTCCTTGTTTTTTTTACATTTTCTTATTACAATATAAATATGAAAGTCACACTTATACCCGAACGGTGCATCGCCTGCGGGCTTTGCCAAACTTATTCTGAACTCTTTGATTACCATGATAATGGAATCGTTCGATTTTACGATGATCCAGTCGAATTGCAAAGAGAAATCGCTGAGACAAGCGATGTTCTGGAGGCCATCAAAAATTGTCCTACACGTGCACTTCTAAAAGATCCATCGTAGGAAGCAGGGAATAAATATAATTGATTTTTTTCTCATTTTTCCCCACATCTACTAGTTTAGCATATTTCTAGGTAAAATTATAGTCTTTTTTGGTTATTTTTTTCCTTCAATATTAGAAAGGTCACTTTTTTCTTTGACGAGATAGAGTGGTCTTTTTTTGGTCTCTAGATAGATCTTACTGATATACTTGCCGAGAATCCCAATCGTCAGGAGTTGAATCCCTCCAAGAAAGAGGATGACAGCCATCAAAGAGGTCCAACCAGATGTCGGATTTCCCAAGATAAGAGTCCGAAACACTACAAAAATAGTCATCATAAAAGAAAGAAAACAAGATAGGAGTCCCGCTACAAAGGCTATACTCAAGGGAAAATCTGAAAAGTTAAGAATCCCTTCAATCGAGTAGAAAAAGAGTTGTCTAAAACTCCAACTGGTCTTGCCAGCCTGTCGTTCAACGTTTGGATAATCAAGATAGTGCGTTTTAAAACCCACCCAGGCAAAGAGTCCTTTAGAAAAACGATTGGACTCGGTCAGTGTTAAAATAGCATCTACCACAGACCTTCTCATCATGCGAAAATCACGGACACCTGAGGGCAAGGCCACTGGGCTAATTTTTTGCATGAGGCGGTAAAAGAGGTCAGCACAGAAACTGCGGAAAAAGGGTTCCCCCTCCCGACTAGTTCTCCGTGTCCCAACACAGTCTATATCTGCATTTTGGTCTAGTAAGGCTTTCATCTCAAGTAGCATACTAGGAGGATCCTGAAGGTCTGCATCCATCACGACCACCAAGTCTCCAGTTGCATGCTGCAAGCCTGCGTATAAGGCTGCCTCTTTCCCAAAATTTCGTGAGAATGAGACATAACGGACCGCAGGATTTTGCTCCCGATAGGCCTTCAAAAGCTCCAAGGTCCCATCGCTTGAGCCATCGTCTACAAATACATATTCGACCTCTGCTCCCAAGTCAGGAAGCAGAGCTTCCACAGACTGATAAAAAAGAGGAAGTACTTCCTCTTCGTTTAGACATGGGACAATGATCGAAATCATCATCTTAGTCTTCAAATCCATTTGGATGCTTGCTTTGCCAACGCCATGCGTCTTCACACATTTGGGTGATGTCGAGTTCTGCTTCCCAGCCCAGTTCTGCTTTGGCTTTTGCCGGGTCTGAGTAGCAGGCAGCGATATCACCTGGGCGACGTTCTACGATGCGGTAAGGAATAGAACGACCCACTGCTTTTTCCATGTTTTGGATAATTTCAAGAACGGAGTAACCTTTACCAGTTCCAAGGTTATAAATGTTTAGACCTGAACCTTTTTGGAGTTTTTTCAGAGCTGCAACGTGACCTTTGGCTAAATCGACAACGTGGATATAGTCACGAACCCCAGTTCCATCTTCTGTATCGTAATCATCTCCAAAGACTTGTACTTGTTCCAGTTTGCCAACTGCTACTTGTGAAACATAAGGCAAAAGATTATTTGGAATGCCGTTTGGATTTTCTCCTAGGTCTCCACTTTCATGCGCTCCGATTGGGTTAAAGTAACGAAGCAAGACCACATTCCATTCTGAGTCAGCCTTGTAGATATCGGTCAAAATTTCCTCTAGCATGAGCTTGGTACGACCGTATGGGTTGGTCACTGAAAGCGGGAAATCTTCTAGGATTGGAACTGTATGAGGATCTCCGTAAACTGTCGCAGAAGAACTGAAGATGATGTTCTTACAGTTGTTTTCTTCCATAGCTTTTAGAAGGCTAACAGTTCCAGCGATATTGTTGTCATAGTAGGCAAGAGGGATACGGGTTGATTCGCCAACAGCCTTCAAACCAGCAAAGTGAATCACACCAGTCGGTTCTTCCTGCTTGAAAATATCTCTGAGAGTATCTGTGTCACGGATATCTGCCTCATAGAAAGGCACCTCAACTCCTGTAATTCTCTCAACAACTTCTAAACTCTTACGATTGCTATTGACAAGATTATCCACCACAACCACTTGATGACCTGCTTGGATCAACTCAATAACAGTGTGGGTTCCGATAAAACCTGCTCCACCTGTTACCAAAATCTTTTCTTGCATCTTCTTTCCTCGATTCTCGGATTATTTCTTATTTTACCATTTTTGATAGGGAATGTCATTTGCCATCCTAGAGGGGAGGCTAAAATTTCAGTAAAATCTCATTCGCTTTTTACTCGTTTGACATAGTTTACAATTGGATAGTTTACTGGGTCCAAGGTCAATTCCTTGTCTTGGATCAGTTGAGCTAAGTGGTAACCAATGATAGGCCCAGTTGTGAGGCCTGATGAACCTAGGCCACTAGCCGCATAGACACCTGCTAAGCCAGGTACTTCCCCAAAGAAAGGCGAGAAATCACTGGTGTAAGCACGAATTCCCACACGCTCACCCGATGATTTCGCTCCTGCCAAGGCTGGATAGTGAGGCAAGGCCGCATCCTCCATTTGCTGGAGCAAGGTTTCATCCACCGTCAAGTCAAATCCCATGTCGTTTTCATGGGTAGCTCCTAAAGACAATTTCCCACCTGCAAAAGGGATCAAATCCCACTCTCCTTCCGGCATGACAACAGGGTAAGATGCTAGGTCTTCGGAGAGTTGATAATCTCGGAGCTGTCCCTTTTGGGGACGAACATCTACCTCATATCCTAAAGGTTCCAAAAAGTCCCCCAACCAAGCTCCTGTCGCCAAAATAACCTGATCAAACACCTCTTCGCCAATCTGGTGACCTGATGATACAGGAGTCAGACTCACTTTTTCTTTGACCAGCTTGACTTGACTAGCTTCTAGCAAACGATTCACTAACAGTTGGCCATCTACTCTCGCCCCACCAGAAGCATAGAGCAGGCGTTCAAATCCCTGCAAACCAGGAAAGTAGTTATTAGCAGATGCTTGATCCAGAATAGCTAACTGGCCTATCAAGGGAGATTCTTCTCTGCGCTGGAGGGCTAGTTCATAGAGTTCTTCAAGTTTGGATTCATCCTTTTTTAAGAGAAAAACTCCTGAGCGTTGGTAAAAGTCAATTTCCTGGCCAGACTTTTCCAAATCAGCCAATAGCTCCTCGTAAAAGTCAGCTCCCAAGCGCGCCATCTTGTACCAAGCTTTATTGCGGCGTTTGGAGAACCAAGGACTGATAATTCCTGCTGCTGCCTTGGTAGCCTGACCTTGTCCATGGTCAAAAACGGTCACCTCTAGGTCACTTTCTTTCGAGAGGTAGTAGGCAGCAGTTGCCCCTACAATCCCTGCTCCAATAATGGCAACTTTTTTCATTGTCTTCACTTCCTAACTAGATATGGTGGAAAGGATTGGTTGATGCTTGGCTAGGTATGATATCAATGGTCCAATCCTTTTCTGCCTTCCATTGATTAAGGAGGTCAGCAATTTTTTCCACAAAAAGCACTTCGATATAATGTCCTGGATCCAATGCCATCAGACCATCAGACAACATATCCTGAGCTGTGTGGTAGTAGATGTCACCAGTAATATAGACATCTGCCCCCTTAGCTAAAGCATCAGGATAGAAAGACTGACCACTACCACCACAGATGGCTACTCTTGAAATTTCTTTCAGCAAATCACTCTCTTGATAATGCACCATTCGAAGGCTATCTAGACCAAAGACTTGCTTAACATGCTGGGCCAATACCCCAAAAGTCTGAGGCTGAATATTCCCAATCCGCCCAATCCCACGTTCAGGGCCTGTTTCCTGCAGATAAGTCGTTTCCTCAATGCCTAGCATCTGGCAGAACCAGTCATTGAGACCATTCTCTACAATATCGATATTAGTATGACTGACATAAACGGCAATGTCATGCTTGATCAGGTCGATGTAAATCTGATTTTGCGGACGGCTAGCGACCAAGTCCTTGATGGGACGGAAAATGGGCGCGTGCTTAACGAGAATCAAATCCACACCCTTTTCAATGGCTTCTACCACCGTCTCTTCACGAATATCAAGGGCAACCATGATCCTTTGGATATCCTTGTCTAAAGTACCGATTTGCAGGCCACGACTGTCACCCCCCATTGAAAATTCCTGAGGGCAAAATGCTTCATAAGCTTGTATTACTTCACTTGCTAGCATGGAAGCACCTCCTTAATGGCTTGAATTTTATCTACTAAAACTTGACGTTCCTCCAGATTTTTTTCTGGGATTTGGCTAAGAGCAACCTCTAACTTAGCTGCTTCTCTCTGCCACTTTTGAACGAAAACTGGGCTGACTTCTTTGGACAAGAAAGGTCCAAAGCGAACATCACTGGCTGATAGCTCCATTTGTCCCGCTTCCACCACTAGAATTTCATAAAACTTGCCAGCTTCTTCTAAAATACTTTCGGCCACAATCTGAAATCCGTGCTCTTGTAACCAGAGACGCAAGTCGTCTTCACGATTATTGGGCTGGAGAATCAGACGCTCTACATTAACTAACTTGTTCAAACCTTCTTCTAGAATCGTTGCAATCAAGCGCCCGCCCATACCGGCGATGGTGATGACCGATACCTGGTCTGCCTCTTCAAAAGCTGCCAAACCATTGGCTAAACGGACTTGGATTTCTCCTTTAACCCGTGACTTTCTACATTTTTGACCGCAGACTGGTAGGGACCAACCACCACTTCGCCTGCAATGGCACCTTCAATTTGCCCTCTCTCGATCAACTCGATAGGCAGATAAGCATGGTCACTCCCCACATCTAGTAACACAGCACCTTGGGGCACAAAGGACGCCACCAATTCTAATCTCTTTGAAATCATCTTCTCTCACTTTCCAAAAGTCTGTTACCTCTTATTATACCACATTTCAGTTAGCAATCTTCCACTTAAAAAGACCGCAATCCACAGATTGCAGCCTTTCTTTATTTTCTAACTTGATAACGACTAGTTAGAATGAAAATAACAGTAAAGACCAGCATCACGGCCCCATAAACAGGCAATGTTTGTCCTGTCAAGGTCGAAATTTCAAGCAGTTTCTGGATCCTTGGGAAGAGAGCTGTGGCTAGGAAGCCTCCTACTGACCAAACAATTAAGAGGACACGCCAGAGGGTAAATGGCATGCAGGCTCTAAATACGGATAAGAAACCAATTGATCCAAGTAGATAATAGAGTAGGGTTGAGATTTCTATCTCAGACCAACCTTGACTACTTCCAAATATTTTCACAAAAAGAACGCTGAAGACGACCATAAGAGCACTTGGTAGGGCACGAAGCATGGATTTTCTGAGGAAGTTTGGTTCAACAGGTTTGATATTTCTCTCAAAAGTCAGAACGAATGGTGGGAACCCTTCCACAAATTGGTCGATCATGGTAATCTGGATCGGAATGAAAGGGAAAATCAAAATCCACTCAGACCGCCCTAGTAAAACACTAGCAATACAAATCACCGCAAGCAAGAAGGAATAAATCGTCTTAATCAAGAAAATCGGTGCGATGTGGGCGATGTTATTGACCACACGACGACCTTCAAAGAGAATCTCAGGAACATCATTAAAGTCTGAGTTCAAAAGAACCAGATTGGCAATCTGACGAGTCGCCGGATCTCCCTCCGCCATTACAATCGAACAATCTGCTTCACGAAGAGCCAGAATATCATTGACTCCGTCCCCTGTCATGGCCGTTGTATGCCCTGCTTTTTTCAGCGTTTGGATGATGAGTTTCTTTTGATGAGGGGAAACACGTCCGAAAATAGCTGTCTCTTCAGCCATGGCAATCAATTCCTCATCCGTGATTTTTGAACAATCTACATAGCTGTGATAGTCTGCAAAACCAGCCTTCTGGGCAATGCTGGAAACCGTGACTGGATTATCACCAGAGATAATCTTGAGGCCTACTTCCTGGGAACGAAGATAGTCTAGGGTCTCAGCCGCTCCTTCTCGAATCGGATCCAAGATCTCCAGCAGTGCCAAGGCTTGAATATCAGATGGTTTCTGGGGCTTGTGATGGTCTAGTTTTTCCTGACTGAGAGCCAAGACTAAGACACGTGACCCTCTCTCCAAGGCCTCTCTGGCTTCAGGGACTTCAGAGTCCAACAACATCTCAGGTGCCCCTAAAAAAACCGTCCCCAAACCTTCTAACTCCATAGCTCCCCACTTACGGTCGCTTGAGAAAGGAAGATTCGAAATCATAGGGTAAGCAACCTTTCCTTGGAAACGCTGGCGAATAGCCTGAGCTGTTGGATTTTTATCCTCACTATGAGCTATGTAGCTGGTCAGAATGTTAGTAATAGCCTCATCACCATAAGTTTCCGTCAGAGGAAGAACCGCCTCCACCTGCATCTTTCCTTGGGTGATGGTGCCCGTTTTGTCCAGACAGAGCATATCCACGCGCGCCAAGGTCTCGACAGAGTACATCTCCTGCACCAAGACCTTTTTCAAGCCCAGCTTAATCACCGCAGTCAAGAGCGAAGTAATGGTCAAAAGGGCGATTCCCTTAGGCAACATTCCCAAAAGGGCAGTCGATGAATTTACAACAGATGACTTGAGGGGCAAACCCTTTAAAATCAAGGCTTCTAGGAGGAGAGCTAGACCAAAGGGAATGATAATCTTCCCAGTAAAACCAGCTAGCTTGTCCAGCGATTTCATGATACGGGAGTTAATGGGTTTAACAGTCTTGGCTTCCAGCATGAGTTTGGAAGCATAGTTTTCTGCACCGACATGGTGAACTTGAGCCAAAACTGATCCACTGGCTAAGAAACTTCCAGACAAAAGCAAGGCGTCAACTTCTTTTTGCACCAAATCACTCTCACCCGTCAACATGGCTTCATTGACTTCCGCAAAGCCTTCTAAAACCTGCGCATCACTAGGAATCTGCTCCCCAGCCGACAGACGAATCACATCACCCAGCACCAATTCTTCTGGATTGATGGCAATATCCTGACCATCACGAATGGTTTTGACCTTTTCCTTGGTCATGAGGTTGAGCTTGTCCACCATGTGTTTGGCCCGTAGTTCGGTCACAATTCCAGAAAAAGCGTTAAAGCAGATAACAGCAAAGAAGACCAAATTGCTCCAAGCCTGCACAAAAGCTAGCGCCAAGGCAATGGCAAAGTTCAACGCGTTAAAAAGTGTAAAAACATTTCGTTTGATGATTTGCCAAGTACTGGTACTGGCTGATGCGGTAAAGTCATTGACCAAACCTTGAGCCTGTCTTTCCTTGACTTCTCTTTGGGTTAATCCCATTATCTTATTTTTATCCATAAATTCTATCATATCATTTTTTCTAGCAGAATTCTAATCCTATCCAAAAACTGTCCACTGAAAACTGAAAAAGTTTGCCAGTAGTCTTTCGATAAGGTATAATAATAAAAGCAATACAATCGAAGGAGTTCTCATGTTTTATACTTATTTGCGTGGACTAGTCATGCTGATCTTGTGGTCCATCAACGGCAATGCCCACTACCACAATACTGATAAAATCCCTAGTAAAGATGAAAACTATATCCTGGTCGCACCTCATCGTACCTGGTGGGATCCAGTTTACATGGCTTTTGCGACCAAACCAAAACAATTCATCTTTATGGCTAAAAAAGAGCTTTTTAACAACCGCATCTTTGGCTGGTGGATTCGTATGTGTGGGGCCTTTCCTATCGACCGGGAAAATCCTAGCGCCTCTGCTATCAAATACCCTATCAATGTCCTCAAAAAAAGTGACCGTTCCCTTATCATGTTTCCTAGTGGTAGTCGCCACTCGACAGATGTCAAAGGCGGAGTTGCTCTGATTGCCAAGATGGCTAAGGTCCGTATCATGCCAGTTACCTATACTGGTCCCATGACCTTGAAAGGTTTGGTTAGCCGTGAACGTGTCGATATGAACTTTGGAAACCCTATCGATATCTCAGACATCAAGAAAATGAATGATGAAGGGATTGAAATGGTTGCAGACCGCATCCAAGCTGAATTCCAACGTTTAGACGAAGAAACCAAGCAATGGCACAATGATAAAAAACCAAACCCACTCTGGTGGTTTATCCGCATCCCTGCCCTCATCCTTGCTGTGGTTGTTGGTATCCTAACGATTATCTTTACCTTCATTGCAAGCTTTATCTGGAATCCAGATAAGAAGAGAGAGTCTCTTGGTTAAAAAATACAATTATCCCTTGGCTTTTACCAAGGGATATTTCTTTTATGCAATTTTCCATTTTTGGGCCAACCAGTTGGAAAAGGCTAGAAAGCGCTCAGCCACTTGCTCATGATGCCCATAGGGATCAAAGACAAACTGACCAGTCGGATAACGTTTCTGAAGACTGGTATGGATCTGCTCAGCATAAACTGGTGCTTGAGCCAAGCGATTAGTATGATGTGCTCCTTCTGTTTGACCATTCTGTAAATACAGTAAACAATCTAAGTTTCACCCTTTCATCTTTGCAATAAGTCGTAAAATCAGGATACCAAAAGGAACCGCAGATAGAGAAGATACAGGAGACCTTGTCAAAGCTGAATAGACTGTAGACTGCCGCCAGTCCACCTAGTGAATAACCTCCATAAGCAAGGCGATTTTTGTCCAGGCGATAAAGCGACTGCAACTTATCTAAAAGACCTCCAAATAAATGATCATGATAGACCTTTGCCTGACCACCAAAATCTGGAGTCCCCTCTCTCAGAGCAGATGCCTTCCAGGGAGTGTAGTCATCTAGGCGATTTTTAGAGGTTAAGCCCACTAAAATCACAGATTCTGAAAGGGAAGATAGAAAATCCAAATTTCCATCATTCAAAAGAATCGCTGGATAGGTTTGATTGGGATCATAGGTCGAAGGAAGGCTGATCTTAACTTGAATCCCTTCCCAATCAAACTCATTATTTATTGATAAAGTCATTGATTTTCTCAAGGGAATCAATCACTGCTGGACCATAGTCCATCAACTCATCGTAAGAAATGGTCATGATTTTTTGATTCTTGATTGCAGGAACGTTTTCCAAAACTTCATTTGCTTTCATCAACTCTACTGCGTTGGCATCCAATTTTTTATTGCGGTCGCTGGTCACATAGATAATCAACTCAGGATCCATTGACACGAGATTTTCCAAGGTCAAGCCTGATGTTCCCGTTGCAACATTTGTATAACCAAGTTGATTCAACAAGCTTTCTTGCAAAGCAGACTTGTAGGCACCAAAGGTTTCGTCATTATAAGCAACCATAATCAAAGCCTTTTTCTTTTCACCTTGGCTTGCTGGGTTTGCTTTCTTAACAGCGTCAATTTTAGCTTGTAACTGGGCTGCGTATGCATTGGCCTTGTCCTGAACATTGAAAATCATTCCAAGATTTTTGACATCTTCTACGATATTTCCCAAATCTTGCTGAATCGTTGAAAGAGATGCTTTTTGTGTATAGACTGGGATTTTATTTTCATTCCAAGTGCTAACTGTTCCCAAGGATTTTTCAGAAAACATCATGTTTCGACCCATCACAGCGTCTGGCTCATAAGAAAGCACTGTTTCTTGTGAGACTGTTTTTTTATCGCCAATTTGAGGAATGGTCGCAATAGCATCCTTGTATTTGTCCGTTACAGCATTGTCCGGGTTGAGCATGCCAGCAATTTTATCCTTCAAGCCTAACTCCAACAAAATTTCAGTAGTTGAAAGATTGTTGGTGATAACTTTTTCAGGTGCCTTGTCAAAGACTTGTTCAACTTCATTCCCCTTAACATCATAGGTTTTGACCGTGAGTGGATAAGTCGTCTCTGTGCTGGCCTTTTGACTTGTTTCTGTACTAGACTGTGTGGTAGCTTTTTCTGTAGTAGTGTTACCACAAGCTGCCATGGTTAGGGTAGCTACTGTTACGAGTAAAATGCTTAGTGTTTTTTTCATTTTGTTTTCCTTTTCATTCTTATAAATAGTGAATCATGGCTTGCTGATCCTCGGTCCAAGTAACCTGACTTTGAACTCCGTATACAGTTTGCAATGACTCAGGGGTGATGGTCTCCTTTGGAGTTCCTTGGTAAAGGATTTCTCCCTCTTTCATCAGATAGAGATAATCCGAATAGCGACAAGCAAGTTGAATATCATGCAGGACAGCTAGAACATTGACCTTGAGATTCTTCACAATAGCCAACAAGTCTAGCTGATACTTGATATCCAGGTGATTGGTTGGTTCATCCAGGAGCAAGAGAGTCGGTTCTTGCGCCAAGGCGCGTGCTAATAAGACTCGCTGTTTCTCCCCACCTGAAAGAGACGAATAGAGACGAGTTTCTTCTCAAGCATATCCACCTTGACGAGAGCATCTTGAACGATGGCATAATCCCTTTCCTTTTCCTTCTGTAAAAAAGAGAGGTGGGGAGTTCTGCCCAGCAAGACGATTTCCTCAACTGTACAATCAAACTGCAATTGATTAAACTGGGTGACAACTGCCATTTGCTTGGCTGTTTCTTTGAGTGACCAATGCTCCAGCGGCTTTCCATCCAGGCTTATCAAGCCTTTGTCCGCCTTTTCCTGGCGATAGAGGAGTTTAAGCAGGCTGGTTTTTCCACTTCCATTTGGCCCTAATATCGTGTGGAATTGATGCCCCTCAACCTTAAGAGAAACTCCTTTGAGGATTTTTTTCTCTCCTAGTCCAAAGTGGACATCCTGACACATCAAATCCATATCAGACCCTCACCTCCCTTCGCCTACCTCCTACAATGTAGATGAAGAAGGGAGCACCTACTAAGGCTGTGAAAATACCAATCGGTAGCTCAGCATTTGGAATAATGACACGAGAGAGTACATCTGCCCATACGACAAAGAGGGCACCCAGTAAGGTCGCAACGGGAAAAAGTCTTCTGTAATTCGTTCCTACTAACCCTCGAGCTAAGTGAGGAGTAATGAGACCAACAAATCCAATAATCCCACAGGTTGCCACTAAGACTGCTGTTAGCACAGCCACCATGGTCACATAAAGATACCAATAGAAGCGTAAGGGAATCCCCAAAGTTAAAGCAGCCTCATCTCCCATCATCATCGCATTAAAAACACGATACTGAGTAGCGAAAAATAGAAAGGCTATTCCTACCACCATAGTTGGCAAGAATAAGTCAGACCAGGTATTCCCTGCAAGCGAGCCCATGGTCCAAAACTTAATGGTCATCACACTGTCCGCATTAGCGCCGACTGAGATAATAAAATTGGAAAAAGCTAGAAAGAGAGCATTGACCACCGTTCCTGATAAGATCAGACTAGAAGTCGTCATCCTTCCCTGCATAGAGGCAATGATGAGGACAGCAATGGTTGCCAAAATAGCTCCAAGAAAAGCTCCAAGGCTAATCACTAATTTTAAACCAAGAATGATGCTCAAAGTTGCCCCTAGAGTTGCACCCGCAGAGATGCCTAAGACATAGGGCTCAGCGATAGGGTTGTTTACCGTGGACTGCATCACGCTACCACACATGGAAAGACCAGCCCCTACTATCAGGCCTAACAATACTCGGGGGAACCTCATGTTCCATACAATGGCAAGAGTGGACTTAGAAACCTCTCCCATCTCAAGAGGAAATCCCAACCTGCTCAAAATAACCCGATAGGTATCGCCTAGATCAATCGCAACGGATCCCATAGAAACTGCTAGAAAGAGGGAAATCCCTAAAACAGCTAGCAAAATACCTAAAAGTAACACAAATTGCAGGTCCCGTCGGCTTCCAGAAAATTTGGAAAGCATGCAAACCTCCTTTGATAGAATCTTAAAAATTTAGAAAATTCTCATAAAAAGTATACCATATTTCTACTAGATGAACAAGGATAGAAACATACATAGAAAAAGCCCTCTGAAATCAGAGAGCTGATTTGAGCCCGGGATAAAACGTTTATAGGCTAGGCGACAAGCCGAAGATTGTACAAAAATTTTAGTATAACAAAAAATCTCCCCGAAGGGGGATGATCTGGTTTATTTTACCTTACAGTGCTAGGGACCGTAACCGAAGATTATACTTGAGTATATCGAGATAAGGTGACAACATAAAAAGCCCTCTGAAATCAGAGAGCTTGATTTGAGCTCGGGCTATAATCCTAGTGAAAAAGATGAAACTCCTTGCGTTCATCAAACACTGTGTTGTTTCCCTATTTTCATACGGATTTTTGGCGCCCTTAGCATCATAATTCTTGCTGGATAAAACGTTTATAGACTAGGCGACAAGCCGAAGATTGTACAAAAATGTTCGTGAAACAAAAAATCTCCCTGAAGGGAGATGATCTGGTTTATTTTACCTTACAGTGCTAGGAACCGTAACCAAAGATTATACTTGAGTATATCGAGGTAGGGTGACAAAAGTAAAAAAGCTCTCTGAATATCAGAGAGCTTGATTTGAGCTCGGGCTAAAATCCTAGTGAAACAAAAAATCTACACGATCAGAAAAGTCTCTATCGTGCCATTTTCATACATGATGTATAGTCCAAGTAGAATGAATACTATGGGCACAATGATTCGCTCGTATTTTTCAATTGTCTCGAATATTAACGGAATAGAGGATAACATCCGACTAATCTCGCAAAAGATAATTATGCCGATTACAAACACAAGCAACGCCACGAGGGTCTGTGACCAATCTAACGAAGCAAAATAAGGTATATAGATACCTAAATTATCTCCGCCAGACGCAATTGTCAGCAATGTAACTGTCCAAAACAGTTGATTTGCCTTGCTTTGTTCTAATCTTTCAATAATTTCTTCCTCTTCTTCCTCACCTTCTCCAACAATTGCAAAGCGAATCCCTAAATAGATAGGGATTAAACCAAGCAATCCAACCATCCATTCTTCAGGCACGAAATTAACGACATAAGCAGCAACTAAACTCGCCCCTACAAGTAAGCCTGTTCCTAGATATTGCCCCGCATAAATATGCCATTTCTGTTTATTCTGTGATAGCTGTGCAAATAAAATAATTAAAATAATTAAATAATCGATACTGGTGGAAATATAAACACCAATAGCAGATATGATTGTCTGTCCCATAAAAACCTCCTGTATTAGTTAGTAATAAATCAGCAGATTTTAGGAGAGCACAGACACATTAATTTAGCTATCGCTAGTGGGTAATGTCGAACGTAGGAAAGCATTTTACTCCTCCTCAAACGTAGTTACAAAGTAATTTCTAACTGGAATTCGGTGACTACTTCCATGTAAAGTATAACATACTATACTTTACTTCGTAAAGTGTGGGCTCTCCGAGGGGGCTTGCAGACAGTTACTCGGCTTGAAAAGCCGAGTAACTGCGCACCTTCATGGTGTCATTAGCTGATACCATTTGAGGTTTTTGTAGTCTCCAAAATTATGACCGATAAAACAGAATCCAAGGAATACCCAGCAGCAAATAAGTTTTTGTAGTCTCCAAAATTATGACCGATAAAACCGCAATAAAAAAGCTCTCTGAATATCAGAGAGCTCAAGTCTTGCTGGATAAAACGTTTATAGACTAGGCGACAAGCCGAAGATTGTACTGATGGTACATCGAGGCGAAGGCAACGAAGTATAGAAACGTTTTAGACGCAAGATTAACGACGAAGTCCGAGAGAGTTGATCAACTCACGGTAACGGTTAACGTCGTTTTTACGCAAGTATGCAAGCAAGTTACGACGGCGACCGATTTTCTTCATCAATCCACGGTAAGTAGCGTGGTCTTTTTTGTGTTGTTTGATGTGTTCGTTGAGGTGGTTGATCTCCCAAGTAAGGACAGCAACTTGAACCTCTACTGAACCTGTATCACCTTCGTGACGTGCATATTGTGCGATGATTTCATTTTTTTTCTCTTTTGAGATTGCCATGATGTTTCTCCTTTTTATTTGGCTTCATCCGAGTGACAGGTTGGCATGCCTGTAACCAAGAAGAAGTTATTTGTCTTTACGACAGTTCTTATTCTACCAAGAAGCAGGGACTTTGTCAACTGATTTACTGTTTAAAACCGTGAATTACTCTACTGATTTCAGGGCTTCGAGCATATCCACTTTTCTCAAGTGGTGATTGACAAATAGGCCTAATAAGGCTAAGATTACAGTCACTGCGACGATTGGAAGCGCATAGACTTCCCAGCTAACTTGTGGATAAAAAAGTATGGTGGCAGGTGAAATCATTTGAATCAAAAATTGATGTAAATAGTGGCCAGCTACCAAACCGAGAACAATCCCCACAAGGGACAGCACCATAGTCTCGCGGTAGATATAGAGGGTCACTTCTTTATTATGGAAACCAAGAACCTTAATAGTGGAAAGTTCACGGATACGTTCTGCGACATTGATGTTAGTGAGATTGTAGAGAATGACAATGGCTAGTAAAACCGAAACAAGGACAAGGATTGCCATCGTTTTATTGAGCGAACTAGCTACAGATTCAAAGAGATGGATGGCCGTCGCATTTTGGACCACCCCAGAAACAGCAGCTTTTTCCATGAAGGTAGCCGCTTCTTTCTCCGTATTGGAAGGTGTTGGGTCTTTTAATTTTACTAGGTAGGTATTGTCTTGTGGACTGGTTCCATAGACTTGTTCGTAAGTCGCTCGTTTGAGATAAACAAAGTGTCCAACATAGTTTTCAGAAATAGCCGCGACCTTGATTTCCTTCCCATCAAGCTCCAGCTCGTCCCCAACCGTAACACTTGCTAGTTGGGCTAATTTTTGACTCACGACCGCTCCATTAGTGACCTGCAACTCTCGCCCATTTTCCTCTAATGTGATAAAGGGATTGAAGTCTTCTCCACTAGTAACCATCATGGTGATCGTTTGAAGTCCTGCTTTCCCTTTAAAATCTTTTTCAATAGATTTAGAGTAAATCTTTTGATAAGCGTGGATAGGTTCTGCTTTCAAGGCACTTTCCAGATTTGCTTTTTCTTGCTCCGTTGCACTGCTCTTTTCCGCTACAATCATCTGGTATTGCTGGATTTGTTCAAATTGGCGCTCGGAAACTCCTCCCACAGATGACTGAATTCCAAGACCTGCAAATAGAAGAGCAACCGAACCCGCAACTCCAAAAATGGTCATCAACATCCGTTGTTTATAACGGAAAATATTTCTTGCCGTAACCTTATGAGTAAAACTCAAACGACTCCAAATAAAGCTCAGGCGTTCCAGCAAAATCTTTGATCCCTTAACGGGAGGTTTGGGAAGCAAAAGTTGGGCTGCTTCATCGTGCAACTCTCTTCGCGCCACCAGATAAGCCGGCAAAACACTAGATACCCAACTCAAAGCTAGGGCAAGGAGACTATAAGACCAATAGAAATACTCATAACTTTCCAACAACTACTCTAGCTGTATAAACATCCGAAATAACACCTGCTAAAAAATAATGTCCTAGTAGCGTTCCTATAATGGTTCCCACAGTTCCTGCAAGAAAACCATAGAGAACAAACTTGGCAACTATATCTTGATTACGGTAACCCAAGGCCTTAAAAATACCGGCGTTTGTGCGCTCTTCGTCTACAAAGCGAGTCATCGTTGTAAAGGTCACCATTGCAGCGACCATATATAGCACCACGGGGAAAATATTTCCGATAGAACGGATACTTGTTGATACATTACTGTACATGAGGTAGCCTTGTCCACCTGGTATGGTTTCGCGATTGTAAACGTGGTATTTTGGCTCTGTCAGTTCATCAAGCTCTTTCTGACGCTGTTCTAGCTTCTCTTTTTCCTTAGTTAAATCACTCTCTGTCTGAGCCAGTTTTTCTTTTTTAGTCGCCAGTTCTTCCTTTGCTTTTGTCAGCTGTCCCTTGGCTTGACTCTTTTGTGGTTCTGGTAAAGCGGTCACTTGTTCTTCTTGCGTTTTCAAGTGACTTTCGGTCTGCTCTAACTGACTCTTGCCATTTTCAAGGTTGCTTTCAGCAGTTTGGAGCTGTTCTTTCCCATCTTTCAGGCTCTTTTGCCCATTTTTCTTGATACTTGCCAATCTTTTTTGACCATTATCGGCCAGCAAGTCTTGCAACTCATCCTGATGTTGAGCTCGTTTGGTCTTATAGTCTGATGAAAAAGCATCCAGATTTTTTAAATCATCATAGCGCACACGCGCAATACTATAAACATCTGAATCAAACTGACTTGGTAAAATCACTCCATAGCCAGCCAAGCTTCCATTTCCACTACTAGCACTTCCTAAATCTTCTTTAGAAAGGATTTCACCCGACTGAACAAATCCAGTAATTGTGAAAGTTTGGGATTTTAGAACGGACTTTTCTTCTTTCTTAGTAAAGGTAATGGTCTCTCCAATATGATAGCGGTCTTTCCAGAAGTCGGCTAGGGCAATTTCCTCATCAGCTTCTGGCAGTAGCCCTTCTGTCACTTGAAAGGTTGAAATGCTCTCTGGTTTGGAATAAAGTCGAACTGCTTCCTCACCATTTTCAACGGTTAGGTCTGCCATATAGCCAAACTCAACACTTGCTCCTTGAAGGGTCTTTAGTTCGTCCTGATCTTCTTTGTCCAAGCCATAATCAGCTATCACTGCCAGATCCAAAGCATTGGCTTTACGGAGATAATCCCCTGCCGTGCGTTCCATGTTTGGGCTAGTCACTTTGAGTCCTACTAGGGCTAAAGAACCCAGCATCATCAAGGTCAAGATAGAAACAAAGCGTCCCTTTGAAGTCGTCACTGACTGAAATAGGTCTTTCCGATATGTTTTTTTCATGCTAATACTCCAATATATCGATATCCTGTGGATTCTCATTAATCGTCACACTCTTAACCGTGGCATCACGCATATGAATCACGCGATCTGCAATAGGGGCTAGCGCGCCATTGTGGGTCACGATAATCACCGTCGTTCCTTTTTGACGAGACATGTCTTGGAGAATTTTCAAGACTTGCTTCCCTGTCTGGTAATCCAAGGCACCTGTCGGTTCATCACAAAGGAGAATTTTAGGATTCTTAGCTACAGCGCGTGCAATGGAGACTCGCTGTTGCTCCCCTCCAGAAAGCTGGGCTGGAAAGTTATTGAGGCGATGACCTAGCCCTACATCTGTCAAAACCTGCTCTGGATCCAAGGCATCTGTCACGATTTCTGAGGCCAATTCCACATTTTCCTTGGCTGTCAGATTGGAGACCAGATTGTAAAATTGAAAAACAAAGCCTACATCTTCACGACGATAGTTTGTTCGTTGGTGCGAACTATAGTTGGCAATATTGGCACCATCAATCCAAATCTCTCCCTCATCATTGGTATCCATACCTCCTAGGAGATTGAGAACCGTTGATTTTCCAGCACCAGAAGCACCAAGGATAATGACCAGCTCCCCCTTTTCAATTTCAAAATTCACATCACGATTAGCCACAATCTCCGTATCCCCAACCTGATAACGCTTGTAGCTGTGTTTCATTTCAATATAAGCCATATCGTTTATCTCCTTTTCAAAGCTCGTTTTCTTAAATCAACAAGATGTTGATTCTAAATCACAAATATTATATAATGGGCTAAGTCAAAAAGCAATAATCAAAAATCAACAAAGTGTTGATTTAATAAAAAGGAAGATAAAATGGTTCAGAAACGAAAAAAACTACTACTAAGGAAGACATCAAAGAAGCTTTTGATTCAGCTGCTATCAGAGGATAAATTTGAAAATATATCAATTAGTAAGCTCTGTAAACGGGCAGGAATTAATAGGGGAACTTTCTATCTACACTATGAAGACAAATATCAAATGATTGACAGTTTTAAAAGTGAAATTATTTCCCAGCTCTACATTTTTTTAGAAAAAGAAAGAGAATCGCCTAGAAAGTTTATGTTAGCCAACTTCTATATATTACGTTCGAACGAACGCCTTATTAACGCCTTGTCCCAAAGTCATTACATAGACTTTCGTGGTGCAATTCGTGAATTTCTAAGTAGCATTATTCTAACTGAAAATCAAAAAGAAACGACTCGTCATTTCTTATCAGAAAACTTCCAAATTCCTCACAAATACGCTTTGGAAATCTTCTTATCAAGTATTGAAGGGATTATTTCTCTTTGGATTGCTGGGGGAGCGCAAGAAGAACCGGAAGAAATCACGGATATAATTTTATCAACCTATAACTACGAACACTGGAGCTACGAATCAAAAGAAGATTAATTCATACAACTTACTATTTCATAAGCTATATCCTCTCATTTTATACTTTTTCAATTAGCTAAATTGCCGTTTTTTAAACTTAGATACAAAAAAGCCTAGGAATTTCTAGGCTTTCTGTTTATAGATTATTTTCCAAGGTAGTATTCAGAAACTACGTTCAATTTTTCGTCGAATTCGAATACCAATGGTGGGAAGTTAGGGATTTCCACGTCCATGATTTCGTCATCTGACAAGCGTTTGATGTGTTTTACAAGGGCACGGATTGAGTTACCGTGAGCTCCTACGAATACGTTTTTACCATCTTTAAGTGCTGGAGCGATTTTGTCTTCCCAGAATGGAAGGGCACGTTCCAAAGTCACTTTCAAGTTTTCAGCATCTGGGATAACTGAGTCGTCAAGTGAAGCGTAACGACGGTCAGTGTGTGCTGAATGCTCATCATCACGATCCATGTTTGGAGGCAATACATCGTATGAACGACGCCAGATGTGAACTTGCTCATCACCAAATTGTTCCGCAGCTTCAGCCTTGTTTTTACCAGTCAAACCACCGTAGTGACGTTCGTTCAAGCGCCATGATTTTTCAACTGGAACCCACAATTGGTCAGAAGCTTCAAGAGCTAAGTTTGTTGTTTTGATCGCACGTTTCAATACTGAAGTGTAAGCTTGGTCAAATTCGATACCAGCTTCTTTGATCAATTTACCAGCGTCAATCGCTTGTTGTGTACCTTTTTCAGACAAATCAACATCAGCCCAACCAGTGAAAAGGTTAGCTTTGTTCCATTCAGACTCACCGTGGCGAGCAAAAAAACCAATTTTTACCATTAGATGGATTCTCCTTTTTATTTTTTCGAGGTTTCCCTCGTTTATCTATTCTATTTTTACACAATTTTTTTCATAAAAAAAGCTAGTTAAAATCAACTAAAAAGAGAACAGTGTCCTCTCATCTAGTTATTATTATTTCGCGATATTCAATCAAGAAACGATTGCAATTATTTGTTATTTAAAGCATCAATTATACGATCAGTATTCTTAGTTACATTAGTATCATTGTAACGATTATGAATTAGACCTTCAATTGTTTCTTTGCAATTTTCAAGATTAGCTTTTTCAAATACTACCACACTGACAACATGTGTTCCACCAGAAGTAAGATGCAAAACTAGTAGAGTTTGAAAAGCACTTAGCACTGTTAATACATCATAAGCCGCTAATATCAATCCTCCGATAAATGAATTTTGTATCATTGAAAGGCCAATAAGAGCGAAAATTATACCCAAACAAATGATTTGAAATCAAGACGAAATGAACTATCTACACTTGCAACTTGATCAACAGGAATTGTTTTATTTTGAGAACCCAGTGGGATAACTTTTAAAATAGTATTAGGGTTAGAAGTTTTTATAAAGACTCCCTCTAAAGTAATGGAAGCTTTTAAATAGAATGTTAAATACGATGTAATGAAAGATTATTTCATAATATTCTCCTTTTTATTTTTTTCAAGTTGTATTACATCATGTTTTCTTATAAAAAAAGCATTTTGCTAACATATTCTTTCGCCAGGTAATTCTTTAAATAAAAACAACCCTCCAAAGGATTGTTTCACTAGACTATCAGACAAGGCCACGGACTTCTTTTAAAAATTTAGAAAAAGTAACAGCTCCTTTAATGATTAGCAATCCTCCTATCCACTCGGTCGCTGAAAGAAATCCCATCACGCCACCAATGATATATAAAATAGAAGGCAACTTTCGAAGTTGTTGATCTTCTTCGAAATAGATTAGCATAAAAGTGCCTAATGCGATTACCAGAATTTTAAAAAATGTCAGGAGCAGGGAAAAGGCAACCGTGACGACCAACATCTTTGAAGGATCTTTATAGATGATGGCACCAGTATAGGATAGCAAAAATCGTAGGACAGGTCCCAAAAGTAAGGTTATGCCTGCCACCATGCCCAGTCTCCAATTGAGTCGAACCAATCTATCTCTCTCCATAAAAACCTCCTTCTATCGTAGCTATCATTCTACCATATTTGCTCCAGAAACAAAAGACCTTCTCAATCACAAACAAATCGCCTACCAGCTTTCAGACAGCCGAACATAAAAAGAGAAGATCTGTCGATCCTCCCTTTTCATTTTCCAACCCTTATTTCTTAAAAATAGAGGTTCTGAAATCGTTTGTTTGGTCAAGATAGGCTTTAAAGATTGCTCTCTTCAACTTATGAACGGCACTATCATACTCTGGATTATAGTTGCTCCAACGAGGACTTACAGCATCTTTGAGAACAGCTTGATCCATGAGGGCTTGCAATTCACTCACTTGATTGATGGTCTCTGTCGTATAGTTTGGCCATGGTTTTGTCGGATCTTTAAAGGTCACTTGTTTCAAGTTTTTAAACTGATCCACACGTTCTTTGTACATGGCTTTCTTGAAATCTGCCCAAGATGCATACTTGCCTTCAAACACCTTGTCCAAAACAAGATCATCTGTCACCAATCCTCGTTCTTTACCATAGAGATTGATAGTTTTACCTTTTTGTTTGGCAGCTTCTTCGTATTGGTTAGAGATATAAGGTACCATTCCATCCTTAAAGCCTTTGGCAGCCAAAAGTTCGTAAGCAATCCTACGCCCCATAAGGTCCCCTGGCGTGCCTTTCTCACTGCTGAGAGCTGAAAAGATTGGGGCAAAGAGTTTAATGGTATAGTAGCCATTTCGTTCATAGTCGCCAGTCTGGTACTCACGAGCTGATAAGATGTTGTGGTCAATCAAACTTTCAAAACTATTCAAGTTTTGGGCCTCTGCTTCTGTCAATTCTTTGACTACGTTAGTGGCGTAAACCTCATTTCCATCTGCTGGATCTTTCACATACTTGTTCTCAATTTTTCTGAGAGCCGCCATTTTCTGGTAAACATTTAGTTTGTTAACGATTGATTGCCCTTCGAGGTATTCCAGCATGTAGATAAGATCAAACATGTTGTGGACATAGTTCTGAAGATCTGTTGCGTTTTGGAATCTCTCTGTCGGATCCAAGACTTGCAGACGGGAGCCCTCTGTACTATCTGATGTTGAGTGTTTCAAGATAGAATTGATGGTAATGGTTGCGTCACTCGGTTGGTCAGGGGCTTGCAATAAGCCTTTTGCGAAGAATTCTGGTCCCAAGCCACTTCTACGACCATAACCGCCAAGGTAGATATCCTGATCTGAATCATGGGTCATTTCATGGGTATAAGTAATGGCTCCATCCTTGTCGAGCATACGGTAAGACATATAGTAGACACCATCTCCTGTTGCGTAGGCTCCATGCTGGTTGTGTACTACCTTATTGCCAACTGGGCCAAAGAAGTTCTTCATAGCTGGATTGGAACTATCAAACTTAGCCTCCACTGTAGCTTTTCCAGAGGTTGTGTCATCACCAAACTTATAAGCATCATAAAGCAAGATGGTACGATAGAGTTTTTCACGTGATTGTTCATCTAAAATACGATACCAATAATCGTAGTGATCTCGCTGGCGTTTGGCTGTTTCACGCGCATTTTCTTCTACAAAATCATTGAGAGCCTTGCCCGCTTTATGCTCGCTATTGCGGTAGCGATCATAGGCTCCAAATCCTAGACTAGACATAGTTGAGATGACAAATACTGATTTCTCTGGCAAGGTTAGGAGCGGCAAGACCATATTGCGGTATTTCCATGTGGCACTCGTGATGCGATCATAAACACCGATAGAATACTTGGTACCAGCTTGTCCCTGCTTAGTTCTGACTTCTTCAATATTAGATTTTTCTTCGACGATGTAAGCCTTAGTCTCTGATTTAAACCAGTCATTGTTGCTTGTGGTTGGTAGAAAGACTTTTCGGTAATTTTCTAGCGTGCTAAACAAATCTGTCGTTCCATGTTGACTGGCAAGACTGATACCATAAGTATCGACATTATTCTTAGCTAGAAGGTTGTTAAAACCAGATTTACCTAACTCGATTAGAGTATCTAGTGGTGAAGCATTTCCCTTACCAAAGAAGTCCAGGTGGTACAGAACCAGGTCTTTGACGTTTACTTGACCGTAGCTGAAGTTATACCAACGTTCCAGATATGTCAAACCAAGTAGCAAGGCTTCCTTATTGCGTTTGATTTTATCTACAAGATAGCCCTTGGTAACTTGGTTGTCACCAGCCAGTCCGGCATCTGCTGACAAGAGTTTCTTCAAACTGTCTTCCAGATGTTCCTTTGTTTTGGCGAACTGGTCTTCTAGATAGAGCTCAGTCTGCTCGACTTTTGGAGAAATACCAAGTGTCTTTCTGATGCCTTCTGAGTGGTAGTCCACCTTTTGTAAGTCAGGTAAGACTTGCTTGATGATAGAGCTTTGGTCATACAAGAATTGGTTTGGCGTATAGAGAGAAGGCCAGTATCTCCTAGACTATATTCTGCTAATTTGGCAAAATCAGCCTGGTACTTGAGATTGAGCTTTTCAGATGAATGATCCTTGTAGTGAAGCAAGAGTTTGTTAGCAGTCTGTTTGTTTGAAACAATGTCTGTGATGACTTGGTCATCCTTCATCATGACTGCTGACAAGAGTTCTTTTTGATATAAAAGACTGTTCTCCTTGACCAGATTTCCGTATTTGACGATGGTTGCTTTGTTGTAGAAAGGTAGCAATTTTTCAATGTTCTTATAAGCCAAGGCGCGCTTAGCTTGATAATGGGCCACCTTAGAAAAATCACTGTCTTTCTTGCCACTTGTTGAGAGGGGCTCCACTGTTGGTAGAGTGAGAGGATTGATGGCTGCTTTCTTGCTTTCAATCTGGGAAGTATCTAGCATTGTTCCTCTTTCTTCAAAGGATTCCTTGCTGACGACCTCATCCTTAACTAAAGTGACATTGTAAACTCTGTTGGCCTTGCTGCTGAATGTGTCCTTCACCTTCATATCATTATAGTGGTAACCAGTGATGGCATTTCCGTTGGTTACATTGACATCACTGAGAACATTGGTCAATCTTCCAGCATGCTGTTCCTCATTAGTTTTTCGATCCCACAAATAGCCTGCTACTCCCGCGACTCTACCAAAGTGCTTGACATTATTAATATCGCCCTCAGCATAGCTATCTTGGATTTGTGCATCCTGATCTACTAGACCTGCAAGACCACCCACAGTCTGATCTGAACTATTTGTGTTGGATGAAATGGCTACTGTCGCTTTTGACTTCGTCAGCGAAGCCTTGTTTCCTGTCAAATGACCGACCAAACCACCGATATTGTAGGCAGCAGTCGTTTCATAAGTGTTGATAATTCTTCCCTTGAAACTGCTCTCTGTGATACTTGATTGCTCAGCCTTTGCCAGCAAACCACCGATACCACGTTCACCGGCGAGAACACCATCAACGTGAACTTGTTTAATCTTTGTGCCATTCTGAGCTTCATAGGACAATGCACCGATATCATCTTTCCCTGAAATGGAGACATTTCAGACTCAATTTTTCTACTGTGGCACTACTCAAAGTTTCAAACAGTGGTTTTTTCAAGTTGTAAATAGCATACTGCTTGCCATCTTTTTCACCGATCAACTGACCAGTAAAGGTGCCCTTGATGTAGGATCTATCATCAGGTCCCAACTCCACTTCGTTGGCATTCAAACTAGCTGCTAAATGATAAGTTCCAGAGAGATTCTGGTTGATAGCTTTGACCAGGTTGCTAAAGGAAGTAAAGGTTGTCGTTTCCTCTCTAGCCTTCTTAGCTAGGTAGAAAGTGAAATTATCGACATATTTATTTTCTAGCTCTTGCTGGAGTTTCTCAGCCTTGGCTGTGATTTTATAAACTGGCTGACCATCTTTCGTTTCAGCCGTTATTGAAGCGACTGGTAGATAGACATCTTTAAATGACGAAGATTTAACCTTGACAAAGTAAGTGTCTGGATTACTTGGGACACCGTCTAAAGAAACGTGTTGTTTGTAAGTACCATTGGTCTGACTATACAACTCCAGATCCGAAACATTTCTTAGCTCAAGCGTCTTCTCTGGGTCTTTTTCTTTTGGTTTTTCTGTCGGAGTTTCCGGTTTTACTTGCTCGGTATTGCCAGTATATTCTGGAAGAGGAGCGACTTGTTCCGGTTCAACGATGGCTCCTGCTTGCTCACCTTTATATTCTGGTAAGGAAGATTGAGTCTCAGGTTCCACTATCGCACCTGATTGAGTATCTGTATATTCTGGTTTTTCAGCTATCTCAGGGTCAACAATCGCTCCTGCTTGAGTTCCTGTATATTCTGGTGTTGGTGGCACCTGTTCAGGCTCTACGATTGCTCCTGACTGCTCGCCTGTATAGGCTGGTTTGTCAGTCGTTTCTGGTTCCACCAAAGCCCCAGACTGGACACCCCCAACCTCTGGCTCAACTTGTTCTGGCTCGACGATAGCACCAGCTTGGGTTCCCTGATACTCAGGTAGCGGAGCGACTTGTTCGGGTTCAACAACTGCTCCAGCTTGGGTGCCTGTATATTCTGGTTTTTCAGCTGTCTCTGGGGCTACAACCGCTCCCGCTTGCTCGCCTGTATATTCTGGTAATGGAGCCTGAGTCTCAGGCTCTCCTTTTCTTGCAGACTGAGGTGCTTCACTTGCAGCTACTGCCTTCTTAGTCCCTTTCTCTACTATACGTGGCAAGGCTTCTTCTACCTTAGTTGAGAGAACTTCCCTAGAAATTTCTTGGTTTTCAACCGTGAAAATGCGAACAAGTTCAATCTTCTTCCCAGCACGACCTTCTTGTTTGACATGGATGGTTCCCTCTGCTAGATCTGGATTTTCCTGCACCACTTCTGAAACATCTAGTTTGGTTACAATCTCTTGGTCTTTGTATAAGAGCTCTGGTTTGTTCACGCGACCAGCCAAGACTTCGTCTTGAGGATCTACACTAGCAATACCAGACGGCTTTTTATTAGATAAATCTTGAGAAGGGATTGTCTTGTCTGCAGGGCTTGTTGAAGACGGAGCTTTCTGCTCATCTCCTGCCTTTTGTCCACCTTCGTTGGCTTGGAAATGAGGTTGAACTGTATAGTCAAGTTTCTGATCCCTAGCAGCAGTTTCTTGCTGATTAATCTCTTTGTCTTGCTTAATATAGCCTAGATAAGTATAACCTGATAAGGCACGTGGCAAAGGCAGACTATCTCCTTGGGATAATTGGTATTCCTGATTGTACTGGAGCAAAAGTTGATTTTCAATAGCCTGAACTGAAGAAGCCAAACCACTGCCCATCCCTGTTACCAAAATCACATTCAAGAGGGCTTTCTTTTTGCCTTTCTTTTTCGATACGACAAAAATAAGAAGGCCAATTGAAGCTAGGGCTCCACCAGTTAAAACACTAGTAAGGCTATTCTGCCCACCTGTATTGGGCAACTGACCTAGTTGGGCTTTCTCATCCATACGGTAGACTAGATAATAGGTGCTCTCACTATCTTCCGCAATCTTCGGAATATCCTTGACAATCAAGTCCTTCTCTTGCCCACTCAGCTCCGTATCCGTCACATATTTGTAGTGAACAGCTACATTTTCTTGAGCAAATACGGTTCCACTACTCGCAATGGACACAAAAAATAGGCTTGAAATCGAAGCTGACACAAGTCCAATTGCTAATTTTCGTAAGGAGAAACGATGCTGCTTCTCTCCAAAAAACTTTTTCATTTTAAATCCTCTCAACTTTTACCTTCTATCAAGAAAATAACTAGCATTATATTTTGATATAGGTATTTCACATCCACCATTATACTATAAAAAAATACTTCCTTGTCTCCAATAAATGCTTTAGATTTCACGAATGTCAAAGCTTATTTATCTTGTAAAATTTATCCGTCGTTGATGACAAAAAAAGAAGGCTAAGCGCCTTCTCTTATTTGAAAATATTCCTAACAAAAAGTCATTATTCTTGAATCTCGAACTTTTTCAAAAGTCCAAAATAGAGGGATCCACCAATGATTGTCAGAATTCCTCCTACCCAGCCCAAGAATGGGATCGATCCAACAGAACCACCCACGATAAACAAGATAGAGGGTGCAGGCGTCACACGTTCATCATCCTTGTAATAAATAATAGCTACAATTCCTAAAACCAAGATTGCAATTTTCACCAATGATAAAATAATTGAAAAAATCGTCAATAGACCAACTGTTGCATCCGAGTCCTCCGTTGCCGCAGCAGCACCGACAGCTATCATAAACATAACAAGAGGTGCCAACAGTAAAACAATACCTGCGATAAGACCAAAAAAATCGCATTTACGCGAGCAAGTGTATCTGTTTTCATCTGAATCTCCTTAAAAAAATTTTTTTACAGCTATCATTTTTATCATATTTTTCATGAAAAAAACAAAAGAAATTTCAAAACGAGTATTCTAGTTGGTGAATGATTTCAAATTTCTATCCAGACATTTAGACTAAGAAATAAGTTATGTATCAATTTGTTTGTAAGTTATTCGTCTTCTCCACTAAGCAAGCAATTCCATAGAAAAAAGAAGATCACTTAGATCTTCTTTTTTCATGTCTATCTTTGCAAGATGCTTATCTTTCAAAGATAGACTGTCTGAAGTCGTCTGTCTCACGAAGATAAGCGTTGTAAATCTTCTTCTTGAGCAGGTTAACCCAGCTAGCTTCGACACGGCTAGTAGCATTGGTAATGTTGCGTACATCCTCTGCCACGGCTGCGTCCATCAACTGCTGCATCTCTGCATAAGAACGAATGGTTACTTTCTTGGTACTGTTTGGATTTAAGCTCGTACTCAATGGTGATTGGCTTCAGCTTGGTTAGCTGATCAATTCGCTCCTTGTACATGGCCTTCTTGAAGGCTGCCCAAGAGGTGTATTCACCCTTAAATACATTTTCCAAGACTTTCTGGTCTGTCACGAGACCGACATCTCTTCCAGACCATCCGTCCCACGTTTTCTTCCCTTCATCGAAGGCTTCCTGAGAGTACTGACCAGAAACATAAGGGACAAATCCGTCATGATAGCCCTTGGCTGCCAGTAATTCATAGGCTGTGCGACGGAACATAACGTCTCCAGGTGCTCCATTTGGATTGCTCAAGGCTGAGTAAATTGGTGAGAAAAGGCTGAGGCTGAGGTAGCCATTTCGACCATATTTCCCACTTTCTTTATTCTCCCGACGAGTGATCACATCATTATCAATCAGGGAGTCAAAGGTCTTCAGCTGCTTGATTTCCTCAGCTGTGAAGCTTCGCGTCTGGTTACCTGCGTGGGTCTCCTTACCATACTTATCTGTAATATAGTAATTCTCCATCTTCCTGAACCACTGTAACTTGGCAGCATCGCTCTGCTTCAACATAGAAGTACCTTCTAGATAGTCCAAGGTGTAGATCATGTCAAACATACCATGGACATAGTGTTGTAGGTCTGCTGCATTTTGAACGCGTTCCTTGAAATTATAGGTATGCATACGTGTCTTAGAATCCTTATCCACCTTGAAGAGAGTATTGAGCGTAATGGTTGGTTCATCTGCGCTCGGTGAAGACTGCAAGAGTCCGCGAGCATAGAGTTCCGCACCCAAGCCCTCACGACGACCATAACCTTCAAAGTAAATAGCACCGTCAGAGTTATGGGTCATCTCATGCGTGTAGACTGAGTTACCATAGTCTTCCAACAATTTAGCAGCATCAAAGTGAGTTACACTACCCGTAGCATAGGCATTATAGCCCTTGCTTGGATACCACTTGCCAGCTGGTCCAAAGAATTCCTGCATAGCCTGTGATTTTTTGTCATTAGCTGGAGCCCAATATCTTTGACCATTCTTGTCAACCAATGAGAATCCATCATACACCAGAACCGAACGGGAGAGCTTGTCCTTGCTTTCTGGACTGAGAATCTTATACCAGAAATCATAGTGGTCGCGCTGGTATTCAGCTGTTTTTCTCACTCTGTCTTCGACATATTCAACTAGTTCTGCGTCTGTTCGCACTCTGTTATTGGCATCCAGGCGGTAACGATCATAAGCCCCCATAGAGAGGGTAGACATATTAGAGATAGCATAGACACCCTTCTCTGTCATGGTCAAGAGTGGCAGGAGCATGCCCTTGTGTTCCCAATTATCTGCAGTAATCTTGTCATAAACACCGACAGAGTACTTGCTCTTGCCCTCGGCTGCGTCCTGAAGCTGTCTCGCTTCTGCTACATCGGACTTAGCCTCAACGATGTAGGCTTTTGTATTGGTCTTGAGCCATTCATTATTGGTCTTGTATGGTAGGAAGAGCTGACGGTAGCCTTCAAGGTAATTGAAGAGTCCTCGCTTGCCAGTTGCTTCAGAGAGCGAATTATCATATGCTGTATAGTTGTTCTTAGCCTTTAGATTCTCAAGTCCTGATTTCCCTAAAGAAATGATTGTATCAAGAACCGAAACGTCATTCTTACCATAGAAATCCAACTTGTAAGCCGATAGTCCTTAACATTAAAGTTGTCATAGTTGATATTATACCAACGGTTAAGGTAAGTCAACCCTAATAGGAAAGCTTCTTTATCAGCAAGAATCTTCTTAACAAGATAATCCTTAACTACTTCACCTTCAGTATTGATAGCTTTATCCATAGCTAGCACTTTGCGAAGCTCACCTGATAGCTTGCTTTTCACTTGCGTAAATGCAGTGTCTAAGTATAGTTCATCCAAAGAAGTATCTGCGGCTACTCCGAGAGCTGTACGCATAGCTGGCGAATCAAGAACGACTTTGTTTAACTCTGGCAGGACTTGATTTAGAATACTAGTATAATCTGATACAAAGGCTTCTGGAGTATAAAGAAGGTCTAACCCCTTGATACTATACTCAGCAATGCCTTGGTTGACGAAATCTCCCCCTGATAAGATATTTCTAGGTAGTCAATAGTATTGTCCATGTAGTGCAGCATCAAACGATTGATTGCTGTTTTATTGCTATGGATATCAGTGATAACCTGGTCGCCCTTCATCGGAACAACATCCAGTAGGTACTCCTTGTTCAACTTATGCTCTTTCGGGATCTTGTTCGCAAACGAAACAATGGTTTCTTTATTGTAGAAAGGAAGCAGTTTCTCCATATTTGCATAAGAATATCCACGGTCGAATTGAGCATTGTTTACCTCACCATAGTCGACATAACGCATATTTAGATTCGTGTCATCTAGGCTAGTCGTGATGTCCATAGCAGTCAGTTTTTCTTCCATTTCTTCTTGAGTAATAGTAGAAGTAACAAACTGATCGTTTTTCAAGGTTTCACTTTTAGCAACTTTATATGCTTGCGTAATGCGGTCGTTTTTGTAGCCCTGATCCCCAGAAATACTGTAAACATTTGTACCGCTAACATTACTGATCACATTATCAACTAAACCATTAAAGTAGTTCGAGCCGACCACTCCACCGATTTGACCGCTAGTGGTTGCATTATATAGTTTTCCTGTCACATACGACTTGGTGATTCGAGCATTGTTTTCTAGACGTCCAACCAAACCACCGATACGTTGTTCATTTGATCGTGCACCACTAATAATCGTTACATCTGCTTTACTTTGGCTAAGAAGAGATTCTCCTCCTTTAAGGTTTGCAACCAAACCACCTACATTATAAGCTTTGATGTGTTGACTGTTAGATAGGATAGTTCCCGTAAAGGAACTATTTGTAATCTTCGTATTGGTTCCATTAACTACTAGACCCGCTACGTTAGAGGCGTTGCCTACTACCGATACTCTCCCCTGAACAGAAACATCTGTGATTCGCGCATTCTCCGCATTGCGTGCCAGCGCAGCTGAGTCATAGGTACCCACGATATTCACATCTTTAAAGTCGATATTTGAAATGGTAGAGCCACTCTTGAGGTTTTCAAATAAAGGCTTGGCTAGATTGTAAATCGCATATTGCTTACCATTTTGACTACCCGTCAGACTGCCGGTGAAGTTTCCTTTGAGGTAGACATAATCCGCAGGAGCTAGGTTGACCTCACTCGCATCCAAATCAGCTCCCAGAACATAATTTCCTGCCATATTTCGCTTCATAGCTTCTACCAATCCTGCAAAGCTAGTGTAGACATTTTGCTGACTTGGGACTGCCTTACTGATATAGAAGTCGTGCCCAGACTTGTAGCCCGCTTCACTTTCTTGGACGAGTTCAGGAAGGGTTACATTAACCTTATAAACTGCCTTGCCATCTTTCTCTACTTCAGAAATGCTGTGAACAGGTAGGAGAATTTCCTTGGATTCGCTTGATTTGATCTTGACGAAGTAGGTAGACAGATCCGTAGGAATAGAGTTCATCGATACAAAGCGCTTGTATTGGTCGTTTTCTTTATGATAAAACTCAACGGAATCAATATCACGGAAGGCAATCTTCTTGTATTCTAGCTCAAAGTTACGACTGTCTGTTTCAAACTCAGTAAAGCTGCCATTATCCAGTTCATAAGTCAACTTGGTTTTTAGAGTGTAGCCTGTGTAGTAGTCTAGGTCGCCAATTTTCAAGCTGCCAGCGAAGTTGGTAATTGGAAGAGTGCGAATCAGCTGGTCTCCCTGATACAATTCTGCAGTCGCTGAACGGAAGGACTGGGTCTGGTCTTCCAATCTATATTGGACCGTCACCGACTTATCATCAGCATTCTCAGTCAGACTTAGAATGGAAACGGTCGGCTTGACTTTAGGCACTCCATTTAGAGCTTCTTTGGCTGCTGTCAGGCTAGCAAGAACTTGGTTGACCTGTACTTGTGTAGCAGTTTGATTGTTCAAAACTTTGTCTGCCTTGGTCAATTCGTCAGTATAAGCTGTCTGCTTTTCTGAATCCGCATTCTTATATTTAACCGAAGTTTTAACCGTTGGATTTAAATCGTACTCAGTCTGAAGAGCTGTTTTAACAACTTCAAGACCACTTAATTGAGCCTTGGCTTGATTGATTTGTTCCACCAGTTGGTTGACTTCTGCTTGGCTGGCTTGGGATTGGCTCAGAATCGCTTGACCAGCCGTCAAAGCAGCATCATAGTTAGCTTGATGACTCTGACTATCGTTGAAATAACGGGCCTGAGCTTTAATCTGATCCGCTTCTGCCAAGAGATTATGCAGTGAAATTAAATCGAACTCCTCTAAAGCATCTGCTTTCGGCGCATCATTTGGCACCATGGTTGGTTTAGCCGTTCCAACTTTGACTATTTGCGTTACAGGAACTAGGGTTTCCTCATTAGACAACTCTTGGCGGTCAACCTCTTGACCGTTAGAACTGTAGACTCGGGTCTTAATGGTACGTTCGCCTTGGACACCCGGAGTTGCAATTTGACGAGCATCACGAACAAGCTCATCCGTTTCTTCTTCACGAATGGTGAAATTGATTTTTTCTACACGAGTTTCATCCGTGTAAGTCAGTGGATATTCTGGCAGAGCGTCTGCTTTTGGCGCTTCGCTTGGTACCATGCTTGGTTTAGCAGTTCCGACTTTGACAATCTGTGTTACGGGAGCCAAGGTTTCTTCATTCGAAAGTTCTTGACGGTCAACCTCTTGACCGTTAGAGCTGTAAACACGAGTCTTGATGGTCCGCTCACCTTGAACACCCGGAGTTGTGATTTGACGAGCATCTCGAACAAGCTCATCGGTTTCTTCTTCACGAATGCTAAAGTTGATTTTCTCTACGCGCGTTTCATCTGTATAAGTCAGTGGATACTCTGGCAGAGCGTCTGCTTTCGGTGCATCGTTCGGTACCATAGTTGGCTTAGCTATGCCGACCTTGACAATTTGCGTTACAGGAGCCAAGGTTTCCTCATTAGACAATTCTTGGCGGTCGACAACTTGACCGTTGGAACTGTAAACACGAGTCTTGATAGTACGTTCGCCTTGGACTCCCGGAGTCGCGATTTGGCGGGCATCTTGGACCAATTCATCCGTTTCTTCTTCACGAATGCTAAAGTTAATTTTCTCAACCCGAGTTTCATCGGTATAAGTCAACGGATATTCTGGCAGAGCGTCTGCTTTCGGTGCTTCGCTCGGTACCATATTTGGTTTAGCAGTTCCTACTTTGACAATTTGCGTTACAGGAGCCAAGGTTTCCTCATTAAACAATTCTTGGCGGTCGACAACTTGACCGTTGGAACTGTAGACACGGGTCTTAATCGTACGTTCACCCTCAACACCTGGTGTTGCAATCTGGCGGGCATCTTGAACAAGCTCATCGGTTTCTTCTTCACGAATGCTAAAGTTGATTTTCTCTACGCGAGTTTCGTCAGTATATGTCAACGGATACTCTGGCAGGGCGTCTGCTTTTGGCGCTTCGTTCGGTACCATGCTTGGTTTAGCTGTGCCGACTTTGACAATTTGCGTTACTGGAGCTAGAGTTTCCTCGTTAGATAACTCTTGGCGGTCGACAACTTGACCGTTGGAACTGTAGACACGGGTCTTAATCGTACGTTCACCTTGGACACCTGGAGTTGCAATCTGACGAGCATCTCGAACAAGCTCATCCGTTTCTTCTTCACGAATTGTGAAGTTAATTTTCTCAACCCGAGTTTCGTCGGTATAAGTTAGTGGATACTCTGGCAGAGCGTCTTCTTTCGGTGCATCGTTTGGTACTACGGTTGGTTTAGCAGTTCCGACTTTGACGATTTGCGTTACCGGAGCCAAGGTTTCCTCATTAGACAATTCTTGGCGGTCAACAACTTGACCATTAGAACTGTAGACACGGGTCTTAATCGTACGTTCACCTTGGACACCCGGAGTTGCGATTTGACGAGCATCTTGAACTAGCTCATCCGTTTCTTCTTCACGAATTGTGAAGTTAATTTTCTCAACCCGAGTTTCGTCGGTATAAGTTAGCGGATACTCTGGCAGAGCGTCTGCTTTTGGCGCTTCGTTCGGTACCATATTTGGCTTAGCTGTTCCGACTTTGATGATTTGCATTACCGGAGCCAAGGTTTCTTCATTCGAAAGTTCTTGGCGGTCGACAACTTGACCGTTGGAACTGTAAACACGAGTCTTAATGGTACGCTCACCTTGGACACCCGGAGCTGCGATTTGACGACTTCCTTCTGGAATTTCATCTGTATATTGCTCGTCAATAGAAAAATCAATCTTTTCTATTCTAACCTCATCATTTGTAGTCAATTCCAACTCAGAATTCTCATGAATAGGCGCTGTTTCTGGACTGGTGCCATATTCTGTCAGTTCTGGAATCTCTTGAACTGGAGGCGTATCAGAACTGGTGCCATACTCTGCTAATTCTGGAACTTCGTGAACTGGCGCTGTATCAGGATTTGTCCCATATTCCGTTAGTTCTGGAATCTCTTGAACTGGAGATGTCTCGGGACTAGTGCCATACTCTGCCAATTCTGGAACTTCGTGAACTGGTGCTGTATCAGGATTTGTCCCATATTCCGTTAGTTCTGGAATCTCTTGAACTGGAGATGTCTCGGGACTAGTGCCATACTCTGCCAATTCTGAAACTTCGTGAACTGGCGCTGTTTCTGGACTGGTGCCATACTCTGCTAATTCTGGAACTTCGTGAACTGGCGCTGTATCAGGAGTTGTGCCATATTCTGCCAATTCTGGAACTTCGTGAACTGGAGTTTCTTTTGGTATCGAGTTAGTTGGAGCTGTTCCAACTAAAATAATTTCAGAAACAGGTTTAAGCGTCACTTGATCAGAAATCATTTCGCTTTTTACGATTTCTTGATCCTTACGAAAATGACGAGTCACTACTGTACGTTGACCTCGAATACCTGATTGTATGACTTTTGATTGGCCTTGAGCCAATTCATCGGTATATTGGTATTTTGTCTGATAAGGAAGTTCTTGGACTGACTTTTGCTCACTAATTTTTAGTTCTGGTAAGTCATAAATAGGAGTTGAGCGTGTGAATTCAATCTCCTTGGCAGCTATAGCTTCTCTTTCTTCCTCAGTTAAAGCATCACCCTTATCTGAAACAATCTCTTTCATATCAAGATTTGTTTCACTCGGTTTAAGCTCACTTCCCTTCTCTTTCTCCAAGTCAAGTGTCGGATTTTCCTTCTGAACAGAATGAGCTAAATGACTATCATTTTGTTCTTCATTCTTTAAGTAACCGATATAGTCGTAACCATCAATTTTCAATGGCGCTGGCAGTGCATCTCCAAGACCCAAGTTAAGACTTTGATTATATGCAGCGAGCTCGATATTCGTCACTGCTAAGACTGTTGGAGATAGCAGTATGGATCCCATTCCAGTTACCAACAAGATAGAAGATAAATACCTCTTCCCATTCCTGCCTCTAACTACTACAAGCACTAGTAATGCAAGACCCATCGCTGTAAAAGTTGATTCCCAAAGGCCGGAGTGACCTGTCTTAGGCAATACTCCAGATGAATCCCCTTGAGTAGTCGGACGATAAACTAAGTAATAGGTCTCTGAAGCATCCTCAACATGCTTTGGAATCTCCCTTATCAAGGCACTCTTCTCTGCCTCCGTCAATTCAGACTCCACTACGTAGTGGTATTTGACATGAGCAGACTGCTGACTTTGAATTTCTGCTGCCTTTACAGAAGTCAAGTCCCCAGTTATTTGCCCACTCAAAAAGAAGCTTCCAATAGTCGCCGAAACGAGCCCGACAGACAACTTTCTGAAAGAAAAGCGCTGTCGTTTTTCTCCATAAAACTGATGTTTCATTCTCAAAATTTCCTCTTCAATATATTATTCAATCCTTTCTATTCTACCTGATTTCACTTGATTATTCAAATTATTTGTCGCGATTTTTAGAAGCAACACATGCTTTGAAAAGTACCAAAAAACGACCTCTCTTTTTAAAAACATCTCAAAAAATCAGCTTAAAACTTTCCTTAAAAATGTTGAATTTCTACATCTTTGTCCTAAGCTTTTACCAGCAAAAAAAGAGAGAAATGACTTTCTCTCTTTTACCTTTCCTCTCATCTTAAACTATGAGAAGACATATTTCTAATCTGATTATTTTGCTTCAAATCCTTCTGCAACTGCATCCGCAAAATTTTCTTCTACAATGCTTGCACAGTGATCACAGATGACTGCATGATAGCTGCGTTCAGCAGTAGTTGGATCGATACGACGGCAACGGTCACATACTTCACCTGCAGCGCGTTCAACTGTAAAGGCTACATCTTCGAAGCTTACTGCACTCTCTGGAGCTGGTCCTTCTGCGATGGTCAATTCTGACACGATCAAAAGTTGAGCTACATTACTGTCCACTGCTCCAAGAAGAGTTTTCACCACTTCATTTGGATAAACTGTCAAGTGGGCTTCGAGTGATTTACCGATTACTTTGCATTACGCGCTTCTTCCAAGGCTTTTTGAGCTTGTCCACGGAAGTCCATGAAGGCTGACCATGTATCCAAGATTTCTTCTTGGTTGGCAAAAGTTTGAGCTTCTGGTAATTCTGATAATTGAACGAAGTCTTCAGCTTCAAACTCAAGATATGACCAGATTTCCTCTGCTGTGTGAGGAAGGATTGGTGTCAAGAGTTTGGTGATTTTGACAAGAATGTCATAGAAGACAGTCTGCATTTGACGGCGTTCGAGTGATTTAGCACCTTCGATGTAGACAACGTCTTTAGCAAAATCAAGGTAGAAAGCTGACAAATCAACGTTGATAAAGTTCACCAAGGCCTTGTAGATTGTCAAGAATTCAAAGTTTGCATAAGCATCACGAATGGTCTTGACAAGCTGGTTAAAGCGGATGGTCATGTACTTATCAACCGAACGAAGCTCATCGTAAGCCACTGCGTCTTGAGCTGGGTTAAAGTCAGATGTGTTAGCAATCAAGAAACGAAGAGTGTTACGGATCTTACGGTAAGTTTCAGAGACTTGGCTCAAGATATCCATAGAGATACGCACGTCGTTGCTTGAGTCTACACTTGTTACCCAGAGACGCAAGATTTCCGCACCAAATTGTTTTTCAACATCACTTGGAGCAATGGTATTTCCAAGAGATTTAGACATCTTCTCACCTTTACCATCAAGGGCAAAACCTTGTGACAAGATTTGTTTGTAAGGAGCAACGCCATGGTTGGCAACAGATGTGATCAGTGAAGAGTTGAACCAACCACGGTATTGGTCAGAACCTTCAAGGTAAAGATCTTGCTGGATATTTGAGTTCTGGACGGTTGACCACCACTCCATTCCATGACGAACCTGAGTCAAACCATACGTCCATGATGTCTGTTTCTTTCTTGAACTCGCCATTTGGTGAACCTGGATGAGTAAATCCTTCTGGCAAAAGGTCTTTGGCATCACGTTCCCACCAGATGATAGAACCGTGTTCCTCAAAGAGTTGAGCCACGTGCTCGATCGTTTCAGCTGTCATAATAGCTGTACCATCTTCTGCGTAGAAGATTGGAAGCGGAACACCCCAAGCACGTTGACGAGAGATAACCCAGTCGCCACGGTCACGAATCATATTGTAAAGACGAACTTTCCCCCATTCTGAGTGGAACTTCACTTTTTCAATTTCATCCAAGATTTCTTGGCGGAATTTAGATACAGAGGCAAACCATTGTGGAACAGCACGCCAGATGATTGGTTTCTTGGTACGCCAGTCAAATGGGTATGAGTGAGAAATTTCTTCTTGAGCAAGGAGCAAATCGCCCAGTTTTTCGATAACTGTTGGTACAACCTTGTCATAGAATTGACCTTCGAACTCAGCACCAGCATTGGCCATCATGATCCCGCGTTCGTTAACTGTTACAGCAACTTCAAGGCCGTTGGCAACACCAACATTGTAGTCGTCCTCACCAAAACCAGGGGCTGTATGGACGATACCTGTACCAGAGTCAGTCGTAACGTGGTCACCAAGGATTACCAACTCATCTACAGCTGTATCCCAAGGGTGAGCTGTCACGATTTGGTTCAATTCTTGACCACGGTAGGTCGCCAAGACTTGAACATCCGCCCAACCAAATTTCTCAGACAAGCTATTCAACAATTCTGAAGCAACCACAAACTTACGAGATTCACCAGCTGGTTGTACGACTACGTAATCAATATCAGCTCCAACAGTCAAACCACGAGAAGCTGTAATGGTAAATGGAGTAGTTGTCCAAACTACGATGTAAGTATCTGTATCGACCACACCTTTCCATCTTTGACACGGTTAGCATAGTAAAGGGAAGTTGAAAGCAAGTCATGGTACTCAATTTCCGCTTCAGCAAGGGCTGACTCAGAAGACCATGACCAGTAAACAGGCTTGGCACCACGGTAGATATAGCCTTTTTTAGCCATTTCACCAAAGACACGGATTTGAGCCGCTTCATAGTCTGGAGTCAAGGTCACATAAGGATTTTCCCAGTCACCAGAAACACCCAAACGTTTAAAGTCTTCACGTTGTTTATCTACTTGAGAAAGAGCGTACTCGCGGCAAAGTTTCAAGTACTCAACCAAGTCCATTTCTTTGCGTTTGACACCTTGTTTTGCCAAGACTTGCTCGATTGGCAGACCATGTGTATCCCACCCTGGGATATAAGGAGCATAAAATCCAGACATAGACTTAGAACGAACAATAATATCTTTAGAAATCTTGTTCATGGCATGTCCAACGTGGATATTTCCGTTTGCATACGGAGGTCCATCATGCAAGGTGAAATGAGGTTTTCCTTGGTTCAATTCTTGACGACGTTGGTAAAGTTTTGCTTCTTCCCATTCTTTTTGCCAAACTGGTTCTTTGGTTGGAAGACCAGCACGCATTGGAAAGTCTGTTTTCCCTAGATTGAGGGTTTCTTTAAGTTTCATTGTTACTCCTTTAATTTAAATTGACAAAATAAAAACCACGATTCGCAAAAAGGACGAAAATCGTGGTACCACCTTTGTTCGAAAAAAGACCGTGTCTCTTTTCCTCTTTTCCCGTAACGTGGGGAACGTCCAGTCTTACTATTTTCGGACTAGATTTATTGAGAGGATAATCTAACCACTAGGGATTGCAGGACTCTCACCATCTCCCGCTCGCTGAAAATATAGTTGGTTAGATCTTGTTCTCACATTTTTTTATAGGATAAGAACAGATTCTTTATTTGCATCGTCCTCAGTTGCCGCAGTAGCTTCTACTTCAACTGACTCTTCATGCTGGTCACTTTCTTCTGTCTGTTGGTTTTGTTGAGCTTCAAACTCAGCTAATTCTTTGTTGCCAGCCTCGATACGAGCTTGCAATTCAGCAACTTCTTCTGGTGTGAATTGACGAGTCATATCAATAGGCTCTTCCTCTGGTTGTATAGATACAGTTTCACCAAGAACTTCACCCACCACTTCTTTAAAGGCTTCATCACTTGTCTGAAGGTAAGTAGCTGTTGGGCGAAGAATGTCTTCCCAATCAGATGACTCGACAATAGCTAATTGACTTTCAATCGTAGATTTGAGGCGTTGATGGAATACACGGCTCTTATTCTTCAACTCTTCTGTCTCAACAGCCACTCTCTTCGCATTATCTGTAGCCTGACGGAGAATTTCATTTGCCTTGTATTTCGCTTCTTCAAGCAAACGCTGAGCATCTTGTTCAGCTTGTTGAATAATATTGTTTGAACGTTCTTGAGCAGCTTGTTTAACACGCTCCGCTGTATCTTGAGCAATCAAAACTGACTGACTCAAGGAATCCTTCATCTCATCAAAGTAAGACAAACGTTCTTCCAAACTCTTGATGTGTGTCTCTTTATCATGATTGCTACGAACCAAGTCTTCGTAGTCACGAACAACGATATCCAGAAATTCATCTACTTCTTCTGGATCAAAACCTCTAAATCTTGTACCAAAGGTTTTATCTTTAATTTCTAACGATGTAATTGGCATACTTTTCCTCACTTACTTAATAAAAAATAGAATCATTAATTGCTTCTGGTTCTTGCTCACTTGTTACTGTTCTCTTAGGAATATCATTCGTATAATAGGAAAGACGTTCTTCTAGTTTTTTGATATAGAGTTCAGTTTCATCTTTGTATCGAATCATCTCCTCTAATTCAAAGTAAATCTTATCTAGAAAGAGGTCAACTTCTTCCTGATTGTAGCCTCTGAATGTTCTTGAGAAAGCTTTATCACTTATTTCTTGTGGTGTAATCGACATATTTTTTCTCACTTGCTTAAAAGTAGCCGGACTGTTAGTTTTTTCTTATCCTTTTTGGTCTGACCATTGTCTTTGACAACTTTCAAACGACCAAACTTTCTCACACTGATCAAATCTCCAACTGCAACCTGGTAATCAGATTTTTCAACAACATGATAGTTTACCTGGACAGATTTTTTCTCAATCAGTTGACTAGTTTGATTTCTAGATAATTTCAAGGCACTTGATAAGAGGGCATCCAATCGAAAACTCGAAACTAAAATTTCTCGTTCTCTATAATCAATTTTAGACAAAATCCTATCGGTAAAAGGACATTCCTCCAGCGATACAGGAAGTCTGCCAATCTTTCTTATTCCATCCTGAAAAAGAGGAATGAAATCACGATTGACAAAAATCTGTGCTCTCTTTTCATCTACCAAGATATCACCAAATAATTTACGGTCAATTCCTAGTTGGTTGATAATTGTTCCCAATATTTTTCCATGACTCAGTTGCTCAAACTTACTCGGATAGCAAATTTCCAACAAGGCCATTTCAAAGTCTGATATCTCCGGTTCAAAGTAATCGGGATAGAGAAGAACTCGAACCGACTCTGTCGGAAGAAAATCACCACTACTTTGGCAACCCAGTCCATATGTCCCAGCTAGCACCCTCAAGATCTGTTCCTGATGGGGATTGATAAATGGAGTAAGCACTGGTGCATAGGTATCTTCTACCCGCTTGATCCACTCTAATCCCTTATCAATAAAGGGAATATCATCTTGAGAAAAATGCTGATAAATGGCTCGATTTACTGTCATAGTAATAGGACTAGTCGTGTTAAGATATTTCCAACAAACTGAATCAGAATCAGCGCTGCCCAAACCGTAAAATCAAGACCAGCAAATTGTAGATTGAGCTTACGAAGGGGCTCAATAACTGGACGAGCAAGTCTGATAACTAGGCGACCTAGCTGGCTTTCATAGGCATTTGGAAACCATGAAAGAAGAGCAAATGCAACGAGAATGATGGAATAAATGCTGACCGCATTTTGGATTAAACGAATTAAGAAAATCATTATCTTGCTCTATTTCGTTTAATATCAAAACCAAACTCAGCGCTTTGTGATTCATCTGGAAGTTTGATATCTTCAATATTCACGATAACGTTGACAGGAGTCAATAGATACATCGTACTCGCAACTTTTTTCATATTTCCAGCCAAGACATGACGGGCTCCATCCAAGTAATCAAGGCAACGACGGGCTTGTACTTCTGTCATGTATTGGAAATCAATCAAAATACTTTCATTTCCAGCCAACAAATCTACAATTTCAGTTGCATCTTCATATTTTCTTGGATAGCGAACGTCAATTGTCACTTTCTCATCTGAACGATGGCTTTGCATTGCCAATTCTTGCTGACGCGCATGAAGACGAGTAATATTTGCATCTTTTGCTGATCCTGACTGAGCAGGTGCTGGTAATTCTTTAGAAGTTGAGATGGCTGGGCTAACTGTTTCCTCTTGTTGAGTCTGGTAGTTAGTCGTTTCTTCTCCGTCTTCTGTAAAATAATCTATAAATTTATCGAATCTATCTTTTAAAGACATAGCTCTCTCCTATTTAAAAAATGCTGTACCGATTCGAACAAAGGTTGAGCCGAACTGAATCGCTTCTTTAAAATCACGACTCATTCCCATGCTTAGCTCTGTCATCGGCATATTAGGGATTTGTTTTTCTCTAATTTCTGCTTGCAGAGCCTGCGTATCCTTGAAATTTCTTTCAATTCATCACTGTCTGCCTCAAAAGGAGCCATGGTCATTAAACCAACATACTCAATCTGATCTAACTTAGCCAATTCTGGCAAAAGTTCTAGCAATTCTTCTTTTGAAAACCCATGCTTGCTTTCTTCCCCAGAAATATTGACCTGCAAGAAACACTTGATAACATGATCTGTTCTCTTTTGAATTTCCTGGGCTAACTTTAAGGAGTCTAAAGCATGAAAGTAATCCACAAATGGGATTACTTCTTTCACTTTCCGTCTCTGTAGTGTTCCTATTAAATGCCAAGTAACTGGGTAATCTTTCAAGGCCTGATATTTTTCTAAAAATTTATCAACTCGATTTTCACCTATATGACGGACACCAAGCGGAAGCAAGGCTTCCGCTGTTTGTACATCTACATACTTTGTCACTGCGATTACTGAAACAGCATCTAGAGCACGGTTGGCTTCTTGACTAGCATCAGCTATTTGCTGAAAAACTAATTCAGTATTTTTTTTCAAATTCATTGATTAACGATTTTTGAAGAATGGAGGTGTATCCAATTCATCTTCATCTTGTGAAACTGGTGTTTCGAAGCGTTCTACTGGTGAAACAACTGGATCTGTTTGGCGAACAATAGACTCACGACGCAAATCCCAGTCTCCAAAAGCAGAGGCTTGGTTTGTTTCAAAACGACGTGGGCTTGATTTAGGCAATTCTGCTGTCTCTTCCAAGTCGAATTGACGGTCAAATGTGTGTGCTTGTGGCGCTTTAGTTGATGGACGTCCAACTGGTTGGTTGTTACGAGCTCCAACTACTTTTTCCACTCGTTCTTGACGAACACCTGTCGCTACAACTGTAACACGGATTTCATCCTTCATGCTTTCATCAATTGATGTTCCAAGCCAGATGTTTACACCTTGGCCAGCTGCTTGGTTGACGATTTCTGAAGCTTCTTCTGCTTCAATCAAGGTCAAATCAAGACCACCAGTAACATTGACGATGACATCCTCTGCACCATCGATTGTTGTTTCAAGAAGTGGAGAGTAAATTGCTTTACGAGCCGCTTCAACAACGCGTTCTTCACCACTACCGATACCGATACCCATAAGGGCATTCCCTTTGTTGGCCATTACAGTTTTCACGTCAGCAAAGTCAAGGTTAATCAATCCTGGGTTCGTGATCAAGTCAGTAATCCCTTGAACACCTTGGCGAAGAACGTTATCTGCTTCGCTAAGAGCTTCAAGAAGTGGCGTTTTCTTATCAACAATTTCAAGCAAGTTGTTGTTAGAGATAATCAACAAAGTATCAACATGCTCGCGAAGTTCGTTGATTCCTTCTACAGCGTACTGGCCACGTTTGCTTCCTTCAAATCCGAAAGGACGTGTCACAACACCAACTGTAAGAGCACCAAGATCTTTAGCGATACGTGCAATAACAGGGGCTGCACCTGTACCAGATCCACCACCCATACCTGCAGTGATAAAGACCATGTCTGCTCCAGTGATAGCTTCCGTCAAAGCTTCTTCACTTTCTTCTGCAGCTTTACGTCCAACTTCTGGACGACCTCCAGCACCCAAACCACGAGTCAATTTTGGACCAAGTTGGATAACTGTTTCTGCTTTCGTACTGCTAAGGGCTTGTACATCAGTGTTGGCTGCGATAAATTCTACACCAGCAACACCTTCGTCAACCATGCGGTTAATGGCGTTACCACCACCACCACCGACACCAATTACCTTAATAACTGCGCCTTGAGCTGCTGCTGTATCAAATGAAAATGTCATAATTTCTTATCCTCTTTTATTCATCAAACATGCTTCCGATCAAACCACGGAAACGTTCTGTTAGCTTCGGTTTACTTTGAGAACTTGCTTGGAATTCTTCCTTGGGAGCAACTGGAGCTTCCTGCACAGTTTCAGCTGGAGCTGCTTGTGCTGGACTTGGTTGCACTACTGGATTCAAACGTTGATTTGGAATGCCAAAGTTGATTGGTTTTTGACGAAGGAATTCATCTCCTTTAACTGCTTTTTGTGCAAGAAGATTGACTTCAGTCAATTTACCAGCAAACTCAGACAAGCTAATCACGTGCGCAAATGCAGGGTTGCGAATTCCAACTTGATTTGGTACATAGAGTTTTACGCGAACACCAAATACTTCTTGGGCTAATTCAACAATTCCTGGCAAAATTGCATTTCCACCGATAAGGACGATACCTCCTGGCAAATCTAACAAGTGTCTTCTTTCCAACTCTTGTTTGATTTGGTCAAAGATATGTTTGATGCGTGCTGAGATAATTTCTGCCAAGTAGCTTTCTGTTACTTCAACAGGTTCTACTTCACCAATTACTTCAACTTGGAAAGTTTCGTTACTTGCTAGTGGAACGTAAGCTTCACCATAGTTCAGTTTCAAACTTTCAGCAATTTTTTGAGATGTTTTCAAGACTTTAGAAATGTCTTTTGTAACGTAATCCCCACCTTCTTGGTAGATGTTAGTGAACTGCAATTCTTGGTTGCGGATAGTCGCTACAGTAGTCTGACCTCCACCCATGTCAATGACAGTTGCACCAAATTCGCGTTCGCCTTCATTGAGAACGGAGTTCACAATTGCCAAAGGTGAAATAATCACATTATCAACATGAATACCTACACGCTCAACCGTCTTACGAAGATTGTGTAGAATCGTACGAGGACCTGTGTAAAGCAGGCCACGCATTTCCAAGCGGACACCCATCATACCACGAGGGTCACGAATTCCTTGGAAACCGTCCACGATGAATTCTTCTGGAATAAAGGTAATCACTTCACGATCAGGAGTCATGCTCTTTGTCAAAGCTGATTTGACAACATTTTCAACATCTTGATCTGTGATTTCTTTGGTATCTGAAGTTACAGGAATCATTCCTTGTGTTGGTTCAACCTGCAAGAGGTTTGCTGGAAGGCCAACGTTAACAGACTTAATAGAAATACCCGCTTTCTCTTCTGCCTGTGTGATCGCAGATTTGATTGCTGAAGCAGCTGCTTCAATATCAACAATAATTCCGTCTTTTACACCTTTACTTTTGGCATTACTAACACCAATTACATTTACTTCGCCATCTCTATGCTCAGCTACTAGCACTTTAATCGAACTAGTTCCGATATCTAAGCCTGTAAAAAAACCATCTCTAGTCATTACATCGCATCCTCTCTGTCTTCCAAGTTTCTCACTTCTATTTAATAACTATGTTTTGGGCATAGCTATTCAAAGAATATTATAACACAAAAAAATCCAATCGTGCTTAGTTTTTTTGATAAAATTCCTGCATGTTTTTTTGAGAAAATTCTAGAAAAAAATTCTTCTTCTAAGAGATTATTTGAAGTTAACGTTCACAATTTCCTTTTTGTTTCTTAAAAATCCAAAAAAGAGAAGATCATTTTAGATCTTCTCTTGAATAAATTCTTCTGATTTTTGTTGTAAAAAATTTTCTACTAATTTCCCTGTTAAGCGAATTGCTATCACGATAACAGTCGAAACAATGAGATAATTTAAGGGCTGGCCGAAGCTTCCAACAAGTGGTGGTTTGTTTAAAAATCCATAATCTCCACCTACAACTAAGTTGACAACCCATATCAAGCCATTTAAGGCGAAAGTAATCACTACCACATTCTTCAAATCGAGAAGGGAAGGTTGATAGTTTCTAAACAAGTATAGGAGCGCATTTCCTAAAAGGGCAACATGTCCGATAATGAAGGACAAAATGGTCACGTGTGGAAATGGGTAGGGATCAAAGAGTGGGTAAGCCAGTGCTGCTGTTGCTCCAAAAGTTCCTAAAAGGGCAAAGTACTGTTTGTACTTGGATGTCCCTGGAATTAAGAGCATCACAAACATGGCGATACGGCAATGATAGAAGGGCAAACTTTCTGACAGAGGCATGAGATTCCCCCAATACCAGCTATACAGAACAATCAGTTGAACAGACTGAAGAATCTGAATAAAACGCTGGTAAGCAACTTTGTCGCGAAAACGATAAGAAGCATAGAAAGTAAGAGCCAGTAAACATAACAAACCAATGTACCAGTGAAGTTCAAACTGGGGCGGTTCTGATATCTGTGTGGTAAATAATTTATCCCACAAATTCATATTCTATTCCTCGTTCATCTAGCTAGAGGCAGTAAAAAAATTCACTCCCCCCAGCTTTTAAATTTTTTGAAAAAACTTGATTCTATGACATGCATAGAATACTTGAGTCCTAAATTCGCAACCTATTATATCATTTGTATTGCAGAAATGCACCTTGTAGATACCCTTTTTTGATTTGTCAACTTCTCTAGCATAAACTAATCAACATATTGGTCTCTTTGTCCTTTATAAACTTGCCAAAGAATCTCCATTTGCTCCTTGGTGATGCGTTTTTCAGATAAGACTGGCAATTGGTCAATGGCAAAAAATTGAAGCTCAGCAATTTCTTGATTCTCTTGAAATTGTCCATCAAGAAGTTGGCATTCAAAGACAAACTTTGCATATTGTTTGCTCTGTAGTTGGAAACGATTGGTGTCAAAAACTGCAAGTAACCTTTCAGCTTTTGCTGTAATACCGGTTTCTTCTTCAATTTCTTTAAGAATATTTTCGGTTGGAGAATAGCCAACTTCACCAAAACCACCTGGCAAAGCCCAACTATCCTCCCCTTTTCCTCTAACTAAACAGACTTTTTCATCCTCAACAATCCAAGCACGGACGTCCATCAGAGGAGTTGCATAAGCGGACGTTGGTTTCAAGACTTCTGCCACTTCTTCTGCATCGAGGTCTGATACCTGATTCAACATTTCAGATAACAGGATTCGCAAGTCCTCGTAGCGCTCACGGTCGAAAGGATCTTTTGTAAAGGTTAATCCAGTATCCGTAATGGCTAGCATTCTTTGCAGATACTTGGTAAAATCACTTGCATTCATTTTCTAAACTTTCTACCAGCTTGGCTAGATTCATGGAGTTCGATCCTTTGAGCAAAATTTGGTCATTGGCACCGAGTCTTTCCTTGACTTGCTTGACTAGGTCTTCAAATTGGTCCTCGTCAGCTGTTTTCTTGAAGTAATAAACGTGACCTATTGGGAACATTTGACTGGCAAGTTGAGCCAATTCTGCAATATCTTCTCCATAGAAAATAACGGTATCCAGCACATCTGGCGATAGGCTCAAAATCATCTGGTTATGGAGTTGGACAGACTGGTTGCCGAGTTCCTTCATGTCTGCTAGAACAGCAATTTTCTTGCCTCCTTCATTGGCTGGAATGGCAGAGAATGTCTCCAAAATCAACTTCATGGCTGTTGGATTGGCATTATACACATCTGACAGGATATCTGCTCCATTGGCTGCTTTCTTCCACTCAGTACGGTTACGGGTCAATTCTAGGTTCTGGAAGGCCTGACGAATCTGTTCCTCTGACACTCCTTCTTGAAGAGCCACATAAGCAGCAATCATAGCATTGGTGGCATTGTACTTACCTGTCACTGGCAAATCGAGGGCTTGTTCCAAAAAATTAGCCTTAAAGGTCAGACTATCCTTGCGCTCAATCAAGTCTGTGACTTCTAACTCAGCTCCTGACCCAAAACGGACCACTTTTTTATCTGTAGGCAAGTAGTCCTCTACAATGGAGTCGGCTGGTGCCAGAAGTAAAGAACCTGAAGCCATACCATCTGCAATCTGCATTTTTCCTTTGGCAATCTCAGAACGGTCTTTGAAAAAGGCCAAATGAGCCTCTCCAACCAAGGTCACGATAGCTGTTTTTGGATGAGCCAATTCAGACAAGAGATGGATATCTCCTAGGTGATCCTGTCCCATCTCCAAGACCAACTTTTCAGTATCATCTGGCATATGAAGAACTGTGTAAGGAAGACCAATTTCGTTATTGTAATTGCCCTGAGTTTTGTAGGTCTTGTAGGTTGTTGACAATAAATGTGCCAACATATCCTTTGTCGTCGTTTTTCCATTTGAACCCGTAACGGCAAAGACATCAACAGCCGTTTTCTCAAGATAGTAGGCTGTGAGGGTTTGAAAGGCAGTCAAAACGTCGTCTACTAGAATGTAGGGATGATTGGCAACCTCCTTCTCAGACAAGGTTACTACTGCACCATTTTCAAAAGCTGTTTCGATAAAGTCGTGACCGTCACGCGCACCTTTAAGTGGCACAAACAAATCTCCCGTCCCAATCAAACGACTGTCAAACTCAGCCTTTTCTAACTGGATGTCCTCAAAGATGCTGACATCATTTTTAGCTCCAACAGCTTGGGCAACTTCGTGGATCGTTAATTTCATTTCTACTCCTTTAAAAAGGGTTGAAGTCCGAGAACTCTAGTCACCACGCAGTGATCGTTCTGGCTTCTACCCTCTCTTTCATTTTTATAGCAAATGCGCTTCACGCTTGTCAAAACTTTGCTTAGCAAGGTCAACCAAATGCTCGATTAGTTCTGGGTAGCTGATTCCCATATTGTCCCAAAGTAGTGGGTACATAGACCACTGGGTAAAACCTGGCATGGTATTGAGCTCGTTTAGGAAAATCTCGCCCTTATCTGTATAGAAGAAATCACAACGAGACAAACCGAGGCCACCGATTGCACGGAAGGCAGTTTCTGCATTATGACGCATGATAGCTACCACATCATCACTAATCTTGGCTGGGATGTCCATGGTAATCTTGTTATCGATATATTTGGCATCATAGTCATAAAAGGCAACATCCTTGACCACTTCACCAGGAAGCGTGCTCTTGACATCGTAGTTGCCCAAGAGACCAACCTCGATTTCACGAGCATTCACCCCTTGCTCTACTAAGACACGGCTGTCATATTGAAAGGCAAGCTCCAAAGCTTGGCGGAGTTCCTCATGGTTTTCAGACTTAGAAATACCGACACTTGAACCCATGTTTGACGGCTTCGTGAAGACTGGATAAGTCAATTTCTTCAACTTCAGCGATTTTAGCAGTCACATCATCACCTTCGACGATGGCCACATAAGGTACTTGGGCAATCCCGGCAGACTCCAAGACACGCTTAGTCGTAATTTTATCCATGGCAAGGCTGGATGACAAGATGTTACAACCAACGTAAGGCATTTTCAAAACTTCAAGAAATCCTTGAACAGAACCATCTTCTCCCATCGGACCATGAAGAACTGGAAAGACCACTGCACCTTCTTCGTAGATGGCACTTTGCGCTATTTTCTTATCCCAATCAATAGTCGCATTGGTCATGAGACGGTCTTCTTGACCTGGGGTCTGGCTAAATTCCTGTGTTTTGATAAAGTCACCTGACTGGCTGATGAAGAAAGTCTTGACTGTGAAACGGTCGTAGTTGACCGCACGCATCACACTTTCAGCTGAAAGGACAGAGACTTCACGCTCTGCACTCCGTCCACCGTATAAAAGAATAATTGTTTGTTTCATATTGCTTGTCCTAATTCTAATAGAATACTCGTTCTTTAGTATATCATATTTGCTTCTTTTTTTAAACTTGTATAAAAAAAGCCCTCATTTGAGAGCTGAAATTTTACCTATCCACCACTTGAGCTTCAAAGTAAGCTGGTTTGTCGTCTACATTGGTGATGGTGATCGTGTAGGACTTGTTATTGGTTACATAAAAAACTTTCTCCCCTTGGTAGCTGACAACAATTCCATTCTTTACCAAATGAATACTTTTTTATTGTTTGGAAGCTCTTTATCATCATACCTTTTTGGAGCTCTATCTATTCTGCAAAATTTCGTTCTCTTTCCTTTTTCTACGCTGACCCGACCACTTGATAAACTGCAACAATACTATCATACGAAGAATCAAATAGACCAAACGAAGGATTTTCATCTTTCCAAGAGCTGATAAGAAGTTTTTCCTTGCATTCCCCACTTCTTGAACTAACTGTTCAACCGTCTTACCTGTTTCCTCTTCAATAGCAACTGCATTCTTTGAAATCAAATAATATTTTTGTTCTAATCTGCTGATATAGGCTTTGGAAATTGGCTTGTCTAAGAAAAAATATACTCTATCAGCATATTCATCCTGAGACAGCGTATAGTAAACTTCAGCTTCACTCTCCCATTTTTTAGGAAAACTAGTTATTCTTATATTTCCATAGTCTAAATGCATCATTCCATCTAAAACGTCATTAGTCCATTCTTCCGCATAGTGGTATAATTTCACTTTCTTATCTACTATTGGCCAAACCATAACATACCGACTATGCATGAATTCCTTAGTTAATGCCGAGTTACTTGCCAAACTGGTCGCACCAATCTCATATACTGACCAAATAAGAACTATGAGCATTAAGACAGCTTGAGTTGGTTTGTTTTTATAATAGTTTTTCATTTATTTAACATTTTACTCTCCAACTGCGAGATTAGGTTTATCTAAATCTTTTTTGAAATTTTGACTAGTATTCACCACTATATCCTCTCTTGCATATTCGAAAGAAACAAGCTGATTGTGACTTTCAAAGCAAATAAGTCTTCTTTACCAAACAATTGCAACAACTGAGGCCTAGTTTATGGTTCCTAAATCTACCGATCCACCACTTGAGCTTCAAAGTGTGCTGGCTTGTCGTCTACATTGGTGATGGTTATTGTGTAGGGAGTTTCTTCCGTCACCCCAAAAGAAAGCAGACCAAAGCTATCGAATAAAATAAAATGTTCTTAAGAACTCTGTCATAGTAACCTGCCTTTATAAAACTATTACCTCGTCGTTCCGTTTGTTATTCTGTTCTCCATATATCCTTAACTGTCACTTCTCCCCAATTATCTGGGCTAAAACGACTAGCATATATGGAAGTCCAGTCTGCCAAGACTTTGTGACGAAGTATTTCATCTGCTTCCTTGCGAATCTCATCAACAGTCTTTCCATGCTCCGCTAGAAAGTCCTCTACTTGAGACTGCTGAAAATATCCTGTACTCTCATCATCATAGTACCACATAAACCGTTCTAATTGCTGATTGTTTACATCGTACAGGTAATCTACATTTATGGTTGTATCTGTATCTGGCAGTATCAAACGCATCTCCAGGTTAACTTCTGTCATACCCTGAAAATTAAAATAAAAATTATAACCTAGAGAATGAATAGTATTTGGTAAGTCTACACTTTTTATAATTAATAGCATATCTATACAACTCATCAGAGCCATTGTCCACAATTTTTTTAAACTTTTTTAACTTATAAAAAAAGCTCGACCTTTCCATAGAAACGTATAATTGTGATAATCACTTTCTTCGTAGTATATTTCATCAAAAATATTGTGAACTCTCTGATATTTATAGTACTGAAAACCAGAGAAAGATAATAATAGAACTATTAGCAACGAAAAAATTGCAAATTTCCTCTTCTTCATCTAATCACCTCATCTCTGTCAACTCTTGATTACCTGTTTCAATATTTCGAATGAAATTATCAATACTTGGGTAATTTTTTTGTAGCTTATCTACGGTATCTTTTTCTAGTAAAATCCCTCAACACACCCCGTTGTTCATACGACATTGTGTTAAGAAAGAAGTTACTTTCTCTGGTAAACTATCCATACAAAGTCTGATACATCTTTTTCATGAAGTCATCAATCTCGCTTTGAACACTTCTCAACAAGTAATCTTCTTCGGCTTGTGAGATAGAAACAATCTCTCTTTTCCCGTTACCATTTTGCTGAGAATAGCTGGAATCAATTAAATTCAGATTTTTATCTAAAATAAAAGCTACATACGTTTGTTTTTCATTAACCTGTGTGATAAAAAATAACTGAAAATTCTTAGCATCCTTTTTGGGAGGGCTAATTTTCAAATGTAACTCTCCTTCTATTTCTAATGGATAAATAACTCCATCCAATCGAATAGCTCCGTCAGAAGGAATAGTATAACCTGCCTTGCGGATGTCAGATGCATATTTTTCTGATGATGTCAAACGATGAAGAACTTCAATTCTTTCATTTTTTTCAAAAGCTTCTCTTAAAGCACTAGATTGTTGGAAATGATTGTAAGTAAAATATAAAGGAATCGCTAATAGGAACAAGGACAATACAATCAACCACTTAAACTGTTTTACTTTATCTAACATTCGCCTTTCCTCTATCAACACTCTCTTTCAAATAAGTGTTATTATAAACTCTCACTCATCTTCCTCATCGTCATAAACACGTTCACCGTGGATTTGATGTATTCCTCGCGTTTCCTATCCAATTCTTCCCAGATGGGATCGTCAATAGCGTCAATCGTCTGAATTTCTTCCAAACTTATCTCGTTTGCTTCATCAAAAGTTAGAGATAAGATATCTTGGTGCTTTTCCTTGAATTCCTCGACTGTTAGCCATGTTTTCTTATCATCTTCACTGATTCGTCCATCAATAGCAATCGCAATTTCAAGCGCCATAATATACATAGCACGTTTATCAACTGTTAAGACATCCAAATAATTAGAAGCGATTCTTAGATACTTTCCCTTTTCTCTACCATCGCTTTCATAACTTCCTTCATAATCTAAATCAATATTTTCATATTTTTGGGAATTGATTGCACTGCCACCTTTAACCTTGACCTCTTTCCAACGAGAGCCACTTGCTCCCCACTTATCTAAACGTAAAGATAGATAGAAGTCATTTTGTAGCATCTCATCATCCCCGACATTTGAAAAACTTATTTTTTGACCATTTCTTTCTTTAAACCACATTTTCCATGCGAGTTCTCTGTAGCCAAATGTCACTTTTCTAGTATAATCGCCTTTTAAATATAATTTCAATCGTCTTCCTCATCGTCATAAACACGTTCGCCATGGATAGCAATGTATTCTTCTCGAAGGCGTTCCTCCTCTTCCCATAGAGGATCTCTTACCGGTACCATTGTCTTTAATTCTTCCAAACTGATTTCAACAGCTTCATCATAAGTCAGTGAAAGAACATCCTTGTGCAACTCCTTAAAAGTCTCTACATCCATCCAGGTCTCTTTGCCATCCTCGCTAATCTGACCATCAATGGCAGAAGCCACCTCGACTGCCATGATATACATAGCTCGTTTATCAACCGTTAAAATGTCCGTATGGGTAGTCGCAATCCTAAGGTATTCTCCACGTTCTCTCCCATCAGTAATAAAATCATTTTCAAATTCTAATTGAATATTTTCATCAGAAAACGAATTCCAAGGGTCACTCTTGTCATATGGTATATGATTCCATCGCTTATCATTAAATCGCCATTTATCAAATTGAACTCCAAAAAAGAAATCATCTTGCAACATCTCATCATCACCAACGTTTGAGTATGTAATAGGATGACCCTGCCATTCCTTAAACCACATTTCCCAGAGCAACTCTCTTGTCGTAAAGGTTATTTTTTTCTTAAAATCACTTTTGATATATAGTCTCATAAATCTGAGATATCGCCTCCATGTGCTAGTATATATTCTTTTCGACGATTGGCTTCTTCCTCCCAAAGAGGGTCGTCTACCACATCCATCGTTTGAATTTCAGTCAAACTTAGTTCATTTGCTTCTTCAAAAGTTAGAGATAGAATAGCCTCGTGCTTTTTCCTAAACTCCTCGACTGTTAGCCATGTCTTCTTATTATCCTCGCTAATTTGCCCATCAATCACCTTTGCAATCTCAAGCGCCATAATGTACATAGCTCGTTTATCAACTGTCAAAACTTCTAGATGGGTGGTTAAAATACGGAGATAGTCTCCCTTTTCATTATAATCCGTAGCAAATGCATCTTCAAAATTAATTTCAATACTTTCCTTAATATGTGAAAAGAGTCTTCGTACCCCTTCCTTTAGGGGGACACTAGACCATCTCTTATCGGCAGTGCCTTTCCTCAAGGATAAATTTGAGAAAAAATCTTCTTGTAATGCATCATTGTTCCCAGCATTTGAGTAAGAAATTTGCTCATCTTCTGGAAACCACATTTTGCCAGCTAGTTCCAAATAACCATAAGGTACTCTTTTTGTATAATCGCCTTTTAAGTATAATTTCATTCTTCCTCGTCGTCATAAACTGGCTCGCCATGGATTTTGATATATTCTTCCCACCCTCTGTGTAATTCATCCCAAAGGGGTTCATCAATCGCCTCCATAACCTCTAGTTCTTCCAAACTAATATCGACTGCTTCGTCGTAGGTCAAATTCAGTAGGTCTTTATGTTTCGTTTTGAATTCTTCAATACTCAACCATGTTTCTTTGTCGTCTTCGCTGATTTGACCGTCAATGGCAGATGCCACCTCAATCGCCATGATATAGAGCGCTCGCTTGTCAACCGTTAGAATATCTAGATGAGTGGAAATAATTCGCAATGATCACCTTTCTCACGTCCATCGCTTTCATAAGAATTTTCTAGATCCAATGTCAAGTTTTCATATTCAAATGTCTTCCAAGGGTTTATATTTGTATTAAAATTTGCACTCTCCCAACGTTCGTCATTATATTTAAATTTATCCAACCGTAAATTCAAATGTAAATCTTCATCCCAAGCATAGGAAAAATCAAGTGGAATTCCTTTTCGCTCTTTGAACCACATTTTTTGAGCTATTTCTTTAAACTCTTCATAAAAATCAGTCTTGGTGTAATCACCTATGATATAAAGTCTCACTCGTCGTCCTCATCGTCATAAATACGTTCGCCATGGATTTTGATATACTCTTCCCGAAGTCGCTCTTCTTCCCATAAAGGATCTCTTACTGGCACCATTGTCTTTAATTCTTCCAAACTAATTTCAACCGCTTCATCATAAGTCAGTGAAAGAACAGCCTTATGATATTCCTTAAATTCTTCTACACTTAGCCAACTTTGCTTGCCGTCTTCGCTAATCTGACCATCAATGGCAGATGCTACTTCAGTTGCCATAATGTATAAAGCACGTTTGTCTACAGTTAAAACATCTGTATGAGATGTGGCGATACGTAGATAATCCCCACGTTCTCTCCACTCTGTAATGAAAGTTTTTTCAAATTCCAATGTTATACTCTCATATTCCAAAGACAACCAAGGATTGCTCGGAATTATAAAAGAAGCTTTATCCCATCTTTCATCAACAGAAGCCCATTTGTGTAACCGAACACCAAAGTATAAATCATCCTGTAGCATGGCATCATCACCAACATTGGAGAAACTTATTTTCTTGCCTTTCCGTTCCTTAAACCACATCTTCCAAACAAGCTCTCTAGTTGTGAAGTCTATTTTTTTCGTATAATCACCTTTGATATAAAGTCTCATAAATCTGAGATATCGCCTCCATGTGCTAGTATATACTCTTTTCGACGAGTGGCTTCTTCCTCCCAAAGAGGGTCGTCTACCACATCCATCGTTTGAATTTCAGTCAAACTTAGTTCATTTGCTTCTTCAAAAGTTAGAGATAGAATATCCTCATGTTTTCTTTTAAACTCCTCGATTGTCAACCAGCTAGCCTTATTATCCTCGCTAATTTGCCCATCAATCACCTTTGCAATTTCAAGCGCCATAATGTACATGGCTCGTTTATCAACTGTTAAAACTTCTAGATGGGTGGTTAAAATACGGAGATAGTCTCCTTTTTCATTGTAGTCTGTAGCGAATGCATCTTCAAACTCTAGGTCAATACATTCGTCAAGATGTGAAAAGAGTCTTCGTACCCCTTCCTTTAAGGGGACACTAGACCATCTCTTATCGGCAGTGCCTTTCCTCAAGGATAAATTTGAGAAAAAATCTTCTTGTAAATCATCATTGTTCCCAGCATTTGAGTAAGAAACTTGCTCATCTTCTGGAAACCACATTTTGCCAGCTAGTTCTAAATAACCATAAGGTACTCTTTTTGTATAATCACCTTTTAAATATAATTTCATTGTTCACTCCTTATTGCGTCAAGTATTTAAAAGCTTTCCACATATTTTTGATAATTTCCTCTTTTGCACCTTGACCAAGTCCTTTTAGTTCAGAACGTTTGTTTACCCAGTCTACAATATCCTGCCTACTTGAAATCCTTGAAACCTCGATATCTATGTCAAGGTCATAACCCGATTTCCCACTCCCCGATTGAACTTGGATTTTCCCACTATCTGGCTCCGCATCAACTCGAATATTATCGACTTTTTTACCTTTAACTCGTCCAGAGACCTTTTTCCCAAAAGACTTACTCGTTGGTTTATTGGCCTGCCAGCTGTCATAGTTACTAGAATAATTAACCTGAATTTCACCATTTAGTAAGGCCGTCTTTGTGATAGCTGATAAGCTGGACACTGCTCCACTAGCTATCAGTACATTCCCATATTGTACCCCTGTTACGGATGCTGCCGTACCAGCTACGATACTTGTCCCTGCTGTTGGTGGACTAGCCATTATACTCAATGTTTCGAGAGCACCACTCGCAAAGTAGACTCCTAAACCAGAGAAAATTTGAGCTACTCCACTCCAAAATTCGACTGAATTTGCTTCAAAGTTTTGGGCTTTTAGTTCATCAAGCTTTTTGTTAACCAAATGAGTATAGTCCGCATCATATTTCCCATTTTTTAAAACGACATAGCCTTGCTCCAAGGGATAAATGTCAATGATATTCCCTGTTTCATCAATCTTAAGAGTGTGATTGTAGTCTTCAATTATTTATCCCATTCGGACTTGTTGTGACCTTTCAGGCGCTTCTTTAATTCGGCACGATAGTAGGCATCACCATCGTCCGATAGCATCATATCCCTAGAAGCTTTATTGATGGTACGAGTTTCTGAGTCTTGAAAATCTCTTTTAGCATGCGAAACAATCTTCACATCCTTCATCTTTTGCACCCAGCTCATGTCCACACCGTCCGCATAGTAGTTGCCATCACTATCGACAATGATTTTACTTAGTTGCGTAGCTCCTTGAATCGCTAACCCAAGGACTTCTAGACTATCGCTGAAATACTGGGAAACTTGTGAGACAAAAAATTCTAGTTTTTCAATCTTGTCATCCAAATCCTGAATACCTGACTCGATTTGAGACTTGGTATTGTAGAGGATGGTCTTCTCAGAGAAAGCTTTCCCCCAATTCAGTGTAAAGAAATCTTTGATTTGATTTAACCAATTCTCCCTCGCTTGAATCTGAGCTTCTACGATAGCTAACTGCTCTTCCCTCAATTTTTTCAGTTCCTTGAGCTGGTCCATGTCCAAATCTCCATATCCTGAGACCTGAGCATCTGCATTTTTGTAGGAGGTCAACTCTAGTTGGATATCATCTATCGCTGCTTGTAACTTCTTGATGCTGGGGATGATAATCTCTGTGAAGAGACCTTTACCAGCTGTGTAGGCTGCTCCTGTCAGCTCACCTGAGTCTAAAGAGGAAATCAGGTGGTCACATCCACTAGATAAGCGGTCCGTGACTTCATTTGCGACTTGGAGATTGTTAGTCATGGCCTGAATCAATTCTTGGGATTCTTGTGCGCTGTATTTTACTCCCATGGTAGCCGATTCCTTTCCGATATCAGTTCTTCTCTAGCTTCATCGAAAGACCGACGAGCCTTCTTCGTTTGTTTTCCCAATTCATCCAGTTCCTCTTCTACATAAGAGTTGATCTGTCGTTGAATGGTTCTATTATCACTTTCGATTTGCTCTATCACCTGACGAGAACTGGGCGAGAGAGCCAATAGAGTCGCCATACGATGGTGGATGCTCTGGATTTCTGAGTGAAAGTGAGTTAGCTGCTGTTCATATTGTCTTTAGAGTCTGGAGATTTTCTTCCTTATCGTCAATCTTGACAATTTCTCGCCAAAGTTTGTAGCGTTTTTCTTCGTTCTTATCAGCCATTTTTAATGTTCCCACCTCTTAGCCTGCTCTACGTCGCGTTTTTCAATCTTATGAGCAATTTCTGGAAACTTATTTGCTTGGGTCAAAACAGCTGAACTAAAATCACTGACCGCCTGAAGCATTTGATTGCAGGCCTGACGTCCAGCTTCCATCCCAGCGATTTCAGAAGTATACGAAAATTCTACTTGCTGATTTTGCTTCTTGCTCGTGTCATACCCGACCAATTCATTAATAGCTGCCTCTGCTGCTATCGTGCTAGATTTTATCTTTCCACCCATACTTCAAACTCCCTTTATTCATTGTATATTGACCATATCATAACACAAAAATAGTACGATTTCAAAACAAACCCTAAGGGCAAGTGACCTCATCTCCTTAGAGTAAACTCTATAGCTCAGTGAATGAGTTTGACAAAGACGCCACTAGTCATTTTGGAGATCCCTTTTCTAATGCCTTATAGTTTGAGTAGTCTTATTAGCAAGGCTTGTTCACCTCTCGTGAGAAACAGAAAAAGACAAGCCCTAGAAAAATTTCTAGGGCTCGTCTTATGTATCAAAATGAGCTACGTTTTAACTGACTCCTACAACTCTGTCCGATTTTCAATGGCTCGTAAGAGTGTGACTTCGTCCGCATACTCGATATCTGCTCCCACGGCTAGTCCTCGTGCTAGACGAGTGACCTTGATACCAGCTGGCTTGAGCAAACGAGAGAGATACATAGAGGTCGCTTCCCCATCTGCTGTCGCATTGGTAGCCACGATCACCTCTGAAACCTCACTATCCATGAGACGGGTCATGAGACTCTTGAGGTTGATATCGTCTGGGCTGATACCATTCATCGGAGAAATGAGGCCGTGCAAGACATGATAGAGTCCATGGTATTCTTGGATGTTTTCCATAGCAGCCACATCGCGACTATCCTCTAACACCAAGATGGTTGTCTGGTCTCGAGTCGGATCCGTACAGATAGAGCAAGGATCATCATCTGTCAAACGACCACAGATGGAACAATAGGTTAATTCCCGTTTAGCAGACAGGAGATTTTTGGCAAATTCATTGACATCGTCATCAGACATTCCAATGGTATAGAAGGCGAGGCGGGTAGCCGTTTTGATCCCGATACCTGGTAACTTTGAATAGCTATCAATCAGCTTGGCAATAGGTGTTGGATACAGCATAAGTTCCTTTCTAATTCATTGGATGGTGTTGGTGATAAAGATTGATAATGTCGCGTGCAATCGAAGGTCCGACACCGTTTGTAAGGTTGGTGTTATGAGGAAAGACGACTGCGACCGCGATTTGAGGATTTTCGGTTGGTGCATAGGCGACTGCGTTGGTATTATTGGCTTTTTGACCGCCATTAACGTAACTTTCGGCAGTACCCGTTTCCCGCTGATGGAAACGGCTGCGCCATTTGAAAAGGCACGACCAGTTGTCAGAGCACTCGTTCCATGCGAAACTTGATAGAAACCTTGCTGCAAGATAGCCATATCTGATTCTGAGATATTGATCTTGTTTAGTTCCTTAGTGGCTGTTTCTTGAACCAGACTGCCTAAGCCACCTTGGTCATTGTTTGCATAAACTCCTTCAACGATGTGAGGAGCCAAACGTACGCCATTGTTTGCAATGGTTGCGACATACTGGGCTAACTGCATAGGTGTGTAGTTATCAAACTGACCAAAGGAATTATTGATATAGTTCCCCAAATCAAATTCTTTTGGCGTAAATCCTGTAGATTCATCTGGGAGGTCAATCCCTGTTGAAGCTCCGAGTCCATATTCCCCAAAAGTTGATCGCAATTTGCCCATTGCAGTCTCTAACTGTCCCGTTGCGACTGTCATATTTGGTGTGTAGGTTTGTCCCATGATTCCTAGCGCAGTTTGAACCATGTAGGTATTAGAAGAGTATTCCAAAGCCTCAACTGCTGTGATAGGGAAAGAGCCATAGGACAAGGTGTACCATGAATTGATAGGGGCCGAACCTTGGAAAACAATCGGCTGGTCTGTCAAGGTTTGATTACCTGACAAGACTCCGTTTTCCCAACCAGAGCTGATGGTCGCCGCCTTAACGACAGATCCTGGCACAAAGACATTGGTTATCGTTCCAAGCGAATCTGAACTTAATTTTCCGGATTCGACATCATGCTTAACACCTGACATGGCTAAAACTGCACCGGTTTTAGGATTGAGGGCTACAGCGTAGACTCCTTCAGAGTACTTTGCTCCACCATTACCCAACTCTGAGTTGAAGTAGCTCTTGAGTAGGTCGTCCACACCATTCTGGAAAGCTAGGTCAACCGTTAACTTGATGTTGTTTCCTTTGCTTCCTTCTTCGACATTTTCCACACTTTCCATATTTCCGTGTTTGTCGAGGTGAATTTCTTTGACGGAGCGTTTCCCTTGAAGAACATCTTCATATTGCTTTTCAAGATAGGAAGTTCCCACTCGGTCATTGAGAGAATACCCTTTTTTGAGATAAGCATCAACTTCCTCAGCCGGAAGTCCTGACTTCTCATTTGAAACGCTACCAACGATTGTTGATAAAGATGTATCCAGTACTTTACGATCCCATGAGGTTGAAATGCTGATACCTGGTAATTCCTTGGACGCTGACGCAACGAGAGCAACTTGGGTATCATCTAAGGCATCCGTAGAAATGGTACCCGTCGCAAAATTTTCAACGGCATTGAGCTGACTAAATAGATAGATTTCCTTTTTCTGGTCATCTGTATAATTAAGTTGACTCACGTCAATGCTTTCAACCGCATTATTGTAAAGTGTCGCTTCTGATAAGCGGTTCCCATCTGAATCCAGGCGTTTATCACTTGGCAAGGATTCGACTGTTTTTTTGTAAATATCCTGGTCCGCCAAGTAGTAGTCTGCAATCTGTCGATCTGTCAGATCAGGAGAGGTTACATTTACATATGTGAGAAGTTTCTTGGCTGTCTCCTTCAATTCAGCTGCAGTCATTTTATTGTTTCGTGTGAAAGAAACAACCTGCTTGACAGTGTTTTCTACCAAGGGTTTGCCTGTTGCATCATAGATCTGTCCACGAGCTGAACTGGTTGTTACCCTTGTTTGGCTGGCTGAAGCCAATTTTGTTTCATAAAAATCTTTATTGAGCACCTGCATGTATAACAAACGACCAATAATGGCCATAAAGAGCAGGATGACAATCGCAAATAATAAATTAAGCCGAATCGGAATCGAATGGCTATTAAATTTTCTCATACAACTAAGACTCTTTTCTAGAAAAATTCCCGATTTCCACCTTTATTTTCCCTAAAATAATAGAGTAAATAGGTGAATCTCAGTACATTTCATTGTACCATATTTTACGGAGAAACTCTTGGAAAAGTCGAAGCATTTTTTGACTTTTAATTGAAAATGCCTTTTTATTTGGTTATCCTATTTTCTATGATATAATGATAGTAATAGTTAGGAAAGCGTTAACCTTTAAGACTTTGACTCATAAAAAGGAGCCTCATGAACAAGCCAGATATCGCAACCATAATCGACCTCCATTTTGAAGAATTAACCGAGCTCGAGCAAGAAATCGCTCGCTATTTTTTACAAGCTGAAACGATCCAAGATGATCTCTCTTCTCAGCAAGTTACCCAGAAATTACATATCTCCCAAGCAGCCTTGACCCGCTTTGCCAAAAAGTGTGGTTTTACAGGCTACCGAGAATTCGTCTTTCAATACCAGCACCAAGCTAGTAAACCGGACACTCATTCGCACAAACACAGTCCTTTAACCAAACGTGTTTTGCGAAGCTACAGTATCATGCGAGAACAAACACAGGATTTGATTGACGAAGAACAACTGGAACGCGTCGCCCAATTAATCGATGACGCAGAACGAGTTTACTTCTTTGGGACGGGAAGTTCTGGTCTGATTGCCCGTGAGATGAAACTGCGCTTTATGCGACTAGGTGTTGTCTGTGAAGCTTTGACCGATCGGGATGGCTTTGCTTGGACGACCAGTATCATGGATGAAAACTGTCTGGTACTTGGCTTTTCCCTATCAGGAACTACCCAATCCGTCCTCGATAGTTTGTTGGATGCCAAGGAAATGGGTGCCAAGACCATCCTCTTTACCAGCGCACCAAACAAAAACAGTCAGGCCTACACCGAAACGGTCCTTGTGGCAAGCCATAGTCAATCTTCTTACATCCAGCGTATTTCCGCTCAACTCCCTATGCTCATTTTAATAGATTTGATTTATGCCTACTTTTTAGAAATCAATCGCGATAGCAAAGAAAAAATCTTTAACAGCTATTGGGAAAATAAAAAACTCAACGGCTATCGTAGACAAAAACGCGTTAGAAAATCCTAGTTTGGTTGAACCAAACTAGGATTGTTTTGTCTTGAAATGATAGTAGGCTCCCAACATCCCTGCTGTATTTTGGTGATGGACAAATTCTAATCGTAAAATAAAACGAGCTATTCTTCAGAAGTACGTTCTATAAGATTATAGTTTAATGCAAAGTGTAGCGATATAATCATTTCCATAAGGTGATAATCGATGTCTTTTATCACATGATTCATAAAAATCGATCATAGCGAGACCATTTTTAAGTTGTCCTCTAATCTGACTTTCTAAGGTATGGCTAAATTCATATCCATATTCTGGATTGATGGTGATTTTGCCTTCCTCTTCAAGCTCTCTTGAATTAAAAGGGATTGAAAACTTTAACAGTAATTCCTCATCGGGTTTGTCCCATACAGTGTCAGCATCATACATGTAGATCCAAGGATTCATAAATCCGACCATTAACAAACCGCCCTTTTTCAATACGCGAGAGGGCTTCTTTATACATGTTTTCTAAATCTTCTATATATACATTTGAAACCGGATTAAAAATAATATCAAAAGTTTCATTTTCAAATGGAAATGGTTTTGTCATATCGCCTTGAACGGTATTGATTTTTAAGCCTTCTCTTTTGGCAACCATTTCATCTCTTTCTAATTGTGATTTAGAAAAATCCATGATGGTGACATCATAACCTTTTGCAGCAAAAACGGGACCCTGCTGGCCACCACCACAAGCTAACCCTAATATCTTTTTTCCCTTGGCTTTTTCAAACCATTCTGTCGGAACTTTTTTCCCCACAGTTAAGGCGACAGAAATTGGATGCTTTCTAGCTTCTTCTAATTCTTCATGTGTCAATGGCTCAGTATAGTCGTTTTTACATTATTCCATCTATCTTCATTTAATTTTATATAATTACTCATCTTACAATCTCCTCGTAATTTTATATGATTTCGATTTAAGTTGGATGTGTTGCCACACTTCTCTCACCTCTAGAAATTCTAATTTATCAATTTTTCGTCCATCTCATTATATCATTTTTCCACATTTTCCCATTTAGTCAAGCTAAATATCAATTAAATGGATGATAGAATTGCTCTCGCCTTAACTTCTTATGCAAGGTAGTTATTTTCTCCTAGTTTCTCACGATTACCTCCTTTGGCTCAAATTTTTCAATAAAAAAAGAATTAAGCAAAACAGTTTTCACTCAAGTAGTGATTCAGTGTTTTTCTTAATTCTATAGCTCCAAACTAGGATTGTTTTGTCTTGATACTCTTCGAAAATCAAATTCAAACCACGTCAGCTTCACCTTGCCGTACTCAAGTACTGCCTACGGCTAGCTTCCTACTTTGCTCTTTGATTTTCATTGAGTATAAAATGATAATAGGCACCCAACATCCCTGCTGTATTTTGGTGATGGGCAAATTCTAATCGTGTTTTTTCAGCTAGGCTTGGTACCAAGGCGGCCTTCAAGGCTGCGCGAATCTTCGGTTTGAGGATAGCTTCTTGCCCCATGATACCGCCACCGAGAATGACCACTTCTGGATTGGCAACGTAGCAAATATTTGCCAGACCTTTTCCTAAATAGTCTACCATGCGGTCAATGCCAGCCATACAGATCTTGTTTCCTTCGGTAGCTTCCTTGAAAATGCGTCGCCCATTCCACTGATCAACTGAATCTCCATGAGCTGTTGCTACATACTCAACCAAGGCTGTCGTAGAAGCAAGATCCTGAAAAGCTCCATCCTGCATGTGCATGTAACCGACTTCGCAGGCCGAATTGCTAAATCCATGGAAAACTTTCCCATCCATAATCAAGCAACCACCGATACCTGTTCCAATGGTCAAGCAAAGTGTGACACTCGCTCCCTTACCTGAACCAGATACTGCCTCAGCAAGACCTGCACAGTTGACATCATTTTCAATCTCACAAAGAATAGCAAAACTCGTCTCGATTTCCTTCTTGAACTGGGTTCCTGCATAGTTGGGAATCTGAGGACCAGCATAGAAAATCTCACCCTTATCAGGATCCACCATTCCTGCAGAAGAAATGGCAACACCTGCTACTGGGCCTTTTTCTATATAGCTGGCTACGATATCTTTTGTCTTTTGTAAGATATGAGGTCCACCCTTATGCGCCTCAGTTGGCATTTCATGCGATTCAACAAGTTGACCTTCTTGGTCAATCAAACCATATTTGATGTTGGTTCCACCAATATCAATTGCAACGTAGTGTGTCATAAATACCTCCTTATGGATTAGAGGAAGCGCTCCTTGGTTTCACGAATCAATTGCGCTGCTGCTTCTACAACTGGTCGATCTTCTTCCGTCACTGGCGTCAATGGTGAACGAACTGATCCAATGTTAAGTCCTTCATTGATTTTCAAGACTTCTTTGATGACACCGTACATATTTCCATGTGCAGAAGTGAGCTTGCCAATGATTGCATTGATAGCGTATTGCAATTCACGCGCTATTTCCAAATCTTTCTCAGCAATCAACTCATTGAGTTTCAAGAAGAGTTCTGGCATCGCGCCGTAAGTACCACCAATACCAGCTTTGGCACCCATGAGTCGTCCACCTAGGAACTGTTCATCTGGACCATTGAATACGATGTGGTCTTCTCCACCAAGGCTGACAAAGGTTTGGATATCTTGAACTGGCATAGAAGAGTTCTTAACACCGATAACACGAGGATTCTTCAACATTTCTGTGTATAGACTTGGAGTCAAAGCAACACCTGCTAATTGAGGAATGTTGTAAATCACATAGTCTGTGTTTGGAGCTGCAGCACTGATATCGTTCCAGTATTTGGCAACTGAGTACTCAGGCAAGCGGAAGTAAATCGGTGGAATTGTTGCAATGGCATCTACACCCAAGCTTTCCGCGTGGCGAGCAAGCTCCATACTATCTTTGGTATTGTTGCAAGCTACGTGAGCGATGATGGTCAATTTCCCTTTGGCAACTGCCATGACTTCTTCCAAAATCAACTGCGGTCCTCTACACTTTGGTAGATACATTCACCAGAAGAACCATTGACATAGAGACCTTGAACTCCCTTATCAATGAAGTATTGAACCAAGGCACGCGTACGCTCTGGACTGACTTCTCCTTGATCATCATAACATGCGTAGAAGGCTGGAATGACACCTTCGTATTTTTTCAAATCTGACATAGATTTTCTCCTAAGATTTCTTTTTTTCTGCTGAGAGCAGTTCTATTTTTTACAAGTTTAGTATACACCTTGTGAAAATCGCTTTCAATATCTTGTATACACTTAGATTTTAGTTTCTACTTGTATTTTAGAAACTGTAACGATTGAAAGTAGTTTCAGAAACAAGCCATCCTACTGGTATTTGGTGAAGATTTTCTCCATCAAACCTGTTTGGAGAAAGACTAGCAAACCAAAACCAAAGAGGATAAAAGCTGACCCACCCAAAAGGAGAGTGAAGGCGGATAGATAAAGAATCATCACAATAAGAAAGAGAATGGCTAACATGAGGAAGAACCACGGAAAGTTAAAACTTGCCAAGATAAGCCCTTTTTGCAGCACTTCTTTCCAAGACAAATCATAGCGCGCAGCGATGGGATAACTAGCCAACATCACCAGAGTGAGGAAGATGAGAATCCCCAAACAAATAGCTTTCACAATCTGGAAAGGTAAAGCTGTCTGACCCCAGAAAAGATAGAGGTCTAAAAGACTCAACAAAACTATGCCCAACTCTAGCAAACCTAACTGGAAACCCAGTTTCAGATTTTGCTTGAAAGCTCTCAGATAGGTTCTGAAAACAGGTACTCGCCTGCTTCTCTTAATCTCAAACATGGTTTGGTAGAGGCTGATTTTAGCCACTCCAATCGTCACGATGGGCAAACAAGAGACGACAAAAAGAAGATTGGCTGTCACGATATCCAAGACCTTCTCACTGAAACGCATGAGAAAGTTATCTGTATCAAATGCTGCCTTGATAAGGCTCACTCCTTTTTGTGCCATGTTTGCTCCTCCTGATTCTTTTAATCAATCAAAATTTTAAAGAGATATTTGCGAACCTTCTCTTCCATCCCTGCGTAGCCATTTGGCTGGTGCGGTTCTCCTGGAAAGAAAATCGCAAAATTGTGATAACCCAACAAGAGTGGGTAGCGTTCATGACAATGGACAAAACCAATGTCACTCGCTTCATCGATGCTACCGCCTCGTCTTTAATACGTGAACCGTAGCTCGAATATTCATGTCCTTCTACCAGTAAATGCAAATCTGCATAGTTCTTATGGTGTTCAAATTGATCATTTTCAGCTTGATTGAGGACATTTTCCTGAACAACTAGAAAGACCTTGTCCCCGTCAATCTCATACTTACCGAGTTCGAAAGAATCTTTACGGTGCTGATAGAGATAGTCGATAGCCTTGTCTAGATTGGGATGGATTCCTTTGTAAAAGGCGATGTTTTTCAAATCGTCAAAAATCATACTGTTTCCTTCGTTTCTGATAGTTACTATTTTTCAGTTCCGAATTATCCTTTCTCTATTTCCCTATAAAAGTGCGGACGGAAGCAAATTCCTTCGGTATTTCATTCCTAATTTTTGAGCCTTTTGCTCTTTCATCGTCAGTCTCAAAAATTCCGTCTAAGATAGGCGTAAGATGCTTATCTTAGATACCACTAAAGCGGGAAATAGTTACCATAAAACGAACCTACTCTAACTAGTATCATGAAAAGAGTTCATTCTTAAGTTTATAAGTGTCTGACAAAACTTCACGAAGTAACTGCATACTCTCCATTTTGTAGACACTTATAACTCTGTATTCTCTTATACTCAATGAAAATCGAAGAACAAACTAGAAAGCTAACCGCAGACAATACTTAAGTATGGCAAGGTGATGCTGACGTAGTTTAAACTCGATTTTCGCAGAATCTTATCCTTTAACAGCTCCCATAGTGATCCCTTGAGTGAAGGATTTTTGGAAGACAAGGAAGACGGTTACGATTGGCACGGCTGCAAGAGCTGCACCTGCCATGATCAAACCATAGTTGGTTGCCATTTCGGCCTGCATGGTCGCAACCCCGAGTGAGATGGTCAAGTTTTGACGTGAAGTCAACATAACCAACTGCATAAAGTAGTCGTTCCAAGTATTGATGAAGGTAAAGATTGCAAGGGCTGCAAATCCTGGTTTCACGATAGGGAAGGCTACGCTCCAGAAGGTACGAATCTCACCACAACCGTCGATTTTAGCTGATTCAAGCAATTCTGTAGGGATGTTTTCGCTGAACTGTTTCATAAGGAAGACCCCAAATGGCCATCCAATCAAAGGCAAGATAACTGCCCAAAGAGTATCGTGAATTCCCATGAAGTTGACGATACGTACCAATGGTACAAGGACAACTTGTTTTGGAAGTGCCATGGCAGCGATAAAGACTGCAAAGAGAATGCGTTGACCATAGAAACGTTTCTTAGCCAAGACATAACCTGCTAGAGAAGAGGTTGCACAGACTAAGAACATGGTTACCAATGAGATAAATACAGAGTTCCACATCCACTGCATAGCAGGGTTTTGCACCATGAGTTGTTGGAAGTTCTCCATGGTTGGCATTTTAGGGAACCATTGTGGTGGAATCATAATGGTATCAGGCTGTGATTTGAAGGCCCCTGTCAAGATCCAGTAGAATGGAAAGATGAACAGTACGGTCAACAAGAGCAAGATAATCGTTGAGATAACAGTGAAAGCTGTTAAGGGTTTCTTTTGTGTAGGTTGCATAACTGTCTCCTTTCTTTAGTATTCTACGTCGTTTCCGAGGATCTTGAATTGAGCAAAGCTGACAATGGCAATCATCACTGCCAAGAAGACACCGATGGTATTTGCATAGCCGTACTCTGTCAATTGGAAGGCTTTTTCGTAAAGATAGTACATCAAGGTACTTGTTGAATAGTTTGGACCACCAGAAGTCAACAACTGAATCAAGGCGAAACATTGGAATGAGTTGATGGTTGTGATGATCGCGATGTAAAGAGTTGTTGGAAGAAGGCTAGGCCATTTGATCTTCCAGAAGACTTGAAATTCAGTCGCACCGTCAACACGCGCTGCTTCAACAAGTGAGTTGTCAATATTCCCCATAGCAGCGATATAAAGGATAATCGGTTGACCAACAGATGTTGTCAAAAGGATAATCATAATCGCTAGTAAAGCCCAGTTTTTGTCACCCAGCCAAGAAATGTTTTGGCTAATGATATGGCTTGACTTAAGGACAAAGTTTAGAATCCCTGATAGGGGGGTCATAGATCCATTTCCATACAACCGTTACGGCAACACTACCTGTAACTACAGGAAGGAAGAAGACGAAACGATAGAAAGAACGGGCAATGGCATTTTGATGATAGGTTTGAGATGCTACAAAGAGCGAGAAGAGAACCACAATCGGAACAGATCCAATAACCAGGATAACGGTATTGATCAAAGACTTCACAAAGACAGGGTCTTTAAACATGCGAATGTAGTTGTCAAAGCCTACAAACTCAAATTTAGTCATGGAGTAGTTAAAGAAACTTGTAATGAATCCCATAATCATAGGAGCCAAGACAAAGATGACAAAGAAGAATAACACTGGTGCTAGGAAAGCGTAGAAATCACTGTTTCCCGCATACGAATTTTATTGACTTTCACAGTCGGCACCTCTCTTTCAAATAGAATAGTTTTTGATTTTCTTGAACTGTTTTAAAACCAAAATGAAATTTTTTAAGATTCGCTTATGTAAGAACTTCATTTTAATTTCGTGACAGTTCCTACCATTTCAAACAAAAGTCCCCCTTTTCTTACACCATAGTGCACAGGGAAAAGAGGGGAATCAATCTGACTTAGTGCTTATTGTTTTGTAGCTTTTTTGATTGTTTCGTTAGCTTTTTCAGTGAAGGCTTTCAAAGCATCCGCTGGTTTTTCGTCACCATTTGATACAGATTGCAACATTGGGAACCAAAGTGTTCTCATTTCAGCAAATCCATCGATAGTATTGTAGTATGGTGAGTAGTATTTAGTCCAGCCACTGATTGTTTCCATACGTTTGTCTTCATAAAGTTTGCCAAATGAAGTACGAACTGGGAGGCACCTGTACGAACTACGTCTTTAGGACCCCATTCTTTGTCATCTGCGATGAATTGAACGAATTTCTTAGCAGCTGCGACTTTCTTATCGTCTTTGTTGTTAAATACTGCAAATCCGTTTACAAGGTATTCAAGAGATGGTTTACCAGAATCTGATGGGAATGGTACTTCTACCACATCTACCTTACTTGCTTCCAAGAGTTTAGCTTGGATACCGTTTTGAGCTGGTGCCCAAAGGATTGTGTATGAAGTTTGACCGTTCGCAAAGTTTTGGATGTCTGCTCCACCGTCAAATTGTGAACCATTGTTCAACAAACCATCTTTGATCCAGCTAGCCGCTTTTTCAAGACCTTTGACGAATTTAGGATCGTCAGTTGTATATTTAGTTACATCTTTATCTGTTACAGAACCACCGTAAAGGTTTGCAATGAAGGCACGTGTTCCTTGGTCTCCCCCTTGACCAGCACTGAACAATGAACCTGGAGTGTAGCCTTTATCTTTAAGGGCTTTCAAAACTTTTTCAAAGTCATCAGTTGTCCAACCTTCTTTTACAAGGTTTGCAACTCCAGCATCTTCCAACATTTTCTTGTTCATAGCCATGTAGAATGGAGCTGAACTGATTGGATACATGTAAGCTTTGTCGCCAGCCTTACTTGCTTGTACGATGTTTTCGTTGTTAACATCTTTGACGAATTCGTCTGTGAAGAGGTCGTTCAACTCAGCCAATTTACCATTTTTACCGTATTGGATGATACGTCCTGGTGCGTCAAAGAGTACGTCTGGCGCTGTTCCAGCTTCGATAGCTGTTGTGATCTTTTCTGGACCTGACTTGAAGTCGATGGTTTCCAATTTCACTTTTACATCTGGATTTGCTTTTTCAAAAGCTTCGATGATCGATTTTTCATAAGTTCCAACACCGTCACCAGTTTTTTCTTGTGTGAAGACTGGGAATGCCCACCAAGTGATTTCTGTTTTTCCGCTATCGCTACTAGAGCTTCCAGCATCTTTACTTCCACCAGAGTTACCACAAGCCGCAAGGCCAAGAATCGCAGCACCCGCAAGTACTGTACAAGCTAGTTTTCTAAATTTCATTTGTATTCTCCTAATTGATAAGCGTATCCATATTGGATAATGAGTTCTTTATATTTGTATACGTTTTCATTTTGTCCGACGCATCGACCACTCTCCTCTGCTTTGAGATTGTGTTATTTAAGACCGGCAACAAAGCGCTCCGTAATCTCTTTTGGTCTAGTAATCGCTCCACCGACAACGATGCCTCGCACCCCATATTCAAGGATTTGCTTAGCTTGTTCTGGTGTATGAATTTTCCCTTCAGCGATGACATCCACACCTGCTTCACACAGTTTTTTGATCAGTTCAAAGTCTGGACCATCTACCTTAGGACTATAAGAGGTATAACCTGATAGGGTTGTTCCAACAAAATCAATTCCTGCTTCAACCGCTGCTATTCCCTCTTCAAAGGTACTGGTATCAGCCATCAAGAGTTGATGCGGATATTTTTCTTTGACTTGTCGGATAAAGTCCTGAATTTCCAAACCGTCGTAACGTTCACGTTTGGTGCAATCCAGAGCAATGACCTCGATGTCTAGTTCAGCCAGTTCATCCACTTCTTTCATCGTAGCTGTAATGAAAGGCTCCTGTGGCGGATAGTCACGTTTGATAATCCCGATAATCGGGAGTTTCGTAACCTCCTTAATCTCCTTGATATCGCGAACACTGTTTGCTCGGATACCGACTGCTCCACCTTGCTCAGCCGCTTTGACTAGCAAGGGAATGACTCCTCCCCACTTCTGTATAAAGCGGTTCGTGAGGAAGTGCCTGGCAAGAGACAATGATTCCATCTTTGATTTGTTCAATCAAGGCTTCTTTGCTGATCTGTGGCATCCTCTTTCCTCCCTTTCTTGTTCTTATGGGCTTATTATATATCATTTGTTAAGCGCTTTCAATAGCTTGTAGTAGAATAGATTTCAGTTTCAAAACTATTTTATAGAACAGACTATCCTGAAAGTAGTTTCAGACCTCTTATGATTTCGAATCAACCTAAATTTAATAAAGAAAGATAGCAGGCTGAAAAACCTGCTATCTCTCCTGAGACTTATTCAAATAGCTCTTGCCTATTATTCTTTTCTCTTCTTGCCAAATGCAAACAAGGATAAAAGAACACCTGCAAGACCAAGGGAAATCAGTGAGTTTGTTTCCTTACTTCCTGTATTTGGAAGTTCATCTTGTTTAGCTGCTGGCGCTTGATAGGTCACATCTTGGCCTAGAGACAGTTTGTTGTCTGCAGCTACTAATACTAGATTGGTGTCTCCCTTGTACTCTGGCACTTCATGGACTGCTGCCTCAGCGCCATTGACACCTCCCTTATACTCTGGCAGGTCATTTGAAGCTGCCAAGACAAAGTTAGCACCTCCTCTATATTCCGGAAGCTCGTTTGAGGCTGCTAGAACTGCATTGACTCCACCCTTGAACTCTGGAAGTTCATGGACTGCTGCCTCAACAGCGTTGACACCACCTGTAAATTCAGGCTTTTCAACCGTTGACGCTGCTTCTTCGCCTACTGTTGATAATGGACCGGTGTACTCTGGCATCTCTGCCACTGGGGCTTCCTCAGCATTGACACCACCAGTGAATTCTGGTTTTTCTACTGTTGGAGCTGGTTCTTCACCTACTGTTGCCAATGGTCCAGTGTACTCTGGTATCTCTGCCACTGGGGCTTCCTCAGCATTAACACTACCTGTGAACTCTGGAACCTCATGGATAGCAGCTTCACTGCCATTAATACCATCGCTTAGTTTAGAGCCAGCTAAAGAAACTGGTAAATTGTGCATGCTTTCAATTGCACCCTCAGCTAGACCTGTAATTCTTTGACCCATATCCTCTGGATCTATTGTGAATAGGAGAGTTTTTGTATCGTACTGGGTCATAAAGGTTGCTGTCTTGCCATTTGCCAATTGAAGGGTCGGAGCCTTGTTTACCAATACTTCCGAATCGAACTCCATGGCTATAATACCTGGCCATTTTTGGATAGCATATTTTACTTTTGCTTCTTTAGGAGAAATTCTGTCTTTGCTTAAGAAATCCCAGTTGAATTTCTTATAGGATAAAGTATAATCGTTTTGATTGCCATCCGCATGCTCATAAAGCAAACCATATTCGCCATTTCCGAGTTCTTGGAGCGAGTTGTAAGCAAACTTACCACTTTGTATAGGATTGTGTTTCAGCCATGTCAACTCACCATTCTCCTCAACACGAGCTAGGTGAACCAAACCATTGTTGCGTCCAGGACCACCAGCATTGCTGAGTAGAATGTATTCCTTGCCTTCATGCATGGTGTGAATAGCGGACATTTGAACATAAACGTCTTTTACCTGAGGATATCGTTTGATTTCCTTATCCCACGTTGCTCCTCCATCATGACTGGTCGCAACCTGAAGATCGCCAGTCAACCCACGCATAAAGAGCTTGAGATCCCCATTATTCAACTGAACAACAGTTGACTCCGTATTTTGGGCGCCTGGATTATTCATGGTTGAAGAGTGAATGGTTTGGTTGCCTACTGGACGGTTATCATTAACTGCTTCCCCTGCTTGCCATGTTTCACCATGATCATCTGAGTAAATTACACGAGATGATTGAGAACCACTTAGGTAGGAAACGTTGTTTGTTGTATAAACTGGAATCACCAGTCTTCCCTTATGAGGTCCTGTACGCAAGGCAATCCCCGTACCAGGGCCAGTTCCTAGGAAGTGCATCCAATCTTTCCGAATCCCATGAGTAATATCTTTTGGTGCAGACCAAGTCTTCCCATCGTCATCACTGTAGGACATCCATAGGTAGTTGGTATTGGAAACTCTAAAGATATTCTTTTCGCTATATTCAAAATAAATATTTCCGATTAGCTCATTCCCTTTATACAAATCTCCCTTATCGCTGTAGGCTGGTTTTTTAGGGTCAACGACAACACGATAATCTGTCTTTCTATTTTGAGGGTCGAAAACCTCTCCGTTTTCTCGAATCGTATAGCGACCTGATTCTCCTTGCTTATATAAAACTTGATAAACTTTATCTCCCACTTGTTCATAAGCTTTCGGAGCTTGCCCTGGCAATGAAAATACTGCCTTACTTTCAAGGAACATGTCGTAAATTGCAAAAATTCTCTTTGTTTCAGGGTCTTGCACCAAAGCCATATCAATATTAACTGGAGATGGCCAATCTGCATGTTTAGCATGCTCATTGTCACGAGGATTTGAGATTACAATTCGGTCTCCCCATGTTTTTCCATTATCTGAGCTGCGACGAACAACCATCCCAATATCTCCCCAGTCAGAATGGTGCAAACGTCTTTCATCCGTTCCTGCAATCAGCGTTCCTTTATCTGTCTTAAGAAGAGCTGGGATACGATAACTCTTGATACCATCTTTATTTGGTTGATTGTTCCTACCACCTTCAAAGACGTCTTCTTTCTCAGTGACTTTTGCTCCCTCAGGAAGTTTCTGTTCCAATTCACCTCTTTCAAATAATTGACTCCGTGTTTGAACTTCATCTGGGCTTAAAGCACGATCATAAACAGTTAGGTTTCGAACTTGTAGGTTTGATGCCCAAACTGTTTTATTGCCTCGTTTGGTTGCTCCAAGTTGAGCTTGATTAACATCTGGCATATCTTTGATGAAGTTACCAGATTTGAGACTTGTTCGAGATAAGACACCATTCACATAAAGACGAACTCGACCATGAGGTAACTCTGCTGTTGGTTGTTCGACAGTAAAGGTCACGGAATTCCATTGTCCAGGACGAACTTTCAAAGGAGCATCTGTATACTTATCATAGAACTGCTCTCCATTAGCGCCACGCCCTTCAATAAGAGCTGTATTATCAAGGACCGACATAGTAAAGTACTCATTTTCCTTGGTGTCACTGGATACAGAAAAGAGATTGTAAAAGCGTGGAGCTGATGCATCTGGTTTGAACTCCATGTGAACTGTAGCATTTTTTAGTTGCTTTAGTTTGTCTAGTTCATTTGATAAATCAACTCTCTGACCATTTGCTGCATTGGTTTCAACATCTTCTTTTTCAAGGACAGGATTAGCATTTTTTAAATCTCTTGAGTAATAGTCACGAGGAATAGCCCCCTGATCCTCTGATTCCTCTTCCTTATTTGCTTCTTCTGCAGGGGTTTCCGTAGAGGATGGAGTTTCTGACTCTGCACTCTCATTTTTTTTCAAATGATCTTGGTCCACCACAACGCCGTTGTCTTGAGCTGCTGCCAATTTATCAGCCAAATCCTTATCCAAATGAGCAAGATCTCCCGAGGACACTTCTTTTGGCAACTCTGATAAACCTTGACCAGGTTCGACAGTTTCTGTATTGGCTCCTGCTGCATTGGCTTGCTCTTGAGCTAAGACTGGATTTGCTCCAAATACTACTGTACCAATCACTACAGATGCCGCCCCAACTGCAAATTTTCGAATTCCGTATCGCTGTTTCCGATCTAAAGATTTGTAATTCATGTTTGTCCTTTCATTTTTCATAAAATAAAACGCTTTCTTTTTCTTTAAAAATTTTTATTGTCTCTCAAGAGACAAGTTTTACAAGAAAGTATCCAACTTAATGAGAGCTCCCAATCCTCTCCCATTTTCTGCTGAGCCCGAGTTTTTAACCACCCGGCAGCCTTTTTCCTCCTTTCACAAGTGACTTTTCCTTTATTATACAATAAAGTCTTATATTTATATCTGTGTTCCTACAGAATAGATTTTTATTTTTTTAAGAATATTTTAATATTTTAAATTCTCTGAAAGTACTTTCAGGTTTTGGACATAAAAAGAGAGCTCCTTGGCTCTCTCATTCATCATTTCACATATTTAAAAGGAATCTCACTGCCGCAGAGCCAGTTATAAACCTGGTCATTGACAAAAACATTCATGGCTTCATGAGCATACTCGGGCATGATACGATAGGCCTTGTCGCAAGTTAGGCGGTTGTAAATCGCAAACTGGGTAATAGGATAGCAAACATCGTCGTCCAAGCCCGTAATCATCTTGACCTCACCTTGAATACGATGGGCAAGATTTTTCACATCGATATAGGCAAGAGTAGCCATGATTTCCTCCTCTGTTTCATGGAAGGGATCGTGGAACTTGAAATAACGGAAGAGTTCATCATAGGCTTCACTGGTATTGCCAATCTCAAGCACTCGTCTAAAGTCTGACAAGAAGGGATAGATGGCAACTGTTTTCTGAATCCGAGGATTGAGCGCTGCTGCAACCAAGGCTAAAGCACCGCCTTGTGAGGCACCATAGCTAGAAAGTCTTTCCTCATCTACCTGAGGCAGACTGGCAACAATTTCGATCAACTGATAAATATCCAGATAGACATCCTTATAAAAGAGCTGGTCTCGACCTTCAACAGCACCACGGATGATATGTCCCTTAACGGTATTTCCTAGTGGAGAACGCATGCCGTCTTGCGAATAGCCCGACTGTCCACGGACATCCATAGAAACAACACCGTAACCAGCCACGGTAAAGGCCAGCATGTCGGCCCAGTCCCAGCCACGTCCCATATAGCCGTGAAAGTGGAAGATTAAGGGAACTTTACCTTCACTCTTTGGAAGGATGACACGTGCATAAACCTTGCCTTCATTGGTTCCTTCAAAAGTGAGCTCATAGCACTTGACTTGAGGAATATGGAAATCTCTTTCCTCCAACTGGTAGGCTGGAAGAGATGAAACTTTTTTGACCTCTTCATCCCAGAAAGCATCAAAGTCTTCTGGAATCTCATCCCGTCCTAGATAGGTCTTGATTTCTTCTAACAAAGTTGGATTTTTCATAGTATGCTCCTTTTATTTTGTAATCGCTATCATAACTCTAGCATATCTAGGAAGGCAATGCAAGAAAGAAAGATAAACAGAAAGTGATTTTAGATTCTCTTTCCTCAAACCTATCGTCTGAAAGTAGTTTTAAAAATAAAAAGAGCGTTTCCGCTCTCTGTGTATCAATAGGTGCTAGCTCCTTTCTCTAGTTTGACGGTTTGGAATTTCTTTTGGTAGGTTACTTTAATCGTCATGTGAGAGTCCTCGTTTCTTTTGATGACTCTAGTATAAGGGGCAAATCTGAAATCTAGCTTAAGATTTTCTTAGAGAAAGCTTATACTCAATGAAAATCAAAGAGCAAACTAGGAAACTAGCCGCAGGTTGCTCAAAGCACTGCTTTGAGGTTGTAGATAAGACTGACGAAGTCAGTTACATATATAATCCAAGGCGACGTTGACGTGGTTTGAAGAGATTTTCGAAGAGTATTAATCTAGATGTTCTTTCTTTTCTAGATGGAGAGCAATCATCCGCCATTCTGGATCCTCTTGCCAACCTTCTATCGAACTAATGTAGCTGGCAACCTTTCTGGCTTCTTCTAAATCGGAAAATCTTCGATAATATCAGCCACTTGAAACTCTGGAAGTCCTGACTGTCTGGTTCCAAAAATCTCTCCAGAGCCACGCATTTTCAAATCTTCCTCCGCAAGGACAAATCCATTAGTCGTTTCTGTCATGATACGCATGCGATCTTTCCCAGAATCCGTCTTAGGATTGGCAACGAGAACAGCATAGGACTGCTTGTCCCCCCGACCAACACGGCCTCTGAGCTGGTGAAGCTGACTGAGACCGAACCGGTCGGCATCCATGATAATCATGACGGTCGCATTGGGAACATTAACCCCAACCTCGATAACCGTCGTCGAAACCAAAATATCCGTCTTTCTCTCTTTGAATTCTTGCATAATCTGGTCTTTTTCGTCACTCTTCATCTTACCATGTAAAAGAGCCACTTCAGCCTTGCCGGCAAAATGAGCTGTCAACTCCTCAGATAAGGCAATGGCATTTTTCAAATCCAGAGCTTCAGATTCTTCAATCAAGGGAGAGATAACGTAGGCTTGCGAACCCTTTTGGATTTCCCCCTCTAACCAAGTCAAAACCTGAGGCAGCTGCTCATGCTTAATCCAGCGAGTCACAATAGGCTTCCGACCTGCTGGCATCTGGTCAATAATAGAAACATCCATATCTCCAAAGGCTGTGATAGCCAGGGTTCGTGGAATCGGTGTCGCCGTCATCATGAGAACGTCAGGGTTGTCGCCTTTTTCCCGCAGAACACGCCTTTGCCCCACACCAAAACGGTGCTGCTCATCGATGATAATCAAACCAAGGCGGGCATAATCAACCCCATCTTGTATCAAAGCATGAGTCCCGATAATAAAGTCGGCCTCACCCTTGGCAATGGTCTCTAAAACTTCTCTTTTTTCTGCAGCTTTTAAGGAACCTGTCAAGAGAGCCAGTTTCAAGTCTGGAAAAAGGCTCTTCAAACTCTCAAAGTGCTGCTCTGCTAGGATTTCAGTCGGTACCATGAGAGCAGCCTGATAGCCTGCTGTCACCGCCGCAAACATGGCTAAGCCAGCGACTACCGTTTTTCCGCTCCCCACATCTCCTTGCAGGAGACGATTCATGTGGTGGTCGGACTTCATGTCGGTCAAAATTTCCTGCAAACTCTTTTCCTGAGCTTGAGTCAGGGAGAAAGGCAGATTTTCTTTAACAGCCTCCACTTTTTCCTGAGACCATTCCATAACCAGACCGCTTCCTTGAACTCTATTTTCAGACTTGAGCGTCTGCAATTGCATTTGAAAATAAAAGAGTTCCTCAAACTTGATCCGGCGAAGGGCCTGCTTGTATTCTGCCAAATCCTTGGGGAAATGCATGGCACGGACAGCCTGACAACGGGACATGAGTTTGTATTTATCCAGTAAAGACTGGGGAAGATTTTCTTCAATCAAGAGGTCTAACCCCTGATCAAAGGCTGTCTTGATAACCTTGACCAGACTGGCCTGACTGATTCCTTGAGCCAGACGATAGACAGGCTGGAGGTCATCTTCCACCTGAGCCAGAACTTTCATCCCTGTCAGACTAGCCTTGGCTCGGTCCCATTTTCCAAAGACAGCAAGGGTTGCTCCCAGCTCTATCTTATCAGCCAGATAGGGCTGGTTAAAAAAATTCACTGCAAAAACAACTTCTCCCTGTTTGAGGCTAAAGCGCAGACGATTGCGCTTGAAACCATAATACTGGACACTGGCAGGAGTCACGACTTGACCAGACAGAACTGCCTTCTCCCCGTCTTCCAGCTCCAGCACCTGCTTGGTTTTGAAATCTTCATAACGGAAAGGAAAGTAGAGCAAGAGGTCTTGCAAGTTTTCAATTCCTAGTTTGGCGTATTTCTCTGCTGACTTTGATCCCACACCAGGTAAGACATGCAAGGGTTGATGTAGATTCATGCTCCACTCCTTTCTTTTTAATAATATTCTCTCGGAATGCGGTCACTGAGGAGGCAAACCACCTCATAGTTAATGGTTCCACGGTAGGTCGCTACCTGAGTTGCTGTGATTTCCTTGTCACCGTTTGTGCCGATCAGGGTTACTTTTGTTCCTAGCGGGTAAACCTTAGGCAGACGAATGGTGATTTGGTCCATAGATACTCGTCCGACGATTGGGCAAGCTTGACCATCTACCAAGACAGAGAAATTCTGCATATCACGTGTCCAACCATCCGCATAGCCGATTGGCACCGTCGCAATGGCTTGCTCACTATCGGCTTGATAAGTCGCTCCATAGCCCATGCAAGCTCCAGCTGGAACTGTCTTGACATGAACCAGGGCAGACTCCAAACTCAAGGCTGGTGTCAAATCATAGGGCAAGTCCAAGACCTCTCCACTAGGATTCAGGCCATACATGGCATCTCCCATACGGACTGCATTGAAAATAGTCTCTGCATGCCAGAGAGTCGTTGCCGAGTTGCTGGCATGAACCAGCTCTGGGACTTCCTTCATACTTGCCAAAATAGCTTTAAATCGTTCTAACTGGGTATTAAAATAGGCATCTGATTCTTCATCTGCAGTAGCAAAGTGGGTAAAAATCCCCTCAACGCGAGCACCATGTTGCTTGAGCAAGGCTTGAGCCAGATCCGCTTCACTGGCTTCTCTAAAACCAATCCGTCCCATCCCTGAGTCAATCTTGAGGTGAACAGTCAAGCCAGTTAAATCTGTCTCCCTAGCTAAGAGTTCTTGAATCCACTCCAGTCCAGCTACCGTCAAGGTGATGTCGTATTCTTTAGCAAGAGAAACAGCTTCTAGCTCAGAAACTCCTAAGATGAGAATTTTCTTGCTGAGTCCAGCCTGACGAAGTTCGATGGCTTCATCAATATTGGAAACACAAAATCCATCAACATCGTCCTGAATCGCCATCGCAACGGCAACAGCCCCATGACCATAGGCATTGGCCTTGACCACTGCCCACTTGAGCGTTCCTTCAGGGATATGAGCCCCCATTTGCTTAATATTTTGTCGAATAGCTCCCAGATTTATCAGAGCCTTGGTTGGTCTATGTGGACTAGCTTTCATGATTTTCCTCCAAAATAACACTGGCTGTCACAAACTGATCTATATGGCTGATCGATAGCCAAATTTTTCCTGAAAACGGGGACTGACTAAAATAGGGAGCCCCGCGTTCATTGTTCAAAATTTCCAAATCCTGAAAGGTCAGTTTGCCAATACCTGTTCCCATAGCCTTGGAAAAGGCCTCCTTAGCCGACCAGCGACCTGCCAAGTATTCGATCTGTCTACGCCCTTTGAGACTGCCAAAACGCTCCATTTCTTTAGGGGTCAGCACGCGCTTAGCAAAGCCCTCACGTCGTGTAACTGCATTTTCTATCGAAGCCAATTCTTCGATGTCAATTCCGTGTCCAACTATCATACTCATAAAAGGAGCTGAGATTCCCCCAACTCCATCCTTTTCACTTATTTTGTTAAGGTAGTATAAATTTCTTCTACCAAGGCTACTGTATTCTCCCATCCTAGACAAGGGTCAGTTATGGAGCAACCAAAGATCTCTGGTTGATTTTGCCGGCCATATGCTAGGTAAGATTCGATCATAAAGCCTCGAACCGTCTTTTTAATCTTTTCATTCCAGTCACGATTCAGTAAGGCTTGACGAACAATGCGAATTTGTTCCATATACTGCTTGCCTGAATTGTCATGATTGGTATCGATGATAATGAAGGGATTTTCAAGTCCCATGGTCTCATAACGATTGATAGCATTTAAGAGGGTTTCATAGTAGAAGTTGGGTTCATTTTTCCCATATTCGTTCATGGCACCACGAAGGATAACGTGGGCCAAGGGATTTCCTGAAGTTTCCACTTCTTGGCCATGGTAAAGGAAGGTTTGCTTGTTTTGAGCCGCATAGATGGCATTAAACATAACCCCAAGGTTCCCAGATGTTGGATTTTTCATCCCAACCGGAGCATCAATCCCAGAGGCTACAAAGCGGTGTTCTTGGTCTTCCACCGAACGAGCCCCTACAGCATGGTAGCTGACTAGATCATCAACCAAAACGAGATTTGACGGATAAAGCATCTCATCAGCTGTCGTCAAGCCCGTCTCGGTAATCACTCGGTAGTGTAGCTGACGAACAGCCTGCAAACCATTGATGAGACTAGGCGCTTCGCTGGTATTTGGTTGATGAATCATTCCCTTATAGCCATCTCCATTGGTACGAGGTTTAGCCGTATAGACACGCATCACGATAAAGATTTTATCCGCAACTTTTTTCTGCAAGTCTGCTAAGCGACGAGCATATTCGAGTACTGCTTCTTCATTGTCAGAAGAGCAAGGCCCCATCACCAAAAGGATGCGGTCGTCCTCACCCGAGATGATGGCTGCCAACTCTCTATCGCGGGCTTCTTTCTTTCGCAAGGCTTCAGGTGACAACTGGGTCGCAGCCTTGATTGCTTCAATATCAATTTCTTGACCTTTTTCGATAAATGCCATCTTACTCTCCCTAGCGTTTGGTAAATTTCGCGAACAAGTGCTTCTGTGTTGTCCCATCCTAGACAAGGGTCCGTGATAGACTTACCAAAAACTTCTGGCTCATTTTGACGTCCATCTTCTAGATAGGACTCAATCATAAAACCACGAACATATTTTTTGATTTTCTCATTCCAGTCACGGTTAATCAAGGTCTGACGAACGATACGGATTTGATCCATGTACTGCTTGCCTGAATTGTCATGATTGGTATCGATGATGATAAAAGGGATTTTTCCAAGCCCATCTTTTCATACTGATCAATGGTATCCATCAAATTGTCATAGTAGTAGTTAGGGAATATTTTTCCCATATTCATTCAAGGCACCGCGAAGAATGGCGTGGGACAATGGATTCCCTGTTGTTTCCACCTCTTTACCGAGGAAGAGGAAACTCTGTTTATTTTGCGCTGCATAAATCCCATTAAACATAACATTGAGATTTCCAGATGTTGGATTTTTAAATCCTGTCGAAAAGCCTGCTCCACTCGCTACAAAACGGTGTTGCTGGTCCTCAACTGAACGAGCCCCAACAGCCATATAAGAAATCAAATCATCCACCAGCGGAAGATTTTCAGGATAAAGCATCTCATCCGCTGTTGTCATTCCCGTCTCGGTAATTACACGATAGTGGAGCTGGCGAACAGCCTTGATCCCATTGATCAAACTAGGAGCTTCTGTCGCATTTGGCTGATGAATCAAGCCCTTATAGCCATCCCCATTGGTACGAGGTTTAGCTGTATAGACACGCATGACCATAAAAATACGGTCTTTGACCTCTTCTTGCAAAGCAGATAGACGCTTGGCATACTCGAGAACCGCCTCTTCGTTATCAGATGAACATGGTCCTATCACCAAGAGAATACGCTGGTCTTCCCCACGAATGATGGCTTCCAATTCCTGATCACGTTGATTTTTTCTCGCAAGAGCCGCTCCCTCTAATTTAGACAAGGCGCGAACTTCTTCAATGTTAATTTTAGGACTTTTAGCTTTAAATACCATGATTCATCTCCTTATAAAGCAAACGGACACCAAGCAAAAAATGATTTTTACCAGGTATCCGCTGTATCTTATCTCATATTATTGTCTCTTACCATGACAGTTCTTGAATTTCTTACCTGATCCACATGGGCATTGGTCGTTTCGTCCGATTTGGCTCAAGTCCAAATCTTCTGGAAGGCTTGCCTGCTGCGCTGCGATATTACGAGTCGCAGTTGTACTGATATTGTGTTCAGTTTGCGGACGTTCTTGTTCATGGATTTGTGCTTTCATCATCAAGCGGGTCACATCGAATTCAATCGATCCAATCATGTCGTTAAACATGCGGAAACCTTCTGCTTGATATTCTACAACTGGGTTGTTTTGAGCATATCCACGAAGACCAACAGCATTTCGCAACTGGTCAAGAGCATCGATATGGTCTGTCCCCACTTGTTGTCTACAACACGTAGAATCAAGACTTTTTGGAATTCTTTCACTGCATCTTCGTCACGAAGCTTAGCAACTTGGCTGTCATAGACTTTCAAGGCACGTTGGAAAAGTTCATCTTTGATAGCTTGGTCTGACAGACCTGCAAGATCTGAACGGCTAATTGAATCTTCTGGAAGCAAGTTATACTTAGCAAAGTTCAAGATTGCTTCCAATTTTTCATCTTCCTTAGAACGTGCATGTGCATCCACGATACGTCCAATGGTACGACGAATCATAGCATGGATTTCTGGTGCCAAGTCACGATCTGCAGTAATGACATCATAACGTTGTGCATAGATGATCTCACGTTGTTCTCGCATAACGTCGTCGTATTGAAGGACTTGTTTACGAGTGTCATAGTTATTTCCTTCGACACGTTTTTGAGCTGCTTCAACTTGACGCGTTAACATGCGAGATTCGATGGCTTCGTCAGACATGTTGAGACGTTCAAAGACACCTTTCAAACGTTCTGAACCGAAACGTTTCATCAAATCATCTTCAAGAGACAAGTAGAATTGTGACTCACCTGGGTCTCCTTGACGCCCTGAACGTCCACGAAGCTGGTTATCAATACGGCGACTTTCGTGGCGCTCTGTACCAATGACGCAAAGACCACCAAGTTCACGAACCCCTTCACCAAGCTTGATGTCGGTACCACGACCGGCCATGTTGGTTGCGATGGTAACTGCGCCACGTTGACCAGCGTTCATGATGATTTGCGCTTCTCTGTAGTGGTTCTTCGCATTCAAGACTTCGTGAGGAACACCTGCAGCAACCAATTTCTTGGAGAGGAAATCACTCGTTTCAACGGCAACTGTACCTACCAAGACCGGCTGACCTTTTTGGTAACGAGCTTTTACATCTTCAACAACAGCCTTAAATTTCGCATCAAGACTTGCATAGAGAAGGTCTGAGTGGTCGATACGTTGAATTGGACGGTTAGTTGGGATTGGGATAACACGAATGTTGTAAATTTCACGGAACTCTTCTTCTTCTGTTTTACCAGTACCTGTCATACCTGCCAATTTCTTATACATACGGAAGAGGTTTTGATAGGTAATAGAAGCTGAAGTCTTGGTCTCGTCTTGGATTGGAACACCTTCTTTAGCCTCAATCGCTTGGTGCAAACCATCAGAGTAACGGCGACCTTCCATGGTACGACCTGTAAATTGGTCGACGATTAGGATTTCCTGCTCTTCGCTAACCACATAATCAATATCAAGGATCATGATATAGTTGGCACGAAGGGCATTGTCAACAAAGTGTGTAAGAGCTACGTTTTCGATATCGTAGAGATTTTCAAGTTTAAAGTAGCTTTCTGCCTTGTCAATACCAGAATCAGACAAACCGATTGTCTTAGACTGCACGTCAATGATATAGTCGTCCTTGTCCAAAGATTTCACAAAGTGGTCTGCCATATGGTAGAGCTGACTCGTTTCAACTGCATTGGCACCTGAAACGATCAATGGTGTACGAGCTTCGTCGATCAAAATTGAGTCAACCTCATCGACCAAGGCATAATTGAGTGGACGTTGCACCATGTTTTCTGCACGAACGACCATGTTGTCACGAAGGTAGTCGAAACCAATCTCTGAGTTGGTTGAGTAGGTAATATCGCAAAGGTAAAGCCTCTTTTTTCTCCATTGGAGATTTTGCTGCCAAGTTAATCCCTACTGACAAACCGAGCCATGAGTACAATTCACCCATTTCAGTCGCGTCACGTTCTGTTAGGTATTCATTGACTGTAACTACGTGAACCCCTTTACCTGCAAGGGCATTGAGGTACACTGGCATAGTCGCTGTCAAGGTCTTCCCTTCACCGGTACGCATCTCTGGAACGTCACCATGGTGAAGAACAATCCCACCCATGACCTGAACCTTATAAGGGAAGAGCCCAAGGACACGCTTTGCAGCTTCACGAACTACTGCAAAAGCCTCATATAGCAATGAATCAAGTGATTCACCCTTGTTGTAACGTTCTTTAAATTCGTCAGTTTTTGCTTTTAGCTCTTCATCTGACATCGCAGCCATTTGGCTCTCATAATTTAGAACCTTATCAGCCATCTTTTCTAGACGACGAAGTTCTCCTTTATCATTTTCAATAATCGTTTTTAAAATATTAGCCATGATTTTCCTTACTTTTTATTCTGAATATTTTAGAATGTTCTTTTAATTTTAGCATATTTACCATTATTTTTCAAGAAAGAATCCTTAATTTACAACGGAAAAGACCAGTCAAAATTCAGCTTTTTTTGCATCAATCTTCTGTTGCTATTTTTTTGTTTTTTGTTCGTGAGGCATGCTTGATGACCCAGGCACAACTTGGACTCAAATCCTCCTTTTGCCAAGTTTGAAGTATCTTTTCAAACTTATCAGGATCTTCCTTGTACAAATCATTTAGATTATTGGCTACACTTTTTTGAATAGACTTGTCTCTATCATCTTTTAGATCGGTCAGAATAGTGGTAAACTCCTCAAAATAATCCAATACCACGGTTTGTCTCTTAGCCCAAGGCAGACGGATACGCATACATTCGCTGGCAAGTCTACGAACGCGCAAATTTTCATCCCGACTCCATTCTAACAGCAAAATCATTGTAGCCTTAGGATAGCGAGCCAGCAAAGGTCTCATAGAAAATTCCCCAGTAAATCGCTTGGTTAGTTCCTTACTAAAGGCCGCGCTCAATTCAAATTCCTTGTCCCCATGTAGCTCTACATATTTTCCGATTGGCCAAAGCCAATATCCTTCTGAGAACATACCTAAACCACCCTCTAACTCAGGACCCAAAATTTTCTCAAAAACCTTGAGAGAGTCCTGATAAGATAGGGGAAGACAATCTTTGATACCTCTAGCCAAGAGTTCTTGACGCTGGCTAAACTCCAACTCTTCCAAGTCTTTTTCTAACAAGAGCCTAAACTTTTGTCCATCAAATGCAGGGGACGCTTCTTTCAACCGTCGACTCAAATCACTAGCATAAGCTAAGTCATAATAATCTTTTACTTTTTTAGCCATTTTTCAAATCCCTTAATCTTCATTTTACGGGACTTATTATATCATACAGACAGCCCGTCAACAAAATTATTTTCATATCTCCAACTATTTTAACAAGAAAGAAAAAAGGACTAGAAGCTAGTCTGGTCCTTCATTTGTTAATGTTTAATTTCCCAAGAATATAGGCAATATCCCAAAATACCAAAAGAGATTGATCCAGAAGGCCAAGCAAAAGATGATGCCAAAGATGAGAAGACTGATTTTTTTAATCAGCACGGAGTATAGGATGGATAAAACTCCAAAAACCACAAAGATTTTTTTCATAACGAAATAATATACTGAAACTCCTCCTATTTGCCAATCCCAAGGAAGGATAAAAACATGAGGAACCAGAGAAGGCAAATCGTAAGAATATATCTCTTGTAGTGCGCTTCAAGAAAGGCTTTTGTTTTCTCCATAGCAAACCTCCATTTGAGTCACTGTCTCTTCCCTTTTATTATACCAAAAAAACCTGGAAAAAGCTTTCCAGGTTCGGGTTTAAAATCACTAGTCATACTAGAGAAATTCCTTTATTCATAGGCTGATTCACTTTATTGACTTGATGAAGATGTTCCAAAATCGACCTTAGGAACTGTCTTGGCTTCTTCTGTTTCTTTAAAAGTTTCAGCTTCTTTAAAGTTCATCATATTTGCAAAAAGCACGGTTGGAAAACTTCTCAACTTTTGATTGTACTCGGCTGCGACTTTATTATAATCCTTGCGTGCTACAAAGATACGATTTTCACTGCCTGAAAGTTCGACCATTAGTTGCTCAACATTTTGATTGCTCTTGAGTTCTGGATAATTCTCCGTCAAGGAAATCAAGCGGGAAAGAGCAGAGCTCAATTCTCCCTGAGCCTTTTGGTTTTCTTCCGATGTCACTGAGCTACTACCGATTTTAGCTCTAGCATCCGCAATCTTGGTAAAGACTTCGGTTTCATGATTCATTTGTCCTTTAACGGACTCCACCAAGTTACCAATCAAGTCCGAACGACGTTGGAGGGCTGTAGAGACATCGGCCTGAGCCTGCTCCACTTTAGTCTGTTCACCAACCAGACCGTTATAGGTCGTCACTGCGGAACAACTTCCCAGAACTAGTAGTCCAAAGAAAATCACCACTATTGAGAGAATTACTTTATTTTGTTTCATATCAAAACCTTAACACTTTCTTTTATCAACTTTTCTGAGATAATACTCAGATTTTAAATCAATTTCCCAAACTTTGCTTTTATTTTTAATTAAGGAGTGAACTCTTGCAAAGGAGTCACCTTACTGCATGGAGAAATCGGTTTGAACAATATATGATCACTCACCAGTCATCAGACGAACCGCCACCATCGAAGCCACCGCCGTCCCAGCCTCCAGATGAGTCGGAGCCTGAGTCAGACCAAGAGGAACCTGAGTCTGATGAGTCACCGCCCCACCAGCCACCGCTAGAATCATCTCCACGTGAACCACGACCACCAAATAGAAATCCGATAATCATCACGATGAAGTAAATGAGAACTCCAAATACGATAACTCCGTCGCTCGAACTGCTTTTTCGATGACGTTTCGAAGATTGACTCCCAGCGGTATACTTTTCAATTTCTCTTAGACGACTAGAATTAGTAGCATAGTCGTAACTACTTCTAGAACTTGAAGAAGTCGTACTCGATCCACTATAGAACATGTAGTTGAGATTATTGACTATTGAGAGAACACCCTTGTTATAGTCACCATTTTTAAAGTAAGGACGTGCTGTTGTCAAGAACCTGTGAGTCTGATAGTCAGTGATCTTACTGGCCACATTATTACTGGTTTCAATCCGTGATTTTCTATCTTGGACTGCTACCACAATCAAGACACCATGATTGTCTCCCGAGTAGCCAATCTTCCAAGCTCTAGCTGTTTCATTGGCTACAGTCTCGATTGTTTCTCCATTTAGGCTTTTCACAACGTAAACACCCATCTGGAATTTTTCTGATTTTTTACTATTGACATTATTCAATTCTCGAATTTGACTTATAGTCTCATCCGTTAGATAGTGATCCGGGTCATAGATCCCGTACTCAGGTTTTTCAGGTGCTGTGAATGCTGACAAGAAGAGAAAGACCATCAGCAACCCAAGCAAGCGAACCAACAAACTATGTTTAAATAATCTGCTTCTTTTCATAATAACCTCCCTGATAAAGGAAAATTGATTTAAGGAATTATAGCATTTTTGATTTTTACAAAAGAGTGCATTTTTCATTACAAATAGATTACAAAAGCTAGGAAAAAGATTGAATTTTGATGACAGATTCTCCTCCAATTTGATAGGTTCTTTTCTCCCCTCTTAGATAGAAAAAAGAAGACTATGAAGTCTTCTTTTAGTTTGTTTTTGTAGAAAAACAAGCAAGGTTTACTTGCGTTTTCTCGCAATCAAGTGAATCGGTGTTCCCTCAAAAACAAAGGCCTTGCGGATTTGATTTTCCAAGAAACGCAAGTAAGAGAAGTGCATGAGTTCTTCTTCATTGACAAAGATGACAAAGGTTGGTGGCTTGGTTGCCACTTGGGTTGCGTAGAAAATCTTGAGGCGTTTCCCTTTGTCTGTCGGTGTTGGATTGATGGCAATGGCATCCATAATGACATCGTTCAAGACAGCTGATGGGATACGGGTGTTTTGGCTTTCACTGATTTGCTTGATCATCTCAGGCAGTTTATGGAGACGTTGCTTGGTAAGGGCGGATACAAAGACAATCGGTGCATAAGGCAGATATTGGAACTGCTCACGGATATCCTCTTCCCATTTTTTCATGGTGTGGTTGTCTTTCTCAAGAGTATCCCACTTATTGACCACGATGATCATCCCTTTACCTGCTTCGTGGGCAAAACCTGCGATACGCTTGTCGTACTCACGGATGCCTTCTTCGGCATTGAGGACCATCAAGACCACGTCAGAACGGTCAATGGCACGCATGGCACGCATAACAGAATATTTCTCCGTATTTATCACCAGACTTACGCACGCTTACCAGCTGTATCAATCATGGTAAACTCTTGTCCATCAGCATCTGTAAATGGGTATCAATGCGCATCGCGAGTCGTTCCAGCTACTGGACTAGCAATCACGGTCTTCTCCCCAAAAATGGCGTCGATCGAACTTGACTTTCCAACGTTAGGACGGCCAATCAAGCTAGATTTAATCACGTCTGGATTTTTCTTCTTCAACTTCGTGTGGTAGATTTTCTACAATAGCATCCAGCACATCTCACTATCCCGATACCGTGGACAGACGAAATTGGCGAGTGGTTCTCCCAATCCTAGCGCATAGAAATCAAAAATATCATTTCGCATTTCTGGGTTGTCAACCTTGTCACAGCTGCAGGATAACAGGCTTATAGGTTTTATAGAGTTTTACGGGCAACGTATTCATCGCATCCGTAATTCCTTCTTTCCCAGACACCACAAGACGATGACATCGGCTTCTTCCATAACGATTTCTGCCTGGTGCTGTGAGTTTGCTCCATGAAGGAGCATCGACGTCGTCAATCCCTCCCGTATCAATCGATACTAAAGGAACGATTGAGCCACTCACCCGTTGCATAGATACGGTCACGTGTCACGCCCTCGACATCTTCTACGATTGAGATCCGCTCACCAGCGATCCAGGTTAAATAGGGAGTTGATTTCCCAACATTGGGACGTCCCACAATGGCAATAGTTGGTAAGGCCATGTTTTCTCACTTTCTACAATAACTTTTTCTGTTCTAGATTTTTCCGAGTTGAACGAGGTTCGGCTTGACCAAACTGCTCAGCCAAACGTTGACTCCAAGAGGTCGACGCACGCGCACCAGCATAGTCTGCCTGAACTATGTCATAGTCCAAAAATCGCTGCTACAGGCTGTTCTTGGTATTCTTCTTCAAATACCACTTGGTTCAAAAGGCAGTCTTGGTTTGACCTCGTGTTGTTGATCTGGCACGCCAAGGGCAATCCCAAAAACAGGGTAGGTATAGTCAGGCAGGTTAAAAAGTTCTGCCACTTCTTCCGACTTATAACGGACCAAACCGATGATAACACCACCATATCCCGAGACTCTCAGCCGCACAGCAGGTATTTTTGCCCCGCAAGCAGCGTCAACGAGACGTGATAAGGAGGCCTTCTACCCCTTGAGGTTGGAAAGTATCCAGTATGAAGACTTGCTCCTTTTCAGCTCAGTTCAAGTCACCGACAAAGAGCAAAAAGACAGCTGACTGGCGAATGGCTTCCTGAGGAACCAATTCATATAAGGCATCTTTCTTCTCTTGACTACGTACAAGAATCACAGAATAGGATTGGAAATTTTTCCAAGATGACGCCATTTGTCCAGCAGTCAAAATCTCGTCCAAGTCCGCTTGAGGAATTTCTTGCTCCTTAAAAGCGACGAACTGAAGTATGAGCTTTCATCAGTTTAATGGTTTCTGTCATCGGCGATTTTTCTCCTTCTAGTCTTGTCTCCTCAGCTAAATAACGGATTCGTTCCATGACCCGTCTAGCTTCCCAAGTCTCGTCATTTCCATTCTTTCCTTTGGCAAAATGTTTTTCCAAATCTTGGAAATTAAAGTTGGAAGTAAAGAAGGTCGGCAAATCTTCCTGCATGCGGTACTGAAGAATGACTTGAAGAATCTCATCACGCACCCAAAGGTGTCGACTGCTCTGCACAATATCATCCAAGACCAATATCTGCTAATCTGATCTCATCCACCAAGGTCTTCACTGATCCTTCACCGATGGCATTTTTCACATCAATGACAAAGCTTGGATAGTGGAGAATCGTCGTTGATGCTCCACGTTTTTCAGATAGGTCATGAGCTAAGGCCGCCATCATGAAACTCTTACCGACACCAAAATCTCCGTAAAGATAGAGACCTTTTCGGATACTAGGGTAAAGGTCAACAAAGGCATAGAGTCTCTCAAAAATCGGTAATCGTCCTAGATCATCCAGGTCAATCTGAGCCAACTTCGCTTTCTTGAGACTGGCTGGTAGATTGATCAATTTGAGACGATTCTTAATTGCAGCCTCTTTTTCTGCCGCGATTAGTTCTGGTGTTTCTTCATAAGACACATCCGCATAACCGTGATTCATAACCAAGATAGGCTTGTAGCCACGCGCTATATAGTCCGCATCCCCACGAAGAAACTTGTCACGTTCTGTGATATATTGGTTGAACTTGGAGATGCTACGATTCAACTCCTCTGGACTGAGGGATTCTTTCTGGATAAAAGCCGCCACATCTGGGTCTTTCATAATCTGCTGGACTAAGTCCTGATACTGAAAACGACTTGTCTGACGTTTGATAACGTCACCCACACTTTCCATCTAGTCTCCTCCTTCTTCTAATCGGGCTAACATTTCTTGTTTTTACGTTCTAGTTCCAGACGAGTTTCCTCACTGGTTTGATTTTTATATTCTGGATTGCTCCACTTGGGAACATTTGTCTTAGTCGAGCTAGTTTTTCAATGGTCTTCTTGGCCTTTTTGCTGACGCTCTCAGAATCCGAAGCACAGCTTCTTCTGCTGTCCGAATTTTTTGATAAGCATAGTCATTGGCGACCTTCATGGCATATTTCTCATTGACATTGGCCGAATCAACCTTGTTAAAGGTTAGAAGCAAGACGATATTGATGACTTCATCCAACAAGCCTAAAGACGCCATCTGGTGAAGGAGTTCTCTTTCACTTTGGGTGATGTTCCTTACGCGTTTGCTTGATTTCGCTAAAAAAGTGCAGGGGAGTTTTATTTTTGGCTTCCCTGATAATGGTCATTTCTTTGGGGCTAAAGTCAGAAGTAGCTGGTTTTGTGCACTATCTTTTCACGCATGCGTTTGACTAGAAATAACCTGAGCTACAGCTGTCGCCTTAGCTAATTTGATAGGTTTCAAACCAGGTCCATCATCTGCAATGGCGAAACAATTCCAAAAACATCGCCTGCTCGTCTTCAAAACGCAAGCCATCTCGAGCCATCAGACGCTGGAAATGTTCCAAGTCAAAATCATTTTTTAACTTGCTTTTAGACTCGCTTGGTGTCACTTCTTCAGTCAGGGTTGGAAAGACTTGGCTCAAAGAAACAGAGAGTGCTTCTCCCTCATGAGTCTGCTTCATAGCAGAAACAGCTGTATCCCCAATCTTTTTCTCTAATAATCTGCTATAGACAGAATGACTTAGAAATTCTTGACTGGAAAGGGGAGAATGAAGCTGTAATTCATAGACATTCTCCTTCTGATAAAGGGTCAACAGATCGAAGGCAGATAAGACTTTGAAGGATTGGAGCAAGGTCGGCATGCCAAAGTTTAAGTGGTTGAGGATATGGGAAAAGAGGTGTTCCTTTTGCCCACCATCCCAAAAGGTAATGGTATATAGATAGAGGCTCAGTGCCTCCTGACCGATAATCGGGAGGTAGCACTGCACCAGAGAAGAGGTATCTTGCGACACCCGATTATTCTTTAGAAAAGAAAAACGGTCATTTGGTTTCATCTATTTTTCCTTTTTCTTCTTAGAGGACTGGGTGATCTGCTGAGGCAGACTCTCCAACTCACTCACATCCTTAAAGCTACGGTAAACACTGGCAAAACGAACATAGGTGATCTCATCAAGCTCTGCCAATTCTTCCATGACTAAGGACCCAATATATTCACTTTGGATCTCATTCTCACTGCGACTACGGAGTTTTTGCTCGATGCGATTGACCACCATGTTGATTTCATCACTTGACACAGGACGTTTCTGGGCTGAGCGGATAATCCCATTAAAGATTTTATCTCTTGAAAACTGCTCTCGCGTACCGTCTTTTTTGACGACAACCAGCGTTCTTTCTTCTACTCGTTCATAGGTTGTAAAACGATGCTGACACTCGTCGCACTCACGTCTTCGGCGGATGGTATTTCCTTCTTCGGCTTGTCGACTATCAACAACACTAGACTTATGGCCCACATTTTGGACAACGCATGCACTTCCCTCCTTGTCGTTTTCTTTTTCATTATACCATGAGCAATTCCCAAAACAATTCTTATTTTTACTTGACAAGTTTTTGTTTTATTGTATTATTTGATTAGAACAATAAAGGAAAAGAAAGGAGACTATGATGTCCTGGTCATTTGATAATACAAAACCGATTTATTTACAGATTATGGAAAAATCAAATTACAGATTGTTTCCCATGAACTGGAACCCAATCAACAGCTCCCTACCGTGAGAGATTTGGCGAGCGAGGCTGGGGTCAATCCCAATACCATTCAGCGCGCCTTGTCTGACCTCGAACGTGAAGGATTTGTATATAGCAAGCGGACAACTGGTCGATTTGTCACCGAGATTTGGACCTCATCCTTCAGTCCCGCAAACAACTTTCGAGGAGCAGCTGCAACAATTCGTCTCTTGCGTAGCTTCAATTTGGCTACAAAAGAAGAACTGCCAAATGTATTAAGCGACTATTGAAAGGGTTTAAGACTATGACACTACTAGCACTTGAAAATGTAACAAAATCATATGGAGCAACTGCGGCACTTGACAATATCTCACTAGAGATCTCAGCCGGAAAGATTGTCGGGCTCCTTGGACCAAACGGATCCGGGAAAACAACCCTAATCAAACTGATCAATGGCCTCCTTCAACCAAATAAAGGGACGTGTCCTCATTAATGGACAGGATCCAAGTCCTGCTACCAAGGCGATCGTTTCCTATCTGCCAGACACAACCTACCTCAATGAAGAGATGAAGGTTAAGGATGCTCTAACCTATTTTAAAACCTTCTATCAGGATTTCAATCTCGAAAAAGCCCAACACCTTTTAGCCGATCTCGGTATTGATGAAAACAGTCGCCTCAAGAAACTATCAAAAGGGAACAAGGAAAAGGTCCAACTCATCCTGGTTATGAGCCGTGAAGCCCGCCTCTACGTTCTGGACGAACCAATCGGAGGCGTGGATCCAGCTGCCCGTGATTATATCCTTAATACCATCATCAACAACTATTCCCCAACCTCTACGGTGCTGATTTCAACCCACTTGATTTCAGATATTGAGCCAATCTTGGATGAGATCATCTTCCTCAAAGACGGGAAAGTCGTCCGCCAAGGAAATGTTGATGATATTCGTTACGAGTCAGGTGAATCAATTGACCAGCTCTTCCGCCAGGAATTTAAAGCCTAAGCAAAGGAGATTATTATGTTTTGGAATCTAGTTCGTTATGAATTTAAAAATGTCAATAAGTGGTATCTGGCACTCTACGGTGCTGTGCTTGCAATTTCAGTTTTGCTTGGAGCTTTTTATTAGCAGTCTTAGCCAGAGTTACAATCCTAACAATTCTGCTTATTTCATCTTCTTTTTAGTACTAGTCTTTGGAGGACTCAGCGTCACTCTTTTGATTGCAACAATCTTTTTAATCATCCGAAGATTCAAAAGTAGTGTTTATGACCACAGGTATGCATGACCCTAACCCTACCTGTCTCAGAGCACCAAATCATCACTCATAAAACTCTTCGAGTGCCCTTGTCTGGTACATCTTAGGTTGTGTCGTCTTTATCTTGAGTATATTGATTATCTTCTTCTTAACACCAGTTGAAAAAGACTTCACTATCCTCTATGACTTCATTTCCAATTACATCAGCTACGGCTGGCTGTATGCCCTATCACTATTTGTCGGTTCAATCGCATGGATTTTATCCATTTACCTCTCCATCTCTATCGGGCAACTCTTTAACGAGTATCGAACAGCTATGGGGATTCTGAGCCTATATCGTTATTTCTATCGTTGTGGTTATGTTTCTCTCTTCTTAAGGTTGACAATGACTATAACAGTGATAGCTGGTAAAGCAGAAATCTTACGCGATCTCTTTTTATCAGCTATCTACTATCTCTGGAACCTACTATCTTGAAAAACAAGGTTAATTTGCAATAAAAAATGCCCAGCTAGAAAGCTGGGTTTTTCTTTAACTCAATATCAAACTGGCTACGATGGGACTGACAAAGACGTAGAGAATACCAGTGACACCGATAGCCAAGCCACCCATGGCTCCTGCTACTGAGCCGTATCGAAAGGCTGTTCCCGTTCCGACAGCATGACCTGTTCCTCAGGGAAGTCCGACAGCCACTGGTCATCGATCTTCAACCACTTTCAAAAAGGGTTGGTCCAGATAACACTGGTCAGATGCCAGTCGCCACTACGACGACCAAGGTCACGGTCGTCAAACCTTGCACTGTTTTCTGTAATTCCACCGCCATGGCGGTTGTCACTGACTTGGGAAAGAGAGAAATGGCTAGGAAAAAGTCCATGCCAAAGATTTTCGCCACTATGGCAGTGAAGCTAGTGTTGACAACTACTGCTAGCAGACTACCAAAGAGAATACTCCGTGCATGGTGCTTCATCAGATGAAAACTCTTATAAAAGCGGAATCCCTAGAGCCACTGTCGATGGGACAATCAAAGTTGTTCAGATAAACCCCACCTTGGTAGTAATCTTGGTAAGAAAATCCCGTCACCTTTAGAAAGATGATGATGAAAATAGCTGACAAAAGCAAGGGCGTTGTCATGGATGGGGAAAAACGTCTGTAAATCAGCATTCCCACTAGATAAGCTAGGATAGATAAGGGCGAAGCCCAAACAGAGATTGAAACAAATTCACTCATTTGGCATCTCCTTTCTCATAATCTCCCTCAAATCGTCTCTTGATAAACTGAACTACCAGGCATGAGGATAATATTGATGACAGCCGCAAAAAGACAATCAAAACGATGGGCAAAGAGATGAGGGAGCAATCACATCAAACTTTTCTCCATGATATCCCACTGCTGGTGGCAAAAGAGAATGGTCATATTGGCCAGCAAGAAATTTCCCCACCATGTTGACATGCCTGGTTCTCAGCCACTTGAACTGTAAGGCTAGAAAAGAATAATCAAACCGATAATACTGCCTGGGATGGCAGATGAAAAGAAACTAGAGATTCCCTCTCCGATTAGAGAAATCACAAAAGAGAATCATTAATTGAACATATAATTTCATCTCAAACTCCACGAAATAGAACTTCTTGCATACCAGTTTACTCTTTTTCAGAAAAATTTCAGAAATGTCTGATTCTTCTCTCTTGCAAGGATTAGTTAAAAGTAGTATAATCATTGCATGCGCAATCATCTTGTGGTACAGAGACAGTCAGTAATGACTTTGTGATTTTTACTTTGAAAAAGAAAGGAGAAAGCAATGACCTACTTTGGAAAAAATGGTTTGACTTCAATCGCCATCAGAAAAGAAATGAAAGCTCTTGGAAGAGACTATTGCCCAGCAGAGTGAACAAAAGTCTGACCTTGAAAGAGTTTTACCTGCTCTACTATCTGGACTCTGGCCCGATAGAAAAATCCTTACGACAGATTGATTTGCCAGATAAACTTCATCTGAGTCCCGAGCGCTGTTTCTCGGATGGTGGCACGATTAGAAGAGAAAAACTGCGGTCTGCTTAGTCGCAGATGTTGCGATCAGGATAGACGGTCTAGTTTTATCTGCCTGACAAGTGATGAGGCAAAACCACCTGGCCTACTCTAGCAAAAAGGCTGTCGAAGAAAGCCTGGAAACGAGTCTGATTTCATTTGCTTAATCAGATTTTTAGAGTTGCGTGCGCAATCATTTTTCTTGACATTCTCTTTTACAAGGAGTAAAATAAAGTCAAGATTAAACAAAGGAGTTTTATAAATGATTGAAATTACCTATCTAGACGCCAGTAAGCAAGAAGAACTCATGACTTTCGAGATCTTATCAAGACTTTTGAACGATTCTCAACACGCCTGCCTCTATCGGCGTCGCAGATTACTATACTGTCCAAAAATTAACCTACAATGGTCATGATTTGGACTACCATGGGACTTATGGAGATGTCTTTCTTCTATCTCATGAAACAAGATTTAAGCCAATATAACTAAAAAAGGAGAAATACAATGGCAAAAGCAATTACAGATGCAACATTTCGAACAAGAAACAAAAGACGGTTTGGTCTTGGTAGACTTCTGGGCAACTTGGTGTGGTCCATGTCGTATGCAAGGTCCAATCTTGGATAAATTGTCTGAAGAACTTTCAGAAGATGTCTTGAAAATCGTTAAAATGGACGTTGATGAAAATCCAAATACAGCTCGTGCTTTTGGAATCATGTCTATCCCAACCCTTCTCTTCAAAAAGACGGCCAAGTGGTGAAACAAGTTGCAGGTGTTCACACAGCAGAACAAATCAAGGCCATCGTTGCTGAATTGAGCTAATCACACGAGAGACCATGTACTTCATTTGGTCTCTTTTTTCTTACCCTTTGCCATTTTTCAAAAAATATGCTAGACTGTAGGTAGAATATTACGATGTTTGGGACATGCCATCGCTAAAAAAAACCTCTACTTGGTATTTTTTAGCTCCCTCAAGGGAGCTTTTTGCGTGCTCTGAACATTTCCCATTTTGGAAGGAGTACTATGAAACGTCATTCAGCCTTGGTCGTCTTTAGCGGCGGTCAAGATTCCACAACCTGCCTCTTTTGGGCTAAAGAACACTATAAAACAGTCGAAGCCGTCACCTTTGCCTACGGCCAACGCCATCATCTCGAAATTCAAGTTGCTAGAGAAATCGCTAAGGAACAAGGCATTCGTCATCACATCCTAGATATGTCTCTGCTGGGACAAAATCACTGAAAATGCCCTGACCTCTGATCTGGAAATTGAGCAAAAAGAGGGAGAGGTTCCCAATACCTTTCGTTGACGGTCGCAACCACCCTCTTTTCTGTCCTTTTGCGGCAGTTCTTGCCAAAGCAACGAGGGCATTAAAAGATATCGTGACAGGTGTCTGCGAGACAGACTTTCTCAGGCTACCCCTGACTGCTCGGGATGTCTTTGTCAAATCCCTCAATGTTACTCTCAACCTTGCCATGGATTACGACTTTGTTATCCAAACACCTCTCATGTGGCTAGACAAGGCTGAAACTTGGGAATTAGCCGACCAACTCGGTGCCTTTGACTATGTTCGTGAAAAGACCTTGACCTGCTACAACGGAATTATCGGAAGTGGCTGTGGAGATTGCCCAGCCTGCCACTCTACGTCAGCATGGTCTAGATGTTTATCTCTCACAGAAAGGAGAGGGCTAATGTTTTTTGCACCCAAAGAAATCAAACAGGAAACTGGGGAGTCTCTTGTCTACAATCCTCACAGAACCTTGGTATCAAAAGAATTTACCTTCGATGCTGCCCACCACCTCTTTTCACTATGAGGGAAAAATGCAAATCCCTGCATGGCACACACTATCATCTGCAGATTGCTGTCAGTGGATTTTTAGATGAACGTGGCATGACCCTACGATTTTGGAGATATCAAAGCTATCTACAAGAACTACTTAGAGCCCCATTTGGATCATCGCTATCTCAATGAAACCCTGCCTTATATGAATACGACTGCTGAAAATATGGTTTACTGGATTTTCCAAACCATGAGTCAAGAGTTGCCCGACGAGCGCGGTCTCCGTTTGGAATACGTTCGCCTCTATGAGAACTCCGACTGCCTTTGCAGAGTTTAGACAGGAGTGGTTAGATGACTAGGGAACGTGTCCTCAAACTACCAGTTCTGAAATTTTTTGGTCCCAACCTTTCAAGGTGAAGGTCGTGCTATCGAGCAGAAAACCATGTTTGTCCGCACTGCTGGTTGCGACTACCATTGCGACTGGTGCGACTCTGCCTTTACTTGGGATGGTTCTGAAAAAGCCAACTCGCATGACAGCTGACGAGGTCATTGCTGCCTTAGATAAACTAGGAAGCTACGACTACGTTAACCCTATCTGGGGAAATCCTGCTATCCTAGCAGCCAACATGGCCGAACTCGTCACCAAGCTCAAGGAACGTGGTGTCACTCTGGCTGTTGAGACCCAAGGCTCCCGCTGGCAAAATTGGTTAAAAGACATCGACCAAGTCACTCTGAGTCCCCAAACCTCCTTCATCCAAGATGGAAGTCAACTTTGAGACCTTGGACTTTATCGTTTCCCAACTGGATCCCAGACAAGGTCACCTTTAAAATCCCTGTCTTTGATGATGCCGATTTGGCCTTTGCCAAAGAGATTCAAGAACGCTACCAACCAGATGTCCTCTTCTTATCAGCAGGAAATCCTGAGCCCAAGGCTACAGGCAATATTGTCCAAGACCAACTGGACCGTCTCAAAGAACTCTGGGAACGCGTCGCTACTGACGATAGCTGGGGCAATGTCCGCGTCCTTCCTCAACTCCATACTCTCCTCTACGACAACCAACGTGGTGTTTAAGATTAGAAAGAAAAAATCATGTCACAACAAGAAGAAATGAAAAAAACCTAAGCCTACTCGGCAACAAAGAAACCAACTACATTTTTCGACTATCAACCAGAAGTCCTCGAATCCTTTGACAATCGTCATGTGGAAAATGACTATTTCATCAAATTCAACTGTCCTGAATTTACCTCGCTTTGCCCAATCACTGCTCAGCCAGACTTTGCGACTATTTATATTTCCTACATCCCTGACAAGCTCTGTGTCGAGTCAAAATCCCTCAAACTCTACCTCTTTAGCTACCGAAATCATGGGAGATTTTCACGAAAAACTGTATCAACACCATCGGGAAAGATTTGGTCAACTTACTAGACCCTCGCTATTTGGAGGTATGGGGAAAATTCACTCCGCGCGGTGGCATTTCAATCGACCCCTACTACAACTACGGTAAACCTGGAACTAAGTATGAAGGCTTGGCAGAACAACGCCTCTTCCAACACGACCTTTATCCAGAGAAAATTGACAACCGCTAGCCTCATATCGAAAAATCGAGCAAACCGCGCTCAGCACGTAGCTAGCAGTACGGCCAGCTGCGGCTAGTTTTGCTAGTTTGCTCTGTGATTTTGCAGAGATGTCAAACAGATACGAAAAAGCCCTGTTCCTCAAAGCTGAGGAGCAAGGCTTTTTGAGTTTCAATTATTCTTCTGTTCCAAGGAAGTTTTTCGCAACAAGGGCTGCAAGAACACCACCAACGATTGGGGCAAGGATGAAAATCCAAACTTGTTGAAGGGCTGCGCCACCGACCAAGACAGCTGGTGCCAAGCTACGAGCTGGGTTTACTGAAAGTCCAGTAATGTTCAATCCAACAAGGATCATCGCCATCAAGGACAAGCCGATTACCAAACCAGCGATTGCGCCATTGCCCTTGCTTTGCTGATGTTACAGTCATGATAACTAGGACAAACAAGAAAGTTGCGATAACTTCAAACAAGAAACCTCCAAAGACAGTGACACCGTTTGCCAAGGCATTTTCACCAAGACTAGCAGTTGACATGCCTGAGTTAGACAAGAGGAAGAATACTGCAGCTGACGCAAGAAAAGCTCCAACTACTTGTCCAAGGATATAGTTTACAAGCTCAGAAGATGACAAACGTTTGTTTACAAACATAGCGATCGAAACAGCTGGGTTCAAGTGAGCACCTGAAACAGTTCCGATTGAGTAGGCTGCACTACGATTGCCAAACCAAAGGCAAAAGCAATCCCAAGGTGTCCAAGGCCATCAAGACCTTTTCCAAAAACAACGGCTCCTGTTCCGATGAACACAAGCATAAATGTACCGATTAATTCAGCAACAAATTTTTTCATGATAAGTCTCCTTTTTTTCAAACTATGTATTAGTCTATCAAAAAGAAGGGAAAGGGTTTCAAGAGAAAATTGACTGGAAAGTTCTTTGAAAATCATGAAACGACTCGCTTATCCTTAGTACTGAAAAGATTGAATAGCTTCTTTCAAGTCATCTTGTAAACTATTTCTCTGGTCAAGTTGGATATAGACTTCCAACAGACAGGATCTGAAGTTGGAAAATTTATAAAAATCTTCCCTCTCTTCTATCGGAAAAGTCAACAGTTTTTTTATCCAAGAGCTACTTGTTCTTGCTCTACTTTCCCTTGCAAAATGGGTTCATAAAGTCACTCTCGCTAACCGCCAATCCTCATCATTTGTAAAACGAATGGAAATTCTTTTAAATAGTTGGCCAAGTACATCAAATACTTCATGAAACTCTGTTACTAGGAAAATCTGGATGACAAACGACTTCAGTCAAAGAGATCCGCTCCATGTGCAAAAAGCATGAACCCAACCATACTGACTTGAAAGAAACCTGTCGTATCCTTTTTCTTTTTGAAAGATAGTATAAACCTTGGATTTAGCATAGCATTTCTTATATGAGTTTGTAAACCTGATAGAAAAGCGATTGCTCAGTACCATCTGCAGACAAGAGATTTGGCATAAATAAGCGCCCTAAAAGAACGTTTAAGAGCCGAAACTCCTCTACTTATCAATCTCTTTGTATAGACCTTCATCAGAGAGACCTCTTCTGAGATGAAAACTGAAACTGCTCAAGGGAAAACAACTCTTCTTGAATCCCTCTAGCCAAAGCTCGTAAAAACAAGTTCATCTCGAATTTCTGGAGAGGGATCTCCCAAATGCTCAAGCAGCCACTGAATTTCTTCTCGGCTATAGCTTGGTTTTTCTTCTGTCACTTTTTCTTTGTAACTTTTTACGCATCTCAATACTCTACATTTCTAGTAACTTATCAAAAAGCCATCCAAAGATGACTTTCTTTCTTATTCTGTTTTAGATGGACGTTTTCCTGCAGCAATTGCATCTGCCTCTGTCATCTCAACAACGTTAGCTTTATTCGTTTTTGAAGGCATTCTATCCTTACTATACCAATAAACTTTTGATTTCCCATGGTTTGCAACATAGACAATTCTATCTTGCTGTTGAGCTTTGGTTTCAGCTTCACGCGCAGCTCTTTTTTCTTCTTCTTTTTGAGAAATTAACGACTCAACTGCACCTATTCTATCAAGCAACTCTGTCTTTTTATCATTATTTTTCAATCTGATTAACTGTCTCTTTAGCAGACTTCACTTGACTCGCATCTTGACTGTCTTCCAATTGTTTGACTAAGGTTTCACCTTTTTCTTGCAACTCCTTTGCAGCTTTTTCTTTGGCAATTCTCTCTTCTTCTACTTCTTCTTTAGCTTTTTTCTCTTCTTCGATTCGTTTTGCTTCCTCTATACTAGATGAAGTATCAGTAGTTGAAGCTGTCGAGTAGTAGATGTCGCAGTCTGCTTTAGTTTCTGACTGAGAAGATGAAATTTTCTTTGTGACTGTCGGAGTTTGAAGAGCAACTGCAACAAAACTGACAATGAAAATCCCGATCATTAGATTTCTTTTTCGAATATCTGGTGCTTTCTTTACAAAATACCAAATACCAACTCCGCTCAAAACAAGATAGAGAGTAGGAAGAGCAATCAATAAAATGATTCCCAACAAAGACTAGACCAATTTTTGATAAAATGCATTCTTTTGGGGATCTTGCTCCAGCCATTTTTAATTCTGTTCATATCCTTATCCTAAAATTCCCCTTTACTCTCCCAACTGGGCACTGTAGGCGATAATCTGGTCAACTGTGTCAGACAAGAATTGGATGGTATCACGGAGTGGTTTATCTGTTGAAATATCAGCACCGATAATCATGGCTGACTCAAGTGGTGTCTTGCTACCACCAGATTTGAGGAGATTGAGCCAATCTTCAGCTCCAGTTTCTGAATGTTTCAGATGAAGGTAACCTGCAGTCGAGATAACAAGACCAGCAGAGTAAGTGTAGCTATACAAACCCATGTAGTAGTGAGCTTGTCGCATCCAAGTCAAAGCCGCATCGTCGTCAATCTCAATAGCATCTCCCCAGAAATCGGTCAAAACTTCCTTCATAATGCTGTTGAGCTTACTTGCACCAAAGGTCTCCCCTTCTTCAATCAATGTATACACCTTACGCTGGAAGGCTGCTTCCAAGAGGTGGGTAATAAGTTATGGAAGTAGGTGTCTGTCAAGCGGTGAGCCAGAGCGAAGCGTTTTTGACGTGGGTCGTCAGATTGGTGCTCCAAGTAATCACTGAGAAGCAATTCATTGAAAGTTGAAGGCGCTTCGACATAGTAGGTCGACATGTGGGCGTTGAAGTAGCTCTGGTGATTGTCTGAGAAGATGAATTGACCAGAATGCCCGATTTCATGAATCAAGGTATAGACATCGCTCAAACGACCTGTCCAACTCATGAGGACATAAGGATGCACGCGATATGGATCCGCAGCATATCCACCAGAATCCTTGCCACTATTGGCAGCAAAGTCCACCCAGCGCTCTTCTTGATAGCGAGCAACTTCCTGACAATATTCTTTCCCCAAAGGTTCTACTGACTTCATGACCAAATCATAGGCATCGTCAATAGTCACTTGAGGATTGAGGGCGCTGTCCAAGTCCAATTTCCAGTCTGCAAAGGTCATCTTTTCAAGACCATTGACCTTGGCAACATGCTTGAGGTATCTCTGAGCAACAGGCGCAAACTCCCTCATGATGAGGTCAATCTGGCGATCAAACATGGCACGATCCACTTCCTGCTCAGCTAGAAGATAGTCAAAAACTGAGTCGTAGCCCTTCATATCTGCCAAGAGTTTTTCAGACTTGACTTGGGCTAGATAGGCTGCTGCAGCCGTATTTTGGTGCTTACGAAGTCCCTCTGAGAAGGAACGGAAGGATTTCTCACGAACCTCAGCATCCTCGTGGTTTTGGTAGAAATTCTCATAGGTCACAAAGCTGTTTTTGTAGGTCTTGCCATGGGCTTCAAAGTCAGCCATTTCAAAATCCCCAGCTCGCATCTTAGTGTAAATATCCTGCGGACTGTAGAAAACTTCACCGAGATTGGTCAAGGCCTTCTCCACATCAGCCCCTAGATAGTGGGCTTTTTTGATTTTGGCCTGACGAATGGCAGCTGTTAAATGTGGCAATTTACCCAAACGGTCTAAGACTTCCTCATCAGCTTCCACCAAGGCATCGTCAAAGAAGGTCAAGGCTACACTGGCATCTGTTTCAAATTCCATCCCAGCTTGGGCAATGTTGGCAAAATTCGTCATTGCTATAGTCTGTCGTCTGAGGCATAAAAGCCATAGATTACCAATATGGCTCATCTGAATGTAGATTTGCTCCAATTCCGCAAAGGCCTTCTCGAAATCCTCAAAAGTATGAAGATTGCCCTTGTAGTCACGGATAAATTGGTTGATGTCTTCGCGAGCTTTTTCAATTGCACGCAAGAAATCCTCACGGTCTTGGTATAGGGCTGTTAAATCCCAAAGTTCCTTCTCTGGAAATTCTGAACGGTGTTTTTTTGTTCCATTTTCTTCCTCTTATCTCTCTAATTCTAATAAAACACTAAGGGCTGATAAAGCGTAAAGTGGTGCTGTTTCTGCTCGCAAAATGCGAGGGCCAAGTCCTGCTAAGACTGATCCCTTAGCTTCGAAACTCTCAATTTCTGCAGGTGAGAGACCGCCCTCTGGACCAAAGATAAAGAGCAATTTAGCTCCCTTCTCGAGTCCAGTAACTGCTTGTAAAAGCGCAGTAGCTTCACCTTCTTTGGCCGACTCTTCATAAGCCACTACGATGCAGTCAAACTGGTCAAGTTGGGCTAGAAAATCTGCTTTCTTCTCAAAAAGCTGAATACTTGGAACAATATTACGCTTGCTTTGTTCTGCTGCTCCAAGGGCAATTTTTTCTAGTTTTTCAACCTTTTTACCCAATTTCTTGCCATCCCACTTAGCAACGGACCAATCGGCAGGAAAGGCCCAGATTTGGCTGGCACCCAGTTCGGTTACTTTTTGAGTGATAAACTCCAGCTTGTCTCCCTTGGGAAAGCCAGATGCGATGGTCACTTGGATTGGTAATTCCACGTTGTCAGCTAATTTTTCAACCAACTCAAACTGACGATTTTCAACATCCAAGACGCGCGCCAAACGCTTGATACCATCATCAAAGACTAAGGTCACCTCATCATCTTCTTTCAAGCGCATAACCTGAAACATATGCTTGCTGGTTTCCTTGTCCTCGATGGTGACAGGAGAGACTGCACTCCCCTTGACAAAATACTGCTGCATGCTAGCCTCCAATCACACCTGAAATATCCTTGGTTTTCTTAAAGACACAGGCATTCCATTCCCCTTGAACCATGTGGGTTTCAAGGAAAAATCCAGCTGACTCAGCTGACTCGCGCACCATGTCCCACTTGTCCTTAATAATTCCACTCATGATGAGGTAGCCTTCGTCCTTGACCAAGCGGTAAGCATCCTGTGTCAAATGAATAAGGATATCCGCCAAAATATTAGCCACAATCACATCTGCCTCAATCTCAACTCCCTTAAGCAAGTCTCCTGCCGCTACATGGATGTTTTCCATACCAGGGTTGAGCTCAATATTTTTCCTGAGCAACACGAACCGCCACATCATCCAGGTCATAGGCGAAAGATTTTCCTTAGCACCAAGTAGCGAGCTGGCAATGGAGAGAACCCTGAACCAGTCCCACATCTAGCACCGTTTCCCCACCACGAAGAACCTGCTCCAAGGCAAAGAGGCTCATCTTAGTCGTTGGATGCGTCCCAGTACCAAAAGCCATGCCTGGATCCAGCTTGATAATCTTTTCTCCCGCAGTCGCCTCATAGTCTGTCCAAGAGGGAACGATGGTCAAATCATGAGTGATACGAGCGGGTTCATAGTATTTCTTCCAGTTGTCTGCCCAGTCTTCCTCAGCCAAGGCAGTCGTCCCCATCTTGACCTCTCCCAAGTCCATAAAATCAGTTAGTTCCGCTAGACGAGCCTGCAAATCTGCCTCAACCACTGCCACATCAACCGTATCAGGGTAGTAGGCCGTCACAACGATTTCATCTTGTTGCTCGACCTCTGGGAAAATCTCGCCGAAAGCGGTCAACATTTCCCACATAGTCCATACTGTCTTCGATCGCAACACCTTGCGCTCCTAGCTCAATCAAGAGATTGGAAACCAACTCCTCCCCTCACGCTTAACTGTAACTTTTAACTCTTGCCATGTTTCCATAAATTTTTTCCTTATCAATCTATTAATTCTTCTAATTCTTTTAAAGTTCTTCCATCCTGATCTTTCCAATCAGTTCGACCGTTCGTTTGCATACCCAGCAAAAAAGCTGCTGCATAAGAAGGGCTAGAAAAGAGTTGTTTTTCCTTTAACACTCCATCTTGAATGACCCGAGCTATTAAATTCTGACGCATTTCTTTTAAACTTGCTGGAAGGTATGGAGAATCCTTTATTTCTACTTGACTTCCTTCTCAAAACAACAAAACCTTCAGTTGTCCGTTCACAAGTTGCTTCTATTCACTTTGATACGATTCTCTTAGTATTATGCTTTAAATAAAAGATAGTGTTGAATGATTATCAGTCCAAATCTCTGACTAACTTTCGTTAGTCATTGGAACATAAAACTTTACGATAACCTAAAGTTCCATAATCATTACCCGTGCATTTTCGAACTAATTTCATTCGAGTTCAAAATTCCTTTTCCTCACTTACATTACCACATTTGGATCATTACTATACTTCATACTGTAACGACCAGCTTCTATGTAGAAAGTAAATTTATTTTCCCAAATAGCTACTCGTTGGACCCAAAAAGACATTATCTTTGAGTTGTTAGAATGATGACGTTCATCAAACAACGTCTGCACTCGAGCTCATCCCTTCACGTACGCCTGGCAATTTCCCATGTTGGGACAAAGGGATATCGTCCTATCATCACGTAAGATAGTCAAGACCTTACACGAAATCAAAGGCAATCTTAGAGCCTGTGAAATCAAGAAATCTCTGTTCCATATCAAACTCCTAGTATCTCAGATAAGGATAAAATTCTCCCTCTTCAAACCAACTTTTTCCTTCTTCAAAAGACTTGGTTCCATTCATGACCAAATTCTTCTGCTTCTAGAGTCTTCCCAAAAAGTCCATAGCGCATCACTAACCTCAGCGGTATCTTTTGAGAAAAGGGCAAAATAGTCTAAAAATTATGAGAAAATCCTTTTAGGCAGGTAAAGAATGATAGTCAAATAGTCTTCCTCATTGACTGTTGATTTGCTTGAGTTGTAAAAGGACTGCTTCTCGAGAGAATGTCATCTGATGAAACCTCTCCATCCTCATCCACCATCTCACACCTGCAGCATTTTGCGCTTCCAATAGAAAACTCACTTCAACCGCGTGATTGCGCTTGTCCCAACTAATCTCAAAGTCAAAGGGAAAATTCTTCTCCAACTCTTCCTCTAAAACATCTAAAAATCCATATGTTGCCATTTTGTTCTCCTTCTATGCGATTCTTAAATCGCCCCGATTGCTCGGAAATATGCTAAAATAGATACTACCATCTTACCACATATACATCAGAAAATCCACGTTAGAAAGGACTGCTATGCCAGACAATCTCGCGCTTCGCATGCGCCCTAAAACCATCGACCAGGTCATCGGTCAGGAACATCTGGTCGGGCCTGGAAAAATCATCCGCCGCATGGTGGAAGCCAATCGCCTCTCCTCCATGATTCTCTATGGACCTCCAGGAATCGGCAAAACCAGTATTGCCTCTGCCATCGCAGGAACGACCAAGTATGCCTTTCGAACTTTCAATGCGACAGTTGATAGTAAAAAGCGACTGCAAGAAATTGCGGAAGAGGCTAAATTCTCTGGTGGTCTCGTCCTATTACTAGACGAGATTCATAGACTAGATAAAACCAAGCAAGACTTCCTCTTGCCTCTCTTGGAAAGTGGTCTGGTTATCATGATTGGCGCTACGACTGAAAATCCTTTCTTCTCTGTCACTCCTGCCATTCGCAGTCGTGTTCAAATTTTTGAGTTGGAACCTCTGTCTAACCAAGACGTCAAAGAGGCCCTGCAGATAGCTCTAAGTAACCCTGAGCGTGGTTTTGATTTCCCAGTAGAACTAGATGAGGATGCGCTGGATTTCATCGCAACCTCTACAAACGGAGACCTGCGTTCTGCCTTCAACTCACTGGACTTGGCGGTTCTTTCTACTCCTGAGAATGACGAGGGTATCCGCCATATCACTCTAGACATCATGGAAAATAGCCTGCAGCGGAGCTACATTACCATGGACAAAGATGGAGACGGTCACTATGACGTTCTATCTGCCCTGCAAAAGTCTATCCGTGGCTCAGATGTTGATGCCAGTCTTCACTATGCTGCCCGCTTGATTGAGGCTGGTGATTTGCCAAGTCTCGCTCGTCGTTTGACTGTTATCGCTTATGAAGATATCGGTTTGGCCAATCCTGAAGCCCAGATTCACACCGTGACTGCTCTGGATGCTGCACAAAGGATTGGATTCCCAGAAGCCCGCATTCTCATTGCCAATGTCGTGATTGATTTGGCCCTTTCTCCAAAATCCAACTCGGCCTATGTGGCTATGGATAAGGCACTTGCTGACCTCAAAACATCAGGACACTTGCCTATTCCGCGACACCTGCGTGATGGGCACTACAGCGGAAGCAAGGAACTGGGGAATGCCCAAGATTATCTCTATCCACACAACTATCCTGGAAATTGGGTCAAGCAAGACTATCTGCCAGAAAAAATTCGCAATCATCACTATTTCCAAGCAGAAGATACTGGTAAATATGAACGGGCTTTGGCTCAAAGAAAGGAAGCCATCGACCGTTTACGAAAAATCTGAAATCCTTTTCAAAAAATTGCACTTACCTCTTGATTTTTTTTGAAAAAGTGGTATCATATAAACATAGAAACGCTGTGGTGTACGACTTCACACTTAAGTGTTGACCGACTATTTTTTTGTATTATTAGGGAAACAAAAGTCTTCTAACAGCATGTAGGCCGTCTCACACGGAAACAGCTTCAGTTAGAGCGAGTTGCCCACCTGCTTAGTGCGCGGGTTCAATACAAACCGTGAAGTTTCGGCACCAATACAGCTTTTTTCTTTGCCTCCTTAGCTCAGCTGGCAGAGCAGCGGACTCTTAATCCGTGGGTCACAGGTTCGATCCCTGTAGGGGGCATCTAAATACAACAGGAAAAGCCTTGATAACCAAGGCTTTTTTTGCTATCTATAACTGATTTGCCTCATCATTTGCCCCACTTTTTAAATCTATCTTTTCTTTTTTTGAACCAAATTACATCTTAACAAATAGTGTAAAAGCCAGTTACTTTTTGCTTTGATGCCATACAATATTTTTCATGTAGAGAAGACAAATTTTATCTTCTCTTTTTATTTTTCAAAAATAATAAAAACTGATTTTTCTTTTTCATGAATCAGACTGAAACTTCCAAATTTTTCCATTTAGTTTATTGATATTTCCTCTAAAAAGGTGTATAATATTTTTTTATTATTAAACTATACTATATAACAGGATGGTATTGAAATGAAATTTTCTAATCGTTTATCGCTATTCCTTGCAGGAGTTATTTTTGTCCTTTTAGCACTCTTTCTATTTACAGACCCAGTAGCTAATCTTGTTGCTTACAGCTGGTGGATTGCATTTGGTTTACTGGTTGCTTCTATAGCAGCTATTTTAGGCTATTTCTCTGTACCAAAAGTGCTTCGCTCACCAGCTCATCTTTTCCAAGGGATTGTTAATCTTCTCTTAGCTCTTTACCTCGTTGCCTATGGCTTTGTGACGCTGCCAGTTGTCATTCCAACTATTTTAGGAATTTGGTTAATTGTAGAAGCCATTATAGCTTTCTTTAAAGGCAATCGTCTGGGATTGATTTTCCCTATTATTGGCAACCATATCATGTGGATAGCGTTGCTTGCATTTTTACTAGGTCTAGTGATTTTGTTCAATCCAGTAGCTACAAGTGTCTTTGTCGTTTATGTCGTTGCCTTTGCATTTTTAATTGTTGGTTTCACCTATATCCTTGATGCCTTTCGTAAATAATCTAGCTGCCATTTTGGGCATATTAAAATAGCTGGGAAGTTACATTCTCAGCTTTTTCTGTTGCCTCCTTAGCTCAGTTGGTAGAGCAGTAGACTCTTAAGCTATGGGGCGCAGGTTCGAGCCCTGCAGGGGGCACATCTAAATCAACAGAAATAAGCCTTGAAACCAAGGCTTTTTTTAACGTCTAATAGCTTTTTGTAGAAAAGTATTTAAAAAAATAAAAGAGAGAATCTCTCACTCTCTTCTCAGTATATCTTATTAAATTTAGTTTTTTTCTTAATCTACCTGATTTTTCCTTTGCAACGACAAATTCTTTAACCAGTCGATAGATAACAGCAAATACGGGGGTAAAGAATATCATTCCAAAGTAGTCCGAAAAGATTCCCTCCGATACTAGCAGCCGCAAGCGTGAAAAAGGGCTGGTAAGCCAATAGATTGACCTACAACTCTAGGATAAATAAGGTTTCCTTCAATCAGCTGTATAACTTGATATAGAAGAAGAGAAAGTAAGGCTTGAGTAGGACTCACTGTGAAGATAAAAAAATCGCTCCCACAACACAAGCAATCATAGGCCCTACATAAGGAATGAACGATAGCACTCCTGCAAAGATACCTGTCATTACTCCATAGGGTATCCCAAACACGCTGTAACCAACCGCTATCATAACTCCTATGATAACTGCTTCAATCAGCTGACTCATCAAAAAAATTGGTCATAAGTCTCTAGTGCTACTTGTCCAATGTAAGTCAACTTTATCACCACCTTCTCTGGAAGAAAAAAACTTTTAGAAGTCGACTCGTCATCGCTGCCAAATGTTCCTTACTGGATAAAAAAATAAAAAGGTGAAGACTATAATCAAAAAGGCATTCATCAAACTTGAAAAAAATATTGCCGATATTACTAGTCAGACCTGATAAAAAAACCTATCAAAGCTTGGCTAATAGAACTAGATTGTCCCTGTATGCCTGATACGATAGTTGACAACATGTCTTTGGTTACAAATTCCGAGCTGCCTAGCAATTTCCCAAGTTGAGTAAGGACTGTTGAAAGGACTGTTCCCAGCTGACTAATAGTCTGGGCTAGGGTTGGCAGCACCAAAACCAAAAAGAGCAATCACGATTAAGATAAGAGCTAGGAAAAACAAGTACCATGGCAATCGGACGACGCAACTCTGCCTTTACCTTCAATTTAACTAAGTACTGTTCAATTTTTTTCATAGGAACATTAAGCACAAAAAGCAATAACAGCACCATAAATCAAGGTTGATATTACATCAAAAGAGAGATTGCTCCTGATATAAAGCTCGATGCATTCAGAATTACAAGAGCAACCAGCCCTATAAAAAAAGTATTAACGGGGTGTATTTTTTTACTAAGTTCATAAATTCTCCTTAATAAACATGTTTAGATACGACTATACTATTTGGTTTTTCAAACTCTCGATTAAGGTAGGCTTGGTAAGTTCCTGGAGCGATAAATCCTTTGGGTGAGAGGATATCGGTGCCAGCCTGACCGACTATGGTATCAGCCAAGAGCACACAGTTTGTAGATAAGACAAAGTAGGATTTAAACTTAGATTTGATAAATTTATAAAGTTCCCCATCTGTCTCATGTCTGATTTTATAAGCGTAGGTGTAGTCTTCCTTACCATCACCTGTCATGATTTTATCTGCACTTGGCTCCCATGGAATCGTCAGTTGTTTCAATTCAGCCAACTTTTTCTGAACTGCTTTTTCCATTTCAGGCGTCAAATCTATCCCATAACCAAAAAGCGTTTTTTGACTCTCACGTTTACATAGGTCAATGTACTTGTCACGATCACAGAAATATAAGACACCATCTCCTACCATGCCAAATAAGGTCTCAGAAGACGGATCATAGTTGCCATAAGAAATAACACGGCCTTGATAGCAGATATCCACATGACCAATTGCCGAAAACAGAGAGGTCTCAGCTGTATGAACAAAAATTTCTAGCTCTGCTGTCTTACCAGACTTCACTATTCCAAGATGGATATCTTCTTCCTCATCAGCATTTTCCAGCATAAATTTGTTAATTTTTTTGCTAAAGTTCTTGCAGGGATGAGAGCGGCTAGGACAATAGGTAAGCTAATTCTAATGCGACGTTTGAGATGGTTTTTCCCAATTTCCCCTTCAAATAAGAAACCGTCACGGATATTGGACAGACCATAAAGGAAAAAATAAGCCCCTAAAACAAAGAGTTGAAAGACAGAATTTCCTGTAGAGGACAAAAGACTAGTCCCACCAAGAAAAACTAGTACGAGTCCATCTAGTAAGAGACGAAAACGAGGTCGAATTTTGTTTTTGCGGTAGAGAACATAGGTGACAAGGTTAATACTAGCATGAAAAATCTGATAAACTCCAATCACAAGAGCCAAAATATAAATCGGCACATCCGTCGCAAGATTGGAGCCAAGCAAATATCCCAGCACTAACAATTTAACCAGTGCAACTCCCAAGGTGTCCGTTGACTGACTTTTTTTGAAAATACGTAATACTAAATCTAAGACCGTTGCTATCCAAGCTAAAAACAGAACCAGTCGAATAACCTTTACTGGCAACCAAGTCCCCGTGACCATCAAGATGAGACCTAGCAGAACAAACAAGAACCCCTGAGCAAGTAATTTCTTACCTGTCAGACCTAAAGATAGAATTTTCGCCATATAAAAACCTTTCAACAATAAAAATTAAACACTCCGATTAAACTGACTAGTAAATAGCCAACACTACAAACAGCCTGTGCCAGCAACATATGGTGACTAGAAATGACTGTAGTAATGTCACCATCTTGTCTTATGCACTTCTAAAATTTGTTATATTGATTAGAAACCAGAGCTTATAAAAACTAGCTAAACTCGAGAGATAGACACAATTGCGACGAAAAAAATGTATAACCAATTCAACTTGTTAAGGTAAGAAAGCATTATTTCCAATCTATTAATTATTCATCTATTACCTATTATGACACAATATTCCCTATAGTTCAACTTTTTTTACTTGTTTTTTTATATTACACGGACTAAAAAGTTTTTCAACAGTTGATTGCATTTGTTTTAATAAGTTTTAACCTTTCTTGGTTAGATAAAAAAAGAACCATACAGTTTAGAATCTGTATGGTTTTTTTGCCCTCACTTTTGTCCCATTTTTTTAAATCATGACATTGAAAATACCTAAAATCACTTATATTTCAATATTTTTAATTGCTCTCAATATGAAAGTCCTTTCCAAATCCCTGTAGGGGGCATCTAAATCAACAGGAAAAAAAGCCTTGGAATCAAGGCTTTTTTTGTGTATCTGTTCTACTTTTTGGTCAACTAATGGATATCAACGGTATAATTTTATGAACACCCTTCCCAGACAGCTCTAATCTGATTGCACTCAAAAATTTTTTTAAAATTTAAAACAAAAGACTTGCTTTTTCTTTTTAATTTATGTTATACTTGTTCTTGTATCTGATACAAGTTTATTAAGAGAGGATTCATATGGATACAAAATTCTCAGTTGCTTTGCATATCTTAACAATGATTAGTGAAAGCAAGGAAACCTTAAGTTCTCAAGCACTAGCTATTAGTGTTGGGACTAACGCTAGTTACATTCGAAAAGTGATTGCCTTATTGAAAAATGCAGATTTGATTCATTCCCAGCAAGGAAAAACAGGTTATCAACTCAGTAAGTCTCCAAAGAAAATGACTTTACTAGAGATCTACTATGCTACTCAAGAAATCAATCACATTAGTTTATTCCCTGTTCATCAAAAATAGCAATCCTGATTGCCCTGTTGGAAAACATATCCAAGGAGCAGTTTCACCGCTTTTCGCTAGTGCCGAATCTCAATTAGAGAAGGAATTAGCAAATCAAACTTTAGAAGATGTCATTGACAATCTATATAAACAAGCTAAACAAGTCCGAAACTGATTTGATAACAAGTCAGTTTTTACTGGAAATAACATATACTTGTATCAGATACAGGTATAAAATCATATAGAAAAAGAAAAGAGAAATCACATGAAAGCCGCACAACACACTACTTATAACAAAAACAATATCACACTGAACATCACAGAAATCGCTAAACCAAGTATTACAGACAAACAAGTATTGGTGAAAGTCACCGCAGCCGGTGTTAATCCTCTCGATAACATGATCTCTCGTGGTGAGGTCAAGATGATTGTTCCTTTACAAACTTCCTCAAACTGCAGGTAACGAGGTCGGTGGGATCGTTGAAAGCATTGGCAAGCAAGTTGACAACTTTCAGATAGGAGACCGTGTCTTTGGCCGTCTGCCACTTGATCATATCGGCGCCTTTGCAGAATACGTAGCTGTCGATAGCCAAGCCTTAGCCAAGGTTCCAGACTATCTATCAGACGAGGAGGCTGCTTCTGTTCCTCTTACTGCCTTGACCATTATACAGGCTCTTGAACTCATGGGCGCTCAAGCTGGGAAAACGATCTTTATTTCTGGTGGGACTGGTGGTGTCGGTGGAATGGCCATTCCAATTGCCAAGGCCAAAGGTTTGAAGGTCATCACCAATGGAGCTGGAGATAGTGCTGAGCGTGTTCTGAAACTAGGAGCAGATAGATTTATCGATTACAAAACAGAGGATTATACAAAAACTGTTAGCCAGGTTGATTATGTCCTCGATACACTTGGTGGGGCTGAAACTGAAAAACAAATGTCTATCATGAAAAAAGGTGGTCATCTTGTTTCCCTTCGTGCCATGCCAAACGGTGCCTTTGCCAAACGCATGAATCTACCAAAATGGAAACAGATGATTCTTGGCTTAGCAGGTCGCAAATTTGATAAGATGGCGGAAAAATATGGCGTCCACTATCATTTTATCTTTGTAGAAAGCAATGGCGCTCAATTACAAGAGGTAGCTGACCTCTTTAGTAAATTAGAAATCAAACCCTCTATCGATACAGTTTATCCATTTGAAGAGGTAAATAGCGCATTAGACAAGGTCGCTAATGGTCGCTCACGTGGAAAAACAGTCCTCAGCTTTAAGAAATAAAAAGGAAAACACAATGTCATATCTTACAACTAAAAATCAATACGTCACTTGGCAGTGAATAAGTGTTCCGAAAAAGGGCTAACCAAACGTCAGCAAGGTTTGTCATGCCTAGCATACTATGTCACCGAGGTTACAAGTAATGAGGACCTCTTCGTCATTGACTAGCATACAAATGAATGGAACTAGTAACTCTGCTAATGATAAAAATGAACTGTTTCATATGATTCTATTTAATGAGTATTTTTCAATTCTGATGATAAATCATATGAAGCTTTTTTAATATTCAAAAAGACTCCACCTATCTATAGGAAATCTACCCTAGAGATGGATGGAGTCTTCTTTCACTCACTAATCTAATCGAATAAACATCATGGCATTTAACAAAGATATGAGTGAGACCGTGTTTATATTATTGGAATAGATGAGTCTCTTATTTTCAATCGGAGGAATAATAAAATTAGAAATGATGATATCATAAGGCGATTCTTCTAAAGATTCCTTTGATAATTCTAATTCAGTCCAAACTTCAAGTTCAAAATTGTTGCTGCAATAATAAGAAAGTGTCTCTGCAACGGATTTGGCATGATACTGATCAAAATTGCTCATAACCAGAACCTTCAGCTTTGGCTGATTTTGTAGTAAATTAAGCACCAAATGTTTGGTATGAGTGATGAAGGTATAAGATATATGATTTACCATCATTGAACTAGAACAAACCTCAAGAGTCTCTAAATAATGAGAAAGCTCTTTTTTTACATCTGAAACAAATTTAGGAAAAAAATATTTTGAAAATTCCTGATTGTATTCCCTTTTTGATCAAATAAAATAAACTCAGTGGACAACTCTTGACGATACAGATGTGCGGTATTATGCAGATGCCAAATCAGATTATCCTTATTCTCAATCTCAATCTGATACTTGACTGAAATCTGATCAATAAAATCACTCAATAGATGGTAAGATTTTTCAACATAGCTATCATTTTTTTACGCATTTTATAAAGAGACTTTCATCTATGAAAAAAACATTTTTTGAAAGTAAGACACAAATAATTGGCAAACAACTTCTTCATCTAAAGAGAGATTGTATTCTGATTCAAAACTCTGTGCAACACCTTCTATTCCTTCTGCCTGCATCAAAGCATTCAAACTTTGGTCGTTAAAAGAATCTTTCTCTATTTCCATAAAATGACCAAACTTTATTCTATATAGGTTCGTAACTAGGAGCAACTTTAGCATTCTTTGAGTTGCGAAATTGACAGGAAATGCTGTTTCTTTATAGACCAGTGCTAACAGCTTACACAAAGGTTCTACTGAAAAATCTTCAAAAGGCCATTCAAGGAAATAATATTTCTCTGAAAAATACTGAGCAAAAAAGTAACGGATATCAATCTCATTTCCTGTGATTCGAACTGGATTAAGGTTGATTTCAAAACGATATTGTTTCTTAATAATTTTTATTAATATGACTGATGATACGGTAAAGAGAGGAAGAACTGATATAAAATTCTTTACAAATACTCTCAGCTTGACACCCTTCATTAAAGAAGATGAATTCTAAAATCAAAAAAATGAGTTGAATGTTTAAAGAAATGATGGTAAACCATTTCAATATCACTATCATCGGTATTAATAATGCGTATACCATTAGTAGAAGAATGAAAAAAATCAAGTCAGGAAAAGCAGATTTAACATGGGATAGATCATCTTTGACTGCACGTTCTGTACAATTTAGTAACTCTGCTAGTTCAGAACGATGAAACCATCGTTTATGTTCAAATAATAATTCTAATAATTCTAATTGCCTATGACTTTTTTTAGATAATAAATCTCTCATGAATGTCTTTCTCTCTTTATAAATTATCGGATTAAACCTCTTGCAATTATACCACAAAGAAAAAGGTATAGCATGCTATAACGACTTTTACTAAGATCCTTTATCTCGTATAATAACACTACGGAGGCAATATATAAACAATTTTTCTTATTTTTAGCGTCTATTGAGGGCGTGAATACAGAATCAAATTCAAGTCGAAAGATTATATTTTTTTAATTTTAAAAAAATTATATAATAGCAACAATCAAAAAAATTGATTTTTTTGAGATTAAAATAAAAAAAGGAGGGTAAGCAATGTTGTGGTCAATTATTGCAGGAGGTCTTATTGGTCTCTTGGCAGGTAAAATCACTAAAAAAGGTAGTTCTATGGGAATCATCGCAAACATCTTTGCTGGTTTAATTGGAGCATCTGTTGGACAATCACTACTTGGTAGCTGGGGGCCATCATTAGCTGGAATGGCTTTGCTCCCATCTATTGTAGGTGCAGCGATTGTGATTACTGTAGTGTCATTCTTTACAGGTAGAAAGTAAACTTTTCGCCAGTAAAGTTAGCAAACTATTTTTAAATCAATGACGGGTAAAAATAGTTTAATGTTAAATCGAAAGGATTGTATATGTCAAAAGCAAAGAAAAATATGTTTCATTATTTTTCTGTATTTTTAATCTTGACAATTTTTCCTTCCTGTTTTGATAGATTATCATCAAGTTAGTGATCTAGGGCATTCAGCTATTTAGCTGGAGACAGAATCATTTCGTTGAATTTTATCTCTCTAGATATATATTCTGGGGGATAGTGGCTCTATCAACTTTAGTTTTGTTATCGATGTTAGTTGTATTGTTTTATCCTAAACGTTATTTGGAAATTCAACTTGAAACTAAAAACGATACATTGAAATTAAAGAATTCAGCAATCGAAGGTTTTGTTAGAAGTTTGGTGAGTGATCATGGATTGATCAAGAACCCAACTGTTCATGTAAATTTACGAAAAAATAAATGTTTCGTTCATGTAGAAGGTAAAATTCTTCCTTCGGACAACATCGCTGACAGATGCCAACTAATTCAAAATGAAATAACTAATGGATTGAAGCAGTTTTTTGGTATTGAGCGTCAGGTTAAACTAGAAGTTCTAGTAAAAGACTACCAGCCTAAACCAAAACCTCAAAACAAAAAGACTGTTAGTCGTGTGAAGTAAGGAAGTAAAAAATGGAATGGCTTAAACAATATCGATATCCAATAATCGCAGGTCTCATAGGCGTATTTCTCGCTTGTTTGATTATCTCCTTTGGCTTCTTCAAAACAATATTTGTATTGATTTTAGGAGCACTGGGAGTTGCAGCTGGATTATATATCGAAAAAAACTATATAGATAAATAAAAATTACTAATTTAATTAAAGGAGTTTCATATGTCAAACGAAAAAAACATTAACACTAACGTAGAAAAGAAAGATGCTACTGTTGTAGCTCACGAAATCAAAGGGGAACTTACTTACGAAGATAAAGTTATCCAAAAAATCATTGGTCTGTCACTAGAAAACGTTTCAGGTCTTTTGGGAATCGACGGTGGTTTCTTCTCAAATCTTAAAGAAAAAATCGTTAACAGCGATGACGTAACAAGTGGTGTTAACGTAGAAGTTGGTAAAACACAAGTTGCAGTTGACTTAAACATTATTGCTGAGTACCAAAAAAATGTTCCAGCTTTATATTCAGAAATCAGAGAAATCGTATCTTCAGAAGTTGCTAAAATGACTGACTTGGAAGTTGTTGAAATCAACGTAAACGTTGTCGACATCAAAACTAAAGAACAACATGAAGCAGACTCAGTAAGCCTTCAAGATCGCGTATCTGACGTTGCTGAATCAACAGGAGAATTCGCTTCAGAACAATTCGAAAAAGCTAAATCTGGTCTTGGATCCGGTTTCTCAACTGTTCAAGAAAAAGTTAGCGAAGGTGTAGAAGCTGTTAAAGGTGCAGCAACTGGTGTAGTATCACACGAAAAAACTCGTGTAAACTAATATAAAATAAATATAACAGGAGAAATTATCATGTCAGTAGAAGAAAAATTAAATCAAGCTAAAGGTTCTATTAAAGAAGGTGTTGGGAAAGTCATCGGTGATGAAAAAATGGAAAAAGAAGGAACAGCTGAAAAAGTTGTTTCTAAAGTAAAAGAAGTTGCTGAAGATGCCAAAGACGCTGTAGAAGGTGCTATCGAAGGTGTTAAAAACATGTTGAGTGGCGACAATAAATAAGGCTAAAAGTTACTTTATCTTTTAGTAACATTAGTCAAAAGAGTCTGAGTCAAGATGATTCTCAGAAAACAAAAAGCTAGAGATTTCCAATTGCGGAACTCTAGCTTTTTAATTTCGCCTCTTTCTCTTATTATATTTCAGCAGGTTGTTGACCATGAGTACGAATCCCATGTCAATTCTCACTTGGCGCTTACCTCTCAGATAACATCTCTTATAACCAAGCAAACCTTTATCTGCCCAAAGACAGATTTCATATCAATCTTACGTTTAGCAAAAATTTGTCTACCCTTGGAAGATAAAAGTGCCCGATATTCTTTAGTTTTTAAACACTGATAACGTTCATTTATATACAGTCCCTTTTGAGGGGCTGATTCAGGTTCATAATCGCAGTCAACATTGATTTCAAGGCTGTTTGCCTTCTATCTCCACTTTTTCATGATGTATTTTCGTACGGGTGCTTCAACCATTTGAACGATTTCAAATCCTTCTTTTTGGTAAAGGTGCTGAGCTCTTTGATTTGCCTCGAAGACATTTAGAGAAATACTATCTATGTCTCCATTTTCAAAGACCAAACTAACAAATTTCCTTAAAGCCTGCCTACCTAAGCCTTGTCCCTGTTTCTGGGGGTTGATAAAAAATCTTCCAATATGAAGATTCTTGTCTTCTAGCCTGATTTTCTGGATAAGCCCCACAAACTCTTGTCCATCAAAGATTGAAAAGATCCCTTCCAAATCTTGCAAGACTTGAATTGTCAAGGGAAAAGGAATCATTGTTCCCATCCATTGTTCTTGAAAGGATTTGCCAAGGGAGTTGGACCATTGGCATACGATCTGAGCGTTTTCTGTAGTCAAATTTTCTTCAAAACGAATTGTCATCTTGACCTCCCCATCTTATCTATATTTCTCCATTATACTACTTCTCCCATTTTTTACGAATAGATAAGTATGATTGATTTTTATTTTTTTCTTGTCGGGAGCATTCTCGCTTCCTTTCTTGGTTTGGTCATTGACCGTTTTCCAGAGCAATCCATTATCCAACCTGCTAGTCACTGCGATTCCTGTCATACTCGCTTGCGTCCCTTAGATTTGATTCCGATTCTCTCGCAGGTCTTCAATTGCTTTCGCTGTCGCTACTGCAAGGCTCCTTATCCTGTCTGGTATGCCCTCTTTGAACTAGGCTTAGGACTCCTCTTTCTGGCTTGGTCTTGGGAACTGATTTCCTTGGGGCAAGTCGTCTTAATCACCGCTGGTCTGACCTTGGGCATCTACGACTTTCACCATCAGGAATATCCCTTACTGGTCTGGATGACTTTCCACCTAATCCTCATGGCTTCCTCTGGCTGGAATCTAGTAATGATCTTCTTCCTTGTCCTTGGAATTGTGGCTCATTTTATCGATATCCGCATGGGCGCAGGGGATTTCTCTTTTTAGCTTCTTGTGCTATCGTCTTTAGCGCAACAGAATTACTCATCTTGATTCAGTTTGCTTCTGCGACGGGAATTCTAGTCTTTCTCCTGCAAAAGAAAAAGGAAAGACTTCCTTTTGTGCCTTTCCTCTTACTCGCTGCTTGTGTGATTATTTTTGGTAAGCTACTGCTTGTTTGATAAAGTCCTGAATCGACTCTCCTTCATGGAGAGCTTTTACGATTTTTGAACCGACGATAACGCCATCTGATACCGCATTGAAGCGTTCAACATCGGCTTGACTAGACACACCAAAACCTGTCAAGACTGGGATATCGGCCACTTGATGAAGTTGTGCCAAGTGCTTGTCCAAGTCTGCACGGTAATTTCCTGACTTCCCTGTCACCCCATTGATGGCAACCGCATAGACGAATCCTTCTGCCCCTTCAATCAACTCTTTCTGGCGCTCAATCCCTGTGGTCAAGCTTACTAAAGGAATCAAAGCAATGTCTGTATCTGCCAAAAATGGTTCTACAAAGTTGGCATGCTCATGAGGCAGGTCTGGAATAATCAAGCCCTTAACCGCTGTATCTTCCAAATCTTTGACAAAGTTCTCCACACCGTACTGAAAGAGGGGGTTGAAGTAGGTCATGATGACCAGCGGAACCTCTGTTTCAATAGTTTTCAAGGTTTCAACCAAAGCTTGTGTCGAAGTACCGTGGGCTAAACTACGCAAGCCAGCTTCTTCGATAACAGGTCCATCTGCGACAGGATCTGAAAAAGGAATGCCCACTTCAATGGCCGAAACACCTAAATCTTCTAAAAAGTGAATCGTTTCCCCAAGTCCATCCAAACCTTTCTCATGGTCTCCAGCCATGATATAGGGAACAAAAATTCCTTTTCCAGCTGCTTTTATAGCATTCAATTTTTCTGTTAGTGTCTTAGGCATGAGCTTCTCCCTTCTTTGCTGCATCTGCTTCCAAGCGGTCCTTGACTTGGACCACATCCTTGTCCCCACGACCTGATAGGCAGACAATCATGGACTTGTCTGGTCCAAGTTCTTTGGCCAATTTCACCGCAAAGGCGATAGCATGGCTAGATTCCAAGGCTGGGATAATCCCTTCCACACGAGACAAGAGTTGGAATCCTTCCAAGGCTTCTTCGTCTGTCACAGGGACATAACTGGCACGTTTGATATCATGGTAGTGAGAATGTTCTGGACCGATACCAGGATAGTCCAAACCTGCTGAGATAGAGAAGGCTTCAAGAATTTGACCATGAGCATCTTGGAGCACATCCATAAGAGAACCGTGAAGGACACCCGGACGACCCTTGGTCAAGGTAGCAGCGTGGTGCTCTGTATCCACACCAAGTCCAGCCGCTTCAGCTCCATACATAACTACAGACTCATCTTCTACAAAGGGATGGAAGAGCCCGATAGCATTAGAACCACCACCAACACAGGCTACTAGGGCATCTGGTAGGTCTTGGCCTGTCAAGTCACGGTACTGTTGTTTAGCTTCTCGACCGATGACACTTTGGAAGTCACGAACGATTTCTGGGAATGGATGAGGCCCCAAGGCAGAACCAAGAATATAGTGGGTATCATCGATATTAGCCACCCATGAACGGAGGGCTGCATTGACCGCATCCTTGAGCACGCGCGAACCGTCTGTCACTGCCTCAACCTTGGCTCCCAAAAGCTCCATGCGGAAGACATTGAGAGCTTGGCGTTTGACATCCTCCTCACCCATATAGATGGTACATTCCATGTTAAAGAGGGCCGCAGCAGTTGCAGTTGCCACACCGTGCTGACCAGCACCTGTTTCAGCGATAATTTTCTTTTTACCCATGCGTTTAGCCAGAAGAACTTGTCCCAAGGCATTGTTAATCTTGTGGGCCCCTGTATGGTTAAGGTCTTCACGTTTGAGATAAATCTTGGCTCCGCCGATATGCTGAGTCAAATTTTTTGCGTAGTAAAGCGGAGTTTCACGTCCCACATACTGGCGTAAAAGTTGGTTTAATTCCTCTTGGAAACTTGGGTCTGCCTGACTTTCACGGTAAGCTTTCTCCAACTCCAAAACTGCTGTCATCAATGTTTCTGGGACGAAACGTCCGCCAAATTTTCCGTAAAATCCATCTTTATTTGGTTCTTGATATGCCATTCTTTACCCTCTCTATAAATCTTCTAATCTTTTCATGATCTTTTTGTCCATCTGTCTCCACTCCGCTTGATACATCTACTGCATAGGGAGTAAAGCGTTGAATTGCTTTTACTACATTGTCTTCATTAAGCCCACCTGCGATAAAGAAGGGCTGAGTTAATCCTGTCGTATCCAGTTGACACCAATCAAAGGGTTGGCCACTTCCTGCCACAGGGGCATCAAATAGTAGATAGTCTGCCTGAGAATTGGGCACATGACCCTCTCCATCCACCTGCACAGCCTGAATACTGGCACAAGGCAAATTTTCAAACAAATCATCCGCCACTTGACCGTGAACTTGAACCAAGGCCAAGCCAACTTTGTCAATGACTTCTAGCAGTTCTGCCCGACTTGGTGAAACAAATACACCAACCTTTTTGACATCTGCAGGAATAAGCTTTGCCAGCTCAGCAGCCTCTTCCAAGGTCACCTGTCTCTTACTAGGTGCAAAGACAAAACCAATGTAGTCTGCCCCTGCTGAAACGGCTGTTTCTACCGCTTCTTTGGTCGATAGTCCACAAATCTTAACCTTTGTCAATTTGCAACTCCTTGATTCTCTGGGCTACATCTTCTGCCTGCATGAGAGCTGTCCCAACCAAAATTCCATTAAATAATGGTGCTACTCGTTCTGCATCCTGCCCTGTGAAAATGGCAGATTCAGAAATGTAATAGCGACCTTCCTTAAAGTGCTGGGTCAAGTCTACACTGGTCTGCAAGTCGACTTCAAAGGTGGTCAAGTTGCGGTTATTGACCCCAATAATCTCAGCACCAAGTCTATGGGCCACTTCTAGTTCAGCTAGATTGTGAGTCTCCACCAAAACTTCCAGACCAAGCTCTGTCGCGTAGTCGTAAAGTTCCTTGAGGCGTTCTTCTGACAAGGCAGCCACAATGAGTAAGATAACTGTCGCACCTGCATTGCGAGCACGGATGATTTGCTTTTCATCGATAATAAAGTCCTTGTTGAGCGTCGGAATTCCTACCTGACTGGAAATCTCTCGCAGATAATCCAAATGTCCTTTAAAGAAAACTTCATCTGTCAAAACCGAAATCATCACTGCACCATTTGCTTCATAAGTCTGGGCCTGTTGCACAATATCCACATCGAGATTGATATCTCCCAGACTAGGGCTAGCTTTCTTGACCTCAGCGATTACCTGCAAACGGTCTTGGTGATTCTTCAAAAATTCAGCCAAGCGATAGGTCTGGCGCAGGGGCTGGACTTCCTCCAGCTCCATCTGCTCGACCTCACTCGCCTTCTGCTCTAAGATTCGTGATAAAAATTCCTGACTCATTTTTGGTACTCCTGTAACAGTCTGAGTTTTTCAAGGGCCTTGCCACTAGCAATCACTTGACGAGCCAAGGCAACTCCTTCCTTGATACTAGCAACCTTACCATTAGCATAGAAACCAAGACCTGCATTCAAGACTGTAGTTTCCAAGAATGGACTTGGTTCATTTTTAAGAACGCTAAGCAAAATTTCTGCATTTTCCTGAGCATTCCCTCCACGAATATCTTCGATAGCGTAGCGCTCCATCCCCAAATCCTCTGGAGTAAAGCTTGACAAGGTGATTTCGCCATTTTCAAGAAGAGCAATCTTGGTTGTTCCATTCAAACCAGCTTCATCAAGCCCTTCTGGTCCAGCAACCACGATAGCGCGTTTGCGACCCATGTTTTTTTCAAAACCTGAGCTGTACTTTCTAGGAGTTCTGGACGACTAATACCAAGAAGCTGTGTTTCCAAGGCCATTGGGTGAATCAGTGGACCAGTCAAGTTCATGATTGTTGGAATTCCTAGTTCCAAACGAGCTGGCATGATATACTTCATAGCTGGGTGCATATTTTTAGCAAAGAGAAAGACGATTCCAGTTTTATCAAAGACCTTACCTAGTTCAGCTGGTTTGAGGTCTAGGTTGATACCCAAGGCTTCGAGGACATCTGCAGAACCAGATTTAGAAGAAATCGAGCGGTTACCGTGTTTTTGCCATGTGAACACCACCACCAGCCAAGACAAAGGCTGCAGTTGTAGAGATGTTAAAGCTGAAAGACTTGTCCCCACCTGTACCACAGTTGTCCATGGCATCATGAATTTCAGTTGGAATATGTTGGGCATGCCCTCTCATGACTTGGGCAATGGCTGTGCGTTCTTCAGGTGTTTCCCCCTTCATCTTAAGAGCCAAAAGGAGAGAAGCAATCTGCGCCTCAGTAACACGCCCAGTTACAATACGCTCAATGACATCCGTCATTTCCACACCTGATAAATTTTTCAAATTTTTGCTAGTTTTTTTCAATAATCTCTTTCATCCTAGTTTCCTCACTTTACAACCTTCTCGATAAAATTCCGAATAGAAGACAAGCCATCTGGCGTTCCAATGCTCTCTGGATGGTACTGGAAACCATAAATCGGTAGGTTTTTATGTTGAATCCCCATGATGGCTTGGTCATCAGTCGAACGAGCTGTCACTTCAAAGTCTTCTGGCATTTCTTCAATCAAAATACTGTGATAACGCATGACCGCACGGCCATCCTCGATACCTTTATACAAAACAGATGGCGCTTCAAAGCTGATATTGCTCTGTTTCCCATGCATGACTTTTGGAGCCAAACCTAACTTACCACCAAAGACTTCTGCGATAGCTTGGTGGCCCAAACAAATCCCTAAAATCGGCTTCTTGCCAGAAAAAAATCACGAATCATGTCTTCCATCTTTCCAGCATCAACTGGCCAACCAGGACCAGGAGAAAAGACCAGACCATCTGCTTTTTCAGCTTCTTCATACAGCTTGGGATCATCATTTCTCAAAACCTGAACTTCTGCAAAATTCCCAATGTATTGGGCCAAGTTATAGGTAAAAGAATCATAGTTGTCAATCAATAAAATCATGGTCTTAGTTCTCCAATTCTAGTCATAGATTTTTGCTTTGTTAATGGTTTTCTTGGTATTCGTTTTTGGGCGATGGAGTCATAGACAATCCCTGCCCCAGCCTGCACATAGGCTGTTTGATTTTTGAGAATCATCGTTCGGATGGCAATGGCAAAGTCCATATCACCCGTCGCAGACAAGTAGCCGATTGCTCCTGCGTATACGCCCCGTTTTTCCGTTTCCAGTTCATAGATGCGTCTCATCGCTCGAATCTTTGGTGCTCCTGAAACTGTTCCAGCTGGAAGTGTTGCTTTCAAAGCATCCATGGCAGTGAGTTCTGGAAGCAAACGCCCTTGACCACGCTGGTCAAATGCATGACATAACGGAAAAGCTCCACTTCCATATACTTAGTGACTTGGACACTAGCCGTTTCAGAGATGCGGCCAATATCATTTCGTCCCAAGTCTACTAACATCCGATGCTCTGCTGTTTCCTTCTCATCCGAAAGCAGGTCTGTCGCCAAATCCTTGTCTTCTTCATCCGTAGCGCCTCTTGGTCGTGTCCCTGCAATCGGATTGGTTGTCACGATGCCATTTTTGACAGAAACCAAACTTTCTGGACTGGCACCGATGATTTGATAATCCCCAAAGTCATAGAAATAAAGGTAATTAGATGGATTGGTCACGCGGAGATTTCTGTAAAAGTCAAATGGATTTCCAGTAACTTCTGCTGAGAAGCGCTGACTGAGTACGCACTGGAACATGTCGCCATTACGAATCAAGTCACGAGCGGTTTCCACCATTTCCTCAAACTTCTGAGGAGCAATATGCGGTTTGAAGTCTAACGGAGATAGATCCAAGTCTTCAAATTCATTTGGAGCAGGAATGCGTAATTCCTCAAGCACTTGGTTTAAGGCTTTTTCCAAGTCTTCTTGACTGCGCTCGCTATAAAGAGCATCCTCGATGACATGGATTTTTTCCTTCTTGTGGTCAAAGACCATGTAACTCTCATAGACAAAGAAATGCATGTCTGGCGTCCCAATTGTATCCTCAGGAATTTGACCAATTTCTTCATAAAGAGAAATCATATCGTAACCCACAAAACCAATGGCTCCTCCACCAAAAGGTAGGTCTGAATGGTGCTGGCTCTTATGAGTCACTTCATAAAGGAAGTCCAAAGGATCACGATCAATCACTTGCCCATTTTTGATAAAGAACTCCATTTTTCAAACTTAATCTCAAAAAAACTGGATTATAGGCTAGGATAGAAAAAAACGAGCTGTTTCCTTGTCTCTCGGAATACTCTCTAAGATAACCTTGTGTTGCCCCTTTAGGCGCATATAAGCCAAGATTGGTGATAAGACATCTCCATGAATGATTCGTTCCATTGTAATTTCCCTTTCAGTTTCTTATTTTTAATTTTTTATCTTTTTTCTATTTCCCTTAAATAGTGCGGACGGGAGGTAAAAATTATCCAGTGGATGATTTTAGAAAACCATGAAATGAAAGACCTAATTTTTGAGCCCCTCGCTCATTCATTTCTAGGCTCAGGCTAAAATAGTTCCCCGAACTATTTTTACTCTCAAAAATTCCCGTCCTAGAGAAGCATCTTTGCTTCTCTAGGATACCACTATGGCGGGAAACATCTTTTAGAAACTCACTTCGTTCGTAAATATTCTATAACGACCTATTTATTGAAAATATTTAAAAAATTAATCGCAATATCTGCGGTAAATATATAAAAATCCCCACGCAAAATAACTTGCGTGAGGACGAAATTCGCGGTGCCACCTCAATTATAGGATTTCTCCTATCTCTCATTCCTGTCTCAGATACCTCCTGTAACAGGCTGTGCGATAAAGGGCACTCCCTTGAGAATTATGTTTTCTTCTCTCGTTTCAGATGGACCCAACCTTACAGCTTTCTCTGCTTGTTTCCAGCAACCACAAGCTCTCTGTGAGAGAAAGGACTGTCATTTTTCCATCTTTTATTTTTTAGCTTCTAGGTAGTCTGCAATCGCAGCTACATCCTTGTCTCCACGACCAGAGACATTGATGATGATAATCTCATCTTTACTTAGTTTTGGTGCACGTTTAACCGCTTCTGCAATAGCGTGTGAACTTTCAATCGCTGGGATAATCCCTTCAGTCTTGCTGAGAAGGAGCAGGGCTTGAACAGCTTCTTCATCCGTCGCAGCCACATATTCCACGCGACCTGAGTCTTTGAAGTAGGCGTGTTCTGGGCCAACACCTGGATAGTCCAAACCAGCTGAGATAGAGTAAACTGGAGCCAGCTCTCCATCTTCTTTAAAGACTGCATAGGTCTTCATTCCGTCGACAATTCCGATGCTACCTTTTGTCATAGTAGCTGCGTGCTTGTCTGTATCAAGTCCGTGACCAGCAGCTTCGACCCCAACCAATTTGACTGCTTCATCAGCTACATACTGAGAAAAAGCACCGATGGCATTGGAACCACCACCTACACAGGCAATAACGTAGTCTGGTAAACGGCCTTCTTTTTTTCTAAGATTTGACGACGAGATTCTTCACTGATGACCTTTTGAAACTCATGGACAATCGTAGGATAAGGGTGAGGCCCCACAGCAGATCCCAAAACGTAGAAGGCTTCAAGGTCATTCATCCATGCTCCAAAGGCTGCATCAACCGCATCCTTAAGAGTTCGTGTCCCCGTTTCGACTGCGTGAACAGTTGCTCCCATCATCTCCATACGGAAGACATTGAGACGTTGACGTTCCACATCTTCTGCCCCCATGTAAACATCACAAGCCATACCAAACTTAGCTGCAGCAGCTGCAGTCGCAACACCGTGCTGACCAGCTCCTGTCTCTGCGATAACCCGTTTTTTACCCATACGTTTAGCCAGAAGAATTTGCCCTAAAACGTTGTTGAGTTTGTGAGAACCAAGGTGGTTAAGGTCTTCACGTTTGAGATAAATCTTAGCTCCACCTAAGTGATCTGTCAAACTCTCTGCAAAATAGAGCGGTGTTTCGCGACCTGAATAGTCCTTTAAGTAATGGCGAAATTCTGCCAAAAATTCTGGATCATCCTTGTACTTGTCAAATGTCACTTCCAACTCATCCAACAAAGCCTGAATCGGCTCCGGTACGAAACTACCACCAAATTGTCCAAAATATCCCTTAGTTGTCATAAAATTTTCCTCTTTCTGTATTGATTCCAAGATATGAAAAAAGCCCACACACAGAATATACTTCCGTGTGAGGGCGTTGGTAACGCGGTGCCACCTCAATTATAAAGGGACTATTCCCTTTACATCTCTGCCTTGTCTAACAACAAGTTGCACTGTAAGGTGTGCGCACCGAATTTTCATTGTTTCAAATTCATTTTTAAAATCAGCCCACTTTCACTACTTCCAACCACCTGTTCACAATCACCACAGGCTCCCTGAAGATCAAAAATAGTTACTTTTCTGATTTGTTGAATTTATTTTAATACTTTGTTTTTTCTTTGTCAAGACTTTTTTACGATTTTTTTGAAAGATGTGTGATTCGAATGTGATAATGTCTTTAGTAAATCGAACGTGAAAAATGTCCCACTTGTTAGAAATTGGATCCAACTCAATAGAAACTGAATAGATGCTAAACAGAACTTACTTTAGAACACTCCATCTTTTCCATTAGGATTTTCAAGAATTAAACAATACTAGAAACTCTGTCTCCTAACAAGTTTAGTAGAAACTTCAACAGATGTGACACTTTCCCCCTTTATAATTGCTAATACCCCTTCAATCATTTCTTGAGCTAATTTAACATAATTAGGAGAAATTGTAGATAAAAGCTGGAGTGTAATATTGAGAAATTGGAATATTGTCAAATCCGATTATTGAAATATCATCAGGAATAGTAATTTCCTTCTCATAGCAAGCACGAATCAATCCCTGTACTTTCTCATCCCCGGATACAAAAACCAAATCAGGATAATTTTGATTAGATAGATGTCTTGTAGCATATGAATAAACCGAATCTATTGTAGTTAGACCATATACAACTTTCAAATCCATTTCATAGTTTTTTATCATTTAAAAAAAGCACGAACCCCTCTCTCGATCCATATTAACAAGGGATTCTCCTCCCATAAGTAACCACATACTATTAATGTTTTCTTTTTGATACTAATTTCATCATGTCATAAGTGGCCTGAAAATTGTTGTTAGAAACATACACAACATTAGGTGTTCTAGATTCTCCAAAAAAACTATGAATGGAATTTTATTCTTTTTGTAAGTAATTAATCCGAATATCTTCTTTACTTTCATAAAAATACTATTACACCATCTATCAAACTTCCTGTACTCGAGATTATTGAATTACTAATTGTATCCTCTTCACTAAAATATTCAACAATAGCGTTAACACCATACTCTTTATAAGTTTGTAAAACTTTATCTAATAAAGTTTGGAACCAAATTAAAGGAAAAAGAGTCGATTTTTACAGAAATCAATATATTTATAGCTTCTTTTTTTAGTTAAATTTCTTGCATACGCATTTGGAATATACGACAATTCTTCTATAACTTTTTGAATCGCTTGATAAGTTTCTTCTTTAACATTTACTCCACCATTAATAACTCGTGAAACTGTTTTTTTGGAGAAAAACCTGATAAACGTGCAATATCATAAATAGTTACCTTTTTTTCCCATTTATATTTTTTTCATTTCAGTCCTCCATTACGAACATTCTAATATTACTATACAATATTTAATTTTTTTAACAAGAGAATTTTTGTAAATTATTTAAGATCCACAAATTCACAAAATTAATTTTTACAAATATTCTTCCCCTTCAAAAAAAGTTTAAATTGCAATTCACACCTTTATTTTTTTAAGAATGTTTCCAACTTCACGACAAATAAATTCATATGAGAAAAACTACCATAAAATTGTAGATTAACTTTTTCAGTAAAAATTGTTGGATTTATAAAAAAATATAATAGCCTGTCAATGTAACATTCTAACATAGACTTAATTTTTTTCTTTAAAAATAACATTTGTTATCAACTCATCAGGAGGTAAATGAAAGGAAACACCATTTCACAAATATCATAAAAAGAAATAAATTTGTATACTTGTATCAAACAATTATTATCAAAATATTCTATTTTACCTAAATCAAAATAGATTTTTAAAAATCTTTCATAAAAACCTCTGAGCAAAAATCTACTCAAAAATTAGATGATTAAAAACATCTAAAAAAACAAAAGGACAAAAACATCTGTCCCTTTGTTTACTAAATTTCAGCTAATTTCTTCGACATAAATAACACCTACAATATTAGCAATTTCTTCCATCAAACGAAGATGTTCAAATCTTCCTGATAGTTCTAGAGTAATAAATGATGCTATTTTTCTGGAACATCAAAATATTCAATTCTTTTCTGAATTAACATCTCCAAATGCAGTTCTAGAATCAGTCATTCTAATGCCATTCTCAGCACAGTATACTAGTACCCGATTATATGCCTCTGTAGATCTAACAACGATATACAATTCGATTATCTTTGAACGACTTTGAAGATATTTTTTTAAAGGTTGGAACATAGTTATAACACTCCAAACAGAAATTGCTCCTAGTACGGCTCCTTCATAAAAACCAACACCTATAGCTAGACCGATTCCAGCTGAAGCCCATATTCCGGCTGCAGTTGTTAAACCAGTTATTTTCTTTTTATCTGTAATAAGTATTGTTCCAGCCCCAAGAAAACCAACACCTGATATAACTTGCGCACCTAAGCGTGTAGGATCTCCTGTACCAAATTTATAAGATACATACTCATTAGTCATCATAATTAAACATGCAGCCAGACAAACAATACTATGTGTACGAATACCTGCTGGTTGAGATTTACTTCCTCTCTCTAAACCAATTACTCCACCAATAACTAATGAAAGTACAATTCTTAATACAATTTCGATATATGATAGTCCTAAGCTTGTTGCCTGCATTATTATTTCCTTTTTCTACTAGCTGGTCTCTGAGTAAAGTATAATACAGAACCAGAAATTATCATTAATACAATAGTATAAACGAACACAAGTGCTTGAGCATTTGAAGTTGCTGTTTCATCACCTGCTGAACGAATAGTTATACCCAGCGGTTGAGCTAATGGATGGTAAAGAAATACAGATAAGTCGAAGTCAGTTAATAAAGAGTTAAAGTTTAAAGCAATAACAGAGAGAACAACCGGTAAAATAAATGGAATGATAACCTTCATCATAGTATAAAAAGGTGAAGCACCCATACTTCTTGCTGCATCTTCCATCTCATCATCAACACTAAATAAAATAGCACGTACCATTCTATAAGAAAATGGGATTTTTACAACTATATATGCAATAAGTAGAATTACCAAACTACCTACCAAAATCTGATTCAAGACAAGAAATTGTGGCTGATTAAAAGTAAATAATAAACTTACTGCTAAAAGTGTACTTGGTAGTAACCAAGGAAGTAGAGCACCATATTCAAATAAGAAATCAAAGCGAGCTTTATGTTTTCTGACAACTCGAGCAAATATAACTGCGAGAATTGTTGCTGTTGTCGCAGCGATAATAGAATAAATAAAGCTGACCAAGAATGGAGAGAATGCCGCACTATTACTAAAGAATAAGCGATAATTTTCTAAAGTAAAGTTTGATAATGTTAAGTTACCTGTTTGAATTGCAACTGGATCTGTAAATGAGTATAATACTATAAAAAAATTAGTGGAAGCATGAAAAACTGTGAACAATCCATATGCTACAATGTGAGCAATGATATTCCAAGGCTTAGATGCAATTTTTTGTTTTTTAAGAGGCGCTTTAGTCTTAGAGATAGAAATATAATTTCCACCTTTTTCTATCTTATTCATGATAGTAAGCAAAATTGTAGTTGCAATACCTAAAATAATTGCAAGTAAGGCAGCTAAATCACGAGAATTCCCCATCCCTGCAAATGTAATAATCATTGGATTTATAGTTTGAAATCCTTTACCACCAACAATCATGGGTGCTGCTACTGCAGACAAACCACTAAGAAAAACCATAATAGTAAGTGCAAATAGAGTTGGAATTAAGGTTGGTAACACTACTTTTCGGAAAACAGTAAATGGTTTTGCTCCCATATTTCGTGCAGCCTCAATAGTGTGATAGTCAACGCTTCGAATTGTATTTGTTAAAAACAATGTATGATTAGCAGTTCCTGAAAATGTCATAATGAATAAGACTGCACCATACCCAATAAACCAGTTAGGGTCTAAAGAAGGGATAACATTTTGTAAAAATTTTGTTATCAATCCATAAGGACCATAGACAAATTTATATCCAGTCGCTAAAACCACTCCTCCATAAATTAAAGAGGTCATATAGCCTAATTTTAAAATTTTAGCACCTTTAATATCAAAGTACTCTGTAAATAGAACACAAAGAATACCTACGACATTAACTGTAATAATGAGTGAAAATGCTAACTTAAAACTGTTCATAATACTCTGAAGTGCCCTCTCAGATTTTAGAACACGATGTACAGCTTCAAGGGAAAATTCTCCTCCTTTTACAAATACATTCACTACTAGATCAAAGTTTGGATAAATAATAAATGTTACTAGGAACCAGATTAACCCTAAACGAATAAGCCAATCTTTTAAATTTAATTTATGACGCATACTGCACCTCCTTAAAATTGCAGAACGTCTGATGGTGTGATAAATAAGTCCACACTTTCTCCGACAGATCTAATAGCAGCCTGACTATCAATACTTGTTACATTAAGAATCTGACTTTCAGAAACTTTTATTGTATAGTGAATTGTAACTCCAGAAAACTCAACATCAATAATTGTTCCTTTTAGAATGAAATCTTGTTCAGTTTCACGATTGAATCGAACTTTCTCTAATCGAATGTATCCTTTTTTTATCTTCTAAGAAAAACGCTTGCATTTTTTTAAGTAATACTTCGTGGACTGTTTCATCGGTCAAAACATTAATATCGCCAATAAAATCACATACAAATTCAGTTTGAGAATTATGATAAATCTCTACAGGTGTACCGACCTGTTCGATGTATCCATTGTTAAAGACTGCAATTCTATCAGATAAAGTTAAGGCTTCCTCTTGATCATGAGTAACATATAAAGTAGTAATACCTAACTCTTTTTGAAGTCTTTCAACTCTTTTCTCAAATCTACACGTAATTTTGCGTCAAGGTTTGACAATGGTTCATCTAGACAAAGAATTTTAGGTTCAAGAACCAGAGCACGAGCCAATGCTACCCTTTGTTGTTGACCCCCAGATAATTCTGATACATTACGCTGTAACTGTTGATCAGAGATCTTAATTTTTGCTGCTACTGCTGATACTTTAGCTTTAATAACATCTGGAGCTACCTTCTTAACTTTTAAACCAAATGCAATATTATCAAAAACAGTCATAGTTGGAAATAGCGCATAAGATTGAAATACAATACCAATTCCACGCTTTTCAGGTTCCAAATGAGTGACATCTGTTCCATTAACTTCAATACTTCCTGATGATGGATCTAGAAAACCTACCAATGCTCTCAAAGTAGTTGATTTACCACATCCTGAAGGCCCAAGAAATGTAAAAAAATTCCCCTTCATGTATATCTAAATTCAGATTATCAATTGCAACAAAATCACCATATTTAATTTGAATATTATCAAATTTAATCATCTCACTAACTCCCTCTATTACTAAACCAAAAAGCCTCTCTTTATTTCTTCTATAAATTTAGAAATAATAGAGACTTGGACATAAAAATTAACTCTTATTTCTTATTGTACGTATTCTAATTCAGCTTTTTCTACCCATTCATCCAAATGCTTTCCAACAGCTTCCCAGTCAATATTTTTGTGGTTTCACTTGATCCACAAATTTTTTTCGTATCTTCAGGTAACTCTGTTAGCGCATCTTTATTTGCAGGAATAGATCCAAAGTTCTTACTATATTCTACTTGAATTTCTGTTTGACCAAACCAATCAATAAATTCTTTAGCTAACGCTTGTTTTTTACTAGTGCTTAAAACCATAGTTTGTTCAGTTACAAATGGTACACCAATCTCAGGAGTCATAACTTTGAAAACAACATTTTGTTCTTTTTGTCCAACTAATGCACCAGAACCCCACATCATTCCATATTGTATTGGATCTTCTTTGTCTAACATCTTAACAATTGAACTTTCTCCCTTTTGAAGAGTGTATGCATTTTTCAGATATTCTTTTGCTGCTTCCCAACCTTTTTCAGAAACACCTAATTCACCTTTATCATCAAGGTATCGAACTAAGATACTTGCTAGAATTGCCCGTCCTGTTCCACCTGAGAGCCCAGAAATTGAATATTTACCTTTATACTTACTACCTAATTCAGTCCAATCTTTAGGCATTTCTTTTACATCAGGCGCTCCAATTAAAACTAATGGTTGAACAATCACAGGATTATAATAATTATCTTTATCTGATAAAGATTGATCAATTTTATCTAACCATTTAGGCTTGTACTGTACTAGTAATTTTTGATCTCTAATTTTATTTGAATCAACAGCACCAATTCCAAATACCATATCTGCAACTGCATTATTCTTCTCGGCAATAACACGGTCTGCTAATTGAGCGCCAGGGATATCAACCATTTTTATATTAAAACCAGCTTCTTTTTGCTTTAGCAGTTAACCAATCACCACGACCATTTGAGACTGAGTTCGAATAGATTACTAATTCTTGACTTTTATCAGCTTTTTCTTCAGATGAAGAAGCAGTCGTAGAATTTGAACCTCCAGAGCAAGCAGCAAGTGTAGTAAGAGCAACTCCCGTTGCAAGTACAGTAGACCAAACTTTCATTTTTTTCATGATAAGTTCTCCTTTTTTATTATTTTATTTAAATTTTTCATGATATGGAACAAATTGTCTCATATCTTCAAATACAGTATAGTCAATACGGTTTACAGTAATAGTTGGAATCTTCTCTAATAAAATTTCAGTTAATTCTGCTCTGACTTTAGTAAACTCTTCTTCCTCCTCTTCGGTTAGAGGAATCCGAAGATACCCAATTGAAATATGGAATTGATATCTATCATGATTAGGGAAACGAACACCTGCTTTTTCTGAGACATAAGTACGAATTTCTTCTAATCTCTTTGCAGAAGCTTCATCTGCAGGTTCAACTAGTATGTTTTGTTTTCCCATTTCAGTTACACGCATATGAATTTCTTCATCCAACAATGGAAAAATTTCAAGTTGTTTAGCAAAGTAATCATGTATTTCCTGTAAAGGTGTATCTAGAGGAAGATTACTGCTCCAAAACTCCGTTTCACGATTTTCATGGCACAACAATTCAATTACAGTCATGTGAATAGAATTCCTTGGAGTTAAAGTAAACTTATCGATAAATGGTAATTCTCTATAACGTGATTGAATAATATCAACAACTTCCATCAAATCTTGTTTAGTATAAAGATTTGCTACAACTGTATTCCCAGGAAATGATTAAATTCCCCATTCTCTTTGAACTTAATTTTTGTTAAGTTTTTCATATAAAGACCTTCTTTTTTTATATTTGACATCGGTGTCATCATGTTTACATTATACAATGAAACCGTTTCCTTTGTCAAGCGCTTTCAAAAAAATTTTTTTAAAAAAATTTTATCTTTCATTAAATATGAATTTCATTAAAAGGTTAAGTAATTTTTTTCCAAAATACAGCACTCATATAGACAGTATCATCAATTATAGCCATTGGGATTTTTTTGATTGCCAATTCCATGTATCTCTACACATGTCTTCAATCGATTTTGTTGTCCTCCAATTTAATTCCTTATATGCTTTGTCTGCATTTGCATAACAAGTTGCAACGTCTCCTGAACGTCTTGGAACTATTTTTATAAGGAATAGGGACCTTATTAACACTTTCAAATGTATTTACAAGTTGTAATACACTAGTGCCTTCTCCCGAGCCTAGGTTATAGATATAAACATCTGTTTTTTTCAGATACTTTTTTCTAAAGCTTTTATATGTCCCTATTGCTAAATCTACTACATGGATATAATCACGCACACCAGTACCATCAAGCGTATCATAATCATTTCCGAACACACTTAGCTCTGACAGCTTACCTACCGCTACTTGTGCAATATAAGGCATCAAGTTGTTAGGAATTCTGAGGGATCTTCCCCAATCAAACCAGACTCATGAGCACCAATTGGATTGAAATAACGAAGCAACGCAATACTCCATTCTGAATCTGCCACATGAACATCTTTTAAAATTTGTTCAAGCATCACTTTCGTATACCCATAAGGATTTGTCGCACTTGTTTCCATCGTCTCAATTAGGGGTGACTGATTGTTAATTCCATATACAGTCGCACTTGAAGAAAAAGACAATCTTTTTAACATTAAATTCTGACATCACTTCAACAAGTGCTAATGTACTCATAATATTATTTTTGTAGTACATCACAGGCTTTTGCACGGATTCTCCGACAGCTTTATAACCTGCAAAATGAATTGCAGCATCAATCGATTCTTTTTCAAATACCTTTCTCAATGCTTGTTTATCACAAACATCTAATTCGTAAAACACGGGACGTATTCCTGTAATTGCTTCAATACGGTCTAGCACCAAGATGCTAGAGTTCGAAAGGTTGTCGACAATGATGACTTCCTTTCCTAAATTTAGTAATTCTACTACGGTATGGCTACCAATATAACCAGCTCCGCCTGTTACCAATATTGCCATTTGGGTTTCCTCCTAATTAATTCCAACCGACTTAACAAATCTCATAAACGCTTCATGCCCAGACGGTGTATTCTTATAAACTCCTGCATCTTCCAGAACTCTCGCAAACACTTGTCCTACTTCGTGTTGAACTACGCTATTAACCTCTTCTTTATTAATGCGAGGATATTTTTCTTTCAATTGGTCGGCCCATTCTAAATGATAATCCGCAATTGCGTTATCCTCTCCTAAAAGATATTTTCCAACTTCTTCTAACTCTGGTTTCAAACGAGGTGGTAATATCGCAAGTCCCATCACTTCGATTAACCCGATATTTTCCTTTTTAATATGTTGTACATCTTGATGAGGATGGAAAACACCATCTGGGTATTGTTCAGTAGTATGATTATCTCTTAGAACAATATCTAATTCATATCTCCCGTCCACTTTACGAGCAATAGGAGTCACCGTATGGTGTGGGACATCTTCAGTCATAGCAATGATGTCTACTTCTAAATCTGAATATTCCCTCCACTTATTTAGAATTTTATTAGCTAAATCTAACAATCGATTTTTATTTTCACTTTGTAACCTAATTACTGACATTGGCCATTTTACAATACCAGCATTAACATCCTCAAAGTCTTTAAAACGAAATTCACTCTCAAATTTTGCTTTTTCCATTGGGAAAATATGTTTCCCTCCCTGGTAGTGGTTATGACTAAGAATGGAGCCTCCTGAGATAGGAAGATCAGAATTTGAACCAGCAAAATATCCTGGCAAAATATCAACAATCTCCAATAATTGTTCAAATGTTTTAGAGGTAATAGCCATTGGTACATGTTGACTATTTAAAAAAATATCGCATGCTCATTAAAAATATGAGTAGGGAGAATACTGGAATCCCATACTTCGTCACCAAGTTTCAACCGAATAATTCTATGATTCGAACGTGCTGGATAATTTATTCGCCCCTGATATCCTTCATTTTCCATACATAGTAAACATTTGGGATAATTAGTTGCTTTTTACTAATTTTTTTCAGCAGCAATTGTTTTTTTGGATCTTTTTCGGGTTTTGACAAATTTATCGTAATCTCTAGCTCTCCGTATTTAGTTGATGATCGAAACTCAATATTCTTAGCAATAGCAGAAGTTTTTAATATAATCACTATCTTTACTTAACTTATAAAACTCTTCAACTGCTTCTTGAGGTGATATATCATATGAACTCCAAAAAAATATCATTTAATCGACTAGGTAAAAGGAACTATGAAATTCATTAACTCTGCTCCTAAACATTCCTTTTTCCTCGATTAAATCTTTAATTTTACCGTTTTTTAAGGCGATTTCCACTAAGTAATCTTTTATTTGTTTCAGGTCATTTTCATCGGAAATGCGATCAGTTCCCTCCTCACCTATTAACGCTAGTACTCTATTTTTTTCACATATTTTTGTCAATTTCATTATACATTCCGTATTCAATTACTCTATCAACAAAATTATCAATAATTGTTTTCATATTTTTTTCTTTCTAATTTATGTTCCCATATTTTTCTATACATTATCCATTTATAAATTGATTGCGTAGTATGAGCAATTTTATCAAGGTGATGAATAATATCTAAAGCACCAATTACTTCAGAAACATTCCCATCATCTTCAAATATGTAATTCATTATTTTCTTTTTCAATATTTGTACTAAGCTCTTCTATCTCATTCTGTTTTTTTGTATAACAACCATATCTAAACATCCAGATTGTTCCTCTCTATAACAAGATATAGCCCTATTCATATGCAGTCCGATAACTTCATGAAGTATTTTTTTATTTCTGAAATAATTTTCTTCAAAATTTCATTATTTTGAAGAATCTGTAGATTTTTTTAAAATTTCAACAATTCTATCCCCAATACGTTCAATGTCAGTTGATATTTTTTTATTACACTAATAATTCTTCTTAAGTCATATGAAACAGGATGTTGTAAACAAATTAACTCATATCCTTTTTTATCAATATTTAGAACTGACTCATTTATGATTAAATCTTCTTTAATCAATTCTACTCGTTCTTCATTTGATAAATATTCAAATAACTTCTCATATTTATCAAGCACAGATACCCAAATGGTCTCTAAATTATTTGATAATTCTATAATTTCATTTTCTAAATATAACCTTAACATTTAGGTACCTCTTCTTAACAAAGTTCAATAGTAACAATTAATATTTTTAAACAATATATCAAACATCAATAACTATAATACTTGCATCATCCTTCTTTCCATAGATTGGATCAATAGCAGAAGAATTTAATCTCATCTTAATTAACTCTTCAAAAAGTATTATTTTGATTATTTTTGATAGAATTCATAAAAAGCCATCGCTCATTAAAAACAATTTGTTCACTAGTAACATCTATTTGATTAATAATAGCATGGTCTAAAAAAATCTCTCATCCAACGAACCTATCCAGTACCCACTCGGTTGATTAGATAATTTTCTGATTTTTTTGTAAAATAATTTTTTTATTTAAAACACTATTTGTACCAATTGAGTCTTTTTATCTCATTTTTTTCCCTTTTTTTCAAATAAGTTATCTACTCTATGATCAGTTATTTCCATTTCGTTTACTAACATGACGCAGTCACCTAGCATCATATACTCCAACTTTTTTTCTGAAAGTTTAGCAAATATAAAAAGCAAATGTTGGTAAGCGATAATACTCTGTTAATTCATATGAGTTTAAACCGATTTCATCTTTTAACCTCGAGTAAAGCAGTTTCAAATATTTGTTTAAGAGTTTTTGATTCTTTACAATTAACCGACAAACTTTCTGATAAAATATGTACAACTTCTGAGACTGAATAACCTATCTCCTCTTTAGAATTATATAAATCTGTAGCTCCATCAATAATCCAAAAATACTGATTTTGTGAACCCTACAGCATCCTCATTTTTCTACGGAACTTCCTTGTATCGAACAAATTTTATTTATCTTTACCATAATACTTCAACCCTTTTTAGTGTCAAAAAGTAAACCAATTCCTGTCACTGTTAAGAATAGTTCCATAATCTTGTTCGAACCAGTCTTTGGTAATTTTTTTGTTTTACCTCTACTATTTCTTTAGATTTATTAATATGATTTTCAGTTTCTCTGCCATCTCCAACTTTTTTTATGGTTCACTTCTTCTATCTTATTATCTTGTTTATTGTCGATCTTGTCATTAATTTGTCTATTATCTTTACTTGAGTTAAACTCTCCTTTCTTCTGGTTACTATCAATTACATTATTTGAATTAGATTGTTTTTTTCATGCACATATGAACTTGTTTTAAATTTTTTTCCTCTTTGTTTTTCTTTTTCGTTTTTTTATCACTTAAGTTATTTGTTACAATTTTGTAAAGCCCATTCTCCGTTACAATATTGAAATTACCATCGCTATCACGTATAACTGGTTCTTTTCCCATTTGCATTAGATTTGATGAATGATATATACTTACCGGATAAATTATAAAATTGGTTATTTAAAACGGTTATTTTACCCTTTGAATCCTCAATAACAATTCCTTCTTTACCGCCGAATATACTATTCTCTGAGACTACTAAATTATCACTAACTCGTAATAATTCAATATTTGGTTGTTCTGTTTCCTTAGAATTATTATTAATTACATTTTTTTGTTACAGTAATATCTGATACTTTTCCTAAATATTCTGCACTATCTTTTTGCTACTCTAATAGCCTTTGTTTTAGGATCAGAAATATAAAATGTATTTTTCAGTAATAACGACTTTCTTATTTAAATCAAGTTCATCTTTTTACATTTTTTTATAACTAAAAGCATTTATTAAGGCTGCACCATTTTTCTCTATAATGTACACTTTCTCCTTTTACTTTCTTATCAAATCTATTTCCTTTAATTAAAAATATCAGTGAATCCTGTAAAACGTACACCAGAATACATCATGTTATCAAAATGATTATTTAAAATTTTAATATTAGAGGGGTTCTGTGTCGACAATGTTTGATAGTGTGTACCAATTGCTGTTACTAATTCTCCAGATTTATCACTTTTACCAAAATATGAATTTTGAATAGTAACATTTTCAGATTTTTTCCCATCATCATTCAAAGCATAAGGAAAACCTTTTCTAGTCAATGGTTCAATCTGAATACTCTCCTTACTTATAATTTGCCCATCTTTCATAGTTTTAGGTAAAGCTTGACCAAGAAAACGAGAATTATCGACTAATACATTTTTCGAACCTGCAATTTGAATAGCATGCCCTTGATAACTATCCTTGAATGTTACGTTTTTTATAGTTACGTTATTTGAATTCCCAATAGCAAATGCACCTGAAGAATTTATAAGTGGTAGATTTTTTGCTTTAGTTCCTTCTTCATTCAAAGCACCGTTCATATCAATAGTACCACCAGAATAACTAATATCTTCTGTTGGGCCCCATTCTACTTGCGCACCATCATCCGTAAATAAACCTGTCATAAAAACAATAGAAGGGTGATTCTTAATATTTATACCATTTAGAATTGTAGCTTTCTCATTCAATTCTAAGTGTGTATGACTTTTTTAAAAAAACAATTTCTTTTTACTAAATAAGTTCCTTCAGGAAAATATACATTTCCTCCGCCTAGTCCTTTAGCTGCAGCATCTATTGTATCTTGAATTGCTTGACGATCATCATTAACCCCTGTCACCTATTGCTCCATAATCTTTAACATTCAAAGCTACGTGTTCGTTCAGATTAGTACTTAAAATAGTATTCACTTCCATCCCAGAGATGTTACCAATCATAGTATCATTTGTTATATCAGGTTTATTTTTGATTAATACTCACTCCTCCATTATTATCAGTACTTAAACTTGAATTGTTATCAAGACTGAGAGTATCAGAATGGGGTTCCGCAGATAATGATGTAGATGTGCTACTCAACAAAGAGTTCATTTGCATATTATCTTTAGACGAAGAAGTTTCACCAACTACTTCATTAGCTAAAACACTTTGTGTTCCAATAAATAAAACCGCTAAGAGAACTGAGCAAACTCCCACCTTAGACTTACGAATAGAGAAAACCTCATTTTGTTGAAAAGATTTCATATTAGCCTCCAATTAAAAAAATATTATGTCCTAATTTAATATTCATATAAATTCCATACCAGAAAAATGACACCGCTGTCATTTTTCTTTTATAATATTTTTTTAAATCAAAATTGTCAAGGAATAACACAATAAAATATCAAAAATTGTGAAAGCGTGACCATTTATATATCTAACCATACTTCTAATAATTCTTTAACCTTCCATTCAAAAGTGATTACTATCTTTCTTAGCTTGAACATAAAAAAATATCCTATTCACTGTATTTAAAGCATGTTGATATCTCGTAAAAATACTAATTTATAAATACAAGAACAAATATCTTGTCATGCAAGCATTCACCAGGTATATTTACATGAATATCGTTCATATAGCGGATTGAAATCAAAACAATACAATATATTTCTTAAATAGATTTTCTATAAAAGCTAGATTCAAGCTCTATAAAAAAATAGACGCAGTTCTTCTAAAATACTGGAATAGGACATATAGATCATTGTAGACACGTGTTTTTATAGATTATTTCAAAAGAATGACTAGAACATGAAAAAAATAGTCTCAAAACTTTGAACAATATTCTGAAAACAAAAAGAAAGACGCGAGTTTCCACAACCTCATTCGTGGAAACTCGCGTCTTTCAAAAAAAATAAGGGTGAATTGAAAACTAGAACAAGACACTACATTTTCTAAATGATGCCTAATAAAAATTCTAAATGCTACACCAAATTGCTCACATCTCATTTCAAACCATACAGTATATTGAAACTATAAGAGTACACCTTTGCTTCTAAAAATATTGCTAGAAATTAATTTGACTATCCTGATTAATTTGTCCTGTTTTTTTATTTCATTTTTACTATAGGACTTTCAATTGAAAACAACAGTTTTTACACTCAATTAGACTTTTTAGAAACAGAATCACTATTACTTGACTGTAGTTTGTCATTTTTTTGATGAAGTTAGCACTTTTTCAGAAACTGTTTTGAAAGTCTCAATGATATAGTCCACTTCTTCATCGCTTAATTTAGTGTGAAGAGGGAGCGTAATTTCATTTTCAAAGAAGGCATAGGCCTTAGGATAATTCGCCATATCAAAGCCAAGATTCTTATAGGCTGTTAAGAGTGGAAGCGGTTTATAGTGTACGTTACTTGCAATTCCTGCTTTAGCCAATTCTTGAATGATGAGGTTGCGTTCTTCTAGGCTTGCTCCTTCTACATGGGTGATGTAGAGGTGGCGTGAAGATTCGACACTATCAGTCTTGTGTGCCAATGGATGGATACGAGAACCTGAAAAACCACGATCATAACGGTCCACGATGTCCTTACGCCGGCCAAGCAAACTTGGGTAACGATCCAATTGTACCAATCCAAGTGATGCCATGATATCTGTCATATTGCACTTGTAGGCTGGTGTTACGATATCGTATTCCCATGAGCCCAGTTGCATCTTGGCAAGAGCATCCTTAGTTTGTCCGTGAAGGGAAAGAATTTGGAATTCCTTGTACATCTCTTCGTCATCAATCGCTGGATTGGCCTTCCAAGTGGCACTTCCACCTTCTGCCGTTGTAAAGTTCTTAACAGCATGGAATGAGAAGGAAGTAAAGTCAGCGATAGAACCAGCTGGTTGTTCTTTATAAGTAGATCCCAAAGCGTGGGCACTATCAGAGACAATCACAATACGGTTAAAGGCTTTTTGCCACTTGCTTGAAGCAGTAAAGAGGTCACGTTTCTTTTCCACAACTTGGAACAAACGGTCATAGTCGCAAACAATCCCTGCAAGTTCTACTGGGATGATCACCTTAGTTTCTCAGTGATAGCTTGCTCCAGCAAGTCATAGTCCATCTCAAACGTATCTGCTTGAATATCCACCATGACAGGGGTCGCTCCTACGTGAGTAATGACACTACATGAAGCTGTATAGGTCATGGCTGGAACGATGACTTCATCACCAGGTCCAACTTCCAAGACGCGCAAAATCAACTCAAGAGCGGCAGTTGCAGAATTGAGGCAGACAGTCTTAGGCGTCTGTGTGTATTGAGACAAGCGACGCTCTAGTTCTTTTGTCTTAGGACCTGTTGTGATCCAACCAGAACGCAGGGTATCCGCTACTTCAGCAATTTCTGCTTCCGTAATATCGGGTGGTGAAAATGGAATATTGTAATTTGGCATTGATTTGCTCCTTTTATTTGTACTCATTTTCTCATGACTACTTTATTTTAGCACTTCAAACACGGTTTGAAACATGATTTTGATGTCTCCAAGGAAACTAAACTCTCGGAGATAGGCAAGGTTATAGCGCATCTTTTCAGGAAGAACATGCTCCACATAGGCCTGGTCAACCGACAAACCTTTCTCCGTCATTTGACTAATAATGGTGTCCTCATCCTTGTAGTTGATGCTGGCTGGAGAGGTAATCCCTGCTGGTAAAAGCAAGGTTGCCATCATTTCAGGGCTATACTGCTCTGTGTAGCGTGGCACTTCAGGCCGTGTACCAACAAAGGACATTTCGCCTTTAAGGACATTGACCAGCTGAGGCAGTTCGTCCAAACGCACACGGCGGATGAAATTGCCAACCTTGGTAATGCGACTATCGTTAGCAGAAGTCACCAAACTTCCTTTTTTGTCTGCATCCGTCACCATGGTACGGAACTTCCAAATCTTGAAAGGTCGATTGTACTGGGTCACGCGCTCTTGCTTGTAAATCACTGGCCCCTTGCTATCCAACTTGATCCAAATACTCAAGATGAGAAAAACTGGTGAAGTCAAAATTAGCAAGACCAAGGCCAAAGCCCAATCCAAACAACGCTTGAAAATCAGCGAACCCTTCCTTTTAGAGACAAGCTGGTAGTAAGACTCAACCTCGCTTGATTTCATTTCCACGGGCAAGTCTTCCCATTTCAGCATGCTGTTTCTCCTTTGTTTTTATTATACTATTTGTCAACATTTTTCATTATACCACAAAATGGAAAAGGCGGTGTAAGAAATCTGTAATTTGAAGGATTTCCTTCTTATGCTCAATGAAAATCAAAGTACAGCTTTTAGGTTGCAGATAAAGCTGCCCTGGTTTTAAGAGATTTTCAAAGAATATTAAGACATGGCCCCTGCCTGCAAGCTATACATCTTGTGATAGGTTCCTCCCAGAGCCAAGAGTTCCTCATGGGTTCCACTCTCGATAATGCGCCCCTTGTCCAAAACATAGATGCAGTTGGCGTCTTGGATGGTCGAAAGGCGGTGGGCGATGGCAATGGTTGTCCGTCCCTGTCTCATCTTCGCCAGTGAATCTTGAACCAAACTTTCTGTTTCAGAGTCAATATTGGCTGTCGCTTCATCTAAAATCAAGATTTTAGGCTGACTGGCGACTGTTCTAGCAAAGGCAAGAAGCTGACGCTGACCAGTAGAGAAGCTCGACCCACGCTCAGAAACAGGGGAATCATAACCCTGAGGAAGTTCTTGAATAAGGAATCTGCATCCACGAAGGCTGCCGCAGCCTGGACCTGCTCATCACTGATTTCTTGGTACATGGCGATATTGGATTTGATGGTTCCATGATAGAGGAAGGGATCCTGCAATACTAAACCGATGTTTTTTCTCAGCTCTTCCTGACTGTAGTCCTGGATATCCACATCATCCAAGAGAACTCTCCCTGATTGAAATTCATAAAAGCGCATGAGGACATTGATAATCGAAGATTTCCCAGAACCTGTATGACCTACAAAGGCAATGGTTTCTCCCTTGTTAACGGAGAAGGAAATATCATCCAGAATCGAATGTTTGCCATCATAAGAGAAACATACATGTTCAAAACAGATATTGCCTTCTTTGATCTCGGCCTGTCCATTTTCTTGAAGAGGCTCATAGGTCCTCTCGTCAATCAAGGCAAATACACGACCTGCAGACACCATGGAAGTTTGAAGGGTTGAAAAGTTTTGCGTCACCTCAATCAAGGGGTCAAAAAGGCGATTGATGTACTGGATAAAGGCATACATGGTTCCTGCCGTTATCCCAATAGAAAGACCACGGTAGCCAAAATAGGCCATCAAGACTGCATAACCCAGAAGTTTCAGTAAACTCATGGCAGGTCTCAAAAAGAGGGCATCCAAGGCTACAGAACGATTGGCATAGACCAAGTGTTCTTGGTTAATCTCATCAAATTCTGCCTGTAGGCGCTTCTCTTGATTAAAGGCCTGGATAATCCTGATTCCCTCGATATTCTCTGCCAGCTTACTATTGATATCTGACAAAAGACTTCTGGTTTTCTCGATGATTTTCACTGACTTTTTCCGATAGAGATTGACCAAAAGGAAAATCAAGGGGAGAAAGAGCAAGACTAAAGCTGTCAAACGGAAATCCAACACCAACATGGTATAAAGGGTTGTCAGAAAGATAAAAACTGCTGAGATAAAGCTGGATAAAATCCCCGAAAACATATCACTGATGGTCTCGGTATCATTTGTCAAACGAGAAACGATGGAGCCTGCTGGCGTCTTGTCAAAGTAAGACATACCCAGTTTCTCCATATTTGCAAAGGCATCGCGACGAATATCCCTAACAATACTGTAGGACACCCGTGCAAAGAGAAGATTACCGACATACTGGACCAGAGTTTGTAGGATATAAAGGCCATAGTAGGCCAGTAAAACGGTCACAGCGAGTTGATTAAGATTGCTGAGATACTGGTCGATAAAGTGGGAGGCCACGAGGGGAATGACACTTTTAATAACCGTCGTCGCTAGGAGAAAACTGAGTGCCAAAAAGGTCAGGAGTCCATAAGGCTTGAGATAAGACATCAAGCGCTTCAATACAGTCCATTGTTCTTTCTTATTCTGCATCTTCTTCTCCTTTCATTTCCAACTGCTGAGACTGGTAGGTTTGGGCATACCAGCCATCCAAGGCTAGCAAGTCATCGTGCCTACCTCGTTCGATAATCTGTCCATTTTGCAGAACTAAAATCAAATCTGCATGGACAACTGCACTGAGACGATGAGCTGTGATAATGGTTGTCTTGTCCTTTCGCGTCTCCTTGAGATTGTCGATGATGGCATACTCTGTCTTGGCATCCACGGCCGACAAAGAATCATCCAAAATCAAGATATCAGGGTCTAAAATCATAGCCCGACTCATGGCCAGACGCTGCTTTTGACCTCCAGAAAGACTGACTCCCTTTTCACCAATCAACGTATCAAATCCCTGAGGCATGGCTACAATGTCTTGGTAAACTTGGGCTAGCTTAGTCGCTTCCTCGACCGCTGAAAGGGGCAAGTTGGGATTGCCAAAGCGGATATTGTCTAAAATTGAAGTCGCAAAGAGGAACTGGTCCTGAGGAACATAGCCCATGAAACTGCGAAGGTCTGTCAGACAATAGTCACGAATATCGTGACCATTTAGATAAATTGCTCCCTCATCCACATCGTATTCACGCAAGAGGAGCTTGATCAAGGACGTTTCCAGAGCCTGTCTGACCGACCAAGCCCAGAGTTTGCCCTTTTTCTAAACTAAAGTGAATATCCGTCAGTGTTTCCTCATTTTCAAAGGCAAAGCTGTCAATGGCATATTCCAAACGTCCATTTTCAATACCGTCCAGAGGAAACTCTGGGTCTTTTACTGGAGATTCCTGAGACAAAAGATTTTCAATTCGCTGGTAGGAAACCTTCCCTCGCTGAGTGATGTTAAAGAGGAAACCAATAGCCATCAGAGGCCATACCAGCATATCTAAGTAACTGATAAAGGTGACCAGATTCCCAACGGTAATCTGCCCCTCCTGAACCATCAAAGAGCCTACCAAAAGCGTTAAAACATAGGAGGAACCAACAAACAAGAGAACCATGGGGTCAAAGAGACTATCGTATTTCATGGTTTGCAGGTTCTTTTGGAAGGTCAATTCATTGACTGCCTGAAAGGACTTCAACTCGTCCGCCTGGTAACCGAAAGACTTGGTCACTTTAATACCTGATACAGACTCCTGTACCTTGTTATTAAGTTCGGAAAAGGCAGCTTGGGATTCGCCAAAGGCCTTGTGGGTCTTTCTCCCTAGACGACTGGTCGCATAAGCCATGAAAGGTAAGGGTAAAATGGCAACTAGGGTCATTTGCCATGAAATACTAAAAAGCATGGTCAGCAAAGTCACCAAAGCCGTGATAGAAGCATCCACCGCAGACATAACACCGCCTCCTGCCAGACGAGTCAAGGCATTGATATCGTTGGTTGCGTGTGCCATCAAGTCCCCCGTCCGATAGGTTTGATAAAAAGCTGGAGACATTCTTGTGAAATGCTCAAACAAGCGAGACCGCATAATCTGTCCAAACGGTAGGAAGTCCCTAGAATATACATACGCCAAACATAGCGTAGATAGTACATCCCAAAGGCAGCAAGAAGCAAGTAAAATAGGTCAAGAAGGAGGTCCTGCTGGGTTAATTGCCCCGATGTGATGGCATCAATGACCCGCCCCATGACCATAGGTGGAATAAGATTGAGGACGGAAACCAAGACCAAGGCCACAATCCCGACTAGATAACGGCGTTTTTCTAACTTGAAAAACCACCAAAGTTTTTGAATAATGGACATAAAATCCCTTTCTGATTGCAAATGGAAACCTGAGGCCAAGACCCCAGGTTTTTCTTATTCATAGGTTACAACTGTGACGGCACCCTTGTCATACTCAGCGATAAAGATATTGGCCACATTGTCATGTCCTTGTTTGCTTAGATTATCAAGCAGCCACTCTTCGCTACGGCCAATCGATTCCAAAACATCGACTTGGATCACACCGTCAGTCACAACTGGATACTTAGGATTTTCATCCCCCATTTGGACCACGATGAGTTGGCCATTTTGCTCCTGCACAGCGCATTTGACCTGTTTCATCTGGAAAATCCCTTGGCTACGAAGTTTGAGAGCAACTTCTGCTGCAGACAAACCAACTGAACGACAGGCTTCTGGGGCAATCTGCCCATTTTTAATGAGGAGAGTTGGTTTCCCATCAATCAAGCGTTTGACAAAACGAACATTGTTATTAAGCCACTTGAGTGTCAAAACCAAAATAGTCCACATCATCAGAATCACTGCATACTGGAGAATGCTAATAGAACTATTGTAAATTACCCCACCGATGATACCACCAAGAACATAGTTCTGAATTTGGTCTGTCGCAGAGTTAGGTGCTAGGTTCCCCTTTCCTGTCACATTAATAACAAAAACAAGAGAGAAAAGACCCAAGGCCAGTTTGATTAAAATTTCCATATAGTTGAGTGTCATTTGTTTACCTCCACCAATTCAATAGCGTCTGTTTGATGCAATTCTAATTTCTCTAAAAGATACTTGTCTGGTTGGCTCCCGTTCATGGCGCGGTAGAAATTTGGACCTACCTTGACAAGCGCTCCATCAGTGGCAGCTGAAGTATTAACGTAAACTTCTGATTTATCCACCCCCAAGTCTTTAGAAACAACCTCTATGAAATGAAGGGAAGTTTGAAATTGATTGTTAGAGGCTTGATTGGTCTGGTATTTTGAAATTGTCACCAAAAGCATGGCTACTAAGGTCAAGGCTAAAATCATGACCAATTCCCGAAACTTAGTCCCCTTTTTATCACGATAAGCCTTAAAAGCAAAAAATCCTGTGATAGCTAGGAGCACAATCCCAAAGCCAATCATGATTCCATTTTGCTGACTGATTTGGCTAAGTACATAGTCATACGAGTAAAATTTCATTTATTTTCACTCCCTTTCATAAAATCATTCTTCATTATAAACGAAAGAGGGTGATTTTTCAAGCCATACGTTGGGGAAATAGACTTATCAGACCAACTTCTCTAACTAATGACTACAGTAGCTATTTCAAGATTCTGATTTTGATAATTGATATGAATAAACACCAGGCATCAACACCACAAGTAGAAGTGTCAAGAAAAACACCCAGTAAACATATAGTTGAACAAAGGAATTTAGAAACAATAACAATCCTCCTAATACCCAAATTTTTCCAGCTAGACGATGCGTTTTTCTCCAGTTTTCATCATTCTCCAAGGTCCACGGTAGTCGAATACCGATTATATAATTTCGGTGTGTTTTTGGTAGATAATTTCCAATTACGATCATCACGACTCCCATAAAAATCTGAGCTAGTAGCCCACTCATCATGGAATAACCCAAAGATTCTCCGAAGATAGAAATCATTAATAGACAAGATACAAAGGGAATAATCCAGTAAATCAAAACTTGTATTTTTGAACTGATATTGCTAGATTTAGGATCCTTAATCATTAAAAATAGAAGCAACCAATGCATCAAAAGCATGAGAGTAGGTAATCCAAAGATAGCAGACATTTTATGATTGTAGCCATCCGCTTGCCCCAGTAGATTAAAATGAGTGGGTATCTCCTCTGGTAATTGATTCCAGAAAACACAACCTACAAGGGAAGGTAGTAGGATGAGAATGCTCGTAAATAATACCAATTTCTTATTGATTTTTATCTTCATCAAAATGATCTCCTTTCAGATCTGCTAGCCAAACCATTATATCCTCTAAAACCGATGTATTTAACTCATAATAAATAAAGTTTTTTTCTTTCATTTCATGAATCAAATCCGCTGCTTTCAAAAATCGTGAGATGGTGTGAAATAGTTGCACTAGTCAACTCGAATTGACTGGCAATTTCTCCTGCAGATAATCTACCCGCTTTGAGTAAATTTAAAATCTCTCTCCTAACTGGATGAGATAAGGCTTTAAAACTATTTGCAAAACTCATAATGACTCCTTTCCCTTTGTAATATTAGTAGGGCTAGGAATAAGCAAGGTAGAACTGATAGCATTCCGGTCGGTGATGGGCCTAAAATCAAGAGGTTTGAAACTTTTTCTCCTGGTAATTGAAATAGTAACCCAATACCGGCAGTTGCATTGATTGCCCCATGAAATAGGGCAGAAGCCCAGATAGAACCTGTCTTTTCCAACAACCAGCTCAACAATATTCCTAGGCTAAAACAAAATAGAAACATAGCAACAACTCCCAAAACAGGATAATCAAAATAAGTAAGACCATAATTATATCCTTGCAAATTGATTGGTAGATGCCAAAGACTCCAAATGAGACCAAGCAAGACATGAGTCTGGACTATTGAAAAGCGTCCTCTTAGAGCTGGGTAAAGATAGCCACGCCAACCAATTTCCTCTCCCAATGCAAAAAAACTATTAAAAAAAGGAGCGTAGGTCAAACTAGCTAGGATTTGAATCAAGGCTAAGAAAGATAAGGGAATGGCTGATTGAGAGACACCTTTTTCTTGTAAGATGGCTTGAATAGATTCAAAACCAAGGCTGAAATTGCTAGGGAATACAAGAAAATAAAGTCCCGCTCCTAAAAAACTGATGACTGCTGGTAACCAGATAGCTAGTAAGTAAAAGTGCCAGTTGCTCTTGAGATTCACAACTAATTTAGATTTGATTCCACTAGGTTGATTCGTGATTTTCCCTAAGAGAAAGACTGCAAGTGCAGGCATCCACATGGCTACAATACTAGCAAGTTGACTCCATGGAGAATTTAGACCAACACCACTTAGCCATAGTGTCAACCATACTATCCAAGCAAGGCCATAAGCCAAGACCACAAAAAGAAGGATTGTTCTCTTATTTGACATATTTGTACACTTCACTTTCTATTTAGATGTTTTTTTCTAAATAACATTATACACCTTTCCATTCTAAACACAAGATCTATTTAGATTTTTTTCTAAATAGTTTAGGGAATTTTTATTTTCTCAGAATAAAGTCTAAAGAGTAATTTTCAAACCATACGTTGGGGAAATAGGCCTTTTTTTGGTATAATAAAATCTATAATCTGAATGAAAAAGGTAACTTTATGAAACTTATCTCATGGAATATTGATTCCCTCAATGCTGCCCTAACTAGTGACTCAGCTCGTGCCAAATTGTCCCAAGAAGTCCTACAAACCTTGGTCGCTGAAAATGCTGATATCATTGCTATCCAAGAAACCAAGCTTTCTGCCAAAGGGCCTACAAGAAACACTTGGAAATTTTAGAAGAACTCTTCCCAGACTACGAAAACACGTGGCGTTCTTCTCAAGAGCCTGCCCGTAAAGGCTATGCTGGAACCATGTTCCTCTATAAGAAAGAACTCACACCCACTGTCACTTTTCCAGAAATCGGTGCCCCTTCTACCATGGACTTAGAAGGTCGCATCATCACTCTAGAATTTGATGAATTTTTCGTGACCCAAGTTTACACACCAAACGCTGGCGACGGTCTCAAACGCTTGGAAGAACGTCAAGTCTGGGATGTCAAATATGCTGAATACTTGGCTCAACTAGACAAAGAAAAACCAGTCCTTGCGACCGGTGACTACAACGTGGCCCACAATGAAATCGACCTTGCAAATCCTGCCAGTAACCGCCGTTCACCTGGATTTACCGACGAAGAACGTGCTGGATTTACCAACCTTTTAGCAACTGGATTTACGGATACCTTCCGTCATGTTCATGGCGATGTTCCAGAACGCTACACTTGGTGGGCGCAACGCAGCAAGACTTCTAAAATCAATAATACAGGCTGGAGAATCGACTACTGGCTCACAAGTAACCGCATCGCTGACAAGGTGACCAAGTCTGACATGATTGACTCAGGAGCTCGCCAAGACCATACACCGATTGTCTTGGAGATTGAGCTCTAAGGAGAAAGCTAATGGACTATCAAGCTGTCATTCCTGAATTTGTAGTATCTGACCTCGAAAAGTCACGCCACTTCTACTGCGACTTGCTGGGATTTTCTGTCGAATACGAGCGTCCAGAGGAAAAATTTCTCTTCCTCTCGCTTGAAGACTGCCAACTTATGCTAGAAGAAGGCAGCACAGAAGAATTAGCCCAACTAACCTATCCTTTCGGGCGCGGTGTTAATATTTCCTTTGGCATTGAAGATGTCCCTCAGCTCCACCAAAAACTGCTGGAAGCTGACTATCCTATCCATCGTCCGCTGACCAAAAGAGAATTTCGAGTGGGAGATAGCTTTATTTACCCTCACGAATTTGCAGTTTTGGATCCAGATGGCTATTTTTTAAGATTTAGCGAATAGAGAATAGAAAAAATCTTTCAAATCAGAAAAAGGCATATTGTCAGGTCTTGAAGAATCTTGATAATATGTCTTTTATGATGGAAAACACTTCTAAATGTTAGCCTATAATTGAGAATTTGTCCATTTTTCTTCAATTTGTTCGTTTTTTTATTTCAAAACACTGGCAAAAACATTTGATTTCTAAAGTTATTTAGTGTAAAATAAAAAAACATTGGCGCAAGCCTATTTAAAATTGAATATCATTTTACTTGTTTATGTCGTGAATTGGCACGACGTTTCTACAAGGTGCCGGAACACCTAACAATAAGTAAGTCAGAAGTGAGGTATGGTCGTTTTTGCCATGCCTATTTTGGGGACTTGCTTAGAGATTAAGTAAGTCCTTTTTCTATTTCTTGCTAGAAACTATAAACAAGCAAATGGATTGGCTTTTAGACTTTAGGAGGTCTTATGAAATTATTAGAAGAGCGCATCCTCAAGGATGGGCATATCTTGGGTGACAACATCCTCAAGGTGGATTCCTTTTTAACCCACCAAGTTGACTTTAGCTTGATGCGAGAAATCGGTAAGGTTTTTGCGGAAAAATTTGCTTCTGCTGGTATTACCAAAGTCGTGACCATTGAAGCGTCGGGTATTGCCCCAGCAATTTTTACAGCGGAAGCCTTAAACGTTCCCATGATTTTCGCTAAAAAAGCTAAAAACATCACTATGAACGAAGGAATCTTAACTGCCGAAGTTTACTCCTTTACCAAGCAGGTTACCAGCACCGTTTCTATCGCTGGAAAATTCCTCTCACCAGAGGATAAGGTCTTGATTATCGACGATTTCCTTGCTAATGGCCAAGCTGCCAAAGGCTTGATTCAAATCATCGAACAAGCTGGTGCCACAGTCGAGGCTATCGGTATTGTGATTGAAAAATCCTTCCAAGATGGCCGTGATTTGCTTGAAAAAGCAGGCTACCCTGTTCTATCACTCGCTCGTTTGGATCGTTTTGAAAATGGTCAAGTCGTATTTAAGGAGGCAGATCTCTAATGCAAACTCAAGAAAAACACTCGCAAGCAGCCATTCTCGGCTTGCAGCACCTACTAGCTATGTACTCAGGATCTATCCTGGTTCCTATCATGATTGCAACAGCCCTTGGCTATTCAGCTGAGCAGCTGACCTACCTAATTTCCACAGATATCTTTATGTGTGGGGTGGCAACCTTCCTCCAACTCCAACTCAATAAATACTTTGGTATTGGACTACCAGTTGTTCTCGGAGTTGCCTTCCAATCCGTCGCTCCCTTGATTATGATTGGGCAAAGCCATGGTAGTGGTGCTATGTTTGGTGCCCTTATCGCATCAGGGATTTACGTGGTTCTTGTTTCAGGCATCTTCTCAAAAGTTGCCAATCTCTTCCCATCTATCGTAACAGGATCTGTTATTACCACGATTGGTTTAACCTTGATTCCTGTCGCTATTGGAAATATGGGAAATAACGTTCCAGAGCCAACTGGTCAAAGTCTCTTGCTTGCAGCTATCACTGTTCTGATTATCCTCTTGATCAACATCTTTACCAAAGGATTTATCAAGTCTATCTCTATTTTGATTGGTTTGGTTGTTGGAACTGCCATTGCTGCTAGCATGGGCTTGGTTGATTTCTCTCCTGTTGCAGCAGCACCACTTGTCCATGTCCCAACTCCACTCTACTTTGGGATGCCAACCTTTGAAATCTCATCTATTGTCATGATGTGTATCATCGCAACGGTGTCTATGGTTGAGTCGACTGGTGTTTACCTAGCCTTGTCTGATATCACGAAAGACCCAATCGACTGCACACGCCTTCGTAACGGTTACCGCGCAGAAGGTTTGGCCGTACTTCTCGGAGGAATCTTTAATACCTTCCCTTACACAGGATTTTCACAAAACGTTGGTTTGGTTAAATTATCAGGTATCAAAACTCGCCTACCAATCTACTACGCAGCTGGTTTCCTGGTTCTCCTTGGACTCCTTCCTAAGTTTGGTGCCCTTGCTCAAATCATTCCAAGCCCTGTCCTCGGTGGTGCCATGCTGGTGATGTTTGGTTTTGTATCTATTCAAGGGATGCAAATCCTCGCCCGCGTTGACTTTGCTAACAATGAACACAACTTCCTTATCGCAGCTGTATCAATCGCTGCAGGTGTCGGACTCAATAACAGTAATCTCTTTGTCAGCATGCCAACAGCCTTCCAAATGTTCTTCTCAAACGGAATCGTCGTAGCCAGCCTACTCGCCATTGTCCTCAATGCCGTATTAAATCATAAAAAGAAATAAGAAAAAGAGGTGCGAGCCTCTTTTTTGTGTGACAAAATAAAAACATCTACTCATATATACTAGTCTCATAGTCCTGAAAATCATCTGCATCAAGGACAATTTCACAACTCTTATACTTTTCTCTTACAAGTCGTTCGGCTTCATCTGGATTTTCAGCCTCTATGCTTACTAAACGGGTTAGAGTTTCTGTAATTTCTACTGTATACTTTTTCATCTTAAGTTTCTCTCCAATAACTCACTTATTAGCAATAATCTATGTTTGGGACTTTCCAACCATTCTGGCAATTCATCTCCATATTCCCAGCTATATTTTTTATTCAATAAAGAAAGTTGTTTCTCATCACCAAACTCCATATTTTCAGATAACCACCTCACACAATCAGGGTCTGATAAAGTATAAACCATTACACATAAGTTTTCATAATTACTCTCTGTTTCATAATCAGGCCAGATGACTTTTTAAGAAATCATACACCTCTTCTGATGCAACAAATTGTTTCATTTTCATAATTTCCGATACTTTCCTCTACCTTTAAATTCTATTATTTCTTTTGTCCCTTAATATTTGAAGCTGTTGCCTAATCTTTTTCTTTTGATATGATTGTTCTTAACAAAGATATTTTTTTAGGTCACTTTCAAAACGATACATATCTTCAAGGGTAAATTCTGAACCCTCTATCTTATCTATACAATTTAGAATTTCTATTGTCCAACCTCTTACTGAAAGAGAGTTCTTCCTTAAAAATAAACTTTGCTTAAATTCTTTTGTAACTTTTTCTGGATCTCTAACTTGTCCATTTTCACAAGAAATATTCTTCCTTTAGAAGGTACTTGTGATAAATCAATGTTACAACCAATCCAACCTGCTCGTCTAGCAGTTGGCGCAAGTGGCTTCCTTTGAATAATTGATTTCGGTGTAACAAATTGCTTTGGAAGGATCAGAAAATTATTTACCTCAAAATTTTTTGTATAAGTTAAAAAAAGAAATTAGGATTATTATCTGCCTGAACACGCTCCATCATCGTTTTATAAGCACCATCATTGATTGTTGATAAAAAATTTCCTTTTTTGCTCTTTAGTTCAAACTCCTCACTACAATGATTACAGTAAAAATCTGCTACAGGCCGATTATTTTCAAAATGATTTAAGGGATTGTTCCCACAATTAGGGCAATAAGACTGACGATAAACCCAATCCTCCGTTAAGATACGTGCCTTTTGGCTATTACTTTTATAGGTTTCTACTAATTCTAAATTAAAGTGTAATTCCATTTAAAAATTCCTCACTAATATGAGAATTCACTCGATATAAGCAATTAAAATCTACTATAACTAGTATACCACAATATGTACCTATTACATTTGTATTTCATCACTCTCTTTTATATTTCCTTATAACATATCTCATAAATTAAAAATGAGTGAGATAAATTTATCCCACTCACCTTTCTCTATATCCTTACCTGTCTTTCTTCTGACCTCTGGCCTGTGACAAACATGGTAAAGGTTGCTTTACAGACATTTCTGCCCTCTTGATTGGTAATATCCACATCCATCACACAGGTTGTGCGACCTTGATGGACACATTCTCCTTTTATTGTCAATACATCGTCGAGTTTTCCTGCTTTGAGGTAGTTGATAGAAGATTGGAGTGTCACCCCATCAAGCCCCAGCGAGATAACCACCAAACCACTAATCTGGTCACAAAGGGTAAAGAGATAGCCACCATGTGCATTGCCATAGTAGTTGAGCGACGAGTCCACTACTTTGGTCGTCACCACAACGTGACCATCTCTCATTTGTTCAATTTCGTAATTTTCAAAGGCAGATATAGCGTCAAAATGAAAGTCTTTCATCATTTCCTCCTGATATTTCAAACGACACTATGATACTACTTTTTATAGGACTGTGCAAGGAGAAAGCTCCTAGTTTGGCAAAATTCCGACCTGTTCTACAAAGCGCATAAAGGCTGCCTGTCCTTGTTCTGTCTGCTTGTAAACCCCTGCATCCTCAAGTACACGCGCAAAGATAGTACCCACAGAGTCCTTGACGATTTCAAGGGCTTTCTTTATCCGTTAGATCTGGATGGTGGGCTCTGAGTTGGTCTGCCCATTTCTGATGATAATCGGCAACTGTATCACCATCTCCCACGAGATAGCTAGCGACTTGCTCCACTTCTGCTTTCAGACGTGGTGGTAAGATAGCCAAGCCCATGACCTCAATCAAGCCGATATTTTCCTTCTTGATATGTTGGACATCCTTGTGAGGATGATAGATGCCATCAGGATGTTCTGGTGATGTTTGATTATCTCGTAAAACCAAGTCCAACTCAAATTGTCCATTGCGTTTACGGGCTATAGGTGTGATGGTGTGATGCGGTGTCCCATTACTTTCTGCCAAGACTTGCACACTTAAATCTGAATATTGGCGCCATTCCTGCAAAATCTTGTCAGCTAAATTGATCAAATCTTCTTTGGAATCCGAAGTCAAACGTAGCACTGACATAGGCCACTTGACAATTCCAGCCTTAACCTGCTCAAAACCAGCAAATCGGAAGGTCTTTTGCAAGGGAGCCAATTCCATCGGAAAGACGTGACGGCCTCCCTGATAGTGATCATGAGTTAGAATAGAGCCCCCCACAATCGGCAAGTCGGCATTAGAGCCTGCAAAATATTCTGGAAACTGCTCTACAATAGCCAGTAGACGCTCAAAACTCTGACGGCTAATGGCCATAGGACGATGCTGGCCATCTAAGAAAATACAGTGCTCATTAAAGTAAGCATAGGGCGAATACTGGAAGCCCCACTCCTGACCAGCCATTTCAAAACGGATAATACGGTGGTTGCTACGAGCTGGATGGTTGACCCGACCATGGTATCCCTCATTCTCTAAACAAAGTTGGCACTGAGGATAATTACTAGCTTGCACCAACTTGGCTGCCGCAATCTCCTTTGGATCCTTTTCAGGCTTAGAGAGATTGATGGTAATTTCAAGTTCACCGTAATCAGATGGAACACGATAAGCGATATTTTTAGCAATAGCCTTGAGCTTGATGTAGTCATTCTTCTGACTGAGTTGATAAAAATCCTCTATCGCCTGCTCAGGAGAGTGGGCATAGGTTTCCCAAAAGTCACGATTGACCTGACTGGGACAAGGGGTCACCAAGTCCATCAGTTCAGCACCAAGGATTTCACGCGCAGTCTGACTGTCCTCAATCATCTCTAATCGAACCGCCTCCTCAACCAGCTGGTCCTTGAGGTCAATCAATTTATCCAGATTGGTCTCAACTTCCAAAACACCATCTCCCACTCGTGCCAAGACACGATTGGTCAGGTAGATTCGATCCATTTCCTCAAATGAACTTTCAGAAATAATATGTGTTACAAATTTATCTACTAAGGTCACTATAGAGCCTCCTTTTGACTAGTCAAGGACGCGAGTGCCACCTGCAACTTCAGCGATATAGAAGCTTGGAGCGTATCCAACTACTTCCTCGTAGTGTTTGCCTACAGCTTTCTTAAAGGCCTCAACAGCATCATTTTGCACCAAAGCAATGGCACATCCGCCAAAACCAGCCCCTGTCATGCGAGCACCGAGAACACCTTCTTGTGCCCAAGCTGTGTGAACAAGAGTATCCAATTCCAAACCAGTTACTTCATAATCATGCTCTAGGGAAACGTGAGAAGCATTCATCAAACGACCAAATGTTTCCAAATCTCCTGCTTGAAGGGCTACTTGAGCTTTGAGGGTACGTTGGTTTTCAAGCACAGCATGGCGAGCACGTTTCAAACGATTTTCATCTTTCATCAGATAGCTATATTGGTCAAAGGCCCACTCGTCCAATTCACCCAAAGTCTGAATATCTAAAGCTGCTTGCAATTCTTCCACTGCTTTTTCACACTCAGCACGACGTTCATTGTATTTAGAGTCCGCCAATTCACGGCGTTTGTTGGTGTTCATGATAACAACGACATTGTCCTTCAAATCAAGTGGCACCAAGTCATACTCTAAAGTGTTAGTATCTAAGTAAATAGCACGTTGGTCTGCACCCATACCGATAGCAAATTGGTCCATAATGCCAGAGTTGACTCCGATAAAGTTGTTTTCTGTTTGTTTTCCGATTTTAACCAAATCGAGACGCTCTAATTTTAAATCAAAGAGATGCTCTGCCACAACCCCTGTCAAAAGTTCCAAGGATGCTGAAGAAGACAAACCAGCACCATTTGGGATATTCCCATAGACATAAAAATCAAAACCTTTGTCAATCACGTGCCCAGCTTCTTGCAAGAAATGAAGAACTCCTTTTGGATAGTTGGTCCAGTTGTGCTCTTTTTCAAACTTGAGGTCAGCGAGAGGCACTTCGATAATGCCCTTGTCCTCAAAGTTAGCTGAGTAGAAACGCAAGACTTGGTCATCACGTTTGCGAGCAGCCCCATAAGTTCCTAAGGAAATGGCTGCAGGAAAAACGTGCCCACCGTTGTAGTCTGTGTGCTCACCAATCAAGTTGATACGACCTGGTGAAAAGAAGGTTTGGTCTGCTTCTTGACCAAAAACAGCAAGAAAGTCTTTACGAAGAGCTTCAGCAGTAAGATGTTGTGTCATATGAATTCTCCTTTTACTGTCCGTTAAGTCACCTTAACGTGTAATCGTTTTCTTATATTGTATCCAAGGGATTTCCCAAGGTCAATCCTTTTTACTAAAATTTTACTAAACTATCAGTAAAAAGCAGAAAAATATGATATACTAACTCAAAAGAAGGAGAACCTATGACTACCTTAAAAGACATTGCACAGCTAGCCTCTGTCTCTATCGCGACCGTATCCCGTGTCCTCAACCGCGACCAGAGCCTATCTGTTACTGAAGAAACCAGACACCGTATTTTAACCGTTGCTGAAGAGCTGGGCTACACCAAGCACCTCAAGACAGGCGAGTCCCACAAACCCAAGCAAAAGATTGCCATTATCCAATGGGTCAGCGAACAAGGGGAGCTGGACGACCTCTACTACTACCAGATTCGCCTAGGCATAGAAAAAAGAGCCCAAGAACTGGACTATGATATTTTGCGCTATTTTAATGACCATCCTTTTACCCTAAGCGAGGAAGTGATTGGGATTCTCTGCATCGGAAAGTTTAGTCGAGCTCAGATTTCTGCCTTTGAAGAATACCAAAAAGCCTCTTGTCTTTCTAGACAGTGATACACTTTCCCTGGGACACACCTGCATTATCACGGACTTTTACACTGCCATGAAACAGGTTGTCGATTATTTCCTCAGCCAAGGATTGAATCGTATCGGAATTTTTAACCGGCCTTGAGGAAACAACTGACCAAGAAGAAATCATTCAGGACAAGCGACTTGAAAAATTTTTAAGAACTACAGTCAAACAAAAGGAATCTATCATGATGAACTGGTCTTTCAAGGAAGCTTTTACTGCCCAGTCTGGCTATGACTTGATGAAGGAAGCCATTCAGAGCTTGGGAGACCAACTCCCACCAGCATTTTTTGCTGCCAGTGATAGTTTAGCCATCGGTGCCCTCCGTGCGCTCCAAGAAGCTGGAATCAGCCTGCCAGACCGCGTCAGCCTCATTTCCTTTAACGATACTAGCCTGACCAAGCAAGTCTATCCTCCCCTCTCTAGCATCACAGTTTATACTGAAGAAATGGGCCGAGCAGGTATGGATATTCTTAATAAGGAAGTTCTACACGGTCGCAAAATCCCTAGCCTGACTATGCTGGGAACCAGACTGACATTGAGAGAGAGTACAAGGAATGAATAGGATAACAAAACGACCTCTAGCGAGGTCGCTTTTCTAATGATGATGCCCATGCTTCTGCTCTAATTCTCTCACCCTCCGCTTATGTTGCGCATGATTGCTTTGACTGCTATCTACTTCAATAGTGATATTCTGCACGCCTCTTTCTTCTAAACATTGACGCACCACTTCTTTGGTTTCCATCATCTGTTCCCAGTCCTTGATACAAATGTGAACAATAGCATTATTCTCTAGACCATCCATGGACCAAATGCTAAGTTGATTGACACTGTTGACATTGGGTAGAGCCTCTAAATCCTTCTCCAAATCACTTGTCTCGACTCCTTCTGGCACAGCATCTAGGAAAATTTTCAGTGCGCTCCAAAAGCGAGGAATGGCTTTCGACAGAATAAAGATAGAAATAACTAGTGATAAAAGCGGATCGAGGATATACCAGTCCGTAAATCGAAGAATAATCGCCATTAGAATGACGGCCAACCAACCAAGAGTGTCTTCCAAAAAATGCAGGCTAAGAATTGACTCGTTCTTTGTTTTCCCCTTACGAACTACCAGACTTGCTAGCACATTAATGGCTACTGCAATGATTCCCAGCCAGAGGATGCCTTCCTCATTGACGGGTTGCGGGTGAACAATCTTTGTGACATTTTCCAAGATCACTAGGACAGACCCTATCATAAGAATCACAGCCGTTAGCATGGCTCCTAAAAGACTAAAACGTTTGTAACCCAAGGTGTACTGTCTATCTTCTTCACGGTTTGAAATTGTTTCTAAAAGGGCTGAGATGCCAATGGCTATAGCATCTCCCAAGTCATGAACGGAATCAGCAAGAACTGCACTCGAACCAAAGATTCCTCCTGCGATAAACTCAACAATCGCATAGCTTAAATTTAAGAAAAAGCTAACCAGATAGATGTTTTAGAACTCATTTCTCTCCCTCCTTTGGTATAATGGGTATATACATACTTCTTTCATTTGTATTATCTAATAAAATTCAAAGAAAGGATAGAAGCAAACTGTCAGCCATGTTCAGTTCTGAACAGTTTGTCTCAAGTGTCTACATGCCAAAAAGAGACCGTCGAGTCAGCAAGACGAAAAAAGCCATCTATCAAGCTTTTTTACAACTTTTGAACGACAAAGGCTATGATGCCACTACTGTTCAGGATATCATTGACCTAGCAGATGTTGGGCGTTCTACTTTTTACTGTCACTATGAAAGCAAGGAACTCCTTTTAGATGAGCTCTGTCGCTACCTCTTTCATCATCTCTTTGAAAGGGAAGGACACTTTACTACCGAGGACTACCTCGCACATATCTTTTTACATTTTCAGAAAAACCAGGACCATGTTACCAGTCTGCTATTTTCCAAAAATGACTACTTCCTCCGTCAACTCCATAAAGAGCTAGAACACCATGTCTATCCCATGTTGGCTGATGAGTTAAAAGAAGCCCACACTAATCTGCCTACTTCTTACCTCCAACACTTGGTCGTGTCCAACTTTATCGAGACATTGACCTGGTGGCTCAAAAAAGGACAAGACTTTACATACCAGGAAGTTGTCCAGTTTTATCTAGACCTTCTCATTCCTAAAAATTGAATACAGAGTAGAGCTCAGTTGCCTTATTTCTAGGCTACTGAGTTTTTATCTTTTCAACAATCAAAAAAGCCCAGACAACATTGTCTGAGCATTCTTCTATATAGTCGTTTAACCAAGTTGAGTTTAGCTTTTCAAGCTATTTTTTCAACAAACCTTGTTCTTGTAGAAATTCCTTGGCTACTTGTTCTGCTGACTTGCCTTCAACACCCACTTGATAGTTAAGCTGGCTCATCTGGCTTTCAGTAATTTTACCAGCCAATTTATTGAGAACTGTTTCCAACTCTGGATGTTTCTTGAGAAGAACTTCTTTCATCAGTGGAGCCCCTTGATAAGGTGGAAAGAGTTGCTTGTCATCTTCCAAGACCTGCAAATCATAACGCGCCAATTCCGCATCGGTTGAATAGGCATCCGTGATTTGAATATCACCTGACTGAATTGCCTGATAGCGAAGGGCTGGTTCCATGGTCGCCACATTGAGATTGAGACCATACATTGACTGCAAGCCCTTATTTCCATCTTCACGGTCATTAAACTCAAGTGTAAAGCCTGCCTTCAACTGCCCTTCCACTTTTTTCAAGTCCGAAATGGTCTTCAAGCCATATTCTTGAGCAATCTTTTTCGGAACAGCTACAGCATAGGTATTTTGATAAGACATTGGTTTGAGATAAGCTAGATGATCCTGTTTGGCAATACCATCACGCGCCACCTGATAAACCTGCTCTGGCTCATGACTCACTTTCGGTGATGGTTGAAGCAGACTTTCAGTCACCGTACCAGTAAATTCAGGATAGATGTCAATATCGCCTTTTTCAGAGCTTCATAGAGAAAGCTTGTTTTCCCAAAATTTGGTTTAACAGTCGCAGTCATACTGGTATTTTCTTCAATTAGCAACTTATACATATTGGCCAAAATTTCTGGTTCTGGACCCAATTTCCCAGCAATAACCAAGTTTTCTTTCTCTTTTTGAGCCAAGAGAGCCGGACTATAAGACAAACCAAGCAATATTGTCACCAAGGCAAAACCAGAGAAAATCGTCCGCAATTTTGCCTTTTCCATCACTTTTAGTAGGAAGTTAAAGGCAATGGCAAGGACTGCAGAAGAAAGGGCCCCAATCAAAATCAGACTGGCATTATTACGGTCAATTCCCAAAAGGATAAAGGAACCCAGCCCCCCTGCACCAATCAAGGCAGCCAAGGTTGCTGTACCGATAATCAAGACCGCTGCCGTCCGAATCCCAGACATCATAACCGGCATAGCAAGTGGAATTTCAAACTTCTTGAGTCGCTCCCACCTAGTCATCCCAAAGGCAATCCCAGCCTCTTGCAGGTTCGGATCAATTCCTTTCAGCCCAGTGATGGTATTTTGTAAAATCGGGAAGATCGCATAAATCACTAGAGCTGTCAAAGCAGGCAAGGTTCCAATTCCCATCAAGGGGATAAAAAGTCCCAACAAGGCCAGTGACGGAATAGTCTGGAAAATCCCTGCAATCTGCAAAACCCAATCCGCCAACTTCTCATGATATCGAAGATAAACAGCCAAAGGAATCGCGATAAAAATAGCTAGTAACAGGGTCAAAAGTGACAACTGCAAATGTTGAGATAGAGCTGTCAACCAATCACTAAAACGATCCTGAAAAGTTGCAATTAAATTAGTCATGAACACTACCTCCAAACAAGTCTGCTACAAATTCTGTTGCAGGGGCTTTTAAAATGGTCTCGGGATTCGCTACCTGGCGAATCTCTCCATCCTGCAAGACAGCAATACGGTCCGCCAATTTCAAAGCTTCATCCGTATCATGGGTCACAAAAATCGTTGTCATCCCAAACTCTTTATGCAATTCCTTAGTCAGAACCTGCAACTGTTTGCGAGAAATAGCATCCAAGGCTGAAAAAGGTTCATCCATGAGGAGAATCTTAGGCTGACCAATCATAGCACGAACAATACCGACCCGTTGCTGTTCTCCACCAGATAATTCACTAGGAAGTCGATGTCCATACTCAGCCACTGGTAAACCAACCTTAGCCAAAAGCTCTTCTGTTTTCTGAGCAATTTCTTCCTTAGTCCAGCACTTCATTTCAGGAATCAGGGCAATATTTTCCGCGACCGTTAGATTAGGAAATAGGGCAATAGCCTGTAAAACATAACCAGTAGAAAGACGAAGATCCCGCTCGTCATAGTCTTTGATGCGCTTGCCATCCATATAAATATTTCCATCAGTCGGTTCCAAGAGACGGTTAATCATCTTAATCATGGTCGTCTTACCGGACCCAGATGGCCCAACTAAACCATAAACTCGCCATTCTCAATCCGTAAATTAACATCTCTCAAGACATCTTTTTCTGTGTAACGTAAAGCTACATTTTTGTATTCAATCATTCTGTATCCTCAATTTAAAACTTCCCTCGATTGGTCAAGTCTTCTACCTTAGGCATGACTTCCTTATTGTCCCAATGCTCCACAATTTTCCCGTTTTCTAGACGGAAGATATCGTACTGGGCATAGGCAACTCCACCAATCTGAGTCTGACCATAGCTAACCACATAGTTTCCTTGTCCTAAGAGTTGGAAAACAAAGTCAAAAGTGGCCTTTACTTATAAACAGCTAATTTGCTCCATTTTAAACCTCATTTTCCTCCTCTTTCAGATTAGCCAAAATTCTTTCTTGAAAGGCTTCAAACTGACGAATTTCTTCCTCTGAAAATCCTCTGTAAAAAATCGTATCCAATTTCTGACTGACACGATGCCCCACTTCTTTCTGAGACTGCCCCAACTCTGTTAAAACCAAATACTTCTTACGCTTATCTTCTCCACATGGACTAATAGTTACAAGATTTTGTTCCTCAAGCTTTTTTATCATAGTCGTCAGAGTATTATTAGCAAGTCCAGTCGCAAGCGCAATGTCTGTCACAGTTGCACAGCCAGTTTCACTATTCCATAAAACCGCTAAAATCTTGCCCTGTTCACTCCGATAAAGAGCTTCAGGGTCTTGGCTCAGTAACTTTTGAAAAATCCGCCCATTCAACAAACGAATATGATGGGCTATCAAATGACTATCTTTCATAACACCTCCAATTTATTTCGATATCGAAATGAATAAAACAATTGTAACACTCATCATTCCAACTGTCAACTATTTCGATTTGGAAATAATTTTTCCTAGCAAAAAAATCTCCCACCCAAGGTAGAAGATTTGAATCTAATAAACTTAATCCGTCATGTCCGATACCAATGTTCGATGCTCCAACGGAATACTGCACATAACTAGCAAGAAAATGAAACCTGACTGAATCCAGAAGAGGGCCAAGTCAAAGATTCCATGCACAGCAACCACTGTAAGGAAAGATAGATAAAGACCTATAATCGGACGTTTCCCCGACTCCTGACTCATATCCATCATCAAGCGAACAGGAGCCACAGAAGACAAAACTAATAAAATGGTCCCCACAATTCCGTAACTCAGAATCGTATCAATATAAAGACTGTGAGCATGTTCATGATAAGGAGCATGTATCCGAGGATAGGAGTGCATGTAAGTCAATGGCCCCTCACCCCAAAAAGGATTTTGCTTAAATAAGGCCATCCCAGCATCCCAGATAGAAATTCGTTCTTCCATAGAAGAGTCTAAAGTCCCCATCCGAACTCCCAAATCACTAGAAAAGAGGAAGCTCAAGCCAATCGCAAAGACCCCAATACTAAGCCAAAAGGCCTTCCAGTTTTTAATGGTCGTAAAGAGATAAATAATGGCTCCAGCGATAATTGCAGGAAAGGCAGTTCGATTTTGCGTAAAGTTCAAACCAAAGAGATTCACAAAGCCTGCAATCACACAGAATACTTTCAACCAATTCAACTTGGTCGTTGTAAACAAATAGAAGGCAATCATGATACAGAAACAACAAATAATTCCATAATAATTAGGGTTAAAGAAGGTCACTTCTGCACGATTCTGATGCCACACCTGCATATTGGGTGAAAGAAAAGCATAGTTGAATTTCTTCACAATTTGGAAATGTTCTAAACTCGCAAAAGCAGCTGACAAGACGCTACCAAACAAGACGAGCTGCAAAATCAATCGAAAGAATTTATGTGATAAAATCGACTGATAGTGCAAAAAGAAAACAGTAAATAGAAAAATTCCTACTGAAGCCACAACTCCCATCCAATTTTGTGCAAAAACGGATATAACAGTACTATAGCCAAGAAAAAGAAGTAGCATCGGATGCTCCCCCATTTTCTGAAGAATACTTTTCATGTCCCCTGTGAAAATTAAACTGATAATATATAAACAGAATACAACTACAAAAAGATAAAAGGGTAAAAAGATACTCAGGATAATTCCCAATAAAATCAGCTCTTTACTAGACAACCCTTTCAGCTTTTCAATAAAGCCTATTGATTTCAAAATGAATCCTTTCTCTCCAAATCAGTTGATTCAGATAATAGTAAGCTACCCTATATTGTACCACTTTTTTAGCAATTTGAAAACAAAGGAAACGTTTTCTAAAATAAAAACCCTATTTTATCAACCATATCAAGGCTTCAAAATGTTACTTCAATTCCGTTCTCAATTACCCGATAAGTCTGATTTTGCAAATCAATTTCTGCTACTGCTGTTACGGACTTATCTTTATTTTGACGTTTTATTACAATGCTGTGGGCTGTTGGTGTTTCAACGTCAATAGTTCCTTCTAAATCAAATGCTTCTGAACGATTACGGAAAGAAAATAGATTGAGAAGGGCCTTCACTACAGGACGTTGGACTTCTTCTGCTATTTCCTCATTGCTATAGTAATGACGATTAATATTTCGACCTTCTTTAGTTTCTTCTAATAATTTCAAGTCATTCTTGCCTGCTAATAGACCTACATAGTAAACCTGAGGAATACCTGGGGCAAAAGCTTGAATTAGACGAGCGAGAAAATACTTGATATCATCATCTCCAAGCGCAGAATAATAGGTTGAATTGATTTGGTAGATATCTAAATTGTTATACTCGGCACTGGAGTACTTACGTTTGACATTAGCTCCAACCTTATAGAGTTCATTTGAAGCATAGTCAATCTCCTCATCAGTCAGGATATCCTTGACATCCACCACTCCAATCCCATCATGTGTGTCTAGCGTCGTAAATTGCTTCATTGGGCTCATCTTTAACCACTTAGCCAAACGCTCTGTTCTGGAACTGTAAAGAGTATAAAGTGTCACCATTGGAAGAGCAAAATCATAAACATAGTAATCATGGTCTGCTATTTTAAACTGAATCGAATAGTGTTCATGAATCTCAGGTAAGAGCTCTGTCCCATACTCAGCAGCGATATCTCGAACTTTGTCCAATAAATCCCAAATATCTGGTTCCACAAAGAAATCATTAGTATCCAATTTCTTCACTGCATAAGCAAAGGCATCTAGACGAATCAAATCACACCCATTACTTGCCAAGTGCTGAATGGTCTTACGGATAAATTCCATCGTTACTTCTTTGGTCACATCAAGATCAATCTGCTCCTCACCAAAGGTATTCCACAAATGTTCCACTGAACCATCTTCAAACACAATCTCTTGCTTTGGTGCACGATCCTTACGCTTGTAAATTAAATCTACATCCGACTGTGTTGGACGGTTTTCTGGCCAAAACTTATCCCAGTTTAAAAAGAGAGCTTTAAATTCACTGGCTTCATGTTTTTCTTGATAGTCCTTATAATACTTAGATTGACGAGAAATATGATTAATCATAAAGTCAAACATAAGATAATATTTTTCACCTAAACGTTTAATATCCTCCCAATCACCAAAAGCTGAGTCCACTTCGTCGTAGTCAACTGGCGCAAATCCACGATCACCTGTTGATGGGAAAAATGGTAGAAGGTGAACTCCCCCAATAGCATCTCCAAAATGCTCTTCCAAATTCTCATATAAGTCTTTAAGATTATTTCCCAGACTATCTGAATAGGTAATCAACATAGTTTTATTCTGAATTGACATAATTACTCTCCTTTTTTTTTAATTGAAGCCAAGTCTCATATGACTTGGCTTCGTAAATCAAATTCATGTTATACTCTTCGAAAATCTCTTCAAATCACGTCAGCTTTATCTGCAACCTCAAAGCTGTGCTTTGAGCAACCTGCGGCTAACTTCCTAGTTTGCTCTTTGATTTTCATTGAGTATTAAATCTCTGTTTATCATCAAACTCGTACTAATATAGACTGTGATAAACTAAGTACCACTTTCTTGTTTTCTACATAGAATTATCAACAAGCTGAACCCTTCCTTTCCTCTGTGTCAGAGACTATAGATTCTATGAGCTCTTCTTACTTCACTGCCCCGTTGCTCATTCCTGAAATAATATGTTTTTGGAAGATGAGGTAGACGACAGTAATTGTTACAATTCCCACAATATAGGATGCAAAGCTTGGCCCATAGTCATTAAAATACTGACCTTGGTAGTTGTACTGGAAGAGAGGCAAAGTCCACATCTTGGAATCCTTATTCAAAATCAACAATGGCAACATAAAGTCATTCCAGAACCATAATGCATTGATAATCAAGGTTGTAGCATGCATGGGCTTCAGCATTGGAAAGATAATTCGACGGTAAGTTGTAAATCGATCAGCCCCATCAATTTCTGCAGCTTCATCTAAACTATCTGGTACACTGATTTTAATATAACCAACATACAAGAAGAGGGTCTGTGGAATTGCATAAGTTAGATAAAGTAGTACCAACCCCCACATATTTGCCAGGCCGAGTTTGCTCATCATAACTGTGATAGGAATCATAATCACCTGAAATGGAACAAATATCCCTAAGATCAAGAGCGAATACATAATTGCAAAGGCTTTTTTCTTGGACATATTTCGAGCAATGGAATAGGCTGCAGCTGGTATAAAGAAGGCTACTACAATCAATGATAATACCGTAATAACAGCTGAATTCCAGAAATAGCCTCCAATCCCATCCGAAACCAATCGTTCATAATTGCTTAATGTAAAAGGATTGGGCAAACCAAAGAAATGATTCATGATATCCTTGGTTGTCTTGAAGGAACTAAAAACCGTTACCAACAAAGGAACAAGTATGAGAATACCACCTACTATCAAGAGGACATACTTCCAAAACTGATTCAATTTTTCTTCTTTTTTCATGTGTAAGACTCCCCAATTAGATTTCAAATTTCTTTGATAGTTTGATTTGGATCAGAGAAACAATTCCAATAATTAAGAATAAAATCAAGGCAATTGCATTCGCATATCCATATTGATTACTCTTGAAGGCATAGTTGTAGACTAAAAGACCAAGAGACGTTGTAGCATTATTTGGACCACCACTCGTCAAGGCAAAAATTTGGTCAAAGGCAGTCAAACCGGACTTAAGAGCTAGGATAAAAACCATAGAAATCGTTGGTAGCAAATATGGTAATTCAATCTTCCAAAAAGTTTGTTTGCTTGTTGCACCATCAATTGATGCCGCCTCCAAAATATCACTTGGAATACTCTGAAGACCAGCAAGAAAGAGAATAATTGGCATTGCTACTCCTTGCCATAGAAGAACAAAAATAGTTGCCACTACCGCACCGATTGGTGTTCCTAATAGACTTTCTTGTAAAAAACTAATTCCTAAAATTTTTCCAATCGTTGGAAGACCATAGTTAAAGAATTGTTTAAAAATCAAGGAAACTGTCAAACCAGACAAAACCGCTGGGAAAAAGAACCATGCTCTAAAGAAGGTCTGCCCTTTCATCTTAGAATTTAAGGCTCGAGCGACAATCATCCCAATTGTAATCTCTCCAATAATCAATGCCAGGGTTAAAATCAAAGTAAAAGCAATGGCTGTGAAGAATTTCCCATCAATCATCAGCAATTTGTAGTTATTCAGACCAACAAATTTATAATTATAGGTCAATCCGGTCCAGTTAGTCAAACTATAGAAAGCACCTTGTACCATCGGAAAGTAAAAGAAGATAGCTTGTAATGCAAGCGGGATGAGCAAAAAAGTCCAACCCCAGTATTTATTTAAAAATTTTCGAATAGCCATATCATCTTAACTCCTATTCTAGTCCAAATCTGCCTTCATTGGATTAAAGAAGGCATTAAGATTGTTTGCCATATTTTTCAGATTTTTATCCATCAAGTAACCTGCACTTAGATTGAAAAAATCTTCTTCAGAATTCCAGTGTTGGCCCAACCAAACATAATGTTTATCCGTAAATGCCAGTTTAGAAATCTCTGCAAGTGCTGAATCTTCTTTTTCCTGTACACCTTTTACCGCAACTGGTGATCCATCCACATCATAATATTCTTGCATAGCTTTTGAACTAGTCATATAGCTGATAAATTCTTCGGTTTCTTTAGGATGTTTGGTAGTAGCTGAAGTTGATAATGCCATGTCCCCTGCACCAACAGTGACTTCTTTTCCTACTTCTTCTCCTGGGAAGGCAAACATCCCCACATCAAATTTTGGATCCTGTTGATTAATTGCCGCTAATGCCCATGATCCTTGTGGCATCATCAAGGCTTTTTCATTCGAGAATGCTACCACCGCATCATTATAAGAGGCACCACGCCATCCATCTTGAGCATTGTCTGCCAACAAATCTAGTCGTTCTGCATCTGCTTTTAAAATAGCATCATCTGCAGAAATAGAGTTAGGTTTTGAAAAGCGAAGATAGTTATTAGCTGCGTCCCCACTGCCTGTAATAGTAATGAGAGAAAGTTGGTGGTAACCGTTTAATGTCCATCCCTCATTGCCTGCAACTGAAAACGGAGAATTCCCACTATCTTTTATCTTTTTAACAATCTCTTGAAACTCTTTAAAAGTCTTCGGTTCCTCCAGTCCTAATTCTTTAAACTTTGTTTTATTGTAATAGATTCCATAAAGGTTAGCAGTTAAAGGCACACTATAAATCTTGTTATTGATTGCATACTTTTCTGCATAGTCATTCTTAATATTCTCAAGATAAGATTTCCCTGTCATATCTGCAAAGTAACCTGCTTTTGCCCACTCCTGAAAATCCATATTTTGAGGATAGATATTAACAATATCTGGAACATCTCCTGATAAAATCCGAGTCTTCAGAACAATACCAGCTGCCGGAACAGTCGTCAGTTTTACATCAATAGTAGGATGCTCCTTTTCAAAATTATCTACAATTTTTTGCAAAGTATCCGCCATTTCGGTCTTCTGGTTAAAAAATTCAATCGTTACCTTTCCATCAGTCGATTGATTATTCTGACCACAAGCTGCTAGGCCTAGTAAACTAGCCCCAGCGACTAAAAGAAAACCTGCTTTCTTATACCATTTCATTGGAAAGCCTCCTTTATAAATTTATACACCTTTATTATAGTCTTCTAAAAATATACTGTCTACTCAAAAAATCTCCTTGGGATAAGATAACAGTTAAGCCTGCATACATGAGTTCTGCACCTGAGTAAGCTACTCCATTTTCCTGTAATTCATACAGTCCCTCTTCATCCAAATCTTTTAACTTTAAAGTTGTTTCCATGGTCTCTACAACTGACAAAACGCGAACGTAAGTTACAATCGTTTGATTTTTGTAATTAAATTGTAGAGCTGCTTCATTGGATGCAGACTCGGGATTGATTAACCTATACTGTTGTCCTAACTGAACTACTGGTCGTAATTCTTTATACAAGTTCACCTGATTAGCAATCTCATCTTTCTCTTCATCTGATAAACTTGTCAAATCAAGCTCATATCCCAAATTTCCCATCATTGCTACATGTCCACGTGTTTCTAATGGTGTCGTTCGCCCCATCTGATGATTCGGTACTGCTGACACATGAGCCCCCATAGAAATGGTTGGATAGAGATGAGATGATCCGTATTGAATTGGTAAACGTGCAATAGCATCAGTATTATCACTAGCCCAGACTTGTGGGAAATAACGCATCATACCAAGATCATTTCGTCCACCACCACCAGAGCAGGACTCAAAGAGAATATGGCTGTGCTTCTCTGTCAGATAAGAAACGAGTTCGTAAAGCCCCAGCATGTACTGATGAGATTGCATCTGTGTCTCTAGATAGTTAGATCCATTCCCTAGCTTAGTAATATTACGATTCATATCCCATTTGATGTAGTCAATCTCATGATAAGATAGGAGTTGATCTAAGACATTTTCAAGTATTCTACTACCTGAGTATTGGCAAGATTAAGTACTAATTGATTCCGAGAATAGGTATGATCATATCCTGGAACCTGAATAGCCCAGTCAGGATGTTTACGATACAAATCACTATCTACAGAAATCATCTCAGGTTCTAACCAAAGTCCAAACTGTAAACCTCTTTCATGGATATCTGAAATCAGACTTTCTAGACTTCCACCCAGTTTTTCCTCATTCACACTCCAGTCACCTAAAGCACGATTATCATCAAAGCGATTGCCAAACCAACCATCATCTAATACAAAAAGTTCAATGCCAACTTTCTTAGCTTCATCTGCTAACTCTAACAGTTTTTGTCTCTGAAAGTCAAAGTAAGTAGCTTCCCAGTTATTAATTAGAATTGGGCGTTCTTTTTTAGAAAAGTTACTTGGCATAATGTGCTTCAGTACAAAATTCTGACTTTCATGACTAACACCAGTTAATCCCTTATCTGAATAGGTCACTATAGCTACCGGTGTTTCAAAGTATTCCTCAGGGTCTAACTTCCAAGAAAAGTTTTCCGGATTAATCCCAATAGCCAGCCGAACTTCATTCAATTGATTCTTTTGAACAAAAGCTTCAAAGTTTCCACTATACATTAGTTGAATAGCAAACACATTTCCAGCATCCTCTGTGACTCCTTGATCACATAGTAGAAGAGCTGGTGTTTGAGCATGACCAGAAGCTCCACGGTTCGAACTAATCGAAAAGATTCCTTGTTCTACCTGTTGACGTCTGACAGTCTTTTCACGAGCATAAGCACCCTGCATAGTTACGATTTCGTAAGCTGCAGCAGGGAAATCAGCCATAAAAGAAAAATCTTTATGGATGACAACTTCCTGATTACTATTATTCTCCAATATACTGTAGCTAGCAATTGTCGTATCATTATCAAAAGCAGTATAATACAAAGTCAGACTAAGTTGAGCCTTAGAATCTTCTAACATTAAGACAAGAGTCTCTGTATCGTCCATGCTATGTGGAGAAGGTAAGCCCTGTGGACCATTCTGACCTTTTAAAATCTTTGCTTCTACAAATCGAAAGTCTGTTACTTCAGTTACACTATGCTGAATCTGTATAGTTGGTTTTCTAAAATCTCCTAAGCCATGTTGTCCAAAAATTTGACGTTGCGTATCTAAACTAAAGGTTCGATTAGTAGCTATTGGATTTCCTGAAAAGGCATGGTCTCGTTCATAAACACTATTGGAACCTTTATAGTTCTTAATAGGCTTTCCTAAATGTTTCAAAAGTAAGTACCCATCACGATTTTCAATAATCAAACTTAGATTTTTACTTTCAACATAAAATAGATTATTCTCTATCCTAATTCCCATTTACTTCACCTCATCACTTTATTGATTATATTTTATCACCCTGAAAACGCTTTCCAAAATAGAAAAAAATGTCTCAAGAATATGGTAAAATGTTAGGTAGGAGGTAGCACATGCTAGTTTTTTCAGAATACCAGACTGGAACAATTGACCTTTCCCTAAGCTTTTATGGATATGAGGAATGCACACCTAAATACTCTTTTGGTCCAGCAATTCGAGATACATACGTTCTGCATTACATTACCAAAGGACAAGGAACATTTCATTACAAGGGTAAAATTGTTGATTTAAAAGAGGGAGATTTCTTTCTATTAAAACCAGAGGAACTAACCTTTTATCAAGCAGATAGTAAAGAACCTTGGACCTACTACTGGTTAGGAATCACTGGAGGGAAAGCTCCTGACTATTTTGCTCTTTCTCAAATTTCTGATCAATCCTATCTCATCCAATCTGAAACTTGTCATACCCAGACCACTGCAAAACTCATCTCAGACATTGTCCGCTTCGCTCAGATTACCAAATCAAATGAATTAGCTCAACTCCATATCATGGGACAACTCCATGAACTGATGTTTCATCTGGGAACTATTGCTCCCAATCAGAAGAAAGAATATTTCATCAACCTACCAACTCTATCTTGAATGCAAACGATTAATTGATAGCCACTATCCTCAATCACTTACAATTCAAGATTTAGCAAAAGAACTATCCGTTCACAGAAGCTACTTATCAAGCGTATTCAAAGAATTTAACACCTTATCTCCAAAAGAATACTTACTATACGTTCGAATGTATCGAGCTAAACAACTCCTCGAAAATACCCAAGAGTCAATCAAGGTAATTGCATACTCGGTAGGCTTTTCAGATCCACTACATTTTTCTAAAGCTTATAAACAATACTTTAATCAGACTCCAAGTCAAACAAGAAAAGAATATTCTCAACACCAACTAGTGAGAAAGGAAACACTATGAAATCTTACCAAGCCGTCTACCAAATTCTAGTTAAAGAAACCGACTATGTCAGCGGAGAAAAAATCGCAGAAGAACTATCTCTAAGCCGAACATCAATTTGGAAAGCCATCAAGCGTCTAGAACAAGAAGGCATTGAAATTGATAGTATCAAAAGCAAAGGCTATAAACTGGTGAATGGAGACCTTATTCTTCCAGAACTTCTAGAACAAAATCTTCCAATTACAATCAGTTTTAAACCCGAAACAAGATCAACACAACTCGATGCAAAAGAAGCAATTGATTTAGGAAATGATGCAAACACCCTCTATCTAGCTTCCTATCAAACAGCTGGCCGAGGTCGTTTTCAACGTTATTTCTACTCCCCACAAGGTGGCATTTATATGACACTCCATCTCAAACCAAATCTTCCCTATGACAAATTACCATCCTACACACTACTTGTAGCAGGAGCTATCCACAAAGCCATTAAGAACCTAACTTTAATAGATGTCGACATAAAATGGGTCAACGATATCTACCTCAAAAATCATAAAATTGGAGGAATCCTTACTGAGGCAATGACGTCTGTAGAAACTGGCTTAGTCACAGACATCATTATTGGAGTAGGAATCAACTTTACTATTAAAGACTTCCCTCAGGAATTAAAAGAAAAAGCTGCTAGTCTATTTAAAGCACCAGCACCTATTACCAGAAATGAATTAATCATTGAAATATGGCGTGCTTTCTTCGAAACACCTGCAGAAGAGCTATTATACCTATACAAAAAACAGTCCATCGTTCTAGGAAAAGAAGTGACTTTTACACTAGATCAAAAAGACTACAAAGGACTTGCTAAAGATATCTCAGAAAATGGCAAACTTTTAGTTCAATGTGATAACGGAAAAGAAATCTGGCTAAATAGCGGAGAAATTTCACTAAAAACTTGGAAGTAATAGCAAAGTTATACAACAAAAATTGGCTCTATAATATTTTATAGTGGGTAAATCCCCTATGGATATTATGGAGCCTCTTTTGTTGTAGAAAAAAAGTCCCATATGACCTATAATGAAAAGTGGCAAAACAACTCATTAGAAAAAATCATATGGAACAATTACATTTTATCACAAAACTACTCGATATCAAAGACTCAAATATCCAAATTATAGATATCATCAATAGGGATACCCACAAAGAAATCATCGCTAGACTGGATTATGAGGCCCCTTCTTGTCCTGATTATAGAAGTCTAATGAAGAATCCTTACCTTGAAACGATTTGTATGCCTACTAGAATCCTCCTGAAAAAGCGTCGAATCAAGTGCTATCATTGCTCTAAAATGATGGTCGCTGAGACTTCTCTTGTCAAGAAGAATCATCAAATTCCTCGTATCATCAACCAAAACATTGCGCAAAAGCTGATTGAAAAGACTTCTTTGACCGATATTGCCCATCAGCTGTCCATTTCAACTTCAACTGTCATTCGCAAGCTCAACTCAATGACTTCCGTTTTAAGCATGATTTTTCTTGTCTTCCTGAGATTATGTCCTGGGATGAGTGTGCCTTCACTAAGGGAAAGATGAGTTTCATTGCTCAAGATTTTGACAATCTCAACATTATCACTGTTCTTGAGGGCAGAACACAAGCCATCATTCGAAATCACTTTCTGCGCTACGATAGATCCGTTCGTTGTCAGGCGAAAATCATTACTATGGATATGTTTAATCCTTATTATGACTTGGCTAAACAGATTCGCTTTCGAATTTCTAGGCTCAGGCTGAAACATTCTCCCAGACTGTTTCACTCCCGAATACTAAAATCATACTAGATTGTGTCCATATTGTACAACATCTAAGCCGTGCTATGAGTCGTGTGCATGTTCAAATCATGAATCAATTTGATAGAAAATCCCATGAATACAAGGCTATCAAGCGCTACTGGAAGCTCATTCAACAGGATAGTCGTAAACTGAGTGATAAGCGATTTTATCGCCCTACTTTCGCATGCACTTAACCAATAAAGAGATTCTAGACAAGCTTTTGAGTTATTCAGAAGACTTGAAACACCGCTATAATCTCTATCAACTCTTGATTTTTCTCTTTCAGAATAAGGAACCGGAAAAATTCTTCGGACTCATTGAGGACAATCTAAAGTAGCTTCATCCTCTTTTTCAGACTATCTTTAAAACCCTTCTAAAGGACAAAGAGAAAATCGTCAACGACCTTCAACTACTCTACTCCAACGCCAAATTGGAAGCAACGAATAATCTCATTAAACTCATCAAACGCAATGCCTTTGGTTTTCGGAACTTTGAAAATTTCAAAAAAAGGATTTTTATTGCTCTGAACATCATAAAGAAAGGACGAAATGTGTCCTTTCTCGAGCTTAGCTTTTCTTCAAGCCACTACAGTTGGCAAAGAAGCAAGAAAAAAGAGAGTCATAAACTCTCATTCAAACGGAGAATAAGGGATTCGAACCCTTGCGCCAGTTACCCGACCTAACGATTTAGCAAACCGTCCTCTTCAGCCTCTTGAGTAATTCTCCTATTAATGGGCACGAGTGGACTCGAACCACCGACCTCACGCTTATCAGGCGTGCGCTCTAACCACCTGAGCTACGCGCCCAAGTTAAAAACTTGGTAGATGAACTAAAAGTTCAAAGCGGGTGACGAGAATCGAACTCGCGACAACAGCTTGGAAGGCTGTAGTTTTACCACTAAACTACACCCGCATACACACTATAAGTAAAAATGGCGCGAGACGGAATCGAACCGCCGACACATGGAGCTTCAATCCATTGCTCTACCAACTGAGCTACCGAGCCTTATTGCGGGAGCAGGATTTGAACCTACGACCTTCGGGTTATGAGCCCGACGAGCTACCGAGCTGCTCCATCCCGCGTTAATATAAAAGGAGGATGTGGGATTCGAACCCACGCACGCTTTTACACGCCTGACGGTTTTCAAGACCGTTCCCTTCAGCCGGACTTGGGTAATCCTCCATACTATTCAAATGGACCTTGTAGGACTTGAACCTACGACCACTCGGTTATGAGCCGAGAGCTCTAACCAGCTGAGCTAAAGGTCCAACAAGATCATTATAGCGGCGAAGGGGATCGAACCCCCGACCTCCCGGGTATGAACCGGACGCTCTAGCCAGCTGAGCTACACCGCCATATATCGGGAAGACAGGATTCGAACCTGCGACACCTTGGTCCCAAACCAAGTACTCTACCAAGCTGAGCTACTTCCCGAGTTAAAAAGAAAAATGCACCCTAGAGGAGTCGAACCTCTAACCGCCTGATTCGTAGTCAGGTACTCTATCCAGTTGAGCTAAGGGTGCTCATTATTATATGCCGAGGACCGGAATCGAACCGGTACGATCGTTACCAATCGCAGGATTTTAAGTCCTGTGCGTCTGCCAGTTCCGCCACCCCGGCCTCTCTAAGCGAACGACGGGATTCGAACCCGCGACCCCCACCTTGGCAAGGTGGTGTTCTACCACTGAACTACGTTCGCACTGTTTTCTTCTATCTAAAAATGCCGGCTACATGACTTGAACACGCGACCCTCTGATTACAAATCAGATGCTCTACCAACTGAGCTAAGCCGGCTCATTTATTATATCTTAATGCGGGTTAAGGGACTTGAACCCCCACGCCGTTAAGCGCCAGATCCTAAATCTGGTGCGTCTGCCAATTCCGCCAAACCCGCATATATGACCCGTACTGGGCTCGAACCAGTGACCCATTGATTAAAAGTCAATTGCTCTACCAACTGAGCTAACGAGTCTAAAATAACTTCCGTTATCTTAAACGGTCCCGACGGGAATCGAACCCGCGATCTTCGCCGTGACAGGGCGACGTGATAACCGCTACACTACGGGACCTATGGGAGTTAACGGGATCGAACCGCTGACCCTCTGCTTGTAAGGCAGATGCTCTCCCAGCTGAGCTAAACTCCCTAGAGCTAAGCGACTTCCATATCTCACAGGGGGCAACCCCCAACTACTTCCGGCGTTCTAGGGCTTAACTTCTGTGTTCGGCATGGGTACAGGTGTATCTCCTAGGCTATCGTCACTTAACTCTGAGTAATACCTACTCAAAATTGAATATCTATTCAAATTAAGAAAACCATTCGCTTTCATATTCTCAGTTACTTTGGATAAGTCCTCGAGCTATTAGTATTAGTCCGCTACATGTGTCGCCACACTTCCACTTCTAACCTATCTACCTGATCATCTCTCAGGGCTCTTACTGATATAAAATCATGGGAAATCTCATCTTGAGGTGGGTTTCACACTTAGATGCTTTCAGCGTTTATCCCTTCCCTACATAGCTACCCAGCGATGCCTTTGGCAAGACAACTGGTACACCAGCGGTAAGTCCACTCTGGTCCTCTCGTACTAGGAGCAGATCCTCTCAAATTTCCTACGCCCGCGACGGATAGGGACCGAACTGTCTCACGACGTTCTGAACCCAGCTCGCGTGCCGCTTTAATGGGCGAACAGCCCAACCCTTGGGACCGACTACAGCCCCAGGATGCGACGAGCCGACATCGAGGTGCCAAACCTCCCCGTCGATGTGAACTCTTGGGGGAGATAAGCCTGTTATCCCCAGGGTAGCTTTTATCCGTTGAGCGATGGCCCTTCCATACGGAACCACCGGATCACTAAGCCCGACTTTTCGTCCCTGCTCGAGTTGTAGCTCTCGCAGTCAAGCTCCCTTATACCTTTACACTCTGCGAATGATTTCCAACCATTCTGAGGGAACCTTTGGGCGCCTCCGTTACCTTTTAGGAGGCGACCGCCCCAGTCAAACTGCCCGTCAGACACTGTCTCCGATAGGGATCACCTATCCGGGTTAGAGTGGCCATAACACAAGGGTAGTATCCCAACAACGTCTCCTTCGAAACTGGCGTCCCGATCTCATAGACTCCTACCTATCCTGTACATGTGGTACAGACACTCAATATCAAACTGCAGTAAAAGCTCCATGGGGTCTTTCCGTCCTGTCGCGGGTAACCTGCATCTTCACAGGTACTAAAAATTTCACCGAGTCTCTCGTTGAGACAGTGCCCAAATCATTACGCCTTTTCGTGCGGGTCGGAACTTACCCGACAAGGAATTTCGCTACCTTAGGACCGTTATAGTTACGGCCGCCGTTTACTGGGGCTTCAATTCATACCTTCGCTTACGCTAAGCACTCCTCTTAACCTTCCAGCACCGGGCAGGCGTCACCCCCTATACATCATCTTACGATTTAGCAGAGAGCTGTGTTTTTTTGATAAACAGTTGCTTGGGCCTATTCACTGCGGCTGACTTAAAGTCAGCACCCCTTCTCCCGAAGTTACGGGGTCATTTTGCCGAGTTCCTTAACGAGAGTTCTCTCGCTCACCTGAGGGCTACTCGCCTCGACTACCTGTGTCGGTTTGCGGTACGGGTAGAGTATGTTTAAACGCTAGAAGCTTTTCTTGGCAGTGTGACGTCACTAACTTCGCTACTAAACTTCGCTCCCCATCACAGCTCAATGTTACAGATATAAGCATTTGACTCATATCACACCTCACTGCTTAGACAGACACTTCCATTCGTCTGCTTTAGTTAGCCTACTGCGTCCCTCCATCACTACATACTCTAGTACAGGAATATCAACCTGTTGTCCATCGGATACACCTTTCGGTCTCTCCTTAGGTCCCGACTAACCCAGGGCGGACGAGCCTTCCCCTGGAAACCTTAGTCTTACGGTGGACAGGATTCTCACCTGTCTTTCGCTACTCATACCGGCATTCTCACTTCTATGCGTTCCAGCACTCCTCACGGTACACCTTCATCACACATAGAACGCTCTCCTACCATACCTATAAAAGGTATCCACAGCTTCAGTAAATTGTTTTAGCCCCTGGTACATTTTTCGGCGCAGGGTCACTCGACTAGTGAGCTATTACGCACTCTTTGAATGAATAGCTGCTTCTAAGCTAACATCCTAGTTGTCTGTGCAACCCCACATCCTTTTTCCACTTAACAATTATTTTTGGGACCTTAGCTGGTGGTCTGGGCTGTTTCCCTTTCGACTACGGATCTTAGCACTCGCAGTCTGACTGCCGACCATAATTCATTGGCATTCGGAGTTTATCTGAGATTGGTAATCCGGGATGGACCCCTCACCCAAACAGTGCTCTACCTCCAAGAATCTCTAATGTCGACGCTAGCCCTAAAGCTATTTCGGAGAGAACCAGCTATCTCCAAGTTCGTTTGGAATTTCTCCGCTACCCACAAGTCATCCAAGCACTTTTCAACGTGCCCTGGTTCGGTCCTCCAGTGCGTCTTACCGCACCTTCAACCTGCTCATGGGTAGGTCACATGGTTTCGGGTCTACGTCATGATACTAAGGCGCCCTATTCAGACTCGGTTTCCCTACGGCTCCGTCTCTTCAACTAACCTCGCATCATAACGTAACTCGCCGGTTCATTCTACAAAAGGCACGCTCTCACCCATTAACGGGCTCGAACTTGTTGTAGGCACACGGTTTCAGGTTCTATTTCACTCCCTCCCGGGGTGCTTTTTCACCTTTCCCTCACGGTACTGGTTCACTATCGGTCACTAGGGAGTATTTAGGGTTGGGAGATGGTCCTCCCAGATTCCGACAGGGATTTCACGTGTCCCGCCGTACTCAGGATACTGCTAGGTACAAAGACTATTTTTAAATACGAGGCTATTACTCTCTTTGGCTGATCTTCCCAAATCATTCTTCTATAATCTTTGAGTCCACATTGCAGTCCTACAACCCCGAAGAGTAAACTCTTCGGTTTGCCCCTCCTGCCGTTTCGCTCGCCGCTACTAAGGCAATCGCTTTTGCTTTCTCTTCCTGCAGCTACTTAGATGTTTCAGTTCACTGCGTCTTCCTCCTCACATCCTTAACAGATGCGGGTAACAGGTAGTACCTGTTGGGTTCCCCCATTCGAAATCCCTGGATCATCGCTTACTTACAGCTACCCAAGGCATATCGTCGTTTGTCACGTCCTTCTTCGGCTCCTAGTGCCAAGGCATCCACCGTGCGCCCTTATTAACTTAACCTTATTTTTCTGACCTTTCAGTCATAAACTCTTATTAATACTACAGCGTTTTTCGGTTTATTTTTCTTGTTACTATTTGATATAGATATTCAATTTTTCAATGTGCATTACTTGGTGATCTCTCACCAATGGAGCCTAGCGGGATCGAACCGCTGACCTCCTGCGTGCAAAGCAGGCGCTCTCCCAGCTGAGCTAAGGCCCCACAAGACCTCTCAAGACTAAACAAGACCAATGCACAGTTCCTTATCCTTAGAAAGGAGGTGATCCAGCCGCACCTTCCGATACGGCTACCTTGTTACGACTTCACCCCAATCATCTATCCCACCTTAGGCGGCTGGCTCCTTACGGTTACCTCACCGACTTCGGGTGTTACAAACTCTCGTGGTGTGACGGGCGGTGTGTACAAGGCCCGGGAACGTATTCACCGCGGCGTGCTGATCCGCGATTACTAGCGATTCCGACTTCATGTAGGCGAGTTGCAGCCTACAATCCGAACTGAGACTGGCTTTAAGAGATTAGCTTGCCGTCACCGGCTTGCGACTCGTTGTACCAGCCATTGTAGCACGTGTGTAGCCCAGGTCATAAGGGGCATGATGATTTGACGTCATCCCCACCTTCCTCCGGTTTATTACCGGCAGTCTCGCTAGAGTGCCCAACTAAATGATGGCAACTAACAATAGGGGTTGCGCTCGTTGCGGGACTTAACCCAACATCTCACGACACGAGCTGACGACAACCATGCACCACCTGTCACCTCTGTCCCGAAGGAAAACTCTATCTCTAGAGCGGTCAGAGGGATGTCAAGACCTGGTAAGGTTCTTCGCGTTGCTTCGAATTAAACCACATGCTCCACCGCTTGTGCGGGCCCCCGTCAATTCCTTTGAGTTTCAACCTTGCGGTCGTACTCCCCAGGCGGAGTGCTTAATGCGTTAGCTACGGCACTAAACCCCGGAAAGGGTCTAACACCTAGCACTCATCGTTTACGGCGTGGACTACCAGGGTATCTAATCCTGTTTGCTCCCCACGCTTTCGAGCCTCAGCGTCAGTTACAAGCCAGAGAGCCGCTTTCGCCACCGGTGTTCCTCCATATATCTACGCATTTCACCGCTACACATGGAATTCCACTCTCCCCTCTTGCACTCAAGTTAAACAGTTTCCAAAGCGTACTATGGTTAAGCCACAGCCTTTAACTTCAGACTTATCTAACCGCCTGCGCTCGCTTTACGCCCAATAAATCCGGACAACGCTCGGGACCTACGTATTACCGCGGCTGCTGGCACGTAGTTAGCCGTCCCTTTCTGGTAAGATACCGTCACAGTGTGAACTTTCCACTCTCACACTCGTTCTTCTCTTACAACAGAGCTTTACGATCCGAAAACCTTCTTCACTCACGCGGCGTTGCTCGGTCAGACTTCCGTCCATTGCCGAAGATTCCCTACTGCTGCCTCCCGTAGGAGTCTGGGCCGTGTCTCAGTCCCAGTGTGGCCGATCACCCTCTCAGGTCGGCTATGTATCGTCGCCTTGGTGAGCCGTTACCCCACCAACTAGCTAATACAACGCAGGTCCATCTGGTAGTGATGCAATTGCACCTTTTAAGTAAATGTCATGCAACATCTACTATTATGCGGTATTAGCTATCGTTTCCAATAGTTATCCCCCGCTACCAGGCAGGTTACCTACGCGTTACTCACCCGTTCGCAACTCATCCAGAGAAGCAAGCTCCTCCTTCAGCGTTCTACTTGCATGTATTAGGCACGCCGCCAGCGTTCGTCCTGAGCCAGGATCAAACTCTCATTAAAAGTTTGAGTTCTCACTCATTTCTGTCACTGACAGATTTATTGTTTTTTCATTGTTCAGTACTACAACCTTGGTTGTAGTGCCCTGCACATTGGTTCGTCTTGTTCAGTTTTCAAAGGTCTTTGTCACTTGCTTCTCTCAAGTGACAACTATATTAGTATATCACAGCTGCTTTTTCTTGTCAACACTTTTTTGAAACTTTTTTTAATTTTTTTCATCAAGTGTTCCATCCGCAACATACCATAGTCCGTACGGGATTCGAACCCGTGTTACCGCCGTGAAAAGGCGGTGTCTTAACCCCTTGACCAACGGACCAGAGCTGTTATTTTCAACTCTTACTATTATACAGACTTTTTCAGACTTGTCAACTACTTTTTTTAAACTTTTTTTATTAATTTTACAACAGCTTCCGTTCGAGCTGTATGCGGGAACATATCGACCGACTGGATATAATGGAGATCATAGACTTCTACTAACCTCACCAAATCACGAGCCAAGGTCGAAACATTGCAAGAAATATAGACCATTTTTTCTGGTACATAAGTAAGAATAGTATCTAATAACTTATCATCCAGACCTGTACGTGGTGGATCCACAATCAGAGCATCTGCTCGGTAGCCTTCCTTATACCAGCGAGGAATAATCTCTTCTGCCGTTCCAGCTTCATAATGAGTATTGTCAAATCCCATCCTTTTAGCATTTCGCTTGGCATCTTCAATAGCTTCTGGAATAATATCCATACCTCTGAGTGTTTTTACTTTCTTTGCAAAGGCAAAACCAATTGTTCCAACTCCACAATATGCGTCAATCAAATGGTCTTCTTTACTAACATCCAGCGCTTTTACCGCCTCGCTATAGAGAACTTCTGTTTGTTCAGGATTTAGTTGATAGAAAGCTCGAGGAGATAGTGAAAATTCATAATCGAGTACACCTTCTTGAATGCTCTCTTCTCCCCAGATAATCTCTGTTTTTTCACCATAAATCTCGCTGGTTTTAGCTGTATTTGTATTCACAGCTACTGTCACAACTTCTGGAAAATCTTTAACTAAGTCTTTTACTAGTTGGGTTAAATTAAGCTGACGATTTGTAACAATAATAATCTGAACCTGTCCAGTCTTTCTTGCTCGTCGGACCATTATAGTTCTAACACCTAGAACTTTTCTCTCATCCGTGATTGGAATCTGGTGATAAGTAAGCAATTCTGCTAGGCGATTAGCAATCACTTGGGTTTCCTTATCTTGTACTAGGCAGTCTTTCAACTCTACCAAATAATGAGAGTTTTGTGCATACAGACCTGCCTTGACCTGATTCTTAAATTTTCGAGTCTGAAATTGTAACTTAGCACGATAATATTTTGGTTCCTGCATACCGATAGTTGGACGGATTTCATAGTTTTCATATCCTGCAGGAGCAAATTTTTTCAGCGCTTGATGAAGCAAGTCCGTCTTGAACTCCAGCTGCTTATCATAATGCAGGTGCATGATTTGGCAGCCTCCGCACTCATTGTAAATAGTACAAGCTGGCACAACTCGAAATTTAGACTTCTTGTTGACCTTCAGTAATTTTGCCTCTACAAAGTTATGTTTAATAGAAGTAATCTGACAATAGATATCTTCTCCTTTGAGAGCACCAGGCACAAAGACTAAGGTTTTTTGATAAAAGCCGATTCCCTCACCATTAATTCCCATGCGCTTGATTTTTAATGGTATTTTTTGTTTCACTTTCAGATTCATACCCCTATCTTATCACATTTTGAGTTATAATAGAACTATGAAAATCACAAAACTTGAAAAGAAAAAAAGACTCTATCTGATGGAGCTTGATAATGACGACAAATGCTATATTACTGAAGATACAATTGTTCGTTTTATGTTATCGAGAGATAAGGTGATAGGTGAAGAAGAATTAAAAGAGATTCAGGACTTTGCTCAATTTTCTTACGGTAAGAATCTAGCTCTCTACCACCTATCCTTTAAAGCGCGCACTGAAAAAGAAGTCAGAGAATATCTGAAAAAATACGATATTGATGAAAACATAGTTTCTCAAGTCATTATTAATCTTAAAAAAGATAAGTGGATTAATGATGGTCAGTACGCTTATGCTATCATCAATACCAATCAACTTTCAGGAGACAAGGGGCCTTATGTACTGACTCAGAAACTAACACAAAAAGGAATTTCAAAATCTACTATAGAAGAGAACTTGAAAGAATTTGATTTTTCGGAAGTTGCTCAACGTGTTGCAGAGAAACTGCTTAAAAAATACTCTGGAAAGCTTCCTGCTCGTGCTTTGCAGGATAAGATTATACAAAATATGACCAACAAGGGGTTTTCCTATTCTGATGCTAAAAGTGCCTTTGACGAGTTGGATAGTCAAGTTGATGGAGAAACGACTCAGGAACTCATCTTCAAAGAACTTGACAAGCAATATGCTAAGTATGCTCGCAAATATGAAGGATACGAACTTAAACAGCGTTTAACCCAAGTTTTAGCACGAAAGGGCTATGATTTTTCGGATATAGCAAGCGTTCTCAGAGAATATCTTTAATATTTTCATGTAAAATTCACAGATTTTAGGCAATTTTATGGTACAATAGTAAACGATAAACTTATAAATTGTAGAAAGTTGGTTAGTTATGAAGCTTCCAAAAGAAGGCGACTTTATTACAATTCAAAGTTATAAGCATGATGGGAGTCTCCACCGAACTTGGCGGGACACCATGGTACTAAAAACAACAGAAAACGCCATTATTGGTGTCAACGATCATACACTTGTTACCGAAAGTGATGGTCGTCGTTGGGTCACTCGAGAACCGGCTATTGTTTACTTTCACAAGAAATATTGGTTTAATATCATTGCCATGATTCGCGATAATGGAATTTCCTACTATTGCAATATGGCTAGTCCCTACTATCTGGATGAAGAAGCACTGAAGTATATTGATTACGATTTGGATGTTAAAATTTTTACAGATGGAGAGAAACGTCTCTTGGACGTTGAGGAGTATGAGCGTCACAAACGCAAAATGAATTATTCTGATGACTTGGACTATATTTTAAAAGAACATGTCAAAATTCTTGTTGATTGGATTAACAATGGACGAGGTCCTTTCTCAGAAGCCTATGTAAACATTTGGTACAAGCGCTATGTAGAACTAAAGAATCGGTAAAGTTGTCAAAGGTCAGGAACAAAATCCTGACCTTATTTTTTGGTAGTGTAAAATAAATTGTGTAAACACAAAAAGGAATAAATCGATTATAGCAGAGTTACAACACATTACTAAAAAAAGTGATTTATGCAGAATTCGTAAAATATATAAAACAAATAGATATACTGTTATTTTTTTAATGTCTTTATTCCTTGTAAGTTTACAACAAACTTATATCATTTCATACAAAAAAATACGAAAATGATTAGTATAAAAAAATACAGGTCAACTTCGTATCAAATAATTTATTTTTTTGTATTTCCACCTAACATCAATCATTTAGTACAACATTTTAAAAAAACAATATCTTTACAGAGAAAATGCTATTTAATCTACCAACTCATTTAATCGTTTTTTTGAAAATATAAAGCAATACTTTTTAGATTCAATAAACTCAAAAATATTTTATGACATTGTTCATTTGTTTAATTCCAGATTCTTTAGATTCAGTCAGATATATTTTATATCCTTCTACAAATTTGAATGTAGATTTTTTTCAAAAACTTTTTGTATCATCTTTTAATAATTTTTTTAATTTCATTTCAAAGTAGTCTGCATATATTAGATGTGAATTTTCAAGGCAACAGAACCAAAAAAATTTAAACAAGCTGACACAACTAAATTTCTATTCTTGCCGATTTTTTTCGTAATAATGTGTACGCTCTAGTATTTCTTTTTCCGACCCTGTAAATATAATCTATTTCAAAAAGATGATATAAATTACCAATCAGCATTATCTCATAGGACTCCCATCGTTCCTTCTGAAATAAATAGTCATATACTAAATTTAGATCATCTCTACTAACTACATGATTACAATCTATCTGATTTAATAATCCCTGAACCATAATTGTATTTATTTTTATGAGTTTTTTTCCCCACTCTTCTCAAAAAAAGTTTTTTTGTTGCTCATTTTTTTATTTCCTCCAATCCTTTAGTATTCAAACTATAAAAAAATTTGGAGATAAATTAACCAAAAAAATCATCAAACTCCGATCTTTTTATAATTTTTCTAGGTAATTACAAAAATTCTCTATCGAAACATTGATATTTGATAATAATTTAAAGAACGTTGAAAGAGAAATTTCATTTTCTCCTCTTTCAAATCTAGAAAGTTGAGATTTTGATATAGAATCAGCCGCAGCATACTCTAAAGAATATCCGTTTAATTTTCTAAAATATCGAAAAGCTTCTCCGTAATTTTTTTCACACTTTCATTCCCTTAACTTTCTTTTTCGAGCGATAAACATACCATATTCTTTAGGAATGATCAACATACCATTATTAAACTCATTTTCCAATCTCTTACGTATTATTTCCTCTTCTAGTGAACCTATTTCTGAAATTCCTTTAAACGATTGGATGTATTTAACCAGGTCATCTATACTAGTTACCTGTAACTCATCATCATAGAGTAATGTATCGACAGAGTTAAAATACCTACTCAGGTACCTTTTACCATTTTGTAAAGTAAACGTTTTATTTTTCTAAATCTTGATTAACCTCATCTTTAAATAAACTTGCCAAATAATCTACAACTCCATTTTCACCAAATGTAGCACAGTAAAAAATACCTTCGGTTTTTAAGACCCTATTCACTTCAGAGAGAGCTTTAGGAATATCATTCACATGATGTAGAAGCATATTAGCAATAACAATATCAAAAGTTTCATTCTCAAAAAAAAATCTTTTGAATATCCATTATCTCATAGTTGACATTGTCTCTATTTCCAATAACTGACTTCGTTGATTTTTACCATATCTTTAGAAAAAAATCTGTAACAATCAACTGTTTCATCTTATCTATAGAATCACTATTACTTTTTCCACAGTTCTCCTGTACCACATCCCAATTCTAGAACCTTTACTTCATCAGTGATTTGGTAGTTAGAAAATATCCAATTATTAAATCCCAATTTATTTTTTTGAATACTTCTTATGCAATTCTACTCGAATATCAAGATTATCATGACTTTTATATTGTTCAATTACTTTATCAATCATTTTAAATGACCTCCACTCTATAATTTGACATTATATCACAAGAATAAAGATAGTGTTAAATAAGTTGTATAAATGCAAAAAAGGAATATTCCATTATAGCAGAGTTGTAACACATTTCTATAAAGAAATTTATTCCTACGACTCAGTTTGGCATGCTTAACTTCCTAACTCAAAAACAAAGCATCGATTAATTTATCCGTTCTTCTTTTGAAACAGATTTGAACTGATAATTGCTCGTTTTAATTTAAAAAACTCTTTTGAGCAAAACTTCATTTTTTTAAGAGTCCAAGGCTTGTTGAAGACTCACAAGCCTTAGACTAGAAATTCAAAAATTGGTCCAACAATTTCTATCTATCGCTTTTCTACTAGCAAAAAACCTACCTTGAGGCAAGTTTTCATTTATATATCTAATTTCGTAACAGTAAATTTGATATGAGAATAGTCTTTTTCAACATCCTTATCCAGTAAGAACGCTGTGGCGTCCTTCTTAACCTGAACCAAATCAATATTCTGGGCTTGGGCTGCGTAGACGCATCCACAATAACATTGACGGTATATGTCATACTCTTCACACATCTCTACCGAACGTTTGTAGCCTTGATTTTTCTTAAAATCACTTGGAAGATAGTGGGTTGTATAAATTTTTTGCACATCGATTCCGATGCTGTTAATGGTTTGAGAATTCTTATGAGGACTGATGGTTAAAGCCGAACCAAAGTAGTCAAAACCTAAGTCCATAGCCACTTGCGCTGTTTTATCCAGGCGGTAGTCAAAGCAAACCTTACAACGGTCACCACCTTCAGGCTCTTCTTCCAAACCTCGAACCAGTTTACGATATTCGTTAGGTTCATAAGGAGCTTCTAGGTATTGAACGTTATTGCCAGTTCGCTCATTGAAATCACTGACAAACTTTAGTCACATAGGCACGCTTGTGGTATTCTGCCTTGGGATGGATATTAGAATTGGCAAAATAGATGGTCACGTCTGCATACTTAGTCAAATATTCTAGAGTATAGGTACTGCAAGGGGCGCAGCAAACGTGCATGAGAATAGTTGGACGTTGCTCATTTTTCTCCCATACTTGTACCATCTTCTGCATGACACGGTCATAATTAATCTTCTGATTAGGGTTCATCTTGCTCAGAATTTCTTCTACATCGATCATGTTTTTCTCCTTTTTCTAGTCTTATTTTATCATATAAATTAGGAGAGCTCAAATCTATTTAGAAGTGAATAGCATAAAAAGGAGGGGTGGCATTCCCTCCTTTTGTGTTTTTTATAAGTTGCTATCTACAGAAAGCTTACATCATCCCACCCATCATGCTTGGGTCCATTGCTGGAGCTGGGGCCACTGGTTCTGGTTTATTGGCTACGACTGCTTCTGTAGTCAAAATCAAGCTGGCTACAGATGCTGCATTTTGAAGGGCAGAACGACTAACCTTAACTGGATCGATAATCCCTTGATCAATCATGTTGACCCAATCACCAGTTGCTGCGTTGAAACCTGTACCAAGCTCGGCATTTTTCAAACGATCGATAACGATAGATCCTTCAAATCCTGCATTGTGCGCAATCTGACGAACAGGTTCTTCCAAGGCACGGAGAACAATATTGCGGCCTGTTGCTTCGTCTCCTGTCAATTCCAAATCAGCTACGGCAGGAATAACATTTACAAGGGCTGTTCCACCACCAGCAACAATTCCTTCTTCCACAGCTGCACGAGTAGCATTGAGGGCATCTTCGATGCGGAGTTTCATTTCTTTCAACTCAGTTTCAGTTGCAGCTCCGACCTTGATAACTGCGACACCACCTGACAATTTCGCCAAGCGTTCTTGCAATTTCACGATCAAACTCAGAAGTTGTGGTTTCGATTTGAGACTTGATAACTGCAACACGGTGAGAAATCGCTTCAGGATTTCCAGCACCTTCTACGATAACCGTGCTATCTTTGTCCACAGTTACTCTCGCTGCTTGACCAAGAGCTTCAATTGTCGCATCTTTCAACTCAAGACCTAGGTCTTCTGTGATAACTGTTCCACCTGTTAAGATGGCGATATCTTCAATCATGGCTTTGCGACGGTCACCAAAACCAGGTGCCTTAACGGCTACTACGTTGAAGGTTCCACGAATCTTGTTCAAAACAAGAGTTGGAAGAGCTTCGCCATCAACATCATCCGCAATAATCAAGAGTGGACGATTGCTTTGGAGAATACTTTCTAGGAGTGGCAAGATTTCTTGGATATTTGAAATCTTCTTATCAGTAATCAAAATGTATGGATTTTCAAGGTCAGCCTCCATTTTTTCGCTATCTGTCACCATGTACTGTGAAAGATAACCACGGTCAAACTGCATTCCTTCTACGACTTCAAGCTCTGTTTCCATACCACGTGACTCTTCGATGGTAATGACTCCGTCTTTACCAACTTTTTCCATGGCTTCAGAGATGTATTCACCTACTTTTTCGGAACGAGAAGAGACGGCGGCAACCTGAGCGATGGCTTCTTTGTTGGCAACAGGGATGGCGTTGTTTTTCAAGGCTTCAACTGCTGCAGCAACTGCTGTTTCAATCCCACGACGAATGCCGATTGGATTGGCACCTGCAGTGACGTTTTTGATTCCTTCACGGACGATTGCTTGGGTCAAAACAGTTGCAGTCGTAGTCCCATCACCTGCAATATCATTGGTTTTTGAAGCTACTTCTGATACCAATTTGGCACCCATATTTTCAAAATGGTCTTCCAACTCGATTTCTTTTGCAATGGTCACACCGTCATTGGTAATCAAGGGTGAACCGAATGATTTTTCCAACACAACGTTACGACCTTTTGGTCCCAAGGTTACTTTAACAGTATCTGCAAGAATATCGACACCACGAACCATAGCTGAACGGGCATCTGATGAAAATTTAATTTCTTTTGACATACTTACTTTCTCCTTCTATTCTTCAATGATAGCCAAGATGTTAGCTTCACCAACGATGATGTACTTTTCATCGCCGTCTTTGACATCAATACCTGCGTGAGCTTCAACTAAGACACGGTCTCCAGCTTTAACACTTGGAGCAACCAAGTCACCGTTCAAGGTACGAACACCTTGGCCAGTAGCCACAACTTGGGCTGTTTTTGTTTTTCTTGAGCTGAACCTGCAAGGACAAAGCCTCCAACAGCTTGTTCTTTTTCTTCTACTTTTAAGACCACACGGTCCCCTAATGGTTTCAACATCTGTTTTCCTCCATGATGAAATACATATTATTAGCACTCTTTATATCTGAGTGCTAATTTATAGTTCTATTGTATCACTTGGTCAGAAATAGTCAAGAAAAAAGTCTGACTTTCTCAAGATAAAAAGCCTGAGACCAACTCAGACTTTTTAATGCTTAAAATGGCAATTCTTCCTCTTCCAAAACCAAATCTGCCAAATCTTGGCCTGCGTTATTTTCACGCATGGCACGTTGAGCACGACTTTCTAAGAGTTGGAATCCAGTAACAAGTACTTCAGTCACATAATTCATTTGACCATTTTTCTCAAAGCGACGGGTACGCAATTCCCCATCAACGGAAATGAGACTACCTTTGGTTGCGTAGCTTGCCAAAGTTTCTGCTAGTCTGCCCCATAGGACCATATTGACAAAATCAGCTTCACGTTCACCGTTTTGGTCTTTGTAACGACGGTTGACAGCGATAGTTGCTCGCGCTACCGACTTGTCATTGTTGGTTTTGTGCAATTCTGGTGTAGACGTCAAGCGTCCGATTAAGATAACTTTATTATACATATTTTCTTCCTCCTACTTATCTATTCGTAGGAAATCAAAAAAAGTTACAGAAATTTGTAACTTTTCGAGGAAATTTTTTACTTTTTATGAACCATAAAGCCTGTCGCCTGTTGATTGGCCATGATGGTCATATCTGTAATCTGCACACGACGAGGTTGACTAGTCACATAGACTACTGTGTCTGCAATATCCTGAGCTTGCAAAGCTTCTATTCCTTGGTAAACGGACGCAGCCCGCTCTTTGTCACCATGAAAACGTACCGTCGAAAAATCTGTTTCGACAATTCCAGGCTGAATGGTTGTCACCTTAATATCCGTTGCAATGGCATCGATTCGAAGTCCATCTGAAAAGGTCTTAACTGCTGCCTTGGTAGCTGAGTAAACAGCGGCACCTGCATAGGCATAAATTCCTGCGGTTGAGCCCATATTGATGATATGTCCTTGATTGGCTTTTACCATTGCTGGCAAGAAACAGCGAGTGACTGCCATCAAACCTTTGACATTGGTATCTAACATAGTTAACATATCCAGCTCTTCATAGTCCTGATAAGGTGCTAAACCTAGAGCCAGGCCGGCGTTGTTGACCAGAATATCAATCTGACCTATCGTTTCTAGAATATCAGAGCAGACAGTCTTTACCATGATCATATCCGTGACATCTAGCGGAAAAGTCCAAACTGTTTGATTTGGAAAAGTTTCTGCAAACTCCGACTTGAGGGTTTCTAGTCTATCTATCCGTCGTCCAGTTAGAACGACATTCTCACCCTGCTCCAGATAAGCACGCGCAATCGCTTCACCAATTCCTGATGTCGCTCCTGTAATCACTACATTTTTGCCATCTTATTTCCTTCTAGCTGCTCTATCAGATACTAACAACTTCTTAGGCAGTCCAGTGTTTAGCTGGATCAAATGGAGTTCCAACAATTTGGTCTTCTGATAATTCAATAATACCACGTTTTTGCGGAGCATTTGGCAGATGCAATTCACGAGGGCTACACATCATGCCAAAACTCTTTTCACCGCGAAGTTCACCTGGGAAAATAAGATTGCCTTTGGGCATCATAGCTCCTGGAAGAGCGACAATGGTTTTCAACCCGACACGTGCATTAGGAGCACCTGCAACGATTTGTACTGTCTTGTCACTTGCGACTGCAACTTGGCAGATGTTGAGGTGGTCACTATCTGGATGAGCTACCATCTCGACAATTTCACCAACAACAAACTTAGGTTCCTTGTCATTAACAATTTCCTCTGCAAAACCTTCCGCCTGCAACTCTTGGTTCAAGCGAGAAACTTGCTCATCTGTCAAAAATACTTGACCGCGCTCTGCAATTTCAAACAAACTTGAAACTTCGAAAATATTCCAAGCCACTGTTTCCCCATTATCTTTGAGAAAAACACGGGCTACCTTGCCTTTGCGCTCCACATCCAGTTTGGCATCTCCGCTATTTTTCACGATGACCATCAGGACATCACCGACATGTTCTTTGTTATATGTAAAAAAATCATTGTTTCTATTTTTCTCCTATTTCAATCCTGCTAAAAAGTCGTTAATTTGTTGCTTGCTTTTACGGTCGCGATTAACAAAACGACCAATTTCCTTGTCTTTTTCTAGAACAACAAGGCTAGGAATTCCGTAAACATCCCAGAGTTTAGCCAAATCCATATACTGGTCTCGATCCACGCGAATAAAGGTGAACTCTGAATTGGTCTCCTCAATTTCTGGCAAGGCAGGATAGATATAACGACAATCGCCACACCAGTCCGCCACAAAAAGAAAGACCTTCTTCCCATCTTTTTTTCTACTAAAGATGCCAATTCTTCTAAACTTGCTGGTTGTATCATAAGACTTCCTCCTCATAGACTAGGTCTTCATTTTTCATAGACAAAGGTATAATGACGGCCATCCTCAAAAATGACACCACCAACCAAGCTCTCTAGACTGCTTTCATAAACTTGAACATAGAGGGTCGCAATTTCCCCCATGTCTGAAAAATGGTCTCGTACAATCGCTGTCAACTCTTCCTGAGTCTTCATGAGCTTATGGTCATCTGCAACTTTTTTCGTAGCAAGGGCAAGGCTCCCAATACCAAGCAGAGCCAGACCAGCCATCCACATTTTTTTAGCTTTCATACCATTCATTTTAACACAAAAAAGGCTTTAGGACAAATGAGGAAGCAGCAGAAAAGCAAGTAAAAAGCCTCTTCCTTTAAGGAAAAGGACTTCTTATACTTACTGCCAGGCACCTGAGTTGCCAACGTAGTAACCATCAGGTGTGTAGGTATTGTGAAGCATTTTACCAGTTGAATCAAGATAGTACCACTGACCGCCATCTTTGACCCAACCAGTCGCCATAGCACCTGAGTCTTTGAGGTAGTACCAAGAGCCGCTATCTTTCACCCAGCCTGTTGCCATTGAACCTGAGTTGTTTAGGTAATACCAAGAGCCACCATCTTTAAGCCAACCTGTTGCCATTGAACCTGAGTCTTTTAGGTAATACCAAGAGCCATTATCATATAGCCAATCGCTAGCAATCATAGCTCCTGATGATTTAAAGGCATACCAGTTGCCACCTTGATAGAGCCAAGTTTGATTGAACATAATCCCTTTATCATTCATAAAGTACCAAGTTCCCTTGTCCTTAACCCAATCGTTCTGCACTAGTTGGCCTTGTTTTTGATAGTACCACTTTTCATCGTCACTATTTTTTAGCTTTAGCCAGCTTTCTGCTTTTACAATCGGATAAAGTTCTCTGAAGACTCCTCCATCATCATATTTATGACTGATAGCCCCTGGTTTTACAAGTTTAATACTACCATACTCCTCTGCCCAAGCAAATACTTTTTGACCATTGACAGTCTCTGGTAAGGTAGCAGTGTAGGTCTTGGTTTGATAGTCCCATTTTGTATCAAGGTAGGTGTGTTGATCATTTGATTCTTTAATATGGTAGTAGCCACTCTTTCCACCATTATATACGTCATCTACCACTTTAGTGGACCAGGTTTTTACTTCATTTCCGCTCTTGGCTTCTACCTTGATATCTCCTCTATAGCCATAAGGTACATAGAAATTCAGGTAACGTCCTTCTTCTCCGATGGTTCTATCCACTTCTTGACTTAGGAAATTGACAGTTTGATCTTGACCATTGAGACTGACCGTCCACTCGATTTCTCAGTTTTTGGCAAATCCAAGACTTTGATATCTACGCTATGGCCATTGTTAAATCGAAGAATTTTGTCATCTTGATACACAACTCCTCCTTTAACATGCCAAACTCCTTTAAGCTCAAATGCCTTTCCCGAATGAGGGAAAGCTAGTAAAGCTAGGCCAGCTAGAGATAAACCAAATAATGTGATTTTTTTCATTGTAAATCCTCCTTAGTTCTTGTTATGTTAATTATATCACTATATTTTTGTTTTGCAACTCATATCCTAAATATGCAAGCAAAAAACCTCTGAGATTGTTCTCAAAGGTTCTGATTTTGCTATTTACTGTTCTCGACGGCTGCAGTAACAAAGGCAGTGTAGAGTTCTTCTGGGCGGTTTGGACGACTTGAAAGTTCAGGATGATACTGACAAGCTACAAAGAATTTATTTTCAGGAATTTCCACAATTTCAACCAAACGATTGTCTGGAGAAACACCTGAGAAGACAAAACCTGCTGCCTCAAACTGCTCACGGAAGGCATTGTTAAACTCATAGCGGTGACGGTGACGGCGTTGCACCACTTCTTGATTGTGATAAGCAGCTGCTGCCTTAGAACCACGTTTCAACTTAGATGGGTAAAGTCCCAAACGAAGGGTTCCCCCCATATCCTCCACATCAATCTGATCACGCATGATATCAATGATAGGGTATTTTGTTTCTGGTGCAAGTTCTGCAGAATTGGCACCTTCGAGTCCTAAAACGTGACGAGCAAACTCGATACATGTCAACTGCATTCCCAAGCAGACTCCCAACATTGGAACATCATTTTCACGCGCATAACGGATGGCTTGGATTTTCCCTTCAGTACCACGTTGGCCAAAACCACCTGGTACGATGATTCCGTCTGCATCAGACAAGATCTCTGCCACATTCTCTGCTGTCACATCATTGGCATTGATCCAATTAATTTCACTTCTGCGTCGTTGGCATAACCAGAGTGTTTCAAGGCTTCAACCACAGAGATGTAGGCATCTTGCAACTCCACATACTTACCGACAAGGGAAATTTTAACTTGTTTCTTGAGGTTCATGACCTTATCCACCATGGCTGACCACTCCGTCATATCCGCTGCTGGTGCGTCTAATTTCAAATGGTCACAAACAATTTGGTCCATACCTTGTGCCTGCAAGTTCAATGGAATTTGGTAAAGATGTTCGACATCTAAAGACTCGATAACGGCTTCTGGTGCCACATCACAGAACTGGGCCAGTTTGTTTTTAATTCCTTGACCAGCTGGCTCTTCTGTACGAATCACCAACATATTTGGTTGGATTCCCAAACCGCGTAATTCCTTGACAGAGTGTTGGGTTGGTTTGGTCTTCATTTCACCAGCAGCCTTGAGGTAAGGAAGCAAGGTTGTATGGATGTACATGACATTATCTGCACCCACATCTGCCTTCATCTGACGAAGGGCCTCTAGGAATGGCAAAGACTCGATATCTCCTACTGTTCCACCTACCTCTGTAATAATGACATCAGAGTCGGTCGTTAGAGCGGCACGCTTGATTTTTCTTTCAAAGCATCTGTGATATGAGGAATAACCTGAACAGTTGCCCCAAGGTATTCTCCACGGCGTTCTTTACGAAGCACTTCACTGTAAATTTTCCCAGTTGTCACGTTGGAATATTTGTTGAGATTGATATCGATGAAACGTTCATAGTGACCCAAGTCCAAATCTGTCTCAGCTCCGTCATCTGTCACAAAAACTTCCCCGTGCTGGTAAGGGCTCATAGTTCCTGGGTCAATATTGATATAAGGGTCAAACTTTTGAATGGTTACTTTGAGACCACGATTTTTCAAGAGACGGCCCAGACTCGCTGCCACAATCCCTTTCCCAATAGACGATACCACACCACCAGTTACAAAAATATATTTCGTAGACATAGATTCCTCTTTCTAAAATGCTCAAGGTCTTGCTAACTACGAGGGGACATAGAAAACAAGACCCTACTAATAAGAATAATCTGGAACGACTGCACCAGATTCACAACAAATACTCTTCGAAAATCTCTTCAAACCACGTCAACGTCGCCTTGCCGTATATATGTTACTGACTTCGTCAGTTCTATCTACAACCTCAAAGCAATGCTTTGAGCAACCTGCGGCTAGTTTCCTAGTTTGCTCTTTGATTTTCATTGAGTATAAAATACAAGAAGATAACTTCTTGAAAAAACAAAAATAGCTCCCTAAGAACTAGGGAGCCCCGACCTCTAAAAGAGGTGCCCGAACAATATGATACCTAAAAATAGGATAATTGTCAATAGCTAACTTTTATTCCTCGATGTTTTCAGAATCATCATCTGAAAACTCATCGTCTTCTTCGTTGAGATCCACGTCCTCACCCAAGTCATCAGGGGCGATTTCGTTGATTTCTGCATCATAAGCTTCCACTTCGTTTTTCTCATCATCTGGATTTTCATCATCGTATGAAAGAGCAGGATCTGCTTCGTATGCATCTTCGTCTTCTGGATCATCTGCATTGTAGTCAATGGCATCTGAATCGCCATCCATGAAGGCATTGACACGTTTTTTCTTAGCTTTTGGTGCTACTTCATCGTCGTCATTTTCCTCAAGAGCGATGATTTCTTCGTCGATTTCGTCCACACCATACCATGAACGAAGACCCCATTTATTGTCTCCAAGTGAGATGAAGCTACCGTCAAAGTTCAACTCTGTGTAGAACAAAGGCAAAGCTTCACGGATATCGCTGTTTGATGTTCCAAGGTAGTTTTGAATTTCGTTTACAAGATCGCTAAAATGCATCTCGTGATCGCGACCACGAAGTTCCAAGATAGCACGCGCTACCTCAATCATAGATAGTTCACTTTTTTCTTGCCCAGCAAATACTTCTAATTCCAAAGCGTTTCTCCTCATTTATACTACTATCGCCAGAGCGAACAGACTCTGACCTCATTTTATCATTTACTCTTTATTTTACGATAATTTTGCAGAATAGTCAAAGGTTAAGGGGGAGAAAGAATAGATTCTCTATGAAACTTTAATCAAAATTTCCGTAATTTATGTCATAAAGAAGGAAAAATTTTTGATAAAAATAGAACTTGGAGGAGAGTCATGCCGAAAAAAATAATTAATGTCGTTGCAGCAGCAATCGAAAAAGATGGAAAATTCTTCTGTGCACAAAGACCGGAAGGGAAAAGTTTGGGAGGTTTTTGGGAATTTCCAGGAGGAAAGCTAGAAACTGGAGAATCACCTGAGCAAGCACTTATTCGTGAAATTAAAGAAGAGTTGAACTCTGAAATTGAGATTGTTACCTATATCAACGAAGCATCCTATGACTATGATTTTGGAACGGTTGTTATGAAAACCTACCATGCAAAACTAATTTCTGGCAATCTAGAATTGCTAGAGCATCAAAATTCTACTTGGTTAGCTCCAAATGAACTAGATACTCTGAACTGGGCTCCTGTTGATCAACCAGCAGTGGAACTATTATCAAACAAATAAGAACATGGTATTAGGCCATGTTCTTATTTGTTTGTAATATAACGATAAAGCGGATCTGAAACAGGAGTATCTAATTTAAATTGCATTGTGACAATACTCTCATCGCCTTTTTCTAAAGTTCGCAACATTTCTTCAACAGATGAAGGAATTAGGGTTAAACTTCCAAGATAGTAGAAGTCTCCTCCTTCTGCATCATCTTTGATGATAAACAAGCTCAAATCAAGTCCATTAGTTAAAGAATTTAAAATAGTTTTGACATCAGGAGATTCCAGCGTCCGCTTATTCTTTGAAAACCATTTTAAAGTTGTTTCATTTAAAAGCTCATCTTTATACTTAATTGTATCGCTGATTTCATCATTTTTATTATAAGTGATGAAAATCGGGCAAGTATTAGTTTCCTTATCTATTTTGTAACCACCTATATTTAGTGGTGGTTCATCTTTTGCCCAATTGAGCAATTTTGCCACATCGCGACGTGAATATTTTTGTCCAATAGTAAAGATGTCCGGATAATCTAAGGTTTTAATTAGACCTGCTTGAAGAATATCAACGATAGCTTGTCTAAACTCAATCCTCTTTAAAAGCTGAATAAATTTTTCTTCCAAAGAGTATTCAAGATTATCACAAATTAGTAGCGGAGTATCACCGTATTTTTTAATCTCTTGTGTCTTTAAGAAGGATAGATTTAAAACAGATTCAACAGAGGAAATCGTGTTCACATCAGTTGCTAAATGATTCTCCCTAAGAAGGTTGATAAAATTATCTTTTTGAAATTTTATTATTCTTAATCAACTCTTCTAAGAGAAGTAATTCATGTTTTCGTTTACCCGGTAATAGTTCAAAGGTTAAGAAATTAAGCCATTTTGCTTCAACTTCAGACAAAAAGCAAATGATTTTTTTAGAAAATTTATTTAACACATCTACATAATTTTTTTGAAACTACTATTTTTCAAAGAAAACTATAGGATCGATACTATTATAGTTCAAATAATCAACAAGTAGAGGACTCCGTCCCAACTTATTCTCTAAGTCTACATAGGCTTCTTGTAATATTTTCATATTTGACAAAGACGTGCTGGTGATTGATTTAAAAATTTGTTCTTTAGCTACTTCTTCAAAATTGATAGTGGTTAGGCCATTTAAAATATTAGGTTCTCTCAATTCTCTTCGGTAATTATCTTTATTCATCGATTTATCACCAAACAAAGCAATTGGAATCAGATAGTTATTCTTATAATTGCCAATAAAATCAATTATCGTTACATATTCTTTACTCTCATGTTTACGAAGCCCTCGCCCTAATTGTTGAACAAACGATACTAGACTGAGTATTTCTTAACATTACTACCTGATTGACAGAAGGAATATCAATCCCTTCGTTAAAAATATCCACTGTTAAAATGTATTCTAGTTCACCTTTTTCAAGTTGAGAAACAACTTCATTTCGTGTTTCAATATTATCATCGCCTGTCAATGCTCGACAAGTTTTTCCATGTTGATTCAATTTTAAAGATAGCTCATGTGCTTCCTGTTTAGAGGAACAGAATATCAACCCTTTTACTTTTTCTCCGCTTACACCATAAAAATCAATTTTTTGAAGAATATGTTTAACTCGTTCGTTAGATGTTAAGTTTGATATATTTGTCTTTTCATCGATTAGATGTCCATTTATCTCAATATCCTTTACCCCAAAATAAATAAATGGGCAAAGCATATCATTATCAAGAGCATCCTGTAGACGAATTTCATAGGCGATATTATAATCAAATAGTTCATAAATATTTTTGCCCGTCTGTTCTCTCAGGTGTTGCAGTCATTCCTAAAAAGAATTCTGGATTGAAATGCGCCATTACTTTTTTGTATGAATCAGCTCCAGCTTTATGAACCTCATCTATTAAAATATAGTCAAAATAATCTTCTGTAAATAGATTCAAATGTGAATCACGGGATAATGTTTGAATCGTCGCAAAAATATACTTCTTATTTGTCAAATCTGCTCCAGAATGATAAATCAAACCTTCTGATTCCGGGAACTGTAGAATCTTTTGGAAATCCTTTAAAGATTTTTGGAGAATTTGTTCCCTATGAACAATAAAGAGCATTCTTTTCGGTTCAAATTGTTGAACATCAAAAGCTGATAAATATGTTTTCCCTGTCCCTGTAGCACTGATAACTAAAGCTTTCTTTTTCCCTGAATCGCGAATAGCCTGCAGACCTTTCAATGCTTCTTTTTGCATCTTATTAGGTTCAATGCTTGATACCTGATATTCTGCTATCTCCTCTTCTCGAATCTGTTCCACTAGAATTGTTTTCTTACGCTTTCTAGCATAAGAATCAATCTTCTCTACCGTTAAAATATCGGATTTTTTCCAAATTCTTTCGAATTCTTTTTTAGTAACTTGAATTAACTCCCCGTTGTGAGTTGAAGTTAATTTTATATTCCACTCGTAATTGATCTTTAGTGCATTATGAGTTAAATTTGAGCTTCCTGAAATAAGAACTTGTTTCCCATCATGCTCAAAAAGATAAAACTTAGCATGCATTTGAAGACTCTCAGGAGTGAGTCGAACTTCAACATTTCTCAACTTTAGTAATTCTTGCATAGCAACTGGATCATTAAAATCAAGATAAGGAGATATAAGAATTTTACCTTTTATTCCTTTATCCATTAAATCGGATAATTGGGATTTAATCAGAGCAATCCCTGATTGGGTAATAAATGCTACAGAAATATAAAAGGCTTGGCATTTTGATAATTCTTCTTGAATATCCTTCAATACATAACGCTTAGACTCTGGGTCATTGATTAATATTTGAGGAGAGTATCCTCCTTCTTGAAATTTAACATTATCAATAAAAACCAAACTTTAAAGATTTGATCAAAGTATCTTGAAATAAGGTTACATCTTCTAACATTTTCATCTCTTTTTCCATGTTATTACCACATCCTAACAATAACTTATTTTATTCATTTTATAAATTTATCATAATTTCATAAAAAAATATTTTTTTAAATATTTTTTTAAATTTTTATATCAAATACCTCTTCTATCTCCCTTATAAAGTCTGTATCCGTTCCACTATAAACAATGCTAAGTATATTTTTAGCTCTTGTTAAAAGCAACATATAATAGATTTTTTTCAAACTTTTTGATTTCTTCACTAAGCTCAATATTTCCATTTAAATACTTAAATAAATCTATAAGTTGCTTGTTATTAAAAGCTATCTTCAAGAACTACAATTACATTGTTAAATTCTTTTTCCTTTCGTTCCATGGAACGTATGATAGTTTACTGCACTCCTAGTATTATTTAAGTAATTATACCACGAAATAAGCGTTTTCATTGGAATTCTCAATAAATCATCCAACGATTTTGAAGGTCTTAAATCATTCTCAAACGTTTTTCTTCAATTGTTCAATTGAACCAATGTGATTCCCTTTAATGTCAATAGGAAATAAATATTTGCCAATGTGGTTACAATAATTAGATTCTGAAGTATATCTGTATAATTTATCCAAATAAGATTGTAATGTGATAGTTTTATCTATTTTTAGAATAATAATTTAAACAATCTAACAAAGCTGGTTTTTAAGATATCTAAATCCAAATCATTAAATATTTTCGCATCAAACACTCTAGCAATTAGAAATTCTTTTTTTCTTGAGATAACAATATGTATTTTTCAATAATTTCTACTAATATTCTAGATAAATTATTCATTTTTTTCTAGATTAAACAGGATATCTTTATCATAATAAAAGTAATCTATTGAAGAATTATAAAAATTTATATAGTTCTTCAAATCCATATTTTTTTCTGCTATAATCTCTTTTTTTAAGATTAAACAATCTAAAGGATTACTCTCACTTATGCCCCAATCATCTTTTTACATGAGATAATATTAATTCAAAGTTGCCTCGAAAAAAAATTCAACTTCTCTACCATAAAAAAATCATCAAATATGGATACTTGTTCTATACTATCATTTCGGACCTTATTCATAAGTGATATAATATTTTGACTTGAACGCCTATTGAAAGATTTTTTTATATTAACCAGACTTGTTCCATTCATTTTATCTTCATAAATCTTCTCAAGCTCATCACCAACTCCATCATCATATATTGCTTGGTTCTTATCTCCAAAAATATCCCACTAAGAACTTACTTTCATAGCTTTCAAAAATATTGCTGGGTCAATTTTAGGATTTTTATTACTTCCTCGTGTGTGTCTTGGTACTCATCTATTAATATAATAGGATATGAATCACCTAAAATCTGTCTATATATCTCAAATTTTTTTCTATCAATTTAAAAACTATAATTAATAAGAGAATCATGAGAAATGTATCCATATTTTTAAATTATCTTGATTATAACTTGGTTGATATTTAATTCTTCTAATATTTCTAGTCAACTTTATATTTTTTTATAAATAATTATATTTAGACTCTTTGTTACAAATTTTTTTCGAAAATTTTTTTCTTATTTGAGGTAATAAGCTTTTAAATAAGATAAATCATTTTTTTATTTTTATCTATAATAACATCTCTTTTTGATACAACAATCTAAAGTTACAATATCAGAAATATAGTTTAATAAAAGCAAGTTTCTCTTTATTAAAAATCGGTGCTATCATCTCCATTAATATAGGATTTTTCTCCATTTAATATTTTTTTAATTGTTTCCTCCTCTTTTTGAATTTCATTAGCTAAATGTTCATAAAAAAATATCTATTAGATCAGCTTGGAATCCCATAAATATCTTGTTTAAAAAAATTCGTGTATCGTTGAAATTTCGACAAGTTCTGTGAAACCAATTCTTTGTTTTAATTCCTCTGCAGCAACATTCGTATAAGTGATGCATAAAATCTTTTGTTTATTTGATTTTTAAAATTTTAGAATTCTTATCCAAAGCATATGTAATTGCTTTGATCAAAGAATAGGTTTTTCCCGGCTCCTGCTCCAGTATCAAAAGAAAATGACGAAAAAAACTATCAATTTTATCAAAAAAATATCTTTTTAGTATTTTTCTCTTCTTCGTGGAGTTTAACTTTTTCCTATGGTATAATTCATTATTCTCTACCCAATAAAGCTACTAAACCATCTATTCCGTTATCAATATAATTAGGCACTTTAGGAATCTCCTCTCCAGCGCAACAACTATATAGTTTATACAGCAATTCATTTGCAAACTCACTTTTTTTATTTCTGATTGATATTTCTGATTGATATTTATAGGATCTCTCTATTTTAATTTTGTCATCATTATGCAGAATATCAATTTCTGTTAATAATCGATTAATTGTATCATTATTAGCGTTTGACAAAATATAAGATTCTTCAAAACTAGTTGGATAAAATCCATTTATAGAGCTATTTTTGAAATGAAAGTATAATTGAATCACGAATTTGATAAAACAATCTACTATCTTTTTCTATTTTTTTATTGATAAAGTTTTGATACCACTCTAAATTTGTAATAAACTCAATATCAAAAATTTTTTTATTTCCATACATTTTTGATAAACAATTTTTTTGATATGATAAATGAAATAAGGAGAAGGTACATTCTTAAGATAATCTACTAGACTAATCCGATCAATATCCATTTTTACTATATGATTCAAATAAATGGTGAAAAAAACTATTGTTTTTTTAAAAAAATCAAATACAGATAAATTATATCTATGTTCTAATATTTTTTTAATATCATTTGTACCCAAAATTGAAGAAATAGAAAAATTTGTGGTTTCTCGTCTATTTTCTATAGGACATAAATGATCCAATCGAACTTTTTTTCAATTTCAATTTAAAATCAGAGGGATAATTTTTTTGATACTAATTCGTTTACTATATAATTTAGCTTATTTTTCCGGATAGAAACCAGTTAGATTGGCTTTATATGCTACAGATTTTTAGATCCTTCTTAAATTTTTGTGAGTATCTTTTTCGTTTCTAGCGTCTTGTTCAAGATGTTTTTAAAATTCTATCTTTAAATAGATCAAAAGAGCTTTTTGCTTTTTCAAATATTATATCTCGATTAGATGAAGTAATTTGTGAAAAAAATTTTCTTTCTCTTCTTTTGTTCTTTTTATAATCAATATCTGTAATTATAAGAGTAGGAACACTAAGCAATTTTTATTAAAGGTAGGTATACCTTCGCATGAGCTCCGTTTACTAAAAATTAATGACACGAAATATTTATTTAAGCGCTCATCATGATCAAGTAAATATTGGAATAACCTATACTCAGTTATTCCCTCAACCAAAAATGATAGCATCTGAAAAGAAGATATCAGAGATATCATACTTAAAGTGTTTCTTAATAAATTTAAAATCAGCTTTTTTTCTTCACTTATACCATCTACAATATTTGAGTTTGTAATTGCAATAATTTTTTTGATCCTTCCTTACAATCTTTTACATAGTTAACAACATCGAACTTTTTTTCCCCTGATGAACCTTGCTATTTAAGATATGTGGCGAATGTGTTGTTACAATAATCTGACAATGAATTTCCTTAAGTTTACTCCTTAAAATTTCATTAATCAAGTCTTCTATTTTTTTATAAACATCTCTTGCATTTGAGGATGCATATATGTTTCAGGTTCTTCGATAGAAATAATGTTAACTTGACTGGTAAAAGACTTCTCAACATCTTCTTCAATATAGGATAAAAATTTCAGAAATGATAACAATTAGATTAGTATAACCTAAACCGTACTGATTTTTCAGGGACACTCAGTCCATTATCTGAATACTCATATCTGATTGCTGAAGTAAGTAATTTATCAATAGTTAAATCAGATTTTATACTTAGAGACTTCTCTTCTGATGGAAAAAAATCTTTCTTAAATATTGACGATATTCGGAAATAAAGTTCTCACCTAGCTCTTTGTTCAAGTCTGTATTCATTCTATATATAAATTCATCAATTGTAGATAGGCTATTCGAATCTGAAAGACGATTTTTTTATAGGAATATTTAATTATATTTGAAAAAAAGCCTGAGTTAAACTATGATCAGATTTTTATATTATTTGCAGATATTGACGTAAGCTCCATTAATTGGTTAAGATTAAACCTAGGGGCATTCCTTTTTCTAGCTTATTGAAATTTAATACTTGTAAGCCAATAGAGTTAATGATTTTTTTCTGATACCATCAACTGTTAAAGTATCTAACTTTTTAATCTCTTCAACAAATCTCACTTGTTCTTTAATAGTAACTTTAATTTTTATTGTAACTTCATTATTTTTTTCCAATATCATGATCTGTAATAAAAATCCTTCACTTGTGATAAATTATTTTTTTGATTATCGTCTAATCCAATGATCAATGTAAATTCAATATAAGGAAAGTCAATTTCATTTATATCTCTATACAAATAATTCAATTCTTTATATTTTTTTCAACCAATTCAAATAAAAAAATGAATTATTGAAATCATTCGGTCCAAATTTTTTTGATTAGTAACTAATTTTTTTAAAGCCGTCATAATCGTTGTTTTTACCACTATTATTTTTTTCCTAAAATCAAAGTAGTTTTTTTGACGCAATATCTATCGTAAACGAACTTTTATGATCTTTGTTCATGCTTGCAGGAACAAATAAAAATTATATTATCACTATTCTGAAACTTTCTGAAATTTTTTTAAGTGTAAAACTTTTTAAATACATAAATTTAATTTTTCTTTCTAAATTATATCTTCATTATATCAAAAAAACACGGCATTACACCGTGTTTTGATAGATTAATATTATTTTTTTAAGGCATTAATAATGTTTCTTGTAAATTTTTTTACCCGCACCTTGATTTTTGGGGATGAGTCCGTAGATATGCGTGGACTTTAGTACCAGTATCAGAACGAGTATATCCATTTGTATTGACAATTTTGTTTTGTAAGATTTTCTTTAGAATTCCCATTTTGCTTACCCTAAAAATTTCAAATTAATTTCTTCATCTCATCAATACGTGCTACAGTCGCGTCGTATTTAGCTTGGTAGTCGGCTTGTTTGTCGCGTTCTTTTTGGACGACTTCTGGTTTGGCGTTGGCTACGAAGCGTTCGTTAGAGAGCTTCTTGCCGACCATGTCCAGTTCTTTTTGCCATTTAGCCAGTTCCTTGTCGAGACGGGCCAGTTCTTCTTCGACATTGAGGAGGTCTGCCAGTGGCAGGTAGATTTCTGCTCCTGTGATGACGCTTGACATAGCAAGTTCAGGCGCAGGAATATTTGACGCGATCTCCAAGTGTTCTGGATTTGTGAAGCGTTTGATGTAGTTGACATTGCTGTTAAAGAAGGCTTCCAAGTCGCTATCGCTTGTCTTAACAAGGATGGTGATTGGCTTGCTTGGTGCTACGTTTACTTCCGCACGCGCATTACGTACAGCACGGATCAAGTCCTTGAGGCTTTCCACGCCAGTGTGAGCCGCAAGGTCTTCAAAGGCTGGGTTGACAGTTGGATATTCTGCTGTAACAATAGAGCCTTCTGAGATTTGTCCAAAGATTTCCTCTGTCACGAATGGCATGATTGGGTGAAGGAGACGAAGGATCTTGTCCAAAGTGTAAAGGAGAACAGAACGTGTGATAACTTTCTCTTCTTCATTTTCGCTATAAAGGACTTCCTTAGTCAACTCAACGTACCAGTCCGCAAACTCATCCCAGATGAAGTTGTAGAGGATGTGACCAGCGACACCAAACTCAAACTTATCAAAGTTTTCAGTGACTTTTCCGATGGTTTCATTGAGGTTGTGGAGAATCCAGCGGTCTGTGACATTTCCAGCTTCCTTGTTGGCAACTTTTTCCACATTGGCAGTTGCTTGCTCAAGGGTCAATCCTTCATTGTTCATGAGGATGTAGCGAGAGATGTTCCAGATCTTGTTAATGAAGTTCCATGAAGCATCCATTTTCTCGTAAGAGAAGCGCACGTCTTGGCCTGGTGCAGAACCATTTGAAAGGAACCAACGAAGGCTATCTGTTCCGTACTTATCAATAACATCCATTGGATCAATCCCGTTACCGAGAGATTTCGACATCTTGCGTCCTTGCTCATCACGAATGAGACCATGAATCAAGGCATTTTTGAATGGCGACTTGCCAGTAAATTCCAAACCTTGGAAAATCATCCGAGACACCCAGAACGGAATAATATCATAACCAGTCACCAAAGTTGATGTTGGATAATAACGTTTAAAGTCTTCTGAGTCGACGTCAGGCCAGCCCATGGTTGAGAATGGCCAGAGGGCAGAACTGAACCAAGTATCCAAGACGTCTTCGTCCTGAGTCCAACCGTCACCTTCTGGAGCTTCTTCACCGACGTACACTTCACCCTCAGCATTGTACCAAGCAGGGATTTGGTGACCCCACCAGAGCTGACGAGAGATAACCCAGTCGTGGACATTTTCCATCCATTGGAGGAAGGTATCATTGAAACGTGGCGGGTAGAATTCGACCTTGTCTTCTGTATCTTGGTTGGCAATAGCATTTTTAGCCAATTGGTCCATCTTGACGAACCATTGCGTTGACAAGCGTGGTTCGACCACAACACCTGTACGTTCTGAGTGACCAACACTGTGGACACGTTTTTCGATTTTAACGAGGGCACCGATTTCTTCCAACTTAGCAACGACTGCCTTACGAGCTTCAAAACGATCCATACCTGCAAATTCAAAGGCCAAGTCGTTCATAGTTCCGTCGTCATTCATGACGTTGACTTGCGGCAAGTTATGACGTTGACCAACCAAGAAGTCATTTGGATCGTGGGCAGGCGTGATTTTCACGACACCTGTACCAAACTCAGGATCAGCATGCTCATCCCCAACGATTGGGATGAGTTTATTAGCGATTGGAAGGATGACGTTTTTACCAATCAAATCCTTGTAGCGTGGATCTTCTGGATTGACCGCAACCGCAACGTCCCCAAACATGGTCTCTGGACGAGTTGTCGCAACTTCAAGGGCGCGTGAGCCGTCTTCCAACATGTAGTTCATGTGGTAGAAGGCACCTTCAACGTCCTTGTGAATCACCTCGATATCAGAAAGAGCTGTACGAGCTGCTGGGTCCCAGTTGATAATAAATTCACCACGGTAGATCCAGCCTTTCTTGTAAAGGTCCACAAAGACCTTACGAACAGCTTTTGACAAACCTTCATCAAGAGTGAAACGTTCGCGAGAATAGTCTACAGAGAGCCCCATCTTGCCCCATTGTTCTTTGATGGTAGTGGCATACTCGTCTTTCCATTCCCAGACTTTCTCGAGGAATTTTTCTCGACCGAGGTCGTAACGTGTAATGCCCTCTCCACGCAAGCGCTCCTCAACCTTAGCCTGAGTAGCAATCCCCGCGTGGTCCATCCCTGGAAGCCAAAGGGTATCAAAACCTTGCATACGTTTTTGACGGATAATGATATCCTGCAAAGTCGTATCCCAAGCGTGACCAAGGTGAAGCTTACCAGTTACATTTGGTGGTGGAATAACGATTGAATAAGGCTTAGCCTTTTGATCGCCTGAAGGCTTGAAAACATCAGCATCAAGCCATTTTTGGTAACGACCAGCCTCAACCTCGGCTGGATTGTATTTAGGTGAAAGTTCTTTAGACATGTGTGTGTCCTTTCTCTATTTTGTTCATTTTATTTTGAATCTGCTTAGCAACCTCTTCTGCAGACAGATTCGTATTATTTATTTTAAGGTAGTGGTGCAACTCATTTGGTTGATGTTGGGAATTTAATTGAAGTGTTTCAGCGGTCTCTAAAATTTCTCTTTCAGATACCTCAATATGTCGTTTTAAGGGTTTGTGCTTTAATCGATTCTCCGTTCGATTTCGATGTAAGCGCTCCTCAAGACTTGTTTCCAACTCAACAAACAGAATCTCTTGATGATAATCATCCAACAAATTCTGAATTTCCCTTAAATACATCAGCTGGTACTGATTTGAAAAAAATCAATCACGTCTGTTAAAATTACTGATCGCTGATTTCTTGCACTTGCTCCAAGGAAAGAAAAGGTCATTCCACGAACAAATTCCCACATTTCCTCTGTAAAGTCCTGATAGATTTCTAATGCAAAAATCGATGGCTTGATGGTTATAAAAGAGGGTAGCATCTGTCAGTCGAGATAACTCTTGACCAATCGTCATTTTCCCAGAAGCTGGAGCGCCAATGATGAAAAAAATGCATCAAATTACCTCCCACTCACTCCTCAGCAAGCCATATATCAGACTGTCACAGCGGTTTCCTTGAACATCTTTACGGTCTCGGATGCGAGCTTCAAGAGTAAAAACCAAGTTTTTTTCTGCAACTCGTTGACTTTTGGATATTGTAGCCAAAGCAAGAGAGTTCAATCTTGTGAAGACCTAGTTCTCTAAAAGCTAGGTCAATCAAGGCTCGCGCTGCTTCTGGTACATAGCTTCGGCCCCAGTAGTCTGGGTGCAAGATATAGCCAAGCTCTAGCACATCATCCGTATGACGGTGGTTGAAGTCAACAGAACCAATGACTTTATCGGTTCCTTTGACGACAATCCCATAGCCAGCTGGGAGATTTTCCTTTTGATTGCGTTCGGGAAGGATATGCTCTAGATAGTAAACCTCATCTTCCAAGGTCTTGACGGGTAGAAAGCCTGCTGGGTAAGATACCTCTGGGAGACTAGCGTAGGCATGGATATCCTCAGCATCCGCCACAGTACGGACTCGTAAAACGAGACGTTCTGTTTCTAATCGTTCTGGTAATTCAGTTCTTGTCATCCTTCTTCCTCGCTTTTTTGATGAAGCTCCCCTTAATATCTACACGCTTGTCCAGATAACGATAGACGCGCTGATATCCATCTCCCATGAAATATGTTGGGGCAAACAGTTCATTTCTAAAATGTCCCTTTTCATCCAAAAGTTCTGGGTCAACAAGTCGCTCAACAATCTTAGCGAAAATATGACAAATTCCCTCTTCCTCAACAATCCTATCTACCTGACAATCCAAAACGACTGGACAATCCTCTAAAATCGGTGCCTGAGTTCGTTCAGAAATTTCATAATGCACTCCCAAACGTTCCAATTTCTCCTGATGACTGATAAAACCAGCCTGCTCCATCTCGAGCATGAGATTTTCATCAGGGATATTCACAGTAAATTTTTGATAATGTTTAATTTGCTCTGCGACATTCTCTCTCGCAACGACTCCAACCACAATCCAATCTCCTAGACTATAAGAGGAACTACAGGTCGTGATGTTATAGCCAAAATTCTGATCTTGATATCCTAAAATAAAAACAGGAAAGCCATAGTATAGTTTATTAGTTTTAAATGATTGTTTCATAACAACCTCCTTTGACTAAGACGCAAAAGAAAATCCCTGCCATCTACATGACAGGGACGAATGTGCTATCCGCGGTACCACCCAATTTCGGGCAGTTGCCCGCAACTCTCGTCTTTAAAACAAAAAGACACTTTTATTTCAATTTTTCATCCATTAGCAACTAGTTTTGACACATTTGTGGACTTCTCAGCACCGCCACTTTCTGTAAAATGCGGGATTCAAAACACCTCTAATGGCTCTATTGTAGCAAGATTTTGACGGAAATGCAAGGAACAAGAAAAATTACTTGAACTTGATGCCATTTTCCTTCAATTTCTTGATGGTAGCTGGGCCGATTCCTTTCAAGGCAAGGAGTTCTTTTTCAGTCCAGTTTTTGAAATCTGACGCAGACTTGATTCCTTCATCATAGAAAGTTTTGGCACGGTCAAGTGGAAGCCCACCCAAGTTTGTTGCAAAATCTTCCACAGAGTTGGCTACTTTTTGAGCTTGCTCTTTGGTAGCTTCTACTGCTTGTTCAACTTTTTTAGAAACAGCCTTACCAGCTTCGCTTGCTGACTGCTCTGCACGTTTGACGACTTTCTTTGTCTCTTCTACAACCTTAGTCACAGTACTTGAAAAGGCACCTGCGCGACGGAGGCTATTTCGTAATTGTTTTTTTACGATTGAGTTTCTTTGACATGATAAAATCCTTTCAATAAAAAAATCCCTGCTCTGACAAGGATTTAATATAAATATTCTATCAAGATTTTTAGTAAAAAAATCAAGAATCTATCTCGTTTAATAATTTCGCTCACCAAACAAGCCATCTGGCAAATCATGGAATCCCTTGCCTGCCTTGAAGTTTTCAAACTTACCAAGCAAGAACTGATAAGCATCCAAGCGACTTTCGTAGCGAATCATGGCATCTTTGGCACGCTCGTCTTGGTCTTCTTCGTAGACTTTTTGGCTTTCCTTGTGCGCCATGTCATTGATCATAATCTGGGTATTGACCCAGGCTTCAAATTCCTTCATAAATTCTTGTTCGTAACTCATTTTTTCTCCTTATTCTAATCCACGGAAATAGTCTGTGTCAATCTCACGGTAGGGCTGAATATCCTGAACGTATTCTAGCACACCTTGGAATTCTCCGTTTTTCATCGTGTACCGCAGCATAGGTGATGTGAACAAACTTATCTCGTGACTCAGACTTGAACCACATTTCATACTTGTCTTTGCTTCCCTCACGAAGCCCCTTCATGATGGTCTTGACCTTATCCAAATACTTAGGCGGATGGCAAAGTTCAACATTGCGCCCGACTTGGGACGGTGTCCGTTTGAAAATCATCTCATCAGCTGGCGTATTGTCATTGTAATATTGGAAAATATCGTCTTTATTGACAAAGGTAATCTCCATAGGGAGGTGATTGAGGATTAGATTAGCCTGCTCGACCGATAGATAACCATTACCAAAAGACTGCTGACTATGGCGATCCAACACTGCTTCCTTTTCCTTAGGGGTAAAGGTAATGGTAAACTGCCCTTCTGGCGTATCGATAACTTGTTGCACTTGGCCTTCAGCCGTGTCTAGTTGAACAGGTTCCTCTGCACTCTTTTCCTCAAGGAAACTCTGGCGTTCTGGAACCCATTTCTCAGACGGACGGATGATGGCATAACCATAGGCATCGCTCTCCTCCGCAATCTGAAGCCAGTCATCCTGAGTAAAGGACTCAAGGAGAATCATAAGGAGAATGGACTCTTCCTTGAAAATCATACTTTCAAACTCTGTCGCAAAGGCTTCAAAATCTTCTTTTACACTGCTAATCGACACTTCTGGCAATAACTTAGCTGTCGCTAAAGCTGTTTGAAAAAGTTCCCTGATCTGATCATCCACTCCCCACATAACTTTTGGAGGCGAATCGTGTCCATAGCGCTCCATGATAGGAAAGAAGAGTTCTTCCTTACGCTGGTAGTGGATGTCAAATTGCCCCAAAAGTCCCATCTGACGGACCAAACCCTTACGCATATCCTCAAGCATTTCTTCATCTTCCATAGACTCATAGGTATCTAACAGTCTCCGAATACGAATCAAAGCTGCACGGAGGGCCAGATTCTCTTCTTTGAAAATCCGAACTGGGTGACCTGGATGCTCAGTATCATCTACTTCGACACCTTTAATAGCATTTTTAAAAAGATTAGCATGGACATCGCAGAGTTCCATAACATCTTCAAAGGTGACACCTGAGTCTGAGTTCATCAGCTCGTGCTCCATGAGGGAAATCTCTATGGCTGAGACACCCGCAAAGGTCGCATCAAAACGCTCCTGAACCGACTCAGGAGAGGCACCATTGTGCAATTCTAACAAAATATCCCGCAGGACATGAATCCGTTCATCTGCCATTAGTCTAACCCAATCACTTCGTAGCCATTAGCTTCCAGCGTGCGGACAATCTTGTCCATAGGAGTTCCTTCAAGCTTAGAACCCTGTTTGAGTGATACTTTACGACCAACTGTATTGCGCATCAAGGGATTGGCAAGAGGTTTAAAACCAAGCTCAACTAGAATTTCCAAGACTTCTGGATGCTTATCCACCACTTCTGCAACAGGAATTGACACATCGATGATATTGTCCATGACGACCTCCATTGTATGTTCTAAAATGATTTTACTGCTTATATTATACCACATGGAGAGAAATTAAAAAACTAGCAGTGGAGTTCCTGCTAGTTCTCTGCGACTTGGATTACCATCTAGATAAGTTTAAAGAGCCAATCCAATATTTTAAATAATAGCTTGTAAAACAACAATTGGACTGCAAAAGAGATGATCATCCAAAAGAATTTCATAATTCCAATAATCGGTTTTATAAAAATAATGACAAGAAGTCCCCAGAAAAATTTCATTTTTTATCCTCTGGCTTGATGAGCCAACGAGCCGTATCCATTAGCTTATCTGCAATAAAAAGTTTCCCAAAACCGACAACGACATTGTCATCTTTCTTTATCGTTTTCATTACTTTTACACCTTGCATGGTCAAAAAGTAATTCCCGTAAGTTTTAGCAAGAGTTTTTATGAGTCCCATATTATCTTCCCTCGTTTAACTACACTTTCAAAATATTAACGATACCAGTCTTGCTGGCTATTGCTGAAAAATCGTTTCATCTCACTCTTCTCACTTCCTATAATATCATACAAGCTAAATTTTATAAAGCTTTTTAATAATTTTTTTAAGTCTGGAAAGATTCCGCCAGTATGTTTTTATAGCCATTTCCCCACCAAAAAAGAGGGTTGCCCCTCTTCTTAGTTTTTATCCAGATTGCGTAGCATTTCGTCAATCTTGTTTCCATATTCGATGGATTCGTCTTTGACGAAGGTCAAATCTGGGATTTTGTATAATTTCAAATTGCGCCCAAGTTCACGTTTGATAGTACCAGTTGCTTTTTCAAGCCCGATTTGAGCTTTTTGATTATCTGAAGCAAGATTACTCAAAATGGTGTAGTAAACCTTGGCAACAGACAAGTCACCCAGCATTTGAACATCTGTGATGGTCACGCCTTGGACACGCGGATCACGGACTTTCTTTTGCAAAATCTCATTGACTTCACGCTTGATTTCCATGCCCACACGATCCGTACGAAAATGATTTGCCATGATATTCCTTTCTCTACTTTGAACCAAAAGCTAGGCCAGCAGACCTAGCTATTTTTAAACTTATTGATTTTCAGTTCAAATTGAAACGAAGTTCAATTTGAACTCATCTGCTTCTTTCGCCGTGGTGAAAGTGATGGAACTGATTTATCAGTCCCATCACAGGGGATTTTTGAGACCCTAGGCTCAAAAATAAGCAATAAAACCATCGGTTTGCTTGCGGACCTCACCACCTAAGAAAGGAGCAAAAAATCTTATCTCTTGATTTCTTCCATGACATAAGCCTCAATCACATCATCCATCTTGATATCATTGTAACCGTCAATCATCAATCCACCTTCACGGCCGTTTGTAACTTCTTTGACGTCGTCTTTGTAGTGTTTCAAGCTTGCAAGTTCGCCATCATAGATAACGACACCGTCACGGATAACACGGACTTTAGAGTCACGGGTGACCTTACCGTTGATAACCATGAATCCACCGATAGTTCCCACTTTAGACACCTTGAAGGTTTCACGGATAACTGCTTCACCGATAACTTTTTCTTCAAATTCTGGATCAAGCATCCCCTTCATGGCTTCTTCCATCTCTTCGATAACCTTGTAGATAATGCTGTGGAGACGGATTTCCACATCGTCAGCTTCAGCTTGTTGACGAGCTTGTGGTGTAGGGGCGTACATTGAAACCAACGATAAAGGCATTTGAAGCTTCAGCAAGGGTCACGTCTGATTCGTTGATGGCACCGACCGCTGAGTGAACGATGGTAACTTTAACACCTTCCACGTCAATCTTTTTGAAGTGAGGCAGAAAGGGCTTCAACAGAACCTTGTACGTCAGCCTTAATGATAACGTTAACAGATTTGAGTTCACCAGCTTTTAAGCGTATCAAAGAGGTTTTCAAGGCTGACACGTTGGGTAGCTTGACGTTGTTTCATGAGGGCACGTTTGGCACGCTCTTCACCTGCTGCACGCGCAGATTTTTCATCTTCGTAAACGGCAAAGTGGTCACCTGCCATTGGCGCTTCGTTCAAACCTGTGATTGACACTGGTGTTGATGGTCCAGCAACCTTAACACGACGTCCAAGGTCATTAGTCATAGCACGGACACGACCGAAGGTATTTCCGACAACGATTGGGTCTTGAACATTCAAGGTTCCTTGTTGAACAAGAAGGGTTGCGACCGCACCTTTTCCTTTATCCAAGCGAGCTTCGATAACGGTACCTATCGCACGCACTGTTGGGTCTGCCTTGAGTTCTTGGATTTCAGCTACAAGAAGGACTGTTTCCAACAATTCTTCGATGTTTTGGTTAAATTTAGCTGAGATTTCAACAAATTCAGAATCTCCACCCCAAGCAGTTGACATAACTCCATGCTCTGCCAATTCACCGATAACGCGTTCTGGGTTGGCACCTGGTTTATCAATCTTGTTGATGGCTACGATGATTGGAACGTTGGCCGCTTTTGAGTGGTTGATGGCTTCGATTGTCTGAGGCATAACCCCGTCATCTGCCGCTACGACCAAGATAGTAATATCGGTAACAGATGCACCACGCGCACGCATAGATGTAAAGGCCGCGTGTCCTGGTGTATCAAGGAAGGTAATCTTCTTGCCATTTTCCACGATTTGGTAGGCACCGATATGCTGAGTGATACCACCCGCTTCACCTGTCGCAACACGAGAGTTACGAAGGGTATCTAGGAGGGTTGTTTTACCGTGGTCAACGTGTCCCATGATAGTTACAACTGGTGGACGCTCAACCAATTCATCTTCATTGAGATAACCATCTTCGACAAAGAAACGTTCGATGTCAGCATTATCCACTTCAACCTTTTGTTTGGCTTCGATACCGTAATCCACCATGAGGAGTTCAATTGTTTCCCCATCCAAGGATTGGTTTTGTGTGGCCATGACACCCATCATGAAAAGTTTCTTAACGATTTCAGCTGGTTCACGTTTGATACGTTTTGCGATTTCCGCAACGGTCATACCATCCGTATATTCAAATTCTGTTGGCAATTCATGGAATTTACGCTCCGTAACAGGTTTTGGAATCTGATTGCGGTTGTTCTTGTTATTGCCTTTTTTGTTCTTTTTGTTGTTATTCCAGTTACTATTCTTTTGATTTCTCACTTGATTTTGACTACTTCGATTCTTTTGTTGTTTTCTAGGACCATCTTCTTCGTGATCATAATCGTCACGATTTTTGTCTGGTCGAGCTTGTTTTTTACGACGTGTATCCACTGGCGCTTCTTTAGCTACAGGAGCTGGTTTAACCACTGCTTGAACTTGCTGTTCTTGTTGCGCTTGTTCAGCTAACTTAGCCACTTCTTCAAAGATTTCCTCTGGCTCCTTGCGTTTGTTTGCTTGGGCCAAGGCTTCTTTGGCAGCCTGAGTCTGCTTGAAACGTTCCTCACTTGAACGGGCATATTCTGCATTTTGCTCTGCTTTTAGAGCTGCTGCACGGGCTTTAAAGTCAACACGTGGAGCTACTTGATTTGGACGTTTATCCTCTTGTTGACGGCGCTCATTGCCACGATTTTGCTGACCTTGCTGTTTCTTAGCTTGGTCATTAAAACGACGATTGTCGCGGTTGCCTTGACCTTGTTTTCCACCATTACGGCCGTCATTTTTCTGACGGTTCCCGTTTTGTTGTTGGTCACGGTTATTGCCCTTATTTTGCTTGCGTCGTTCTGCCTGCTCTTTAGCACGGGCTTCACGCTCAGCCTTGAAATTACGACTTTGCGGTTTAGCCGCTACTTTTTCTATTTTAGGAGCAACTGGCTCAGCCGGTTTTGCCTCTTCCTTGGCTACAGCTGGTTTAGCTGGCTCAGATTTTTTTCGGCTTTCTTTTCTGCACTTGCTTTTGGTGCTGCAGGTTTTGCTTCTTCTTTCGGAGCAGCTGCAGGCTTAAAGCTGGCAGCGATTTTTGCAGCGACAGCTTCTTCCACACTTGATGAGTGGCTTTTCACATCCAAGCCCAACTCTTTTGCACGCGCTACAACTTCTTTGCTTTCTTTTCCAAGTTCTTTTGCGATTTCGTACAATCTTTTCTTAGACAAATCATGTCCTCCTCTTCTATTCCATAAGAGACCTCATTTTCTTTGTAAATCCAGCATCTGTTACAGCCAAAACCTTTCTCGATTTTCCGACTGCTATGCTTAATTCCAGTGTTGAAAACACGGTTACAATTTCTACTTGATAATAATGACTTTTATCTTGAATCTTCTTAGTCAGATTGGGTCCAGCATCATGGGCTAGAAAGACCAACTTGGCCTTGCCATCTTGAATCGCTTTAACGACCAATTCCTCACCCGATATGATCCTGCCTGCTCGCTGAGCTAGTCCCAAGAGATTACTTATCTTTTGCTTATTCAAGTCCTAACTCTCTTCTTTTCACCTTGTGATCCACATAAGCGATCAACTCGTCATAAAAGCTTTCTTCCACTTCCATGTCAAAGCTGCGGTTAAAGACCTTCTTCTTTTTAGCCTCTAGGGCTTCTGCATTGTCTAGCTTGATATAAGCGCCACGGCCATTGGCCTTGCCTGTCGGATCGATAAAGACTTGTCCTTCTTTGTTCTTGACAATGCGGAGCAAATCACGCTTATCAATCACTTCGTTGGACACAACAGACTTGCGCAAAGGGATTTTTCTCGTTTTCATCTTTCCCTCCTCAGCAGCTTTTATTCTTCTACAGTATCGTTTTCTGCTTCCAAATCTACCGAACCAGCTTCTTCCATGGCTTCAAATTCGCTAGCAGACTTGATATCGATACGGTAACCAGTCAAGTGAGCTGCCAAGCGAACGTTTTGCCCACGACGACCGATAGCAAGAGAAAGTTTGTTATCAGGAACAACCACCAAGGCACGTTTGCTGTCGTTTTCATCAAAGATAACTTGGTCAACTTCAGCAGGAGCGATGGCATTGTAGATAAATTCAGCTGGATCTGCTACCCACTCGATAACATCGATATTTTCTTCGATTGGCACCATACGGTCGCTCTTGGCATCGTAACGAGCTGGGTGGAATTTGCTAGTAATCTTCTTAATATTCGCTCCACCACGTCCAACGATTGTACCGATAGCGTCCACGTTTGGATTATGACTGCGAACAGCAACCTTGGTACGGTCACCAGCTTCACGGGCCACGCTCATGATTTCAACAGTTCCATCATAAACTTCAGGAATTTCTTGCTCCATCAAACGTTTGATCATTTCTGGATGGCTACGGCTAACAAAGACGTTGACACCGCGAGGGTTGTCTTCAACCTTGTAGACATAAACTTCAATACGATCATGAGAAGCAAAAACTTCTCCAGGAATTTGATCTTGTTTGACAATTGGGCTTCGATGCTACCAAGGTTAACATAGATAAAGCGGTTGTCAAAACGTTCTACTGTACCAGACATGATTTCTTGCTCATGTTCTTTGTAAGTATTGTAAGTGATGGCACGTGTTTGCTTGCGCATTTTTTCCATGATGGTTTGTTTGGCAGATTGGGCTGCTACACGACCAAACTCAGCAGGTGCTTCTTCAAACTTGATTTTGTCCCCAAGCTCGTAAGCTGAGTTAATGGCAAGAGCATCTTTCAAGCTGATTTCCAAACGGCTATCAAATACTTCATCAACCACTTCACGGACAGTATAAACTGTAAAGTCACCTGTTTTTTCGTTGAAGTCAATAGCTACGCTGTCTGATTGACCATAGCGTCTGCGATAAGCGGAACGAAGCGACTCTACTACTGCGTCGATGATGTCTTCTTTTTTGATTCCCTTGTCTTCTTCCAAAATGCGGAAGGCCTCTAGCATTTCTTTACTCATGTTTTCTTCACTTTTGAATCCTCAAAAGCTATCCTTTCTTTTTCTATAATTTAACTGCTAAACGTGCTTTTGATACTAAACTGTATGGAATTTGGACAGTTTTCTTACGCGTCTTGTCCATATATTCCATGGTCAACTCGTCCTCTTCGAAGGCCAACAAGGTTCCTTCAAAGACCTTTTGCTTATCGATGGCTTGGTAGAGCCCGACATGGATGTATTTCCCAACTGCTCCAGCGACGGCATCCTTGGTTTTCAAAGGACGTTCCAAGCCTGGACTGGTGATTTCTAGGAAATATTGTTCTGGGAAGGGATCTGGCTTGATGGTGTCTAGGACAGGACTGATAATTTCTGTCAAGTCTGCCGTGTCGTTCAAGGTAATTCCTTCAGGTTTATCTACAAAAATACTGAGAATCATGTCACTGCCAATCTTTCCATACTCGATATCCACGAGTTCGAAAGGAGCTTCTATGACAGGTTCTACAACTTCTCTGACTAATTCTACGATTGTTGCGATTGCGTCCACCTCCTCATAAGCAAGAGGCGAAGATATTTCCCCGCCTCTCTTTCTCATATTCTTACTATTAGTATAGCACGTTTGCCAACTTATGTAAAGCAAAAGCACTTATACAGCCTGATTTTAGGCTATTTCTTAAAATTCTGCCTCAACTCGGTAGATAACTTGCCCCTTGTTGGAGAATTTTTGCTCGTATTCTGTCATGACATTGCCTTCAAAATCACTGGCGTGTAAGTCTAGCCAGACACCATTGAGCTTCATGCCATACTGAGAAAAGCTCACTAAACTGTACTCAAACAAGCCACGATTATCCGTCTTGAAATGAATTTCTCCATTTTCAGGCAAGATACGTTTGAAGGTATCCAAGAAGGTCTTGTAGGTCAAACGACGCTTTCATGGCGTTTTTTCGGCCAAGGATCTGAAAAATTCAGATACAAGCGATCAATCTCACCGTCTTCAAAGTAGTCAGTCAAGTCAGAACCATCTACCCACAAGAGCTTGATGTTAGGTACTCCAACTTCAAGCACCTTGTCCAAAGCGTAGCTCAAAACAGACTTTTGAATATCAATCCCGATATAGTTGATGTCAGGGTTTTGCTTGGCCATACCTGAAACAAAGGCACCCTTGCCACTTCCAACTTCCACATGAATGGGATTATCATTGCCAAACAAGTTCCGCCATTTTCCCTTGGCTTCCAAGGGATTGAGGACCACATACTGGGGATTTGCCTCTAGTAATTCTGTCGCCCCTTTACGATTTCTAACTCTCATCTTCTCTTTCCATACTTGTCTCGGAAGTGACGCAAGCCATGGATCTCCCGATTGACATTTTCTAAATCTTGGTTCATATAATACTTGGAAATCTGGCTCAAATAAGATAATTGACCGTACCAATACAATTTACTTAATACCGTTTGATTGTACTTGTAACCGTAGTAGGTCAACCATTCCTTCCACTGATGTTCTGGAATATAATGGCAGAGCATATGGGCCACATCAAACATGCGATCGGTCAAGCGAACCGAATCCCAATCTACCAAATAAATCAAGCCACTATCTGTCTCAATCCAATTACTATGTCGTACATCTCCATGGACAATGGTCGCATGGTCCTCTCTAAATCCTGGAATAGTCTGACGTAAATCAGCAATCACTTCACTGATAAAATGATTTTTACGCAAAGCATCTGGAGCCGTTTCCTGCCAAGACTGTAGTAAATCTACAGGTGTTTCCATGGCATATCCCAAACGACTCAACTGTGTCATCAACGGACGTGAGCGATGAAGGCGGGTTAAAATATTGACGATTTGTTTACGATTCATATCATAGGGGGTCAATATCTTGCCTGTCAACCATTCTTGAGCACACATATCACGCCCATCTGCCAAACGGCGACTCCATAATAATTGTGGAGCAATTTGTTCTCTAGCTAGACCAGGTAGGATTGGAGAGGTGTTCATTTACAAAGATACGCTTCCCATCAGGATAGCTACCCATATAAGCCTTGCCACTTTTCCCAGGTATGGGAGTCAGTGTTAGCTCATTATCACCCAAATCCATTTCTTTCCTCCGTATAAAGTTTCCTTACTATTCTACTAGTTTTTGGCCTATTCGTCAACCGCTCCACATCCGATTCTCAAAGAAAAGCCTCTGGTGTGGTTTGGGTTATCATTATAGAAAGAAAAAGGTAAGCACAATCTCCTACTTACCTTTTCATAATTTTTATAAATAATATAGGAGTGGCAAACTGTTGTAAAATATATGGACTAGAGTAGAAACCCACAAATTTTGGCTCTTTTTATAAGCAAAGCCCAGTAACAAGCCTCCAAGTAGATAATAGAAAAACGAAGGGACATCATAAGGAACATGCATGAAAGAAAAGAGAGAGGAAGTCAACACAAGTCCTAACCAAGAATTGTCAAAAAATGCACCTTGAAGAAGTCCTCTGAACATGAGTTCCTCCTGAATTGGTCCCAAAATTGTGACACTAACAATAAAAGAAAGCGAAAGTCCTTTACTAGCTTCCTCAAGGTGTTGATCCGAAGCACCAGAAACAACTGAGAAAAAAGCATGATAGCTAATACTTACAAGCACAGTGAGAAGAAAAATTCCAATGAACAGCAAGAGTTGTTTCCTGCTTAACATCCCAAAAGAAATCATGTCAAACCATTTCGCATAGCCAAAACTAAGGAAAAGCAAGAGACTCTTTATCATAATGAATGTGTACTGGTGTTGAAAATAATCCCCTTGATTGACGGAATATCCCGCTGTACCAATGATTGCAAATACTAAAAATCCCAAAAACAAGGCATGACACTTATTGAAAATGGCCATAAAGCTATCCTCCTCACCAAACAGACTTCCTACACGTCATTCTTTAGATCTAGTCTTTCCAAAACAAACCATTTGAGTAACCAAAATCCGACCACATAGCCAGCCCCTAAGAATATAGCCATTAAAGCTAGCATGGAATTTAGGGAATTAAAGACCACCGCAGATACAAAGGTTAGCACAAAAACATTAAAGGCAATGGTGTCAGAAGCCAAGACCAGAATATAGGGCGTCAACCGGTCTAAAGTTTTGGAATCTAGGAAAAATAAGTGTTTATACATGATGACCTCCTCTTATCAGACTATAGACTAGCCACAAGTTCTTCCCTACTTTTTATAATACTTCAAGCCCCAAATGAGTAGAAGCATAATAATCAAGCAGAGAATAGCGCCAATATAGGCAATTAGTTGTTGGTAAGATTCTCCTGCTGTGACACCTCTATACAAACAAATAATAGACATAAAACCTGTCAAGCCGATGAACATGAGTTGATTGGTTCTAGGACTAACCAAATTATCATCTTCAAACTTTCTTATCCTCATTTCTCTAGTAAGATAAACAGTGACCAAAATAGAAGCCAAGTTAATAACCACTAAAAGAAATTGGAAAACCAAGGAAAAATTTAAAAACTGACGAGATAGAAATAGATAAGTAGAGACAAGTAAAGGCAACTGACCTAAGAACAATCTCGCAAGGAAGATGTTCCGTTTTTTAGCAAGAAAAGTTTTCATTTCTTTGCTCCTTTCTTTTTAGTTAAAGCAAGATAGATTATAACCGCAATCATATAGGCTATGGTATAAAATAGATGATACCAAATACTCTCCCTAAGCGGATAAAGAAGGATAGACATAATCAGATACAGAACGAAAATGATCAGTATTTTTTTCTTCATAAGATTTTCTCCTAAATGTATGCTTTATCTTAGTTGAGCTACAACCTTTACACTGCTAGTATAGCACTCATTTTGACCTTGGATCACTCACATCATAAATGGTCATCAAAACATCTTGAATTGTAAAAAATTTAAAAAGCAAGCATGAAAAACATACTTGCCATTTACACCATATTGATACCAACTTAATTTGTAGATTTTTTATCCTGCTATCACATATCATTTTAACAGGCGAAACAATATTAAAGAAACTCCACTGTAGATTAAACTAGCGATAAAAAAATCTTTTTATCTAATTAGATCTATCTTTATTCTTCTTTGGAGATTTTTAAAAAAATTTTTTTCCCTAATTAAAGAAGTAATAAAAGAAACAAACATACTAACAACAAAAAGCAATAAGAAAACTTTTGAAATCCATAATTACCTCCAAGTACAGTTCCTCTACATACAAGCTCAAGCCTTTAAGCAACCATAATAGCCAATTGTAACATTGTTTTTGCATTCACGAGGAATACCTCTTTTTACTTTCATCCTATTACAACCTTAATAAGGTTAGTATACTACTATTTTTTAAAATTTTCCATCCAAATCATAAATGGTCATCAAAACCTCTTGAATTGTTAAAAAATTTAAAAAAGCAAGCATGGAAAACATACTTGCCCTGGGGGAACTTGACAATGTGAAAATACAAAATAGAAAACTACTCACCCTCACTTCCGTATGTTCTCATATATTCTCATAATCGCAACAAGTATAGCAGCTGTCCCACTTGCCAAAGCGATAAGGGTAATGATAATGTTGAGGATTTCAGGCGTACTCCCCTATTCTATTGATAAGACGGAGTAGGGATATAACTGTCAACTGAATCAGGAGTATTGATTCTACTCTTACCATTGAAGTAAGTCTGTTTTCAACTGCATATAAAAAGGCTGGTAGCATAACACAGGCTATAGCAATCACAAACAGGTTGCTCCCTGTTTCTTCTCCCTTGTTCACCACGGAAATCATGAGAAGATTCGATGCTATAATCAACGTAGAACAGATGATAAAAAAGGATTTCTTATTCATATAGGATACCTCATATACTATGGCATTTTAATTGATGACTACAGGCAGTACTTCTTTCCACAAATCTTCTAATCATCAACTGACATCGAGTGAACTGTTAAAACCTGACGAAAGACTTGATTTTGACAGGTGGTATTTAGACTGGTATTAGGATAACTTTCCACAATCTTCATGACGGTATAGAGACCAACTCCTCTCTCCTCCCCTTTAGAACTTGCTCCAAAGGAGAAGATTTCAGAAATATCGATCCCCTCTTCTTTGATGGAGTTTTCAATGATAAAAGTCTCCTGTGCCCCATTTTTTAAAAAGGCGATTGAAACGTGAGGCTGACTAGCCTCTACACTAGCTTCAATAGCGTTGTCACAAAGGATAGACACAATGGTTAGAAAATCAAGTAGGCTCATCCCCTCTACTTGAATCTCCTCTGGAACTTCGACATTAAAGATAATCTTCTTATCTCTAGCTTTTAGAAATTTCCCTGCTAGAAGACTTTTGAGGCCTTTATCACGAATATTTACCAATCGTCCAAGGTCATATTTATTGTCCTGCAATTTTTCACTAGAATCCTTTAAGACGGAGTCGTAGACCTCTTTTTATCTGCTCCATGTCCTCCTCTTCAATGCCTAGACGTAAACTGGTCAAGAGGTTAGTGTAGTCATGGCGAAAGCTCCGGACTTCCTTGTAAAGTTCCTCTATATGCCGACTATAGCGTTCCATATCTCTGTAGCGCAAGGCCTGCTCTTGGTCCAATCTCTCATGGAGTTTGTCCTTCAAATAGGTATCCAATTTCTTGATAATCCCCATAAAAAAGAGCAGGTAAAAGACTAGGATGAGATGACGAACAGTCGTTGATTGAATACCTTGCTCATATTCAAAGAAAGATAGATTTTCCATGACTAGATAGTAAGCCCCCATTATCCAGTTAATCGTAGTCAGAGACTTTTGAAAACCTTTATCTAGAATCTCCTTTCTCAAATTAGTGAAATCATAGTCTAACCATTTCAAAAAGGCTAGAGAAATGAAGAAATTGAAAATTATTATACATAACCCAGTAAATGAGTAGTCATTATATACTTGCCTTTGTCCCAAAAATGGAAGCACAAAATAAGAAATACCTCTATAAAAGAGATTCACCAATATCATTGGAAAGAGACCATAAAAGAAGAGTAGTTTTTTAGGAAGCCCTCTTAACAATAAGAAAGACAAGCCTATACCGTACAAGGGTTCCATAAAATAAGATAGGTAATGATTTCCTACTATATAGCTAATCATTACAAAAACAAAGGCCAATAGTATCTTAAAAAGAAAAGCCTTAAAAATTCTCTCAAAAGTGAGACCAATTCCATCCACCTTAAAGAAAATGACAATTTCTAGTCCCTGAGTAACAAGTGTATACAATATAATCCAAATATTATACATAAGTTCTCCTAGCTCAATGTAAGTTATTGATAGTCTCAGACACTTCCCTGACCTTATAACGCGCAATCATACAGCTTCCCCCATTGGGAAAGAAAAAGCAGTTTTTCTTTCTTATCCAAACGAACCACATTGGCAGGATTGATGAGAAAGGAGCGATGGCACTGCAAGAGACGGGGCTCCTGCTTGAAAAACCTCCTCTAAACTCGCTGTAAATTCCAGCCTGTCTGTCTTGGTATAGAGAATAACACGATGGGCTCTGGGCGACGTTTCGAGATAGTAGACCTCTTTAAAAGGATACTGGAATTGAGCAAATTTTGATTTAAAATAAAAGCAATCTTCCGCCAGACTTTTACTATCTTGACTATTGGCATAGAGAAGGGCTGTCTCGATACGAGATTCGAATTCCTCTGCCGAAAGGGCCTTATCAATGTAGTCCAAAGCAGACACCTGGTAGCGAAAGGACAGGGGCATAAACTCCGAGTGAGTCGTCACAAAGACAATCAGAGCATAGGGATCCCGATCCCGAATCTTTCTAGCCACTTCCAGACCCTTCATCTCCTCATTTCGAATCTCAATGTCCAAAAAGAATAGCTGATGCGCCCCCTTCTCATGCACCTCTGCCAGCAGTTGGTCTGGCTTGCCAAAGACCTCAAAAGAGCCGGGAATGATATAGTGTTCCTTCAAGAGTTTCTCAATCGTCGTTTCAATTCTAGTCTGCTGGGAAAAATCATCCTCTAAAACAAATATTCTCATCTTTTTACTCTCCTTGTTTCGATTTCTTCCTAAAAAGAGAATAGCAAAAATACTATGATACAAGCCCACCAAATCCTAAACAGGCCTTCAACGCTCCTGAAAGGTGTCTTGTTCCTCAAATAAGCATGATAATCTTACCACTATTTTATCATAAAATTTTAACAGTACCGTTCAGGAAATTTCAAGGGCATTTAAAGATTTTATGGTGAAAAAGGAGACAAAAGTGATAAACTAACAGTATCAAAACACAGTTGCTAGAAACAAGACTAGCACCCAGATTAAAGGAGGAATTCTCATGACAGATACAGACCCAATCAAAAGAGCTCAGACTTTGATTACTGACTTAAACAAAGCCTATCAAGAATGCAGACAGGCAACCGCTGACGACATCCGCTTTCAGGAGCAACTAAACTCTATTCTTAGTTTTCTAGCCAAGGCTGAGACAGTGGACAATCGAGTCTTGATTGAATTGGAAAAATTTTACCAGACTTCCAGTCTCCTCATGGGACTCAGCGCTCTTGATCCAGATGCTCCTACTCGCGCCGCTTGGCGGGCCTATGACCGCTTCCACTTTGACCAAGTCAAGACCAAGTTGAGTCTCTACGGACCAACCATTATCCTGTAGAAAATAAAAGAAGTTGAGACAAACTGAACTCAACTTCTTTTTTAGTGCCATATAGGCAAGATTAATCCTGCATCTGACGTTTTACCTGATAAGGCAAGTACAAGACTAATAAAACCAAACCAGCTCCCAGTAAGGCTAGAAGGGCTAGTTTTTCTTGGAAGGTAATCAACCCAACAACTAATTCCACTACTAAGACCAAACTGGTCAATCCTCTGACCACTGCCTGTAAGCCTTTTTCCTTTTGCCCCTTGTCCAGCGGAAAGAGTTGGGTCAAATACTGGTAATCAAAGGCGTGATAGAGGGCCAATAACTGGAAGAGCAGGAGGTAGTTAAAGAGAACTACCACTGCTGTCGCAATCCAAGCTTGATCGATAAACCTGCGCCAGTATGGAAAGCAAGAGCAGACGGAGACTAAGGGCAAAGAGATCTCCATTTCGCAGATAAGAACGCAGATAGAGATTTTGCCATATCTTCCCAGGTACCTTCTGAACAGCCTTTAGGATAAAGTCCAGATAAGCACGACGCTTGACGCTGTTTGAAATTCCCTTTACCTGGGTAAAGAGGGCAAAGAAACGAAGCAAGACTTGCTTACGCTTGCTTTCTTGAGAAATGACATAGTCCCAGTCCAGTCTATTTTCAATGAAAAATTTGCTGGCCTTTTGACGAAAGAGGAAATATTTACCTAACCCAAACAAAAGCACATAGACCAGAAAAATAGGCAAGCCATAACCCATGGCTAAAAATAAGGGCGCAAATAACAGCAAGAAAAGGGTCTGGACAAAGAGCCAAAAGACTAGGGAAATGCCAGTTTGACGCTTGAGATGGAGTTTGATTTCCTCTTCTCCGACCAAGAGAAAGAGCTTGTCTGGAGCCTCCATATAGGTGGCAATTCCTCCCCAAAGCAAAAGTAAAACAGACGTAATTCCTACAAACAACAAGATAGGCCAATAATTTTCAGGAAAATATTGCAAGAGTTGACTGTACTGGTAGGCTAGAAAGCCTAGCAGGACAAGCAGGAATAAGACAAAGTGGTCATTGAGAACATAGCGCAAATAACCAAGACACTCCTTACGAAAAGCCTGCTTTCTCTTTAAAAACAAGTCTTTCATAACTCCTCCTCTTTGGTCAGAGCCAAGTAAATATCATTCAAACTAGCCTCAGGCATATCAAAGGCTTCGCGCAGTTGCAGGAGATTTCCCTTGGCACGCACCTCTCCCTTGTGAAGAATGACAAAGGCATCACACATCTTTTCCGCTGAATCCAGCACGTGGGTACTCATGAGAATGGACTTGCCCTTTTGCTTTTCCACTTCCAAAAGCTGAATCAAGTCTGCAATAGCCAACGGATCCAGACCAAGGAAAGGCTCATCCACGATGAAAAGACTCGGATCCACCACAAAAGCACAGATAATCATGACCTTCTGCTTCATCCCTTTTGAAAAATGAACAGGGAACCAGTCTAATTTCTGGTCCAAACGGAACATTTTTAACAAAGATTCTACTCGATCAAAAGCCACTTTCTGCTCAATACCATAAGCCATAGCAACCGTTTCGATATGCTCTCTGAGGGTCAATTCCTCATACAGGCTAGGTGTCTCAGGAATGTAGCCAATTTGCTTGCGGTAGCTCGTTGCATCTTCTTGCAGGGTCAAGCCATTGATATTGATGGAACCACTATAAGGTGTCAAGAGACCAATAGTCTCATTAATAGTCGTCGATTTCCCAGCACCATTGAGACCGATCAAACCGACCAACTGCCCACTTTCAACGGTAAAGGACACATCTTTCAAGACAGGGACATGGACATAGCCACCTGTCAGGTTTAATTTCTAACATATTTTCTCCAAATCTGGTATAATGTAGCTATATTATATCAAAATTCAATACAGTAGAGGTAGATTTTATGTCAGATTGCATTTTTTGTAAAATCATTGCAGGGGAAATTCCTGCTTCAAAAGTATATGAAGATGAGCAGGTTCTTGCCTTTCTTGATATCTCTCAAGTAACACCAGGACACACCTTGGTCGTGCCAAAAGAACACTATCGCAATCTTTTGGAAATGGACGCTACTAGCGCCAGCCAACTCTTTGCCCAAGTACCAAAAGTAGCTCAAAAAGTCATGAAAGCTACCAAGGCTGCTGGTATGAATATCATTGCCAACTGTGAAGAAGTCGCTGGTCAAACCGTCTTTCATACCCACTTTCACCTCGTACCTCGCTACAGTGCGGACGATGACCTCAAGATTGATTTTATCGCCCACGAACCTGACTTTGGCAAACTTGCTCAAGTCGCTGAAACTATCAAAAACGCCTAAGGAGTTGCCATGAAATTATCCAACCTACTGCTATTTGCAGGAGCTGCAGCCGGAAGTTATCTGGTCACAAAAAATCGCCAAACCATCACAGATGAAGTCTTGAATACCACTGACAGCGTTCAAGCTATCAAGGACGATGTGGATATTATCCAAAACAGCCTACAAATCATCGACCAACAAAAAGAACTCATCAAGGAATACCAAGAAGACCTCACCTACAAGTTTAAGATCTTGGAAAAGGATATCCAGACTAGACTAGCTGTTATCAAAGAAACACAGGAAACTGAAGATAAGTAAAAAGAGCCCGACGGCTCTTTTTTAAAAGGTAAACAAGTTATATCCCATTAACTATACATCATAATTTAGGTAACTCATTCACCATTTCACAACTAAATCGAAGACTTTCCGCCGTAATGAAACACCTGAAACAGCTTGGTTTCAGGTGTCCGGAAACTTTGAGACCTAGGCTCAAAGTTTAGGTATGGAACTTCGAAGAAGGTCGCTACCGTCCGTCATTACTTAAGGAAAGTTTTAAAAAATCTATAAACAAAAAGAGCCCAACGGCTCTTTTTGCTTTATTCTCCTTCAAAGGCATCTTTAATATGGTCAAAGAAGCCCTTTTTCTTTGGATTGACTTTCAAATCGCCTGCAGCTGCAAATTCTTTCAAGGCTGCTTTTTGGCGGTCGTTCAAGCCTGTCGGTGTTACGACATTAACGGTAACATATTGATCACCAACTGCACCACCACGAAGGCTCGGAGCTCCCTTGCCACGTAGTCGGAATTTCTTACCAGTCTGAGTTCCCTCTGGGATCACCAATTCAACATCACCGTGAACAGTTGGGATATCAACTGTATCACCAAGAGCTGCTTGGACAAAGTTAAGGTTCAGATTATAGAAGATAGTCGTTCCTTCACGTTCAAACTTATCGCTGGCTTCCACAGAAACCACTACATACAAGTCACCATAAGGTCCACCGTTAAATCCTGCTTCACCTTGACCTGCTAGGCGAATTTGTTGACCTGTTTCCACACCAGCAGGAATTTTCACATGTACACTATGGGCTTGTTTTTCATGGCCTGTCCCGTGACAAGTTGTACATGGATTTTTAATTTCTTTTCCACGACCGTGACAGACATCACAGGTTACTTGACGACGCATCATACCAAGAGGAGTTTGTGTATCGACGTTAATGACACCAGCGCCATGACAGCGTCCACAAGTGACTGGACTTGTTCCTGGCTTAGCACCAGAACCATTACATGTACTACAGCTTGCTTCACGATTGTATTTAACCTCTTTTTCAGCTCCAAAAATAGCTTCTTCAAAGGTCAAATTCACACGGTATTGGAGGTCATCCCCCTGACGAGGAGCATTTGGATTGCGTGAAGCACCGCCTCCTCCGAAGAAACTTGAGAAGATATCTTCAAAACCACCGAAGCCTCCTGCCCCATCGAAACCGCCGAAACCACCAGCTCCACCAAAACCACCGTTGGCTCCAGCAGCACCGTATTGGTCATAGGCAGCACGTTTTTGGTCGTCACTCAAAGTCTCATAAGCTTCCTGAACTTCCTTGTACTTTTCCTCAGCACCAGGCTCCTTGTTGATATCTGGGTGATATTTTTTCGAAAGCTTACGATAAGCCTTTTTGATCTCGTCTGCCGAAGCGTTTTTTGACACCCCCAGACGATCATAAAATTCAGTATTGTTCATACAAGATACCAAGACCGTAAAATTCGACTGAAAAATAGGAAATCTGACGCTGGAGAGATGCTCCTAGACAGATTTATCTTTTTTCCGAGAATTTAGGTCGGGTTCAATTCCTTTCTTTTATATTGATGAGACAAACCCCAAATAAATCAGGTTTAGGCCCTTTTTATCGAAAAACAGAGGCTGGGTTGCAACCTCTGGATTTCTTCTTATCATTATTAACATTCTTAACGAGTTAGGCTTAACTGAGTTTCGGCTAAAAACTTCGGAAAAAAGATAAGCCATCTTTTGTGCATCGCACAAGGCGATGGCTTCCTATTTTTCTTTCGTTTTCTTAACGCCTCAACATCTTATTTTTCCGTAAACTCTCCGTCTACGACGTCATCGCCTGCGTTTCCTGCTGCTTGCGCGCCTTCTGCTCCTGCTTGAGCTTGTTGAGCTGCTGCAGCTTGTTCATAGAGTTTCACAGCAAGTCCTTGAGCTTTTTCGTTCAACGCTTCAAGTTTCGCTTTCATTTCGTCCAAGTTGTTATCTTCTTGAGCTTTCTTAAGGTCATCGAGAGCAGCTTGGGCAGCGTCACGTTCTGCATCGAAGCCTTTGCCTTCAGTTTCCTTGATAGTCTTTTCAGTTGCGAAGATAGCTTGGTCTACTTCGTTACGAAGGTCAACCTCTTCTTTACGTTTCTTATCTGCTTCAGCGTTTGCTTCTGCATCTTTCATCATGCGGTCAATTTCTTCATCAGTCAAACCTGAGTTTGATTGGATCACAATTGTTTGTTCTTTTTGAGTTCCAAGGTCTTTAGCTTTAACAGACACGATACCGTTCTTGTCGATGTCAAATGTTACTTCGATTTGAGGAATTCCACGAGGTGCAGCTGGGATATCTGTCAATTGGAAACGTCCAAGAGTCTTGTTATCTGCTGCCATTGGGCGTTCACCTTGAAGAACGTGGATATCAACGGCTGGTTGGTTGTCTGCCGCAGTTGAGAAGACTTGAGATTTAGATGTTGGAATTGTTGTGTTACGGTCGATGAGTTTTGTGAAGACACCACCCATTGTTTCGATACCAAGTGACAATGGTGTTACGTCAAGAAGGACAACGTCTTTGACATCACCAGTAATCACACCACCTTGGATGGCAGCACCCATAGCAACTACTTCGTCAGGGTTTACTGATTTGTTTGGTTCTTTACCAGTTTCAGCTTTAACAGCTTCTACAACGGCTGGGATACGAGTTGACCCACCAACAAGGATAACTTCATCGATTTCTGACAAGCTCAAACCTGCATCTGAAAGGGCTTGACGAACTGGAACTTTTGTACGTTCTACAAGGTCACGAGTCAAATCATCAAATTTCGCACGAGTCAAAGTCATTTCCAAGTGAAGAGGTCCAGCCTCACCTGCAGTGATAAATGGCAAGCTGATTTGTGTTGAAGTTACACCAGAAAGGTCTTTCTTCGCTTTTTCAGCTGCATCTTTCAAACGTTGCATTGCCATCTTGTCAGTAGACAAGTCAATACCGTTTTCTTTCTTGAATTCTGCTACCAAGTGGTCGACGATTTTTTGGTCAAAGTCGTCACCACCAAGTTTGTTGTCCCCTGCAGTTGACAATACGTCGAAGACACCGTCACCCAATTCAAGGATAGAGACGTCGAATGTACCACCACCAAGGTCGAATACCAAGATTTTTTCTTCTTTATCAGTCTTGTCCAAACCATAAGCAAGAGCTGCTGCTGTTGGTTCGTTGACGATACGTTCTACTTCAAGACCAGCGATTTTACCAGCGTCTTTTGTGGCTTGACGTTGAGCGTCGTTGAAGTAAGCAGGAACTGTGATAACTGCTTTGGTTACTTTCACCAAGGTAGTCTTCAGCATAACCTTTCAAGTATTGAAGAATCATAGCTGAGATTTCTTGTGGAGTGTATTCTTTTCCGTTAGCAGAAACTTTTTCAGAAGTTCCCATTTTAGATTTGATAGAGATAACTGTATCTGGATTTGTAACTGCTTGACGTTTTGCAGCATCACCAACGATGATTTCACCGTTTTTGAATGAGACTACAGATGGAGTTGTGCGGTTTCCTTCTGGGTTTGCGATGATTTTTGATTCAGTTCCTTCAAGAACTGCTACTGCTGAGTTTGTTGTACCTAAGTCAATACCGATAATTTTAGACATGTGTTTTTCTCCTTAAATTTTAATTCGAGTTTTGATTTTTTGATATTTCCCTTAAGTGGGTGGGGACGTGAGCAACTCCCTTCGGGATTTCATCACTTATTTTTGAGCCTATTGTCTCAAAAATCCCCTGTTTCAGTAGCTTTTGCTACTGAAACTTTCACCACAGTGGGAAATATCTTCCTTGCAAGCCTCCGGCTTGCCTCTTATCTTTCTTTCATAGTTTATTGTCGTTTCGGACAAGTTTTGTCAAGTTTTCTAAACTAGTTATAGACCACTACCATTGCTGGGCGTAGGATGCGGTCATGGAGTTTGTAGCCTTTTTGGAAGACTTGGGCGATGGTATCTGTTGGGTGTTCATCGTCTGCTGGGAGAGTTTGGATGGCCATATGATAGTTATGGTCAAATTCGCCATCAGCTGCGATTTCTTCGATTCCTTCTTCTTTCAAAGCGTGAATCAAGCTTTCTTGCACCATTTCCAATCCCTTCTTCACATCATCTGTCAAACCTTCAACTGCGAGTGCACGCTCAAGGTTGTCCAAAGAAGGGAGAATCGCTTTTGCCAAATCCTGGCTACGATAACGTTGCAAGTTTTGACGCTCTTCATTGGCACGGCGTTGGATATTTTGCATTTCTGCATGAGCGCGAAGGTATTTGTTTTCGAACTCATCTGCACGTTCATTTGCCAAGTCCAACTCTGACTTCTCAGGAGTTGTTTCTTCTACCGTTTCCACAACTTCCTCTTCTTGAACTTCTTCTACTTCTTCATTTTTTATATCTTGGGCCATTTTCGCCTCCTTTAATGATTTCAATCTTAGTGTACTTCGTAATGATTACTGCTGAGGTAGCGGTAAAAATCTGTCAACTTCATGGTCAAAACACGGTTGATCACATTGACTTGGTTGATTAGCTGTTGGTAATCCAGATTGACTGGACCGATAATCGCTAGAATTCCAACTCCCCGATAAGGAATGAGGAACTTGCTACTAATCACCGCTAGGTCAGCTAGACAGGACTCTTGACTGTCTGCAACACGGACATTTTGCATCTGATCCTCATGCAGCCCCTCACGAATCTCCAAGGCCACCTTTTGCGGTTGGTCAAAGAACTGATAAGCTGCCAGATTGGCAAAATTCAAGAGATTGATCTTGCCCGCCACCACAATGTTTTCGTTGAACATTTCCTTAAAGATATGTTCAAATAGATCGATCACATTGTCCGTTGTTGTAAAGTAACGCTGGATAATCTGCGGAATCTCCGTCCGAATCTTGTAGTGAATATCTAGAACGGTATGGTCGAGGAAACGTTCTTGAATGATGCTCTTCAGTTTCAGCAAATCCTCCTGCAAAAAATTCCTTGGAATCATAAACTGACTGGTAACCGTTCGAGACTCGTCTAGGGTAAATACTGCCAAGGCTGTATGTTGCCCCAAAACAACGATATCAAAGGCTGTCAAACGTTGCCTACTAGGCTCAACATCCAGTGCTACTACCGTACAGCCACTCAAGTCTGTCAGTAGATTAGCAGCCTCTTGCAGAATATCCTCCAATTTGAAGAATTCCTGATCAAAGGCTTTGACAATCTCATATACCTCATTTTCAGCTAGTCGATCAAAGTCCAGTGAGTGTTTCACATAGTACTGAAAACCAGCAACACTTGGCATCCGACCACTTGAAGTATGGGCCTTCTCAAGCAACCCTTGCTTTTCTAGAGCCGCCATGTCATTACGAATGGTTGCGCTGCTAGAGTTAATAGACTCTTGCAAGGCTTTGGATCCGACAGGTTCGTGCGTTTTGGTAAAGATGTCAATAATCAGATTTAAAATATCCTGCTGACGCTCTGTAACCACCTCATCACTCCTCTCTGTCTGATCGATTAGCACTCGATACACTCAAGTGCTAACTTATGATTCTATTATACACCCTTAAAAGAGAATGTCAAGATAAAAACTCAAAAAATTAGCACTCTTTTATCAAGAGTGCTAAAAATCAGTCTAAAGACCTAGAACCCTACCTTCCATCTACTTGGTATTTCCTTTTAAGTCTGAAAAAACCATGGATTAGATAAGAAATCATAAAGGCATATAGAGCAAAAATGACAAAGAAAGATTGCGACAGTTCTTCTCTAAACGAACTCATACAAACAACAAAACCTCCTAAGAAAGTAGCTGCACATGAACGAAGTCTATATCGCATAACTTCCCATCTGAGCCCTTTACTCATATAGACTTGATCCTCTGGAAGTAAATTAGAAGACGATTTACGAAGAATCGAACAAGAACCTACTCCTATCAATTCCCAATCTTTATTTCTAAAATCTTGCAGTTCATGCTTATATTTTTTAAGAAATCTAGAATCATAGATACAGTAGATGACATCGTCTGGTTGACATTGGTCAAAATAGAAAAAACCAAAACGACTCGTTCTATACCTCCAACCTTTCAAATGCATCTCATGTAAATATTCTTCTTCCTTGTCCAAATCAATAATGGTGAAAATCCGAAATTCTACTCTGCTATTCATTGTCTTACCTCAAAATTAGAAAACATGCCTGGTGTTATTTATTAGATAATTCTTTCCACTTTTGACTCAATCTCCAAAAAATATAAGAAATCTGAATCGTATAAACTATTAATAAAGTACAGTGTATACTAGTAATCAAAAACATTTCCCAACTGAAAGAACTACCTCCAGTGACAGACTTTGAGAAAACCGGTAGTAAAGCTAAAAAGAGAAGCAAAATAGGAAGCATCCGCCTCGTTAAAATCCGTTTGACCATAGCTAACTTCCCGGCCGCGTCATTATAAATTTCAAACTCGGCATCCGACTCAATTCCAGAACGAAGCTTTCTAAAGTAGGAAAACCCATTAAAGTCTGTAATATGCTCCCAGCCACAGTCTTTAAATAATTGTAAATAGGAGGCTCTCTCTGATTTTTTCATAGGATAAAAGTCCAACTGATAAGACACCTGCTCCGGTTGGCACTTTTCAAAAGTATACTTAACCGCAACTACTAAGTTAGAGTAGGTTACTTCCTTAAGTTTCCAGCCCTCAGCATGCATTTTTCTAAGATATAAAGCCTCTCTATCATAATCTGCAATGGTAGCAATTCTATAAACAACCTTCTTTTCCATCATCCTTCCTCCCGACTGTTTCTATAGAGCCGTTCAATACGCTTCAATTCAATATCTAAGACTTTTCGTCCCAAGTCCGTGATTTGATAGATTTTACGCTTCTCCTCTTCTCGGATAAAGGAAATCAAACCATCCTTTTCCATCTTTGACAAGGTTCCATACATAGTTCCAGGACTAATCGAAACTTGCGAATCTGTCATCTCCTTGACCTTTTGCGTAATACTATAACCATGACCTTCCTTTTGCAGACAGAACAAGATATAAAAGCCCGTTTCCGTCATCGGAAGATAAACTCGACGAATCTTATCCGTTAATTCCATTTATAGTCACCTCCTATCCAGTTCGATATATCGCACTCCGTTATATAAAATATATCACACCTCGATATAAAACACAAGAAAAAAGATCACCCATAGGCAATCTTTCTTCTATATTAGTATTAGTAAAGGTCTAAATAATTATCAATTTCCCATTGTGAAACGAAGGTTGCATAGCTTGCCCATTCGATTCGTTTGGCTTCAAGGAAACTAGTATAGATATGTTCTCCAAGAGCTGCTCTGACAACCTCATCTTCTGTCAAAGCTTTCAAAGCATTATGAAGAGTTGATGGAAGGTCTGTAATACCAGCTTCCTTACGCTCTTCCGCTGTCATGATGTAGATATTTCTTCGATAGGAGCTGGTGCTTCGATTTTGTTTTCAATACCATGCAAACCAACTTCCAATAGAACTGCCATAGCGATGTACGGATTAGCCATTGGATCCACTGAACGCAACTCAAGACGAGTTCCCATACCGCGTGAAGCAGGCACGCGCACAAGTGGCGAACGGTTACGACCAGCCCAAGCAATGTAAACGGGCGCTTCATAACCTGGAACCAAACGTTTGTATGAGTTAACCGTTGGGTTCATGATAGCAGTATAGTTGTAGGCATGTTTGATCAAACCACCAAGAAAATGGTAGGCCGTTTCTGACAACTGCATTCCTTTTGGATCATTTGGATCAAAGAAGGCATTGTTTCCTTCTGCATCAAACAAGGACATATTACAGTGCATACCTGATCCAGCAATACCAAATTTTGGTTTGGCCATAAAGGTTGCGTAAAGCCCATGTTTGCGAGCAATGGTTTTAACAACAAGTTTAAAGATTTGAATCTTATCACAAGCACGGAGAACTTCATCGTACTTGAAGTCAATCTCATGCTGTCCAACCGCAACCTCGTGGTGACTCGCTTCTACTTCAAATCCCATTTTGGTCAAGACATTCACAATCTCACGACGTGTGTTGTCCGCAAGGTCAGTAGGCGCCAAATCAAAGTAGCCACCCTTGTCATTCACTTCAAGTGTTGGATCTCCATTTTCATCCAACTTAAATAGGAAGAATTCTGGCTCTGGCCCAAGATTGAAGGATTTGAATCCTACTTCTTCCATATGACGAAGTGCACGCTTCAGATTACCACGAGGGTCACCTGCAAAGGGTTCTCCTTCTGTTGTATAGACATCACAGATCAAACCTGCAACACTTCCATTTTCATCTCCCCATGGGAAGACTGTCCATGTATCCAAGTCTGGGTACAAGTACATATCCGACTCATTGATACGTACAAAACCTTCGATAGAAGATCCATCAAACATAGCCTTGTTTGACAAGACTTTATCTAACTGTTCATCTGTAGCAGGAATTTCGACGTTTTTCATGGTCCCCAAAATATCTGAGAACATGAGACGAATAAAGGTAACATTTTTTTCCTTGACTTCACGACGAATATCTGCAGCTGTGATTGGCATGAGTTTCTCCTTAATGTATGACTACTTGCGGTTGCCTAACCGCGACCAAAAGGTGACCGTACTGAAGCAAAGCGACCCTGTTGGAGGAGTTCATTATGAAGTGCACGACGCACCTCAGTCTGACTCACCGCTTTCTTGGATTTCGCTTCACGTTCAGCATATTTTTTCTTAATGGCAGCGATATTATAACCTTCAGAGATATAATCTTTGATTTCAAGCAGACGATCCATGTCATTCAAGGAATACATGCGACGATTTCCTTCGTTTCGATCAGGTTTGATCAACTCTTGATCTTCATAATAACGAATCTGACGCGCCGATAGATCGGTCAACTTCATAACACTGCCGATAGGAAAAACAGCCATATTTCGGCGAAATTCTTTTTCCTTCATTTACAATTTCCTTCTTTCTGTCTATTATAGTCTAAAAAAAGACAAACGTCAATTGATAATGTTATAAAATGTAACATTATTTTTCTTTTTTCTCTAAAAAGAGCCGAATACGATCAATATCGTAATTTACGAGAATTGCGACAAAAACTCCCATGAAAGTTTCTGATACACGTGCAAACACGTACAAAATTGTTTCGCCGCTCGGAATCGATAGGGTAATGATTAACATGGCTGCTACACCACCAATAACCCCTGCTTTGTTATTCATGGCTACATTTGTCATAATGGTTAACATGGTGCAGATTGGAACAACTACTAAGGTTACCCAAAAGGCTTCGTGGAAAAAGGTATTTAATAAGAAGAAGACTAGGGCATAGAGGCCACCGATACTATTTCCTAGAATACGCGAAGTCCCAAAATGGACACTCTTATCAAAACTCTCCCTCAGGCTAAAAAAACAGCTGTCAAAGCACCAATTTGAAGACCTTTCCAGCCAAAAAAGCCAAAAATCAAGAGAACTAGAAAAACAGCAATACCTGTTTTAAAGGTTCGCATACCAAGTTTGAACTGGGATTTATCGAATTTATATTTTTTAAAATAACTCATAATCTCAACTTTCTATTTCCATTTTATCATAAATCGGTGATTTTTTTATGAGTAATAGTTGAGAGGAAGCGTTTTTATTTTAAGCAAAAGAAAAGAGGAACTTTCATCCCTCTCTTCTTTGATTCATTATAAAATCTTATTTTTCTGTCAAGGCTGCAAGTCCTGGAAGAACTTTACCTTCAAGAAGTTCCATTGATGCTCCACCACCAGTAGAGATCCATGAGAACTTGTCTGCACGGCCAAGGTTGATCGCTGCGGCAGCTGAGTCACCACCACCGATGATTGATTTAACGCCTGGTTGTTTCACGATAGCGTCCATCACACCAATTGTACCAGCTTGGAAGTCTGGGTTTTCAAATACACCCATAGGTCCGTTCCATACAACTGTTTTGGCACCAGTCAAAGCTTCGTCAAATTTAGCGATAGATTTTGGACCGATGTCAAGACCAAGGAAGCCTTCAGAAACTGCTTCACCTTCAGTGTCACGCACTTCAGTGTAACCAGCAAAGGCGTTAGCTTCTTTTGAGTCAACTGGCAATATCAATTTGCCGTTTGCTTTTTCAAGAAGAGCTTTAGCGACATCCAATTTGTCTTCTTCTACAAGTGAGTTACCGATTTCGATACCTTGAGCTTTGTAGAATGTGTAAGTCATCCCACCACCGATAAGGACTTTATCAGCTTTTTCAAGCAAGTTTTCGATAACACCGATCTTGTCTGAAACTTTTGAACCACCAAGGATAGCCACGAATGGACGTTCTGGAGCTTCAACAGCTTCTTGGATGTAAGCAATTTCGTTTTCGAGAAGGAATCCAGCAACTGCTTTTTCAACGTTTGCTGAGATACCTACGTTAGATGCGTGTGCACGGTGAGCTGTACCGAATGCATCGTTTACGAAGATACCATCTCCAAGTGATGCCCAGTATTTACCAAGTTCAGGATCGTTTTTAGATTCTTTCTTGCCGTCAACATCTTCGTAACGAGTGTTTTCAACCAAGAGAACTTGTCCATCTTCAAGAGCGTTGATAGCTGCTTCCAATTCAGCACCACGAGTGACACCTGGAAGGAAAGCAACGTCTTGACCCAATTTAGCTGCCAAGTCAGCAGCTACAGGAGCAAGTGATTTACCAGCTTTGTCTGCTTCTTCTTTTACACGGCCAAGGTGAGAGAAGAGGATAGCACGTCCACCTTGTTCAAGGATGTACTTGATAGTTGGAAGAGCTGCAGTGATACGGTTGTCGTTGGTAATCACGCCATCTTTTACAGGTACGTTGAAGTCAACACGAACGAGGACTTTTTTTACCTTTCAAGTCAACGTCTTTAACAGTAAGTTTTGCCATGTTACAAAAACCCCTTTATTTATTTTATTCGAAACTATTATATCACACTTTGGAAATATAAGGAAAGATTTCACAAGATTTTTCGATATTTAATCTTCATCTTCTTTTTTCTGTTTCAATGTCAAGGCTAAACTAGCAAGACCAAGGCTTGCCAATCCTACTATTAGGGCTTCATTGGCATCAGCAGTTCCTGTATTTGGCAATTGGGCGCTTGCTTCTTCTGATTTAACTGCTGTATTTTGAGCTGGTTTTTCTTGTGTAGGCGCTACTGCTGGTTCAGTTTTTACTTTTGTTCCAATTTCAACAATTTCTGGAACAGCTTCCTTGAGAACTTCTGTTGTACGAAGAGTGCGATTGCCTTGACTATCTACTTCAATCAAGCGACGAATTTGTCCTTCTTCTCCAGCTTGCACAATACGACGTTGACCTTTGAGAAGTTCTGAGTTTGGACGTTCTTGACGTTCAAAGGATACTGCAACTTCTTCAACTTCTAGTTTCGGAGTTTCTAGAACCAGGTCTTTTACTCCTTCGGCTGGTTCCTTGCTTGAAAGAACTTTTGTACCTACTTCGGTAATCTCTGGAACAGCTTCCTTGAGAATTTCTGTTGTACGAAGGATACGATTGCCTTGAGCATCTACTTCTACTAGACGACGAATCTGCCCTTCTTCTCCTTTTTGGACAAGTTGACGTTGACCTTTAAGATGGTTCGCATTTGGTCGCTCTTGACGTTCATAGGCTGTTGTTTCAGTTTCAACAACTAGTTCAGGGAGGGCTTCAACTGTTGGGGCTATTTCACTTGGATCCATGCTACCAACATGGTGGCTTTCTTCTGCAGGGGCTAGTTTCTTATTCAGCTTTTCTTTCATGTCCGCAAAAGCTTGTGGAGTTGGCGTTTGTGAAGACAACAAAGCTTCTACTTGGGCAATCAACTCAGCTTGAGAATCTTTTTCACGGACGGATTCGAGCAAGCCTTCCAATTCTTCCCTAGCAGTTTGATAACGTTGATTTCCATCCAAGTCCGCTCCAGCTTGTTTCAATTCATTCAAGGCTTTGTTGACTTCTTCTTGGCTAGCATTGTGGTTTTCTGCTACAGCTTTCGCTGCATTGAGTTTCTCTACTAGTACAGCTTGTTTGTCCTCACTTGAGAAGGTATAGGAAAGGGTTGACTGACGGCCTTGGGCAGCAGTGATTTCTTGTTTAAGGTATTCATCATTAACTGCAGCCTTTGGAGAAACCAAGACATCAAACTCAGCTGTGTGCCCCTTGTAATGCAGGGTCAAGGTCTGGCGTCCAATCTTCTGAGCATCGTATCCCGTGATTTCAACACCTTCATCAGTAAAGCTGTGAGTCTCTTCTGTCTCGTCATCATAGAGAACACCAAAGCGACCTTCAGAGAGATCCAGTTGATCTCCTACTAGATAGTCTGTTTTTGGTTTCTTAGTAATATACAAGCCCGCTACTTCTTTTATTTTTCCTTCATCCTGTCCTGTCACTTGGACTTTTAGATCACCTGACACTGGTAAACCAAGGTATTGAAGTGTTAGGTTTTGTCCCCCTTTTTGATGATCATCGTATCCAGATACCGTCACACCTGAGTGAGTAAGGTTAATCAGCTCGTCGGCTCGTCCCCCTTCGTATTGAACACGGAGTGTTCCGCCTCTAAGGTCAAGTTTTTCTCCCTCTTTATAAACCGTCTTTTTAGGTCCTTTTTCAAGGCTAACTGCAGCAATTTTTCTCTCATCCTGTGGAATCGCTACAGCCAAGGTGTTACTGATTTCTTTGCCAGGTAGTTGGGTACGATAGTAGAGGAGAGTTGGTTGCTTGTCAAAGCCCAATGGAGCTGTTGCCAAGTCACCTCCAGTTTCAGTCTTCAAGGTTGCAATTGGTGTTTGTGAATCAGCCTTGTCGTAAACGGTGATGGTTGCGCCTGCTGGAACATCAGAGAAGCCTAGTTGAATTTGGTGGTTTCCAAGCGAACGAGCAGCTACCTTAGCCATTGGAATATTTTGACTTTCTGTGTCCAAGGCTTCGTACATCTTCCAGTTGTAGATACGAATGGCCTTCCAAGGTGTTCCGTTATCAGATGTAATGACATGCAAACGCCAGTCTTGGGCAGTAATTGGTTTGTCAAGAGTGATATCCGTAACGTGCGCTTTATTACCACGGACTTCCTTGGCTAGTTTCCACTCGCCATCTGTATCCTTGTAGTAAAGATCAAAATCCTTGGTGTTCATCAGACCATCGTTAACAGACTCACCACCAGCTCCCGCATGATCCATCACCCATCTGACAACACGACGTGGTTGAGTCAAACGGATATCAACACTACCGCTCAATTGTCCTGAAGACCACTTGTCTGAAAGACTGGTAATGGTACCGTTCAACATACCTTCAATACCTTCTCCACCTTCGGTATTCGGGAAAGTGCTACCGATAACCGTTGCCCCTGGAACAATATTTTCAGCCAAAGGTCTTGGGAGAGTCGTATCCTGAACAGTCATGCCCCAGTTAAAGGATGTCGTCGCAGCTTCTGAACGAAGGCCATTTTTACCAACTGCAACGACTTTCAATTCTTGCGTCGTACCAGTCGCATTAGCAGAGCGGCTAACTTTTGGCAAGTAGATGGTTGAAGCAGATGAACCTGTCAACAAACGCCAGTTATCCCCATCTTTTTCGTAGACTTCATAGAAATCCGCATCTTGATTACCCGAAAATTGAACCACTGCTTCAGCTTCTTGGGCATTCTTAAGAGATTGTTTCACCACAGAGAGACCTGTAGGCGCTTGTGGTGCTTGGTGATTGTCTGAAATTGTTAATTGACCTAGGTTAAACTGATAATCTTTTACAGCTCCTTCATGCTCGAAGAAGAGTTTGACTGCATAGATGGTTTTACCTGCTAGTGAGCTGAGAGCAAATTCTTCATTTGTCCAGTTGTCAGAAAGGGTTAGCTCTTTCCATGCATCTGCATCATCGAATTTGTAGTCTGGAGTTGTAGAGAAGGCCATATAAACTTCGAGCCTTTTCCTCCCTTGTGGGCAACACGAAGTTTGGTTTTCTCAGTTACTTCTAACTTAGTAGAATACAAATTCACATCCTGGTCCGTCTTACCAGCTACATTACCTGAGAATTTAAGGGAATTTCCGCCATTGTAGGCATCTGTAAAATCATATTCTGCACGAAGTTTTTCCCCTGTTGAAGTCTGCCACCAGCGCCATGTTGGCAAGATACCTGAAACCGAACGGTAGTTCCACTCAGAATCCTTAGAAACCTTTCCGTCTACAAACCACTTTCTACCATGGCCTGTATTAAAGGAGGTAGTGAAGGTCCGGCCTACTGCTGGTGTGCGGTCTGCAACTAAATTAGCAATCCCATACCACTCTTTGTCCGCTGGTTTTTGAGCTGTCGGATCGCCTTGGTAACCTGTGAAGAAGATATCTTCGTTTTTATGGTAATCTTCACCTGTTTTTCCTAGACTGGTAATTGTATCTGGTGCAAAGAGTCCAAGTGACAAACGTAACTTGCCTTTTTCATCTAAGAGGGCATCCCATTTAACTTTTGTCTTATAAGAACCACCTTGTTGCAATTCCAATCCTGCAAAGACATCATATTGGCTACGTTCCAGCCATTTTGCCATTTCTACAGAGTGGTCATTCTTTTCCTTATTCCAGTTGAAGTTGGCAAAGAATTGATCCGCAGGGACCTTGTCACCTTCTTTTTGCATGAACTGGTAGTTGTAATCACCTAGACCATCTTCGTGGTAACGACCATATTTATAGGTCATGGCATCGTACCAAGCATACTTGATTGGATGGTTGACCTTTGCCGCATATTCTTTTGTATAGAGCATGAATTGACGCATTTTTTCACCAAGTGGCGTTACTAAGTCACCTGTTGTTTCTTGGTTGATAAAATACCCATCAAAGCCATAGTACTTAGCAAGATCAACAAGTTTTCGGGCAATAGGGAAGGTGCCATCATCATCTTGTTTCAAGGCAGCAACAAATTTCTCTTGGTCAGCGATGCTATTTGACCAGTTGAAGAAAAGTGTTCCATAAACGGGAACTCCGTTACGATGTCCTGCATCAATGACATCTGGAGTTGGAACTAGACCTTCCCAGAAGACCATTGAATCCAAGTATTGCCAGTAGTCAAAGGCGTAGGCCTTGAATTCTTCTCCACCAACAGAAGCGTGGTCTTTAGCCTTTGAGTTGGTATTTGCTAGCGCCTGAACCTTGGCTCTTCTACTTGCTTTTTCATTCACCAACTGGCCTCTATGGCGCTTAGCAAGTTCAACAGAAGAACGATTGATGGGATCATCCTCACGCGCACCTGGTTCCCATTTCAACAATTCATCCCAAGAATTAAATTTGATTTCTTTTGGTCGGAGACTCTTTTCTTCATTTTTAGGAACGTCTGCTAGACTTGGTTTATCGGCTTTATTGTCAACCACTTGAGGAGCTTCCTCAGGCTTGACTCCTTCTTTGTCAGTTGGTTGAGCAGGTTTTTTTCAGCTTTATCCGTCGGAGCAGGCTTCGCTTCTTCTTTTTCATTAACCAAATCCGTTATTGCTGGAGTGTTTTCTGAAATTGGTTGCTCAGCTACTTTGTTCTCTGCTTCCGATAATTGTTTTTCGATAACTGCAGTATCTGGATTAGTTGTCTCATTAGTACTTGTCGCTTGAGCGCTCGTATTTATTGCTGTGTCAGAGACTGAGAGCTGTTCGGCGAGGACTGGACTCACAAACAAAGCTGAACCGATCATCAAGGAACAAGCCCCGATTGACAACTTACGAATGCTGTAACGGCAACGTTTTTCATAGAATAGATCTTTCATCTTTTCCTCCTATTAAAATAAAAGTTAAAAGTAAGCGCTTTACTTTTTTTGCAAAAAGTAACTGTTCTCATGACAACCATCAGAACAGGATCATCTTCATTTTTATCCTATATGAAAGCGATGTCAATCTAATTAACATAAAAAAACTATAACTAGGATAATAATCAGTAAAATTTGGACATAATTCCATAAACCCACTCTTGGAAAGTAAATTTACTCACTATTTTTTTAAAGAAAGTTGCCTTTTTCTTAGGAAAATTTCATCTAAACACTTGTTAGATTTACTTTTATCCTTTAAAATAGAATAGGAGAAATTCCGTTATTATTTTTCGGAGGAAAAAGAAATGTCCATTAATTGGCAGGAAATTTTATTTCACTTTTTAGGTGGTCTGGGACTATTCTTATATAGTATCAAGACCATGGGAGACGGTTTGCAACAAGCTGCTGGAGATCGCCTTCGTTTTTACATTGACAAGTACACTAGCAATCCCTTTTTAGGTGTTCTAGTCGGGATTGTCGTGACTGCCCTGATTCAGTCAAGTACAGGGGTTACAGTTATCACGGTTGGACTGGTCAGCGCTAGTCTTCTCACTCTTAGACAGGCTATCGGAATTATCATGGGAGCCAACATCGGAACCACCGTTACTTCCTTTATCATCGGTTTCAAGCTTGGTGAGTATGCTTTACCCCTGATTTTCCTTGGAACCATGTTCCTCTTCTTTACCAAAAATAGAACAGCAAACAATATCGGACGCATCCTGTTTGGTGTAGGGGGAATCTTCTATGCTCTCAACCTCATCAGTGCCGGTATGAGCCCTCTTAAAGATTTACCACAATTCAAGGAATACATGGTAACCTTGGGACAAAATCCCGTATTAGGAGTTTTTGCCGGTGCAGTGATTACCGTTCTCATCCAAGCTTCTTCTGCGACAATCGGGATTTTGCAAGGTCTCTATGCAGGTGGATTCCTTGACCTTAAAGGTTCACTACCAGTTCTTTTCGGGGATAATATCGGGACAACCCTAACAGTTATCATCGCGGCAGCTGGAGCCAATGTCTCTGCGAAACGCGTTGCTGCAACCCACGTTACCTTTAACGTTTTAGGGACTATTCTTTGCTTAATCTTATTAGGTCCATTTACATCTATGATTGAGTACTTCCAGGCACTCCTTCACCTCTCTCCTGAGATGACCATTGCCTTCTCTCACGGTGCCTTTAACGTAAGTAACACCATTGTACAATTTCCATTCATCGGAGCCTTGGCCTACTTTGTAACCAAACTCATCCCTGGTGAAGATGAAGTTGTGAAGTACGAGCCACTTTATCTTGATGAACATTTAATCAAACAAGCTCCATCAATCGCTCTCGGAAATGCGAAGAAAGAACTCCTTCACTTAGGGAATTATGCTTCCAAAGCCTTTGACCTTTCATACAACTACATCATTGACCTTAATGAAAAGATTGCTGAAAAAGGACACAAGACAGAAGAAGCCATCAATACCATTGATGAAAAATTGACTCGTTACCTTATTACTCTTTCAAGTGAGGCCCTTAGCCAGAAAGAAAGTGAAGTGCTCACCAACATCCTTGATTCATCCCGTGATTTGGAACGGATTGGGGACCACGCAGAGGCGCTAATTAACCTGACTGACTATCTTCAACGTAAAAATGTTGAGTTCTCTGAAGCTGCTTTGGAAGAATTAGCTGACATTTATCAAAAAACCACTGACTTTATCAAGGATGCCCTTGATAGCGTGGAAAGCAATGATATTGAAAAAGCTCAAAGTCTGATTGAACGCCATAAAGAAATCAACAATATGGAACGTGTACTCAGAAAGACCCACATCAAACGTCTCAACAAGGGCGAGTGTTCAACACAAGCTGGGGTCAACTTTATCGACATCATTTCCCACTATACTCGTGTATCTGACCACGCTATGAACCTTGCTGAAAAGGTCATCGCTGAACAAATCTAAGATCCAAGAAGCTATCCTAAATGGGATGGCTTTTCTTCTCCTAATCAAGAATTGCTTTTCTAACATATAGAAAAATGCTTTGATTCACAATGGAATCAAAGCATTTTAAAGAGCTCCCCGTACATAAGCGCAGAAGCCGCAGTTCCTCTGTACTTTGCTTCTTCTCTTTTGATAAAGCGAGCTAAGTTGAGCAACTCAGGTGCTGGATGTTTGGGATTTAGGAGCAATTCACGATTGACCAGGCCTGAGAGACGGACTGCCAGCAATTGCTCATTTGTAGTAGGCAGTTTTTTAGCAGTCTCTAGGAGAGCAGCAACTAAATCTTCACTCAAATCATGTCGAGCATGATTGTAAAGATCTTTTACAAGGCTTTCTAGGTTTGGTGTTACCATCCCTACCACCTCCCTTATGGTTTAATAATTTTTAATCAAATCAACTGTTGAACGATCCAATTTTTTCACCAAGACTTGCAAGAAAGCTTGAGCTTCTAAGAAGTCATCCATTGCATAGAGGGTTTGGTGAGAATGGATATAACGAGCGCAAACACCGATTGTTGTAGATGGGACACCACCATTTCAGATGAGCTGCGCCAGCGTCTGTTCCGCCTTTGCCACAGTAGTATTGGTACTTGATACCAGCTTCCTCAGCCGTTGTCAAAAGGAAATCCTTCATACCTGGGAGAAGCAAGTGACCTGGATCATAGAAACGAATCAAGGTTCCATCTCCAATCTTGCCTTGACCACCATAGACATCACCAGCTGGTGAACAGTCAACTGCGAGGAAGACTTCTGGATCAAACTTGGTTGTAGATGTATGAGCACCGCGAAGACCAACTTCTTCTTGGACGTTAGAGCCAAGGTAGAGTTCATTTCCGAGTTTTTGACCTGACAGAGTTTCTGCTAACTCGCTCACCATGAGAACTCCATAGCGATTGTCCCAAGCTTTTGAGATGATATTTTTTTCATTGGCTGTTAAGATTGCAGAGCTATCTGGTACGATGGTATCACCAGGACGGATTCCAAAGCTTTCTGCCTCAGCCTTGTCCGCAAAACCACCATCAAAAATAATATCTGAAATAGCTGGCATGGTTGGTCCACCTGTTCCACGTGTCAAATGTGGCGGAACAGAACCCGAAATCACAGGAATTTCACGACCGTCACGAGTCAGGAGTTTGAAACGTTGGCTGCTAACCACCATAGGATTCCAACCACCAATTTCAACCACACGAAAAGTACCATCTGGCTTGATTTCGCTGACCATAAAACCAACTTCATCCATGTGAGAAGCGACCAAAACGCGCGGTGCATCTGCAGTTTCTGAATGTTTAATTCCGAAAATACCACCCAAGCCATCTGTCACCACTTCATCCACATGCGGTGTCAACTTTTCACGAAGATAAGCACGGACAGGTGCTTCATGACCTGAGATCGCAGCAAGTTCTGTTACTTCTTTGATTTTTGAAAATAATGTTGTCATTTCAATTCCTTCTTTCTTTCATCCATTTTACCACTTTTTTTATAGGAGAAGGATAGCGGGAAGGTGGATTGGGTTTTGCAAGTTTATCCTATAAAAGAGGGATTTCGCACTTGTTTCAGGAATTTTTTCTTTCTTTTTACATTAAATTGTCAGAAAATTTATTGACAGATTAAAGAAATCATGTTACAGTAATATCCGCAGGTATCTTTCGATACCAAATCTACATGAAAGGACGGGGTATGAAACTTTCTCATTATTTAATTGGCTTACTTTTTACTCCTAGTCTTTCTCTCTATTAGCATTGGAACCAGTGATTTTTTTCATGGGGAAAACTCTTTGCTCTGGATCATGAAACTTGGCTCCTCTTTCAAGAGTCCCGTCTTCCAAGGACGATTAGCATTCTCCTGACAGCCTCTAGCATGAGCATGGCAGGACTCCTCATGCAGACCATCACCCAAAAATCAGTTTGCTGCTCCAAGCACAGTTGGAACGACTGAAGCCGCCAAACTAGGAATGGTACTGAGTCTCTTTGTCTTTCCGTCGGCTAGTCTGACCCAAAAGATGCTCTTTGCTTTTGTCTCATCGATTGTATTTACCCTCTTCTTCCTTTCCTTTATGACCATTTTTACTATAAAGGAAAGGTGGATGTTGCCCTTGATTGGGATCATTTATAGTGGGATTATCGGTTCTGTGACAGAAGTTATCGCCTATCGTTTCAATCTGGTTCAGAGTATGACCGCTTGGACCCAGGGTTCCTTCTCCATGATTCAGACCCATCAGTATGAGTGGCTCTTCTTAGGCCTCATTATCCTGATAGCCGTTTGGAAATTGTCCCAAACCTTTACCATCATGAATCTAGGAAAGGAAACCAGTGAAAGTTTGGGGATTTCCTACTCCCTACTTGAAAAACTGGCTCTCTTTCTGGTGGCACTAACGACAAGCGTCACCATGATTACTGTGGGTGGCTTGCCATTTCTCGGGGTCATCGTTCCCAATCTGGTTCGCAAGCGCTATGGAGATAATTTGAGTCAGACCAAACTCATGGTCGTACTGGTTGGTGCCAATCTAGTTCTTGCTTGCGATATCCTATCTCGAGTTCTGATTCGGCCCTATGAGCTGTCTGTCAGTCTCCTACTAGGAATCATTGGTAGCCTTATCTTTATCCTACTTCTCTGGAGAGGGGGACGAAAAGATGCAGTCTAAAAGCAAACATACCAAGCTCTTCTACCTTCTCATTATTCTGGCCATCGGAGCTTGTCTCCTCTACTTTTGGCCCATCACCCATCTATCTGCCTTTGCCTGGAAGCTACGTTCCCAAAAAATCATCGTTTATCTCTTGGTAGCCATCGCGACTGGGATTTCGACCATTAGTTTTCAAACCCTGACGGAAAATCGCTTCCTGACGCCAAGTATTTTGGGAATCGAATCCTTCTACGTCCTGCTACAAACCCTACTACTGGTTTTTGAAAGCAAATTTTTTCAGCTTGGAAAGTCTCCTATCTTAGAATTTCTAGTCTTGCTTCTGCTTCAATCCCTCTTCTTTCTTGTCTTGCAAGGCTACTTGAAGACACTGATGAAGCAAGACCTAGTCTTCATCCTGCTAATCTGTCTAGCACTGGGAAGTCTCTTTCGAAATATCAGTACCTTCCTTCAGGTTCTAATGGATCCAAATGAATACGATAAACTGCAAAACAGTCTCTTTGCTTCCTTTCAACATCTCAACACTTCCATCCTAGCCATCGGTTCTCTGATCATCCTCGCTTTGACAATCTTTTTCTTTCGAAAAGCAGTCATTCTGGATGTCTTGCACCTGCAAAGAGAAACAGCTCAGATATTGGGACTCGACGTTGAAAAAGAACAGAGAGAGAGCTCCTCTGGGGCATCGTACTTTTGACCTCAACGGCCACTGCCTTGGTAGGGCCTATGGCCTTCTTCGGCTTTATGCTGGCCAATCTTACCTACCTAATCGTCAAAGATTATCGGCACAAGTTGCTCTTTATCGTAGCCATTCTGATTGGATTTATCAGTTTGACCTTGGGGCAAGCCCTTATCGAACGAGTCTTTGCTCTGGAAATTCGCATCAGCATGATCATTGAGAGTGTGGGTGGCTTCTTATTCTTTATCTTACTATACAGGAGGGCGCGTCGGTGAAACTGGAAAACATTGACAAATCCATTCAAAAACAAGATATTTTGCAAGGTATTTCCCTTGAAGTCAGTCCTCAGAAACTGACAGCCTTCATTGGTCCAAATGGTGCTGGAAAATCAACTCTCCTCTCCATCATGAGCAGACTGACCAAGAAGGATCAGGGAATTCTCAGTATCAAAGGTCGTGAAATCGAGAGTTGGAATTCGCAAGAACTAGCCAAAGAACTGACTATCCTAAAGCAGAAGATTAATTATCAAGCCAAATTAACCGTTGAAGAATTAGTCAGTTTTGGACGTTTTCCCTACAGTAGAGGACGTCTGAGAACAGAAGATTGGGAAAAAATCCGAGAAACTCTGGACTATCTGGAACTGACTAACTTAAAGGACCGCTACATCGATAGTCTGTCTGGCGGACAGCTCCAACGTGTCTTTATCGCCATGGTACTGGCCCAGGATACAGATTTTATCTTGCTGGACGAACCGCTCAACAATCTCGATATCAAGCAAAGTGTCAGCATGATGCAGATTCTTCGGCGACTGGTGGAGGAACTAGGTAAGACCATTATCATTGTCCTCCACGATATCAACATGGCCAGCCAGTATGCGGATGAAATTGTCGCCTTCAAGGACGGCCAAGTCTTTTGCAAGGGAAGGACAGATCAAATCATGCAGGCTGACCTGCTCAGTCAACTTTATGAGATTCCCATCACGCTGGCGGATATCAATGGCAAAAAGATTTGTATCTATAGCTAGCTATTCTGAACCCCTGTTAGAGAACCCTCTGTCTCTTAGCTAACAAACCTATCTAAGAGACTCCCTACATCGTTATCACATTTTAAAGGAGAAATCATGAAAACATCCCTTAAACTTTATCTCACTGCCCTAGCGGCCAGCTTCTTGCTCCTACTTGGTGCATGTAGTACAAACTCAAGCACTAGTAAGACGGAGTCAAGTAGCTCTGCTCCAACAGAGGTAACCATTAAAAGTTCACTAGGTGTAGTCACACTTTCAAAAGTCCCTGAAAAGATTGTGACCTTTGACCTTGGTGCTGCGGATACTATTCGCGCTTTAGGTTTTGAAAAGAATATCGTCGGAATGCCTACAAAAACTGTTCCGACTTATCTTAAAGACCTAGCTGGAAAAGTTAAAAATGTTGGTTCTATGGTTGAGCCAGACCTAGAAGCCCTTGCTGCTCTTGAACCAGACCTAATTATCGCTTCACCACGTACCCAAAAATTCGTAGATAAGTTCAACGAAATCGCTCCGACTGTTCTCTTCCAAGCAGGCAAAGATGACTACTGGACTTCTACCAAGACTAATATCGAATCCCTAGCAAGCGCCTTCAGCGAAACAGGTACACAGAAAGCCAAGGAAGAATTGGCCAAGCTTGACAAGAGCATTCAAGAAGTCGCTACTAAAAATGAAAGCTCTGACAAAAAAGCCCTCGCGATTCTCCTCAATGAAGGAAAAATGGCTGCCTTTGGTGCCCAATCTCGTTTCTCTTTCTTGTACCAAACCTTAAAATTTAAGCCAACTGATACAAAGTTCGAAGACTCTCGCCACGGACAAGAAGTCAGCTTTGAAAGTGTCAAAGAAATCAACCCTGACATCCTCTTCGTTATCAACCGTACCCTTGCCATTGGCGGTGACAACTCTAGCAACGACGGTGTCCTAGAAAATGCCCTTATCGCTGAAACACCTGCCGCTAAAAATGGTAAGATTATCCAACTAACACCAGACCTCTGGTATCTAAGCGGAGGCGGACTTGAATCAACAAAACTCATGATTGAAGACGCTCAAAAAGCCTTGAAATAAGCTACTTCAAACTCAACTAACATCTTTACATGATAAAACGCATCCTATCAAGCTCACTCATTCAAACCTGATAGGATGCGTTTTTATCATTTTAAAGTCTGTTTACCTAGCCTCATTCCCCTTCTTGATTTCGTTTGAGGGAAAAGTGGTCTGGGACGGGGTCCTTGCCTGATTTCGACCAAGGATGACAACGTAAAATCCTCGCCAAGCCCATCAAAACACCCTTGAAGCCATGTTTTTCAATAGCCTGAATCATATAGTTTGAGCAAGTAGGCTCAAAGCGACAAGAAGGTGGAAAGGCTGGTGAGATAAACCGTTGGTAAAAGCGCACAGGCGCTATTAAAATTCGTTTCATTATTTCTTGGTTACAGCCATGGTGTGTAGTTGACTGATTTCTTTTTTATTAAGACGACGGGATTCTCCTGGACGGAGTCCTGTCAAGTCTAGATGTCCAAAACGGGTCCGTGACAACTTGTCCACTTGGAGACCGACAGCTTCAAACATCTTTTTAACCTGGTGGTTACGCCCTTCATGGATAGTCAACTGCACCACAGAGCGGTTTTTGACCGGATCCACTTTGAGAATCTCATAAACAGCCGGCTTGGTTTTCTTGCCATCAACCTCAAGTCCACGAGTCAAGGGGCGGAGATTATCCTTATTGGCCACACCTTTAACACGCGCGACATAAACCTTGTCAATCTCATTACGAGGGTGAATCATCTCATCCGTAAAATCCCCGTCATTGGTCAAAATCAAGACTCCTGATGTATCCCAGTCCAAACGACCTACAGGGTAGATGCGCTCCTTCACGTTGGGCAAGAGGTCGACAACCGTCTTGCGGCCCTTGTCATCTGTCACACTGGAAATGACACCGCGTGGTTTGTTAAGCAGATAGTAGACCTTTTCTTCGTTGTAGATAGGCTGGCCTTCAACTTCGACCTTGTCGCCTGACTTGATAGTGGTTGCTAGTTCACGTACCACCTGGCCGTTAACCGTCACCAAGCCTTGCTTAATCAGCTCCTCTGCTTTTCTCCTACTGGCCACACCTGCGTGGGCAATATATTTATTGATTCTCATCTTCTTCTATCCTTTCACCAAATAATTGGCTTTCTTGGGCCTGAATCTCAAGCTCATCAATTACTGGTAATTCTTCTAAATGGTTTATCCCCATGTAATCTAGGAAATAATCCGTAGTCACATAGAGATTGGGGCGTCCCAACACTTCTTTTTTCCCGTCTTCCTTTATCAGGTCAAAAGCCTGCAATTTTGCCAAGGCCCCACTCGAGTTGACCCCACGAATGGCATCAATTTCTATCCGTGTGATGGGCTGTTTGTAAGCAATGATGGACAAGGTCTCAAGGGCAGCCCGAGACAAACTCTGGTTGATAGGTGCCTTAGAGTATTCTTTCAAAATCTCTGAAAACTGAGGCTTGGTCACCAATCTATAAGCACCACCTGTCTCAATCAGAGCCAAACTGGAATCTGGGTCCTTTTCATACTTCTGGGCTAATTTTTCTAAACTCTGTTGGATACCTGTCGGTGGCAGAGAGAGGAGTTCAGCTAACTGGCGGACTCTAATCCCATCTTCACCCGCTACAAACAAGAGCGCTTCTATTTTTGCTAAAGTACTCATCTTTCCTCTCTATCAAGTCTAGCTTTGGGCCACTTGACTTTCTTCCTTCTTTTCCATGAGATAAATATCTCCGAAACTTTCCTCTTGCACGAGAATCAGCTCCTGGGTTTTGATTAACTCTAGGGTTGCCAAAAAGAGGGTGATGACCTCTTGGAGATTCTGGGCTTCCTTAAACAAATCCTGCAAGCGCAATTGATCTCGTCCAGTCAAGGACTCTTTCACGATAACCATCATGTCCTCAATCTTATACTCATCCCGCAAGATAGTCGTGTGATTCTGTGCAAACTCCTCTTTTTTCTTGGCTAGGATATTTGAAAAAGCCAAAAAGAGGTCAATGGTCGTCTTGTCATGCACAAGCTCCGCATCTTCGTAAATCAACTCTGTCGGCGCTTTGGAATAGTGCTGGGCCCGTTCTTGGTGCTTGGCTTCCAAGTGCTCCCCCAAGAGCTTGAATTTGCGGTATTCTTCAATTTGAGAGAGAAGGTCCTGCTCCAGGTCATCTTCCAAATCTGTCACCTCCGCTACCTTTGGCAAGAGCTTGCGGCTCTTAATCAACATGAGCTGACTGGCCATGACCATGTACTCGCCCGTTACTTCCAGACGCATGGCCTGCAGGGTTGAGACATAAGCTAGATACTGTTCGATGACTTCCGTGATGGGCACATCGTAGATATCCATCTGGTACTTAGAAACCAGGTGCAAAGCAAGTCCAAGGGCCCTTCAAAATCTTTTAATTTAATATCCATTATCTATATTTTTCTAAGGTCAGGACTGTTTTTAATCCTAATTTTTTTGCAATTTCGTACAAATCGACCTTGTTTTCTATTTGTCTTAGAATGAACTGTTCCCGCAAGGCCTGGGCTGATAAGGCTAGGAAACCTTTCTCCTTGACAAAAGATTCTAGCTGACGAAAGGCCCACTGACGAGAATAGGCTTTCCCTCCCCCTTTCAAAGAGATAGGTCTGCCCCATCAAGGGTTCCAATTCTGAAAGCAAGGTTGTAGGAATGGTGACAATTCTCTGTTGGGAAGCCTTCTTGATTCGCAACACCTGAAAGTCCAGATTGATATCCGCAACCTTTAGAGCTAATATCTCACTTGGCAAGAGTCCCATTTCTAGGATTAAGAGCGCTAGCAAGCGTCCCTCTGGATAGTCGCTTTCCTGCCAAAAAGAGGCTAAGTCTAGAATTTCTGGCTTTTCCGTCTTCTTTTCAGCTTGTTTGGCTAATTCCAAGCGGTAAAAACTATCCACTTCTCCTTTTTGATAGAGAAAGTAGAGAAATTGATTACAGGCCGAAATCTTTCGCTTCTGGGCGCTGATTTTTAGATTGGCTAGTTGGGCTTGGTAAATCTTGAGACTGGTCTCAGAAATCCGCTCGCCTACAATGTCTAAAAATTGCTCCAGATCATACTTATAGGACTGCTTGGAATTGGCAGACAAGCCCTGCTTTTCCTCTAAAAAATCTGAAATTCTGTCTCTCATTTGCATCGAATCTCATATTCCTTACTAAAGTCATGCAAGAGGGCATTGACTGCCTTGAGGATAGATTTACGCGTAATAATTCCTTGGAAAATACCAGACGCATCCACAACCGGCAAGAAGGACTCATCTACCAGCTTGTGCAAGACCTCCGTAATGGTAAAATCAGGCGAGACGACCGCTACGTCCGTTCTCGTCATATGAACAATATCCGTATCCGCCATGATTTCTTGACTCAAGTCATGCTCCATCTGATAAGCCATAATATCTCTGAGCCCAATCGTCCCAACAAACTGTTTTTCATCTGTCACAACGGGAACACGGGTATAGGTCATCTGACTGAGCAAGAGGGTCGCATGATCCGCATTGTGAGTATCAATCAACACAGCTAGATTTTTAGCAGGAGTCAAAAAAGTTTCTTCTTGCCCCAACAAGAAAGTCTCAAACTCCTTGGCAATCATCGGCTAAACTCCTTGGACAAGCCCGGATACACCTCATGGGCTCGTGTCAAAAAGTCCACTTTAAATAACTGTCATCAATCTCCACACGAGCATAGAGACATTCTCTGACGGTACCACGTGGTTGACTGATGGAGCCTGGATTTAGAAAGAGGGTCTTGCCTTCCATCCAAGCGCTTGGCACATGCAAGTGACCATAGAGGCAGATATCGGCCTTTTCCTCCTGAGCCCAGTAGTCCAACTTTTGAAAATTGAAATTAATGTCAAACAAGTGACCATGAGTTTGGATAATCTTGGTCGAACCAAGCTCAGTCACCAACCGTTCTGGGTAGCCAGCGTAGAAGTCCATGTTCCCTTTAACAACGCGGATGCCTTCCCAAAGGGGAGAATCCGGACGCAGTTCAGAATCGCCGTTATGAAAAACGGCGTCAACTTTGCCCACATAGCGATCACGGATTTCTTCCACAATCAAGCTATCGCCATGGGAATCGCTCATTACAATGATGGTTTGCTTTGCCATGATGGAAATACCTCCAAAAGTTTCTTAACGGCTAAGGCACGGTGAGATTGGCTATTTTTTTCTTCAAGGGTTAATTCAGCTGAGGACTTGCCTGTCTCTCCTACAAGGAAGAGAGGATCATAGCCAAAGCCATTTTCACCCTTAGGTTCAAAGTTAATGTAGCCAGGCCAGTCTGCTTCAACAACCAAACTTTCCTTGTTGGGACTGGCTACGACTAGGGTTGTATGGAATTGAGCCGAACGGTCCTTGAGTTCAAAGACCATGGCCAATTCGTGCAAGAGTTTGGCATTGTTTTCACGATCAGTAGCTCCCACTCCTGCGAAACGAGCTGACCAGACACCTGGCAAGCCACCAAGGACATCAACTTTAAGTCCAGAATCATCTGCCAGAACCATCTTGCCTGTTAATTGAGAAATAGTTTCTGCCTTGAGACGGGCATTTTCTTCGAACGTCATGCCTGTTTCTGCTACTTCAGGCAAGTCAGGATAGTCATTAAGATTTTCCACATCGTAGCCTAGCTTGTCAAAGATAGCTCGGAATTCCTTGGTCTTGCCCTCGTTACGAGTCGCAATCAATAAGGTTTCTCTGACCTTGTTTGTCTCAAAGAAAGCTTCTACATCAACACCTTCTTTAGGCAATTCTACATGCAAGAGTTGCCCATTTTCAACCAAGAGCAAAGCCCCCTGACGTTGGATGACTTCCACATTTCGTCCCATTTCTTGGTTGAGGATATCTACCACAAAAGACAATAAACGGTAGAGAGAACCATAGCGTAAAACAGTAACAGAAACAGGAAAACCTCGATCCTCATCTCGAAATCTTTGGGCAAACTCCAATAGAGGAAAATCCAAGTCATCATCCGTCAACGTCCGGACGCCACCAAAAATACCATAGGACCCGACATACCAGTCCTGGTCATCCTTGTATTCATAAATTTTATTTGTCATAATTCTACATGCTCCACATGAATCTCTTTTTCCAGCCATTCTTCACCAATTTGTGCAAAACTTTGGCTGCTGGCTGTTGTGTAAAAACGGTGATGGAGTGGTCCGGCATCGCGACCACGATTGATTTCAAAATAATTAAGTAAGACTGAGATATCCCGTACGCACTCTGCCCCACTATCAATGAGCTGAACCTTGGGTCCCATGACATTTTGAATAATGGGTCTGAGCAGTGGATAATGGGTACAACCCAAAATCAGGCTATCCACCTTTCCAACCAAGGGACGCAGGGTTTCATAGACCACTTTCTTGGTGACACTGGTTGACAGGGCACCAGACTCCACCAAGGGAGCAAACTTGGGACAGGCCAAACTCTCCACCTGTAAGTCCGGATCCAGATCATGGATTTTCTGACGGTAGATGTCTGATTGTACCGTCATGGGCGTTCCAATTACTCCGATTTTCCCACCTTGACTGGACTTGATGGCTGCCGAAGCTCCTGGCAAAATCACACCTAGAACAGGAATATCTAGTTGAGCCTTAATTTCTTCCCAGACGACGGCAGTCGCAGTATTACAAGCAATGACAATCATTTTGACATCCTTGGTCAAAAGAAAGTTGACCAACTGCCAAGTATATTCACGAATTTGCTCAGCAGGACGGGGGCCATAGGGCGCCCGCGCCGAATCTCCAATATAGACGATTTCTTCATGGGGAAGTTGGCGCATAAGCTCGCGCACAACGGTCAAGCCCCCGACACCCGAATCCAAAAAACCAATTGGTCGATTATCCATACAGTCTTCTTTCTAGTCTTTTTTCTGATTGATAGTTCATTATGATTACTTGTCTCTAAGAACTGAAGGACAGCTTCATCAACAACTATCTCTCTTAATCATAATCAAATATCAATAGAATGCAAGGAAAAAGTTTCATCCCTAAACCATAACCAACATAGTGAGAAGTCTGGAACTTTCATCCCAGACTTTTCCTTATTTATTTTTTCTTTTTATTGTTAGCAAGAGCTGCTTTTTGTTGGCGGATGATTTGGTGGTACACTTGTTGTACCTTAGCTTCGCTTGGTTTTTGACCATTTGCACTCAAAAGAGTACGAACTGCTTCAGCATTCAAACGTGGGTTGTCAGCGAATTCTTTTTCAATTTGCTTACGAACCAAGTACATTCCTCCAAGAGCTCCTCCTAGAAAAGCTAGCACAATCAATACAATTGCTAAAAGTAAATCCATCATATTTCTCCTGTTTCTTTTTGAGTCTCTTTCATTATACCATAAACTAGCCACCCTGACTAGTTTGTTTTACGCTTTCAGGGATGGGTAGGCTGTAATAAAGTTGGCTTATTGTTCTAGTCAAAACTAGAAAGAATATAAAAAATACACTCTCTTACCATTCGTTCCCTCCACTTTTTTAATACAAAACAATATCAAATATATATCCTTCTCAAATCCCCTTGACAATACTTCATTAGCTGGTAAAATTAGATTAACAATACAATATAGAAATAAAAGTTCGTCTCATAAAAATGAAAGCGCTTTTAATTAATGAAGGAGGTTTCTATGGAAAATTTGGAGGGAGAAATCCTGTCGCTACAGTATTCGGAAGCTAACAGTTGGCACAGCCTCTGTTTTGCTTGGAGCAGTTTTTCTAGCTAGTCATACCGTCTCTGCTGATACTATTGAAGTAAAGCAAAACGAGCCTGCATTAGAGAAAACTACAGTTAAGACAGACACTATAACGAAAGCAAGTGAATCAACTGAGCATACACAGCCAAACGTGCCAATTGATCATACAAAACCAGTTCTAGCTAATAATAGTTCTTCTGAAAGTAAACCCGCTGAGGCTGATGTTACTTCTGCTACAACTAATCAAGCCAGTACTGAGGCTATTGTAAAACCTAATGAAAATAAGGAAACCGAAAAACAAGAACTACCTGTGACAGAACAAAGCAACTATCAGCTAAACTATGATCGACCAACAGCTCCTTCCTATGATGGCTGGGAAAAACAAGCACTCCCAGTTGGGAATGGTGAAATGGGTGCTAAGGTTTTTGGTCTCATCGGCGAGGAGAGAATCCAATACAACGAAAAAACTCTTTGGTCAGGTGGACCGCGTCCCGACAGTACCGACTATAATGGAGGAAACTATCAGGAACGGTATAAAATTTTAGCAGAAATTCGTAAGGCTCTTGAAGACGGAGATCGCCAAAAAGCCAAACGATTAGCTGAACAAAATCTAGTTGGACCAAACAACGCCCAGTATGGACGTTATCTAGCCTTTGGTGATATCTTCATGGTCTTCAATAACCAGAAAAAGGGGCTGGATACAGTTACAGACTATCACCGTGGTTTGGATATCACAGAAGCCACTACTACAACTTCTTACACCCAAGATGGAACGACCTTCAAACGCGAAACCTTCTCAAGTTACCCTGATGATGTCACCGTGACTCACTTGACCCAAAAAGGGGACAAAAAACTTGATTTTACAGTTTGGAATAGCTTGACAGAAGACTTGCTTGCTAACGGAGACTACTCAGCGGAATATTCTAACTACAAGAGTGGCCATGTTACGACAGACCCAAATGGTATCCTACTAAAAGGTACAGTCAAAGATAATGGCCTCCAGTTCGCATCCTATCTAGGAATTAAAACGGACGGAAAAGTTACTGTCCATGAGGATAGTTTAACAATCACAGGAGCTAGCTACGCTACGCTTTTACTCAGTGCCAAGACTAACTTTGCTCAGAATCCAAAAACAAACTATCGCAAAGACATTGACCTCGAAAAAACAGTTAAAGGCATTGTAGAAGCAGCTAGGGGCAAAGATTACGAGACACTTAAAAAGAACCATATCAAAGACTATCAAAGCCTCTTTAACCGCGTCAAACTAAACCTAGGTGGAAGCAATACTGCTCAAACGACAAAAGAGGCCCTTCAAACCTATAACCCAACAAAAGGGCAAAAACTGGAAGAACTTTTCTTCCAATACGGACGTTATTTATTGATTAGTTCGTCTCGTGATCGGACAGATGCCCTTCCTGCCAACCTACAAGGAATCTGGAATGCCGTAGACAATCCACCTTGGAACGCTGATTACCACCTCAATGTCAATTTGCAAATGAACTATTGGCCAGCCTACATGAGTAATCTAGCTGAAACAGCCAAGCCAATGATCAATTACATTGACGATATGCGTTACTATGGCCGTATCGCTGCTAAGGAATACGCTGGCATCGAATCCAAAGATGGACAAGAAAATGGCTGGTTGGTTCATACCCAGGCGACACCATTTGGCTGGACTACTCCTGGTTGGAATTACTATTGGGGTTGGTCGCCAGCAGCTAATGCCTGGATGATGCAGAACGTCTATGACTACTATAAATTCACCAAGGATGAGAATTATCTCAAAGAAAAGATCTATCCAATGCTCAAGGAAACTGCTAAGTTCTGGAACTCCTTCTTGCACTATGACCAGGCCAGCGACCGTTGGGTATCTTCTCCATCCTATTCACCTGAACACGGTACTATTACCATTGGAAATACCTTTGACCAATCACTAGTCTGGCAGCTATTCCATGACTACATGGAAGTCGCCAACCATCTGAATGTCGACAAAGACTTAGTTACAGAGGTCAAGGCTAAATTTGACAAACTAAAACCACTTCACATTAACAAAGAGGGACGCATCAAGGAATGGTACGAAGAAGACAGTCCACAATTCACTAATGAAGGCATTGAAAATAACCACCGCCACGTTTCCCATCTGGTAGGTCTCTTCCCAGGTACGCTCTTTAGCAAGGACCAGGCTGAATATTTAGAAGCTGCGCGTGCTACCCTCAACCACCGTGGAGATGGTGGTACTGGTTGGTCTAAGGCCAATAAAATCAACCTCTGGGCTCGCCTCTTAGACGGTAACCGTGCTCATCGCCTGCTTGCTGAACAGCTCAAATATTCAACCCTAGAAAACCTTTGGGATACGCACGCACCTTTCCAAATCGACGGAAACTTTGGAGCAACCAGTGGAATGGCAGAAATGCTTCTTCAATCACACACTGGCTACATTGCACCATTGCCAGCCCTTCCAGATGCTTGGAAAGACGGTCAGGTTTCTGGTCTGGTTGCCCGTGGTAACTTTGAAGTCAGCATGAAGTGGAAAGATAAAAACCTGCAAAGCTTGTCCTTCCTTTCAAATGTCGGTGGAGACCTAGTTGTAGATTATCCAAATATCGAAGCCAGTCAGGTTAAGGTTAATGGCAAATCTGTCAAAGCAACTGTTCTTAAAGATGGCCGCATTCAACTGGCAACACAAAAAGGTGATGTCATTACCTTTGAACATTTCCCTGGTCGTGTAACCAGTCTGACAGCAGTTAGACAAAATGGCGTCACTGCCGAACTTACCTTCAACCAAGTAGAAGGCGCTACCCACTATGTTATCCAAAGACAAGCGAAAGACGAATCTGGCCAAACCTCTGCAAGCAGAGAATTTGTAACCAATCAAACCCATTTTATCGACCGCTCACTCGATCCTCAACTCGTCTACACTTATACTGTTAAGGCTATGCTAGGTAATGTTTCTACACAGGTGTCCGAAAAGGCCAATGTCGAAACCTATAACCAATTGATGGATGACCGTGATAGCCGAATCCAATACGGTTCTGCATTTGGAAACTGGGCAGACTCAGAATTATTTGAGGGAACAGAGAAGTTTGCCGACCTTTCACTAGGTAACTATACAGATAAAGATGCGACAGCAACCATTCCTTTCAATGGTGTTGGCATTGAAATCTATGGTCTCAAATCATCTGAATTGGGAATCGCTGAAGTCAAGATCGATGGTAAATCAGTCGGTGAACTGGACTTCTATACTGCAGGTGCAACTGAAAAAGGTAGCCTTATCGGTCGCTTCACAGGATTGTCAGATGGTGCTCATGTGATGACCATCACTGTAAAACAAGAGCATAAACACCGTGGCAGTGAACGTTCCAAAATTTCCTTAGACTACTTTAAAGTTTTACCTGGACAGGGAACAACTATTGAAAAAATGGATGACCGTGACTCTCGCATTCAATACGGATCTCAATTCAAAGATTGGAGCGATACTGAATTATATAAGAGCACAGAAAAATATGCGGACATCAATAACAGTGACCCAAGTACTGCTTCAGAAGCTCAGGCAACCATTCCATTTACTGGAACAGGTATTCGAATTTACGGACTTAAAACATCCGCTCTCGGAAAAGCTCTCGTGACACTAGATGGCAAAGAAATGTCAAGTCTAGACTTCTACACAGCTGGCGCTACCCAAAAGGCAACCTTAATTGGAGAATTTACTAATCTGAGCGATGGTAATCATATTTTGACATTGAAAGTTGATCCAAATTCACCAGCAGGTCGCAAGAAAATTTCTCTAGATTCATTTGATGTGATTAAATCTCCAGCTGTAAGCTTGGATAGTCCAAGTATCGCACCACTTAAGGAAGGGGATAAAAACATCTCTTTAACTCTTCCAGCTGGAGATTGGGAAGCCATCGCAGTGACCTTCCCAGGTGTCAAAGATCCTCTAGTTTTGCGTAAGGTGGATGAAACGCATCTGGTTACAAGTGGAGATCAGACCGTCTTATCAATCCAAGATAATCAGGTACAAATCCCTATCCCTGACGAAACCAATCGAAAAGTTGGAAATGCGATAGAAGCTTATTCTATCCAAGGAAATACAACAAGCAGTCCTGTAGTAACTGTCTTTACCAAAAAGGATGAGAAGAAGGTTGAGAATCAGCAGCCGACTACAAGCAAGGGGAGGTGACCCTGCTCCTATTGTAAAAATTCCTGAATACACTAAGCCTATCGGCACAACAGGACTAGAACAACCGCCTACGGTTTCTATCCCTGAATACACTAAACCTATCGGCACAGCGGGACTTGAACAACCACCTACTGTTTCTGTTCCTGAATATACTAACCCTATCGGCACAGTGGGACAAGAACAAGCACCTACGGTTTCTATTCCTGAGTATACTAAGCCTATCGGCACAATGGGACAAGAACAGCCACCTACCGTTTCTATTCCTGAATATACTAAACCTATCGGCACAGCAGGAATAGAACAGCCACCTACCGTTTCTATTCCTGAGTACACGAAACCTATCGGCACAGCAGGACAAGAGCAACCACCTACGGTTTCTACTCCTGAGTACACGAAGCCTATCGGCACAGCAGGACAAGAGAAACCACCTACGGTTTCTGTTCCTGAGTACGCGAAACCTGTCGGCACAGCAGGACAAGAGCAACCACCTACGGTTTCTGTTCCTGAATATAAACTTCTTGTCTTAAAAGATGAAAGGACTGGAGTTGAAATTATTGGAGGGGCGACTGACTTAGAGGGAATTTCTCACATTTCTAGCAGACGTGTATTAGCTCAAGAACTATTTGGTAAGACCTATGATGCTTACGATCTTCACCTTAAAAATCCAACAGATCAGAATTTGCAACCAAAAGGAGCTGTCTTGGTCCGCTTGCCTATTTCCTCTGCTGTTGAAAATGTTTACTACCTAACTCCATCAAAAGAATTACAGGCACTCGATTTTACTATTCGCGAGGGAATGGCAGAATTTACGACTAGTCATTTCAGTACCTATGCAGTCGTTTATCGAGCTAATGGAGTATCAACTACTGCAAATCAAAAACCAAGTGAAACAGATATCAAACCATTAGCCAATAGCTCTGAGCAAGTTTCATCTAGTCCAGACCTTGTTCAATCTGCAAATGATTCTCCTAAAGAACAACTTCCAGCTACTGGTGAAACATCCAATCCACTACTATTCTTATCAGGATTGAGTCTAGTCCTAACAGCAACTTTTCTACTTAAGAGTAAGAAGGATGAATCCAACTAACTTTTAAGCACACAAAAACCAGGATGAAGATAAGCTTCATCCTGGTTTCTTTTTCAATAAAGGATTATTTTTTTACAGTAGATATAAAAAGGCTAGTGTCAAGTGTTAAAAGTGATGGCACTTTCCCCTTTGAAGTGCCTTGTTATCTGGATTTTGCTCTTGAAATAGTGTTGACCATTGTCATATCCTGTTATCTCCTTCTCAAACGTAACTTCATTCCCTTTCAAGAAATCAATCAGCTCCCGAGGTTTCCTACCGCCATTTCCATGGGAGACAAGGGAGATCGTTCTACCCAAGGTCTGTAGTTCCTGCTCACTCATTTGGCTCAAGTCAAAGGCCGTTTCTGGATTATAATGTCGAATATAACGGATTAGTTCTTCGTGCAGAGCTTTAGAATTCTCGATCTGTTGATCCCGTAACTTCGTGTCCTGAAAAATCGCAAGGGCTGCCACATTATGATAAGGATCTGTCATACCAACAGCTTTGCGAGACCGACTCAAACCACTTGCAATCGTGGAGAGGGTAGTGGTCACACCGCTCCCCAACAGTTCACCATTAAATGCTTCCATCTAGCTTTCAGTTGTACGAAGAGATTGCAGAGCTTCTTCCTTCTGGCTTTTGATATCTGCTGTAGAAGGATTGCTGATGCCAACCATACCTCCAATTGCAGAGTAAGCTATTGTCAGATCTGGATGGGCAAATTTCATCAGTGACTATTCTACTTAATCTTCATTATAACATTTTCTCACCATATAGAAAATCCTAGAATAAAATCCTAGGATTTTTATGTCATTTTTTAAAATCATCTACACTAAAGTGTTCATAGGTGATTTTTGAGACTTCCTCATCATAACGACTCAAAAAGTCTTGAAAACGACGATCGATGTAACCAAAGAATAGAACTTCATCTATATCCTCTTTGTTAAAGAAGATAATGTTTTGGTTAATAAGCCCTAGTGGAAGACTGACAGCTCCAAAGTCAAAATAACCTTGCTTTCCGTCCTTTTCAGTAACTGGACAATGATTAACAATCATGACAGGCTCTACACCTTCTCGCACTCGAACAACACTCCCAATCGGTAAAGCGGTACGTTCTGACATCAGTTTTCTCCTTCTAAATATTTCCTAGCTTCCTGCACATAGAAAAGCTCTGAGTTTTCATGTGCTATGCTTTCAAACAAACTACGAGCACGAGCCTCATCTCCTTTTAGCTGGGCATTGAGAGCGCCGTAATAAGAAAACATGATTCGAGCTAGCTTACTTTCTGGCTCAGTAATGTCAAAGTAGTCGTTTGATATTTTATTGCAATAGATATCAACAATAGCCTTTAAACTCAAAATTTCTTCCTGATATTTAAAAATTTTTGATTGAAAGTTACTTGTTAGACCTTCAATTTCTACCATCAATTCTTGCAATTCCATACAATCATTCAAATGAACCAAGTTTAGGATACTATAATACTTGATATTAAAAACATAGTACAGATTTTTGGGATTTTTTTAGATTACTATTTTTTTATTTTTATTCAGCAATTCTAAACTATCTTGGAATAGTCCTCTATAAAAGGATACTTTTGCATTTGCCAAATATTTGGGAAGAATCTGAACATTTCTATTTAAAGAATTTGCATCAGCTCTAGCAACTATATCCTGATACTTTTGCTAAATTGATATCTTGAGATAAAATATCAATTAAAACCTTATCAAGTAATAGTTTAGATAGAAGAATAAACAATATAAGAAGGACAAGAAATATTGTTAATACCTTTGTGTAAGTGGTCGATGAATGGTTAAAAAAATATAGACATAAGCAATTACTGTTGAAAAACACTAAAAAAATACAGCAAATATTTAAATATAATTTTTAAGAAAAAAATTAATTCTATTTTTATCAGCTGACCATGTTCTAATAATTTCTATAGCTCTTTTTCATATAACACTCCATAACTAGTTATTAAATAACGCAGTAATTCCTACAAATAATGCAGCTACAGCAGTTGCTGCCTCACCAACCCCAGTAGAAAAAGCAAGAATTGTCCCAACTGTTGCAATAGTAAGTCCAATCGTTTCAACTGAATGCTCTACAACCCAATTAAAAGCACTACCAACTACTTCACCAGTTGTATTAAAAGCACCACTAACTACTTCACCAGTTGTATTAAAAGTTTGAGTGAGATAATCCACCGTTCTTACTCCCATCTCATTAGTCGTTTTAACTGTTGCATAGTCTTGTTGGACCTGGTTATGTTCTTTCACATAAGTCACGCGGTAGCCATCCTCTGACTTAGTTCCAACCTCAACCGAGCGATTCTTATAGCCAAAGCCAATGGAAAGATTGGGCGCAAGTCTCCCGTAGTTCGAACTAATCTGGTCGGCTAGACTGAACTCACTCGTTATAGAATAGTCCTTTAACCCTATTTTCGTCTTATAATTGGCCTTTTCATCTAGAAAATCTGTACTCAAACCTCCAACGCTATACTCTCCTTCTTGACTTAACTTACCATCTTTATATTTAGTGTTAAAAGTGATGGCACTATCCCCTTTAAAGTGCCCTTTTATCTGGATCTTGCTCTTGAAATAGTGTTGACCGTCGTCAAATACTGTTATCTCCTTCTCAAACGTAACTTCATGCCCTTTCAAGAAATCAATCAGCTCCTTAGGTTTCCTACCCCCATTCCCATGGGAGGCAAGAGAGATTGTTCTACACAAGGTCTGTAGTTCCTGCCCACTCATTTGGCTCAAGTCAAAGGCCGTTTCTGGATTATAATGTCGAATATAACGGATTAGCTCCTCATGCAGAGCTTTAGAATTCTCGATCTGTTGATCCCGTAACTTCGTGTCCTGAAAAATCGCAAGGGCTGCTACATTATGATAAGGATCTGTCATGCGTTGCTTGATACGTTCTAGGTATTCTGTCTTAATAATGGCACTGTTGTCGGTCTCTGACACCGTGTCTTGAAAGAGCTTCACAAGTCCATCATAACGATCGACAATGCTATCTAGGGCATTGACATAGTTATCAACCTTCAGTTACATTACTAAATATTTTCGGAATAGCCTACCAATAATTCTAAATATTCTAAGCCGTTTTTGGGAACCACGTGATAAAAAGGGGTTACCATCTCCAAATCATTTTCTTCCAGTGCTATTATTAATTTTGCATATTCTATTTCTGTTAAAGTCTTAAGGTCTCCTTTAATAATCGTTTTTAGTAAATTGCTAATTTCAAAAATAAGTTGAAAAAAATTATAACCTTTTTAAACTAAATAAATCGTTGGATATAGGCATAAATAACTCAATTTCTATTACTTCATTTAACGGAACGTTATTCAAACTGTAAAAGAACGGACCTTTTAATTGATAGCCCGCTTCTACAATACCTTTTATAAACTGTTCCAAGTGCTCTTCCATCTCACTGTAATGAAATGATAGTCTCTGTCTAACCACATTTTGGAAAGCAATTTTATTAACTTTGACAACACTTTCTGGTAGTTTCATCAATCTTTTTTTCAACCTCACAATACATGTCAATTACATGGTCTCCATAAAGATCCAATACGACATGAATAATATTTACTAATTTAAATCCTAACTTTGAAATTTCTTTTTCGATTTCTTCATATGGGATTGGCTCTTCTTGATTGTAATGACGATAATAAAAATCTGTTGTGAAATTTAACGACTCCTGAAAGAAAATACCCGAAGTATTTTATCCCTTTATCTCAAGTTTATTCCCTATTGTTGTAAATACAAGAACATCTTGAGTCGTTTTCATTGGGTTGTAACTATAAAATATTGGACCATCTGCATAAAAATCCGTTTTGTATCATCTGGATTTTAAACCCCTTAGAATCTGAGATTAAACGATCAAAAGAAAGTAGCTTGAGGGATTTAATTCCAATCTAAAACCAATTAAATTTGTAAGGCTTAATTCTCTTTTTTTAAAAATTCATTTTTTTCTGTCCTTTTTTTGAATCTAGTATTTACTTTTTTTATGACATAAAGAATAAAACTTCCCAAAATATCCAGTCCTATTGAGATTATAAATATTCTGATAAGCCAAAGCAGCCAACGTGTATGTCTGATTACCTGATCCGTATATCCAAATTTATAAAGGATTTGAACAAAAATTACAAATGACAATATTTCAATAGGAATACGAATTTTAGCTTTCTTGAGACTGAATCTCTTCAATAAATTTTTTTAAAACTAACATCTCCTCGTGGCTCTGTTTCCCAATATTCCTTGCTTTGAGTTTTTAAGATATAATAAATAGGCTACTTCAATGATCAATTGAGGGAAAGCATAACTAAAAAGTAAGCTAATAAGAATGAAAAAAATGAGTATCAATTTCCCTGAAAGTATGGCAGCCAACATAGAAAGTCCAAAAATGATGTAAAGAGAGTTTCTACCATATGCATTAGATTTAGCAAAATAATTCCCCATTGTCCTATTTACAGAGAAACCTTTTTTTAACTGGCGTTTTAACCAGAAATATTGATAAATAAAGCCACAAACTGTAGAAATTAACAAAAATGGAATAAAAATTGGAGAATACTTAGGGAATCCAAGCGAAAATTCCTTCGTCGAGATTGATGTTACAAGAATTATCAGCAACATCATTTGTAATGAAAAGTATATTCCAATATAAACCATCATCAGAGAAAAAAAGTTGCTAAAATTTGTCTTTTATATGCAAACATTCCTGCTAATGGAATAAAAAAAGCAACAATTAAATAAAGTAAGAAGAAAAATGAGAAGATCAAAAACCAATAAGTTAATGGATTTATTAATAAAACCTCTTTTAAATACCAGGAAAAAAACCCAAATAATTAAAGATAATATAAATACTCCTGTAAACGAAATAAACATCATACTTGCTGATGCGCGAGTATTCGCTAAAGCTTTTTAAAATATGCTTTATTTAATTCTTCAACTTCTTTCACTGTTTTTTTCTTTCCTTTTTGAATCTGGCATTTACTTTTTTTATAACATAAAGAATAAAACTACCCAAAAATATCCAGCCCTATTGAGATTATAAATATTCTGATAAGCCAAAGCAACCAACGTGTTTGATTAATTAATACATCGATGTAGGAATTTTTCCCCATCAATATAAATTAGAAGAAGAAGAAAAAAATATTTCAAGAGGAATGCGAATTTTAGCTTTCTTCAGACTAAATTCTTTAAATAAATTTCTGAATAAATTTCTAAAACTTACCTCTCCTTCCGGTTCTGTTTCCCAATATTCCTTGCTTTGAGTTTTAAGATATAAGAGATAGGCTACTTCAATAATCAATTGGGGGAAAGCATAACTATAAAGTAGTGTACTTGTGATACCTAAAACCATAGCAAACTTTCCTAAAAAAGCACTAGTTAACAACACTAACATAAAAATAATGAGAATAGATTCTTGACTGTAGGCACTAGATTTGGCAAAAGTAATTCCTCATCGTTCGACTAGAAGAAAAACCGTTTTTTAGTTGTCGCTTCAACCAAAAATATTGATAAATAAAGCCACAAACTGTAGAGAATACTAAAAACAAGATGACTGGTATTGACGATTCATTAAATTCTTGAAAGCCATTATTATTAACTGTAAACAGAATATAACACGTTAGCATTAACGATAAGAAAATTCCTATATATGATAATAGTAATAAAATAGTTGATAAAATTTGTTTACGATAAATAAAACTCATCCCTAGTGGAATCACAGTTGCCACTATAAGATAGACCGAATATAATAAAATAAAATTAAAAAATATGTTCGATGACTTTTGCAGACCAAAATCAATTAGGTATAGCTCTACTCCAAAGATGACTGCTCCTGTAAATGAAATCAACATCATACTTGCAGATGCGCGAGTGTTAGCTAAGCTTTTTAAAATATACTTTATTTAATTCTTCAACTTCTTTCACTGTTTTTTCTTTCACTTTAACCTCCAAACTTCGAACTCAGTAAATCACCTATACGTTTTCCTATATCGTCTCCGACATTTTTTCCGAAGTCCTTTATCGTATCAACCAAACTTTTACCTGTTTCTCTGGATTTAACACTATTAAAAAGATAATTAAATCCAATCCCTGCAACTGCACCTACTACAGTTCCTAAAGGAGGTAAAAATGCTGAACCAATAGCCGCACCCATGCCTGCAGCTGCAGCCCCTGATCCAATATCTACGGCTGTATCAATCGTAAAGTCCCGCACTTCTTTGGCCGAGATACCATCAGACATATCCACATTCTCCCTAAAATTATTATAGATATTTATAGCTGTCAAAATTCCTCCAGCTAATTTAAACGTTTTGCCAAATTTCCCTACCTCTCTCCAGCCTTTAGCATCATTTAATGGATTAACAGATTCTTTGAAACCACTCCAGCCTGCTTTCCCCATTTCACTAAAACGAGCGATACCTTTTAAATTTCCAGAGTAGTGGTAGTTTTTTAAATCAATTCCTGAAGCATCTTGAAAATTAATTCCATGACGGTATAGATGTTCAGAATTAGATTTGAAAAGGAATCTATTACCCCATCTCATTCTTCCTTGGCTATCCATTGTTATTTTTATACCATTAAGAAAAATATTTGCTCCTCGATAGGTAATGATAGCTTCCCCCATTGATTTAATATAATCGTAAACATCTTCTGCTTCAGGAGGAGTTAAACCAAAAGTTTCACTAATTTTCGATACAGAAATTTCTTTTTGCTGTTCTGAAACTACCTTCCCACTATACTTAGACTCGGCAAGCTGTTTTGCGAGATCATTTTGGTACTTCACAGCTTTGGAGTTGCTATGGATAGCTGTGTGAATCTCTGAAACTGAGTTTTTAAACTGAGTTCGATTATAATAATTTCTCGATACGCGGTCCCCATATGGAAGAGAGGCATAACCTGATAGGGTAGCAATTTCACTATTTTGCATATCTATAAGGTCAAAGGTATCTGTCTTTAAAAGAACACTATTAAAAGCTTCCATGTTCTTTATGGTATCATCTAAACTCTTAACTGCTTCACTATAGCTCGTATTCACACTATCCAAACTAGGATTCGTTAACGTCAGAATATCACCAATCCCTGCATAGATATTTTTCGTCTTACTGGAACTGCTCTTTAATCCCTCGATCGGATCTTTCATGCGTTGCTTGATGCGTTCTAGGTATTCTGTCTTAATAATGGCACTGTTGTCGGTCTCTGACACCGTGTCTTGAAAGAGCTTCACAAGTCCATCATAGCGACTGACAATGCTATCTAGGGCATTGACATAGTTATCAACCAGTGGTATCTGATAGTTGGTCACCTTCTGGTTAATGGCATCCTTCACTGCCCCTTTGAGGCTATCGGTTGAAATGACCTCTGATAGACGGCTTCTCGAAACAGATAGCTGTTCCTTGATACTATTTACCGAAATAACTAACAACTCTTTTTGAATTCGAACTTCGGATACATCTATTCTACTTATTCTTTATTATAACATTTTCCCACCATATAGAAAATCCTAGAATAAAATTCTAGGATTTGTATGTCATTTTTTAAAGTCTTCTATGGTGAAGTGGTCATAGGTGATTTTTGAGACTTCCTCATCATAACGACTCAAAAAGTCTTGAAATCTACGATCGATGTAGCCAAAGAATAGAACCTCATCTATATCCTCCTTGTTAAAGAAGATAATGTTTTGATTCATAAGACCTAGTGGAAGACTGACAGCTCCAAAGTCAAAATAACCTTGCTTGCCATCTTTTTCAGTAACTGGACAATGATTAACAATCATGACAGGCTCTACACCTTCTCTCACTCGAACAACACTCCCAATCGGTAAAGCGGTACGTTCTGGCATCAGTTTTCTCCTTCTAAATATTTCTTCGCTTCCTGTACATAAAAGAGTTCTGGATTTTCATGGGCGATGCTTTCAAACAAACTACGGGCACGTTCTTCATCTCCTTTTAATTGGGCATTGAGAGCTCCGTAATAAGAAAACATGATTCGAGCTAGATTATTTTCTGGTTCGGCAGTGTCGAAGTAGTCATTCACTTCTTGATTGAACACAATATCTTTTATGGCTTGAGTTTGAGCAACGAGTTTGGCCTTACCACCTTTCGAATCTGGTGCCTTGGACAATTGTTCCTCAAAGAAAGCAATATCTTGTGCATCTTGAAGATGGATAGACACTAGCAATTGATTAGAGCTTGCTCTTAGAAATAAGTCTCCCCTGAATCTCTTCCAAATTTTTTTAAAATTAATTTTTGCTAGATTTTCTTTCGCAACTTGAAAATCTCCTTTTAGGAAACTGACTTGCCCCTTAACAAAATGGAAATTTTCTTGGTACGTTGCTCTATAGGGCTTGATAGATTTCTCAGCTTCAACCTTGAACATAGTTTCATACAGTTCAAGATTGATAGCTTCATGTAACATTAAATAGATTACTCTATTGAAATAAATCGTAAATATAAGACTAAAAATAAGAGCAACCCACATTAATGATATAAATATTATCGCCCACATTTTCGTATCATTTTTAGTATTCAAGCATAATGCTAACACTCCTACAACTAATCCTATAATTGAAGTAAGTTGACTAATTGTCTCTATTTTCAACAGAGTGTTTTCTGTCGCCCTACTTACTATTTTTTTAATCAATTTCATGTATTACTCCCCTTTATCATTGTAGAATGCTACCCCAATCAAAACACTAACAGCTGTTGCAAAAAATCCAGCAACACCTAGCGCCGAGCCTACAACTGGAGCTGCTACTATACAAAGTCCTACTGCAGCTAAAACAAACGCAGACTCAACTGGATGCTCTGCGGCATAGTCAAATGTCCTTTGGAGATGATCCACCTTCCTCACTCCCGTCTCATTAGTCGTTTTAACTGTTGCGTAGTCTTGTTTGACCTGGTTATGTTCCTTCACATAGGTCACGCGGTAGCCATCCTCTGACTTAGTCCCAACCTCAAGAGAGCGATTCTTATAGCCAAAGCCAATGGAAAGGTTGGGTGCGAGTCTCCCGTAGTTCGAACTAATCTTGTCTGCTAGACTGAACTCACTTGTAACTGAATAATCCTTAATCGCTACCTTTCTCTTAAGGTTTACATTTTCATCTAGAAAATCTGTACTCAAACCTCCAACGCTATACTCTCCTTCTTGACTTAACTTACCATCTTTATATTTAGTGTTAAAAGTGATGGCACTATCCCCTTTAAAGTGCCCTTTTATCTGGATCTTGCTCTTGAAATAGTGTTGACCGTCGTCAAATACTGTTATCTCCTTCTCAAACGTAACTTCATGCCCTTTCAAGAAATCAATCAGCTCCTTAGGTTTCCTACCCCCATTCCCATGGGAGGCAAGAGAGATCGTACGACCCAAGGTCTGTAGTTCCTGCTCACTCATCTGGCTCAAGTCAAAGGCCGTTTCTGGATTATAATGTCGAATATAACGGATTAGTTCTTCGTGCAGAGTTTTAGAATTCTCGATCTGTTGATCCCGTAACTTCGTGTCCTGAAAAATCGCAAGGGCTGCCACATTATGATAAGGGTCTGTCATGCCAACAGCTTTGCGAGACCGACTCAAACCACTTGCAATTGTGGATAGGGTAGTAGTCACGCCGCTCCCCAACAATTCACCATTAAATGATTCCATCCGACTTTCAGTTGTACGAAGAGATTGCAGGGCTTCTTCCTTATGGCTTTTGATATCTGCGGAAGAAGGATTGCTGATGCCAACCATACCCCCAATTGCAGAGTAAGCTATTGTCAGGTCTGGATGGGCAATCAAGTTCAAAATCTCTTGAGTCGGTTGTTCCACAGCTCTTTTTAAACCGGAAAATTCTGACGTATCAATGACAGCAGCAGGACTATGCTCATCAACTAACTCCTGAAAGCGTAACATCAGCCGATCCCACTCATTATATAAACCATTGGCTAAATCACGGTAACTAAATAATAAAGGCAGGTTATAATTACTTAGCTCTGCATTAATCGCATCTTTGGTGGCCGAACGAAAACTTTCCGTGCCAATCAACTCTCGAGTACCTTGAAGCGCTGCTAGAATCTTATCTTCAAATCCACTTTTTGAACGATAAAGTCCCTCGCGCGCGCTATCAATAATTCAGAATACTTATATTTCATCGGCTAGCCTCCATTTGATAATTGTGAAAAGTATAAGAATCCAGATCCTTTGCAAGTAGTTGGCGACGTAAGTTTAAGACATGTTGTTCCTGAATATCATTCTTCTCTAGCCCCCTAAAAAGGACGGATGCAATCATGTCATCGGATATAACTAAGGTTTCTTGATTTGGAATCAAACCTTTTGGCCAAAAATATCCTGTATAATCTAGATAAAATTTGTTTTCAATTGATACCCGTTGTCCTGTAATTAATACATAGATAGGCATTTCTTCAATAAAATCCTCAAGGGCATCTTTGGGTAACTTTTCTCTATTTATTTGAACAACACTACCTAATGGCAGAATTTCTGTATAAATTTTATCAATTAATCCAAGTAAACGCACAAACTCAGATGTGGAAAAAAGCTGAGTTTCCCCAAGACGAGTGATAATAACCTCTCCCTTATTGAAGCGAAAATCAATACTTGCTCCAATTGTTGGATTGTACTCATAACTCATATCACTCTGAGACAAATTTGAAACCAATGTTCTAAATAAATCCGGTCTATAAATAATAGCTTTAGCGATTTGATCGATGAGTGAATTTGGCTTAAAACCAAGATAGGACTCTGTAAAATACTGCGCCCATAACATTTCTTGTGAAATCATCTTATCCTCCTCTAAAACCTGCAGCCCCAGCAGCATCATCAGACATTTTATTCGCTACAGCCCTAGACATATTTCGTGTCTGATCTATTGAATTGCTTTTAAATGTTTTTATCGAACTGTTTAACTCATCTATCATAGAATTAATTTTAAGGAAAGGTTGTAAGTCATTCTCGCTCAAGGTAGGTTTTGAAAGATCGGACAAAGCATCAATTGATGAAGAATATGAAACAACATCAACAGACCAAATATTATAATCTAATTTTATTTCTCCCATAACTCTCCCCTTAATCTTCATTTTGACTTTGAAGATAAATATAAGTATTTAGTGATTGACTAGCGTAATTCATACCAATTGCTAAATTAGAAGCTTCAACCGTATAGGTTGAGATTTTTTGGTCAATCAAATCAATATTATTCTGGGTATTCTCCAACCATTGGGAAATCGATCCTTTTAGCGTCTCAATTTTATTATTAAAATCATCTCTTCTATTTCCAGCAAAATTAGAAGTAGCTTTTGCCTTTATCAAATCGTATTGAGACAATTGTTCTGAAATTGCGCTTTTCTTACTCTGTATTTTACTCTTATTCTGTTTTTAGAATACTAATTTTTATTTAATATATCTGCTCTTTCACTAGACATTGTTGAAATCTGTTGTCGTAAAGAGTAAATCTCATAACTGTAATCACGAGACATAGCTATATCTCCTTTGTTTTTTATCAACTTATGTTAAAGATTCTATCCATTATCTGTAACCAATCGTAAACGATAACCTATTCTACCCACAAAAAAGTTTGTCTCATCCTCTGCTACAACTGGTTCACTGAAGCTCGTTTGTACTTTTGAAATATTTTGATCTTTGAACCTTGTTCCAACACATCCAGCGGGAACATTGCTCTTTAAGACCTTGTCAACATCTAAGTAGCCTACACTAATAGCTTGTTGTTCTCCCATAAATACAAAAATGAATGTGAACTTTTCCGCTATTTCTAACAATCTTTTTAAATACATCCTCGGTTACTTTCATATTTAATAAAGTCCCCAGCATATGCGCTTCTGGGATAAATACGTACATCATTGAAGCCTCTTTACCATTGTGACGGCTTTCAATTTCTCCTTGAATATCGTTAAAGAAACTAGGTATATTATCTCTATCAATAATTTTTATCAAATACTTCTGTTTTTTTGTAACTATTGTTGGTATTTAATAATATTTTTTTCAATATTTACTAATCTGTTCAGACCTGGTATCAAACTATTTTCACAATATTCCAATTGTTGCGGGGTATCATATAAGAATTCAAAATAACCATCTCTATCGGGAACAAACCCTTGAGGATCCGTAGTTTCTTTATCAAACCCTATTGGTAATTCCCCTCTCGACCACATCTCAAGTACTTTAGGATGATTACTAAAGTGTGTTAGCGTCACTTCATTTGGCAACATTGGGATTGGTTCTGGGCAAACTCCTGTCCAGCTTCTTGCAATCAACTTGACTTCTTCTTCCAAGTTATACAGGCGCTCAATGTCCCCTTCTCCCCCTTATCGGGAGATAAACCTGAATGGCATAAGGGATATCTTCTTTCAACTGGGCACGACCAAAAATTTCTTGCTGAATTAAAGCATCGCGTCCGATAATTTCCTTAGAAGCTCCTTCATCAACTAGGTAAAAGGCCAAGCGCGAGGTGATATTACTTGACATACTGATTTTAAGGCTATTTGAACGAAGTGCTGTTAAAATCACATAGCATCCCAGACTCGCTCCCTCACGTAGGATGCGGTTAATCATACTTTCAATAGCTTCTTCTAGCGGTGTATCTTTTATAGTATCAAACCCGTCAAAAATAGTAAGAATAGCAGGGAGTTTCTCACCCGATTTTTGTTCGTATTGAGAAAGACTTGCTACATTATAGAGCGCAAACTTCCCCTTGCGAATCTTCAACTCATGGTCAATACGTTTTAAAAACTTAACCAGTTTTTCTTCTTCATCAAACCGTGTCAAATCAACCACATGAGGTAAATCTTTTAGTGGCAAGAGTCCATTTGTCCCAAAGTCAAATAAATTGATTTGTACTTGCTCTGGAGTATTCAAACGAGCGAGATTTAACACTAGAGTTTGAAGAGCTAGGGATTTCCCAAAACCTGGTGAACCATAGAAAACTGTATGCCCCATTTTTTCCAAATCAAAATGATAATCCTTCTGACGTTGCTCTGTCGGAATATCCATTCGAGCAAAGGGAACGGCCAATACTTTTTCATCGGTCCAGTGAATATCTGTTTGAGGGGATATGATGGCTGTCTCTAGTGGTTCTAACCACGGTTTATCTGGCAGGTTGAGAGGTACAGTCTTACTCACTCTTGCTATATAGTTTACAACCGCTGAGAGTTCCGTGATTTCTTCCGTCTGATCAGCAATATAATTTTCGTCCTTAGATAGGTCATCAGACAACAATTCATATTGTCCCAGGTCATTTATCAACCAGATTCGTTCATCAACAACTTCTTGAACTCCCTCTGTTTGTGGGGCATACTGCGCACCACTCCATGCAGACTGGAACAATTCATAGATTTCGTTATTTCCTACTTGTAGGTAAGCACGTCCTGGTTCAGTAATGCTCGCCGCATCTGGTGTTTGATTATTTCATTGGAATCAGACTCATCTGACACTTTCAAAGCTAGTTTGAAACGAGAGTTTGACCATATTTGATCATTGACGACCCCTGATGGCTTTTGTGTAGCAAGAATTAGATGGACTCCAAGCGAACGTCCGATACGGGCTGTCGAAACCAGCTCTGTCATAAATTCTGGTTCATGTTCTTTCAATTCAGCAAACTCATCACTAATAAGGAAGAGATGAGGTAATGGTTTGTCTGGATAACCTGATTTGTCAGTAGCTTGTTGACCTTCCTTATATAATTTAGTGTATCCATTAATATGGTTGACACCAAATTGATTAAATAGCCGTTGGCGTTTTTGTAACTCTGCTTTGATAGAAGCTAGGGCACGCGCACTAGCAGCTCCATCTAAGTTAGTAATAGACCCAAGCATATGTGGGAGATCTTTGAAAAGATTCGCCATCCCTCCACCCTTGAAGTCAATGGTAAGAAATCCAACATCCTCCGGACTAAAATTTACAGCCATGGATAATATATAAGACTGAAGAATCTCAGATTTACCTGAACCAGTAGTTCCTGCTACGAGGCCGTGTGGTCCATGTGCACGTTCATGTAAGTTGAGCTCCACCTGGTCATCTTTCCCACGCAATCCTAATGGCACTGCTAATGTTTTAAAAGTATCCGCTTTGGACCATCTAGACGCAACCTGTAACTCTTCAACTTCTCTGACTTGGTAGAGTTCCAAAAAGGTAACGGATTTAGGAATCGTGTTCTTCTCTACTTCCATGTGTTTTAGATTTGCTAAAGTACGAATAGAATCTTCATAGCAATCCAACAGCGGGTGGGGAATAAAGGTTTGAGCACTATAGGCACCCTCATCATTAATGATTTGACCTAAATTTGATTCTTATATTCAATTAGAGTTGTGATAGTTTCTGGCAAAAGACGACGTGCCTCTTTCACCCAAATGACTGTTACACCCAACTCTGTCAAATCTTTGGCTAGATACTCATTCAAACTATGGCCAAGTAAATGGGAGTCATCCATAATCGTTAAGACATAATGGGGTTTAAAGCGCGCATCTTTTTCCCCCATTTCACGTTTGATTTGAGAACGTTTTTGAATGATACGGTAAAGCGAATTTAGAACAGCATCACGACTTCTGGCATCATGGACAAAACCACGAATATTTCGTTCCTGCATATTGAAATGAGGAAGAAATCGCCACTCAGACCAATCTTTCTCATATCTCTGTTCTTGAACAAGATTGATAAAATTAACATCTAAGTAGCTGTGAAACATTGCCATCTGTAAAAGCATGTTATATACAGCTGTCCTAGTTACTTCACTATTTCCAACAAGACCAACTGTCGCTTCAAAAATATTAACAGTAATTGGAACCTTCTTTTGCAAACTGTAGTCTTGCAAGACTGTGCGAGCAAACTGCGATATTTCATCTTTACTTTGCTCATCAAAATTTGTTTGCAGCTCTAGCTGGCTTAACCTATCACCTAAACCCAAAGACACCTGTAAGAAATCTTCATTATAGTCCATTCTCTCATAAATTCTTGAATCATACTTTGCAATCAGTTCAGTAATGGTTGAGATTGACGGTTGATTATAATGTAAAATATTAGTTTCTTCTTTGTAGTATTTTTCTAAGTCAGATACTTGTTTTAATAAATATGCCTCATAATCTTGAATTCGATTTTTTTCTTGTTCCTTGGTATCCTTTTTCTCTTCAAAATACTGACTCATAGTTGTCGCTGCTGTCAGGAGACTAAAGCCTCCCATCCCTAGCATCATTACAGGATTACCTTTTGTCCAAATTGAACTCAATGCAGTTAAAGTAAACATTCCTAAAGCTGGAATAATTGCTCTGATGAGCGAGTTTTTGGGGAGTCTAATCGGTTGAGGAGGTTGATTGATAATGATTTTCCCGCTATGGATAATAGGGTTAACTCTTGGACTCCTTCTATATTCTGGAAAAATCCATTGGATACTCATTATTTTTTTCTTGTATCAGAATTTGATTCCTATTTAATTGTGGTTCTTCGAAGAGACATCCAATCTTCCACTGATTCTTTCTTTTTTCTATAAAATAATTAGAAACCTTCATTCGGTTCCCTAATTCAAACGGATAAAGTCCTCCCTCTTTGACTAGACGGTCATTTAAATAAATCGGAGATTCCCCAAGTGTCACCTGTACTTGATTATTTGAAAAAATAAGTTGGTTCGAAATTTTCCAACTAATATCAGCTGATTCTTTCTTGCTACAAATAAATCGCTGTGGTGGGAAAATATAACTGATAAAAATATCTTCCTCAGGAACCAACAAGGTTACAATTTCTTTATCAAAAGTAGATTTTCCTCTTTCTAAAGTCTTACCATTTCGATAGACTATTCTACCTTCTACTGTATACTCGTTAGTACCGACCTTCACCTTTTGTCCTTCAAACAAATCTATTTTCTCTAGATTATCTTGTTCAATCAACAAGGTATAAAGAGGTTTATGAAGCTCTCCTAATTGGTCTCCCAGTTGATGATCATATTCTAGCTTTTTTGCCTTCATTTATCGTTCACTCTTTTCTTTTGTTCGGTTGTCTTTAGGAGTTGTTGTTTCAGTAGATGCTTTTGTATCACTACTATTTGTAGTAGCTTCTCCAATCTCAGCAGAAAGTTCCTTTATTTTCTTTTCATATTCTTCAAGTTTCTTTTGTTTTTCAGAACCGTTCATATTGATGTCTGCCTTAACTGACTCGTATAGATTTGTATAAGCATGTAAAATCAATTGCGTGTCCCCGATATTTTGTGCCACATCTAGAGCTTTTTCAAATTTTCCACGTCCAAGATAAATCCAATAAGAAAAAATTGTATCATCTGTTGATTCTGTAATCGTATTTAAAATAACTTCCTTTTGCTTATCACTCAAACTATCTAAACGGACATAACTTGCTGCTAAGATATACTTAGCCTCCTTCGGCAATGATTCTGCACCATAATTTTTTAATGATTCAACTGTTTCAGAGTAATCTTTTCGCATGAAATTTGATTGTGCCATAATGACTGATGATTTTAGTGGCCCATCTTTAAACATAGATTTATAAGTTGCAAAACTTAAGACAAGTGTGGTTGTAGCAAGTAACGCTCCCCCTATTAACAAAGTCTTCCATTTTTTCTTGTTAACCAACAAATTTGCTTTTGAACTCTCTTCTGATAATTTTGCATACTTTTCTGCAATATAATTATTGACATCAGCTACACTCTCTAAGGAAATAATATCTTGTGCCACCTTTTCCTTTATTGCATCAATCCCATGGATGGCTAGTTCAAAATCTATCTTAGGTAGTAAAATAGAAATCATTAAAGCTTTATAAGATTCTAGATAAAATTCAGAACTATACTGTTGAGGTGCAAGTAATTTTTCGATTCCATAGTGTAACATTTGTACATTACTTCCAAAAAAATAATGATATTTTCAGGATGAATGTACGGAATTTTATAATCATTTTCAGAACGAACTAATGCAGACATACTTTGTGCCAAACTAAAACGTTCAAGTTCCGTAGTTCTTTCTAAAATTTCTTCTTTAACAGTTTTAAAATACTCAGGAATCTTATACTGCAAAGAAAGAACTCCGTCTTTCTGTACTATTTCTACTGGACAATATTCTTGAATCAATTCAAGTTGTTCTCTACGATAACCTGATGAAGAAATTTGAACTGACATTTGATTGTCTTCTCTCACAAATTCTAGTCGATCTGCTTCAAACATTTTTTCCTCCTATGATACATCCTCAATCTCTATATAATCTCCATCGCTAACTGGATAAACAGCCAAGATATCCATTGGTTCGATATGGATTTGTTTGTTTCTAACCTTGAAACAAAACGAACTATTTAGAGGTAAATTCAACTGTTCTCTAACTTTGGTATCTTTTAGTAATTCTTCTAATCTTAACCAAGTTAGAGATTTTGAAACTAGAATATCTATTTGTTTTGCTCTATAGTCTAGAGTTAACTTTATTTTTTCGTAATCCATGCCATTTCCTTCCTAAATAGACTCCCAACAAAACCATAAACAGTAAGAAAAAACTGATAAATACATTTCCCATCCAATCCTTAAAAATTGAATAATTCCTTTGTTTAAAAGAGGATTTTTCCTCTATAGCGTATTGATTAAACAATGATGTTTGGACAACAGTAGTTTCTAAACGATAAATAGAGTGATTTTCACTATCAGTAAATATAGTCTGCTCTGCTCCCTGTATAAGCTCTTTGGTTGTTTGAGTTCTCTGGTCCACAACCTTTTGGGTACGATTTAAAAATAAATTTGGAGCATATTTGGATTCTATCCTATTTTTGACCGTTTCCTGTGTACTATTTGTAATGATATCTGTATCAAGTTTTAAGCTACCATCGTCTGCATATACTAACACAGGAAATACTATACAAAGAATTAATAGGTACTTTTTAATGTTCTTCATCATAAAATAAAAATAAGCGTCAAGTTCCCCTGACGCTCCTCAAAATTAACTACAAACCAAAGCTTTGTGCATCTTGTTGGTCACGTTCAGCTACTGTTTGAGCATAGTTGTTCAATTGTTGGTTGATGCTCACTAGAAGCTCCTCAAATTTTTGAACATGTGTATACAACTGGTTGTATTGCTCAAGGTAAGCATTAAATGCTTGACCTTTCCATTGTGATGCCATTTCGCCATTTGTTCGATTAACAGTTTGTACTGCCTGTTCAATTTGATCTTTAGCACTAAGATAAATTGCCGCCTGAGATTGTAACTGTTCTGGGGTTAAACTAATTACTGACATTAGTATTCTCCTTTAATTTCTATTTTTTTATTATTTTTATCATATGTTTTATTATTTGTCTATCATTTTATTACACTATATTCCATTATTACACCAGAAAATTTACAACTTAATAGTTCAAATCGCCCCTTGTTTCAGATTCATATTAATGATATAATAAACTACAAATGAAAGGGTTTATGTATGAAAAATAATCATAGGTAGTAGCATTTTTTTGTAACATTATTGGTCGGTTCTGGTGCTGCTTTTTGTTTACTTAAAAAAATCAAGAAGTTTCAATAACTAATAAAAGTAAATGACCGTAAATTAAATATTGCTTTAGTAAATGAAGATACTGGTGGATTTTTAAATGGGAACACGTATAATTTAGGGAATGATTTTACAACATTATTATCCAAAGATAGCTCAAACCAATGGACAGTTATGACTCGCAATGTAGCTGAAAATCGATTTGAGAACGGTTCTGTTGACGTCATTGTATACATAGAACAACAATTTTCAGAGAAAATAGCTCAACTGGAAAGCTTTAACCCAGACCGAGCAAAGATAGCATATAAAACAAAATCGAATCTAGATCCTGTCAAATCTAAAAATGTAGAGTTACGTGTCGGAGAACATCTGAATACAATCAATCAAAACGTTATAAAAATGTACTTTTCGAGTGTCATTAACAACTTAGACGATGCGAAAAGAAATGTTGAAAACATTGTCAATGAGCAATCAGGAACACACTCTAAAATTTCTCAGTATATCTATACACCATCCAATCAAGCTAGCCAATCTATTACTAGTACTATGGATTTAGTTTCTGGTTTAGAAAAACAACTCTTCCTTCGAGGAACTTCAAAAAAATTTCTCCGAATCAGTTATGAAACTTTTTAAATAGTACCGGTAATGACTTACAAACAAAACTTCAAGAGGTTAAAAAAATAATTTTGATAGAGAAAAAGAAAATTCAAAAACAAAATGTCTCTACAACAAATACCATTTTAAAAGATCAATATGAAGAAACTGCTAAAATTGTAGAAAAAGATAAATAGTTCTGCATCAAAATCATTATCTCAATTTGGAAATAATAATGATACTCAAAAAAATCAGAAATTACTAAATTTGAAGATTTGATTTCTAATTACCATAAAATTATTTCTGATTATCGAGATAAAACAAATGGTAAAAAGACTGAATTAGAGAAGCTCCAAACTGAATTAGAAAAAGAGAAGAAAAAAAGTAGAGTTATTTTACTTTGGAAAAGAAGGAGTGGATACTAAATCGGATTTAACTTCTGAATCCAAAGCAACGCTTGCAGCACAAATAAACAATAGCCTACAAGTAAAAAAATTCTTTACCTGACACTTATCAAGATATGATTCGTTCAACACTATCAGAAACTAGTATCCAAATGTCTGACTACAAAGAATTATTTGCTAAATTACAGAAATTAAAAGTCTTAACCCCTGATCAAGTTAATGAATATACTTCAAAACTAACTTTAATTGAGAACTATTCTAAATTTGATAAAAAAATTTACTCCTATAACCGGGTTGCCTAGTTTTGAATTTTTAACAACAGAAAATGATAAATTAGACAAAATTACCGAAGAAATCCCTATCACAGTTAAACTTCCTCAAGCAGGGCAAGAAACTGCTACAACAGAGGTTTCTTCCCCTATTTCAACTACCCCAAGTGATACTTCCTCTTTAAATGTAGAATCAAAACCTGAAATCTCTAATGCATCAACTGAAACAAAAACATCAACTGAAACAAAATACATATCACCTAAGGCTAAAATTTCAGTTACTGGAGATGCTAAATTAGTAAATGGTGAACAGGTTATTGCTGATGATAAGACCTATAAATTGACTATTTCCTATACTTTTGAGCCACATTATGGAAAAAATGATATATCTTTTGAGATACACATCGGAGACACAATAATCCCTATAAAACAAACCATCTATCGTAGTGATAAAGAGGAATCAGATGTACTTGTTAAAAAGGATTTAACACATATTTTTGATAAATTAAGTAAAATTAATCAAGCTGCAGGAATGATTAAAAGCAATCTATGGAAATCAAACAGTAGCTCTATAAACTTTTCTGCTTTGTCACCTGATTCAGTTTATAATATGTATGGTAATATCAATCGTGAAGATATTGAATCGCAACTTTCAAATAAACAAATCACACAATTTAAACAATCTGGTCTTGAATTACTCGACGAAATTCAAGGGACTTCAAATTCGTTAAGAAAAAAATAACAAGTGAAATACCAGAATTGAATGAAACAAATTTACCAAATGATTATTTCAAAGTGGAAATCACAGATTTAACAAATTGGTATAATACATCAATTCAATCTTTATCAGAAGAATATGACATATGGAAAAAAACAAAAGAAAAAAACAACTTGAAACTACAAATTCAACTTCTGAATCAAACAACAATCAATTAAAAGTTAAAATTGAGACACCTGAGCAACTGTATCAATCTATTCAATCACTAATTACTACCACTTCTGATAGTTCAAAAAAATAACTAACAAGAATCATGAAGCTGTTGGAACAATGAAAGATCAATTCACTCAATTTAATAGCCAAGTTAAAACGATTAAAGATAATATTGACCGCACTATTTCAACAACAAACGAATTGATTACTACTGAAGCAAATGTTATTCAAGGAAATAGAAATTATGCAAATTCCTTCAAAACTGTTATGAAAAAAATATCCGTGATGGAGGAACCACTAACCAAAATGTTATGAGTTTCTTATCAAATCCTATAGAAACCAAAAAAGAAACTTATGCTACGCCTATTTCTGTAGAAAATAACAGATTATGGATAATTGTTGCTGTTGTTGTTTCTGGAATTACATCAGCTGGAATTACCTACTGGTTAACAAAGGAGAAAAAAATAATTTCTTTATAAAAATATAATTAAAAACAGAGAGAATCACACTGATTCTCTCTTTTAGTCTGTCATGATATTAAATATTTCGGTTTTAAATTTTTTTGAAATTTAGAACAATGAACTCTTCACTTTCTTGAATTTATGTTGCAAGATTCCAACTAAATATACCCTGATGATAATAATGTTACTCAATCATTTTTTTAGATTTTCTAAAAAAATCGGACATTAGACACATTCTATTACTTAACTCGTATTATACTTTGAGTAAGTATCTTATATCATTATTTTAGAAATTTTTATTCCTTTATATTATCTACTAGACTATCTGTATACGTTACTATTGTCCGTTTTCGTGTAATACAATCGAAACACTAGATTATTTTTTACAGTAGGTATAAAAAGGCTAGCGTCAAAATACTTGCTAGTAGCCCCACTCCCCAAAAGAAGAAATCAACCTTCCACTCGCTCCAAGGATTTCCTTTACCAGACAATCCTCCAAGTTCAAAATGGTGATGCACAGGCGTCATACGGAAAATACGTTTACCACCTGTCAGTTTGAAATAGCCGACTTGCATCATGACCGAAGTTGTTTCAAAGACATAAACAATTCCGATAATCAAGAGAGTCCATTCTTGGTGGAGAGCCATTGAAATAGCTGCCAGCATTCCACCGAGAGCCAAACTTCCCACATCTCCCATAAAGACCTTAGCAGGCTTATGGTTAAAGACGAAGAAGCCTAGCAAACCACCAATCATGGCAAGAATCACTAGAAGAATATCCATCTGACCTTGCACATAGGCAATAACTCCATAGGCAGACAAACTAATCACAACGGAAATACTCGCTAAACCGTCAATACCGTCTGTCAAGTTCACTGCATTTGAAAAACCGACTAGCCAGAAAGAGCGAAGATAATATAGAAAATCCCTAGATGCACTTGGTAACCAAAGACAGAGAGCATATCGCCCCCACGCTCATAAAAAAGATAGAAAATGACGCCACCTAGAAGCTGAAGAGCCAATTTCTGCTTGGGATTTAGCCCCTCATTGATCTTGCGGAAGACCTTGAGGAAGTCATCTAAAAAACCAACCAAGCCATACAAGACCAAAATAAACAAAATCATACCAACATTGTTGGTCAATTGTTTTGAAAAAAGAGTGAGGAGGAAACTCACCATAACTGCAACCACGAGGAAAACAAGTCCCCCCATGGTTGGAGTTCCAGCTTTTGCTTGGTGTTGTTTGACATCCTCATGCATCTGCTGTCCAGTAATCTGGGCTTTTCGATAAAATTGGATAAAGGCTGGAATACCAATAACTGTTAATAAAAAGCTAAGAATTCCAGCACTAATGGAACTGATCATGTTAATCTCCTAAAGTTACTTTCAAATTTTTAATATCTTTGATGGCAGTATTGGCACGAACACTCTGTTTTTGAACCGTTTTACCTGTACCATCCCACTCTACTTCAATGTTCAACCATTTGGCAAATGCTTGAACATTTTCCTGTGTCCATCCATACATATCCGGCATTTCTTCAAGCTTATCAGATAGAATTAAGATTTGCTGATTGGCTTCCAAATTATTCCCTTCAGAAACAGAACTATCTTTAATCTTAGTTCCTGTTCCAATAACGATTGGTTGAACAAGGTTACGTCGTAATTCCTCTGCTAAATCACCCGGCGTGTAATCCTTAGTTGCAGGCATTGCATAACTTGTAGTCTTACTAAACTGCTCCAAATTCTTAGCAGTTGACTGAAGATTGAGTGATTCTTTCATAGCTGAGGCTCTTTCAAGAATTGGATTGGCAAACTCTCCAAGTTGAATACCTGAATAATGCTCAGGTTGTTGAACCGTTACATACAAGATAAAATCAGGATTTTCAGCAGGGTTCATAGCCACAACCGAGAAAATGTTGTTGGTAGAACCAACCAAGTAGCCTCCATTTTTCTCGTCAGCGATTTCGGCTGTACCAGACTTGAGGGCTACATTTTGACCTGGAACATTGACAGTTGCTTTTCCTGTACTATGATTATACATAGTTCCATATCTAGGATCCGTTCCTACCAAGACCATGTGAGTCCGAGTTTGGCTAGCCGCATCTTTCGAAACTGGATTCCCTACAATTTCTTTTTGAGATTTACGAACAGATTGGTCATTAGGGTCATAAAGTGCACTGATAAATTTCGGCTCTAACATAACACCATCATTGGCAATGGCTGTAAAAGCACGTAGCATCTGGGTCTGCGTTACAGAAATCCCCTGACCAAATGCACTCATGGCAATATTGACAATATTATCTGCAGGCAATTGACCTGTGTACTCATCAGTCAGACCAAAACGCGTCGGCACTCCAAACTTAAAGCGATTGAGATAATCGAGCCAAGTCGCATCTCCCATTTTCTGCTCGAGCAAGGTCATTCCGATATTACTAGAGTGGGCAAAACCTTGAGAAAAGGTCATTGTTCCACCACTCGTCAAACCTTCGTTAACGTCCCAGTCTCGAATGGTTGCATCTGCCAGTTTCAACTCGCTACTGTTAAAGTATTCTCCACCAGGGAAAGTCTTATTATCAATAGCTGCTGCCAACATCATCACCTTCATGGTTGATCCTGGCTCATAGTTACTCTGATAGAGGATATCGCGCCAGACAAAGTCTTTTGTAATGCCATCCTTAGTATCGGCATTAAAGGTAGGCCTTTGAGTCGTGGCGAGGATTTCACCTGTCTTAGCACTGACCAAGGTAGCTGTCATGTACTTGCCTTTTACCTTTTCTTGAAAGGCATCCATCTGTGTTTCCATGAAGGACTGCAAGGGACTTGAAAGAGTGGTATAAACATCCTTCCCGTCTACAGTTTGTTGAGAAGCTTGCTCTGTACCTGGTACAATATTTCCCAGACGATCTTTTTCGTAAGTGATAATCCCATCTGTTCCCGCAAGGATTCTATTTAGAGAACTCTCTAAACCAGATGTCCCTAATAAACTCTTGCTACCATCTTCATTTTCATGAAGTTGAGCTAGACCAATAAATGATGAAGCAAACTGACCATTCGGATAACTGCGGTTAGGACTAGTTGTAAAATCAACCCCCTCCACACCAGCAGTCTTGAGGTCATTTTTAATAGCCATCATATTGGCATAAGTAATACCATTTCCTTTTGTACCAAACGATACCTGTTTCAGATTGGGCTGAGCAAGTTGTTCTGTCACATAGGACTCATCCATCTCTAGGTATTTATGAAAAATTTCTGCAACTTTACTAAATTGTGAATCTTCTACATAAAGAACTTTCCCAGTAGCTGACTTGTAGGTCTTGTCAATAACAGCATACACATTATAAGAAGTTGCATCTTCTGCTATTGGCGTTCCATTTCGATCATAGATGGTTCCTCGTTTCGCCGGAATAGTCTTCGTTGTCTGGTGAACCTTCTTAGCCTCTCTGACCAAGTCTTTACCAAATTTACTACCCGTTCCAATAATGACCGCAAAGTTGACCAAAAAGACAGCGAAGAGTACGACTGCCAATAAACTTAGACTCTTCCCTACTCTTCGGCGATTTTCTTCTGGTGATTTACGGTTGCGAACGGCAAAACGGATAATTTTTTCTTTCAATTGTTTCATATCTTACTCCGCTGTTCGGATATTTTCGTTATTCAATTTCAAATCTTTTTTATCTGCAATCTCTTTCAAGCGCTCTGAACGAATCAATTCATTCACTTCCTGCTTAGCATCATCGAGCTCTGTCTTCTTTTCCTCTATCTGCGCATTGATTTTTGTCAAATCACTTTGCACTTGCAAGAGCCGTGTCTGCATAAACACAACGCTAATCGCTAAAACAATTGTAGTCAAAGCAATCGAAAGATAAAATGCCTTCTCTACTCGTGAAAATCTCTTAAACTTGGTTTGCAGCGACTGGCTTGTTTTTTTCGATTCTTTCTACCATCTTTTCCCCTCTTACTTGTGAATTTTTCTGGCCACGCGCAACTTAGCTGAATGCGAGCGGTTATTAGCTTCTAATTCTTCTGCACTTGGCAAGATTGGCTTACGGGATACCAATTCCATCTTGGGCTTGAGATCATCTGGGATGAAAGGTAAACCTTTGAGAACTTCAACCGTTGAAGCCTCCTTGAACAATTGCTTGGTCAAGCGGTCTTCCAAGGAATGAAAGGTAATCACTGAGATTCTACCATCTAGAGCCAACATCTCCATAGCCTGCTGGATAGATTCATCTGCTGCTCCCAGTTCATCATTGACTTCAATTCGAATAGCCTGGAAAATCTGCTTGGCAGGATGACCCTTCTTCTTGAGCTCCTTGGCAGGCTTAGCAGACTTAATAATCTCTGCCAACTCAGTCGTTGTCTCGATTGGCTTGACTTCACGTGCTTGTTCAATCTTACGGGCAATCTGTTTAGAGAATTTGTCCTCGCCATATTTGAAGAAAATACGAACCAAGTCATGATAGTCATAGTGGTTCACCACTTCATAGGCTGTCAGACTAGCTTCCTGATTCATCCGCATGTCCAGGGGTGCATCTTTTTTTATAAGAAAAACCACGCTCACGCTGGTCCAATTGAGGACTAGACACTCCTAAGTCATAACAAATTCCATCAATTTCCTGAACACCAGCTTCGCGCAAACGTGCCTGTAAATGACGGAAGTTATCTTTTATAAAAGTCACCATCCCCTTCTCAATGTAGGAAACCAAGCGTTTTTGCGCATTGTCAATGGCATTCTGGTCCTGGTCAAAGGCATAGAGATGGCCTTTTTCACTTAATTTACTTAATAAATATTCGCTATGGCCTGCTCCACCCAAAGTCGCATCAACATAGATACCGTCAGGCTTTACGTCGAGCATATCAATCGTTTCGTGGAGTAAGACCGTTACATGATGAAATTCTTTTGTCATATCTTATCTATTTTACCACAAATCTGACTAGCTTGCACTAGTCAGACAAATAGGTCAAAAAAAGTAAGATTTCTTTAAGAAATATGTCAAATATGCTTGACATCCACTCTATAGAAGAATATAATGTAGTCAAATATATCCGACACAAATCAGAAAGGAGAAAAGATGAATCGTGTGAAAGAATTTCGCAAGGAACTGGGCATTTCCCAGCTCGAACTCGCCAAGGATATCGGTGTCTCGAGACAAACCATCAACATGATTGAAAACGACAAGTACAATCCAACCCTGGAACTCTGTCTCAATCTCGCCCGCAGCCTCCAAACTGACCTCAATAGTCTCTTTTGGGAGGATGATTTTTAAAAAGGAGCAAACTCATGAAAAAAGAAACCTTCACTGAAAAACTAATCAAACGCATTTATGGCATTTCAGGACCACTTGATGAACACAAACGACGCGAGGCAGACCGTATCGGTAACCAAGTCTTTATCATCCTCTTTTATCTGATGATTTTCGGAAATCTTATTCCACTCGTTCTAGCCTATAAATTTCCTCAACTAGTGGCTCTGGTCTATCCTCCTCTGATTTTAGTGATTGCCCTCATCGTTGCTAGCTATCTCACCTACCAAATGCAAAAAACAGGGATTACAGCTATTGATCCAGATATGCTGAATGAGAAAGAAAGCAAGCAACTATACTACCCAGGTCTTAAAGCAGGTTTGTTCTTTGGTCTATGGATGTTTTTTATAACTCCTCTTCTCAGTATACTCATAGGTGAAAGTCCGGACTATTTTAATTCTCTTCTCACTATAAGAAATGGTGTATCAAGCATTCTCGGTTCTATCTTCTTCGGAGCAAGCATACAGTTCCTCATTTCCCGTCGCATTGCAAAAACTAAAAAAGAGCAAGATGAGGATTAGGAGGTGCCCTATGAAAAAAGAAAAGAAACAGTTACGTTATCCTGGTCTGAAAGCAGGTTCGATTTATGCAACAGTGATATTTTTTATAATTCCACTCATTGATACCCTAACAAGTGAAAATCCAAATTTTATCACTTCTCTTCTAAATACAAAACATATTTTTAAAACTATACTGGGAGCTTTCTTTTTCGGAGTGATGATACATATTGTCGACTCACTTCGTATTGCAAGAGCTAAAAAAGACCAGAATTAGGAGGTGCCCTATGAAATCACTAGTAACTTTACTTACCTATCATCTTTTGTTTGCTTCTCTACTCACCTTCATCATCGTTTCAGGGAACTTGCCAATCTACGATATAGTCCTCCTTCCAGTCTTTGTTCCAGCACTCAACAAAGGATTGACTTATCTAAAGATAGATTCCCAAAAAACGCGCATACTCAACCTAGCACTATGCTTTATGATTCTATCCTTTCTATCCTTACCACAGCTGACGCTCATTTCAAGCAATTGGAAATATTATATACTGCTAACTATCGCCATCCTTTCTTCTATTACTTATCTTTATTATCTCTATCAATTCGTAAAAGAAACAAAATAACATCGTTCATTTAGGAGAAATCACCCATGAAAAAAGAAGACTTAACAACTCGCTTACTTCGAAATTTCTTTCATATCCAAGGGCCTTTTGATGAATGCCGTCAAGAGGTTATCTACAAGGCTTGCGCCCGTTCTATGGTCCAAATCTTTTACTCTTCCTTCATTCTCTTCCTATTCTATATTTTGTTCGGACGCTTTATAGAAATTGTTCGAAATGTTATGCCCTACATCTATTTTGGACTCATTTGGTTCATGAGTATAAAAGCTCAAAGAGCCGTCCAAGAGCTTCATCTTGAAAAGGATGACAAGTCAGAAATCATCCTCAAAACCTACAGCAAAGCCCAAATCAAATTTAGGAGTTGGATTGTGTTTATCGGTATTCAGATTGGTCTCTTTACCTTACTCATCTTTCATAAGGTCTTCGTTCAACAGATGTCCCTTTCAGATTTTGGGAAGTTGCTCATGCAATTCGATAAAAGTGTTCCTTTCCTGATGTATGGCCTGATTATCGGTAGCATTTTTGGAACCCTGACCTACGGATTTCTATCCCTACAGGAGGAGAAAACTCCTAAACATACCAAACAGAAGGAGAAAAGCAAGCAATGACTTCACTATACGATTTTTCAGTCTTGAACCAAGACAATCAAACGATTCCCCTAGATTCCTATCGTGGTAAGGTTCTCTTGGTTGTCAACACTGCTACTGGATGCGGTTTAACGCCCCAGTACCAAGGACTTCAAGAACTCTATGATCGCTATCAAGACCAAGGTTTTGAGATTTTAGACTTCCCTTGCAATCAGTTTATGGGACAAGCACCGGGCAGCGCAGAGGAAATCAACACCTTCTGTAGCCTACATTATCAAACCACCTTCCCACGTTTTGCCAAGATCAAGGTCAACGGTAAGGAAGCAGATCCTCTCTATGTTTGGTTGAAAGACCAGAAATCTGGCCCACTAGGAAAACGAATCGAATGGAATTTCGCTAAGTTTCTCATCAGTCGTGATGGGCAGGTTTTTGAACGCTTCTCTTCAAAAACAGACCCAAAACAAATTGAAGAGGCCATACGTAATCTACTCTAAACTTCATTCAAATCCATCCTTCTATACTCCCAAAAACAGAAGGATGGATTTTCTTTAAAAAGTAAACGAAATTCTTTAAATTAGATGGATTTTCTTGCTTTTATCTATTGCATTTCTCAAAATAATTTAGTATATTTGTTATATTAAGGATTATTAGGTCATTTTTAAAGATTAGGATGGCAATTTTTAATTTTTTTATCTTAAAATGAAAGCGCTTAAACAGGAGGGGTAATTAATCTCAAACTATTGCACAAATTTAACTAACGCTAAAGAAAAATTGTTTCCAAGTCATACTTGGGCTCAGACAGTAGCTGACTGTCTTTATTCAAACTAGGAGTACATTATGAATCGATACCTTTTTGAAAAAGGGCAAACTTTTAGCATCAGAAAATTAACCGTTGGTGTTGCTTCGGTTATGGTTGGTCTCGCTTTTTTTGCATCTGGAACAGCACTAGCTGACGAAGCAAAAATTGAAACTACAAGCTCTCAACCAAATGTAGAAAAATTGGCCGAAGCTGAAAAAATTAAACCAGAAGTCAAAAATGAAAGTCCTGTAATTTCTACACCTCAAGAGTCAGAGAAAGCAGAGAAATCAGAAAAAACTGTTAAACCAGCAGAAGAAAAATCTGTAGCAGATACTAAGACTACTGACTTACTTCCTGAAGAAATCCACGACCAAGCTTATCCTGATACGCCTGTGAAAAACATAGATACTTCAGCAATCGTAGACAAGAAGGATAGCCCTAAAGTTGAGACAGAAAGCATTCTAAAAAACAAGGAAGAACTTCCAAAAGAAGCTGAAAATGGTAATCGTGCGATCATCAACGGTGGTCTAGATTTGAAGCACGTCCCTTATGAAGGACAACCTGCTACTGCTGCTAGTATGATTTACACTATTTACAATGGTGGTTCCCAACGCTATATCGTGTCTGGTTCTGGTATTTTCGTGGCACCAAATGTCATCTTGACTGTCGCTCACAACTTTTTAGAATCAGACCGTGATACAAAAGAAGGACATATTCGAGGTGGAGATTCTGCTAAGTTTTACTATAACCTCGGTTCCAATTCTGCTGTTCGCAATTCTCAACCTGTAACGGGTAATACTACTCTCTTCAAAGAAGAAGATATTCATTTTTGGAACAAGAAAGAATTTGGAAAAGGATATCAAAATGACTTGGCTGCTGTTGTAACGCCTGTTCCTCTTCAAATCGCTAGTCCAAATAAAGCTGCCACCTTTGTTCCTTTGGCAGAAAACAAAACCTATCAACCAGGGGACCCTGTTAGCACGATTGGATATCCGACCGATTCAAGCTCACCTGAGCTCAAAAAACCAATTGTCGCTGGTCAACTTTACAAGGCTGATGGTGTCGTGAAATCTGTTGATAATTATGATGATAAAGGCTCAAAAGGCATCACCTATCATATGACTTCTGTTTCAGGCCTTTCAGGTGCTGGTATTATCAACGGTGATGGTAAAGTAGTCGGTGTTCACCAACACGGCACAATTGAAAACGGCATCCCTGACAAAGACCGTTTCGGTGGTGGGATTGTCCTCTCACCCGAGCAAGTCAAATGGGTAAAAGATATTATCGCAAAATATGGTGTCAAAGGTTGGTACCAAGGTGATAATGGGAAACGATATTACTTTACTCCTGAAGGAGAAATGTTCAGAAATAAAACTGCTGTTATTGGTGAAAATCAATATTCTTTCGATGAAAACGGTGTTGCGACACTCATTAAAGGAATCGATTACGGACGTGTAGTGGTTCAACACGTAGATGAAACTGGTAATCCAATCAAAACTGATGATACTTTTGTTGAAAAGACTGAAGTTGGAACAGCCTTTGACTATGACTTCAAAAAAGAAATCGCTAAGACCGACTTCTATACAAAAAATCAAGAGAAATACCAGATTGTCTCTATTGATGGCGTCGAAATCAACAAACAACTCAAAGATGAGTGGACCTACAACGTCGTCAGCAAAACAGCTCCAGGAACACGGGTCATCAAGGTGGTTTATAAAGTGAATAAAGGTTCATTTGCCATTCATTATCGTTTGAAAGGCTCAGAGCAAGAATTAGCAGATGTTGTTAGTGATAATAATGACGGAAAAGAATACGATGTTTCCTTTGTAAACACTTTTGAAGCAAAAGAAATCGCAGGCTACCGCGCGATCACTCCACGCTTAGAAGCCAGCATCCAGCACAAGGGTGTGAATGATGTCGTCTTTGAATACGAAAAAATCTCTGATAGCTCTAATCCGACTTCAACTGTTTTACCTGCTGCTCATCCAGAAGATAAAGAAACAGAAATCGGAAATCACGGTCCGCTTCCAAGCAAGGCTCAACTTGATTATCACAAGGAAGAATTGGCCGCCTTCATCCACTATGGTATGAATACTTATACTAATTCTGAGTGGGGACATGGAAATGAAGACCCTAAAAACTTCAATCCAACTAACTTAGATACAGATCAATGGATCCGTACTCTAAAGGAAACTGGCTTTAAACGAACTATTATGGTTGTCAAACACCACGATGGTTTCGTTATTTACCCATCTAAATATACAAATCATACCGTAGCTGCAAGCCCATGGAAAGATGGAAAGGGTGACCTTCTAGAAGAAATCTCTAAATCGGCTACTAAATACGATATGAACATGGGTGTTTACCTATCACCATGGGATGTTAATAGCCCTAAATATAAGGTAGCTACTCAAAAAGAATACAACGAATACTACCTCAATCAACTAAAAGAAATCCTTGGTAATCCAAAATACGGTAATAAGGGTAAATTTATCGAAGTCTGGATGGATGGAGCACGCGGTAGCGGTGCCCAAAAAGTAACCTACACTTTTGATGAGTGGTTCAAATACATCAAGGAAGCTGAAGGAGATATCGCTATCTTCTCTGCAGAACCAACAAGTATCCGTTGGATTGGAAATGAGCGTGGTATCGCTGGTGACCCTGTATGGCATAAGGTCAAGAAAGCAAACATCACCGAAAATGTTAAGAACGAATACCTTAACCACGGTGACCCTGACGGAGATATGTACTCTGTAGGAGAAGCAGATGTTTCCATCCGCTCTGGCTGGTTCTACCACGATAACCAGCAACCAAAATCCCTCAAAGAATTGATGGATATCTACTTCAAGTCTGTTGGTCGTGGAACGCCACTTCTTCTCAACATTCCACCAAACAAAGAAGGTAAATTCGCAGATGCTGACGTGGCTCGCTTGAAAGAATTCAAAGCGACTCTAGATCAAATGTATGCGACTGACTTGCCAAAGGTGCAACTGTAACAGCAAGTTCGACTCGTCAGAACCATCTCTACAAGGAAAGCCACCTGACTGATGGTAAAGACGATACCAGCTGGGCACTTTCAAATGATGCTACAACTGGTAGTTTCACAGTTGATTTAGGACAAAAGAGACGCTTTGACGTTGTAGAGCTCAAGGAAGATATTGCCAAAGGACAACGTATTTCTGGATTCAAGATTGAAGTCGAAATCAACGGACGCTGGGTTCCATATGGTGAAGGTTCAACCGTAGGCTATCGTCGTTTGATCCAGGGCCAACCTATAGAAGCACAAAAAAATCCGAGTTACGATCACTGGCTCACAAGCTACACCTATCCTAACTAACTTCTCAGTCTATAAAACTCCAAGCACTATCGAAAAGAATGATGGATATCCTCTTGGACTAGAATACCACTCAAATACAACGGCTGACAAGGAAGGTACAACTTGGTACAATGAATCAGAAGGTATCCGCGGCACTTCTATGTGGACCAACAAGAAAGACGCCAAAGTCACCTATCGTTTCACAGGAACCAAGGCTTACATCGTATCAACAGTAGATCCAAGCCATGGTGAAATGTCTGTATTCGTGGATGGTCAAAAAGTCGCAGATGTACAAACCAAGAACAGTAGCCGTAAACGTAGCCAAAAAGTTTACGAAACTGGTGATTTAGCGCCTGGAGAACACACTATTACTCTCGTTAACAAAACAGGTGAACCAATCGCTACAGAAGGAATCTACACTCTAAATAATAACAGTAAGGGTATGTTTGAGCTTGAAGCAACTTCTTACGATGTAGAAAGGAAAACCTGTTACTGTTACCATTAAACGTGTTGGTGGAAGCAAGGGAGCTGCTACCGTTCGCTTCATTACAGAACCTGGAACAGGTGTTCACGGTAAGGTTTACCAAGATACAACTCAAGATGTGACCTTTGCAGATGGTGAAACAGAGAAAACTGTGACCATTCCAACTATCGACTTCACCGAACAAGCTGACTCAATCTTTGACTTCAAAGCCAAACTCACTTCTGCGTCTGATGGTGCCCTACTCGGTTTTGCTACCGACGCAACGATTCGAGTAATGAAAGCTGATTTATTGAAGAAAGATCAGACAAATTATGACGATCAAGCTAGCCAATTAGATTACAGTCCTGGCTGGAGACACGAAACCAACTCTTCTGGCAAATACCAAAACACTGAATCCTGGGTATCATTTAGACATCTGACAGAGGATCAGAAGAAGAAGACAACTGTGACTGCTTATTTCTATGGTACAGGATTAGAAATCAAAGGATTTGTTGACCCAGGTCATGGTGTCTATAAAGTATTCCTTGACGGTAAGGAAGTCACCTATCAAGATGGAATGGGAAATGCATCCACTATTGATGGCAAGAAATACTTTAGCGGTCATGCCGCTAACCGTCAAGGTGACCAGACTCTAGTCAATCTAAAAGGACTTGATGAAAACTTGCACGCAGTAACACTCCAACTAGACCCTGAAAAAAATGATTTGACCAAAAATATCGGTATGCAAGTGGATCAATTCATTACAAAAGGCGACGGAAGCGAGCTATACAGCAAAGCAGAAATCCTTCAATCTATCTCTAAATGGAAGGAAGACTTGTCTAATTTTGATCCTGCTGGATTGAAAGATACTGCAACTGCACGCCAAGCATTTAAGTCTAATCTTGATAAACTCACTGCACAATTAAGCTCTGATACTGTAAATGTACAAGATGTGATGTCAACAGTCACTGCTTTGCAAGATATTCTTAGCAAAGATGAAAATTACCAAAAACCTGGAGACGAAACAAGCCCAGAACAACCAGTTGATCCAAAACAACCTGAACAGCCTGAAATCAATTATGATAAGGCTATGGCTAGCTTGACTGAAGCTATCGAGAAAAAAGTGGCTGAACTTGGTACTAACAACGATGCTAAGAAAAAATTAGTTGAAATTACTGATAAAGCAATCGCAGCTATCCAAGAAGCGAAGACTCAAGAAGACGTCAATAAAGCTCTCAATAACGCTCTGGAACAAATCAAGCAATTGCAACCTAGCCAACCAGAACAACCGGTTAATCCGAAACAACCGGAACAGTCTGAAATCAATTATGATAAGGCTATGGCTAGCCTGACTGAAGCTATCGAGAAAAAAGTGGCTGAGCTTGGTACTAACAACGATGCTAAGAAAAAATTAGTTGAAATTACTGATAAAGCAATCGCAGCTATCCAAGAAGCGAAGACTCAAGAAGACGTCAATAAAGCTCTCAATAACGCTCTGGAACAAATCAAGCAATTGCAACCTAGCCAACCAGAACAACCGGTTAATCCGAAACAACCTGAAAAACCAATTACTTCTTCAAGTCCTGAAGAAGGGGTTAAAGAGCTTGTCTTCCAACTCCCAAGTTTGGATTTTGTTAAGAAGGCAGTACCATTCAAGACTATCCGTCGCGAAAATCCACAATTAGACAAAGGGAAAGAACAAGTTCTAGCAGAAGGGAAAGATGGTGCTATAATCGAGTATGTCGAAGTAGATGGCAGCAATCGTAAGGTAGTTCAAACTGAATCAACTCCAGCTCTAGACCGAGTGATTGAAGTTGGAACGAAACAAAGCTCTGTAGGAACAGATACTCCACCAGTTGTAACTCTTCCTGAGTACCTTCTACCAAAAGAGCCTGAAAAACCAATTACTTCTTCAAGTCCTGAAGAAGGGGTTAAAGAGCTTGTCTTTAAACTTCCAAGTTTGGATATTGTTAAGAAGGCAGTACCATTCAAGACTATCCGTCGCGAAAATCCACAATTAGACAAAGGGAAAGAACAAGTTCTAGCAGAAGGGAAAGATGGTGCTATAATCGAGTATGTCGAAGTAGATGGCAGCAATCGTAAGGTAGTTCAAACTGAATCAACTCCAGCTCTAGACCGAGTGATTGAAGTTGGAACGAAACAAAGCTCTGTAGGAACAGATACTCCACCAGTTGTAACTCTTCCTGAGTACCTTCTACCAAAAGAACCTGAAAAACCAATTACTTCTTCAAGTCCTGAAGAAGGAGTTAAGGACCTTGTCTTTAAACTTCCAAGCTTGGATATTGTCAAGAAGGCAGTACCATTCAAGACTATCCGTCACGAAAATCCAAACTTAGATAAAGGAAAAGAGAAAGTTCTAGCAGAAGGGAAAGACGGCCTGCTAATTGAGTATGTCGAAGTAGATAGTAGCAATCGCAAGGTAGTCCAAACCAAATCAACTCCAGCTCTAGATAGAGTAATTGAGGTTGGAACTAAACAAAGTTCTGTAGGAACAGAGGCGCCACCAGTTGTGACTCTCCCTGAGTATGTTCTACCTAGAGAAACTGAAAAACCATCTCCTGCAGTTGTAACAGAAGATTCACCAAGAAAAGATGAAAAAGCACCTGTTGCTACTACAGTTAAACAAGACAAGGAAAAACAACTCCCAGAAACTGGAGAGCAAGAAGCAAATGCCTTCTTATTCTTGGCTGCTATTACTTCAGTATTGTCTCTACTCATCTTCCAAAAGAATTTCAAAGACTAATTAAAATCTTTACTTAATTCTTTTCAATGATTCTAGTTCCCCCAAAGAGAAGACCAGCCGGTTTTCTCTTTTTCTATATATAAATCAAAAAACATCCATGAATTTATATGGATGTCTTAGTATATATAAAACAGAATGATTATTGAACTGACCCCAAAAAAAGTTAGACAGAAAAAATCTAGCTTTTGGGCTGCAGTTCATTCTATCTTTGAATGAGCAGAAGAATTTCAGTATATAGAAGCTAATAAAGTTGCAAAAATATTAAGAAGAATAAAGGCCACTAAAAAGATTCAACTTGCAGAGTCAAAAGAGAGGAAGATTTATATCTAACTCATGAACAACTCCAAGAATGGTTCTCAGCATTTCAAGAAGATTTAAATAATGATAAAATAACCCTTAAAGATTATGTCCTATTTTATCTCACTTTTTTCTTAGGCGATAGAAAATCTGAAACCTATGCTCTTCAATGGAAACATATCAATCTTTCAAAAAAACAGATTCAGCTAATTCAAGCTTTAGATAGATATGGGCAAGTAAAATCTACTAAGGGAAATAAGAAAACTATTTTCTCTATTTCTAATGACTTACTTCAGCTCCTTACCTCTTGGAAAGAACAACAAAAATATGAACTGGCAAAGTTTGGCATCATCAGTAATCCAGAACAATTTGTTTTTACATATATCGACACAAAAGGAAACATCAATAAGCCTTTACATGCTGACTATCTAAACAACAAAATGAAAAGTATTAGAAAGCGACATAAAGAGCTGGCACATGCTACACCTCATAAATTACGACATACAGGAGCAACATTAGCAAAACAGCCTGGAACATCTATTGAAGCTATTTCAGAAACTTTAACTCACAGTGATAAAGAAGTAACTAAGACTTATGTCAACACGAAAGATACTGTAAATCAAACTGTTGGAGATATTGCATTTCGTAGTCTAAAAAAATGATGGGGTGAACTCTTGCTTTTCAGACAAAAAAAGACATCCAAGAGAAAATTCTTGAATGTCTGTAAACGTTGATATAATCGTATTGATTAACGTTTTGAGAATTGTGATGCTTTACGAGCTTTTTTCAAGCCTGGTTTGACAAGGTTTTGTTTTTATTTATTTTAGTGTAGCATGATACCAACATCTTTTGACCTTCTATTACGATATTTAATAAAAAAATTGAATAAGTTGAACTAAAAAAGAGAAAGTTTCTCCTTCTGTTATTATCAATATCTTGCTTTTGGACTAGGAAGTTAAGTAGTTATGCGAAAACTGAGTCATAGGAATAAATCTTTTTCTAGTAATGTTTCGCAACTCTACTATAACGGATTTATTCCTTTTAGTGTTTACACAACTTATTTTACACTACCTCACTTTGTCATTCAAACTAAACATGGTATAATGGTTAAGATTTTTACACTACTCATTTCTGGGCAGAAGTGGGCAGTAAAATTTAAGAAACAGGGGCTAAACCCTTGGTATGAAAGGAATCTATAAAATATTATGATGAACATGCAAAACTTGTTCCAAGATTTTTTTAGACTTGTTAACGTCAGAAATATTGATTTAAAGCCTTTCTTGATTCCCAAAATTAAACTAAAATGACCTGAAATCATTTCAATAAGGCTAAAAATAGACTATGCAGTATCTTCTATATAATCAAAAATGCTTCACTTAATTAGTGAGGCATTTTTTTGATTAATATTCACTGTAAAGGTCTATTTATTTAACTCAAGAGATGATGATATTATTTTTCAGAAAGATATTTTTTTCACACTTTTTTTAAACTGATTATAGTAATGTTGCAAATACACCGCTCCTTTATTTAATGCGTCTACCCTATCAATAACTTGAAGATCATAGTTTCCATTTTCATTTTTTTAAATAAACAAGCAATAATAATTTATAAGAACCATCTACACCTTCGAATAAACAAAAAAATAAAAATGAGATTGATTTTTCATTTGGATTATTCGAAATGAACGAACTGGGAGCAATACAATTATTATAATGTAGCCTGGCTGGATTGAAAAAAATTACTATTTTTCATTAAGATGGATATGAACTGCATTAAATGAAAAAAATAGTTATCATCTATTGTATCATTTTTTTACATCATTATTTTTTTAATATAAGGTGTGAATATGTAAGTAGACTTTATGGTTCCTGAATTTTCATATATTCTTAGCTTAGGTACCTCAATCTCCTTTTTCCTCATCGTTGAATACAGCTTTTACTTCTGACATCTCCTCTTTTTATAGGAGATGGATAATTTAGCTCTTCTATCTGTTTTTTTAAAACATTAATTCTTTCTATATATACAGTAATAATACTGATAAGAAATGCCAAAAATGCAATCGGTTCACTTACTACTTGCTGATAAACATAAGAAACGATATCAATAAACATTTTAACAACTGTCACTTTAGATTGTCTTAATATGTAAACCAATAAACATATAGTTAACCAAAACCAAATCGTTTTTATAAAAAGTTAGTTTTTTTCAATTTTTTTCATTTTAAATTCTCCACTCCATAATCTTTATCGTTCTCTAAAGTTATTATCCTAATCAGTTTGATTTACCATTTATTATGACCTCCAATAATTCATCCGCAACAACATCTTCAACGTACTTCCTTATCGCTCTAACATTAGGGAGAGTGTTTAGATGCGATTCAATACAAGCTAATATCTTGTCCTCATCTAGATATTCCTGATACCTTTCATCTATATATTCAGAGCTAATAATTTTTTTGAATACGTCAATTTTAAAATTTGCTTTTTTTCTCATCAATAGATAGTGGAGAAAATTTAACAAAAACCATCAAATCGGCTCAATAATGCTATATCAATATTTTTTTCCATTTCTAAACGACTTTTTAAAATTAGAAGTGCAAATAATAATTGAGTTACTTAAATCTACTTTATAATTTTTGATCTTCATAAATGCCTTCATCAAACATTTGAAAAGAAGGTGCTATGAAAAAAATGCAGGAGCTAAAAGCGAACTCATCAAAGCAAAAATAACATTAGATTCTCTGTTTAGTAATGTTTTTAGAAAATGAGTCCTCGCTATGGTTTGTTGATTTAAAAATATTTTACACTTGATTCACCACCAACCATCGACATTTGTTCTCTAATAATATTGTTATTTCCATACAGTGTAAATGATAGTTGTTTTACTGTTTCAGTTTTTTTCCTATTCCTGGTTCACCATAAAACATTAATACTAGTGGTTTTCGCATTCGTACGCACCAACTGAGTAACCAATTTCCTTAATAAACTTTTTCTTAGCTTTTTCTTGACCAACTATTTTTTTCATTTAAATCTTCAGAAATCCTTTTTAAGTTGCTCCTCACTAATTTTTTTGCAAAAGTACTTTTGTTCAATATTTAAAAAAATTCTGATTTAACTTGTTGCTTTAATGAATTAAAGAATTTTTTTAGGGGATTATGAAGATATATTTCTTCAGTTCCTGAATCATTAAAAAAATTTTTGATTAATAAATCAATATTTTTCAAAAAAACTAGGCTCCCAGAAAGCGAGTAGGTATCCATTCTAAAAAAATACAATTCTTTTTTTATCTATTAGAGGTTTTATTATATCAATAATAGTAGAATCTTTAGTCCAATTTATAATAACCTCATTAAATGAAACATAGTTATCTAATTTTACGACCCTTTCATTAAACTTTTTGAACTGGCTCAAAAAAATATTAAATCTTACCATTACACACCTGCCACTAGAACATCATATATCGGTATTTTTCTCATTATTTTTGTTCTTCATCAAAAGTCAGCTCCTAGTTGTGACTGTCTCTGGTTTGATAATCTATCTATCATTGTATTAAAACTTAAATCAATTGAATCTACTTCTCCAACCTTAATTCCATAAAGTTTGACATCCATCTTAGTTAAGTCACTCAACGTATAATTATTACGTAGACCCGATATATTGAATCTGAAAACACTTTCATTACTCTCGGAACTAATTCCCTTAATTTCATAATATCCAGAAAGTCGGTCCAAAGTTCGTTCAATATTCTTTATTTCAATACCTTTAAAATTATTTTTATCATCATCTGTAATACTATTCATTTTAGTAATATCACTAATCATATCGAGAACAGGAGTGATGTTACGGTAAAAAGCGGGGGAGTCTTTTTCAATAAAAAGTTTAACATTATCTAAACGTTCCACTTTTGAAGAACCTTTTTTATCGGTCGCAAACTTTTTAAAGTTACTTAGCAATGTAGAGGTAATCTGTGATTCTACTACACCGCTTCGTTGATATGAAGCATTTCCAGAGAGTCCTATTTAAATCGAGTAAAGAAACTCATACCAACCTTTCCCTCGGCATCTACCTCAACCATATTTTCGGACACACGTCTTATGATATCAGATTGTATCCCATTTTGATGTAATTCTAAAAAATCAAAAACAGCTTGCTCATCAAGATAAACAATTTTCCCAGCAAAAAAATCAGCCATTACTGCCTCCTTGTTACTATATATTCAGACTATTTAATAATCATATTATACCAAAATATCAAGTATTACTAAAAAATACTACTATATATCCCTCAATTTAGTAATAAAATCGAAAAAAGAACACCCCGAAAGGTGCTCTCTGTAAGTATAGTAATTCTTTCGAATTAACGTTTACTAAATTGTGATGCTTTACGAGCTTTCTTAAGACCTGGTTTCTTACGTTCAACTTTACGTGAGTCACGTGTAAGAAGTCCTGCACGTTTCAATGAATCGCGGAAGTCTGGGTCTACTTGAAGAAGGGCACGAGCGATACCGTGACGGATAGCTCCTGATTGACCAGCGTATCCACCACCTACAACGTTAACGAAAACGTCGTATGAACCTGCAGTTGAAGTAACTGCGAATGGTTGGTTGATTACAAGACGAAGGTCAGCGTGTGGGATGTACTCTTCAACATCTTTTTTGTTAACAGTGATTTTACCAGTTCCTGGAACAAGGCGAACGCGTGCAACAGCGTTTTTACGACGTCCAGTACCTGCATATTGTGCTTGTGACATACTTTATTGTTCCTTTCCTTAGATAAGTCCTGAAATATCAAGAACTTCTGGTTGTTGTGCAGCGTGAGTGTGCTCAGCTCCAACAAATACTTTCAACTTCATACCTTGAGCGCGTCCAAGAGTATTGTGTGGAAGCATACCTTTAACTGATTTCTCAATCAAACGTACTGCATTTTTAGAACGAAGTTCACCTGCAGAGATTTGTTTCAATCCACCTGGGTGGTTTGAGTGAGTGTAGTAAATTTTATCAGTTGCTTTTTTACCAGTCAATTTAACTTTTTCAGCATTGATAACAATCACAAAGTCACCTGTATCAGTGTGTGGTGTAAATGTTGGTTTGTTTTTTCCGCGAAGTACGCTAGCAACTACTGCAGAAAGACGTCCAAGTGGTACATCAGTTGCGTCAACTACGTACCATTTACGTTCAACTTGGCCTGGTTTAGCCATAAATGTTGTTTTGTTCATGATTTCTCCTATATATAGTTCGATTTTTGTTTACGGTGATGGGTGTTCCTTCCCATCGAAAAGTATTTGGAAGGTTCCGGGGCCTTTCAAATGGGGTAAACAATACCGCCTACTATAATACCAAATTTCACCCCTAAAAGTCAATAGATATGAAAAATATTTTTCTGAATTCCACTCTTTTTATCTCTAAAAAACCTCGCTTTCGCGAGGCTCTTCTATTTATAAGATAAGGCACGTTTAAAGGTTTTCCAAGGACCTAAATCATCTGTTTGCAGAACGAGACTAGCATACATACGTCCGATAAAGACTGTTGCCGTTACTGCAAAAGCAATCGTAATAGCAAGCGAAATCCAAGCTTCTAACCCATTTGCATAACCATTAATAGCTCTAAACGGCATGAAGAAAGTCGAAATAAAGGGAATATATGAACCAATCTTCAAGATGAGATTGTCACCAGCTGCACCTAGAGCTGTAACTCCAAAAAAACCACCTATAATCAAAATCATCAAAGGCGACAAGGCTTTTCCTGAGTCCTCAGGACGAGAAACCATAGAACCTAGGAAGGCTGCTAAAACAACGTACATAAAGAGGCTAACCAAGACAAACAATAAGGTGTTGAGCGAGAAAGCCTCTCCTATATGGTTTAAAATACCAGATTGTGCCAAGATTGGTAGGTCTTTAAAGAGAAGAATGGCAGCAAGTCCACCCACGACGTAAATGCCAATATGAGTCAAAATCACAAGAAGCAGAGCCAGCATGCGAGCGTAGAAATAATGACTAGCTCGGATACTAGAGAAGACCACCTCCATAATTTTGGTTCCTTTCTCGCTAGCCACTTCCTGAGCAGTGACACTAGCATAGGTAATCAAAATCATATAAAGGAATAAACCAAGCCCTGCGGCCGCAAAGGTTTGAATCATTTTTTTATTTTCCTTGGATTCATCAATTTTCTCCGTAAAGTTAACTGTTTGTTCCAAGCGTTTTTCCTGTTCTTGGGACAAATTAGCCGCCGAGCGATTGAGTTGGTATTGCAGTTCGTTGAGCTTATTGGTTACTGCTAGCTTGATGCCTGTTTCAAGAGAAGTTTCACCATGATAGACGGCCTTGAGGACGCTGTCCTCTTGGTCAATGGTTAGGTAACCCTTGATTTTCTCATCTTTGATAGCAGCTTGAGCACTTGCTTCATCCTGATAATCAAAATTGAGACCATTGGTAGATTTAAGACTGTCTGTCACAGCTGGAACAGTGCTGACTACTGCTATCTTACTATTCTTGGCCATAGAAGACCCTTGGAGATAACCAATTCCTACAGATAAGGCTAAAAAGAGGAACGGCGAAATCACCATAAAGAAGAAACTCCACGATTTGACATGTCGAAGATAGGTTTCCTTTGATTACAACCCACATATTTCTCATACTTCCACCCCTGATTCTAGTTTAAAGATTTCATCGATTGTTGGCGCTTGCTGGTCAAAGGTTGCGATATATTGCCCTTGAGTCAAGATTGGGAAGAGTTCTCTTCCAGCGCTCTCATCCTCCAAGATCAATTTCCAACTGCCTTGTTTGGTCAAGCTCACCTGTTTGACATGAGGAAGATTTTCCAATTCTTCCTTGCTTCGTTCACTTGAAACAAAGAGACGCGTTTTCCCGTATTGATTGCGGACATCCTGAACTGGTCCATGCAAGACCACACGGCCATCTCGAATCATGAGAATATCGTCACAAAGCTCCTCGACGTTGGTCATGACATGGTCAGAAAAGATAATGGTTGCTCCGCGCTCTTTTTCCTGAAAAATAACTTGCTTGAGCAATTCAGTATTGACTGGATCCAATCCACTGAAAGGCTCATCCAAGATAATCAAGTCTGGCTCATGAATCAGAGTAATAATGAGCTGAATCTTCTGCTGATTTCCTTTTGACAGACTCTTGATTTTATCAGTCAGCTTCCCTTTCACTTCCAACTTCTTCATCCATTGAGGGAGTTTTTCCTTGATTTCCTTAGCATCCATACCTTTTAGAGTCGCCAAGTAACGAACTTGTTCAAGGACTGTCAATTTAGGCATGAGACTGCGTTCTTCAGGCAGATAGCCAATCCGAGTGTAGGTCTCCTGACGAATATCCTGACCATCCAGACTAATTTCTCCTTGATATTCTAAAAACTTCAAAATACTGTGGAAAATCGTTGTCTTCCCAGCACCATTTTTCCCGACTAATCCCAAAATACGACCTGGTCGCGCTTGAAAGTCAATACCAAACAAAACTTGCTTGGGTCCAAAACTTTTCTCTAGACTTCTTACTTCTAGCATCTTTCACCTCCGAAATGTCTTGCACTCATTATACTCCTTTTTGATAGCCTTTACAATGATTTCTGTCCATTTTATCATCCTCATTTTAGTAAAAAATCTTGGGGTACTTTGAGTTATGAGTACATTATACAGTGCTAAATTCTAATTTATCTCTTCTGTTCCTCAACTGTCTATTTTTGATCCTGAATTATCATAGAGTAACACCTTATCCAAAAGCTGTTCGATCATTTCTAGATTGAGAGATTAAAAAAACTTAGTTCAAACTTGCCAATTCTAATTTTTAAGTAGAATATCATTTCTATTTTTTTAGAATCAAAACGACGATATTGTGGAGCCTCTACCAGAACAATAGGTTGTAACATTAAGATAGCCTCTACTCTTTTTACTTTACTAATAGTACACAGGAGGAGCTCCCTGAATAATATAGTATATTGAAATAAGATATGAACAAATCGATTAAGAAAGGCAAATTAATTTCTAGAAATATTTTAGCAGCAACGGTGTACTATTATAGATTCATTCTACTATAGATACCTTATTATAACGGCTCTATAATATTTGTAGTGGGTAAATCCCCTATAGATATTATGGAGCCGTTTTTATTGTAGAAAAAAAGTCCCATAAGATCTATAATGAAAAGCGACCAAACCATCATTAGAAAGAATCCTATGGAACAATTACATTTTATCACAAAACTACTAGACATTAAAGACCCTAATATCCAATTTATGGATGTCATCAATAGGAATACCCACAAAGAAATCATCGCTAAACTGGACTATGAGGCCCCATCTTACCCTGATTGTGGAAGGCAAATGAAGAAATATGACTTTCAAAAACCGTCTAAGATCCCTTACCTAGAAACGACTGGTATGGCTACTAGAATTCTACTTAGAAAACGTCGTTTTAAGTGCTATCAGTGTTCAAAAATGATGGTTGCTGAGACTCCTCTAGTAAAGAAAAATCATCAAATCCCTCGTATCATCAACCAAAAAATTGCTCAGAAGCTGATTGAAAAAACTTCTATGACCGATATTGCCCATCAGCTGGCCATCTCAACTTCAACTGTCATTCGCAAGCTCAATGACTTCCGTTTTAAGTCTGATTTTTCTTACCTCCCTGAGATTATGTCTTGGGATGAGTACTCCTTTACAAAGGGAAAAATGAGTTTCATTGCACAAGATTTTGAAAAGCTCAATATCATCACTGTTCTCGAGGGAAGAACACAAGCTATTATTCGAAATCACTTTCTTAAATATGATAGAGTCGTCCGATGTCGAGTGAAAATCATTACTATGGATATGTTTAGCCCTTACTATGACTTGGCTAAACAGCTTTTTCCAAACGCTAAAATCGTGTTGGATCGTTTCCATATTGTCCAACACATGAGCCGTGCTATGAGTCGTATGCGTGTCCAAATCATGAATCAGTTTCATCGAAAATCCCATGAATACAAGGCTATCAAGCGTTACTGGAAACTCATCCAACAAGATAGTCGGAAACTCAGCTGTAAACGTTTTTATCGCCCTACTTTTCGCATGCACTTGACGAATAAAGAAATTCTAGACAAGCTTTTGAGCTATTCAGAAGACTTGAAACACCACTACCATCTCTATCAACTCTTGCTTTTTCACTTTCAGAATAAGGAACCGGATAAATTTTTCGGGCTCATTGAGGACAATCTAAAGCAGGTTCATCCTCTTTTTCAGACTGTCTTTAAAACCTTCCTCAAGGACAAAGAGAAAATTGCCAACGCCCTTCAACTACCCTATTCCAACGCCAAACTGGAAGCCACCAATAATCTTATCAAACTTATCAAGCGCAATGCCTTTGGTTTTCGGAACTTCGAAAACTTCAAAAAACGGATTTTTATCGCTCTGAACATCAAAAAAGAAAGGACGAAATTTGTCCTTTCTAGATCGTAGCTTTTCTCAACCCACTACAGTTGACAAAGAGCCATTATAACACACTTACATCGAACGCTTACGAATCAGCAAGCAATCAACTTCCTGAAATACAAAAATCTCCTAGCAGGCTTCCCTGCTAGGAGATTTTCTTATGAGAGGTATTTGTTTAAGCTTTGAAAATCAGACTTATTATTCGATGTTTATCAAACAATCTACCGATTAAGCTTCTTCGTCTTCTTTACGACGACCTGCAAGACCAAGACCAAGTAATGCACTTGCGGCAGCTGCTACCATAGCTACAGTAGAATCTGCTGTACCTGTATTTGGCAATTCTTTAGCTACTTTACGTGCGTTTGCTTGTGCTGTTGCTTCTTGGCTAGCATCTACTGCTGCTTTGGCTTTTTCTTTTCCTACTGGGTTAACTGCTTCTACTGCTGCTGTTCCTTCAGCTGCTTTTGCATCTACTCCAGCTTGGTCTGTAGCTGCGTCGATGGCTTTCTTAGCTTCGTCGGCTGCTGTCTTAGCTTCTTCTTTCGCTGCTGCTTTTTCTGCATCTGAAAGTTTGTCATTAGCGTCGATAGCTGCGTCTTTTGCTGCTAATGCTGCATCTACTGCTGCTTTGGCTTTTTCTTTTCCTACTGGGTTAACTGCTTCTACTGCTGCTATTCCTTCAGCTGCTTTTGCATCTACTCCAGCTTGGTCTGTAGCTGCGTCGATGGCTTTCTTAGCTTCGTCGGCTGCTGTCTTAGCTTCTTCTTTCGCTGCTGCTTTTTCTGCATCTGAAAGTTTGTCATTAGCGTCGATAGCTGCGTCTTTTGCTGCTAATGCTGCATCTACTGCTGCTTTGGCTTTTTCTTTTTCCTACTGGGTTAACTGCTTCTACTGCTGCTATTCCTTCAGCTGCTTTTGCATCTACTCCAGCTTGGTCTGTAGCTGCGTCGATGGCTTTCTTAGCTTCGTCGGCTGCTGTCTTAGCTTCTTCTTTCGCTGCTGCTTTTTCTGCATCTGAAAGTTTGTCATTAGCGTCGATAGCTGCGTCTTTTTGCTGCTAATGCTGCATCTACTGCTGCTTTGGCTTTTTCTTTTTCCTACTGGGTTAACTGCTTCTACTGCTGCTATTCCTTCAGCTGCTTTTTGCATCTACTCCAGCTTGGTCTGTAGCTGCGTCGATGGCTTTCTTAGCTTCGTCGGCTGCTGTCTTAGCTTCTTCTTTCGCTGCTGCTTTTTCTGCATCTGAAAGTTTGTCATTAGCGTCGATAGCTGCGTCTTTTGCTGCTAATGCTGCATCTACTGCTGCTTTTGGCTTTTTTTCTTTTCCTACTGGGTTAACTGCTTCTACTGCTGCTATTCCTTCAGCTGCTTTTTGCATCTACTCCAGCTTGGTCTGTAGCTGCGTCGATGGCTTTCTTAGCTTCGTCGGCTGCTGTCTTAGCTTCTTCTTTCGCTGCTGCTTTTTTTCTGCATCTGAAAGTTTGTCATTAGCGTCGATAGCTGCGTCTTTTGCTGCTAATGCTGCATCTACTGCTGCTTTGGCTTTTTCTTTTTCCTACTGGGTTAACTGCTTCTACTGCTGCTATTCCTTCAGCTGCTTTTTGCATCTACTCCAGCTTGGTCTGTAGCTGCGTCGATGGCTTTCTTAGCTTCGTCGGCTGCTGTCTTAGCTTCTTCTTTCGCTGCTGCTTTTTCTGCATCTGAAAGTTTGTCATTAGCGTCGATAGCTGCGTCTTTTTGCTGCTAATGCTGCATCTACTGCTGCTTTGGCTTTTTCTTTTCCTACTGGGTTAACTGCTTCTACTGCTGCTATTCCTTCAGCTGCTTTTTGCATCTACTCCAGCTTGGTCTGTAGCTGCGTCGATGGCTTTCTTAGCTTCGTCGGCTGCTGTCTTAGCTTCTTCTTTCGCTGCTGCTTTTTCTGCATCTGAAAGTTTGTCATTAGCGTCGATAGCTGCGTCTTTTGCTGCTAATGCTGCATCTACTGCTGCTTTGGCTTTTTTCTTTTCCTACTGGGTTAACTGCTTCTACTGCTGCTATTCCTTCAGCTGCTTTTTGCATCTACTCCAGCTTGGTCTGTAGCTGCGTCGATGGCTTTCTTAGCTTCGTCGGCTGCTGTCTTAGCTTCTTCTTTCGCTGCTGCTTTTTCTGCATCTGAAAGTTTGTCATTAGCGTCGATAGCTGCGTCTTTTTGCTGCTAATGCTGCATCTACTGCTGCTTTGGCTTTTTCTTTTTCCTACTGGGTTAACTGCTTCTACTGCTGCTATTCCTTCAGCTGCTTTTTGCATCTACTCCAGCTTGGTCTGTAGCTGCGTCGATGGCTTTCTTAGCTTCGTCGGCTGCTGTCTTAGCTTCTTCTTTCGCTGCTGCTTTTTTTCTGCATCTGAAAGTTTGTCATTAGCGTCGATAGCTGCGTCTTTTTGCTGCTAATGCTGCATCTACTGCTGCTTTGGCTTTTTTCTTTTCCTACTGGGTTAACTGCTTCTACTGCTGCTATTCCTTCAGCTGCTTTTGCATCTACTCCAGCTTGGTCTGTAGCTGCGTCGATGGCTTTCTTAGCTTCGTCGGCTGCTGTCTTAGCTTCTTCTTTCGCTGCTGCTTTTTCTGCATCTGAAAGTTTGTCATTAGCGTCGATAGCTGCGTCTTTTGCTGCTAATGCTGCATCTACTGCTGCTTTGGCTTTTTTTCTTTTCCTACTGGGTTAACTGCTTCTACTGCTGCTATTCCTTCAGCTGCTTTTTGCATCTACTCCAGCTTGGTCTGTAGCTGCGTCGATGGCTTTCTTAGCTTCGTCGGCTGCTGTCTTAGCTTCTTCTTTCGCTGCTGCTTTTTCTGCATCTGAAAGTTTGTCATTAGCGTCGATAGCTGCGTCTTTTGCTGCTAATGCTGCATCTACTGCTGCTTTGGCTTTTTCTTTTTCCTACTGGGTTAACTGCTTCTACTGCTGCTATTCCTTCAGCTGCTTTTTGCATCTACTCCAGCTTGGTCTGTAGCTGCGTCGATGGCTTTCTTAGCTTCGTCGGCTGCTGTCTTAGCTTCTTCTTTCGCTGCTGCTTTTTCTGCATCTGAAAGTTTGTCATTAGCGTCGATAGCTGCGTCTTTTTGCTGCTAATGCTGCATCTACTGCTGCTTTTGGCTTTTTCTTTTCCTACTGGGTTAACTGCTTCTACTGCTGCTATTCCTTCAGCTGCTTTTGCATCTACTCCAGCTTGGTCTGTAGCTGCGTCGATGGCTTTCTTAGCTTCGTCGGCTGCTGTCTTAGCTTCTTCTTTCGCTGCTGCTTTTTCTGCATCTGAAAGTTTGTCATTAGCGTCGATAGCTGCGTCTTTTGCTGCTAATGCTGCATCTACTGCTGCTTTGGCTTTTTCTTTTTCCTACTGGGTTAACTGCTTCTACTGCTGCTATTCCTTCAGCTGCTTTTTGCATCTACTCCAGCTTGGTCTGTAGCTGCGTCGATGGCTTTCTTAGCTTCGTCGGCTGCTGTCTTAGCTTCTTCTTTCGCTGCTGCTTTTTTCTGCATCTGAAAGTTTGTCATTAGCGTCGATAGCTGCGTCTTTTGCTGCTAATGCTGCATCTACTGCTGCTTTGGCTTTTTCTTTTTCCTACTGGGTTAACTGCTTCTACTGCTGCTATTCCTTCAGCTGCTTTTGCATCTACTCCAGCTTGGTCTGTAGCTGCGTCGATGGCTTTCTTAGCTTCGTCGGCTGCTGTCTTAGCTTCTTCTTTCGCTGCTGCTTTTTCTGCATCTGAAAGTTTGTCATTAGCGTCGATAGCTGCGTCTTTTGCTGCTAATGCTGCATCTACTGCTGCTTTGGCTTTTTCTTTTCCTACTGGGTTAACTGCTTCTACTGCTGCTATTCCTTCAGCTGCTTTTTGCATCTACTCCAGCTTGGTCTGTAGCTGCGTCGATGGCTTTCTTAGCTTCGTCGGCTGCTGTCTTAGCTTCTTCTTTCGCTGCTGCTTTTTTTCTGCATCTGAAAGTTTGTCATTAGCGTCGATAGCTGCGTCTTTTGCTGCTAATGCTGCATCTACTGCTGCTTTGGCTTTTTCTTTTTCCTACTGGGTTAACTGCTTCTACTGCTGCTATTCCTTCAGCTGCTTTTGCATCTACTCCAGCTTGGTCTGTAGCTGCGTCGATGGCTTTCTTAGCTTCGTCGGCTGCTGTCTTAGCTTCTTCTTTCGCTGCTGCTTTTTCTGCATCTGAAAGTTTGTCATTAGCGTCGATAGCTGCGTCTTTTGCTGCTAATGCTGCATCTACTGCTGCTTTGGCTTTTTTTCTTTTTCCTACTGGGTTAACTGCTTCTACTGCTGCTATTCCTTCAGCTGCTTTTTGCATCTACTCCAGCTTGGTCTGTAGCTGCGTCGATGGCTTTCTTAGCTTCGTCGGCTGCTGTCTTAGCTTCTTCTTTCGCTGCTGCTTTTTCTGCATCTGAAAGTTTGTCATTAGCGTCGATAGCTGCGTCTTTTTGCTGCTAATGCTGCATCTACTGCTGCTTTGGCTTTTTCTTTTTCCTACTGGGTTAACTGCTTCTACTGCTGCTATTCCTTCAGCTGCTTTTGCATCTACTCCAGCTTGGTCTGTAGCTGCGTCGATGGCTTTCTTAGCTTCGTCGGCTGCTGTCTTAGCTTCTTCTTTCGCTGCTGCTTTTTCTGCATCTGAAAGTTTGTCATTAGCGTCGATAGCTGCGTCTTTTTGCTGCTAATGCTGCATCTACTGCTGCTTTGGCTTTTTCTTTTTCCCTACTGGGTTAACTGCTTCTACTGCTGCTATTCCTTCAGCTGCTTTTGCATCTACTCCAGCTTGGTCTGTAGCTGCGTCGATGGCTTTCTTAGCTTCGTCGGCTGCTGTCTTAGCTTCTTCTTTCGCTGCTGCTTTTTTTCTGCATCTGAAAGTTTGTCATTAGCGTCGATAGCTGCGTCTTTTGCTGCTAATGCTGCATCTACTGCTGCTTTGGCTTTTTTTCTTTTCCTACTGGGTTAACTGCTTTCTACTGCTGCTATTCCTTCAGCTGCTTTTTGCATCTACTCCAGCTTGGTCTGTAGCTGCGTCGATGGCTTTCTTAGCTTCGTCGGCTGCTGTCTTAGCTTCTTCTTTCGCTGCTGCTTTTTCTGCATCTGAAAGTTTGTCATTAGCGTCGATAGCTGCGTCTTTTGCTGCTAATGCTGCTTCTACTGCTGCTTTGGCTTTTTCTTTTCCTACTGGGTTAACTGCTTCTACTGCTGCTATTCCTTCAGCTGCTTTTTGCATCTACTCCAGCTTGGTCTGTAGCTGCGTCGATGGCTTTCTTAGCTTCGTCGGCTGCTGTCTTAGCTTCTTCTTTCGCTGCTGCTTTTTCTGCATCTGAAAGTTTGTCATTAGCGTCGATAGCTGCGTCTTTTGCTGCTAATGCTGCATCTACTGCTGCTTTGGCTTTTTCTTTTCCTACTGGGTTAACTGCTTCTACTGCTGCTATTCCTTCAGCTGCTTTTGCATCTACTCCAGCTTGGTCTGTAGCTGCGTCGATGGCTTTCTTAGCTTCGTCGGCTGCTGTCTTAGCTTCTTCTTTCGCTGCTGCTTTTTCTGCATCTGAAAGTTTGTCATTAGCGTCGATAGCTGCGTCTTTTGCTGCTAATGCTGCTTCTACTGCTGCTTTGGCAGCTGGTTTTGCTTTAGCTGCTGGATTTACATTATCAACTTTTGTAGTTCCTTTTTCTTCTTCTGCTGCTACTGCATCATCTGTTTTTGCTTTATCAACATTTGCTTTGGCTGCATCTGCTAATTTACGTGCTTCTGCTTTTGCGGCTTCTTTTTCTTCTGTTGTTAACTCAGGACGAGCTTCAATTTCTGCAACTTTTGTAGTATAAGCATCTTCAATCGCTTGTTTTGCGGCTGGTTTTACTTCTGCTTTTGGTTCTACAGGTGTAATTGTCCCTACTCCTGCTTCTTTAGCTGCTGTTACGTCCGCATTAGAAGTTGCTGCATCGATGGCTGCTTTTGCTTCTTCTGCTTTTGCACGAGCTTCTTCTTTTGCAGCTTCTTTTTCTTCTGTTGTTGATTCAGGTTTTGCATCAATCGCTTTTTCTTGTGCTTTTAATGCTGCATCGATGGCTGCTTTGGCAGCTGGTTTTGCTTTAGCTGCTGGATTTACATTATCAACTTTTGTAGTTCCTTTTGCTTCTTCTGCTGCTACTGCATCATCTGTTTTTGCTTTATCAACATTTGCTTTGGCTGCATCTGCTAATTTACGTGCTTCTGCTTTTGCGGCTTCTTTTTCTTCTGTTGTTAACTCAGGACGAGCTTCAATTTCTGCAACTTTTGTAGTATAAGCATCTTCAATCGCTTGTTTTGCGGCTGGTTTTACTTCTGCTTTTGGTTCTACAGGTGTAATTGTCCCTACTCCTGCTTCTTTAGCTGCTGTTACGTCCGCATTAGAAGTTGCTGCATCGATGGCTGCTTTTGCTTCTTCTGCTTTTGCACGAGCTTCTTCTTTTGCAGCTTCTTTTTCTTCTGTTGTTGATTCAGGTTTTGCATCAATCGCTTTTTTTCTTGTGCTTTTAATGCTGCATCGATGGCTGCTTTGGCAGCTGGTTTTGCTTTTAGCTGCTGGATTTACATTATCAACTTTTTGTAGTTCCTTTTGCTTCTTCTGCTGCTACTGCATCATCTGTTTTTTTGCTTTATCAACATTTGCTTTGGCTGCATCTGCTAATTTACGTGCTTCTGCTTTTGCGGCTTCTTTTTTTCTTCTGTTGTTAACTCAGGACGAGCTTCAATTTCTGCAACTTTTTGTAGTATAAGCATCTTCAATCGCTTGTTTTTGCGGCTGGTTTTACTTCTGCTTTTGGTTCTACAGGTGTAATTGTCCCTACTCCTGCTTCTTTAGCTGCTGTTACGTCCGCATTAGAAGTTGCTGCATCGATGGCTGCTTTTGCTTCTTCTGCTTTTGCACGAGCTTCTTCTTTTGCAGCTTCTTTTTCTTCTGTTGTTGATTCAGGTTTTGCATCAATCGCTTTTTCTTGTGCTTTTAATGCTGCATCGATGGCTGCTTTGGCAGCTGGTTTGACTTTAGCTACTGGATCTACTTTTTCTACTTTTTCTTCACCGCGGTCTTTATTACGTTCCACAGATTCTTCAGTAGTTGCTGCATCCACTCTATTTTTTGCATCTTGTGCTAAACGTTCTGCTTCTTTTACAGCTGCTTCTTTTTCTTCAGTAGTTAGGTCATCACGAGCCGCTATTTGAGTCTTCTTCTCTTCGAGTACGTTTTGAATATCATTTTTAGCTGCCGTCTTAACTTCTTCTGCTGGAAGTATTGGAGTAATCTTGTTTGTTTCTTCTGCTAATTTTGTTGCTACATCAGCTTCGGTTGTTGCTGAGTCTACTGCTTTTTTAGCTGCTGCTAAAGCTTCAATTACTTTTGCTTTAGCCGCTTCTTTTTCTTCTTTGACTGAACCATTAACTGCTTCAATTGTAGCAAGTTGATTTTTAGCTACTTTTTCTAAATCTAATTTAGCTTTTTCTTTTTCCAGTAATACTAATTTAGCGTTAATTTCAGCTTGATTTTTTCGATTAGCTACAGGAACATTATTTTTTTCTTCGTTTAGGATATCCTTAGCTTCAGCAAGTTGATTTTGCATCGCTTTCCAGCTATCTGGCGTATAGTCGGCCTCATTTAACTGTGCTAATTGAGCTTCTATCTCATTGACTTTATTTTCTAAGTCTGTTTTGTACATGTTAACTGTTACATTTTGAGTTTTTACAGGGATATTTCTGAGTTTAGCTCCTACAATAGCAAAACTTGCCCCCCCTTCAACAGTTCCACTTAGTCCACCATATGTAGTATTTGTTAAGAATGTGTTAGTACCTTTAAAATCTGAAGAACTTGGTTTATCTGCTGGTAAATCAACTACATAGCTTAATGTAACTTTTTCTCCAGGTTTCAACCCCTTATAATTGATTGTCAATGTTCCATTATTAACCTGCCCTGGTGCTGTCCCACCTTCAGATGATACAAAAGTCGCACCCTCTGGTAGCTTAACTTGATATTTATTTGATCCCGAAGAAGCATGTCCCTTATTTTCTATCTCCACACTAATTGTAGTTCTTACAGTTGTTGCTGTCGCTGATGGTGATACTTCGTTATATGTTACAGTAGGTGTTTTAGTTACAACGTGAGCTCCGGTAGTTATCGATAGATTAGATACCATTGCTCCAAGGTAGTATGTTTCTCCATCAATTTCAATTTTCCCATTATTTGTATGTTCTACATCAGAATCTGGATCTACCTCAAGACGTACACGAAGTTTAGTTACCCCTTTAGGTACTGTTACTACACCATTATATGCTGTCCCAAGCGATCTCCAAACAACCTTCCCTTGAATATCATTTCCTCTTTCTGGATAAGATACTGTTAATATAGTTCTATTTTTTCTTGATCCAATCGGTCCAAAAGTATCTGTATTTTGAGTAATTACAACCTCTTGTCCAGGTGTTACATCAATATCTTGATATATCCCATCAAACTTATCACTCTTACTCGTACGATCATTAGCTGTTTTATATAGCGCCAATGGAATACTATATGGGTGATTTGGATTTACAACTGAAGCATATGGTCCATACTCTGTTACTTTACCATTTGCTATAACTACTTTTTGTTGATTAGGATTGATTAATTTCCATCCAACCAAGTCAAAAGCATTAATAACCTTCCATTTTTCAGCTGTAGTAGGTGTTCCGTTATCTTCAAAATATGGATTTACCACATCTAGATTCTTTTCGTTAACAGATGAATCATTACCCTCATCTGTAGTTGCATCACCTGTTCGGAATGAATTATTTGTATTTAGGGCTTGTCCATTACGTGGATCATGTTTTCCTGAGTTTGCGATAGAGTTAGTTCCCGTAGCTTTCTCAGTATTGCTTGCTTTCTTACCAACAGTCGCTTTTCCTTCTGTGGTATCTAGTTTAGGACTTTCCACTTGCGCTTTAGGCTTACTACGTAAACCGCTGTTCACTGTCATAAAGAGTTTTCTATAAGCTTTTGTTAACTCGTCTTGACTTTTGGCTGTTGTTAGGGCAAGTTTTGCTAATCCTAGATGTTCTTTAAGAGTTGCTACACTTTCATCTGTCTTAGTAGCATAGCTACCTGAGGCTAATTTAGCATCAATTTCTGCTACGTATTCTTCCAGCTGTTTTTTATCCAAGGCAGGTGTAGCCTTTTCTTCTGTTTCTGCTATTGCTGAAGTAGTAGATGATACTACTGGCGCTGGAGTTGCATCAGCAGGTGCTGCAGTAGTTGTTTCTTTTTGACTTTTTGAAACCGTAGATGACTCCACTGATGTTGCGCTTACATCAGTAGATGTTGGAGTAGTTGTCTTTTCTTCATTTTTTGGAGTAGTAACCTCACTGCTGCCAGAATTTTCATCCAACTGATTGTTTGCTGGATTAGCTGCTAAGGCAGAATCTGTTGCTGTTACATTTGGCTCTGCCGCATATACTGCTCCACTTCCCAAAAACATGAAAAATGCTGCAACCGCTACACTGGCCGCACCAAAACTTACTTTTCGAACAGAGTAACGCGTTACCTTTTCACGACGTGAGCGCTCTACTCGACTCATAGAATTATTATTTTCCATCTATAAAAAAACTCCTTTATATTATTAATTTTTATAGCATTAATCAAAATGATAATATTGATATAACAAACTCCTTCACTAAAGGGAATACATTACACCCAATCTTATCAAATAAATGATAGCATTATTATACAAATAAGTCAATTATTTCGACTTAAATAATATAAAGCTAGATTCTCAATAAACATCTGGGTTATCTGAAAACATACAAGATAAGCCAGCAATCTATTCAACATTTGAACATTAATCATAACTTCCCTTAAGAAGGGAACAATACATCCATCTTAAGCACCATAAAAAGTTAATACTCATAGAGCATAAAGTTTCAACTCGCAAACCTATAAATCATAGGGTATATTAGAAACTCTATTAGAAGTTCCCTAAAGTACAATTATAAACAAGTTAATCCTTGAATTTCAAAGCATCTATTTGAACTATGATAATTCTTGAATAGACTATCAAGAAAAAGCTTCACTTTGATTTTGACCTAAACTTACAATATAGTTTTCAAAACCTATGAAAGTGAAATCAAGAAAGCATATAAGAATAGCTTCATTCACACTAGGAAAACCTAAGATTCAAACACAAAAAAACGAACAAAATAGAATTCTGACTCTCCAGAAAACTAGTTTTATTCGTTTTTTTATTTTCAAGTCTAAACTTTCATTTCAAAGTCTAA